>Ga0207693_10000002_pt1 | contig 304011 bp, 321 predicted proteins | sample LARL81metaG_FD_184347 | JGI IMG/M metagenome (GOLD analysis project Ga0207693, IMG submission 184347) | Corn, switchgrass and miscanthus rhizosphere microbial communities from Kellogg Biological Station, Michigan, USA - LAR L8-1 metaG... | ecosystem: Host-associated > Plants > Roots >...
GTCGCGCGTGATCGACGGGTTGTCGGCCTTGCGCGCGATCTTGTCGACCTCGTCGATGTAGATGATCCCCGTCTCGGCCTTCTTGACGTCGTAGTCGGCCGCCTGGATCAGCTTCAGCAGGATGTTCTCGACGTCCTCGCCGACGTAGCCGGCCTCCGTCAACGCGGTCGCGTCGGCGATCGCGAACGGCACGTTGAGGATCCGCGCGAGCGTCTGCGCCAGCAGCGTCTTGCCGCAGCCGGTCGGGCCGAGCAGCAGGATGTTCGACTTCTGCAACTCGATCTCGTCCTCGTCGGACTGCAGCATCTGCACGCGCTTGTAGTGGTTGTAGACCGCCACCGACAGCGTGCGCTTGGCCGCCTCCTGCCCGACGACGTACTCGTTGAGGACGTCGTAGATCTGGCGCGGCTTCGGCAGGTGCTCGAGGTCGAACGACGGCGGGGCCGTCAGCTCCTCGTCGATGATCTCGTTGCAGAGATCGATGCACTCGTCGCAGATGTAGACGCCCGGCCCGGCGATCAGCTTCTTGACCTGACGCTGGGACTTGCCGCAGAAGCTGCAGAGGAGCTGTTCGTTGGAATCCGTCGGACGTGCCATGTCTCTCAGGGAGTCGTCGGCAACGCGGGGCCGCGACCTTAGTGCTCGCTTTGTTTCGCGTCCTCGGCTCGATTCCTGCCGGAACGAGCACAGCGCGCCGCACCCGTCCGGTGGGGCGAGTCTAGCAACCGCCATCTGGCCGCCGGACGGGTCTGCGCGCGTCGATGCGCCCGCTCGCGAGCGGGGTCCGGCGGCCGGGCGCGCGCCGTTACGAGTCCGGCGTCCAGAGCTTCTCGCGGGCGGCGGCGCGCTCCGGCGAGATCGGCGCGGCCGCCTCGACGAGCAGGTCGAGCGCCATCCGCGTGGCGACGTCGTCGCGCAGCGCCTCGACGTTGCCGGCCTGCTTGACGCGGTCGAGCAGCTGCTGCGGGCTGACGCCCTCGTGCTCGGCGGTGTGCTCGAGCGCCTCGGCCAGCTGCGCGTCGCCGGGCTCGATCCGCTCGGCCTCCACGACGGCCGCCAGCACCGCCTCACGGCGCAGCGCCTGCTCGGCGTCGGGCTTGGCCTCGGCGAGGATCTCGTCCTCGGTCTTGCCGGAGATCTGCAGGTAGGCGTCCTTCGACAGGCCGCGACGCTGGAGCGATCTGAGCGTCTGGTCCCACAGCTCGTGCGCGCGCGCCTCGACGAGCGCGTCGGGCACGGTGACCTCGGCCTTCGCGACGGCGGCGTCGAGCACCGCCTCGCGGAACTCGCTTTCGATCGCGCGCTCGTCGGCCTCGGCGAGGCGCGCGCGGATGTCGTCGCGCAGCTCGTCGAGCGTGTCGAAGCCGGCGGCGTCGGAGGCGAGCTCGTCGTCGAGGGCGGGCAGCTGCTTCTCGCGCACCTCCTTGACCTCGATCGCGAACTGCGCCGGCTTGCCGGCGAGCTGCTCGGCGCCGTAGTCGTCGGGGAACGTGACGTCGATCGTGCGCTCCTCCCCCGCCTTGGCGCCGGTCAGGCCGTCCTCGAAGCCGGGGATCAGGCGCCCGCCGCCGAGCTCGACCGTCTGGTCGCGGCCCTCGCCGCCGTCGAACGGCTCGCCGTCGACGCTGCCGCGGTAGTCGATCACGACGAAGTCGCCCTGCTTGGCGGCGCGCTCGACGGGCTCGAGCTTCGCGAGCCGCTCGCGGACGTGCTCGAGCTCGTGGTCGACCCGCTCGTCCTCGACCTTCGCCTCGCGGCGGCCGACCTCGAGGCCCGTGTAGTCGCCCAGCTGCGCGACCGGCCGCACGCCGATCTCGATCGAGAAGGCGAGCGGCTCGCCCTCCGGCGGCAGCTCGCCGAGGTCCAGCTTCGGCTCGCCGACGGGGACGATCCCGGCCGCGTCGATCGCGTCGGCGTACCAGTCGCCGATCGCGTCGCGGACCGCTTCGTCGAGCACCGCGTCGCGCCCGATGCGGCGCACGATCACCTGCGGCGGGACCTTGCCCTTGCGGAAGCCGGGGACGCGCAGGTCGCGCGCGAGCGCGCGCGCCGCGCGCTGGACGCGCTTCTCGACCTCCTCGGCCGGGACCTGCGCCTCGACGCGCACGCGCGACTCGGGCAGCTGCTCGACCTTCGTCTTGACGGCGGCGGACATCGGGGCGGCGAACGATACCGTGGGGGCATGCGATCCAGGCTGGCCGCTCGCTTGGTCACCGGCCCGCTCGCCCATCTCGTGGCCGGCGCGCTCGACGTGACGCTGCTGTGGGGGGCGTGGGGCGCGCGCACCGCGTGGGCGCGGCTGCGGGGCGCGGGGCGGGGTTAGCCCCGCTCGGGCGTTCGGGGTGTGCGTCGCGTGCGGCGTCGGCTGGGGAGGGGGGCGTGCAGGTTGGTGGTTGCGCCATCGCTCGCGCCGCCTCGCGGCCGGCTTTGCGCAAGCCGTCCCGTCGTTTGCGTCAGCGCTGACGCGCAGTGGCGCCTTCCGTGACGCTCCAGATTTACGTGTGCGGACTAGGCGCCTATAAGGGACACAAATCCGCACACGTAAATCCAGTGCATGCTCCAGCGGGGGGAACTGCGCAAGCCGGCCCGCGCTTCGTTCAGGAAGAGCGCACGAGCGCCGGAGCAACTCCACCCTTCCCCTCGCCAGCCAGCGGCGAGCGCGGCGGATGCCACGCACGCCCGAGCGGGACGCACCAGCGCTGGCTGGCCAGCCAGCCGGCGCGGTGCGCGGCGGTGGTTGCCATCATCAGGGGCACAGTGGGCACGACCGCGCTCGACCCGACGATCCCGCTCCCGGCCGCGCCGCCGCGCGACGCGCTGCCGCCCGGCCCACGGGCGCACAGCGTCCTGCAGGCGCTGCGGATGCACCGCGACCCGCTCGGCTACGCGCTGGCGGTCCACCGCCGCTGGGGCGAGCCGTTCACGATGAGCTCGCCGGGCTTCGGCACGTCGGTGATGTTCAGCTCGCCGGAGCTGATCGGACCGATCGTCGCCGGCGACCCGGACGTCTTCCACGCCGGCCTGGCGAACCGGCCGCTGCGGCCGATCCTCGGCAGGTGGTCGCTGCTGACGCTCGACCGCTCCCCCCACATGCGCCAGCGCAAGCTGCTGCTGCCGCCGTTCCACGGCGAGCGGCTGCGCGCCTACGCGGACCTGATCGCGGAGCTCGCCGAGCGCGAGGTCGCCTCCTGGCCGGTCGGCCGGCGGATCGCGCTGCAGCCGCGGATGGAGGCGCTCACGCTCGACGTGATCCTCCATGTCGTCTTCGGGATCGCGGACGAGCAGCGCCGCGACGAGCTGCGCCGCCTGCTGCCGCCGCTCGTCTCGAGCGCGCGCCGGCTCGTGTTCTGGGGCGCAGTCGTGCACAGAGACGTCGGGCCGGTGCGCCCGCGCGAGACGTTCCACGCGCGCCGCGCGGCCGTCGACGCGCTGCTGTACGCCGAGATCGCCGAGCGCCGCGCGCTCGGCGACGAGCAGCTCGCGCGGCGCAGCGACATCCTCTCGATGCTCGTGCACGCGACGCACGAGGACGGGACGCCGATGGGCGACGAGGAGATCCACGACGAGCTGCTGACGCTCGTGATGGCCGGCCACGAGACGACCGCGACCGCGCTCGCGTGGGCCGTCGACCTGCTGCACCGCAACCCGGAGGTGCTTGCGCGCGTGCGCGCCGGCGCGGCGTCGCGCGACGTCGGTGCGGGCGACGATCCGTATGTGGACGCGGTCTGCAAGGAGGTACTGCGGATCCGGCCGGTCGTGCCGGTCGTCGGGCGCGTCGCGAGCGAGCCGGTGACGATCGGCGACCACGAGCTGCCGGCCGGCGTCGAGCTGGCGGTCGGGATCCTCATCACCCACCACCGTCCCGACGTCTTCCCCGAGCCGGACCGCTTCCGGCCCGAGCGCTTCCTCGCGGGCGACTCGCAGGTCCCCTCCTACGGCTGGCTGCCGTTCGGCGGCGGCGTGCGCCGCTGCATCGGCGCGAGCTTCGCGCAGTTCGAGCTCGCCACGGTCTTGCGCGTGCTGGCGCGCGCGCCGCTGCGCCTGGCGGTGCGCCGGCCCGAGCCGATCCGCGCGACCGGCGTGACGCTCGTGCCGGCGCGCGGAGTGCGGCTCGTGCGCGACGCGGCGTAGCCGAGCGGCGGGCCCGCCGAGGAGGACCCGCCGCACGGAGGCTGCGCTATCTGACGAATTCGCGCACGCCGGCGTAGACCGTCGCGTTCGTCGTCAGCCCGACGTGCGTGACGCAGCCGGCTTCGGTGTTCGTCGCGCCGGTCAGCAGGACGCTTTCGTGCGGGTTGATGAATTCGTCGCAGGACGACCACCACGTGCCGTAGTTCACCGCGCCCGGTGTCTCGTCGCCTTCGTTGAGCTGGGTCAGGAACGTCGAGCCGATGCGCATCTCGACGCACGACGTGAAGCCGCAGGCGTTCGCGGCGGTGGTGCCGTGGTTCGGGCCGCCGAGCGAGACCCAGTCGTCGACCTTTTCGGTCCCGCCGAGGTTCTTGATGTAGTAGCGCGTGTTCAGGCCGCCCATCGAGTGGCTGATGATGTCGACCTTGGCGGCGCCGGTTCTTCTGAGGATTTCTTCGACCTTCGTCTTGACTTCTCTCGCGGTCGTGACGTTGGACTGGGTCGTGTTGTATCTCCAGTTGTTCAGCTCGGCTCTCGTCCAGCCGTCTCTTTCGAAGTTCGAGATCATCGTTCTCCACAGCGATTCTTCCTCGAGGAATCCGTGGACGAAGAGAATCGGGTCGTGTGCGGTCGCGACGCCGGTCGCGACCGTCGGCGCGAGCAGCGCGACGAGCGCGAGCACGACCGCCAGCAGTGTCCTACGCATTGCTCCCCCTTGCGCTGGATTGACGGAAGCGCTTGTGCTACCCGCGCGACGCGCGGCGAATTCCACAATGGGCGCGTCGGCGCTATCTGACGAATTCGCGCACGCGCAGGTACACGCGCCGGTCGGTCGTCAGCGCGACGCTCGACAGGCAGCCGGCGCTCACGTTCGTCGCGCCCGCCAGCTCGACGCTGTCGCGCGGCGAGACGTACTCGTCGCACGAGGAGCGGATCGTGAGGTAGCGGACCGGTCCGGGCGTGGGGTTGCCCGCGTTGAGCCGTTTGATGAAGGGCGCCCCGCGGTGCAGGTCGAGACAGGACGGCACGAGGCACGTTTCCAACCGGCCGGAACCGTGGTTCGGACCGCCGAGCGAGACCCAGTGGGCGACCTTCGCGGTCCCGCCGAGGACCTTCAGGTAGTAGCGCGTGCTGACGCTGCCCATCGCATGAGTGACGAGGTCGACCTGCTTGGCTCTCGTCACGGTCAAGATCCGTTCGACCCGCGCCCTGACCTCTCTGGCGGTCACGGCCGCCGGCTGGTACGGGTTGTACGTCCAGTTGTTGAGCTGCGCGCGCGTCCAGCCGTCCTGCCGGAAGCGTTCGATCATCGGGTACCACAGCAGGTCGTCCTCGCCGAACCCGTGCACGAACAGGATCGGGTGACGCCCGTCGCCTCCGCCGCAGCCGGTCGTGGCCGACGCCGCCGCCAGCGCGGCGGCCGCCGCGAGCGCGGCCGCGAGCAACCTCCCCCGCATCGCTCCCCCTCTCTCCCGGAAAGCGCGAGTCTACTTCAGCGCCGGTGCTTGGGCTTGGGCTTGGGCGCCTTGACGACGACGAAGCGCACCGTGCGCGCGACGCCGTGCAGCGGCGTCGCCGTCAGCCGATACGAGCCGGGCGCCAGCGCCTTGCGCCCGAGCTTGCCGGAGAACTTGACCGTGTTCGCGTCCGCGCGGGCGTGCGCGACCGTCAGGTGCCCGGCGCGCCGCACGACCGTGCAGCGCCTGCCCTTGTGGACCGTCGTCAGGCAGCGCCTGCCCTTCAAGCGCCCCGCCAGCAGCCGATCGAAGCTCAGCGTCACCGCCGACGCCTTGTCGAGCCGGAACGCGATCCGCGTCCCGCCGCCGCGCACGCCGCGCACGACCACGAAGAACCGCGCCGGCTTGACCGACAGACGGCTCAGCAGCGCCGGCTTCACGGGCCCGGGGCCCGGGCCGGGGCCCGGCGGGACCGGCCGCACGCAGTTGGGCACGACCGCCCGCAGGAAGGTTCCGGAAAGGTCGGAGCTGGCCGGCGGCGTCGTCGCGAGTCCCGTGGCCTGGAACGTCACGCATCCGCCGTCGGCGGTAATCGCGTACGGAAGGCCGGAGGACACCGCCACGCCGTCGGACCCGGTGCGGCGCGAGATCAGCCGCGTCACGCCGCTCGCGATGTCGCGCTCGTAGACGCGATCCATCCCGTCGCCGGGCGCGCCGGGAGCGATGCTCGTCGCCGGGGCCGCCGCGAACGCGACGTGCCGGCCGTCGGCGCTCAGCACCGCCCCACCGCCGCTCGAGGGACCGCTCGACACCGACACCGCCGCGCCGTTCGCGCCGTCCGCCCGCCCGACGAGGCTCAGCGACCCGTCGCCGAGGTCCTTCAGAAACAGCTTGGGAGCGACCGGCGCGGGGTCGAAGCTCGCGGAGGTGGAGTCGAACGCGACGCGCGACCCGTCGCGGCTCAGCGACGGGTCCGCCGAGTCCCCGTCGCCCTGGGCACCGCCCCGGTCGACGCTCGCGCGGCGGACGCTGCCGTCGTCGAGACCGCGCACGTACACGTCGGCCTTGCCGTTCGTGTCGCCGGCGACGAGGTTGCCCGCCGTCGTGTCGAACGCAACGAAGCGCCCGTCGCCGCTGATCGACGGATCTCCCGCCGCCGCATCCGCCTTCGCGCCGGCGCCGGCGGCGCGATCGACGAGCAGCGTGCGCCCGCTGTCGAGCTCGCGCACGAGGACGTCCTGCTGGTTGTCGGCGTCGTCGCCGCCGACGAGATTCCTCGCCGTCGACTCGAACGCGACGCGCGTGCCGTCGGCGCTGATCGCCGGCTCGCTGCTGTCGCCGTCGCCGACCGGGCCGCCGGCAGCGTCCGGGCCGTCCGCGCGGCTCGCGACGAACGTCCGCCCGGCCGCGATGTCGCGCACGTACACCTCCTGCGCGGGCTGACCGGGATCGCTCCACGCGAACGCCACGCGGTCGCCCTCGGCGCTGATCGCGACACCTGACCCGCTCCTGCCGTTCAGCGGCGCTCCGTCGGCGCCGTCGGCGCGACTGACGAGCGTCACCGCCCCCGTGTCGAGATCGCGCCGGTAGACCGCGGACGTCTCGCCGGCCGGCAGCCCGAGCGCCGGAACAGCCGACACGAACGCGACGAAGCGCCCGTCGGCACTCGCCGCACCTTCACCCACCGGGCCGCCGGCGTTCACGAACGGCGCGCCGCCGGGCGGCCGCGAGACGCTCGCGACCGTGCCGGTGGCGAGGTCGCGCAGCACGACGACGGGGCTGCCCGGATCCAGGTCGCCCGTGACCTCGCCCCTGAGGGTGATCGCCACCTGCGCACCGTCCGGGCTCAGCGCGACCCCGTCGGTCGGAGAGGCGCGGAGCACCACGGACGACGGCGGTCCCGCCCCGGCCGCGCGGCTGACGAGCGCGAGCTTCCGCACGCCGTTGACGACGCTGGAGACGTAGGCCTGGTTCGAGCTCGTGGTGACCGCGGGATCGAGTGCGGTGCTCGCGGTCGTGAACGCGACGACCGCGTTGCCGGCGGCGTCGCGACCGACGCTGCCGAGCGAGCAGTCCACACCGGGGCGCTCGCCGTTGTCGCCGATGCTCACGAGCTCGGTGGCGTTGCCCGAGCGCGCGTAGACGTCGGCGAGGCCGTCGTGGTCGCGGGCGGCGTCGAGCGACGTGCTGGTCGTGAACGCCGCGACCGTGCCGTCGGGGCCGATGCGCCCTTGCTTGACGCCACCGGCCGGGGCGAGGCCGGTGGCGCCGTCGGCGCGGCTCATCAGCGTGGTGGTGCCCGTGCCGAAGTCGAAGCGGTAGAGGTCGGTGACGTTGTTCCTGTCGAAGGTGAGATCGAGGCGGTCCCCCGTGAGGAACCCGACTTGCTGGCCGTCGGCGCTGATCGACGACGCTGTGGCGTTCGTGCCCGGGTCGACCCGCTCCATCGCGTCGCTCGAGCCGAGCGTGCGCCGGTAGACGTGCGGCTGGCCCGCCGGCGTCGCCGGGCTGACGAGGTTGGTCGCGCTCGACTGGAACGCGACGTACCTGGCGCCGGTATTCGGATCGTGCGCGACCGCCGGCGGCTCGCTGGCGACTCCGGCCGCGAGCCCGTCGGTCCCGCCGCTGACGAGCGTCGTCTGGCCCGTGTCGAGGTCGCGGACGTAGACGTCGTCGCGCGCGTTCTGGTCGTGCGCCGGATCGAGCGCCCCGTTGCAGACGAACGCGACCGCGCGCCCGTCGGCGCTGATCGTCCCCATCGAGCAGGGCGCGTGGGCGGGCTCGCCCAGCGTGCCGCCGACGTCGCTCTGGCGGCTGACGAGCTGGATCTCGCCGGTCGTCACGTCCTTGACGTAGACGTTGCTGACGCTGTCGTCGTCGTCGGCGACCAGCCCGTCCGAGTCCGAGGAGAACACGACGAGCGTGTCCCCGCCGCGCTGCGCGACCGCCTCGCTCGTCGTCGATGAGACCGCGACGGGCGTCGGGAAGAGGCTCTGCAGGTCCGGCGTGCCCGAGATCACGACCGTCGTGTCGGCCGGCAGCACGACGGCGCCGGCGGCTGGGCCGAGGGCGAGCGACAGCAGGAGCGCGAGCAGCGCGGCGCGTCTCACCGGCGCGCCCTCCGCTTCGGCTTGGGCTTCGGCGCCTTGACGACCGTGAAGCGCACCGTGCGCGCGACGCCGTGCAGCGGCGTCGCCGTCAGCCGATACGAGCCTGGCGCCAGTGCCTTGCGCCCGAGCTTGCCCGTGAACTTCACCGTGTTCGCGCCCGCGCGGGCGTGCGCGACCGTCAGGCGCCCCGCCCGCCGCACGACCGTGCAGCGCCGCCCACGACGGACCGTCGTCAGGCACCGCCTGCCCTTCAGCCGGCCCGCCAGCAGCCGGTCGAAGCTCAACGTCACCGACGCCGCCTTGTCGAGCCGGAACGCGATCCGCGTCCCGCCGCCGCGCACGCCGCGCACCACGACGAAGAAGCGCGCCGGCTTGACCGACAACCGGCTCAATACCGCCGGCTTCACGGGACCGGGACCCGGTCCGGGCGCGACCGGCCGCCCGCAGTTGGGCTCGACCGCCCGCAGGAAGGTGCTCGCGAGGTTGTCGGGGCTGCCCGGCGGCGTCGTCGCGAGCCCCGTGGACTCGAACGTGACGCACCCGCCGTCGGCGGTGATCGCGTACGGAAGGCCGGAGAGAACCGCCACGCCGTCGGATCCGGTGCGACGCGAGATCAGCCGCGTCACGCCGCTCGCGATGTCGCGCTCGTAGACGCGCAGCACGCTGTCGCCGGGCGCGCCGGGCGCGATGCTCGTCGCCGTGCCCGTCGCGAAGGCGATGTGACGGCCGTCGGCGCTGAGCACCGCGCCGCCGCTGCCCGGGGCGCCCTCCAGCACCGGCACCACCGCGCCGTCCGCGCCGTTCGCCCGCCCGACGACGTTCAGCGACCCGTCGCCGAGGTCCTTCACGAACAGTTTGGGAGCGACCGGCGCGGGGTCGAAGCTCCCGACGTTGGACTCGAACGCGACGCGCGACCCGTCGCGGCTCAGCGACGGGTCGGCCGAGTCCCCGTCGCCCTGGGCGCCACCCTGGGCGACGCTCGCGCGGCGGATGCTGCCGTCGTCGAGGCCGCGCACGTACACGTCGCTGCGGCCGTTCGTGTCGTCGCCGACCAGGTTGTCCGCCATCGTGTCGAACGCGACGAAGCGCCCGTCCCCGCTGATCGACGGATTGCTCGCCGCCACGTCTGCCTTCGCGCCAAGCCCGGCGGCGCGGTCGACGAGCAGCGTGCGCCCGCTGTCGAGCTCGCGCACGAAGACGTCCGAGCGCGTGTCGGCGTCGTCGCCGCCGACGAGGTTCTTCGCCGTCGACTCGAACGCCACGCGCGTGCCGTCGGCGCTGATCGACGGCTGCGAGCTGAAGCCGTCGCCGAGCGGGCCGCCGGCGTCGTCCGGACCGTCCGCGCGGCTCGCGACGAACGTCCGACCGGCCGCGACGTCGCGCACGTACACCTGCAGCCCGGGCTGACCGGGTTCGCTCCACTCGAACGCCACGCGGTTGCCGTCGGCGCTGATCGCAACACCTGATCCGCTGCCGTTCAGCGGCGCCCCGCCGGCGCCGTCGGCGCGGCTGACGAGCGTCACCGCCCCCGTGTCGAGGTCGCGCCGGTAGACCGCGACCGTCTCGCCGGAAGACGGCCCGAGCGCCCGCGCGGCTGACGCGAACGCGACGTAGCGCCCGTCGGCGCTCACCGCGCCGCCGATCGCGAAGCCACCGGCGTTCGCGAACGGCGCGCTGCCGGCCGGCCGCGACACGGTCTGCACGTCGCCGCTCCCGAGGTCGCGGAGCACGATGCTGGAGGGGCTCGGATCGGCGTCCGCGGTGACGGACCCGACGAGCGGGATCGCCACCTGCGTGGCGTCCGGGCTGAGCGCGAGGCCGGTGGTGACGCCGGCCGCCGGCGGGCCGCTTCCGGCTGCGCGGCTGACGAGCTTCAGCCTGCGCACGCCGCCGACGACGCTGGAGACGTATGCCTGCCGCGCGGGCGTGGTGACGGCGGGGTCGAGCGCGGTGCTCGCGTTCGCGAACGCGACGACCGCGTTGCCGGCGGCGTCGCGAGCGACGCTCCCGACGAGGCTCTCCGCCCCGGGGCGCTCGCCGTTGTCGCCGCTGCTCACGAGCGCCGTGGAATCGCCCGATCGCACGTAGACGTCGTCGACCGTGTCGACGTCGCGCGGGTCGAGGCGCGTTGAGGTCGCGAACGCGGCGACGGTGCCGTCGGCGCCGATGAGTCCCCCGTCGACGCCGTTGCCTGGGGCGGGGCCGCCGGCCCCGTCGGCGCGGCTCATCAGCGTGGTGGCGCGCGTGCCGAAGTCGAAGCGGTAGAGGTCGGGGCTGACGTTCGCATCGGAGGCCGGGTCGAGACGGTCGGACGTGAGGAACCCGACCTGCTGGCCGTCGGCGCTGATCGACGGTGTCGTGGCCTGCGTGCCCGAGTCCACTCGCTGCATCGCGTCGCCGGAGCCGAGCGTGCGCCGGTAGACGTGCGTCTGGCCCGCCGGCGTTCCCGCGCTCACGACGTTCGTGGCGCTCGAGGCGAACGCGACGTACGTGGCGCCGGTACCCGAATCGTGCGCGACCGCCGGCGTCCCGCCGACGACGCCGGCCGCGAGCCCGTCGGTCCCGCGGCTGACGAGCGTCGTCTGTCCCGTGTCGAGGTTGCGCGCGTAGACGTCGAGCTGCGTGTTCTGATCGTGCGCCGGATCGAGCGGCCCGTTGCAGGTGAAGGCGACCGCGTGCCCGTCGGCGCTGATCGCCGCGTTGGAGCAGTTGACGTGCGACGGCTCGCCGGGAACGCCGGCGACGTCGCTCTGGCGGCTGACGAGCTGGATCTCGCCGGTCGTCACGTCCTTGACGTAGACGTTCGTGACGCTGTCGTCGTCGTCGGCGAGGAGCCCGTCCGAGGTCGAAGAGAACACGACAAGCGTGTCGGCCGCGCGCTGCGCGACCGCCTCGCTCGTCGTCGACGAGGATCCCACGGGCGTCGGGAAGAGGCTCTGCAGGTCCGGCGTGCCCGAGATCACGACCGTCGAGTCGGCCGGCAGCACGACCGCGCCGGCCGCGGCGGGGAACACGAGCAGGAGCAGCGCGACCAGCGCGCCGCGCCGCAGGAGGGAGCGGGTCATCGACGTGCCTTTCGCGTCGGCTTGGGCGCCTTGACGACCGTGAAGCGCACCGTGCGCGCGACGCCGTGCAGCGGCGTCGCCGTCAGCCGATACGAGCCGGGGGCGAGCGCCTTGCGCCCGAGCTTGCCCGAGAACTTGACGGTGTTCGCGCCCGCGCGTCCGGCCGCGGTCAGCGACCCGGCGCGGCGCACGAGCGTGCAGCGCCTGCCCGTCCGCGCGGTCGTCAGGCAGCGCTTGCCGCGTGCGCGGCCAGCCAGCAGCCGGTCGAAGCTCAGCGCCACCGGCGACGTCCTGTCGAGCCGGAACGCGATCCGCGTCCCGCCCTTCGCGCCGCCGACGAAGAACCGCGCCGGCCTGATCGACAGCCCGCTCAGCAGCGCGGGCTTCGCCGGCCCCGGACCCGGCCCAGGCCCCGGCCCGGGCCCCGGCCCTGGCGCGGCCCGCCCGCAGTCGGGCTCCAGCACGCGCAGGAAGACGGCGGACAAGACCGGGTCGCCCGGTGGTGACAGCAGCGTCCCGCGGCCGTCGAACGCGACGCAGCCGCCGTCCGCGCTCACGCCGCCGCTGAACACGAGGCCGCTGGCCTGCTCGCCGGTGCCCATCGCGCGCGAGACCAGGCGCGTGGCGCCGCCCGACGGGTTGCCGTCGACCAGGTCGCGCTCGTAGACGCGAACCATCCCGTCGCCGGGCGCGTCGGGCGCGATGCTCGTCCTGGGGTTGTCGACCCATACGACGTGCTGCCCATCGGCGCTCAGCGCGTTTTGAATCACGTTGGTGAACACGCCCGCCGGCGCTCCGCCGGCGCCGTCCGCGCGCGAGGCGAGCTCGAGCGTCTGCGCCTTCAGGTCGCGCACGTAGAGCTGCACGCTGCCGTCCGCGGCGCCGAAGTTCGTCGCGGACGACGAGAACAGGACCCGGCTGCCGTCGCGGCTGATGCTGACGGGGAACGCGTCCGCGTCGCCCTTGTCCGGGCTCCCCCTGTCCAAGCGCCCGGCGACGCTCGCCAGCGTCGTCGTGAACGTGTCGAGATCGCGGACGTAGACGTCCTCGTCGGTTCCCGAGTCGCGTGCGGGATCGAGCGCGTCCTCGGTGTCGAACACGACGTGCCGTCCGTCGCCGCTGATCGCGGGCGGGTCGTCGATCCTCAACGCCTTGCGGGCGAGTTGCCCGGATGCGCGGTCGACCAGCAGCGTCTGGTCGGTGGTGAAGTCGTGGACGTAAGCGTCGGTGAAGGTGTCGCGATCGGCGGCCGGGTCGAGCTGCGTTCCGGTGTCGAACGCGACGCGCGAGCCGTCGTCGCTGATCGTCGGAGCGGACACGAAGGAGAACCCGGTCGGGACGGCACCCGTATCCGCGAAGCGGTCGGCGATCAGCGTCTGCGGCGGGTTGACCGACAGGTCGCGCACGTAGACGTGCGTCGCGCTCTGGCCCGGCGGGATGCCGACGAAGACGACGTGCCTGCCGTCGCCGCTGAGCCGCCACTCGATGTCGGCGATTGGGTTGAGCGCCAACGGCGTCCCGTCCTCGGCGACGTTGACCGGCGCGGTCTCGCCGGTGACGAGGTCGCGCCAGATCAGCGTGAAGCTCAGCACGCCGTTGACGACCTTCAAGGAGGCGTAGACGACGTAGCGGCCGTCGGCGCTCAGCGACGCCTCCGACGCGAACGAGCCGTCGGTTTGGGCGTTGAGCAGGTCCGGCGTGCCGGACAGCACGAGCGTCGTGCCGGCCGGGAACGAGGCGGCGCCCGCGAGCGCCGGCGCGGTCAGCGCGATCGCGAGCGCAACGAGCGCGGCGGCGAGGGCACGGTGCATGATCTGGCGGCTCCTGGCGACGGTGGTTCGGGGACGAGCGCGAGCGGGCGCGACGGCGCTCGTTACAACAGCGGCTACGGCACGAAGTTGCGTCCGACGTCCGACATCCTATGGAGGTCAGCGGATGCGTTGCCAGCCCGCCCGCGTGCCAACTTCGGTCTTCTGACCTCAGACGCCGGACGAATGAGGATCCTTCCCCGCTGGGCCGGATTCCGGCTGGACGGGGCGCGGGCGCGGCGACTCGGCCGGAGCGCCGCTCGCGTGCCTACGCCGCGATGCGCGGGTCGCGCACGGCTCTGCGCGCCGCGTCGGCGCCGTCGTCGTCGAGCGCCTCCTGCGCGGCCAGCTCGGCGTCGAGCCGCTGGTGGTAGCGCGCGACCTCCGCCTTGACGCGCGAGCGGTTCCAGCCGAGCTCGGGCGCGATCAGCCGCGCGACCGGCTCGGCCGCCGCGCGGCCCCGGTCCGCCGCCTCGATCGAGCTGCGCGTGCGGCGCGACAGCACGTCGTCGAGCATCAGCGCGCCCTCGTGCGTGACGGCGTAGCGCGCCTCCGCCATCGCGTAGCCGGTCCCGGGGATCGGCGCCGCCAGCGCCGGGTCGGACGCCATCAGCGCCAGCAGCTCGTGGGCGCGGGAGCCGTAGCGCGACAGCAGCCGCTCGGCGGTCGCCGCGTCGGGGGCGGCCTCGCGCACGCGCGCACGCGCCGTCGGCAGCCCCTCGGCGCCGAGCAGCGGGATCGCCTGCGTGCGGCTCGTGGCGACCGGCACGCCGAGCTGCGCCGCCGCCGCGTCGATCGCGTCGCGCGCCATCACGCGGTAGGTCGTGTACTTGCCGCCGACGATCGAGACGAAGCCCGGCAGCGGCGTGCGCACGACGTGCTCGCGCGAGACGCGCGCGGTGTCGCCCTCGGTCTCGGGCGCGACGAGCGGGCGCAGCCCGACGTAGACGCCGGTCACGTCGTCCGTCGTCAGCGGGCGCCGCAGCACGTCGTTGGCGCGGTCGAGCAGGTAGCGCACGTCGGCCGCGGTCGCGGCCGGGTGCTCGCGGTCGAGATCCCATGGCGTGTCGGTCGTGCCGATCAGCCAGTGGTCCTTCCACGGCACGACCAGCAGCACGCTCTTCTCGGTCCGCAGCGTCAGCGCGACGCTCGAGTCGATCGCGGCGCGCGGGACCATGACGTGCACGCCCTTCGAGGCGCGCAGCGAGACCGGCTCGCGCACGCCCGCCGTGCGCTCCATGTCGGCCGCCCACACGCCCGTCGCGTTGACGACCGCGCCGGCCTGGATCTCGAACGCGTCGGCGCGCGGCGCGACCGTGTCGCGCGCCGTCAACACCGCCTGCCCGCCTGCTCGCGGCCGGAACGCCTCGGCAGAGACGCCGGTCGCGACGACCGCGCCGTGCGCCATCGCGGTGCGCAGCAGCGCGACGACGAAGCGCGCGTCGTCCATCTGCGCGTCGCCGTAGCGGATCGCGCCGACGTAGGCGTCGTCGCGCAGGGCCGGCGCGAGGCCGCCCGCGCTGGAGCGGCTCAGGTGGCGGTGGCGCGGAACGGCCGGGCGCAGGCCGCCGAGCACGTCGTAGAGCAGCACGCCCGCGCCGAAGTACTCGCGCTCCCAGTGCTGGCGCAGCGGCAGCAGGAACGACAGCGGCCGCACGAGGTGCGGCGCAACCGTCTCAAGCAGCAGCCGGCGCTCACGCAGGGCCTCCTGCACGAGCCCGAAGTTGCGTTGCTCGAGGTACCGCAGACCACCGTGGATCAGCTTCGTAGAGCGGCTCGAGCTGCCGGCCGCGACGTCGCGGCGCTCGATCAGCGCGACGCGCAGGCCGCGCGTGGCGGCGTCCAGCGCGGCGCCCGCGCCGGTGACGCCGCCGCCGACCACGAGCACGTCGAACGGCTCGGACGCGAGGCGCTGCAGCGCGCGCCGGCGCGCCGCCGGGCCGAGCCGGGTCGGGTCCTGCGCGTCGCGGTCCATGTCATTGCTCCGTGGAGCCGTCGTCCGGCGCGCGCCGGTTGACGAGCAGCTCGAACGCGTCGGGCACGTGCCACTCGCTCGAGAGCATCACGGGGCGGCCGTCGGCCGTCAGGTCGACCTGCTCGATCTGCATCAGCGGGCTCTTCCTCGGCACCTCGAGCAGCTTCGCGAGGCGGTCGGTCGCGAGCACCGGCGCGAGCCGCGCGGTCGCGAAGCGCACCGGCGTGCCGACCCAGTCGAGCAGCACGTAGAGCGACGCGTCGAGGCGCTGCATCGCCTCGTCGGACAGCAACGCGGCCGGGATGCGGTCGATCGAGGCGACGACCGGCCGGCGGTCGGCGAGGCGCACGCGCTCGACGGCGACGACGCCGTCGCCGTTGGAGAGGTCGAGCCGCTCGGCCTCGTCGTCGGTCGCCGCGCGCGACTCCTTGCTCAGCACGCGCTCGCTCGGCTCGAAGCCGGCCTCGCGGATCATCGCCGTGTAGCTGACGGTCGCGTCGAGCGCATGGCGCGTCATCGGCGCGTGGCTGACGAACGTCCCGTGGCCGTGGCGGCGGGTGAGGTAGTTGGCCGCGATCAGGCTGCGCAGCGCCTCGCGCACGGTCGCGCGGCTGACCTGGAAGCGGTCGGCGAGCGCGTCCTCGTTCGGCAGCTGGGCGCCGGGCGCGAGCGTGCCGTCGAGGATCTCGTCGAGCACCTGGCGGCGGACGTCCTCGGTGCGGGTCATGCGCGCGCGCCGCATCAGGCCGTCTCCTCCGGCGCGAGCGCGATCGCGTCGAGCACCGCCTTGACCTGGCCGGGGACGCCCGGCCCGCCGGGCAGCTGGTCCTCGAAGATCGCGCCGCCGATCGTGAAGCCCCACGCCCCGGCCTCGTCGAGGTCGCGGATCTGCTGCAGCGAGGCGACGGAGCCGGCGGCGATCACGGGGCCGGACGCGGCCTCGACCACCGCGCGCGTGAGCGCGACCGGGTCTTCGCTTGTGTGACGGTAGGCAAGCAGATCGACACCATATACGCCGTTCCGGTCGGTCAGGCTCGCCGCATGGCCGGCGATCTCCTGAAGCGTGCCCCCGAGCACGCTCGGATGGCCCGTCACCCGACCGGGAAACGGACAATAGCGGACGTCGGACCCTTCGAGCGTCGCCAGCCCGGCCTCGACGTCGGTCCCGCCGAGCACCCAGTCGACGCCGATCTCCAGCGCGGCGGCGAGCGAGCGCCGCTCGTCCTCGGCGCTCGTCGAGACGACCTCCAGCATCACCTCCAGGCCCTGCTCGTGCGCGTCGTCGCACAGCGCCTTGAGCACCGGCACGGGCTGGCCGACGTCCTTGAAGCCGACGTAGCGCAGGCCGCTGCCGCGCAGGCTCTCGAGCACCGCCGCCGCGCCGTCGACGGTCGCGTCGTGGTGGGTGAGCATGAAGACGAATTCGATCATCGGGACTCCGGTCGCGTAGTGATTCCGTTCAAGGCTTCGCCGCCCGCTGCCGCCGCCAGCTCGTGGACGCCGCTCAGCACGTAGTCGGGCTGGACCGGCGAGCCGGCGATCGCGTCGAGGCCGGTCGCGCCGCTCAGCACGAGGATCCCGGCCATCCCGAGCGACTGGCCCATGCGCACGTCGGTCGCCAGGCGGTCGCCGACGACGGCGACGTCGCCCGCCGGGACGCCGAGGCGCTGCAGGAACGCGGCCGCCATGTGCTCGCTCGGCTTGCCGACGACCGCCTCCGCGCGCGCGCCGGTGCAGGCCTCGACGGCGGCGAGCATCGCGGCGCAGTCGGGCAGGCCGCCGTCGGGCGTCGGGCAGTAGGGGTCGGGGTTCGTCGCGACGATCGTCGCGCCGTGCGCAGTCACCGCCTGGAAGGCGGTCAGCAGCTTGGTGTAGTCGAACGTGCGGTCGAACGCGACGACGAGCACGTCGGCCTCGGCGGGCGCGGCCGTGATGGGGAAGCCGGCGTCGCGCAGCACGCGGTGCACGACCGGCTCGGCGAGCGGCAGCAGCGTCTCGCCCTCGTGACGGGTCTGCAGGTAGTGCGTGAGCGCGTCGATCGCGGTCACGACGTCGGCCGTCGTGGCTGGGATCCCGAGCCGCGTGAGCTTGTCGGCGTACTCGTCGGCCGTCTGCAGCGGGCGGTTGGTGACGAAGATCGTCTGCGAGCCGGCCGCGCGCAGCGCGCGCACCGTCTCGGCGGCGCCCGGCAGCAGCTCGTCGCCGAGGTAGATCGTGCCGTCGAGGTCGAACACGTACGCCGCGAAGCGGCGCTCCGGCGCGCGCGGGAGGGCGGGGATCGATCCGACGCCGCTCACAGCCCGGCTCCCAGCGCGTCCGCCGCCGCGATCACGGCCTCGACGTCGTCCGCCTCCCAGCTCCCCAGCAGGAACGCGAGGTCGGCGATCGTGAAGCGGTCGCGCATCAGGTGGCAGGCGCCCAGCGCCCAGCGCGCGGTGTCCGCGTCGACGCCGAGCTGCGACAGCCGCAGCGGCGCGCCGGCGGCGCGCAGCGCGCCCGCGAGCACGGCCGGATCGGCGACGAGCTCCTCCAGCTCGCGCTCGCAGGCGGCCCACGCAGCGCCCAGCCCGGCCAGCTGCGCGCGCGAGGACTGCCAGCGGGCCAGCTTGCGCCGGTAGTCGCTCCAGCACTCCTCGGCGGTCGCGCCGGAGGGGTCGAGCGCTCCGAAGGCCTCGCGGACGCGCGGCTGCAGCTCCCGCTCGTCCGGGAAGCGCAGGCCGTCGAGCCCGCGTTCCCGCACGCGCGCGAGCACGCGCTGCCACAGCAGCGCGCCGAAGATCGAGCAGATCGCCACCTTCGCGCCGTGCAGCGACTCCGGCGCCGCGCCGGTCGCCTGGCGCATCTCGATCAGGTGGCTGACCGTGTGCTCCATGCCCGAGCCGGGCGCGGTGCGGCCCGCGACGCCCATCGACAGGCCGCTCAGCGTCAGGATCGCGGCCAGCTCCGCGAGCGCCTCCGGCTCCCCCGCCCCGACCGCGGGCGCGATCGACAACAGGGTGTCGCCGTGCTCGCGCGCGAGCGCGACCACCGTCGGCGCGTAGGAGTCGTCCTGGCCGACGAGCTGCGCGAGGCGCCAGTCGGCCGGCGCCGTGAACGTCGCCAGCAGGTCGCCGAAGCCGGCCTGCGTGAGCGCGACCGGCGCGTCGGCGAGCACGACCGGGTCGATCACGAGCGCGTCCGGCCAGGCGGTCTCGACCGTGCGCTTGACGCCGTGCACGAGCAGCACCGAGCGGTCGTCGGCGAAGCCGTTGACGCTCGCCGCCGTCTGCACGATCGCGTGCGGGATCGCGAGCGCCGCCGCGGTCGCCTTGCCGATGTCGGCGATCGTGCCCGAGCCGACCGAGACGAGCGCGCTCGCGCCCTCGCAGTCGCGCCGCACCGCCGCCAGCGTCGCCTCGTCGGCGTGTACGAGCCCGGGCCCGCCGTCGCCGGCGCACACGACGCTCACATCCGTGCGCGCGCCGAGCAGCTCGGCCACGTACGGCTTGAGCGCGGTGGCGCCGCGGCGGATCTCGACGCCGTCGCCCAGCACCGCGACCGGCCCGTCCGCCGCGCCGCGCAGCCGCGCGACGATCGCCGGCAGCTCGTCGAGCGCGGCGTCGCTCAGCTCGACCTGCCCGAGCCCGAGCGGCGCGAGCCGCTGCGCGTCGGGCGCGGCCGCCAGCCGGGCGCGGAGACCGTCGAGGTCGCGTGCGGCCGCGACGGCTGCACGCAGCTCGGGCGGCGCGCTCATGCGAGCGTCTCCAGGTTGCGTGCCGGCGCGACGGCGGCGCTCGGCGGCTGCGGCGGCGTGCTCACGCGAGTGTCTCCTCGACCGCGTCGAACAGCGCGCGGTAGCGCTCGTAGCCGACCGCGTAGAGGCGCGCGCGCAGCGGGTCCGGCTCGAAGACGGCGTCGTCGAGCGCGACGACGTGCGCCATCGCCTCCGGCAGCGACGCGAAGTTGCCGGCCGCGACGGCGGCGAGCATCGCGGCGCCGGCGGCGGTCGCCTCCTCGCAGAGCACGCGCCGCACCGGGCGGCCGGTGACGTCGGCCTTGATCTGCATCCACAGGCGGCTGCGCGCGCCGCCGCCGACGACGCGCAGCTCGCCGGCGCCGACGCCGAGCGCGTCGAAGCGGTCGACGACGTCGCGCAGCGCGTAGGCGCAGCCCTCCAGCACCGCGCGCGACAGCTGGCGCGCGTCCTGGCCGAGCGCCAGGCCGGCGAAGCAGCCGCGCATCGAGGCGTTCCAGCGCGGCGCCATCGCGCCCGACAGCGCGGGCAGGAACAGCACGCCGTCGCTGCCCGGCCGCGCCTGCTCGGCCGCTTCGAAGAGCTCGCCCTGCGACGCCATCCCCAGCAGGCCGGCGAGCCACGCCGTGCTGCCGCCGGAGACGAAGCCGGGGTTCTCGACCAGCAGCATGCGGTCGATCGCGTGCGCGTGCGTCTCGACGAGCCCCTCGCCGTCGATCACCGCCTTGGCGGCCGGCGTCGTGACGGGCTCGGCGGTGCCGGTCACGTCGACCACCACGCCCGGCTCGTGCGCGCCCGCGCCGACGGTCGCGGCATGGTCGTCGCCGGTGCCGACCGCGACCGCGCAGCCGCTCGACAGGCCGAGCGCGCGCGCGGCCGCGGACGAGAGCATGCCGGCCGTCGCGTGCGCCGGAAGGATCGCCGGCAGCTGCGCCGGGTCCAAGCCCGCGGCCGCCACCAGCTCCGGCGACCAGTCGCGCCGCGCGATGTCGTAGAGCATCGTCGAGGACGCGTTGGCGTGGTCCTGCACGACCTCGCCGCACAGCCAGCCGGTCAGGTAGCCGCCGACAGGAGCCAGCCAGCGCGCGCGGTGCACGGTGTCCGGCTCCTTGTCGGCCAGCCACATCGCCTTCGGCCCGCTGTGGCTGGCGTCCGGCTGCAGGCCGGTGAGCTGCGCGAGGCGCCGCGGCCCGACCTGCGCGACGAAGCGCTCGGCCTGGTCCTCGGCGCGGCGGTCGAGCCAGATGATCGCCGGGCGCAGCGCCTCGCCGTTGTCGTCGAGCGCGACGACGCCGTCGACCTGGCTGGCGAGCCCGAGCGCCGCGACCTCGCCGCCCGCGACGCCCGCCGCGCGGCAGACCTCCTGCACCGCGCCGGCCAGCGCCTCGCGCCAGTCCTCCGGCCGCTGCTCGGCCCACCCGCTGTGCGGGTGGGCCATCGAGCAGGGACGGCCGGCGCAGGCGAGCACCGCGCCGCCGGGGTCCATCAGGACCGCCTTGACGGACTGCGAGCCGACGTCGGCACCGATCACATGCGCTGCGCTCACACGATCGCCTTCCCGGGGTCGGAGACGAGGTGCTCCGTCTCCCCCTCGAGCTCGCCGGTCGCGAGCAGCTCGCCGGCGCGCTTCATCTGCTCCGGGCGCGTCGAGCCGAGCACGAGCGCGACGGCGACGACGAACGCGGTCCAGCCGAGGATCACCCACGGGAACCAGCTGAACGGCGCCGCGGGGTTGTTGACGATCTGGCCGTACAGGAGCGCGATCATCAGGCCGCCGCCGGCCAGCGGCAGCAGCGCGTGCTTGACGACGTTGAACGTGCCCTTGGCGCGGAACCAGTTGATCGCCGCGAGGTTCGTCAGCACGTACACCGGCAGGATCCCGAGCGTCAGCAGGAAGCCGAGGTAGCCGTAGACGTTCGAGCCGGCGACCGGGTCGCCGAGCCCGCCGGCCATCAGGCCGACGACGAGCGCGAGGCCGACCGCGAAGACGCCCTGCGCGACGACCGCCTTCGAGGGCGTGCGGAAGCGCGGGTGGATCTCGGCCAGGAACTTCGGCAGCAGCTTCTCCTGGCCCATCGTGTTGACGATCCGGACGATGCCGTTGGACGAGTTGACCATCACGGCGAACATCGAGGAGACCGACGCGATGATCACCGGCCACTTCATCCACGACGCGTACGTGTGGGCGAGGTCGTTCCACGGCAGGTCGGCGCCGGTGAGCTTGTTCGCGGTGCCGGTGCCAAGTCCGAGGACCTCGATCCAGATGCAGAAGACGTACAGCAGGCCGACGCCGAGGACGGACAGCAGGATCGCCCGCGGCACCGTGCGTCGCGGGCCCTTGACCTCGTGGCCGAGCGTCGCCGCGGCCTCGAAGCCGACGAAGCTCAGCGCGGCGAAGACGAAGCCGGTCGTCAGGCCGGAGAAGCCGTTGGGCGAGGCACTCGGGTTGAACGGGTGCAGGGTGACGCCGTGGGCGCCGCCCTTGCCGAGGATGATCAGCGACAGCACGAGGATCACCGTCACCTCGGCCGCGAACAGCACGAGGGCGGTCTTCAGCGACGCGGAGATGCCGCGGTAGGCGAGCCCGACCATCGCGATCGCCGGGACCATGCCGATGATCCACCAGGGGATGTTGGTGGAGAACTCGTCGCGGAACGTGCCCTGGAGGTAGGCGCCGATCAGGCCGATCTCGGCCGGCGGCAGCAGCGCGTAGGCGACGAACATCAAGCCGCCGGTCATGAAGCCGGCCTTCGCTCCGAGGCCGCGGCTGACGTACGTGTAGAAGGCGCCGGCGCTCGGGAACTCGCGCGCCATCTCCATGATCCCGCTCGCGACCAGCACCATGATGCCGACCGTGACCAGATAGACGAGCGGCGTCGCGGCGCCCGAGAACGGCGTCGAGAACTGCGGGTTGAAGAACGTCGAGACGGCCGGGCCCATGATGGCCGCGGACATGATCACCGCGCCACCGAGACCGACCGCGTTGGATCGGAGGCCCTTGTGGGCGCCTTCGGGCACCTGCTCGGCTACTGCCATGTCTGACACTCCCTCTCGCTCCGGTGTGTGCCGTCCCGCACGGTCGTTATACATCTAACGTCAGACGTTTGCCAAATCTGACCGCCAGTCGGCGCCTCCGAAGGGCCCGTCACCCGGCCGGCCCCGAGCCGGTCAGCGGCCGCCGAGCGCGGCCGCGCTGCTGGCGCGGCACGCGGTTCGGCGGAATCTCGAGCGGGTCGCCGGCCTGGCAGCCGGTCGCCGTCCGATAGTGCACGGCGGGCAGGCGCGGCAGCGAGCGGTCGACGCGCCCGAAGCTGAACGCGCTCGTGAGGTCGCCCGCGTGCGCGCGCCGCCAGGCGCTGAGGTTCGGCACCTCGGCGCCGAAGCGCGTCTCGAGCAGGCGCAGCAGCGAGGTGTGGTCGAACACGTCGCTGCAGACGTAGCCGCCGCGGCTGAAGGGCGAGACGACGAGCAGCGGAACGCGGAAGCCGAGCCCGATCGGGCCGCGGATCCCCTGCGCGACCCTCGGCAGCGTGGGCGTCGTGACGTGCTCGCCGGCGGTTCCCGGCGGCGCGGTCGGCGGCGCGACGTGGTCGAAGAAGCCGCCGTTCTCGTCCCAGGTGATGAGCAGGACGGTCTTCGCCCACAGCCGCGGGTCGGCGGTGAGGGTCTCAACGACGTCGCGCGCGAGCGTCTCCCCCGCCTTCGCCGAGGAGAACTCGGGGTGCTCTGAGGCGGCGATCGAGCCGAGGATCCACGAGACCTGCGGCAGGCGGCCGGTCCTGGCGTCGACGCGGAAGCCGTGCGGGTAGGTCGGCTGCAGGCCGCGCGCCTGCAGCGCCGGACTGGTCTGGAAGGTTCTGAAGTACGGCAGCACGTTGTCGAGCACGCCGAGGCTCGGGTCGGTGTAGACCTTCCACTCGATCCCGCGCGCCTGGAGCTGCTCGGGCATCGTCGTCCAGGTGAGCGTGCCGGCCTTCGCGGCGCGCTGCGCGACGAGCGTCTCCAGCAGCGGACCGCCCTGCCTGCCGTCCGGGTCGAGCGTGGCGGACATGCTGTAGAGGCGGTTCGGGTCGGTCGGGCCGAGGACCGAGCAGTGGTAGCGGTCGCACAGCGTGAAGGCGTCCGCGAGCGCGTGGTAGAAGGGGATGTCCGCGCGCGTGTAGTAGCCCATCGTGAGCGGGCCGACCTCGTGGCCGTCGGCGTGCAGGTGCTCGGCGACGAAGCGGTCCATGCGACCGCCGTTGAAGGAGCGGTGCTGGGGCCCCCACGCGTGCGTGATGTCCTGCGTGCACTGGGCCTTGCCGTGCGTGGCGAGGTGGAACGGCAGCAGCTTGCCGTGGAAGCCCGGGCGGTCGAAGGGACGCTGCGCGAAGGCGACGCGGCCGCGCGTGTCGGAGAAGCCGCGCACGCCGCGGTACGTGCCGAAGTAGTGGTCGAACGAGCGGTTCTCCTGGATCAGGATCACGACGTGCTCGATGTCGCTCAGGCGCCCCGTGCGGGCGGGGGCCGCCGCGATCGCGCGCTCGACGAGCGGGTCGAGCGGCGCGAGCGGGCCGGCCGCGGCCGCGGCGACACCGGCGGCCGCGGTCGCTGAGAACGCCCGCCCAATCGCCTGGCGGCGTGTGATGTGGTCCTGCATGTGTGGTCCCTTCCGGAGCCGGGCCTCGTGGCTCGTTGTGCGACTTTACCGCGCGTCAGACGTAAGATCGCCTGCGGCTTGGATCGGCTGCTCGAACCCGTCGCGCGCGGCGGTGCCCGCGAGGCGCTGCACTTCGGCGCGCGGGCGATCTCGTACGGAGAGCTGCGCGACGCCGCGGCCGGGGTCGCGACGCAGCTCGGCGGCGCCTCGCGCGTCGCGCTGTGGGCCACGCCGGAGCCGGAGACGTGCGTCGGGCTGGTCGGCGCCCTGCTCGCCGGCGCGACCGTCGTGCCGCTGAACCCGCAGTCGGGCGAGCGCGAGCTGGCGCACGTGCTGCGCGACAGCGCGCCGTCGCTCCTGCTCGCCCCCGCCGGGGCGCCGGGTCCGCGCGCCGCGATCCCACGGCTCGACGTGGCGCTCGGCGCCGCGGCTGCCGCCGGCGCGGAGATCCCGTCCGAGCCGGCCGCCGGCGCGCCGGCGCTGATCGTCTACACGTCCGGCACGACCGGGCCGCCGAAGGGGGCGGTGCTGTCGCGGGGTGCGCTGGCGGCGAACCTCGACGCGCTCGCGGACGCGTGGGCGTGGACGCAGGCCGACGTGCTCGTGCACGCGCTGCCGCTGTTCCACGTCCACGGGCTCGTGCTCGGCGTGCTCGGCCCGCTGCGGCGCGGCACGGCGCTGTGGCACCTCGGGCGCTTCTCGGCCGAGGGCGTGCGCGACGCGCTCGAGGCGGGCGCGACGATGCTGTTCGGCGTGCCGACGATGTACCACCGGCTGGCGCAGGCGCTGCCCGGCGACGCCCGGCTGGCGAGCGCGCTCGCGCGGGCGCGCGTGCTCGTGTCCGGCTCCGCGCCGCTCGCGCAAGCCGACGCGAACGCGATCGAGCGCGCGAGCGGCCGGCGCGTGCTGCAGCGCTACGGCCTGACGGAGACGCTGATCCTGACGGCGGAGCGCGCGGACGCCGCCGCCGGGCCGGCCGCGGGCGGCACGGTCGGCCCGCCGCTGGCCGGCGTCGAGCTGCGGCTCGCAGACGACGACGGCCGCGACCTCGCGCGCGGCGACCGTGAGACGATCGGCGAGGTGCTCGCGCGCGGGCCGGGGCTGTTCGACGGCTACCTGAACCGCCCGGACGCGACCGCGGCGGCGTTCCGCGACGGCTGGCTCGCGACCGGCGACCTCGCGACGTGGGCGCACGGCGGCGCGTTGCGGATCGTCGGGCGCCGAGCGACCGACCTGATCAAGTCCGGCGGCTTCAAGCTCGGCGCGGGCGAGATCGAGGCCGCGCTGGCCGAGCACCCCGCGGTCGCCGAGTGCGCCGTCACCGGCGCGCCCGACCCCGACCTCGGCGAGCGCGTCGTCGCGTGGGTCGTCCCGGCCGACCCGGCCGCGCCGCCGGCCGCGCAGGAGCTGATCGACCACGTCGCCGCCGTGCTCGCGCCCCACAAGCGCCCGCGCGAGGTCCACCTGCTCGAAGCGTTGCCGCGCAACGCGCTGGGCAAGGTGCTCAAGCGCGAGCTGGCGGCGCCGTGAACGTCCCGATCCGCGTCCAGCCGCGCGCGGGCCGCGACGAGCTGGCCGGCGTGCGTGACGGGCGGCTGCTCGTGCGCGTGGCCGCTCCCCCGCTCGAAGGCCGCGCGAACGCGGCCGCCTGCGCGCTGATCGCGAAGGCGGCCGGCGTCCCGAAGTCGCGCGTCAGCGTCATCCAGGGCGAGCACGCGCGCGACAAGCTCGTGCGGATCGACGCGCCGGTCGACGAGCCCGCGGTGCGCGCGGCGCTCGGGCTCGACCCGGATGCGCCGCTCTGTCCATAGGAACGCCGCCGCGCGGCGGATACGGTGCGCGGCCGATGACGATCAATCTCTACTCCGACACGCAGACGCGCCCCAGCGAGGCGATGCGGCGCGCGATGGCGAGCGCCGAGGTCGGCGACGAGCAGCGCGGGCAGGACCCGACCGTCAACGCGCTGCAGGAGCGGGTGGCCGAGCTGCTGGGCAAGGAGGCGGCGCTGTTCCTGCCGTCGGGGACGATGTGCAATCAGATCGCGTTCCGCCTCCACGTCCGGCCGGGCGGCGACGAGCTCTACACGCACCGCGTCTCGCACCCGATCGTCGCCGAGGCCGGCGGCGCGGCCGCGCTGTCCGGCGCGTTCGTCCACCCGCTCGACGGCGACAGGGGGATGTTCACCGGCGCCGCCCTGCAGGCCGCGATGCGCGAGCCCGGCAACCGCTACCACCCGCGCTCGCGCCTCGTCTGCGTCGAGCAGACGACGAACCTCGGCGGCGGGCGCGTGTGGCCGCGCGCGACGCTCGACGAGGTGCTCGCCGTCGCGCGGCGGCACGAGCTGCGCACCCATCTCGACGGCGCGCGGCTGCTCAACGCCTGCGTCGCCTCGGGTGAGAGCGCGGCGTCGTTCGCGGCCGGCTTCGACAGCGCCTGGATCGACTTCAGCAAGGGCCTCGGCGCGCCGATCGGCGCGTGCCTGGCAGGCTCGCGCGAGCTGATCGAGGAGGCGTGGCGCTACAAGCAGATGCTCGGCGGCGCGATGCGCCAGGCGGGGATCGTCGCCGCCGGCGCGCTGTGGGCGCTCGACCACAACGTCGAGCGGCTCGCCGAGGACCACGCCAACGCGCGCCTGCTCGCCGAGGGGCTCGCGCAGATCGACGGCGTGACGATCGACCCGGCGACGGTCGAGACGAACATCGTGATCTTCGACGTCGACGGCGCGGCCGGCCTCGTCGAGCGGCTGGCGGCCGACGGCGTCGAGCTGTCGTGCCTCGGCGGGCGCGTGCGCGCGGTCACGCACCTCGACGTCGACCACGCCGGCATCGACCGGGCGCTGGTCGCGATCGCGGCGGCGTTGCGTTAGAAGACCGTTGCAATAACACACAAGAAACTTGATTAATAAGGAGCTTTTATATAGATTGTCATGCATCGCCGTCGGGCAATCGACCGGCCTCGTCGAAGGGAGCGACTTCATGCCGTCACCACCCAGGTCGAAGAGCGCCGTTGACGAAGGACCACAGGCGCTGCGCAAGTTCCTCGTCGAGCTCGCAACCGATCCCGCGAGGCTCGGCCGCTATGTGCGCGATCCCGAAGGCGCGCTCAGCCAGACCGACCTCTCCGAGACCGACCGCGCAATCGTCCGAAGCGGCAGCGCGGGAGCGATCCACGCCCGCCTGAGCGGCCAATCCGCCACCGCAGCGGCGCTGCTCGTGGTCGACGTCGCCGAGGGCGCCGAGGGCGAGCCGGAGCAGGTGAGCGTGCGAGGGCTCCCGCAGCTCCTCCCGCAGTTCCCGCCGCCGGTCCACCTGATCCACCCGCAGATTCACCCACTCATCACGCCGCCGCCGGAGATCTTTTCTCCGCTGCACATGCTCTTCCCTCCGCCTCCGCCACCGCCACCGCCTCCGCCACCGCCACCGCAGCAGCAGATCGTGCTGCGGCCGCCCCCCTCGATGGTGGACTTCCCGGTATGGCCGCCGCCGATGGTCTGGCACCGGCCGCTCTGGCCGCCGCCGATCGCCCCGTGGCCGATCTGGCCGCCCCCGCCGCCGCTGATCTGGCAGCAGAGTCCGGGCTGGCCGCTGTCGCCGCCGCCGCAGATCTGGACCGGCGCAGGCGGCAGCCCGGTGGCCGGCGTCGGCGGATGAGCGCAGCGGCTGGCAACGGGCGGCGCGGCTCGCTGATCGCCGTCGGCACCGGCATCCGCACCGTCGGGCAGCTCACGGTCGAGTCGATCGCATGGATCCGCGACGCGGACAAGGTGCTCTACGTCGTCGGGGACCCGATCGGCGAGGCGATGGTCAACGAGCTCAACCCGGAGGGCGCGGAGTCGCTCGCGACCCTCTACGGCGAGGGCAAGCCGCGGATCAAGACCTACGAGGAGATGGTCGAGCGGATCCTCGCGTGCGTGCGCGGCGGGGCCGTCACGTGCACGGCGTGCTACGGACACCCGGGAGTGTTCGTGTATCCGTCGCACGAGGCGATCCGGCGCGCCCGCGCCGAGGGCTACGAGGCGCGGATGCTGCCTGGGATCTCCGCCGAGGACTGCCTGTTCGCAGACCTCGGCGTCGACCCCGGCATGCACGGCTGCCAGTCCTACGAGGCGACGGACTTCCTCGCCAACAACCGCCGCATCGATCCGACGAGCTCGGTGATCCTGTGGCAGATCGGCGTCGTCGGCGACGCGACCTTCAAGGCCGCCGGCTACGACCTCTCGGCCTTCCCGCTGCTGGTCGAGCGGCTGCTGACGCTCTATCCGCCGTCGCACACGGTCTATCTCTACGAAGCGGCGATCGCGCCCGGCGCCGAGCCGACGATCGTCCCCGTCACGATCGGGCTGCTCGGGCACGCGCCGAAGTCCGCCGGCCAGACGCTCTACATCCCGCCGGCGTACGCGCCGACGCCGGACCCCGCGGTGTACGCGCGCATGCAACAGCTGGCCGTGTCCGGAGCCGCGGCCTGATCGCCGCGCGGCGCCTCGCCCGCCGGGGGGTGCAGAGCGTCCGACTCGGGAGGCCAGGCGGTGGAATCAACTCTAACCCGCGTGCGCCGCGCCGAACGCGCGCAGCGCCGCGCGCGCGCCGCCGATCCACGGCGCGCCGTGCGCCATCAGCAGCACGTCGAACTCGAGCTCCTCGGCGAGGCGCAGGTAGGCGGCGCCGAGGCCGCGCTTGATCGCGTCCGGGTCGTCGCCGAGCAGGAAGTCGGGCACGAACGCCAGCTCCCCCTCGTCGCGGCGGATCACGCCGTCGGCGACGGCAAGCGCGCCCGCTCCGGCGGCGATGTGCAGCGCGGTCTCCTCCGAGCAGATCACGCCGACCTCGTGCGCGACGACGCCCGGCGCGAGCTCGTCGCCGAACGCGAAGCCCTGCACGCGCACCGGCCGGTCGAGCAGGTCCCACAGCCCGGCCTCGTGGCAGTGGACGCTGCAGCCGAACGCGTCGGCGAACTGCCGGCTGAAGCGCAGGTGGTGGCGGTTCGTGAGCACGATCCGCTCCGGCGGCTCCTCGCGCCCGCGGAACCAGTCGAGCCCGCCGTCGTCGGGGACCATCGGGTCGATCAGCACGCCCGCCGGCTCGACGTAGGCGGAGTGCACCGGCTGGCGGATCGTCTCGCGCCAGGCGGTCCAGTGGTGCAGGCCGGGGAGCAGCTCGTCCATCTGCGACAGAGATCCTTCCCCATTTCGCGCGCTCGCGACCGCCGCAGGCGGCGATGCGCACAGGATCCGCCCGTAGAAACCCGCCGCCGCTCGGCGGCCCTTTCCCGACGACGGCGCGCGCGGCGGGTGCGAATGTCGTCGCATGACCGACGACGTCGACACCCAACCGGCTCCGGACGCCGGCGGCGAGCGCGAGCAGGCGCTGCGGCGGATCACGCAGAAGCGCGACCTGGGCGCGCGGCGCGTGCACGCCGCGCGCTGACGCCGATGCGCGCCTTCCAACTGACCGCCTGGCAGCAGCCGCCCGAGCTGCGCGACGTGCCCGTCCCCGAGCCGCGCGCCGGCGAGGTGCTCGTGAAGGTCGGCGGCGCCGGCGCCTGCCACTCCGACCTGCACCTGATGGAGTGGCCGGCCGGACAGCTGCCGTTCGACCCGCCCTTCACGCTCGGCCACGAGAACGCCGGCTGGGTCGAGCAGGTCGGCGACGGGGTGCGCAACGTCGCTTCCGGCGACCCGGTGCTCGTCTACGGCCCGTGGGGCTGCGGCCACTGCCACGCCTGCCGGCGCTCGTTCGAGAACTACTGCGAGCGCGCCGCAGACCTGCGCGTGATGGGCGGCGGCCTCGGGCTCGACGGCGGCATGGCCGACTACCTGCTCGTCCCCGCCGAGCGGCTGCTGCTCCCGCTCGGGGAGCTGGACCCGCGCGACGCGGCGCCGCTGTCCGACGCGGCGCTGACGCCCTACCACGCGATCAAGCGCTCGCTGCCCAAGCTGATCCCCGGCTCGCACGCGGTCGTGATCGGGGCTGGCGGCCTCGGCCACATGGCGATCCAGCTGCTGGCGACGCTCGCGCCCGCGCGGATCGTCGCGGTCGACCGCGACCCGTCGAAGCTCTCCCTCGCCACGGAGGTCGGCGCCGAGGCGACCGTCCAGGCCGGCGACGAGGCGGCTGCGCAGGTGCGCGAGGCGACGCGCGGGCGCGGCGCCGAGCTCGTGCTCGACCTCGTCGGCAGCGACGACACGCTCGCGCTCGGCGCGCAGGTCGCGCGCACCGAGGGCGACCTGACGCTCGTCGGGATCGCCGGCGGCACGTTCCCGGTCTCGTTCTTCTCCCAGCCGTACGAGTGCGCGATCGCGACGACCTACTGGGGCAGCGCGAACGAGCTGCTCGAGGTGCTCGAGCTCGCCCGCGCCGGCCGCATCCGCGCGCACGTCGAGCGCTACCCGCTCGACCGGGTCGCCGAGGTCTACGACAAGCTGCGGCGCGGGGAGGTCGACGGCCGCGCGGTCGTCTGCCCGCACGGGTGAGGAGGGTGAGTGAGGGGACTCGAACCCCCGACCGCCTGGACCACAACCAGGAGCTCTACCAGCTGAGCTACACCCACCACGGGTCGTCGGCGATGCTAGCAGCGGGGGTCGTAGCTCGCCTCTCGGCGCGCCGGGATCGCCCATGCGACGTGGCGATCCGCCTCGCAGTCGCTGCTACGGCACCAGCGCGAAGCCGTCGAGGTGCTGCGGCTTGACGGTCCCGAAGTGTCGACGGTCGAGCGTGGCGATCGTGTCGACGTCGTGGCGCTCGGCGAGCGCGATGACGGAGGCGTCGACGACGCCGAGCGGCAGGTCGAGGTACTGCTCGGTCAGCTGCTCGATGCGGGTCCAGTCGCGCTCGATCACGGGCTCGACGACGAGCTCGCCGGCGCGGATCGCGCGGGCGAATGCCAGCTCGGCGTGTGGGCCGATGCGGTCGGCGAGCAGATAGGCGACCTCGGCCACGACGAGCGCGGGAACGACCAGCGGGCCGGGGCTGTTCGAGAGGAGCGCGACGCAGCGTCTGTGGTGCTTGTCGCGGGTAGCGGCGGCCGCGTAGAGCGGGCCGGCATCGACGATCAGCACCTACGCGGCCGAGTCGTCGTGGCGACGGACGATGATGTCGCCGACGATCTCGTCGACGCGCTCGGACGCGTCGGTCGACGAGCCCTCGCCGATAGCGAAGAAGCTCAGCCCACCCTCCGGTCGTGCCGGTGGGACGTGCTCGTCGATGGCCTGCCGAGCGACGTCGGCGATCGACAGGCTGCGCCGCTTCGCCTCGAGCCGCAGCCGCACGTCGAGTTCATCCGGGAGCATGATCGTAGTTCGCTTCACGCATACAGCATATCCTCAGGCGCACCATTCGCCAAGAGGGGCTGGAGCAGTCCGGCCACCGCCCACCCGCCCCGCCCCACCTCCCGACCCGGATCTCGGAGGGCAGCGAGTCATGTAGGCAGGCGTTACCCCGCCGCCCGCCGTGGAAAGGCTCCCACTGCGGTGGCGGCGGCTCGCGAGCAGAACGGGCAAGAGCGCGACGCGGACCCGGAAGCGGGTGCGGAGGGCAGGCAGCCCGAGCGGCCCGGGCACGTGCTCGCGGCGCTGATCGCCGTCGCCGCGGTCGCGAACCTCAACCTGGCGGTCGCGAACGTCGCGCTGCCGGACATCGGCAAGGCGTTCGACGCGTCGCAGACCGGCCTGGACCTCGTCGCGATCGGGTACTCGCTCGGGCTCGCCGCGTCCGTGCTCTACCTCGGCGCGCTCGGCGACCGCTACGGGCGCAAGGCGATGCTCGTCGGCGGGATGGCGCTGTCGATCCCCGCCTGCCTGATCGCCGGCTTCGCCCCCACAATCGGCCTCCTGTTCGCCGGCCGCGTGCTCGGCGGGCTGTCGGCCGGCATGGCGTTTCCGACCACGCTCGCGCTCATCACCGCGCTGTGGTCGGGCGCGCCGCGCACGCACGCGATCGCGCTGTGGTCCGGCATCGGCGGCGCGATCTCGGCGCTCGGCCCGCTCGTCTCGGGCGCGCTGCTGGAGCACTTCGACTGGGGCTCGGTCTTCTTCGTCACGATCCCGCTCGCGCTCGTCGCCCTGTGGCTCGCGCTGCGGTTCGTCCCCGCGCACGTCAACGAGACGAGCGAGCGGGTCGACAACCTCGGCGGGATCCTGTCGATCGTGCTCGTCGCCTCGCTCGTGCTGTCGATCAACTTCGCGCCGGTGCCGGACAAGACGACGCTCGTCCTGATCCTCGCCGGCGTCGCGATCGTCGCCGCCGTCGTGTTCGTGCTCCGTCAAAGACGTGCCCGCCCGCCGCTCTACGACCTCGACGTCGCCGGCCGCCGCGTCTTCTGGGTCGCGGCGTGCGCCGGGATCATCGTGTTCGGCTCGCTGATGGGCGCGATGTTCGTCGGCCAGCAGTTCCTGCAGAACGTGCTCGGCTACTCGACGCTCGGCGCCGGCGCGGCGATCCTGCCCGCGGCGCTCGTGATGGTGCTCGTCGCGCCGCGCTCGGCGAAGCTCGTCGAGTCGCACGGCGCCCGCGTGACGCTGCTCGCGGGCTACGCCTTCTGCCTGGCCGGCTTCGTCGCGATGCTCGCGCTGTGGACCGACGGCGCCGCGTATTGGAAGGTCGCGCTCGGCTACGGCCTGCTGGGGGTCGGGGTCGGGCTCGCCGGCACGCCCGCGTCGCGCTCGCTGACCGGCTCGGTGCCGGTCAAGCGCGCCGGGATGGCGTCCGCGACCGCCGACCTGCAGCGCGACCTCGGCGGGGCGATCATGCAGTCGATCCTCGGCGCGCTGCTGACGGCCGGCTACGCGGCGGCCGTCAGCGCCGCGATCGCCTCCTCGCCGAACGCCGACAAGGTCACGACGAGCGTCGAGGGCGAGCTGACGAAGTCGTTCGCGAGCGCGTCGGACCTCGCGTCGCAGTACCCGCAGTACGCGAAGCAGATCGTCGCCGGCGCGCGCGACTCGTTCGTGCAGGGCGACCAGTGGGCGTACACGGCGGGGATCGTCGCGGTGCTGCTCGGCGCCGCGCTCGTGTTCTTCCTGTTCCCGCGGCGTGAGCGCGAGCGGGAGTTGCTGGCGGCGTATGCGGCGGCAGACGGGAACGAGCGCGACGGCGGCTCGCGCCGCGCGGGCGGCGGCGGCGGGGCTGCGCCCGGCGCACGCGGCGCACCGGCGCGTCAGTAGACCGGCGTCTCCGTGTACGACCCCCACGCGTCCTGCAGCGCGCCGACGATCTCGCCCTCGGTCGCGTGCGCGCGCGCGGCGTCGATCAGCGCCGGCATCAGGTTCACGTCGGGCCGGGCGGCCTGCTCGCGCACGACGCCCAGCACGCGCTCGACCTCCTCGCCCGCGCGCCGCGCGCGCACCGCCTGCACGCGCCCGACCTGCTTGCGTTCCAGCTGCGGGTCGATCCGCAGGATCGGCGTCTCGGCGTCGTCGCCCTCGGTGAAGGCGTTGACGCCGACGACGATCCGCCGCCCCGCGTCGATCTCGCTCTGCAGCCGGAAGCTCGCGTCGGCGATCTCGCGCTGCGGGAAGCTCTCCTTCACCGCCGCGACCATCCCGCCCAGCTCGTCGATCTTCGCGAAGTACTCGTACGCCTTCGCCTCCAGCTCGTCGGTCAGCGCCTCGACGAACCAGGCGCCGCCGAGCGGGTCGATCGTGCTCGCGACGCCCGTCTCGTGGGCGATGATCTGCTGCGTGCGCAGCGCGATCCGCACGGCCTCCTCGGTCGGGAGCGCGAGCGCCTCGTCGTAGGAGTTCGTGTGCAGCGACTGGGTCCCGCCGAGCACGCCCGCGAGCGCCTCGATCGCGGTGCGCACGATGTTGTTGAGCGGCTGCTGGGCCGTCAGCGAGACGCCTGCCGTCTGGGTGTGAAAGCGCATCAACCAGGAGCGCGGGTCCTTGGCGCCGAACGTCTCGCGCAGCTCGCGCGCCCAGATGCGGCGCGCGGCGCGGTACTTGGCGATCTCCTCGAAGAAGTCGATCTGAGCGTTGAAGAAGAACGACAACCGCGGGGCGAACTGATCCACGTCGAGCCCGCGCTCGACCGCCTGCTCCACATAGGTGAGCCCGTCCTTCAAGGTGAACGCCAGCTCCTGCGCGGCCGTCGAGCCGGCCTCGCGGATGTGGTAGCCGGAGATCGAGACGGGATGCCAGCGCGGCATCTGCGACGAGCACCACTGCACCATGTCGCCGAGGAAGCGCATCGCCGGGTCGATCGGGAAGCACCACTCCTTCTGGGCGATGTACTCCTTGAGGATGTCGGCCTGGATCGTGCCGCCGAGGCGGTGCAGCGGCACACCCGACTCCTCCGCGGCGACGACGTAGTAGGCGAGCATGATCGGCGCGGGCGCGTTGATCGTCATCGAGACGGTCACCTCGCCGAGGTCGATCCCGCCGAACAGCGTCTCCATGTCGTCGACCGTGTCGATCGCGACGCCCTCGCGCCCGACCTCCCCGAGCGAGCGCGGATGGTCGGAGTCGTGGCCCATCAGCGACGGCATGTCGAACGCCGTGCTGAGGCCGGTCTGCCCGTGGTCGATCAGGTAGCGAAAGCGCTCGTTCGTCTCCTCGGCGGTGCCGAAGCCGGCGAACTGGCGCATCGTCCACAGCCGCCCGCGGTACATCGACGGGTAGACGCCGCGGGTGAAGGGATAGGCGCCCGGCAGGCCGATCGCGGCGTCGCGGTCCGCCGGAAGGTCCGCCTCGGTGTAGAGGGGCTTGACCGGCTCGCCGGAGAGCGTCGTGAACGGCGCGTCGCGCTCGGGCGTCGCGGCGTAGGCCGCGCGCCACTCGGCCTCGGTGAGGGGCACCTGGGGTCGCGTCGCCGACATCGTGGTCCAGTGTACGGGCCGTTCAGGTGTTCACCGCCGACAGCAGCCACAGGCCGAGGCAGGTGAAGCCGACCATCACGGTCAGCATCCAGTACTGCGAGCGCAGCGCGGCGCGCGGGTCGTCGCGGAACACGGCCAGCGCGCGGTCGTGCGCGAGCACGAGCCCGCCGACGTGGCCGGCGACGAGCGCCGCGACCTGCACGTACCAGATCGCCGAGGCCGAGACGATCGTGTAGTCCACCTGCGCGTTCGCGGTCCCGAACAGGTTCGAGCCGTTGCCGAGCGGGTCGGAGATCAGATACCCGAGCGCCTGTCCCTGGAACGCCAGCAGCGAGAAGTAGTGCGCGAGCGTGTAGGCGAACGCGATCGGGATCAGCGTGTGGACGAACAGGCGCGCGAGCTCGCCGGGTTGGCGCCGGGAGTCGACGGTCCGCATCCCCTGGATCCCGAGCCAGAAGATCCCCGCCACGAAGCCGATCGCCGCGAGCAGGCCGACCGTGAAGGCGAGCTCCTGCGCGGGCGTCTGGCTGAGACCCAGCGTCTTGAAGACGGACTGGACATGCGGCTCGGCCTCGACCCAGAGGGAGCCGTTGGAGGCGCCGTCGAACGTGGTCGAGCCGATCAGCGCGCACGCGAGCGCGACCGTGCCGGGCAGCGGGTCGAGGCTCGGCAGCCCGGACAGCGGCGGGCGCAGGTGCAGCTCGCGCCCGCGCCGCTCGAAGACGGAGATCCGCCCGCACAGCCCGAACCAGACGCCGAACGCGTCGCCGCGCTCGCTCCAGGTCCGCTCGCCGTAGAGGCTCATGCCGACGAGCTGGATCAGCGCGTAGGCGAGCGCGAGCGTGCCGAGCGTCGAGGGGACGTCGCGGTCGACGTAGATCAGCTCCAGCCAGGCGAAGCCGACGATGCCCGCGACCGCGGGCCAGCGGCCGAGCCGGCGCGGGTAGTCGAGCGGCGCGGCGTCGAGCGCGGGGCTCGCCTTGCGGGCGACCGCCGCGACCGCGCGGTACGCCGCGCGCCACGGGCTGAAGAGCGCGAAGACGTTCCCGAGCAGCACGCTGACGACCGGGATCCCGACCCAGAAGATCACGTAGATCGCGGTCGGGGCGAGGTTCGCGGTCGGGACGGTCGTGCCTTGGAAGGCGCTGTAGACGACGGCGGCGAAGACGGCGACGCCGACCAGGCCGCAGAGCGGCTCGACGAAGCGCGGCGCGGTGAAGAGGCGGCGGGTGCGGGGGGTTTGCAGCCGCGGCCTGGGCCACAGCACGCCGAGCGCGACGAACGAGACGATCAGGACGATCGCCGCCGCCCACGCGAACAGCCACTGCGGGATCGGCAGGTCGGTCTTGCCGGCGAGGCCGTGCGCCTGCGCCGCGGCGGGCGGGAGCGCCGCGAGCGCGAGGAGCGCCGCGGCGAGCGCGAGGGCGGCGCGCCTTGGGCCGCGGCCCGCGGCGGCGGCGGTCGCCGCGCGCACCGGCCGGCGACGGCTTCCGGCGGCAGCGCGGCCGGTCGCAGCCGCGACGTGCACCGCATAGATGCGCATGCCGGCGGCGGCGCCGGGCGCGAGTGCGCGCGTCATGGCCGGCCCTCCCCCGCGCGCCGGCGCCGCTGCACGAGCACGACCGCGCCGATCGCGAGCGCCAGGACCACGGCGAGCGAGACGACGGCGGCGACCGGGAAGCTCGACGAGCCGCCCGTCCCGACCCACGTCAGCGTCCCCGCGATCGCGCCCGGCCGGCCGCCGACAGCGATCGGCACGCGCCAGCGGTCGACGAGCGTGCGCTTGGAGCGGTCGCGGACCTGCGGCGGCACGGGGCTCGCGCGGTAGTGGACGCGGTGGTCGTGCCACTCGATCGTGCCGGTGCGGTCGAGTGTCTTCCACACGGGCGGGCCGGGCTTGTCCTTGACCGCGGTCACCGGCAGCGCCTGCCCCGGGTCCTCGTTGAGCGTGACGCCGGCCGACCGCTGGTTGACCTGCACGGTGCCGTCGGCCAGCACGCGCGCGTAGGGCGCGGCGCCGTAGCCGGCGATCACGACCGTCCTGCCGCTGTGGTTGACGAGCTGGAGGCGGTCGTCGTAGTCGAGCACCTGCGCCTGCAGGCCGCGCGTCGTGGGCGTGACCGCGGTCACGACCGAGCGGTAGCGCTGGTCGCCCTCGTGGGCGGCGACGGGAACGGCGGCCGCGCCGAGCGCGAGCGCCGCGAGCGCCGTCGCGAGGGCGGGACGGAGGATGGGGATTCGCATGAGGTGGCTCCTCGTGGACGATTGGTCGGACGGGTACGCGGCGGCTCAGACGCGAGCGGCCGGGCGCGGCCTGCCAGTGGCTCGCCGCGCTGCGCTGCCTGGCTCGCCAGGCCCGCGCGTGCGGGACGCACCTGCGCATCGCGGGCGGCGTCGGGTCGCCGGCCCGGGTGGCGCAGCGGATGACGCGGGTCAGGACGGCCGACTTCGGCCGCGTCCGACCGGCGACGAGCGCGTCGGGCGGCGAGCGCCGCGGCCGTCGTGCGGGCGGAGCCCGGACTGCGGCGGCGCGCGTCGCTACGCGAGCGCGGCGGCGGTCCCGCGCGGCGGCGCGCGGCCGGCGGCGGCGCGCGCGAGCGGCGCGGGCGCCGGGAGCGCGACCGGAACCGGCGCGCCGCATGGCGCGGCCTCGGCGAGCCGCGCGCGGATCCGCAGCCGCAGCGGCGGGCGGCGCGCGTCGAGCGCCCGTTCGGCGGCGCGCTCCCAGCGCAGCGCGAGCGCGAGCAGGCCGCCGGCGGCGAGCGCGAGCGGCAGCGCCCACCAGCCGCCCGCGCCGAGCACGCCGGCGAGGCCGGCGCGGTGCCCGGCCGCGAAGACGCCCTCCAGCAGCTCCTGGCCGCAGTAGATCGCCAGCAGCGCGGCCGAGGCGAGCAGCCACAGGCGCGGGAGGCCGCCGCGCGCCGGCGCGTCAGCCGCGCGCCCGCGCGCGCGAGCGCTCTGCGGGGAGCCATCCGGTGCCCGCTCCAGCGCGCACGCCGCGTCGAGCCCCGCTCCTGCGCCGCCCGCAGCCCACCGCCGCGCGAGGCGCCCGAGCGCCGCGCCGACTGCGAGCGCGGCGAGCAGCGCGATCCAGGGCGCGAGCGTCGACAGGTAGGCGTGGCCCTGGGCGGCCAGCTCATGCGGGGCGCGCGCGCCGAACGCGAGCCGGTAGCGCAGCTGGTGGACCGCCAGCGCGGCGGCCGGCATCAGCGCCGCGCCGCGCAGCGCGCGCCGGTCTCTGACGACGGGCATCGCGGCCGAACCTTAGCGCGGCGGTGATCCGGCGCCGCCGCCCGCAACGTACAACGGGCGGCGGAGCCCCATGCGGCGCCACGCGGACCGGGGCGCTTGACCGGTGCGCCGTGCGCATGGTCGAATCCGCGGGACCGATAGAACTCCAGAAAGAGGGACGACCAGATGCCAGTCTTGATGACGCTGCGGGTGGCGGCCGACGCGCAGGAGCTCGAGCGCCGCGCGACCGAGAACCCCGGCCGCATGCAGGCGATCGCCGACGATGCGAAGACGCGCGGCGCGATCTCGCACCGCTTCTACGCCAACGACGCGGGCGAGATCATGGTCGTCGACGAGTGGGAGAGCCCGGAGGCGTTCCAGGCGTTCTTCGCCGCCCACCCGGAGATCCAGGACCTGATGGCCGAGGTCGGCGTGACGACCGAGCCGACCGTCACGTTCTGGCGCGAGCTCGACACGCACGACCGCTTCTGACGGGGCGCGCACGCCGATGACCACCGCCGCCGGGGCCGCCGGCTGGAGCGACGAGGTCGACGAGGTCCTCGCCGGCGACCTGACCGCCGGACTCGCCTACGCGACCCCGGCGGGCGGCGCGGTCGTCACCGCGGTCGCGCCGGTCGGGCTGCGCGACCGCACGGCCGGGACCGTCGGCTTCACGACCTCGCAGGGGTTCGGGAAGAAGCTGGAGCGGATCCGCCGCGATCCGCGCGTCGCGCTGGCGTACCACGCGCGCGAGCACGGCTGCTCGCGCTCGTCGCTGTACGTGCTCGTGCAGGGCCGCGCGACGCCGCGCCCGCACGACCGCGCGACGCTCGACGCGCTGCGGCCGCAGATCGCGCGCCACCTGGGCGAGCCGAAGCGCGGCCGGCTGTTCTGGGACCGCTGGCTGGCCGCCTACTACGCCGATCGGCTGCTGGTCGACGTGGCGGTCGAGCGGATCGTCGTCTGGCCGTCGCTCGACTGCTCGGGCGAGCCGGTCGTACACGGCGCGCCGCTGCCGGCGGCGCCGGCGCCCCCGCAGGATCCACCGGCGAAGGGAACCGGGCCGCGGCTCGACGCGCCGCAGGCGGCCGCGCGCCTGTCCGCGCTGCCCCACCGGCTCACGGCCATGATCGGCGCCGACGGCTTCCCGCTCGTGCTGCCGTTCGAGGTGGCGGGCACGGACGCCGGCGGGATCGAGCTGCTGGTCGGCGGCCCCGGCTTCGACCCGGGTGCCCGCCGCGCCGGCCTGCTCGCGCACGACTACCGGCCGCAGCTGATCGGGCTCAAGGCGCGCCAGCACACCGGCTGGGCCGAGCCTGAACCCGCCGACCCCCGCCACGTCCGCTACGCCCCCCACACCGCCACCGGCTTCACCGCCCCGCCGAACAAGACCCTGCTGCTGCTGGCGAACGGGTACCTCGCGCGGCGCGGGCTGCGGCGGGCGCGGGCAGCCCGCTGACCGCGCTCCGCTCGGCGCCTCGGCGGCGCCGCCGGCCGTCGCCGTTCGCTGGGGAGGGGGGCGAGCGGCCTTGGCGGTGCTACGTGCGTTCGCGGTGCCTCGCGGTACGCAGTTCGCCTCCGTTCCGCAACAAACCGCGCGACCGCTGTGCGCGTTTGGCATATCTCCCTTGGCAGCGATCCGAGCTGTGCGGGTTAGGGTGTCGTATAGAGACCCTAACCCGCACAGCTCGCATGGGGCCCACTAGGGATGTGACAAACGCGCACAGCGGTCGCAGGCTTCCGCACGAAAGGCGCGCGAACTGCGCGCCACAAGGCGCCGCCCCGGCCTGAATCGCAGTCAAGGCCGCTCGCCCCCTTTCCCCAGCGAACGGCGACGGCGCGCGGCGCCGCCGGCGCGCCGAGCGGAACGAGCGGGCGCGCCGGGCGGAACGAGCGGGCGCGCCGGGCGGAACGAGCGGGCGCCGAGCCGAGCGAGCGGGCGCGCAGGCGGAACGAGCGGGCGCGGGCGGAGCGCGCCGGCCCGGGCCGCGCTGGGCGCGACGGGCGCTCAGCCCACCGCCACTCTGTCTCTCGCACGCGCGCGTGCGAGCTTGACGCGCGCGTGCGCGGTGAGCTCGACCTTGCGCAGGCGGATCGCGGCGGGGGTGACTTCGACGCACTCGTCCTCGCGGACGAACTCCAGCGCCTCGTCCAGCGTCGGGATCCGCGGGCGGTTGAGGCGCTCCAGCTCGTCCGCGGTCGAGGAGCGCATGTTCGTCAGGTGCTTCTCGCGCACCGCGTTGACGTCGAGGTCCTCCGCGCGCGTGTGCTCGCCGACGATCATCCCCTCGTAGACCTCGGTCCCGGGCTCGACGAACAGCGTCCCGCGCTCCTGCAGCCCGAACAGCGCGTAGGCCGCGACCTTGCCGGACCGGTCGGCGACGAGCGAACCGGTCCCGCGCGTGCGGATCGCGCCCTGCCACGGCTCCCAGCCGTCGAAGACGTGGTGGATGATCCCGGTCCCGCGCGTCTCGGTCAGGAACTCGGTGCGAAAGCCGATCAGCCCGCGCGCGGGCACGCGGTATTCCATCCGCACCCAGCCGGTCCCGTGGTTGACCATCTCCCCCAGCCGGCCCTTGCGCGACGCGAGCAGCTGCGTCACCGCGCCGACGAACTCGTCCGGGATGTCGATCGTGACGCGCTCGATCGGCTCGTGCAGCACACCGTCGAGCTCGCGCGTGAGGACGTGCGGCTTGCCGACCGTCAGCTCGTAGCCTTCGCGGCGCATCAGCTCGACGAGCACCGCCAGCTGCAGCTCGCCGCGCCCCTGGACCTCCCAGGTGTCGGGCCGCTCGGTCGCCAGCACGCGCAGCGACACGTTGCCGACCAGCTCGGAGTCGAGCCGCCCCTTGATCAGCCGCGCGGTGACCTTCGTGCCCTTCTCGGTCCCCGCCAGCGGGGAGGCGTTGACGCCGATCGTCATCGAGATGCTCGGTTCGTCGACCGAGATCACCGGCAGCGGGCGCGGGTCGTCCGGATCGGCGATCGTCTCGCCGATCGTCACGTCCGGCAGGCCCGCCAGGGCGATGATCTCCCCCGGCCCGGCCTCCTGCGCCTCGACCCGCTCCAACGCGCGCGTGACGAACAGCTCGGTCACGCGGACGCGGTCGATCGAGCCGTCCGCTCTGCACCACGCGACCGTCTGGCCGCGCTCGATCGTCCCGTGGCGCACGCGGCACAGCGCGATGCGGCCGAGGTACGGCGAGGCGTCGAGGTTCGTGACGAGCGCCTGCAGCGGATGATCGGGGTCGTACGACGGCGCCGGCGTGTGCTCGACGATCAGGTCCAGCAGCGGCCGCAGGTCGCTCCCGACCTCGCCGTCGGCCAGCGACGCCCAGCCGGCGCGCGCGTTCGTGTAGACGATCGGGAACTCGATCTGCGACTCGTCCGCGTCGAGGTCGAGGAACAGCTCGTAGACCTCGTCGACGACCTCAGCGATGCGCGCGTCGGGCCGGTCGACCTTGTTGATCACGAGGATCACCGGCAGCCGCGCCTGCAGCGTCTTGCGCAGCACGAAGCGCGTCTGCGGCAGCGGCCCCTCGCTCGCGTCGACGAGCAGCAGCACCCCGTCGACCATCGTCAGCCCGCGCTCGACCTCGCCGCCGAAGTCGGCGTGGCCGGGCGTGTCGATGATGTTGACCTTCACGTCGCCGTGCTGGATCGCCGTGTTCTTGGCGAGGATCGTGATGCCCTTCTCGCGCTCGAGGTCCATCGAGTCCATCACCCGCTCGGCCACCTCCTGGTGGGCGGCGAACGCGCCGGACTGGCGCAGCAGGCCGTCGACGAGCGTCGTCTTGCCGTGGTCGACGTGCGCGACGATCGCGACGTTGCGGATGTCGGTGCGTTTGGCCAGCATCGGGAGCCACTGTAGCGGCGGCGCGCGGCCGGGCAGCCCGCAGCGGGCGCCTGGTTCTCAGCGGCGCCGGCCGAACGCGCCGTGCCGGCGCCAGGCCGATTCCGGCCGCGCGGGCCACGCCAGCCAGACGAGGACCCCGACGGCGCTCAGCAGCAGGCCGCAGGCCAGTCCCACCTTCTCGCCGTAGCCCTTGCGCTCCGACAGGTACGCGGCGGCGATCGAGGAGGCCAGCCACAGGTACAGCAGGTACAGCGCCTTGGCGCCGAGCATCGCGAAGACGATCATGTGCCCAGGTAGGCCTTTCGCACGTCGGGGTTCTCGCGCAGCTCGCTCGACGCGCCGGCGAGCGCGATGGTGCCGGTCTCGAGCACGTAGGCGCGGTGGGAGACGCCGAGCGAGTAGACGGCGTTCTGCTCGACGAGCAGGATCGTGGTGCCCGTCCTGCTGATCTCGCGGATCGTGTCGTAGATGCGCTTGACGAGGATCGGCGCGACGCCCATCGACGGCTCGTCGAGCAGCAGCAGCCGCGGCCGCGCCATCAGCGCTCGCCCGATCGCGAGCATCTGCTGCTCCCCGCCCGACATCGTCCCGGCCTTCTGACGCTCGCGCTCCTGCAGTCGCGGGAACAGCTCGAACACGCGCGCGACGCTCTCGGCGATCTCGGCCCGGTCGCGCCGCAGGTAGGCGCCGAGCTCGAGGTTCTCGCGCACCGTCATGCGCGCGAAGCACTGGCGACCCTCGGGAGCGTGCGAGATGCCGAGTCCCACGATGCCCTGCGGCGAGGTGCGCGAGATGTCGACGCCATCGAAGCGGATCGCCCCGGCGCGCGGCGGCTGCAGTCCGCTGATCGAGCGCAGCACCGTCGACTTGCCTGCGCCGTTGGCGCCGATGAGCGTGATGATCTCTCCTTCCTCGACGGACAGCGAGACGCCCTTCAGCGCCTCGATGCCGTGGTAGAAGGTCCGGATCTCGGCGACGTCAAGCAACGGCATCGGTGGCGTCCTCGCTTCCGAGGTAGGCCTCGATCACGGCCGGGTCGTTGCGCACGTCCTGCGGGGCTCCCTCCGCGATCAGCTGACCGCGGTCGAGCACCGTGATGCGCTCGGATGCGTTCATCACGACCTTCATGTCGTGCTCGATCAGCAGGATCGCGACGTTGCGCTCGACGCGCAGCCGGCGCATGAAGGCGATCAGGTCCTCCGACTCCGCCGGGTTCATGCCCGCGGTCGGCTCGTCGAGCAGCAGCAGCCGGGGATCGGACGCGAGCGCCCGCGCGATCTCGACGCGCCGCTGGTCGCCGTAGGACAGCTCGATCGCCGGCCGCTCGAACCAGAGGGAGCGCAGGCCGACGTAGTCGAGCATCTCGCGCGCGTGGGCACGCACGCGCACCTCCTCGCGGCGCACCCGCGGCGTCCGCAGGACCGCGCCCAGCACGCCCGTCCTCATGCGCGCGTGCTGGCCGACCAGCACGTTCTCGAGCGCGCTCATGTGGCCGAACAGGCGGATGTTCTGGAACGTCCGCGAGATGCCGAGCGACGCGATCACGTCAGGGCGCGCGCCGGCGATGCTCCGCCCGGCGCACTCGATGACGCCGCTCGAAGGCCGGTACAGGCCGGTGAGCACGTTGAAGAACGTCGTCTTGCCCGCGCCGTTGGGGCCGATCACGGAGACGATCGAGCAGGCCGGCACCTGCAGCGAGACGCCGTCGACCGCGACCAGGCCGCCGAAGCTCCGCGTGACGTGCTCGGCGCGCAGCAGCACGTCGCGCTCGTCGAGCGCGCGCTCGTGCATCGGCGGCGCCGCCGTCGCGCTCATCGGACCGCTCCCTGCGTCGCCGGGTCGGTCTCCGTCTCCTGCAGCTCCAACCGGTGGCGCCGATCCGGCAGCAGGCCCTCCGGACGCAGCACCATCATGATCACGAGCAGGAAGCCGAAGATGCCGAAGCCGAGGCTGACCAGGTCGAAGTCGAGCCCGAGCGAGTGCGGCACGTTGTTCAGGACGTCGGGGATCAGCCGGTTGTTGACGAACGCGAGCAGGACCGCCCCCAGCACGACGCCTCTGATCGAGCCGATCCCGCCGAGGATCACCATCGCGAGCACGAAGATCGAGAACGACAGCGCGAATTGGTCGGAGCTGACCGTGTTGAGGTAGCTCGCCAGGAACGCGCCCGCCACGCCGCCGATCGCGCCGCCGATCGTGTAGGCGGTCAGCTTCGTGCGCACGAGCGGGACGCCCATCGAGGAGGCCGCGACCTCGTCCTCGCGGATCGCGACCCAGGCGCGGCCGATGCGGGAGTCGCGCAGGCGCGTGACGACGAACAGCACCAGCAGCGTGAGGGCGAGCCCGAGCCAGTACCACGGCCGCAGGTCGAACGGCGTGAAGGCCGCGAGGCCGGGGAGCTGCAGCTGGTCGAGCGGCGTGATCCCCTGGTCGCCGTTGGTCAGCGGCGCGTTGGGCCCGAACAGGTGGATCGTCCGCCCGTTGACCGCGAACACGCGGATGATCTCGCCGAACGCGAGCGTGACGATCGCGATGTAGTCGCCCCGCAGGCGCAGCGTCGGCAGGCCGATCACGACGCCGGCGAGCGCGCAGATCGCGGCGGCCACGACCAGGACCAGCAGGAAGTTGAGGTGGACGCCGGGCAGGTGCCCGATGTTCCCGGCGACGAGGACGTGCACGTTCGCGTCGGCGTAGAAGCTCGACATGAACCATCCGACCGACAGCGCCCCGAGCGCGAAGAAGGCGACGTAGCCGAGGTCGAGCAGGCCGGCGAAGCCGACGACGACGTTCAGCCCGAGCGCCATGATCACGTAGGCGAGCGCGACGACGGCGTTGTCGAGCCAGCCGGACGCCGGGTCGAACAGCAGCGGCGCCAGCACGGCCGCGGCGATCGCGGCGATCGTCAGGCCGCGACGGACCGCCGCGGTCGGGTGCGCGAGCCCCCGCACGAGCGAGCCTGCGAGCGCGGTCATCCGGCCTCCCGCGTCGCCTCGCCGATCAGCCCGCGAGGCCGGAACACCATGATCGCGATCAGGTACGCGAACACGATCGCCGGCGTCCACTCGGAGCCGATGCGGTTGTCCGAGATCTGCTGGATGCAGCCGATGATCAGGCCGCCGAGGACGGCGCCCCAGAGGTTGCCGACCCCGCCCATGACGGCGGCGGTGAAGCCGAGCAGGCCGGCCTGGAAGCCCTGGAAGAACCACACGGTCGTCTCGTAGAGCGCGTAGACGAGGCCGGCGGCGCCGGCGAGCAGCCCGCCGAGCAGGAACGCGAGCGCGACGGTGACGTCGACGTTGATGCCCATCAGGCGGGCCGCCACGCGATCCTGGGAGGTCGCGCGCATCGCCTTGCCGAGGCGGCTGCGGCCGATGAACGCCGCGACCGCGAGGATCACGGGGACCGTCGTGACGATCGCGAACAGGTCGGCGCGGTGGACCGCGACCCCGCCGACGTCGAAGACGACCTTCTCCACGCCGATCAGGTCGGGAAGGCTCCTCGGCGTGCTCCCGAACCACAGCAGACCGACGTTCTGCAGGATGAAGAAGAAGCCGACGGACGTGATCAGCGCCGCGAGCGGCGGCGCCTCGCGCAGCGGCTGGTACCCGACGCGCTCGATCATCAGGTTGAGGGCCCCGCACGCGATCATCGAGACGACGAGCGTCGCCAGCAGGCCGAGCAGGATCCCGAGCGTGCCGGTCGCCGTCGACAGCCCGAGCGCGGCGAGCATGCCGGCCGTCACCAGCGAGCCGATCATGAAGACGTTGCCGTGGGCGAAGTTGATCAGGCCGATGATGCCGTAGACGAGCGTGTAGCCGACGGCGATCAGCGCCCAGATGAGGCCGTTCGAGAGGCCCTGGGTGAGGTTCTCGCCGATGCGCTGGAGATTGCCTCCGTGGACGAGGTCGCTGATCGCGAACGCCGCGGGGAGCGCGAGCAGGAAGGCGATCAGCAGGTACTTGGAGAGCCGCTCCGTGGCAGCGGAGCGGTCCGGCAGGCGAAGCGCGAGCCGGCGGCGGCTGGTGGTGGTGTTCTGTACGGACATTGGTGGGCGATCCGTCTAGCGCAAGTGTGCACGGCCGGCCGCAGGGCGGGCGGGACGTGCGCCCCGCCCGCCCTCGGCTGTCACCTCAGGAGGCCGCCTTGATCGTGCTCTTGTACTTCGGGTCGCCGTTCGCGTCCACGCCGTAGAGGCCGAAGTCGGTCAGCGTCGAGTCCCCCGTGCTCTGCACGGAGTAGGTCCCGATGACCGAGTTGCGGTCCTTCGTGGCGAACAGCTGCTTCAGGAACGACGCGCGATCGGTGCCGCCGGCCGCGATCGTGTCGAGCACGAGCCGCATCGACTCGTAGCCGAAGATCGCGAACGGATCCGGGCTGGAGTTCCCGTACTTCGCCTTGAAGTCCGCGAGGAACTTGCGACCGCCGGGGTAGCTCGGGAGGTCGAGCGTCGCGATCGTGCAGTGGAACTTCGCACCGACGTTCGCCGGGAAGCCGCCCTTCGACGGGTTCGTCAGGCCGGACTCGCACGCCCCGTCGCCGGCGAACAGGCTCGCCTTCGGGAGCGCCGCGTTGACGTCCTTGAACAGCTGGATGGCGCCCTTCGCCGTGATCCCGGCGAACAGGAAGCAGTCCGCTCCCTCGCCCTTGATCTTGGACGCGTAGGCGCGGTAGTTCGGCGTGACGTCGAGCCCGTCGTCGCCGGTCAGCGCGAGACCGGCGGCCTTGGCCTTCAGCTCGACCAGCTTCGCGAGCCCGACGCCGTAGGCCTCGAGGTCGTTCGCGAGCGCCACCTTCTGGCACCCGGCCTGCTGCGCGGCCTGCACGAGCGCCGCCGCCTGGATCGAGTCGCGCGGCGTCAGGCGCACGTAGTTGCGCGTGCCGTTCGGGTAGTACTTGTCCGGCTCGCCCTTCGTGGAGCCGGGCTCGTTGGTCGTGAGACCGACGTAGGTGTTGGTCGGCGAGATCTCCCCGATGCCCGCGAGGTTGAGGATCGGGATCGAGATCGCCGAGGCGGGCGAGTTGAACTCGCCGATGTAGCCGACGGCGTTCTTGTCCTGGACCACGCGCCGCGCGTTGGCGGCCACGCGCTGCGGATCCCAGGTGCCGGTCTCCGCGGTCGAGTCGTCGAGCGACGTGTACTGGACCTTGACCTTGCCGGCCTTGCCGCCAGCCTGATCGAGCGCGAGCTGGATGCCCTTCACCATGTCTCCGGTCTGGTCCTTCGAGGCGCCCTGCAGCGGCAGGCTCGAGTAGACGTCGACCGTGCGGCCGCCCGATCCTCCGGAGTTGGAGCTGCCCGAGGACGAGCCGCCGCCGCATGCGGCAAGGCCGAGCGCGGCGGCCAGCAGGCCGGCGAGCATTGGTGCGCGAACTTTCACTGTTCTCTCTCCTCCATCCGGTGATTCATTCCTGCCGCGCGGCGCGCACTGTCGCGCCATGGGGCATCTGCGACCTGCTGCAAGGACCTCCGCCCTCTCGGGCGCGTTCGGCCACGGGCCGCGTCTACGGATCTCCGTCCGAGGCCCTGACGAAGAATCTATCGGTCGTTCGTTTAGCCGTCAAGGCGATTCACGCGCCAATCCGGCGCCCGTCGTCGTCGTAGCGGTACACCCCGTGGCCGGTCTTGCGCCCGAGCCGCCCGGCGCGCACGAGCGTGACGAGCAGCGGACAGGGCCGGAAACGGTCGCCCCACGCCCGCTGCAGGTGCTCGAGGATGTTGAGGCGGACGTCGAGCCCGACGAGGTCGGCGAGCTCGAGCGGCCCCAGCGGATGGTTCGCGCCGAGGCGGACCGCGGCGTCGATCTCCTCCGCCGACGCGACGCCCTCCATCAGCATCTGGAACGCCTCGTTGCCGGCGAGCGCGCTCAGCCGCGTCGTGGCGAAGCCCGGCAGGTCGCGAACGATCACGACCTCCTTGCCGATCGCCCGGCAGGCGGCGGCGGCGCGCTCCACGGTCGCCGGCGACGCCTGCTCGGCGCGCACGAGCTCGACGAGGCGCATGCGCGGCACGGGGTTGAAGAAGTGCAGGCCCACCACGCGCTCGGGCGTCGCGGTCGCCGCGGCCAGCTGCGTCGGGCTGAGCGCCGAGGTGTTCGTCGCGAGGACCGCGTCCGGGTCGGCGTGCCCGTCGAGCTCCGCGAACAGCTCCAGCTTGAGCTCGATCCGCTCCGGCGCGGCCTCGACGACGAGGCGCGCGCCCGCGACCGCCTGCGAGAGGTCGGTGGTCGTCGCGATCCGCGCGAGCGTGCCATCTGCCGTGCCCGCCGGGAGATGGCCGCGCTCCTCGGCCCGCCGCGCGGAGGTCTCGATCCGCGCGCGCGCCGCGGCGAGCGCCTCGGCGCTGACGTCGCGCAACCGCACGGATGCGCCCGCCGCCGCGAACGCCTGCGCGATGCCGGCCCCCATCGTGCCGGCGCCCACCACGGCGACCGGCGACTCGCGCAGCGCGCCTTCGATCTCAGCCGCGCTCATGCGACCTCCACGATCGTCGCGATGCCCTGCCCGACGCCGATGCACATCGTCACCAGGCCGGTGCCGCCGCCGCGGCGGCGCAGCTCGTGCACGAGCGTCGTCAGCAGGCGCGCCCCGGTCGATCCGAGCGGGTGGCCGAGCGCGATCGCGCCGCCGTTGACGTTCACGCGCTCGGGATCCAGCCCGAGCTCGTCGATGCACGCGAGCGCCGGCGCGGCGAACGCCTCGTTGAGCTCGACGAGGTCGATGTCGTCGACCGTGAGGCCGGCGCGCTCGAGCGCGCGCCGCGTCGCGGGCACGGGCCCCATCCCCATCAGGCGCGGCTCGACGCCCGCGACCGCGCAGGCGACCAGCCGCGCGAGCGGCGTCCACCCCCGCTCGCGCGCCGTCCCGACGTCCGCGAGCAGCAGCCCGGCCGCGCCGTCGTTGATGCCGGAGGCGTTGCCCGCGGTGACCGTCCCGCCTTCGGCGAACGCGGGGCGCAGGCGCGCGAGCGCTTCGAGGCTCGTGGTGCGCCGCGGCGTCTCGTCCTGCGCGATCGGCGCCGCGTCCGGCGCGTCCGGCGCGACGACGGCGATCAGCTCGTCGGCGAAGCGGCCGGCGTCGATCGCGGCGACGGCGCGCTCGTGGCTGCGCAGCGCGAAGGCGTCCTGGCGCTCGCGCTCGATCCCGTGCTCGGCGGCGACGTTCTCGGCCGTCTGGCCAAGCGAGTCCTCGCCCCAGGAGCGCGTCAGGCGCGGATTGGGGAAGCGCCAGCCGACGGTGCTGTCGGCGGTGCGCAGCCCGCGCTCGTAGGCGCGCTCGGAGCGCGCGACGACCGTGGGCGCGCGCGACATCGACTCCGAGCCGCCGGCGAGCACGACGTCGGCGTCGCCGACGGCGACCGCGCGCCAGGCCTGGTTGACGGCCTCCAGGCCGGAGCCGCACAGGCGGTTCACGGTGACGCCGGGGGTCGTCGCGGGAAGCCCCGCGATCAGCGCCGCCATCCGCGCGACGTCGCGGTTGTCCTCCCCGGCTTGATTGGCCGCGCCCCAGAAGACGTCGTCGACGCCCTGCTCGACCAGCTCGTGGCGCCGCGCCAGCTCCGCGATGACCGCCGCGGCCAGGTCGTCGGGGCGGATCGCGGCCAGCGCCCCGCCCTGCCTGCCCACCGGGGTGCGCAGCGCGTCGACGAGCGCGACCTCGCGTCCGGTGGCGCTCATCCGGCCATCGTCAGGCCGCCCGACACGCTCAGGACCTGGCCGGTCAGGTGCTCCGGTGCGGTCGCGAAGAACAGCACCGCCTCGGCCACCTCCTCGGGCTTGCCCAGCCGCCGCGTCGGCGTCGCCTGGACGATCGCGTCCATCGTGCGGGCGGCGCGCTCGTCGGCCTTGATCTCCGCCATCAGCGCCGTGTCCGTCGGACCGGGGCAGACGCAGTTCGCGGCGATGCGGTGGCGCGCGCACTCGCGCGCGATCGACTTCGTGAACGCGATCGTGCCGCCCTTGCAGGCCGAGTAGACCGCCTCGCCGCTCGAGCCGACGCGCCCGGCGTCGGAGGCGACGTTCACGATCCGCCCCCCACCGGCGGCGATCATCAGCGGCACCGCCAGGTGGCAGAAGTTGAAGACGCCCTTGAGGTTGATGGCGAGCAGCTGGTCCCACAGCGCCGGGTCGTTGTCGAGGAACGGCTGCACGCGGTCCCAGCCCGCGTTGTTGACGAGCACGTCGACGCGCTCCAGTTCGGCGAGCGCACCGCGCACCGCCTCGTAGTCGGCGACGTCGACCGCCGCGACCCGTGCGCGCGGCAGCTCGGCGGCGAGCTGCTGGGCGGCGTCCGCGTCGCGATCGACGAGCACCACCGTCGCCCCGCGCGCGGCGGCGCCGCGCGCGATCGCGGCGCCGATCCCCTTGCCCGCTCCGGTGACGACGCAGACGCGTCCGTCGAGCGTCGCGCCGGCGGCCGCGGCCGCCTCGTGCTGTGGTTCGGTCATCTCGATGGGCTCCTGTCTGTTCGGTCAGGCGAAGGCGCTCTCGCCGGTGAGATGGCGGCCGATGATGAGCGTCTGGATCTGGCTCGTCCCCTCGTAGAGCGTCGTCACGCGCGCGTCGCGCAGGTACTTGCCGACGGGGTACTCGTCGACGTAGCCGTAGCCGCCGAAGACCTGCACGGCCGCGTTGGCGGCGCGCACGGCGGCCTCGCTGGCGAAGTACTTGGCCGTCGAGGCCTCGAGCGTGCAGCGCTGACCCAGGTCGGCCTTCGCCGCCGCCTGCCACGTCAGCAGCCGCGCGGCGGCGACGTCGACGGCGATGTTGGCGATCAGCTCCTGGACGAGCTGGAAGCGGGCGATCGAGCGGCCGAACTGCTGGCGCTCGGCGGCGTAGGCGACGCTCGCGTCGAGGCAGGCCTGCGCCGTGCCGGTGCAGCTCGCGGCCAGCGAGATGCGCCCGCCGTCGAGCGCCGACATCGCGATCTTGAAGCCGTCGCCGAGCGCGCCGACCAGCTCGTCCTCGCCGACCTCGAGCGCTTCCAGCGCGACCTCCGCCGTGTCCTGCGCCCGCAGGCCGAACTTGCCCTTGATCGGCCGCGCGGTCCAGCCCGGCCGGTCCGTCGGGACGGCGAAGCAGCTGAGCCCGCGCGGGCCCGGCTCCCCCGTCCGCGCGAAGACGAGCGCGAGCCCGGCCCAGGTCCCGTTCGTGATGAACACCTTCGAGCCGTCGATCCGCCAGCCGCCGCCGGCGGTCGGCGTCGCCGTCGTGCGCAGGCTGCCGGGATCCGACCCGCTGTCGGGCTCGGTGAGCGCGAAGCAGCCGAGGGTCTCGCCCGCCGCCAGCCGCGGCAGCCACGTCTCGCGCTGCGGCTCCGAGCCCCAGCGCCCCAGCGTCTTGGCCACCAGGCCGGCGCTGACCGACACGACGCCGCGGACCGAGTTGTCGGCGCGGCCGAGCTCCTCGATCACCTGCGCATAGCCGACGGTGTCGAGCTCGGAGCCGTCGTAGCGCTCGGCGATCGTGGCCCCGAGGTACCCGGCCTGCGCGAGCTTGCCGACGATCGCGCGGTCCATCTCCTCCGCGCGGTCCCAGTCGCGAACGTGGGGCAGCACCTCGCGCTCGGCGAACTGCCGCGCGGCCTCCCGGATCTGGCGGTGCTCGTCGGTCAGTGCGGTGGGGATCACGCGCGCCCTCCGGGCTCGAGGTCGTGCGTGGTCGCGGTCACGCCGCGCTCGACCAGCTTGAACTTCTCGACCTTCTCCGTCGGGGTGCGCGGCAGCGACGCGACGAAGTCGACGTAGCGCGGCAGCATGTGGCGCGCCATCCGCTCGGCGCAGAAGGCGCGCAGCCCCTCGGCGGCGAGCCGCTCGCCGTCGCGCAGCACGACGGCGACCATCACGTCCTCCTCCGTCAGCTCGCTGGGCACGCCGTAGGCGGCCGCCTCGCGCACCGCCGGATGGGCCTCGACGACCTCCTCGACCTCCAGCGCGGAGATGTTCTCGCCACGGCGCCGGATGACCTCTTTGCGCCGGCCGACGAAGTGCAGGTAGCGGTCGTCGTCGAAGCGGGCGAGGTCGCCGGTGTGCAGCCACAGGTCGCGGAACGTCTCCAGCGTGCGCTCGGGCATGCCGAAGTAGCCCTGCATCAGGACCGACGGCTCGGCGGCGCGGATCGCGATCTCGCCGACGGCGCCGGTCGGCACCTCCGCGCCGGCCTCGTCCAGCAGCTTGACCTCGAACGGCGGGACGGGTCGCCCGCAGGCGCCGCGGCGCGGCGCGTCGAGCGGGTGGTAGGCGACGATGCCGGCGTCGCTGAGGCCGTACACCTCGACGAGCTTGAGGTCGAAGCGGCGCTCGAAGGCGTCCGCGAACTCGGGCATCGGCACGCCCCACCCGAGGCGAACCGGGTTCTCGGCGTCGTCCGCGCGCGGCTCCTGCTTGTGCAGCATCGTCAGCGTGGCGCCCATGAAGTCGAAGACGGTCGCGCCGAACGCGCGGACCTCCGGCCAGAAGCCGCGCACGGAGAAGCGCTCGCCGAGCGCGGCGGTCGCTCCCAGCACGAGCGCGGGCGCCACGGTGAAGACCGCCGCGTCGGCGTGGAAGAGCGGGAACGGGCAGTAGAGGACGTCGTCGCGGCGCAGCTCGAGGTGCTCGACGAACAGCTGCGCCTGGCGCACGACGAAGCGGTGCGAGAGCATGCAGGCCTTCGAGCGCCCGGTCGTCCCGCTCGTGAACAGTAGCATCGCAAGCTCCTGCTCGTCGACCTCGACGCGCTCCACCGGCGCGGCGTCCGCCGCCTCGTCGAAGGCGACGACGCGGTGGCGCGGGAACTCGCGCGCCGCGCGCTGCGCGTCGCCTCGCACGATCAGCGTCGTCAGCGCGAGCAGCTCGCCCACGACGGCGGCGAGCGGCTCGAGCAGCGTCTCGTCCACGACCAGCACGCGCGCCTCGGTGAGCGCGAGCGCATGGCGCAGGCCGGGGCCGCGGAAGGCGGTGTTGACCGGCGCGTGGACCGCGCCGAGGTGGGCGAGCGCGAACCAGGTGCGCACAAGCTCCGGGCAGTTCGGAAGCAGCACGGCGACGAGGTCCCCGCGCCCCACCTCCAGCGCGCGCAGGCCGCCGGCGAGCGATGCGACGTCCGCGGAGAAGCTGGCGTACGAGCGGTCCTGCGCGGCGAAGCGCAGGAAGACGCGGTCCCCCGCGTCGGCCGTCCGTGCAGCCAGCAGGTCGGCGATCGTCGCGGCCATCAGGCCTGTTCCACCTCGAAGGTCGGCTGGCGGCGCTCGCGGAAGGCGCGCATGCCCTCCTGCGCGTGCGGACCGTCGAAGGCCCGCATGACGACCTCGACCTCGGCGCGCAGCGCGGCCTCGAGCGTCTCGGCCGGGCCGGCGATGAGGCGCTTGTTGAGGCACAGCGCTCGCGAGCTGGCTTCGAGCAGCCGCGCGGCGCAGGCCCGCGTCGCGGCGTCCAGCTCGGCGGCCGGCACGGCCCGCGTGACGAGCCCGTAGCGCTCGGCGGTGACCGCGTCGACGACGTCCCCGAGCAGGACCAGCTCGCGCGCCCGCGTCTCGCCGATCGTGCGCGTCAGCAGGCGCGAGGCGCCGTTCGTGATCGTCAGGCCCCAGCGGGCCTCGGGACAGGCGAAGCTCGCGTCGTCGGCGGCGATGCGCAGGTCGCACGCGAGCGCGACCTCCAGCCCGCCGCCCCGCGCGTGGCCGGCGATGCTCGCGATGACGGGCTGCGGCATGCTGTGCAGGCAGCGCGTCACCTCCTGGAAGAGCTCGATGTGGGCGCGGAACTCCTCGCGCGTCATCGTCCCCGCCTCGCGCAGGTCGTCGCCGCTGCAGAAGGTGCCGTCGCGGCCGGTGAGGACGACGACCCGGACGGCGGCGTCGGCGCTCAACGCCCGCAGCGCTTCGACGAGCGCTCCGATCGTCACGCGGTCGAGCGCGTTGCGGGTTTCGGGACGATCCAGCGAGATCGTCGCGACCGGCCCGTCGAGGTCGACGTGAACGGATGACGCGCCCTCGGGGCGCGAAGGCGAAGGGAGGCTCATGACCGGTAGTATAAACGATCGTTCGATTATCTGTCCGCAGGAGGCCGATTCGATGTCACTCACAGAGGAGTTCCCCGCGCTGACGTTCGAAGGACCCGACGAGCACGGCGTGCTCGTGCTGTGGCTCGACCGGCCGGAGCGGCGCAACGCCGTGACGCTCGAGATGCACCGCGAACTGGCGGAGGTCTGGCCCCGGATCGACCGCGAGCCGGGCGTGCGCGCGGTGCTCGTGCGCGGGCGGGGCGAGGCGTTCTCGGCCGGCGGCGACTTCGACATGCTCGACGAGATGACGCGCGACGAAGCCGTCCGCATCCGCGTGCTCGAGGAGGCGCGGGCGCTCGTCGTCAACATGATCGCCTGCGAGACGCCGATCGTCTCGGCGATCGCCGGACCGGCCGTCGGGGCCGGCCTCGCCGTCGCGCTGCTGGCCGACATCTCGATCGCGGCGCAGTCGGCCCGGCTGCTCGACGGGCACGTCCGGATCGGCGTCGCCGCCGGCGACCACGCGGTCCTGATCTGGCCGCTGCTGTGCGGGATGGCGAAGGCCAAGCGCTACCTCCTGCTGCCCGACACGGTGAGCGGCGAGGAGGCCGAGCGGATCGGGCTCGTCTCCAGCTGCGTGCCCGACGAGCGCCTCGAAGCCGAGGCGCTCGACGTGGCCCGGCGCCTCGCCGCGTCGTCGCCGACCGCCGTGCGCTGGACCAAGCGCGCGCTCAACGGATGGCTGGACGCCGCCCGTCCGCGCTTCGACGCCTCGCTGGCGCTGGAGTTCCTCGGCTTCGGCGCCGCCGACGCGCGCGAGGGCCTCGCCGCGCTGCGCGAGCGCCGCGAGCCGTCCTTCGGGCCCGCCGACGCCGCCGCGGGCGGAGACGCCCGATGAGCGATCTGTCGGCGCCCGTGCGGGTCGAGCGACGCGGCGACGCGCTGGTCGTCACGCTCAACCGTCCCGAGGCCCGCAACGCCGTCAACCTGCCGCTCGCGCAGGGAATCGCCGCGGCGCTGGACGAGCTCGACGCGACGCCGGCGCTGCGCGTCGGGGTGCTCACCGGGGCCGGCGGCGCCTTCTGCGCGGGCATGGACCTCAAGGCGTTCACGACCGGCGAACGGCCGTGGGTCGACGGCCGCGGCTTCGCGGGGATCGTCGAGCGAGCGTCCCGCAAGCCGCTGATCGCGGCGGTCGAGGGCTTCGCGGTCGCCGGCGGGCTGGAGATCGCGCTCGCCTGCGACCTGATCGTCGCGGCGCGCGACGCGCGCCTCGGGATCCCGGAGGTGCGCCGCTCGCTCGTCGCCGCCGGCGGAGCGCTGCTGCGGCTGCCGCAGCGCCTGCCGAGCGGGGTGGCGGCGGAGCTGGCCCTCACCGGCGAGCTGATCGACGCCGAGCGGGCGCACGCGCTCGGCCTCGTCAACCGGCTGGCCGCGCCGGGCGAGGCGCTTGACCGCGCGCTCGAGCTCGCCGCGGCGGTCGCGGCGAACGGGCCGCTCGCGGTCGACGCCACGAAGCGGGTGCTCGACGAAGCGCCCGCCTGGGGTCGAGACGAGTTCTGGAGCCGCCAGCGCGAGATCGCGGATCCGGTGTTCCAGTCGCAGGACGCGAAGGAGGGCGCGCGCGCCTTCGCCGAGAAGCGAGCGCCGATCTGGCGCGGTGAATGACGGAACCTGACGGAACCGACGACAAAGAAACGAACGTTCGATATCGTCGCCGCCCATGCGCACCGTGGCGTCCAACGCGGAGGAGACCTCCAAGCGAATTCGCGCCGCCGCGATCGAGCTCTTCGCGCGCAACGGATTCGCCGCCACGGGGCTGCGCGAGCTGGCGGCCGAGGCACAGCTGACGCCGGCCGCGCTGTATCACTACATGGGATCCAAGGAGGATCTCCTGGTCGACATCATGCGCTCGACGATCGAGCCGCTCGACGCGGCCGCCCGCGAGACGCTCGCGCAGCTCGAGACCCCGGAGGAGCAGCTCGGCGCGCTGGTCGAGCTGCACGTCTGGGTGCACGGCAGCAGGCCGCAGGCGACGCTCGTCACCGACACCGAGCTGCGCGCGCTGCAGGGCGAGCACCGCACGCACGTCGTCGGGATCCGCGATCGCTACGAGGCGCTCTGGCGCGAGACGCTGACGCGGGGCGTCGAGGGCGGGCGCTTCGAGGTGGACGACGTCGCGCTCACCGCGATCGGCCTGCTGGAACTGTGCACCGGCGTCGCGCACTGGTACACGACCGGCGGCAAGCACAGCCTGCTCGAGGTCTGCGCCATGCACGCCGACTGGGCCTTCGGCATCGTGCGCGCCCGCCGCGACGGCGACTTCCTGCGCCGCGGCGATCTCGCGCTCCCTCCGCCGACCGAGCGCTTTCCGCTCCCACGCGATTGACGTCGAACCGGTGGCGTTGACGCCGGGCTGACGGCCGCCTTCAGCCGCCCGCGGGCTCGGTCAGCGCGCCGTATGCGTCGGGCCGGCGCGTCGTGAGCAACGGGAACAGCTCGAGCCAGTCGTCGCGCTGGTCGAGGTCGAGGTCGGCGACGAGGACGGCCGGGCGGTCGCGCGGCGCCTGGGCGAGGATGCGGCCGTAGGGGTCGGACACGAACGACGAGCCGTAGAACTCCAGCGGCCCCTCGCGCCCGACGCGGTTGACCGCGACCATGAACGTGCCGTTCGCGATCCCGTTGGCGACGATCACGCGCTCCCACAGCGGCTCGGTGTCGAAGCCGGGGTGGTCGGGCTCGGAGCCGATCGCGGTCGGGTAGACGATCACCTCCGCGCCCGCGAGCGAGTAGGCGCGCGCGAGCTCGGGGAACCACTGGTCCCAGCAGGTCGGGAAGCCGAGGCGCGCGTCGCCGAGCGCGAGCACCGGGAACGCGCCGTCGCCGTCGCCGCCGCCGGGCGCCGCCGGGCCGGGGCGGAAGAAGCGGTCCTCGTGGTAGCCGGCCGTGACGGGGATGTGCAGCTTGCGCGTGCGCGCGACCAGCTCGCCGCGCGGCGAGACGACGATCGCGGTGTTGTAGCCGAGCCCGTCCGCGACGCCGCCTGCCGGCTCGGCGCGCTCGTACAGCGACGCGTGCACGTAGACCTCCAGCTCGTCCGCCAGCCGCGCCGCGAACGCGTACGTCGGCCCGCCGGGCAGCTCCTCCGGCTCCGCGCCGGCCGCCGCCCATCCCCCGGGCTCGACCGCGAAGTAACGCGACAGCGTCAGCTCCTGCAGGCACACGAGCCGCGCGCCCTCGGCGACCGCCGTCCGCGCGCCCTGCGCCAGCGCGGCCTCGTGCTGCTCGGGGTCCGGATGCCAGCGCTGCTGGACGGCGCCGATCCGGAAGGGACGCCGGCGCGGCGGGCGCGTGCGCGCCGGCGACGGCGGCACGTCGTGGGCGCAGATCAGCTCCAGCGGCTCGTCCGCGCTCATGCCGCCGGCACCTGCTGCGTGACGCAGTGCGGCCCGCCGCCGCCGTAGGCGATCGTCAGCGCCGGCACGCCGACGACCTCGCGCTCCGGGTACGCGCCGCGCACGACCTCGAGCGCGCGTTCGTCGAGCTCCGGCTGGCCGGCGAGCGGCACGATCACCGCGCCGTTGCAGACGTAGTGGTTCATGTAGGAGCAGACGATCGCCTCGCCGGCGACCTCCGCGCGTGCGAGCGGCGCCATCTCGCGTACGTCGTACCCCGCGGCGCGCAGGCGGGCGGCGTTCTCGGCGCAGTTGGCGTGGTTGGGATCGTCCTCGCCGACGACCTGCAGCAGCGCCCCGCCGGACGGCAGGAAGGCGGCGATCATGTCGACGTGGCCGTCGGTGTCGCGGTCCTCCAGCAGCCCCTTTCCGAGCCACACGACCCGCTCGACGCCGAGCTGCGCGCGCAGCTCGGCCTCGATCGCGGCGCAGTCGCGGCCGGGGTTGCGGTTGGGGCTCAGCAGGCACTGCTCGGTGCTGAGCAGCGTCCCGGCGCCGTCGACCGCGATCGAGCCGCCCTCCAACACCAGCTCGCTGCGGCGCGCCGGCAGCCCGAGCCGCCCCGCGAGCCGCTCGGCCACGAGCGCGTCGGCGTCGTAGGGATGGAACTTCCCGCCCCACGCGTTGAAGCGGAAGCAGACGGCGGCGCGCTCGCCGGCGCCGTCGGAGACGACGATCGGACCGCAGTCGCGCAGCCACGAGTCGTCGAGCGGCAGCTCGATCACCTCGACCGCGCCCGTGCACGCCGCGCGCGCCTCCGCGGCGGCGGCGCCGCCGGGCGCCGCGACCATCGTCACCGGCTCGAACGCGGCGATCGCGCTCGCGACGCCGGCGTACTCGCGCTTGGCCGCCTCCAGCTCGCTGCCCCACAGCGACGCGCGCGCCGGCCACGCCATCAGCGTGCGCTCGTGCGGCGCCCACTCGGGCGGCATCGCGAGCCCGCTCACGGCTGCGCCTCGCCGACGACGACGAGCGTGTCCAGCTCCGGGTCGGACGCGCCGTGCAGCCGCAGCCCGGCGGCGTGCAGCGAGACGAGCTGGCCGAGCGCCTCGCGCGTGATCGGCTCGCCCGGCAGCAGCGACGGGATCCCCGGCGGGTAGGCGCTGATCGCCTCGGCGCTGAGCCGGCCGACCGCCTCGGCGCGCGGCACCGCCTCGCGGCGGCCGAGGAACGCCGCGCGCGGCGAGCAGCGCGGCTGCCCGGCGGCCGGCGGCGGCGCCGGCAGCGCGGCGAGCGGGCGGCGCAGGTCCGGCTCGGCGGCCATCGTGGCGATCGCCTCCTCCAGCGACGCGACGGCGTGGTCGGCGCGCGCGGCCGTGAAGCCGAGCGGCACGACGAGCACGATGCTCGTGTGCGTCGCGAGCTCCGGCTGGACGTCGTGGACCTCGCGCAGGCGGTCGGTCAGCGCGGTCGCCGGCACGCCCGACTCGCGCACGTCGACGACGACGCGCAGCGGATCCCACGCGACGACGCCGTGGTCGCTCCAGGAGCGGTCGAGCACGCGCGCGCCGGGGATCCGCTCGATCCCGTCGCGCAGCCGCTCGCCGGCGGCGATCGCGTCGCCCAGCACGCGCGAGCCGCGCACGACGAGCTGGCGGCGCGCCGCGTCGAGCGAGCCGAGCAGCAGCGAGCTGGGGCTGGTCGTGCGCAGCAGCCGTAGGCTGCGCGCGAGCGCGCCGGCCAACTCGTCGCGGCCGGCCGCGACGTGCAGCATCGCGCTCTGCGTGAGGCTGCCGCCGTGCTTGTGCGTCGAGGTCAGCGCGACCGCGGCGCCGGCGCGCAGCGGCGTCGGCGGCAGCGACGGGTGGAAGCCGAAGTGCGCGCCCCACGCGCCGTCGACGACGAGCGCGACGCCGGCCTCCTGCGCGACCTGCGCGCAGCCGGCGACGTCGGCGACCATCCCGAAGTAGGTCGGCGAGACGAGCAGCGCGGCGGTCGCGTGCGGGTGGGCTTGCAGGGTCGCGCGCAGCCGGTCGGGCGTGACGACCGTCGCGAGCCCGAGCCCGGCGTCGTAGCCGGGCGCGAGGTAGACGGGCGCGCCGCCGCTGAGCACGAGCCCGTCGATCACGCTGCCGTGGCTGTTGCGCTGCACGACGATCGTCGCGCCCGGCGGCGCGAGCGCGAGGCAGATCGCCTGGTTGCCCTGCGTCGCGCCGTTGGTCAGGAACCAGCTGCGCGCCGCGCCGTACGCGGCCGCCGCGAGCGCCTCGGCGCGCTCGGAGGGCGTCGGGCGCGGGCCGCGGTCGATCCCGTACGTGTCCTGCGGGATGTCGAGGCTCAGCGCGGCCGGCCCGAGCGCCGCCGCCAGCGCCGCGTCGGCGCCCGGCCCGCCGCCGTGGCCGGGGACGTGGAGCCGGTCGGGCCCGCGCTGGCCGTAGGCCTGGAGCGCTTCGAGGTAGGGGGCGTGGAGCTGGTCGTCGGCGGCCATGTCGTTCGCTTACCCGCCCGGGGCGCGTGGCGGGAGCGTCGCACGCGCGGCGGCGACGGCGACCGCCTCCGCGTGCGGCGCGCCGCGCGTGAGCACGTTCAGCAGCCGGCGGCCGTCGCTGGCGAGCATGACCGCGTCGCCGGGAACCCAGTCGGCGCCGATCCCGATGCGGGGGACGGTGCGCGGCGCCTCGCGCGGCCGGTGCGACCACAGCGCGACCTGGTCACGCTCCTCGACCGCGCGCTGGAAGCGGTAGAAGCCCTGCGGGTTGGCGTCGAGCGTGAGCGTCGCGAGCAGCCGGCCGTCCGCCGCGCGCGCGTAGCGGCAGCCGACGACGCCCGGGTCCGCCGGCGTCGGGATCGCGCGCACCGCGCCGGCCCGCGCAGCGGCCGCGACCGCCGCGGCGGCGGCGCGGGTGCAGCCGGAGGGCGCGGCCGCCGCCGCGTGGCGCGCGGCGGCGTGGTGCGCGCCGTCGCAGCCGGCGGCGAGCAGCACGGCAAGCGCACAGACGGTGTGCCGAGGAGCCTGCATTGCGACCGCCGCAGACGATACGCCGCCGGGCGGCCGCAGCGCGAGCGCCCCTCCGGACGCGCGCCGGCCGGCGGTCGTGCGACGCCGTCCGGGCGGCGGCCGCCCGCCTACGCGGCCGTGGGCACGGCGGGGGCGGCGCCGCAGCCGCCCCCGGCCCCTGCCCGTCAGCGGTACGTGCCGGGCGTGACGACGCCCGCGTAGGAGAGGAAGTGCGCCCGCGTGTAGCTGCGGTCGCCGGTGACGTTGGCGTTCGGCGTCGGCCCCATCGGCATGTCGGCGCCGAGGCTGGGCCGGAACGACGGGTTGGCGCTGAGGTAGCTGCTCGGGTCCGCGCGCAGCAGCCCGATCAGCGTCTCGGCGACGATCGTCGCGCCGACCGGGCCGAGCGTGACCCCGTTCGCCGCCGCCTTGGCCTCCGCCAGGACGTAGTACCAGAGCGGCGTGCTGCGACCGAAGTCGCGGAGCACGCCCGCGATCTCGGTCAGGTCGTCGCGCCCGAGCGCCTCGACGCCCATCGCCTTCGCGACCGCCTGCCCCGACGGCAGCCCCCACGTCAGCTGGCGCAGCAGGTTGCGCTGGGCCAGCACGATCGGGGCCGTCTCGGTGTGCGGGGCGATCGACGGCAGCGGCAGCGTGAACAGCTCGCTGGAGATCAGCGGGTCGATCTTCTTGTTCGGCTTGACCTGGTTGTCGCCGAAGTCGAAGAACGTCTGCCAGCCGATGTAGCGCCGCGGGGCGGGGTAGCCGCCCAGCAGGTCGTTGCGGTCGTGGGAGACGGGCTCGTGGAAGCTCGGCTCCTTGGGGTCGAACACGAGCGCGAAGAACGGGTTGGCGGCCGGGTTGGTGCCGTCGCCGGTCCCGCTCGTGAAGTTCGCGCGGTAGGAGGGGCGGACCATGCTGTGCCCGAAGCGGTAGGCGGCACCGCCGAACTCGATCGGCATGTATCCGTCGCCGGCCGGCGGGCGGTAGAAGCGGTTGCCCTTGCCGAGCACCTGGTCGACGATCGCCTGGCCGCAGATCTGCGGCAGATGCTCGTGCACGAGCAGCCACTGGTAGTGCCACTGGGTCACCTGGCGCGCGGCGAGGAACTGCTCGTAGGGGTTGGACAGGTTCGCGCCGCGCCCCGCGGGGAAGCGGGCGAGGTCGATCCCGCCCAGCTCCTCGAGCACGCGGTTGTAGAACAGGATGTGCGCGCAGTGCAGCCCGCCGACGATCATGTTCTCGTCGTTGCGCGGATCGCCGACGAGCGCCGCGTAGGTGCCGTCGTCGTTGGAGACGCGCGGGATGTCCTCGTGCGGGTGGTCGCCGCCGGTCGAGCCGATCTTCAGCTGCGGCCCGACGGTGCCGTCGTCGTTGGTGACGTACAGGTCCGGCCGCACGCCCGGCCCGCCGCCGAAGACGGAGTCGAGGTCGAGCGCGGGCGTCCGCGTGTTGCGCGAGACGAGCGGGTCCTGCGGGACGCCCAGCTTCGACGTCTGGTCGAACGTGATGTCGTGGTCGGTGAACTGGCCGACGAACGTCGAGCCGGCCGTCATGGTGACGTTGTCGGGGTTGCTGCCATAGGGGTTGTCCGCGGTCGGGTTGCCGTTGACGGTCGGGTCGACGATCAGCGCCTTGCCGCCCGCGTCGAGGCGGTCCTTCGCGTCCATGATCCCGCCGGGCGCGCCGACCGCCACGAGCGCGGCCTTGACGCGGTCGCTCGGCTCTGCGAACGGCTCGAGGTCGGGGAACATGCGCCCGAAGTCGGCGCTGCTGGCGGGCGCGCCGTTCCAGCCGCGGTGGTGGTGGTGGTGCTTGTAAGGGTGGTGCCGGTGACGGGACGCCGCGTGCCCGCGCGTCTTCGCCAGCGCCGGATCGGTGCCCAGCGTGCCGGCCACGATGCCGGCGCCCGCAGCTCCCGCGCCCTTCAGGAACTGCCGGCGCGAGGAGCTCGTGCTCTCCTCGCGTTCTTCAGGTTCCATCGCAAGCCATCTCCTTGGTCCCGGAGGATTAGCCCTGCGCGATTTGGTATTCCGGCATCCGGCCGGCATCGCAATGGGGTGAAAAGTAACGGTGAGTCCGACGTCTGACACTAGCCGTTCAGGACAAAATGGCGCGTTCCCACTCGCCAAGATGAGAAAAGTTCCACCTGCCTTTCACAATGGTCCGTGCGTTACACGTCCATGGCTTCTGTCGCGTCACCCACCGTCAGCGTGCTCGTCCCCGTCCTCAACGAGCGGGCCGCGATCCGCGAGGCGGTCGCGACGATGGCCTCGCAGCAGCTCGACGGGACGTTCGAGCTGCTGTTCGCCGACGGCGGCTCGACCGACGGCACGCGCGAGGAGCTGGAACGGATCGCGCTGACCGATCCGCGCGTGCGCGTGTTCGACAACCCGCTGCGCGGCACCGCCAGCGGGCTCAACGTCTGCCTGCGCGAGGCGCGCGGCACGTTCGTCGCGCGGATGGACGCGCACACGCTGTACCCGGTGACGTACCTGCAGACCGGCATCGAGCGCCTGCGCGTGGGCGACTGCGCGTGGGTCGCGGGCCCGCAGGTGGCCGAGCCGCGCGGACAGGTGTCGGCCGCGATCGCCGCCGCGATGGACAGCCCGCTCGGGCGCGGCGGCAGCAAGCGCTGGGGCCGCGACGCCGGCGGCAACGGGAACGGGAACGGCGCCGCAGCCGCCGAGTACGACCTCGACACCGGCGTCTTCTGCGGCGTGTGGCGCCGCGAGGACCTGCTCGCCCACAACGGCTGGGACGAGGGCTGGCCGCGCAACCAGGACTCCGAGCTGGCGGCGCGTTTCCTCGCGGCCGGACAGCGGATCGTCTGCGTCCCCGCGATGGCCGCGCGCTACATCCCGCGCGACTCGTTCGGCGCGCTGTGGCGTCAGTACCGCGACTACGGCTCCTACCGCGCCAAGACCGCCGGGCGCCACCCCGGGAGCCTGCGCCGCTCGGCGCTGCTGCCACCGCTCGTCGCGCTCGACGCGGCCGCCGCGGTCGTCGCGCCGCCGCGGGTACGCCTGCTCGCGCGCGCGGGCCTGCTCGTCTACGGCGCCGCGCTTGCGCGCGTCGGCGTCGACGTGGCATGCGGTGAACGCCACCCGGGCGAGGCGCCGCGCGTGCCGTTCGTGCTCGCGACGATGCACCTCGCGCACGGGGTCGGGTTCATCGACGGCTGCCGCCGTTGGGGGGTGCCGTGGCGCGCGTTCGCGCACGTCGTGCGCGGCGACGAAGCGATGCCGGCCTACCGCGGCGAGATCGACGCCCCGAGCCTGCGCGGCGACTGAGCGTCGCCGCCTCCGCGTCGGCCGCGCATCCCGCTTCGCCCGCCGGGCGGGCGGTGCGCGCCTGCGCGCCGCGCTCAGGGCGCCGCGCGCCGGACGCCGGACGCCGCGCGCCGGACACCGGGCCGACCATCTGTCCAGAGATCACCGCAAATCTTGTGTGTTTGACCTCGGACGTCGGACGTTTGTCGTATTGTTACTTGAATGTATAGACCCCGTTGGGCTCCCCTCGGCCTGGCGGCTGCCGCGCTCGGCACCGCCGGCCTGACGCTTGCGACCGCATCCGCCTCCACCTTCGCGACGAGGGACCAGCTCGCCGCGACCCCGCTGCCCGCACCGGGCAAGATCGCGTTCGCGAGCGACCGTCCGTCGCTCGGCATCCCCACGCCGGCGGCTGACGGGTCGGACGCCCGCATCTGGATCTCCGCCTCGCCGCTTACGTCGCCGCTCGGCGCGCCGGCGCAGCTCACGATCGAGCCCCGCGGGACGCAGGACCGCAACCCCGACTTCTCGCCCGACGGCACGCAGGTCGCGTTCGCGTCCGGCCAGCCGCTGACGGCGACCGGCGACCCCCAGGGCGCGACGGCCGCGATCAAGCTGATCGACCTGCGCACGGACGCGGTGCGCACGCTGCAGGCAGCCGCCGCGGGCCAGGACTTCCCCGCCTTCTCGCCGGACGGCGCGCAGGTCGCGTTCGTCGCCGGCGGGTCGCTGTTCGCCAAGGCCGCCGGCGCCGGCGCCGCGGCGCCCGTCGACCGCCTCGCCGACGACGTCGAGGGCAAGCCGGCCTGGAGCGCCGACGGCCGCACGATCTACTTCGCGCGTGCGGCGGCGCGCGGCCGCGAGATCTGGTCGGTCGGCCCGCTTCCCGGCGGTCCGGCGACGACCGAGGAGCGCATCGTCGCGTCGAGCGACGCGCCCGGCTCGCAGGGCGTCGACAACTTCGACCCGGCGGCCTCGCCCGACGGCACGGCGCTCTGCTACAGCCGCACAGTCCCGAACCGCGCCGTGCCGGAGCTGGCGCGGCTCGACCTGGCGACGCGCGCGATCGCGCCGATCCTCTCCGACGCCGGCGACGGGACCGTCGGCGGCGACCCCGCGACCGCGCAGGAACGCTGCGCCTGGTCACCCGACGGGCGCGACGTGATCTTCACCGCGACCGACGGCTTCCCGGCCACGCGCCAGGGCGAGACGTCGAACCTGCGCCTCGCCTCCGTCGCCGGGGACGCGCTCGCGAACCCGTTCCTCAACGGCCTCAACGACGCCCAGCACTTCGACGGCTCCGCCGACTGGGCCCCGGCGCCCCCCGGCGACGGCGGCAACGGCGGCGGCGGCGGAACCGGCACCGGCACCGGGACGGGCAGCGGAACCGGCACGAGCACGACGACGCCTCCACCGCCACCCCCCGTCCGACTCACGATCTCCGGCCTCAAGGTCTCGCCGGCGACATGGGTCCTCGGGTCCCGCCTCCCGCAGGTGGTGGCGGGCGATCCGCCGCCCCCGGACCCGCCCGCCACGCCCGGCCGCCTCGTCCGCGGCAGGTGCGTCTCGCCCACGCGCGGTAACCGCCGCGCTCGCACCTGCACGCGATTCGCGGTCGGGACGACGATCTTCGCCTCCACGTCCACAAGAGCGCAGGTCACGATCGGCTTCCAGCGGGCGCTGTCCGGCCGGCGGGTCGGCGGGCGGTGCGTGGCGGCGACGACGCGCAACCGCAGGAGCGCACGCTGCGTCCGCTACGCCGCGGCCCAGAGCCTCGCGCCGATCGCCGCGAACCGCTGGACCGGGGCGCTGCACTTCTTCGGACGCCTGAGCCGCACGCGGCGGCTCGTCGCGGGCGCGAGCTACCGGCTGGTCGTGAGTGCGCGCGACGCCGCCGGGCACCGCGCGACGGCCACCGGGCCGCGGTTCACCATCTCCCAGCGCGCGTTCACCGTCAGCAGGCGCTGAGCGCGGCGACACGCATCCACGTTGGGGGTCGCGCCCAAGCATGGATCGAACCGACGAGAACGCCCCACGACCGGCAGACCACGCGATGCGCGTCATCGCGGCGGTCTGCCTCGTCGTGCTGCTCGCGCTCGCGGTCGCCTACCACGCCGTCTGGTTCGGCGCCGCGGGCGCGGACCTCGCGTTCGCGCTCTACGGCGCGCTCGTCGTGACATACATCGCGAGCCGCTTCGCGCTGTCGCTCGCCTACCGCGCGCCGCGCGACGCCGGCCACGAGCCGCGCGTCGCGATCGTGGTGCCCGCCTTCAACGAGCAGGACGGGATCGCCGCCTCGCTGCGGTCGCTGCTCGCGGTCGACTACCCGGCCGACAAGCTCGAGCTGGTCGCCGTCAACGACGGCTCGACCGACGAGACGCTCGCGCGGATGCTCGAGGTGGCCGACGACGCGCCGCGCGTGCGCGTGATCGACCTCGGCTCCAACTGCGGCAAGCGCGCAGCGATGGCGGTCGGGATGCGCGCGACCGAGGCGGAGATCCTCGCCTTCGTCGACTCCGACAGCACGCTCGAGCCCGACGCGCTGCGCCGCCTCGTGCAGGGCTTCGCCGACGCGCGCGTCGGCGCTGTCTGCGGCCACGCCGAGGTCGCCAACGTCGACGCGTCGTGGCTGACGCGGATGCAGCTCGTGCGCTACTTCGTCGCGTTCCGCGTCGTGAAGGCGGCCGAGTCGGCGTTCGGCTGCGTGACGTGCTGCTCGGGCTGCTTCTCGGCCTACCGCCGCGTCGCGATCGTCCCCCACCTCGACGCGTGGGAGCACCAGCGGTTCCTCGGCGCGGCGGTCACGTTCGGCGACGACCGCGCGCTCACGAACCGCGTGCTGCGCGACTGGAAGGTGCTCTACGCAGCCGACGCGGTCAGCCACACCGCCGTGCCGGTGACGCTGCGCCAGTTCCTGCGCCAGCAGCTGCGCTGGAAGCGCTCGTGGACGCGCGAGTCGCTGATCCTCGCGCGCTTCATCTGGCGCCGCCAGCAGGCCGCGGCGCTGCAGGCGTACGCCGGGATCCTGATCTCGCTCGTCGCGCCGGTCGTCGCGCTGCGCTCGCTCGTGTGGCTGCCGCTCGCCGGCCACCGCGGGCTGCCGCTGATCTACGTCGCCGGGATCTACCTGATGGCGCTCACGTACGGGCTCTACTACGTCGTGCGCCGCCCGCGCTACGACTGGCGCTGGATCTACGGGATCGCCTTCTGCTTCTTCTACCTCGCGTTCCTGCTGTGGCAGACGTACTGGGCGATCGCGACCGCGCGCACGTCGTCGTGGGGCACGCGCCCGGCGACCGCGACCGGCGGCGCGGTCCCGCAGCCGGCCGGCGTCGTGCCCAAGCCGTCGGAGGGGACCGCGTGAGCCGCCGCCGGCTGCGCCGCTTCGCGGGCTTCCTGCTCGTGCCGCTGTCGCTGGCGCCGCTGGCGCTGATCGCGCCGCGCGTCGCGCACGCCGCGCCGGCAACCGCCGCGCTCGCCCGCCCCGCCATGACGCCCGCATGCGCCGGCCGCCAGCCGACCCGGCTGACGTTCGCGCGCGACCCCGGCCGGGCGGTCGGGACGCTGCGCTGGCGCGCGCCGGGCCCCCTGCGCGTGCGCGTGCTGCGCGACGGGCGCGTCGTCGGCGAGACCGCGCGCCGCGCGCTGCGGGTCCGCGTGAGGATCGGCCGCACGCACCGCTTCGCGGTCGTCGCGCTCGGCGCCGGCGGACGCCCGCTGCCGTGCCGCGCGACGCTGCGCGTCAGCGTCCGCTACCGCCCGCCGGGCGCGCCGCGCGCGCTCGCGGTCGTCGGTGGCGGCGGCGATGGCTTCCTGCAGCTGACCTGGCGCGCCGGGGCGCGCGGCGACGGCCGCCTCGCCGGCTACCGCGTGCTGCGCGACGGCGCGGTCCTCGGGCAGACGCGCCGCACGAGCTGGCGGCTGCCGGCGGCGCCGAACCGCTCCTACCGCTTCGCCGTGATCGCGGTCGACACGCGCGGGCGGCGCAGCGCGCGCAGCAACGCCGTCACGGTCCGCACCGGCCACCAGCCGCCCGCCACGCCGGCGGGGCTGGAGGCGCTGACCGTCTCCGACGCGGAGATCGGCGCGCGCTGGCAGCCGAGCCGCGCGGCCGCCGGGCGGATCGCCGGCTACCGCGTGCTGCGCGACGGCGCCGTCGTCGCGCAGGTGACGGGCACGTCGCTCGTGCTCGACCACCTCGCCGCGGGCACGGCGTACCGCATCTCCGTTCAGGCGGTCGACGGACTCGGCTACGCCAGCCGGCCGGCGCCGGCCGTGAGCGCGCGCACGCAGGACCCGGTCCCCAGCACCGGCAACGCGCACGCCTACCTGCTCGCCTCGACCGACCAGTCGTTCGCCGACTTCCGCGCTCACTACCGCAGCGTCGGCTATCTCTACCCGACCTACTTCGACTGCACGGCCGGCGCCGACCTGACCGGTCGCGACGACCCGCTCGTCACGCGCTGGGCGCAGGCGCGGCGGGTGCGCGTGCTGCCGCGCATCAACTGCCAGCGCACGACGGTGATCCACCGGATCCTGTCCGACCCGGACACGCGCGCGCGCTGGATCGACCAGCTGACGGCGCTCGCGACCGGCGCCGGCTACGACGGCGTCTCGCTCGACTTCGAGGCGGGCGCGCCGGGCGATCGCGACGCGCTCAGCTCGTTCGTCGAGGACCTCGCCGCGCGCCTGCACGCGAGCGGGGAGCTGCTGTCGATCGCGGTCTCGCCGAAGGTGAAGGACATCCCGGCCCACCCGCGCTCGGGGATCTTCGACTACCCGCGCCTGTCGCAGGCGGCGGACTTCCTGTTCGTGCTCGGCTGGGGCCTGCACTGGACGACGTCGGCGCCCGGCTCGCCCGACGACCTGTCGTGGGCGTCGAGCGTCGTCGCCTACGTCGCGTCGCTGCCGCTGCACCGCAAGTTCGTCTACGGCACGAACCTCTACGGGCTCGACTGGCCGGCCGGCGGCGGCCCGGCCGCGCCGGCGACCCCGTACGAGTTCGCCGACCTGGCGGCGCGCCTGCCGGCGCTCGGCGCAACCGGCGCGCTCGACCTCGCCAGCGACACGTTCCACGCCACCTACACCGACGGCTCCGGCGTCGCGCACGACGTCTGGTACCCGAACGCGAGCACCGTCGCCGACCGCATCCGCCTCGCGCAGGCGGCCGGGCTCGGCGCCGTCGGCTTCTGGCGCCTCGGCCGCGAGGACCAGCGCCTGTGGAGCGATCCGCTGATCGCGCCCGGCGCGAGCTGGTGAGCGGCCTCGCCAGTCCAGCCACTCACGCGGGTTTCGCCAGGCCTTACTGGGAAGGGCGGCGCCCGCGCGCGGCGGTCGTCTTGCGTGCGGTCGTCGTCTTGCGTGCGGTCGTCGCCTTGCGCGCGGCGGTCGTCTTGCGCGCAGTCGACGTCTTGCGCGCGGCGGTCGCCTTGGGCGCGGCGGTGGCCTTGCGCGCGGGCGCGGCCGCGGCCGGCGCCTTGCGCGTCGCGGTCGTCTTGCCGCGCGACGAGACGCGGCCGCGGGCCGCCTTCCCGCCGGCGCTCGCGGCCACCGCGACGTCGCGCTGGAGGCGCTCGAGGTCGCGCTGCACGAGCTTGCCCATCTTCGTCACGTCGCGGCGCGCGTCGCGCAGCAGCTTCGCGACGTCCTTGCGCAGCTCGCCGGCGCCCGCGCCGAGGCTCCCGCGCAGCGAGGCGAGGTCGGCCTGGGCGGCCTCGAGCGACTTCGTCGCGCGCGCGATCGCGCGATCGTTGTGCCGGCCGTGCTCGCGCGCCGCGGCGGTCGCGCTCGAACGGGCAGAGGTCTTCTTCGTCGTCGGCATCGCCGCCTCCCTGTTGCACAGTTCCGTTCCGGAAAGCTACCCGGATCCGGAGGAAGCGTATGCGGCGGCGAAGCCGGTGCGCCAGCTCGGGTAGCGCAGCGTCCAGCCGAGCTCGCGCTTGGCCTTCGCGTTCGACGCGCCGCGCGACTCGGTCGCCATCATCACCGGCGTCTCGCCGGCGACGATGCGCGCGAGCCAGCGCGGGAAGCGCAGCGGCGGCTTGGCGCCGAGGATCTTCGCGAGCGCGGGCAGCCACTCGCGCACCGGCGCCGGCTCGTCGTCGACGACGTTGTAGATCGCGGGCCCGTCGTGGTCGAGCGCGAGCACGGTCGCGGTCGCGGCGTCGTCGAGGTGGACGAACGAGGCGACCCCGCCGCCGTCGCCGACGATCGGGAAGCGGCGCCGGCGGACCGCCTCGACGAGCGCGTCGCCGGGCTCACCGTAGAAGCCGCCGTAGCGCAGCACGACCCCGCCGGCGTCGGTCGCGGCGTCCTCGAGGTAGCGCAGGGCGGCCATCGACTCGCGCATCGCCGCCGGCGGCGACGGGTCGAGCGGGTCGTCCTCGCTCTTGACCGGGCCGCCCTCGCGCGCGTAGCGGTTGCTGCCGAAGCTCTGCGCGACGACGCGCCGCACGCCGCTCTCGCGGGCGGCGGACAGCAGCGCGTCGGTGCCCCGCGTGCGCAGCCGGTTGGTCTCGGCGAAGCTGCGGTCGAAGTGCCTGAAGTCGCTGAGGCCCGTCAGCGCGGTCGCCTCGTGGACGATCGCGTCGGGCTGCGCCGCGGCGACCGCCGCCCGCACCGCCGCCGCGTCGAGCAGGTCGAGCGCGACCGGCTCGCCGCCCTGCGCGCGGACGCGCTCGATCCCCGCGGGCGAGTGTGCCGTGCCGACCACCTCGTGGCCGTGCCGGACGAGCTGGGGGACGAGCCGCGAGCCGATCGCACCGCTCGCCCCCGCAACGAAGACGCGCATCGTCGACCTCCTGCGTGGCGGGGAACTCCTGTCGGGTTCCCGCTCTCGCCGAGCGCAAACGTGCCGGGCGCGACGGCCCGCGCTCGCGAACGAGTAGAATTCCGAATCTGAATTCGGATTCAGATAAGAGGACGCGATGCCCGACATGACTTCCGCCGACGCAGCCGACCCGGTCCTCGCCGAGCGGCGCGGGGCGGTGCTGCTGCTGACGCTCAACCGGCCCGACCGGCTCAACGCGTGGACGAACGAGCTGGAGGCGCGCTACTTCGCGCTGCTCGACGAGGCCGAGGCCGACCCGGACGTGCGCGCGATCGTCGTGACCGGCGCCGGCCGCGGCTTCTGCGCCGGCGCCGACATGGAGGACCTGCAGCAGGCCGCGGTCACCGACGTCGACGCGGCCGACGCGGTCCGCCCGCGGCCGCGGCACTTCCCGCTGACGCTGCGCAAGCCGCTGATCGCCGCGGTCAACGGCGCCGCCGCCGGGCTGGGCTTCGTGGAGATGCTCTACTGCGACCTGCGCTTCTGCGCGCCGGACGCGAAGCTCACGACCTCGTTCGCCCGCCGCGGCCTGGTCGCCGAGTACGGCGTCTCATGGCTGCTGCCGCGCCTGATCGGCCCCTCGGCCGCGCTCGACCTGCTGCTCAGCGCGCGCGTCGTGCTCGGCGAGGAGGCGCTGCGGCTCGGCCTCGTCGACCGCGTCGTGCCGCGCGAGTCGGTCGTCGCGGAGGCCGTCGCCTACGCGCAGGAGCTCGCCGCCTGCTGCTCCCCCGCCTCGATGGCGACGATCAAGGGCCAGCTGCGCGCCGACCTCGAGCGCCCGTTCGCCGACGCCGTCGCCGACGCCGAGCGGCTGATGGTCGAGTCGTTCGCGCGGCCCGACGTCAAGGAGGGCGTCGACAGCTACCTCGAGCGTCGTCCGCCCGCGTTCCCGCCGCTGGCGCCCGCGAGCTGAGCGCCGCCGCCATGGACCTCCACCCCACCCCCCGCGGCAAGGAGTACCTCGAGCGCGTGACCGCGTTCATGGACGAGCACGTCTACCCCGCCGAGCCCGTCTACGCGCAGCAGATGCGCGACGCGGACAGTCCATACTTCTATCCCCCGGTCCTCGACGAGCTCAAGCGCGAGGCGCGCCGCCGGGGCCTGTGGAACCTCTTCTACGGCGAGCGCTGCGACGACCCGCCGGCGCCCGGGCTGACGAACTGCGAGTACGCCCCGCTCGCGGAGCAGATGGGCCGCAGCCCGCTGATCGCGCCGGAGGCGATGAACTGCAACGCGCCCGACAGCGGCAACATGGAGGTGCTGCGGCACTTCGGCACCGACGAGCACCGGGAGCGCTGGCTGCGCCCGCTGCTCGACGGCGAGATCCGCTCCGCGTTCGCGATGACCGAGCCCGGCGTCGCCTCCTCCGACGCGACGAACATCGGGATGCGGATCGAGCGCGACGGCGACGACTACGTGCTCAACGGCCGCAAGTGGTGGATCACGAACGCGCTGCACCCCCACTGCAAGGTGCTCGTCGTGATGGGCAAGACCGACCCCGACGGCCCGCGCCACCGCCAGCAGAGCATGCTCGTCGTGCCGCTCGACACGCCGGGCGTGACGATCGAGCGCGGGCTGCCGGTGTTCGGCTACCTCGACCGCGAGGGCCACGCCGAGCTGCGCTTCGAGGACGCGCGCGTCCCGGCCTCCGCGCTGCTGGCCGGCGAGGGCGACGGCTTCATGATCGGCCAGGCGCGCCTCGGCCCCGGCCGGATCCACCTCTGCATGCGCCTGATCGGCGTCGCCGAGCGCGCGCTGGAGCTGCTGTGCAAGCGCGCGCTCGTGCGCACGACGTTCGGCGCGCCGCTCGCCGAGCGCGCCAACGTCCAGGACTGGATCGCCGAGTCGCGCGTCGAGCTGGAGATGACCCGGCTGCTGACGATGAAGACCGCGTGGCTGATGGACACCGTCGGCAACCGCGAGGCGCACGTCGAGATCGCGGCGATCAAGGTCGCCGCGCCGCAGGTCGCGCTGAAGGTGATCGACCGCGCGATCCAGGTGCACGGCGGCGCCGGCGTCTCCGACGACTTCCCGCTCGCGGCGATGTACGCGCGCCACCGCACGATCCGCCTCACCGACGGCCCCGACGAGGTCCACAAGCGCACGCTCGCGCGCCACGAGCTGCGCCGCTGGCAGGAGGCATGAGGCCGGCGGGCGGCCTCGACGAGGGGCGCGTCGCGGCCTGGATCGCCGCGCTCGGGATCGGCGCGCGGACGCCGCTGCGCTTCGCGCGCGTCGGCCACGGCCAGTCGAACCTCACGTTCCTCGTCTCCGACGCGGCCGGCGCGCGCTGGGTGCTGCGCCGGCCGCCGCTCGGCCGGCTGCTCGCCTCCGCCCACGACGTCGCGCGCGAGCACCGGATCCTGTCCGCGCTGGAGGGCACCGGCGTCCCCGCCCCGCGCGTGCTGGGCCTCTGCACCGACCCGGACGTCAGCGACGTCCCGCTGCTGCTGATGGAGCACGTCGAGGGCGTCGTCGTCGACCGCATCGAGATCGCCGAGCGCCTGCCACCGCGGCGGCGCGCCGATGTCAGCGCCGCGCTCGCCTCTACGCTCGCGGACGTGCACGCCGTGGACCTCGAGCGCAGCGGGCTCGACTCGCTCGCCAGCCACGCGCCCTACGCGGCGCGCCAGCTCAAGCGCTGGCAGGGCCAGTGGGAGGCGTCGCGCACCCGCGACGTGCCCGCGATCGACGCGCTCGCGCGGCGGCTGCGCGCGGCTGCGCCGGCGCAGCGCGACGTGACGCTCGTGCACGGCGACTTCCAGCTGCAGAACGTCGTCGTGGACCCCGGCACGGGCGACGTGCGCGCGGTGCTCGACTGGGAGCTGTGCACGCTCGGCGACCCGCTCGCCGACCTCGGCACGCTGCTCGCCTACTGGCCGCGGCCCGGCGACCCCGCCCCAGCGGTGTTCCCGGCGCCGGCGCTGCCGGGCTTCCTGTCGCGCGAGCAGCTCGCCGGCGCCTACGCGCAGACCAGCGGGCGCCCGCTCGGCGCGCTCGGCTTCTGGCACGTCCTGGGCCTCTGGAAGCTCGCGATCATCGGCGAGGGCGTGCTGCGCCGCGCCCAGGAGGATCCCGCCAACGCCGCGCCGGCCGGCACCGCGCAGGCGATCGACGACCTCATCGTGCGCGCGCTCGCGGTCGCGGAGGCCGAGGGGCTGTGACCGCCGCCACCCCGGCTCCAGCCCCCGCGCGCGCGCCGCGCACCCGGCGCGGCGCCGAGACGCGCGCCGCGCTCGTCGCCGCGGCCCGGACGGTCTTCGAGCGCGACGGCTTCCTCGACGCCCGCATCGCCGACGTCGCCGCGCAGGCGGGCGTCGCGACCGGCTCCTTCTACACGCACTTCGCCGACAAGGAGGAGATCCTCGCGGCCGTGCTGGAGGCGGCGCGCGAGGAGATGCTGCACCCGCACCTGTCCGAGCAGGCCGACGAGCTCGGGCCGGCCGCGATGATCGAGGCGGCGAACCGCGCGTACCTCGCCTCCTATCGCAAGAACGCGAAGCTGATGGCGCTGCTCGACCAGGTCGCGGCGGTCGACGTGCGCTTCCGCCGGCTGCGCGCGCAGCGCAGCCGCGCGTTCGTCGCGCGCAACGCGCGCGCGATCGCCCGCCTGCAGGCGCAGGGCCTCGCGGACCCGGCGCTCGACCCGCGCCAGGCCAGCCGCGCGCTGTCGGGGATGGTCAGCCGGCTCGCCTACGCGACGTACGTGCTGGGCGAGCGCGCGCCGTCCGAGACGCTCGTGCAGACGCTCACGCGGCTGTGGGTCAACGCGCTGCGGATCCCGCCGCAGCGCTGACGATCCCAGCGAGCCGCCCGGCGACGATCGCCTCCGCCTCGCGCACGATCCGCGCGACCAGCTCGGCGACGGTCGGGACGTCGTCGATCAGGCCCTGGACCTGACCGGCGGTCCAGACCCCGAGGTCCGGGTCGCCCTCCTCGTAGACGCGCCGGCCGCGCGCGCCGGCGACCAGCTCGCGGATGTCGGCGAACGTCCCGCCGGCCGCCTCGATCTCCAGCACCTGCCGGCTGATCGCGTTGCGCGCGACGCGCGCCGTGTTGCCGAGCGTGCGGTAGAGCAGGTCGGTGTCGCGCTCGTCGGCGGCGACGATCCGCCGCTTGATCGCCTCGTGCACCGGCGCCTCGGCCGTGCAGAGGAAGCGGGTCCCCATGTTGACCGCCTCGGCGCCGAGCGCGAGCGCCGCGACGAGCCCGCGCGCGTCGGCGATCCCGCCGGACGCGATCACGGGGATCGAGAGCCGCTGCGCCGCGGCCGGGATCAGCACGAGCCCGGGGACGTCGTCCTCGCCGGGGTGCCCGGCGCACTCGAAGCCGTCGATCGAGACCGCGTCGACGCCGACCGCCTCGGCCTTGAGCGCGTGACGCACCGAGGTCGCCTTGTGGATCATCTTGATGCCGGCCGCGCGGAAGACGGCGACGTGCTCGGCCGGGTTCGAGCCGGCGGTCTCGACGACCGGGACGCCGGCCTCGACGATCGCCTGGCGGTACTCCGCGTACGGCGGCGGCTCGATCGCCGGCAGGATCGTCAGGTTGACGCCGAACGGGCGGTCGGTCAGCTCGCGGCAGCGGGCGATCTCGCGCGCGAGCTCTTCCGGGGTCGGCTGCGTGAGCGCGGTCAGGAAGCCGAGCGCGCCGGCCTCGGCGACGGCCGCGACGAGCGGTGCGCGGCCGACCCACTGCATCCCGCCCTGGACGATCGGGTGCTCGATCCCGAACGTCTCGGTGAAGCGCGTCCTCAGCACGCGGCCGCCTCCCCGCATGCGGCCGCCTCCCCGTGCGCGGCCGGCTCCCCACGCGCGGCCGCCTCCCCGTGCGCGGCCTCCCCGTGCGCGGCCGCCGGCGCCGGCGCCGGCGCGCACGAGGCCGCCGGCGCCCGCTCCCCGACGGCCTGCTCGCCCCATGCGGCGAGCGCGGCTTCCACGGCGTCGCGCCGCGGCCGCGCGCGGCCGGGCGTGCGCTCGAAGCGCGGCGCGGCGGCCGGCTGCACGACGCCGTCCAGTTCCACGAACGTGCCGCGGGCGCGCAGGTGCGGATGGCGCGGCGCCTCGCCGGGTCCGAGCACGACGCTCGCGCACGCGTCCTCGCCTTCCAGCAGGGCGCCCCACTCGGGGCGCGTGCGCGCCGCGAAGACGGCCGCGAAGCGCGCCTTGAGCGCCGGCCAGCGCTCGCGCTCCCACTGAGGCGCCTGCGCCGCCGGGATCCCCAGCAGCTCCAGCAGCCGCGCGTAGAACTGCGGCTCGATCGCCCCGACCGCGACGTGCCCGCCGTCGGCGGTCGCGTAGACCTCGTAGAACGGCGCGCCGGAGTCGAGCAGGTTGACGCCCGCCTCGTCGCGCCACTCGCCGGCCGCGCGCATGCCGTGGACCAGCGCGGTCAGCAGCGCGGCGCCGTCGACCATCGCGGCGTCGATCACCTGGCCGCGGCCGGACGCGCGCGCCTCCAGCACACCGCAGACGATGCCGAACGCGAGCAGCATCGCGCCGCCGCCGTAGTCGCCGACGAGGTTGAGCGCGAACAGCGGCCGCTCGCCGGCGCGCGCGCAGGCGCCGAGCGCGCCGGCGACCGAGATGTAGTTGACGTCGTGGCCGGCGACGTGCGCGAGCGGGCCGTCCTGCCCATAGCCGGTCATGCGCCCGTAGACGAGCCGCGGGTTGCGCGCGCGCACCGGCTCGGGCCCGAGCCCGAGCCGCTCCATCACGCCCGGGCGGAAGCCCTCGATCAGCGCGTCGGCGCGCTCGCAGAGGCGCAGCGCGAGCGCGCGCCCGTCGTCGTGCTTGAGGTCGACCGGCACGGTCGCGCGGCCGCGCAGCGTCGGGTCGAAGCGCGTCCCGACGACGTTGCCCTCGTCGGGACGCGCGAGCCGCAGCACGTCTGCCCCCATGTCGGCCAGCAGCATCCCCGCGAACGGCGTCGGCCCGATCCCGCCGACCTCCAGCACGCGCACGCCGGCGAGCGGCCCGCCCCCGGCGCCCGCCGAAGCCCCGCCCGCCCCGGTCGCCCCCGCCGAGCGGCCCTCGCCGCTACACGCCATACGAGCGGCCGATCACGTCCAGCATGATCTCGTCGGTGCCGCCGCCGATGCGGTTCAGGCGCATGTCGCGCCACACGCGCTCGATCCCGTACTCGCGCATGTAGCCGGCGCCGCCGTGGATCTGGATGCACTCGTCGGCGACCCACACGGCCGTGCGCGCGGCGTGCAGCTTCGCCATCGAGATCTCGCGCACCGGGTACTCGCCGTCGAGGACGCGCGCCGCGGTGTTGTACGTCAGCTGGCGCGCCGACTCGATCCGCGTCGCCATCTCGGCGAACTTGTGGCGAATCACCTGGAAGGTGCCGATCTTGCGGCCGAACGCGACGCGCTCCTGCGCGTACTGCAACGTCTGGTCGAACGTCTTCTGCGCCTGCGCGACGCAGCCGGCGGCGGCCGTCAGGCGCTCGCCCTGCAGCTCCCACATGATCTGGTAGAAGCCCTTGCCGACGTCGCCGAGCACCGCGCTGTCCGGCACGCGCACGTCCTGGAAGGCGAGCAGCGCGGTGTCGGATGAGTGCATCCCGAGCTTCTCGAGCTTCTTCTCGCGGATCACGCCGGGCGTGTCCATCGGCACGAGGAAGACGGTGAAGCCCTCGTGGCGCGCGTCCGCGTCGGTCTTTGTGATCAGCACGATCGCGTCGGCGCGGTGGCCGTTGGTGATGAACATCTTCGAGCCGTTGACAACCCAGTCGCCGCCGTCGCGCACGGCGCGCGTCTTGAGCCCGGAGACGTCGGACCCGGCGTTGGGCTCGGTGATGCCGAGGCACAGGATCTTCTCGCCCGCGATCGCCGGCGCCGCCCACTGCCGCTTCTGCTCCTCGCTGCCGAACTTGACGATCGGCGGCAGCGCGCAGTCGGTGTGGACGGTGACGCCCATCGCCAGGCCGCCCGAGTCGGAGTGGACGATCTCCTCGGCGAGCACGAGCGCGGCGGCGTAGTCGCCGCCCTGGCCGCCGTACTCCTCGGGCTTGTCGAGGCCGAGGAAGCCGAGCTCGCCCATGCGGCGGAAGACGGAGTCGGGGAACGTCGTGCGCTCCCACTCCTCGGCGTGGGGCGCGAGCTCCTTGATCGCGAACGAGCGGATCGACTCGCGCAGCTGCTCGTGCTCGTCGCTGAAGATGGCGTGCCGGGAACGGGTCCCGTGGTCGGGTCGAAGCGTCGTCGTCGTCATCGCCGGAGCGTACCAAATATAGTACTCTAATTCGAGATTTGGTACTGAGAGAGTCGTGAAGGAGAACCCATGCGAGACGCAGTGATCGTCGATGCGATCCGGACCCCGGGAGGCAAGCGCGACGGCGCGTTGCGCGACTGGCACCCGGTCGAGCTGACCGCCCACGTCCTCAAGGCGCTGGAGGAGCGCAACGGCCTCGACCCGGCCGTCGTCGACGACGTGATCACGGGCTGCGTCATGCAGATGGGCGACCAGGCGCTCAACATCGCGCGCAACGCGGTGCTGGCGGCCGGCTGGCCCGAGTCGGTCCCCGGCACGACCGTCGACCGCCAGTGCGGCAGCTCCCAGCAGGCCGTCCACTTCGCCGCCCAGGGCGTGATGGCCGGCGCCTACGACGTCGCCGTCGCGGCGGGCGTCGAGTCGATGACGCGCGTGCCGATGGGCATCACGATCGACAACGAGCTCAAGCAGGACCCCTGGAGCCGGAGCATGGTCGAGCGCTACGCCGACCGCGGCGGGCTCGTCAACCAGGGCATCGGCGCGGAGATGATCGCCGACCAGTGGGACCTCTCGCGCGAGCAGCTCGACGCCTACTCCGTGCGCTCCCACCAGCGCGCCGCCGAGGCCTACGAGGAGGGTCGCTTCGAGAACGAGCTGGTCCCCGTCCCGATCTCAAACGGCAATGGCGGTGCCCTGCACAGCGCCGACGAGGGGGTGCGCCCCGGCTCGACCGTCGAGATCCTCGGCAAGCTGCGCCCGTCCTTCAAGGAGGGCGGCAAGATCACCGCCGGCAACTCCTCGCAGATCGCCGACGGCGCCGCCGCCGTGCTGATCGTGAGCGAGGCCAAGGCGAAGGAGCTGGGGCTGCAGCCCCGCGCGCGCGTGCACGCGTTCGCGCTCGCCGGCGCCGACCCGGTCACGATGCTCACCGGCCCGATCCCCGCCACGCGCAAGGTCCTCGAGCGCGCCGGCCTGACGGTCGCCGACATCGACGCCTTCGAGGTCAACGAGGCGTTCGCGCCCGTCGTGCTCGCGTGGGCGAAGGAGCTGCAGCCCGACATGGACCGCGTCAACGTCAACGGCGGCGCGATCGCGCTCGGCCACCCGCTCGGCTGCTCCGGCGCGAAGCTCACGGCGACGCTGCTCAACGCGCTCGAGCAGCGCGACGGCCGCTACGGCCTGCTGACGATGTGCGAGGGCGGCGGGATGGCGAACGCGACGATCATCGAGAGGATCTGACATGGACATCGCGGCTAGTTCGGCGATCGTCACCGGCGGCGCCTCGGGCCTCGGCGCCGCGACCGCGCGGCGCCTGTCGCAGGCCGGCGCGGAGGTCGTGATCCTCGACCTCAACGCGGAGCTCGGCGAGGCGGTCGCGAAGGAGGTCGGCGGCGTCTTCGTGCAGGCCGACGTGACCGACGAGGCCCAGGTGCGCGCGGCGATCGCGGCCGCGTCGCAGCGCGCGCCGCTGCGCGTGCTGATCAACAGCGCCGGGATCGGCGCGCCCGAGCGCACGCTCAACCGCGACGGCACGCCGGCGGACATGGCGACGTTCGAGCGGATCGTGCGCGTGAACCTGTTCGGCTCGTTCAACTGCCTGCGCCTCGCCGCCGCCGAGATGGCCGGCAGCGAGCCGCTGGCGGGCGAGGAGCGCGGCGCGGTCGTCAACACCGCGTCGGTCGCGGCCTTCGACGGCCAGGTCGGCCAGGCGTCCTACTCGGCCTCGAAGGGCGCGATCGTCGGCATGACGCTGCCGGTCGCGCGCGACCTGGCGGCGATCGGCGTGCGCGTCAACACGATCGCGCCCGGCCTGATCGACACGCCGATCTACGGGACCGGCGACTTCGCCGAGCAGTTCAAGGCGCGCCTCGGCGCCAGCGTCCCGTTCCCGCGCCGGCTCGGCGTCGCGGACGAGTACGCGTCGATGGCGCTCGAGCTCGTCACCAACAGCTACATGAACGGCGAGACGATCCGCGTCGACGGCGCGGTGCGCCTGCCGCCGCGCTGAGCGAGGAGGGCGACGTGAACGAGACGGTGCTGACCGAGCGGCGCGACGCCGTGCTGCTGATCACGCTCAACCGGCCGGACGCGCTCAACGCGATCGACACGAGCCTCGCCCAGGGGCTGATGGCGGCGGTCGCGCAGCTCGACGGCGACCCGTCGCTGACGGCGGGCGTGCTGACGGGCGCCGGGCGCGGCTTCTGCTCGGGGATGGACCTCAAGGCGTTCGCCGCCTCCGGTCCGCCGCAGGGCTTCGACGCGTTCCTGCGCGACGGCAGCGCGAAGCCGCTGATCGCGGCGATCGAGGGCTTCGCGCTCGCCGGCGGCCTGGAGGTCGCGCTGACGTGCGACCTGCTCGTCGCCGCGCGCGGGGCGAAGCTCGGGATCCCCGAGACGCGCGTCGGCCTGTTCGCGGCCGGCGGGGCGCTGTTCCGGCTGCCGCGCCGGGTCCCCTTCGGCGTCGCGATGGAGATGGCGCTGACGGCCGACCCGATCGTCGCCGAGGCGGCGTACGACTTCGGGCTCGTGACGCACCTCGCCGAGCCGGGCGCGGCGGTCGCCGCGGCGCTCGAGCTGGCGGCGCGGATCGCGCGCAACGGCCCGCTCGGGGTCGCGGCGAGCAAGCAGCTGATCCGCGAGACGAGCGTGCTGCCGGAGGCCGACGCGTGGCAGGCGCAGGTCCCGCTGGCCGAGCGCGTGTTCGAGTCCGAGGACGCGAAGGAGGGCCCCCGCGCGTTCGCGGAGAAGCGCGCGCCGGTGTGGACGGGTCGCTGAGCCGGCGAGCGGGCCGACTGGAAAACGACTTCGGCCCGCTCCGGAGAGCGGGCCGAGCGCGGGTGGTTAGCCCGAAACGCATGACAAGCGTCTTTCAAGTCTATCCGCGCCGGTGCCCGGCGCAACCTTGCCCTGACCGGCGACGCGATGAAGACGCGGCGGGCGGTGACCCCGCGAGCGCATGACGATCGCGCCCTCTTCGCAGCCGGTCGCCGGCCAGCAAGGTTTGGCGGAGGGCGGGAGACTCGAACTCCATCCGGGGGACCACCCCGGACTCGCGCTTGTCATGCGTTCACGCCACCGTGGCGCTTCACCCTCCGTCCTGACGGACCCTATGACGACCGTCGGGACGGGTCTACACAGCAGATATGGCATCGCACGAAATTCGCGCCATGCGAGCCGGGTCGGTACACGAGCGCGCTGAAGCGCTGACCTGCGGCGGGCCTACCTCCGGTCGCCGTGGAGGTAGGCCCGCCGCACGTCCTCGAAGCGGTCGAGCAGCTCGGCGCCGCTGCCGGTCAGGTCGATCGCGCCGCGGCACAGCACGTAGCCGCGCGATGCGACGCGCAGCGCCTTGTGCGCGTGCTGCTCGACGAGCAGCACGCCGGCGCCGTCGCGCGCGGCGGAGACGACCGCGTCCATCAGCCGGTCGACGACGAGCGGCGCGAGCCCCAGCGACAGCTCGTCGATCAGCAGCAGCCGCGGGCGCGCCGCCAGCGCGCGCGAGACCTTCAGCATCTGCTGCTCGCCGCCGGACAGCAGGCCGGTGCGGCGGCCCAGCAGCGGCTCCAGCTCCGGGAACAGCTCGATCGCGGCGCGCACCGGTCCGCGCCCGAGGCGCAGGTTGTCGGCGACCGACAGGTTCGTGAACAGCGCCCGGTCCTCGGTGATGAGCGTGATGCCGCGGCGCGCGCGGCGGTGCAGCGGGCCGCGCAGCGGCGCTCCGCCGAAGCGGACCTCGCCCGCCTGCAGGCGCAGCTCGCCGCCGATCGTGAGCATCGTCGTCGACTTGCCGGCGCCGTTGGCGCCGAGCAGCGCGACGATCTCGCCCGGCTCGACGGTCAGGTCGACGTCGCGCAGCACCGGCGCGGCGCCGTAGCCCGAGCGCACGCCCCGCAGCTCCAGCAGCGGCGTCATCCCGCCACCTCCGTGACCGCGCCGTCGGGCGCCTCGCCGAGGTAGGCGGCGACGACCGCCGGATCGGCCGCGACGTCCGCCGGGCGGCCGTGGGCGATCACGCGCCCCTCGTCGAGCACGACCACCCGGTCGCAGGTCGACATGACCAGCTCCATGTCGTGCTCGATCAGCGCGATCCCGATCCCGTAGTCGCCGGCGAGGCGGCGGATCAGCGCGCCCAGCTCGGCCGACTCCAACTCGCCGAGCCCCGCGGCCGGCTCGTCGAGCAGCAGCAGCGACGGCCCGGCGGCCGCCGCGCGCGCGATCGCCACGAGCCGGCGCCGGCCGTAGGAGAGCGCCGGCGGCAGCAGGTCGAGCGCGTCCTGCAACGCGAACTCCTCGACCGCGACCGCTGCCGCCGGCGTCAGCGCGGGGACGCCCGGGCGCACGAGATCCGTCAGCCACGCGCGCGCGACGTGCGGCTCGCACGCGACCAGCAGGTTCTCGGCGACGGTCAGGTCCTCGAACAGCTCGAGCGACTGGAACGAGCGCTGCAGCCCGGCGCGCGCCCGCCGGTGCGCCGGCCACCGCTCGATCGCGGCGCCGTCGAGCGTCACCGTCCCGCCGGCGGGCCGGACGAGGCCCGTGACCGCGTCGAGCAGCGTCGTCTTGCCCGCCCCGTTGGGGCCGATGATCCCGAGGATCTCCCCCGGGCGCAGCTCGAACGACACGTCGCGCAGCGCCTCGACGCCGCCGAAGCGCACCGACAGCCGCTCCACCCGCAGCGCCTTCGGCGCCGGTCGCAGCGCGGCGCCCGCCGCGGGCGGCAGCGCCGGCGCGACGTGCACGGGCCGGCGGCCCCGGCGGCGCGCCGCGAGCCGCCGCCACGCCGCGACCGGTCCGTAGACGACGCCGTTGGGGTTGGCGACGACGGTCGCAAGCAGCAGCGCGCCGGAGGCGATCTGCAGCGTGTTCCCGCTCAGCCCGAGCGTCGCGGACAGATGGTCGCCGACGCCGCCGGGCGCGAGGACGGCGCCGGTGACCGCCCCGAAGACGAACCCGATCCCCCCGATCGCGGCGAGCACGACCGACTGGATCGCCGGCAGCGTGCCGAACGACGCGTAGGCGATCGTGTGCTCGCTGAACGCGAGCAGGATCCCGCCGCAGGCCGCCAGCGCGGCGCCGAGCGAGAACGCGTAGAGCTTCGCGCCCGCGACGTCGATCCCGAGCGCGGCCGCCGCGCGCTCGTTGCCGCGCACCGCCACCAGCCGCCGCCCGCTGCGCCCGCGCCGCACGTTGGCGACCGCGAGCAGGCAGACGGTGAGCGCGGCGAGCACGAGCAGCCCGTAGCGCGCGGGCGTGTCGAAGGGGTCGAGCGAGATGCCGAACAGGCTCCAGTGCGAGACGTCGGTCCCGCTCAGGCCGCCCGTGAGCGCCGGGTTGGCGATCACCAGCTCGACGATGCAGATCGAGAGACCGAACGTGAGCACGGCGAGGTTGACCCCGCGCGTGCGGATCGCCGGCAGCGCGACGAGCGCGCCGACCGCAACGGCCGCCGCGATCCCCGCGGCCGCCGCGAGCGGGAACGGCCAGCCCTGCGCGTCGACGAGGCGCCCCGCGACCCACGCCCCGATCCCCGCGAGCGCGACTTGCGCGAGCGACAGCTGCCCGACGTAGCCGGTCACGAGCACGATCGACAGCAGCACGATCGCGCTCGCGCCGGTGACGAGCAGCGCGCTCGCCCACGCGTCGGAGACCGTCACCATCGCGACCGCCGCGACCGCCGCGACGGCAAGCACCGCGAGCGGGCGCACGCGCCCGTCGCCGACGACCGGCAGCCGGTCGAGCACGTCGCCGCGCAGCGGCAGCGCCCGCCCGCCGAGCGTCACGGCGACCACGATCACGAGGAACGGGACCGAGCGCGAGACGGCCTGCGCGGAGAAGAGCCCGAACAGCAGGCCGTCGCGCGAGGTCAGCGCGGTGAAGATCCCCTCGTGGGCGACGTAGCGCGCGAGCAGCGAGCCGACGACGCCGATCGCGAGCGCACCCGCGAACGTGCCCCAGAACGAGCGGAAGCGCCCGACGAGCGCGGCCGCGAGCGCCGACAGCACGAGCAGCGTGAGCGTCGCGGGCGCCAGCAGCAGCGCGGGCGCGATCAGGATCGAGGTCAGCGCGGCGAGCACGCCCGCGAGCGCCCAGTTGACCGCGGCGATCGCGTCGGGCGAGTAGCCGAGCGCGGCGGCGCCGCGCGTGTTGGAGGCGACCGCCTCGGTGCGCCGCCCGAAGCTCGTGAAGCGGTAGACGACCGACAGCGCCGCCGTCAGCGCGAGCGCGAGCGCGATCAGCCACAGGCGGTCCTCGGCGATCGTCACCGACGCGCTGAACGGGTGGACGATCGCGTGCGGCAGCGGAGAGACGACGCTCTGGCCGGTGTCGCCGAACGCCGCGTTCGCGATCGCGAGCAGCAGGAACGTCACGCCGAGCGTCGCGACGAGCCGGATCAGCGGCGAGGCGTGCCGCAGGCGGCGCAGCAGCAGCAGGTGCGTGCCCGCGCCCAGCAGCGCCGGCACCGCGAGGCCGACGGCCCAGCGCGTCGGCGACGACCAGCCGTTGTCGTCGCCGACGCGGTAGTACAGGAACGCGCCCACCATCCCGAACGCGCCCTGCGCCAGGTTCAGCAACCCCGAGCTCTTGTAGACCAACACGAGCCCATGGGCGGTCAGGGCGTAGAGCGACCCGGCGGCCAGACCCAGCAGGACGAACTGCACGAGCTGGCTCATGGCGCTGCCGGATCGCTCCCCGCCGTCACTGCTTGGCCGCCAACGTGTTGAGGTCGACGTACTGGGCGCCGCCGGACGGCACGATCTGGCCGTCCTTGATCACCTGGTACTGGACCGTCGCGCGGAACACGCGCGGGAAGGGCAGGAAGATGTCCTTCTTGCCCAGCGTGAACGGCGGCGCGGCGCCGAGCGCGACCTTGCGGCCGTTCAGCGCCTTGGCGAACGACGCGGCGTCGATCTGCGGCAGCGTCGCCGCGACCTCGGCCGCCTGGTGCACCGCCAGCCACGAGTTGAGCGAGAACTCGTCCTTGTCCGCGTTCGGCGCGTACTTGGCCATCTCGCTGTTGAACTGAGCGATCGCCGCGTTGCCGCCGGTCGCGACCGACGCGTAGTCGCTCACCGACAGCATCCCGTCCGCGTCGCCGCCGAGCGCCTTGATCGCCGCCTTCGTGAGGCTGAACGGCGTCGCGACGAACTTGCCGGTGTAGCCCGCCTGCCGCAGCCCGGTGACGACCTGGGCCATCATCCCGGCGGGCACGCCGAGGATCACGCCGTCGGGCTTGGCGGCCGCGAGCTTGGCGAAGAACGCGCTCGGGTCCGCGGACGGGTCGGTCGGCAGCAGCGTCGTCGCGACGAGGTCCTTCGGACCGCCCTTGAGGATCGGGCCGATGAAGGCCGCCGCCGCGTGCGCAGCCGGGATGTCGAGCGACAGGTAGCCGACCTTCGTCGCGCCGGAGGCCTGCAGCGCGGCCGCGGTCGCGGGGACGAGCGTGGCGCTCGCGCCGCTGAGCGGGAACGACAGCGGGCTCGTGAGGTCCTGCTGCGAGAACGGGCTGTTCCCGAGCATCGCGACGCCCGCCTTCTGGAAGACGTCGTCCTCGTCGCCGGCGAGCGTGTACTTGCCGACGTCGGCGACGATTCCCTGCCCGACGACGGTCTTGGCGCACTGCGCCGGGCCGGACGGGTTCTTGGTGTTGTCGGCGTCGCACGCGACGAGCTGGATCGGGCGCTTGGGCCCGCCCGCCTGCGGCGCGACGCCGCCGGCCGCGTTGACGGCCATCGCGGCGGCCTGGGCGCCGTCGTAGACCTCGGGCGTCGCGTTCGGCCCGGCCTTCGGGTACAGCACGGAGAACTTGATCGGCGCGCCCGTGGGGGCGGGCGCCGCCGGCGTGGACGTGCTCTTGTCCGCCGCCGTCGAGCTCTTGCCGCCGCCGCACGCGGCGAGCGCGAGCAGCGAGGCGGAGATGACGGCAGCGGTGAGCAGCCGCAGCAAATGCGATCGATGCACGATGACCCCCTTGGGCCGTTCGCGTGACACACCGCCTCCTCCAGAGGCAGTACTAAAAGCGAGGCTACAGTATTGTTACTAGTACTGCAAGCCGATCGTCACCGTGACGCCGGATTGGCGCCCAGGCGTCCGCTCAGGCGCGGTGCGGATGGGCGCCGCCGTCGACCGCGATCCGCTGCCCCGTCAGGTATCCGGCCTGCGGAGAGACGAGGAAGCGCACGACGTCGGCGATCTCGGACGGGCGGCAGACGTGGCCGAACGGGCTCTCCGCGTCGAGGTCGGCGGCCGTCTCGGCGCGCCCGCCGGTCGTCGCCTTCACGAGCCGGTCCCCCATCTCCGACGCGACGAGGCCCGGCGCCACGATGTTGACGTGGATCCCGTGCGCCGCCTCCTCCTTGGCGAGCGTGTGGGCGAGCGCCTCCAGCGCCAGCTTGCCCATGTTGTACGGCGCTCCGTTGGCGGCGAGCATGTGGGCCGCGACGCTCGAGATCATGACGACGTCGCCGCGCTCGAGCTCCCGCATCCCGGGCACCACGAGGCGGCAGAGCGCGTGCGGGCCGACGGCGTGCACCGCCAGCACGCGCAGCAGCTCCTCGGTCGTCGTCTCGCTCACGGGCAGCCCGCGGCTCGCGATCCCGCCGTTGTGGACGAGGATCGAGATCGGGCCCAGCTCGGCGACGATCCGCTCGACCATCGGGGCGTGCGCGGCCTCGTCGTCGATCGATGCCTGCACCGCGATCGCGCGCCCGCCGCCGGAGACGATCGCCTCGACGACCTCGCCGGCGGCCGCCTCGTCGCGGCGGTAGTTGACCGCGACCGCCGCGCCGGCATCAGCGAGCGCGAGGCTCGTCGCCCGCCCGATCCCGCGGCCCCCGCCCGTCACCAGCGCGACGCGTCCCGCCAGGGGCGCGGTTGCGTGCAGATCCATCGCTCGATCCTCCTCGAAACCGTGTACCAGTTAGCGTACTCTACTCCTGCTGTTGGTACACCTGCCAGGGTCGGGCCCGCGCCTACCTCCGCTTGCGGTTGCGCCCCGGCGGCTTCACCGTGACGCCGTCGGCGACGAGCCCGGACAGCAGCAGCTCGATCAGCTCGGTGGCGGCGGCGTCGAACTCCAGCCCGGTCTCGCGCAGCACCTCCGGGCGCTGGATGCGCTCCAGCCCGACGTCGATGACCTCCGCGACGATGCGGCTGTGCACCCGCCGGAAGCGCCCCGCCGCGATCCCCTCCTCGATCACGTCGCGCAGCTGCGCGACGCCGTAGCGCAGGTGGTCGGCGATCAGCCGCTGCACGGCGGGCGTGCGCGCGACGTCCTCGCTGAAGCGCAGGCTCGTGCGCTGGACGTGCAGGTGCTCGGACGCGATCACCATCTGCAGCTTCTCGGCCGGATCCGTCAGCTCGTCGAGGCGCTGGCGCTTGATGCGCCCGATGCGGCGCAGGCGGCGGTCGACGACGACCAGCACCAGCTCGTCCTTGCTCGGCGCGAGGCTGTAGAGCGTGCTGCGCGAGCACTTCAGGCGCGCGGCGAGGTCGCCCACCGTCAGCGACGCGAAGCCCTCGTCGACGATGATCTGCTCGATCGCGTCGAGCAGCTCGCGACCGCGGTCGGTCAGCTCGCCGGAGGTCGGCCCCAGCCGCGGCGGGCGCAGGGCCTCGGAGATCAGCGGAGTCGACGACATGAAGGCGCCGGAATGGTACGCCGTTCCTCAGTCGAGTACCCAGAACCCCGGCGCATCGGTGCGCGCGCCGACCGCGCGGTAGGCCGCGTCGACGAGCGACTGCCCGCGCGCGTTGATGCCGGTCCCGTGCCCGTGGCGGCTCATCGCGTAGCCGAACGACATCCGCGCGGCGGGGTCGGCGAAGCCGACGCTGCCGCCGAGGCCGGCGTGCCCGAACGCGTGCTCGCCGAAGATCGTGCTCATCCCCTCGCCCAGCGCGCGGTTGTCCCACGACTTCATGAAGCCGAGCGAGAACGCGGTCGCGACGAGCGCGGAGGCGTCGGACTCGGTGCGCGACTGCGGGTAGCGCATCAGCGGGATCGCGTCGCGCCCGACGAGCCGCACGTCCCCGAGCGCGCCGCCGAGCGCCAGCGGCGCGTACATCGTCGCCAGCCCGCGCGCGTTCGTGATGCCGTTCGCCGCCGGGATCTCGGCCGCGTGCGAGGCGCGCGTGTCGAGCAGCTCCTGGTTGCCGAGCCACCCGCCGGTGTTGAGCTGGAGCTTGGCCGGCAGGCCCTCGGGGTCGGCGGCGACGAGCGCGGCGAACGCGGACTCCGGCTCGCCGGAGTAGTCGTAGAGGACGCTGCGCGCGACGCGCGGCTCGGCGTCCTCGGGCAGGCCGACGTGGAGGTCGATCCCGAGCGGCTCGGCGACCTCCTCGCGCAGGAAGGTCCCGACGCTGCGGCCGTCGGCGCGCCGCACAAGCTCGCCGACGAGGTGGCCGAACGTGACGGCGTGATAGCCGACGCGCGTGCCCGGCTCCCACCACGGCGCCTGCTCGGCGAGCCGGCCGACGGCCAGCTCCCAGTCGTAGAGCGCGCCGTCGGGCAGCGGCTCGCGCCAGGCCGCGAGGCCCGCCTGGTGGTTGAGCAGCTGCCGCACCGGCAGCGCGTCCTTGCCGGCCTGGGCGAACTCGGGCCAGTAGCGCGCGACCGGCGCGTCGGGGTCGAGCGCGCCGCGGTCGATCAGCATGTGCGCGGCGAGCGCGGTCATCCCCTTCGTGCTGGAGAAGACGACGACGACCGTGTCGCGCTCCCACGCGACGCCCCGCTGCGCGTCGGCCTCGCCACCCCACAGGTCGACGACGGGCTCGCCGTCGAGCATGACCGACACCGACGCGCCGACTTCGCCGCGCTCGGCGAAGTTGCGCTCGAATTGCTCGCGTACCTGCGCGAAGCGCGGGTCGCAGTCACCATGGACCGTCATCGCTTCCTCTCCTCCGGCAGTACTAAAGTTCATTCTACGGTACTGTGTCTAGTACGTCCAATCCGGCGACCGACGGAGGAGCATTGTTTCCGGGCACGCACGCTGCGCTGACCCCCGAGAAGCCCGCGATCGTGATGGGCGGCTCGGGCGAGGTCGTGACCTACCGAGCGCTCGACGAGACCGCCAACCGGCTCGCGCGCGTGTTCCGCGAGGCCGGCCTGCGGCCGGGCGACCACGTCGCGTTCAGCCTGCCGAACAGCCCGGACTTCCTGGCGCTGATGTGGGGCGCGCACTACGCGGGCCTCTACTACACGGCGCTCAGCCCGCGGCTGACCGCCGACGAGGTCACCTACGTCGTGCGCGACTGCGGCGCGCGCGCGTTCGTCACGACGGCGGTGTGCGCGCCGCAGGCCGCGGCCGTGCGCGAGACGTGCCCGGACGTCACGCTGCGGCTCGCGCTCGGCGGCGCGCTCGACGGCTACGAGGACCATGAGCGTGCGCTGGCGGCCGCCTCGCCGGCGCCGCTGCACCCGCGGCCGGAGGGCTGGGACATGCCCTACAGCTCGGGCACGACCGGCCGCCCCAAGGGCGTCAAGACGCCGCGTCCCGAGGGCGAGCTGGGCGACCCGGACCCGAGCGCGCTGCTGTGCCAGGAGCTGTTCGGCGTCGGCGCGGACACGGTCTACCTGTCCCCCGCCCCGCTCTACCACGCCGCGCCGATGCGCTTCTGCCGCGCCGTGCAGCGCTTCGGCGCGACCGTCGTGCTGATGGAGCAGTTCGACCCCGAGACCTACCTGCGCCTCGTCGAGCGCCACCGCGTGACGTTCAGCCAGCTCGTGCCGACGATGTTCGTGCGGATGCTCAAGCTGCCCGAGGAGGCGCGGACCCGCTACGACGTCTCCTCGCTGCAGACCGTCGTGCACGCCGCCGCGCCCTGCCCGCAGGCGGTCAAGCGCGAGATGATCGCCTGGTGGGGACCGGTGATCGACGAGTTCTACGCCGGCACCGAGGGCAACGGCTTCGTCTACTGCACGAGCGAGGAGTGGCTCGCGCACGAGGGCACCGTCGGGCGCGCGATCAGCGGCACGATCCACATCCTCGACGAGCAGGGCCGCGAGCAGCCGGCCGGCGAGCCGGGGACGGTCTTCTTCGAGGACGGCGGCGAGTTCGCCTACCACAACGACGACGCCAAGACGCGCGACTCGCGCGACCCGCAGGGCCGCGGCTGGTCGACGCTCGGCGACGTCGGCTACCTCGACGGCGACGGCTTCCTGTACCTGACCGACCGCAAGGCGCACATGATCATCGTCGGCGGCGTGAACGTGTATCCGCAGGAGGCCGAGAACGTGCTGACGATGCACCCGCAGGTCGCCGACGTCGCCGTCATCGGCGTGCCGCACGGGGACCTCGGCGAGGAGGTCAAGGCGGTCGTGCAGCCGGCCGAGGGCGCCGAGCCCGGACCCGAGCTGGAGGCCGAGCTGATCGCCTACTGCCGCGAGCGGCTGGCGGGGATCAAGTGCCCGCGCACGGTCGACTTCCGCGACGCGCTGCCGCGCGAGCCGACCGGCAAGCTGCTCAAGCGGCTGCTCAAGGACGAGTACTGGGCGGCCGCCGGCCGGGCGATCTGAGCCGCCGGCCGGCGGCGGCCGGGCGCTTCAGCGGGGGCGCGTCAGCGCGCGGGCGATCACGAGCCGCTGGATCTGGTTCGTGCCCTCGAAGATCTGCATCACCTTCGCCTCGCGCATCAGCCGCTCGACCGGGAAGTCCTGCGTGTAGCCGGCGCCGCCGAGCACCTGCACCGCGTCGGTCGTGACGCGCATCGCGGCGTCGGTCGCGACGAGCTTGGCTACCGCCGCCTGGCGCGAGAACGGCAGCCCGCGGTCGCGCCGGCGCGCGGCTTCGAGCGTCGTCGCCCGTGCGGACTCGACGGCGGCCGCCATCTCGGCGAGCAGGAAGCCGAGGCCCTGGTGGTCGATGATGCGCCTGCCGAACGTCTCGCGCTCGTGCGCGTAGGCGACCGCGTGGTCGAGGGCGGCCTGCGCGACGCCGACCGCGACGGCGGCGATCCCGAGGCGCCCGCTGTCGAGCGCCCGCAGCGCGAGCGGCAGGCCGTCGCCCTCGGGTCCGACGCGCTGCTCCTCGGCGACAGCCACGTCGTCGAGCGTCAGCGCGGCGGTCGTCGAGGCCGTGAGACCCATCTTGCGCTCCGGCTCGCCGGCGCTGAGCCCGTCGGCGCCGGCCGGGATCAGGAAGCAGGAGATCCCGCGAGCGCGGTCGTCGGAGGTGCGCGCGAAGACGAGGTGGAAGTCGGCCTCGCCGCCGTGCGTGACCCACGCCTTCGTGCCGCTGATGCGATAGCCGTCGCCGACGCGGCGCGCGACCGTGCGCAGCGCGGCCGGGTCGGAGCCCGCGTGCGGCTCGGACAGGCAGTAGGCGCCGAGCAGCGAGCCGCCGAGCATCGTCGACAGCTCGCGCGCGCGCCGGTCGGCGTCCCAGTGCAGCGACGGCGCGAAGCACGACATCACGTGGACGCTGACGCCGACCGCGACGCTCGCCCACACCGCGCCGAGCTCCTCGAGCACCTGCAGGTAGACCTCGTAGCTCTGCCCCCCGCCGCCGTACTCGACCGGATAGGGCATTCCGAGCAGCCCCAGCTCGCCGAGCGCCGCGAACGTCTCGCGCGGGAAGCGGTGCTCGGCCTCGGCCTGCGCGACCCGCGGCGCCAGCTCGGACGCCGCGTAGGCGCGGACCATCGCGACGAGGTCCTCCGCTTCGGGCGTGGGCAGCGCGCGTTCGGCGGGCATCGTCGCGTGACGATACCAAGCCACGTACCGCAGTACTCTACGGCCACGGCGCCGATGTCAGGCGAGTCCGCTCAGGGGCTTTGATCGCTGCTCTCGGCGGCGCGATCGGAGTCCCCCGTCGCAGCGGCCTGCCACGCTTGGCGGCGTTCGCGCCAGTCGCCGTCGAGCGATCCCTCGATCCGCTCCATCGTGTCCAGCGCACGCAGCGCGGCTTCGTACTCTCCCGCGGCGGCCGCCTGCGCCGCCCATCGCAGCGCTTGGCGCACGGCGAGCGCGTGGCGGTTGGTGGCCGAGATCACCTCTCGGTCCGAGCGCACCGGTGCGTGCAGATCGCGCCGACGCGCACGCACCGAGACCAGCCGACAGGCGTCTTGGAGCGAGAACGCGACCGGGACGCTCGTCGGCAGCAGCCGCTCGAGCGCGGAGCCGCGCGCCGCGACGACAACGACGGTCGCGGTCGGGATGCGCTCCATGAACACGCCGGTCAACAGCCCCGGCGCATGGCCGCGCAACGGCTCGCCAGCGTGCAGGTCGACGATCAGCTGCCGCCAGCGATCGTCGCACAGCTCGTGCAGCAGTTGCCGAGCGGCGAGCGTGTCCAGCGCGCCAGCCAGCCTGACGAGCCGCACTCCGCCGGGCAGCGTCTCGATCTGCCAGCGGTCCTCACGCGATCGGGCGATGGGCACCCCGCGACGCTCGGTGCTCCTCAACGTGCGTGTGGTCTTGCGAATTCTGATCACAGCCGGTCCTTTCCCGCTGCGACGCGCTGCGCCGACCGCCGGCCGTGCCCGGCGCGTCGCGATGGACAAGGGGTGCGGGCGAGAGAGGTCGCGACTGCCGGGGAGCGTCTCACTCCCGACAAGCTCAGCCCGGCCCGAGCAGGCGTGCGCATCCAAGCGCCGCCGCGGCGTCCCTGCCGCGACGTCCTTCACACCCCTCGGGGCCTCGGAGAAGGGAGATGCACCGAAGCCGCTCGGACCACACCCCTCTCGCCCGCGGTTTTCCCGACCACGCGCCGGTGGTCGAGATGGTCGCCGCCACGGTCGGGGGAGGTGGCGGCGCCAGCCTCAAGCGTTGCGATTGCAGTTTCTGCACAAACGTCCCCCGGAGAAACGTCCCCCACGAAACGTTGCGCGTCCGTCGTACTCAGACCTCCACCGTCGAGTGCCGACCGCGCGAAACCCGAAAACCCGAACTCCGACCTACGGGAAATCGGACATGGGAAATTACCACGCGCCCCGAGCGCACATGGGCCAACCTCACCAAACAGGCCGATGGCAACCAAAACCTGCTCCGTAGAAACCGCGGAGCCGGCTCTACGTGGTTTCCACCAAGGGTCCCCCCTGGCGAATACCCCGGGCAGGACGCATCCGCCCGAAACGCCCAATAGCTACGAGACATCCGCGGCCCCTCGCTGCCCGAACCGCTGCCCATCGTCGCTGCAAAGGTCACGGATGTTGTTGCCCAGCGCCGCCCGGATCCGGTCACGCTGACGGTCCTTGTAGCCGTGGATGTAGACCCGGCAGACCTTCTCGCTGTTGCCGAGGTGCGCGGAGATGTCGAACGGTGTGAGGCCCTGATCGGCGAGATGGCTGCCGCAGAAATGCCGCAGCTCATAGGGGTCGAGGTGATCGTCGGGGTCCTGGCGCAGCCGCCGGGGAAGCCAGTGGTCCTCGGACAGCGTCGCGAGGAACGCCGCACGAACCGGAACCCAGAAGTAGCGGATGCTGTTCGGCCGCGTCGGCTTGCCGGTCGGGGAGAGGAACACCGCCTTCTCCTTGCTCGCGCGCATCCGGCGCGCGAGCGCCTCCTCGGCCGGCCCTGCGACGACGACGGTGCGGTTGCGCTTCGTTTTCGTGCGCGCCCGCGTGCCGTCGTTGCGGCGTTGCCAATGCACCTTCACGAGCCCCGATCGCAGGTCGACCTCCGTGCGCTCAAGCCCGCACGCCTCACCCGGCCGCCACCCGATCCATGCCGCGCAAACGATGAAGTCGGCGAATGCCCGGCCGTAGTTTCGTCCGTGCTCACGCAACGCGAGCCGTTCGAGCGTCGCGATCTCCTCGGCGGTCAGCGCTTCGATGTCGTCGCGTCCCGCGCTCGGGTCGGCGCCGAGCCCGGCAAAAACGCTTGTAACGAGGTGCCCGATCCTGACGGCATCGGCGAACATCGCGGCGAGGATCCTGGCCTCATGCGGCCGGTAGCGTGCGTGGGCCTCGGCCTCTGCGCGGCTGATCGCGCGCAGCTTTCGGCCACCGTGCGTCTTGACGAAGGCTCGCGTGGCCTGCTCGTTGTGCCGATACGTCGTCGGCTCCGGACGCTTGGTGTTCTCCCCGTGGAACTCGCGCAGCCAGTGCTCACGCCATCCCGCGACCGTCCAGTCCTGGCCGTGCTTGCGGGGCGCGAGCTGCGCGAACTCGACTACCTTCTCGGCCTCAAGTACCGTCGCTTCTCGCATCGTCGGCCGCTGCCCGACGTACACCTTGCGGCCCAACGCCGGGTTGTACACCCACACCGGGAGCATTCCCGCCCTGCCTCGCGGCTTGCCGATCACGCCGATCTCCTCATCCGTTCTGCACGCCAGCGCTCACAGTCTGCCAGCGGGAACCGCACGAAGCGCGAGTGACGATCCTTGAAATGCGGCAGGCCGCTGTCGCGCATCCGCATCTCGATCCACCGCTGCGACACGCTCCACCGCTGCGCGAGCTCGGCTTTGGTCACGTCGTACTCCGGGCCAGCACCGCGAACACGGTCGACTGGAAACGCCAAGACACGCCCGACGCTCACCGCTCCCCCTCCCCATCGCGCCCGTCGTTCGACATGATGGCCGTGCGGGCTCGTTCGGCCGTTTTGCGCTGCCAGTACTTGAGGTATCTGAGGCCCAGCGCGTTTCTGAGGATAAGGCGAAGGCGGTCCTCGTCCAGCTCGCCAGTCTCAAGGTAGTGGTGGATCTGGCTCAGCGCGCTGCGGTAGCTCGCCGCCTCGCGCCGGAGCGCGATGTTCTCGTGCCGGGCCATCGCGGTGCGAAGCTGTCTGATCTCGCGGCGCTGGTTGAACGACCTTTTGCGCAGCGCATCCAGCTCCGCGTACACGCGCTCTTTCTCGCTCGCGCTCATTTCGAACGACGCCCCTTCAGTTGCGACGAGCGCACCTGGCCCGTCCGACCGGATCGCGACTTGTGGGTCGGCTTCGCGGCCGGTCCGAATCTCAGGACCGCCCGCGCCTGCCGGCGCAGCTTCCGCGTGCGCCGCTTGTTCGACTCGCCGCCCACCTACCTCGCCTCCCCCTGGCACGATCGATCCGGGCAGCGCGATCGCGCCGAGCCGCCTGTACTGCTTACGGGTCCTACCCGGCTCACGCGACCAGCTCCAGCTTCGCCGGTGGCTGCTCTGTCTCCAGCGCCCGGCGAACTTCGCGCGGGTCTAGATCGTCCCCGAAGTCGAGTGCCATCACCGCAGCGATCTTCACGCACGACAAGCCCGCGGCCCGGAGCGCATGCATCCGGCCGAGCTTCCACACCGGAGAACGGCGGCCCGGAAAGGAGAACGAGGCAGTGGCCGCGCGGTCGCGGCGATCCAACCGGCGCTTCGCTGCCGCCTGGCGCAGCGCGGCGTCGGGCTCAACCCAGCACCAGACCGTGTTCACGGATGGCGCATGCCCATCGAACTCGCGGGCGAGCAGATCGCGGATCCTGCGCACCTGCCAGCCGGCGTCGCGCAGCTCCCTGGCCCGACCCACCATCGCCGAGGAATGCTGGAGGGTGCTCATCCCTGCACCACGCAGGTGGCCGTCCCGACAAGAAGCTCCGCGAGAGACCGGGCGTCAACAGCCGGCCGCGTGATGATCTCGCAGGCGATATCTGCGCCAGCACACTCGCTCGCGGCCCGGTCAAGGACGCGCCCATAGCGATCGCTGATCCAGCTCGCGACGCGCGCCGGGGCGAGCAGCCACAGCCTGCCAGGCGTCGCGTCGATGAGCCGCAGCGTGCCAGGGAACTGGGCGAAGCTCGCCGGAGTCACCGCCGCGGCGAGCCGTTCGGCAAGCCGCCGGCCAGTCGGTTCGAGATCAAGCGCCCGGAGCACCCGGCCGTCATTGCCACGAGCCGGCAGATCGGCCGGGATCGCACTCGGCGGATGAACACCGCGAAAGACGAGCCCGCACCCCGGGCACTGCTGACCGCTCGCGATGAGCGCAAGATCCTGCTCCCGCTCAGCCATCCCAGACGCCTGGACGGAGCGATAGCCACGCCAGCCGTTCATGCCGTTCCCCCCGAGGGAGCCACATCGGGATCCTCGCGCTCGCGCTCGCCCGCGGCGTCAGTCCCTACGCAGCGATCAAGGCTGAGTTCCTCTGCGGTTGGAACTGCACGAGCGTTGCTGTTTTCCACTTCTCCTTCCCCTTCTACTTCAGGGGGGCGTGACACTTGACCCGTGATGGCGTGACCGTCACGCCCGTCACGGCGTGACGTTACGTGACGCGGGGCGTTACCTACCTGGGCCTGCTCAGCGATCTCGGCCCGACGCCGTTCGCGATAGCGCCGCTGTCGCTCTGCTGCAGTGTTGTCCTTCTTCGGCTCCGGATTGAGCTTCTCCCAGTCATGTATCGCCCAGCAGTCGAGTTCCTCGTCGCGGTAGAGAACCCCGATGCGCTTCATCTTCTCCATCGCCGAGGCCACGACAGCAGCCGTCACGCCAGCCTTGCGGGCGATCTGGATCGGTTCAGCTTCCATCTCTCCGACAAGCAGCCGACCACGTACGGGAGCGGTCGCCGCGATTGCCAGGATCCCGGAGATGTGGGCGCGGTACTCGCTGTCCGAAAGGATCGCGAGCTTCTCGTTAGTGCCAGCGTTCACATGGAGCATGAAGCAGTCGAACTTTCCGGCCACCTACGCCGCCTCATCGCGGTCGCGCCGTCCTGGCATCGTGTCCTTGACCCTCGGGCTTCCAGCCGGGGCGACAGCTTCCGGCGCCAGCGCGTCGATCTCGACCGCCAGCTCGCGCATGCGCAGCGTGATCGCTTCCATCCGCTCGAATCCCGGCTTGCACAGCGCGATCTCGTTGCGGAGCTGCGTCGCCTCGTGCAGGATCTCCAGCGCGGGCCGCCGTTCGGGCCCGCAGACGCGCTTCCTACGCAGACGCATCGTCGTCTCCCTCGACGGAGCCGGCAGGACCAAACCGCGCCGTGATCCAGAGGTCGTCATCCTGCTCCATCTCGACCCTGGAGGACAGACGGGCGGCGACGGCGGCAAGCGCGGCGCGCATCATCCGCCGATTCGCTCGGCTTTCGATCACCTCGGCGACCTGCATGGAGCCCGGGTATGCAGCCTTCGCGCCAGCGTCGAGCGCGCACCGCACAAGCTCGTCGCTCGTCAGCAGCCCGGCCAGCTCGTCCCCGTCTGCGGGTATGGGAGACGCCGGAACATCGGCGAGCGCGCGCACGTGGGCAGCAAGGTCGCGGATGTCGAGCCGCGCCAGTCGCATCACAGCCTCCGATGCTGGCTCCTCCAGCGCCGCGGCGACGTCCAGCAAGTCCGCCGCAACGTCGCGCAGACCCCCGTCCCGGGTCTCCCCGACGGGCGCGGGCGCCTCGATCTTGGATCGCAGTGTCACGTCGGGCGCTCGGTTCATCCACAGCGCGCAGCCCGGCGTATGGCACTCGCCGCCCTTGCCGTCCAGGCACAACGAGCACATCGTCAGCGTGACACGCTCCAACGTGGGCTCAGGCATCGTCGCTCTCCTCGGACTGGGCCGGGGGCCGAACGAACCACAGCGATGCGAGGTAGGCGACCGCTGCCTCCTTGTGCTCATGCGTCGGTTCGAACGAGCCCTGGATCGCAGCGAGATGTCGTAGCGCCGTCGCAGGGTCAATCCCGTCGCGCACCTCGACCGTCGTGTCGGGGCTCAGCCCATCGAAGAACCAGCGCTGTTGAAATGCGAGCCACGACCGGCCGCGGTCGGGCATCGCATCCAATGCGGCCTCGCACTCGTCCCGTGGTGGCATCAGGTCCGCCACCTGCGCTGGGAACGCGAGGAGAACATCGTCAACCGGCCGGGGCATCGCCCACTGATCCGCCACGCTCATCGTTCCGTCCCGTCGGACCGAAGGACCATGGCATCGCGAATCGCCTGCTCAGCGATCGACCGCGCGTCCAGCTCGTTGTCGTGCTCGGGCGGGCAGTCGGGCAGCTCCGCGAGAACACCGAGCGCGTCGGCGAGATCGCCGTCGGCCTGCGCGACCGCAAGCGCCGTCAGCATCGCCACCTCGCGGCAGGCATTCGCCGCGTCCAGCATCGTCGCCGCGCTCACCGTTCCGTCCCCTCGGACGGGACGAGCCGGTAGTTGCGCGCGAGCGTGACGAGCGCGAGCTTGTGCTCGCCGCGATCGGGACGGCCGTTGCCGCGCGCTTGCGGGTTCAGCTTGCGGAAGCGGAAGGTGCGCTTGCGGCCGCCGGGGACCTGCGTGATGACGATGCGCTCGTGATCCAGGTTGCGATCGAAGGCGAACGGCTCCCCGCTTTTCAGCAGATGGTCGGTCAGCTCGTACACCTGCCCGACCGCGATGACCTCCGGCATGGCGCCCTGCTTGAACGCCAGCTCGAACATGCGATTGGCGTGGTAATTCACGCTCCCGTCCCTTCGGACGGGAGCGGAACAAGGTCAGCAAGCGCCCGGGCCGCGTCACGATTGCGCTCGCCGCAGTCGCCTTCGCACGGGCACTGCCACCCACCAAACCGACCCGCGACCGCGTTCCAGCCGCTGACGTGCCCCTCGTGGTCGCCGTGCTGGCACGCGATGCAGTCCACGAGCAACGTCACGATCCCGTCTCCTCGGACGGGATCTCGACGCCTGCCATCTCCTTGACCGCCACATACGCTCGCTGGAGCGGCAGCAACGCCTCCGCCAGCTCCATGTACGGCGAGACGTGGAGCGACGAAAGCGCGTGCTTGTCGATCACGCCCTGCGCTCGATGGACGAGGTCAAGCGCCTGGTCGAGATCGCTCACCGCCATGTCGAGCGCCGATCCGGTGAAACCGTCAGTCATGCTGTGCTCCCTCGGACGGGATCTCGCGGACGCGGACGCACTCGTCGGGCCTCAGCAGATGCGCGCCGAGCACGAGCGCCAGTGTTGACGGGCTACTGACACCGCGGAGCGTCCACTCGCGCAGCTCCCGTCCGTCCCCTGTCTCCCCTGCGGCCCACGCCTCGCCAGCCAGGCATGAGCACGCCGACGGATCGTTGCCGCCTGCCGTATGCCAGCCACGACCGCCGCACGTCGAGCACGCGGCGGACGGCCCTGGCTCCCCTGCGGGCGGGGCGACGGCGTGCTCCGCGTCCCACTCAGCATCGGCGGCGTCCGCGTCAGCTCGCGCGAGGGCAGCGAGGGCGTCACGACCGGCGTGTGCGTGCGCGGCTGCGTACGACCGCAGCTCCCGACCGCGGCTGCCGTGGTACGGGCAGTCGCGGTCGCGCGTGGTCAGCGAGTTCCCTACCCAGGCGCAGGTGCACTTGCCGAACTTGCCGGGATGCTCAACGCCCGTCTCCCCTGAAGGAGAGGCGGCGGCTACGACTCCAGCAGCGTCTCGCTGCCGAGCGCGATCAGCGCCTCGACCATCGCCTCCGTGGCGTCGTCGATCGACTCCTGACTCTTCGTCGTCAGAGTCGCCGCACCGACGGTGATCCGTACCTCCGCAGGGTCCCCCATCCGGGTGCGCGGCATTACCTGCAGGTCCCAGCCCCGCGCCTCGCATGCCCGTTCCAGCATCGCCCTGTTCTCGTCGGTGTCCATCGCATCCTCTCGTCGTGTCGGCCGGGATCTTCGCCGATTCGTCGCGTTGCCCGTCCCGCCCGTCCCCTGAAGGCAGGGAAGCGACGGCGAGCGCAGCGCGCAGGCCAGCGTACGCGTAAGCCTCCATACCGAGCCGTTCGGCCACGTCGCCGCGAGCGAACGCGCTGTCGGCCGCGAACACCTTGGACGGCGGGTACATCGCCCGAACAGCCGCATCGACCGCTTGCTCGCCAAGCAGTGCAGTGCCCAGCTCCCGTGTCCCCGTCTCCTCCTGGAAGACGGGCGGCGTGTTGTCGTGCTCAGGCATCTTCGCCGCCAACCTCTCTGCCGGCTCTCGGATTCGTACCGTCCAGCACCGGGCCGAGCGTGCGCATGAGGTCGTTACTCGTGCCCGGCGGGACCGCGATCAGCAGCAGGTCGGGCCGCTCGCCGAGCGCCGTTCTGTAGTTGCGGAGCGTGACGCTGATCGGCCCCTGGCGGCCGATCGCGTCAGCCGCGAGGTCACAGCCGACCGCCGTGATGATGTAGCTGCCGTTCGGGATTCCGCGACCTTCAGCCATGTCCGTCGCCCTCCGTCTTCGACGGGCTCCAGCCATGCATCGACAGCAACAGCGAGCAGAGCGTCCAGGTGAGCATCGACAGCAGGCCAAGGAAGAACGGCTGGACACCGACCAGAGCGCCGAGGACCGCGCCCGCGCAGAACACGCCGAACAGGCACGGTGCCACAACCCATACGAACACGAACAGCGTCTCCAACCGCTTACGCATCGTCGTCCTCCTGCTGGGAAGGGACGGAGACGTAGAAATGCTCGGCGAGTTTCAGGAACCGGTCGATCTCCCGGCCAGCCTTCGCCCTGACGCGGTCCAGTAGGACGGGGGTCAACTCGCTCGGCGCGCAGTAGAGCTGCACGCGGGCGAGGTGCGCTGTCAACAGGGACAGCGCCTGCGGTGTTTTGAGCCAGTCGCGGATGTCCCGTTCCCCCGTTCCCCGCTGGGAGACGGAAGAGGCGGCGAGCTTGTCCAGCATCTTCGAGAGCGAGCAGCCGAAGCACGGCCCGTCTTTCTCGTTGTGCGTGACCAGCTCGTAGCCGAGCTTCTCGATCGCGTCGAGGTAGTCGCCCTCGATCTCGCGGCGCTCGCTGTCCTCCGTCTCCAGCGCCCACAAACGCTCGCGCTCCCCCGTCTCCTCACGAACAGGATCAGACACCCTGGGCCTCCTGAAGCGACTGGTAGTAGAACGAGCGCAGGAAGCCCAAAAGGAACGGAGCGCGACCCATGTCGAGCATCTGCCACGCCCAGATCGCCCGGCCGCTACGCCCGTTCCCGTCAAGGAAGGGGTGCAAGGTCTCGTAGCGGACGTGTGCTGCGAACGGTGTGAGCTTGCGGCTGCCGTTGATCTCCGCCAGCAACGCCCCAAGCGCCTCTGGGATCTCCGGCCCTCCCGCTGGGGGCACATGCGGTCCGACGCGGACGTTCATGCCAGGCTGCGACCGCAATGGCGCCTCGCCGCCTGCCACGTCATGTACGAACTCGACGATGTCTCGGAGACTCAGCGCAACGAGCGACAGCAGCCGCTCGTGCGCCGCAATCTCACGCGGCAGCGGATCACGCACGATGTTTTCGATGCGGTTCGACTCGCGCACGAACTCGCGCAGCCCAGGGCGCTCAGGCGACATCTTCCACCCCTGCGCGCCGACGCATGCACTTCACGCAGAGCACGCCCCCGTCGCGCGCGACGACAGCCTCGGCGCTTGTCAACGGAGTCCCGCAGTCCTTGCATTGGTGCTCACGCTCAGGCGGCATCTTCTACCTCCAGGTCATAGGGGCTCCGGGGGTCTGATGCCGGGAGGTCGAACAGGCAGGCGGCGCCCGGCGAGCTGGCGCCTGCATCGGGGGAACCACCCTCCGACCGACCACGGATCAGCGCCGCGGCGGCGCCAGCTCGCCCGACATCGGGCTCTCGAATCAGGGTGAAACGCTTCTGGCCCGACACCCGCAGACGGTCCTCGCGGATCACCGCGCCACGAACACGAGCCCGCCCGACCTCGACCGAGATGTACGCCACTCCGGCGCCCTCAAGCTCACGGTGAGTGCAGCCACGACGACCGGCCTGGCGCAGCTCGCGCAACAAGCGTTCGGCGTTCGTCATGCCGCGACCCCAGCCGAAGTTCCAAGAGGGTCCTGCTTCGCCAGAACGCGAAGGGCGGCGCGTGTCAGCGGCTCGGCGCCCTCGATGATTTCCTCTCCGTGCCCATATTCGTTTTCGAGTTGGTCGGGTGAGATCAGGTAGCCGACCCCGTCCCCCACGTACAGCCACGCGATGGTGTCGTCCGGGTCGTCGTGTTCGACGAGATGTGGGCAGGTGTTGACCGCGAGCCAGATGCATCGCGGGTGACCACCGGGGCCCGCAGTCTCGGCGCGGCCGCCCATCGCGCCGAGGACAACGCACACGCCGAGCGCTTCGCCGCAGATCGCACAAAGGCGTTCGTAGTGTGCGCGCTTCGCGTCGTCGCGGAAGGAGTGCCAATCCCCATTGGCCTCTACGCAAGGTCCGTTGATCCATGGCACAGGGAGTTGATCGGGAAGACCGGGGCAGCGGTTCCCGTTTCCCCGTCGCGAGTTCCTCCACGAATGCTTGCCCCGTGGCCAACCCGCCTCTCCAATGAAACCCGTCACGCCGCCTTCTCCCCCACCCGTGCGAGCACGGTCGCGAGCCCCCGGTACGTGTACCGGTCCGGTGTGCGTGATGGCCGGTAGCGGGCGACCTGCCCATCGGGCAGCGGGTCGCCTTCGATCGCCAGCGTCGACTTGCCGAGCGCTATTACCCGTCGGCCGTCGAACGGGCCGCCTACCAGCAGGATCGAACGAGGCTTGCGCATCAGCCCCTTGCCTGAGCGCGCAGGATGCTTTGGCCGATCGACGCCCTCGTATCGAGCGTGCGAACGACCGCCTTGACCGCCTCGTAAGCGGCCTCCTCTTCCTTGCCGACCTCAGCGGTCGCGAAGTCGGCGATGGCCTTGCGCTCCGCGACAGTGCCCTCCGCAGAGATGAACGCTTCAGCCCAAGCTTTCTCCTGGTCACGCTTAGCGCGGAACCAGTCGAGCGCGGCTTGCTCGTAGTCGTTTTGGCGTTGCGCGAGATCGTTCTCGATGTCGCGCAGGCGGGCCATCACAAGCGCGGGACTCGACAGGTCGCTCATGCCGCAGCCTTTCGTGCCTCGCGCTCGATCCGGTTGGCCGACTCGCACGCCGAGTTGATCGGCTTCACCCTCTGGTAGAAGTCGAGGGCGCTGTCGATGACATCATCGTGGTGGTCGGCGGCCATCTCACGGAAGCTGCCGTCGGCGGCGACCACGACGACGAGAAGCCGGTCGGCGGGCTCATCCCCGCACGCGATAGCACCGCGCTCGTAGAGACCGAGCTGCAGATGCCCCCCCGGGTAGATGTAGCCCTTCTCCTGGGTCTTGAAGTCGACGCTGGTCAGCAGCCCTCCGATGATCGCCCGGAGGTCCATGCGTCCGGCGTAGCCGTCATCCGGGGACGCGACAAGCTCCTCGACGGCGGTCGGCTCGGGATCGGCGTGCAGCAGCCAGCGGGTGGCGCCGCGGATGTAGCCGTGGTGCGCCTCGGGATGCTCGGCCGGGTTGGGAGCCGCCCCGGTCACCATGTAGCGTTCGAGGATCCCGTGGGTGTTGAGGCCGCGGTCGGCCGCGTCGTCGCGGGCACGGTCAGCGCCGAGCCGCAACCGCCGCACGATGCCGACCGGATCAGCGCACCCGTCCGGGTCGATCTCGCCGGCCCGCACCGCCTCGACGGCCCCCTCGCTGCCGCGCGCCTCAGCCCATGGCGACAGGCCGGGCTTCGGCAGGATCGCGTCGAGGATTGTGGTGACGGATGTGACGCGGACACGCTCGCCGCCGGCAGGCTGGTAGAAGTAGGCGCGCCAGTCCTTCCGGCGCACCTCGCCGGCCTTGGTGAGCCAGCCGGCCGGCGCTTCCTCGAATTCGATCAGGGAGCCGTCGGGCAGCTCCCGTCGCTTGGTGTGCTCCATCGCGCCGGGAACCTTCGAGTGGTCGGTCGCGACGCTCATGAGGCAGCCGCCTCGATTGCTGCGGTGACGAGCTGGTCGAGCTGCTGTGCCCGTTCGACGGTAAGCGTCTTGAGCGCGTCGCGCGGGTATTTGGCGTCGGCGATGCCCAGCTCCGCGACGAGGACCATCTGGAGTTTCTGGTCGTCCCAGCCGGCGAGCTCTACGCCGCGCTCCAGGGCTTCGATCGCTTCGAGACTCGCGGGCCGGCCGACGCCCTGGTGCTCGTCGAGCAGTTCGCGCAGTCGGACCGCCTGCCCGAGCGTCATGCCTTGCGGTGTCGTCAGCCCGACAGCCTTGAGAAACTCGGCGATCTTCGCGTCCGCCAACCCTGCGGCGGCGAACGCGGCGAGCACCTTTTGGTTCTGCTGCTCGTTGAGCACCTGGTCGCCGGGGTCGGTCTTGGCCTGCTGCTTGGCGGCGGCCTCGTCGGTGTCGGGGTCGAGGTCGGCGGCGCCGACGTAGATGTGGTGACCTGGGCCGACGGCTGCGAACGCCCATTTCGCGGCATTCGTGCGCGAGCCCTTGTGAAGATTGCCGAGTGTCGAAGCCCGGTCTACGCCGCCTCGCGACGACCGCGAGAACATCGGGCGGGAGCGATCCGATCCGACATAAACCGTGACCTCAACAAGCTTGCCATCGTCGAGATACTCGACCTCCTCCCACCACCATGCAGGCGTGAGGACCGCGTCCATCCGGGCGATCTGGACGTGCACGGACTTCACGCCGGTCGAGGCGTAAGGCTTGCCCGTGCCAGCGCTCGTCGCGACGACGAACGCCTGCGGGATCGGCTTCAGCAGCAGGGACCGGAGCCGCATGAACAGCTTGGGCGTCAGTTCTGTGGAATCCGCGCGGATAGTGGCGGCCTCCTCGGCGATGGCGGCTTCCGCCTCCATCGCTTCCTTCGTCTGCTCGTCGGTCGGGTCCGCGCTGATCTTCCGGACCTCAGCCATCGATCGCTCCCGACGCACCCGGCGGTGTCCAGTCCTCCAGCAGGTCCGCGATCCCTTCCGTGAAGTACTCACGGGCGCGCTGACGCTCAGCCGGCGTCCACGGCCCAAGGTCTTCCTCGAGGTCATGAGCGAGTTCGCGGGCTTGGCTGCCGGCCATCAACAGCAGTTGCGATTCGGGAAGCGGTATATCGTGCAGCGCCATCAGGGGCCTCCTATCGGTTCCTGGTCGTGGCGGCGGACCCTGGCCGGGGTCGCGCCGCCGATTACGTTCACGACGAGCATCAGGTCTGCACCGTCATCCGCTCGAGATACTCAGCGCCCGTCAGACCGAAGGTCGACGCCACGGCGTTCAGCGCTGTCGGCTTCTGCGCACGACCGGGGCGCCCGTCGGCTCGCATCGGCCGAAGCTCCGGATGCACCCGCAGGAAGTAGTCCTTGAATGCGCCGTCTGGCTCAGCCGTGGAGTTGACAACCTCGACCATCACGAGCGGCTCGTCATCGTCAAGATCAGCGCGCCAGAGCTTGCCCCACTCGGACTCGTCCAGCAGCTTCGCGTTCGACTCGCGGACATAGCGATCCGCACCAAACCGTTCGAGCATGACGCGGCGAACCTCAGCGTTCGACTCGTTCGTGATCTGCTCGACCGTCAGCGTCTCTGGTGCTTCGACTACCTGTCTCGGAACGCGGGCGCCATGAATCGAATAGACCCCCCAGCCGTCAGGCCAGACGACCGCGGGCCCGTCCTCACGATGCAAACGATGCGACCCCCAGCCCCGCGGCTGATCGGCAAGTACAAGCTCGCGATGAATCTCAAGCGGCCGCTCGCAGACCATCACGAAACGACGATGCGGCCACCACCAACACGCCGATTCGGCCGTCGCCTCGTACGCCCGGCCCCGCTCCCACGCGTCGCCGCCGAGTTCGAGCGCGCAGACCTCCCGGAAGTACGAGGTATACGCCGGCCCCCACCAGCCCCACGATCCGACCCAGAACTGGCCGCCGATATAGCGGTACCAAGAGCGACCGATCGCGTTCAGCACGGCCCTGCGAACGACCGCGCCGTCGACCGCGCTGCGGACCGCGCCGCCGACCGCGCCGCCTACCGCGCCGCCTACCGCGCCGCCGACCGCGCCGTCGACCGCGCTGCGGACCGCGCCGTCGACCGCGACGTCGACCGCGCTGCGGACCGCGCCGCCGACCGCGCCGCCGACCGCGCCGCCTACCGCGCCGTCGACCGCGACGTCGACCGCGCCGTCGACCGCGCCGCCGACCGCGCCGTCGACCGCGCTGCGGACCGCGCCGTCGACCGCGACGTCGACCGCGCCGCCGACCGCGCCGTCGACCGCGCTGCGGACCGCGCCGTCGACCGCGACGTCGACCGCGACGTCGACCGCGCCGCCGACCGCGCCGCCGACCGCGCTGCGGACCGCGCCGTCGACCGCGCCGCCTACCGCGCCGCGGACCGCGCCGTCGACCGCGCCGCGGACCGCGACGTCGACCGCGCCGCGGACCGCGCCGTCGACCGCGACGTCGACCGCGCCGCGCGCGGTCGTGGGCGCTGCGCGCCGACGAACGGCTTCGATCATCTCGATCGCGACGGCTGCCGCAGGCGCCGCGAGCGCCAAGACCATCGGCGACGGGACCCAAACGACAACATCGGGCCACTCGACCTGGGCGAAGCGGTAGCAGTCACGGACGGCCGCGGTGAAACGGTCGCGGTCAGCGGGACCGGTACGCAGCCCGATCTCGGTCCACTTGTCTGCCCACTCGTCGAAGCGGGCTCGCTCACTCTCGGCAAGCTGATCGACGCGGGTTACGGCCATCAGTCCGCGACCCTCCGGATCTCCTCCGGCGTGTACTCCACTTGGCGGCCGATCCGGTAGTTGCCGGGCGGGAGCGTGATCGTGCCGTGCTCCTCATGAACGATCTGCGCTTCCTGCTCGACGCGCAGGAACCGCTCGTTCATGTCGGCGATATCGGCGGCGAGCAGCTCGACGTCGCCGAGTACCGCGTGGGCGTATCCGGTGACCTCGCCGTAGGCGAGGATCACGCGGCCGTTGTCGCGCGGGACCTTCTTGAGATCCTCGGGGATTTCGTCCACCTGGAGGATGAGAACGTCGCCCTGGCGCATGATGGTCATGGCTGGCTCCTTTCGGCCGCCTCGGGCGGCGTTGACGAACTTGAGTTACTGCTGCTGGCAACGAGCGGGTGCTCGACCGGGGTCGGCGAGCGGACCGGGAGCGGTGTCGAGGTCGAGGTCGAGCGCGCGGACGAGTGTCTGGGCGGCGCGCCGCCAAGCTCGAGGTCGCAGTAGATCCGGGTGCGGCCTATCGCGAGCTTGGGATCGCAGACCGCTCGCAGGCCGCAGAGGTCTTCGCCGTCTTCGACGCCGAGCCGGCCGGCGTCTTGCGGGTTGAAGTGGATCTCGACCGCTGTGCCCTGCCAGCGGCAGGTGCGGTCATGCTCGGCTCTCAGGAGAGCGACCCGCTGGAGGAGGGCGGCGCTCACCGTCCGGCTCCCCGCTCGGCCTCGGCCAGCGAGAACAACGCACCGCCCAGACCTCGTGCCCGTGCTCGAAGTTCCTCGCCGCCGTCGAGCAGGCCGAGGTCCGCGAGTGCTGTGCCGAGCTCCACGATCGCCTGCGCCGGCTCAGCTCGATCAAGGTGTCGGTAGGCACGCAAAGCGGCGTTTGCGAGCAGCTCGTGATCGCGCTGCGGGCACCTGACCCACTCGACACGGTCGATCCCGATGGCGCCCTGGTCCCTCCCACCGACCTCTGAACGACCGGGACCGTGTTCAGGGTCGCGGGCCAGAACGCCACCGCGATGACCGCCACAACGACCACACTCGTACGACAAACCGGGACGCGGGCGGCTCAGCGCTCCGCAGAAGCATTGGCGGGCGTTGACGGTCACCGCCGCCACCTCTTCGTGCCGTCCCAGAAGCCCCATATGCCGATCAGCACAGCAGCGACGACACTGGTCGCGAGCGCGAAGTCACGCATCACTCACGCTCCCGATCGCCAAGCAGCAGATCAGCCAGCCACACGGCATAGTCGTCAACCCGGCCGGCGCGACACAACGCACACACCCAGAGCACCAGCAGCAGGTAAACGGCGATGAGGCCGGCGCAGATCACCAGCCGCCCCTCTCGTACTTGCGAACAAGCCACCAGTAAACGCCCGCGAACGGGACGGTCGGGAGCGCGAAAAACACCACCACGAGAACCAGCCGGGTCACGAGAACGGCCCCCCGGGATTGCGGCCAGTCCCCCGCGAACTCCACCAAGCGAGCACCCGGAACGGAAGATTGACCAGCCAGTTCAAAGCGGCGATCACACGAACCACCCGGCCTTGAGCCGAGCCTCGAATGCCCGATCACGCTGCTTCTCAGCAAACCGACACGGATCGATCCCCGGCGAATCGCCAACCCCGATGGGGCGACACTTAGGCAGGGGGAGTGCCCGTGCCGCGAGGTTGACGATTCGCCCGAGACCGAACCTGCTCATGCCGCCGCCTCAAGCTCGCACACGGCGGCGGCCTTTCGGCGGGCACGCTGCAACGCGTTGTCGACCCGCTTCACAGAGACGCCGAGGCGGAGGGCGGTACGCGCATACGAGATGCCGTCGCGGCGTGCATCAAGAGCACTCCGCTCCAAGTCGCTCAGTTGTGAGGTGAGCTCTGCTGCGCGAACCATGAACTCCCGGCGACGCTCCGTCGCGATCACGTCGTCCACGGGGTCGCGACCGCCCGCGACCACGTCGCCAAGCGTTGCTCCATCAAGGTCGGCGTCCGGCAGCGGAGCATCGAGACTCACTGCGCCGTTCAACGTCTCGTGCTTGCGGCGCGTCGCGGCATGAACCGCGGTGATGACCGTTCGCTCTACGGCGAGCTTGGCGAAGCCGACGAACGCGGCCCGCTCCGGCCTGTAGTCACGACACGCCCTGAGGAGACCCAGGAGGGCTTCCTGGCGCAGGTCGTCCTCGTCACCGCCGGGCAGCCAGTAGGTCCGCGCCATGCGATCGACGAGCCACTGGTAGCGTCCCGCGAGCGTGACGAATGCGGCCTCATCATCGGCACGAACCGCCAGGACAAGCGATGCATCCGAGTCCTTCGGCCGCGAGATCGGCGTGGGCGCCGGGTTGCGGTTGGCAGCCGAAGGAGATTTGGTCAGCACGAGGCCACCGCCTTCGCCTCCACCCAGAGATCACGAAGGATCGCTTTCGCGACCACCGCGAGGGCGTGGTTGTGCTTGTGCAAGTCCGTCGTGTCCCGACCAGCCCATCTCGCGCGCTCGGCGTCATAGACGGGCCGGTAGGGCGACCGCATCTGCTTGACGCATGACTCCGCGCAGAGGCGCGCCCGGACCTTCGCGATGTTGTTCCAGTTCGCGACCTCGCCGCGGCGACGGCGCGGGCGCTGTCCGTCGACCACATGGAACCCGCAGTAGGCCCACAGTTCGGCGGGCCCTCGACGCGGGCGGCTGGGCTCGATGACCTCGCCGGTATCGCTATCGATTACCGCGGGCTTGATGTAGGGGTTGCCGATCGCGGCGAGCAGCCGGCCTACCTGCTTCTCGCCGAGTCCAATCGTTCGCTTGACGAACGGGCCGAGCGGATGCGCACGCATCAGGCGACGCAACTCCAGTACGACATCGTGCTCGATCGCGCGCAGTTGATCCGCAATCACGGACATGCGCTCGTGCTCGGGCGACCCCGTGAGCCCCTTGATGTCGCTCAGGGCGCGGATCCGGTTCTCGGTCGCGATCCGCATTCGCTCAACGTCATCCACCGCGTCGGCGTAGACCAGTAGCAAGCCATCTGCAAGTCGGCCACCCGCCCGCTCTGTTGCGAGTGCCAAACTCACGAGAGCACCCGCTTGACGATCTCGACCGGCAACTCGCCGACTCGTTCGACACCGCGCCGCCCCATTTCCTCACCGAGCAGCTCGAAAGCTCGCGCCCGGCGTGCGAAGACCCTAGCCCGGAGGCGTGCGCCCTCAACAACCAAGCCGATGTCCGCCCGCGAGCATTCGCCGAGTGGCTTCATCGCATCGCCGACACGAACCGCTTCGCGGAAAATGTCAAGCGAATCGCCCGCCTGCGCGACAGCGTCCCATCTCTCGGAGCGGATGCGGCGAACTTCGCGCTTGCCGTTGTGCTTGAGTGATCGGACACGCGCAGCGATCAGCGAGGTCGCTACGGCGTCGCGCTGGGCGTCATTGAGGTCGTCCATGATGACCGAGGCGGCAGTGGCTGGCTCGATGTCTCCAAGTTCCGCGAGCACTGCACGGATGCGCGCGTTGAGATCAAATGCCTCGCCGCAGGCGCCCACTACATGGGCCTCGGACATACTTTGGCCTGCGGCAAGTTGGTTCCCCGCCCGCGGGTCAGTTTTGGGGAACGCCACTACCCTGGCGGGCGGGGCTTGCTCTGACGCTGGCGAAACGGGCGTCGCCCCTCCTATGGTCGGAGCAAGATCGGTCTGAGGCAGTGCGCTCATGCCCGCCACCTCTCGACAAGCCGGATCGTGTCCGCAGCGATGTAAGCCAGGCAGTCATGGCACTCGCAGACCGGCTCGCCATCCCGGTCGAGCACCTCGATCACCGGCTCGTCACGGTCCTCGGTGTAGAACTCGAGACGCAGACCATCGGAGAAGCCGCAGTTGCCGCACTTGACCGGCAGCGACAGACGCCGCTCAGAGAGCCGGCGGAACTGGTCGACCGCGCTCACGTTGTCGCTCCTTCGAACGGAACCAGCCGGTAGAACGGCGATGGTGTCGCCCACAGGGGGGGGGCTGGCGGGTTACACAACCGGCACATATAGGTGCCCTTCGCGCGAGTGCCGCGACGATGCGGGCACACCGTGACCGTCGTCACCGTCTGTCCGCTCAGCCTCTCTGTGCGAGGCGCCGGCATCAGGCGACCGCCTCGAAGTCGCGTGCCTTGACCTTCGCCCAGCGGCCGTCAGGGTGATGCCGGCGGTTGCCTTCGCTATTGCGCCGGAATACAGTCGGCACCTTTCTCATGCCGCCTCCCGCTCGTGAGCCGGCGTCGGCTGTGCCTGCATCAGCCGGTCCAGGTGCTCAAGCGCCGTCCGTTCCATCTCGGCCCGTGACGGGCGCACGAGTTCGTCCTGGTGACGGAAGCAGTCCGGGCCCGGGTCGGCCATCAGGTCACGCCAGGCGCGGAGCACGTCGAGGGTCGTGACGCTCATGCGACCTTCTCCGGTGTGGCAGCGGGCGAGCCCCCAGCCCCGTGGACCAAGACCAGCCTCGTCGGGGGAAGCGAGGACTGGGGTGGTGAGCCAGGGGCCCGCCCAAGGTTGCGAAGCGACACGGCGACGTCGGCGGTGAGTTGGTCGAACAGGCCGCGTACCTCGCCGGCAGCGATCGACTCGTCAGCCGCGAGAATCCCGAGCACGAGATCCGCCGCCGCGTTCAACGAGAGATCACGCACCTGCCGATCGCCGAGACGGATCATGCCGGCGCCCCATCGGGCTCGGGCAGATCCCACAGGGCGTCAAGCTCTGCCGCCTGCCGGTCCTCGGCACGACGAGCCCGCTTCGAACGGCGCTCGTCGACCAACGCCACGACAACCAGGACGCAGAGCACAAGCGTTCCGAGAAGCTGCCAGCCCAAGATCAGCCACAACAGCCACGGCATCACACGCACACGGTTGAAATCCCGGGAGCGCGACAACGCGACCGGACACGCCAGAGTGATGTGCCAAGTGATCCGGGCCGCGCCCTCGCGAGCGATCACCTCGACCTGCTCAGCAGAAAGCAGCCGGGTCATGCGGCGGCCTTCCGGGCGGAGTCCTCGATGTGGCGGTCGATGAGCCAGCGGATTTCTTGGCTGACGCTGCGACGGTTCGCGCCAGCTACACGCTTGAGCGCGGAGAGCTTCTCGCGCTCGATCCGCACGCTTGTGACAGCGACGCCGTGGTTGATGTGAGTAGTTCGACTTCCCATCTACTACCGGTAGTGTAGGGTGTAGTCATGAGGAAGTCAAGCGACCTGTCACGCCGCTACCTGCCCGGTACCTCGCGCCCGCATGGATCTCTGGCTAGCTTCCGCGAGCAAATGGCCGACTACGCGAAAGGCGCGCTTCTCCAAGAGCTGCGCCGCACGAAGGGCATGAGCCGAGAGAACGTCGCAGCGGAGATCGGCGTGACCACAAAGACGCTCTACTCGTGGGAGAAGCAGAACAGCGCGATCAAGTGGGAGAACGCGAAGCGAGTCGCTACCTTCTACGACGTGGAGCCGGAAGACCTCGTCACACGCGACACGCATGAAGCCGCCGGTCTCCCGAGCCGGGCCCAGCTCGATCGCATCGAGACGAAGCTTGACGCTCTCCTCGGTCTTGCGTTCGGCGAGACTACGCCGGATGCTCTCCGCGCCGAGCTGGAGGCCGAGCTTGAAGCGCGAGCCCAGGAAGAGCTGCGAGGACGCCGGCCCGGCGATGCTGGCGCACCATCAGGCCGCGGTCAGGGTCGTCCTCGGCGAGCACGCTGAGCGCGTCCAGGTAGGCGTCCGCGATCAGGCCCCATGCCTCTCGCCGGGCTGCCGCGAACTCGGCGCTGCCATCCCCGCCTTCATGCACAGTCAGCAACGGCCGCCTGACATTCTTACCTGACACGTTCCCCCCATCCTCCGCGTCCTACGTTGCGCAAGGCGATGCGGCGGAAAGTCGAAGGACCGGGGCTTGCGCTGAACTCCGGGCCGCTTCGTTGCGCCATCCGTGGCATCGCCGTCCTCCTGGTCTCCCGCCGACATCGCCCGCCTGGCGGGCAACGTAGCGACAATTCTGCATAAACGCCACCGCTTTTTTGTGGGACATATCTCTCCGTCACCACAGATAGATACACGAATGCTCAAGCACTCTCGTTTCCTCCGCGGCGGGGCTATGGTCGAACGGATGGACCAGCGTCCCGTCCGTTTCCCAGACGGCCTCTACAGAGACGCCCTAGCAGACGCAAAGCGCCGCGGGATGGACTTCTCGTCGTGGGTGCGAGAAGCCAGCGCGTTCATGCTCGGCCATCAGAGCCGCTCCGCCGAGATCGACGAACTGCGTCGCAGCATCGAACGCAACCACCGCTGGGCCGAGGGACAGATCGCGGCGATCCAACGGCATCTCGAAAAGCTCGACGCCCGACGATGAACCACCCCGAGCAACCTGGGGACCTGGCGCTACCCATGACCAGCGTCTACGCTCGCCTGCACCCGATCCAGTCCCCCTCGGGTCGGGAACCGACGGCGGCGCCCTGGTCAACCCCGACCCGGCCAGGGCGCCCCGTCTCCACCCGGCCGTGACAGACCCCGACTCGCAGCTCGAGATCGCAGCGCTCAAAGGCCATGTGCTGCACCTCGCCGAAGCGATCGCACGCTACCCCGAGAACGAGTACGAGAAAACGCGGGCGCTCACGCTCGTCGCCGTCCAGCTACTCGGCGCGCTGTCCAGGGAGGACCGCGAACGGGACGCCGTGGCCTGGAACCTTCACGCGACGCTGCTCGCCGAACGGTTCTGGCTCGGCGTCAACAGCCAATGAACGCTCAAGAGGATTCCCTTGATAGCGGGCCTGGGAGCGGAGTAACGTCAGGCTGGGCCGCCCCCTTTGGCCGCGAGAAGTCACGAGCGATCCCGATGGCCGAGCGTGACGGCCTACCTACCCGGCGCCCCAGGCTTCACGCGGGGATGACCCTGGGGCGCCTGCCGGTATAGGCTCTCGCCGTCAATCAAGAATCCGGAGGGACGATGAGCACGCGGGAGCTGCCGGCCGCCAAACCCGAGCACTACTACCATGAGCGGCCTGGCCCAGGACCGTTCGGCAAGGCATTCCAGGTCACGATGGGCATCATCGTCGCGCTGTGGATCGCGGGGGCGGTCAGCGGCGCGGTCGCGGTCATCATCGCGCACCTGGCCAACCACGCCCGTTAACGCGACCGCGCCCCCAACCCGGCAGGGTCAGGGGCGCGCTCGTGCGCTTCTATCCGCAGCGTGCTCCGGCTACTGGACGCGAGGCGCGTCCGGCGGCGGGGTCGCCGGACCGGGCGGGGCCGGGGCGGTTGGCTGAACGACCGACGTCGGTGCAGCCGAAACGGGTGAAGGCGGCTGCGAGACCGTGAAGGTCGTCGAGGTCCCGGGCGTTCCGGCGCTGGTCACGATCGGCCACGGCGGCTTGGCCGGCCCGGCGAGCCGTTCGGCCTTCGCGATCAGAGCATCGACCTTACTCACAGCCTTCACGATCACCGGAGCGTGCGAGTGCAGCAGATGAGCGGCGACACCACCGCCGAAGATGATGTCCTGCGCGAGCTGGTCATGGCTGACGTGGATGCCGGGCGCGTACCGGGCGATCAACGTAAGCAGGTAACCGGCGAGCGCGGAGGCGATCACGTCGCGGATCGCGCTGATGGAAATGGGCATCAGTGGTTCTCCTTGTTGGGGATGCGGCGCAAGAGCGCCTGATAGCGATCAAGGCGTCGGAACGACAGCCAGTCGTGCTGGGTTCGAGCGAGACGCGCGACCTGTCGGGCGGCGGTGAGCATCGCGGCCTGGAGCCGCAGCCGCCGGTCATGGGCGGCCTGGGATGGATGGCCGACGAGCCGGTCGTAGGCGAGGATCAGGTGCGCCTCGGCGGGCAGGTAGCCCTCGAAACGGCCTAGCGGTCGCAGGAACAGCGCCGACTCAGCCCGGCGGCGGATCGCGAGCCCTACTAGGACCGCACCGCCGGCATGGTCGTAGCCGAGCATCGACCGGGCGGTAGCTCGCAGATCCCGCGAGCGCACAAGCGACCCGAGGGCACCCGTGCCGAGGTTGTACGCAAAGCTGACCAGCGCGTCGAAGCGGTGCTGGTTGAACAGTCCGACCAGCCGGCCCCGGCTCCCGAACAGCGCACGGACCGCCGGCTCATAGCCGCGGTCCAACGAGCGACGCAACATCGCCTCGCACTGACCGCGCGTCGCGAACGAAGGAAGCACCCCGTCGACCGCGGTTTGTCCGAAGCAGACGGTCGGGATGCCGACCGGGTCCGGTGCGGGTGTCGGCGAGTAGCCCTCGAAGTTCTCGATCATCCGCAGACCGGCAGGGGATGTGTGAACCGTCGCGCTGGCCGGAACGGACAAGAGCAGCAACGACAGGACGGCCGCTATCAGGAGCAGTCGTCGCAGTGGCGATCACCACCTCAGGTAGGGAACGGGACTACAATCGGCGGCCCTTGCCGGGGACGCCCAATTGGTAGGGCAGCGGTCTGTAAAGCCGTGACCTCGTGTATGCGGGTTCGAGTCCCGCCCCCGGCACTCAGTGGGCGCCGTGGCGCTGCACTTCGCGCAGCCATGCGCGCGAGTGGTGCTTGGTGGCCTCGCGCACGAGCGCCCGCCACGCTGTCCGGGCGAACGGCCGGTCGATCACAAAGTGATGCGCCTCCCCAGTGCCGGGGTAGGGCCGCACCGCATGGATGCCCAGCTCGTTCAGGACCGCGACGAGATGCGAGCAATCGTTCTCTTTGCCGCGGTCGACCGCATCGATCCCGAGCATGTAGGCCGGGATCCGGCCGCGGGCCGCCGTGCGGTAGACCGGGCTGCCGTCCGAGAACAGGCAATGGCTCGTCTCGTCCGGCGGGTTGGCCGGGTAGAATCCCGGCTGGTTCTGGTGGGCGAACAGGTAGCCCTGACCATGCAAGTTGGTGCCGTGCTCACGGTTGAACTTCGCGAGGACAGCATCGCGGCGGTCAGCCGACACCAGTTGGAACTCGGCGCCACGATGCCGGGCGGCCTCAAGCGCCCAGGCGTGCGCCCTGAAGACCGGGACGGGCGGGAACCCCGGAAAGTTGAACGGCACCGTATGCCATGCTGGCGCGAGCAGGCTAAGCGGAGCGGCCATCGCCGCCTCCCTTCAGGATCAGCGCGCCGCTTACCGCGGCACGGAATACGAACGGCGAGACGCCGGCGGGACGGCCCGCAGCGCATAACTCGCGCATCCACGACGGCCACGCGGCGCGAAAACCCGCAACTGCCTCGCGCGATTGGCCGCGATCAGCCGATGCACCTCCGGCGTGTCAAGGCTCGGCAGCAGCTTGAACAACAGCGGATCGGACCGAGCGCTGTCCAACGTCTGCTGGTAAAGCGCCTCGCGTACCGAGTCGCCGGCGACACAGTCGTCATAGCGGGCGTTGACGTTCTGCTGAAGCGCCGCGTGCGCCTGGTAGCGAACCTCGTTGTCCTGGATCTTCGCGCGGACCAACAGAAAGATCACCGCCCCCGTGAGCAACGGCAACAGCACAGCCAAAGCCACCGACATCAACGAAGCGGCGCGCGTCGGCCGCATCGTCATGGGTGTGCCCCCGCCGCGATAACCCCGCCAGCAGCGACCACGACCGCCGCGATCACGCCCCACAACCCGGCTTTCAGCGTCCGCTTAGCGTCCGCGTCGCTCTTGAGCCGTTCCTCGCGCATCTCGTGCAGCTCCCTCGTCAGCTTCGCGTTGGCTTCCTTCGCCGCCCGCCGATCGCTGCTCAGCGTGTCCCTCAAGCCCGTGATCTCCCCGCGGATCGCTCGGATCTGCTCCTCGATACGCGCGATCGCCATCTGTACCGGCGCGAGCGCATCGACATCGTGGGCGACATCCCGGACCTTCTGCTCCAGCGCCGCCATCTGACGTTCGAGCACCCCAAGCCGGGTCTCCGGGCTGTCCGGGCTCATGCACGCTCCGACTTGACGAAAGCTGGCATATCGAGTTACCTCCGCGGTCCATGAAACGCGCCGTTGTAATTCTCGGATCGGTGGTATCGCTAACGGGCTGCGGTGCGATCGGGCCCACCCCGACCACAACCGTTAGATCTACAAGGGTCATTACGCGGGTTGTCACCGCTCCGGCACGCACCATCGTAAGAACCACCGCCGTCACCGCACCCCCGGAGCAGTCGCCCGCACAGCCGGATCGCGCGCTCTGCTCGCATCTATACGCCGAGTGGGCCGCGGACGGAAGCCGGGATCCTGTCGGGGCCGCCGCGATCGAGCAGTACGCACAGATCGGCTGCGACCAGACCCCTCGGACCGACGGGAACACCTGGTGTAAGACGTTCACGGCGACTACCGGAGACGGAAGCCCTCAGCAAGTGCAAATCTGCGACTTCCCGCCGGGAACACCCGGGGCGTCCCCGCCGTGATAGAGCCGGGCACGGCCGCCTCGGGCTGACGCCGCTACTACGTCGGCCCACAATAGCTTAGCTAGAAGCCAGTGGTCCATACCCAAAGCTTGCGGTTCTTGACGGTGACCGTCCCGCCAGCAGTCGCCGCGTAGCGAACGCTGACGTCATAGGTGCCGGCGTTGGCGAAGATGCAGCAGGGACCACCGGCCGCGAGCTGCTGATTGCCAGCACTGTCGGGAATGTACGAGGAGGTCAACGACTGACCCGTCGTCGCATACCCCGTATATGCGGTAGTGAACGCGTTCTGGTTCGTGTTCGATGCCAGCCCATCGCCCCTCGACGACAAAGGCACGAACTTATTGACCATGCCGGAGCCGCCGATGAAGGCATATTGCCCGGCGTTCGTCACGCCCGGGTAGCCCGCCTGGAGCTGGTTGGCCCCGAGGAAGATCGCCGCCTGCGCCGAGCCCGTCACCGACTCTTCCCACATCGCCTGATAGGCGACGAAGATCAGGCCGTCGGCAGGAAGGACAATGCTCGCGACCTTGTCGTTCGTGGTCAGAAGCGTAAACGACCCGCTCGTCGTGCTCTCCTGCGTGCCAATGATGCTCTTGCCCCGCCGCGTAGATGAATCGCTCAGGCCGAGGAACGCATTGAGGGACAGAGCGAGCGACGTCGCCGGGCCGATCTGCACCTGATCCCACGCGGTCCCATCGTCGAAGTAGAGCGTCCCGTGGGCGGTGCTGGTCGTGTCATCCGTCGCGAGATACAACCGACCGGCGCGGCCGGCGGCCGGGCGCGACGCGAGCGTCCCGGACGTATAGCGGCTGGAGATCACATCCCAGCTCGTCCCGTTGTCCGCGTAGAAGGTGCCGTGCGCGCCGCCGTCGAGAACATCAGTCACCAAGAAGACGCGTCCTGCGATACCTGCCGCCGGCCGCGACACGAACGGCCCTGACCCCCAGCCGACCATCTGCGCATCGATCTGGTCGAGGAACGTATTGCCGATCGTGTCGATATTGTCGAGAAAGTCGTTGCCGCCTGGTTCGTATCCAACGATCTCGAACCGGGCTGTTTGATGGCTAGGCATCTATACATCACCTGTGCTTACGTTGGCGATCGTTACCGTTCCAGCTACTTCGTTGATCCGTTTGGTGGCGTCCCTGATTCGCGGCGAGTCGGTCGCGATCACATGCAGGATGATCCCTGCGGGCTTGGTCGCTTTGATCGCCGCCGTAACCGCCGTCGTGTCATTGACCGGCGTGAGCTGCTCAGGCCGAACGATCACCGTGAGGTGATAGCCGTCCGCGGTCCCATCCGGCATCTGCCGCTCGAAGATCCGGTACCAAATGCTCGGGTCGGTTGGCGACAGGTTGGCGGTGCTGAACGTGCCGCCGCTGGTGAACGCCGTATTCGTGACGTAGTAGACGACCCCGGCGCCGGTCTCATAGCTCACGAGCACCCCGGCCGCATAGGCGGTGTCTGGCTGCCACGGGGTGGTGATGTTGCGGACGATCGCGCTTTGGATCGACGCGAGCGTGCCGCGGTTCATACCCGACTCGCCGCGGACCAGCGCGCGAGCGTCCGCGGCGGACGTCCCTACAGGGATCTGCACGCCGACATACTGGCCGAGGTAGGGCAGGTCGCTGGCGGGGCAGAGGTCGATGTCGAACACGCTGCCCCAGCCCGGAATGTAGTCGAGGTCGCTTGGCTGGCCGTGGTCTTGGACGAGCGTCGCGATCGGGTCGAACATGGAGCCGATCGCGTCGAGGTACATCGCGAAGTCGTCGTTGGCCCAAGGGGCGAGCATGTCGACGAGCCTGGCGCCGATCACGGTGACGGGCGTGTAGGCCATCAGACTGTCGAGCCGACGATGGTCGGGGTTGTCAGGTCGCTTTGTGGCAGCGGCGCGGGGCCGGGGAGCGTGAGATCGCTCGTGCCGGATGGGCTGGCGGTGAACCCGAGCGCCAGCCCGCTCGAGCCTGCGGGGACGTAGTCGACGCCGGGGACGGCTTCGATGACGCCGATCAGCTTGTTGTAGCGGACGGTCGCGAACCCGTCCGTGCTGTTCAGCCATTGGTTGCCGCCATTGGACGGCGCCGCGCCTCCCCAGGTCTGCGGGTTCAGGTAGGTGAGTACTGCTTGTTCGGCGGCGGCGAGCGTCGCGGTCTCATCGAAGCCGGGGAGCACCTTGATCTCGAACGTAACGTAGATCGTGCTGTAGGTGGGCGCGATCACGTAGGTCAGGAAGTTCGCCTCGCGGAAGCCGTCAAGCCAAGTATTGATCGCGGTCATCGCGGGGCTTGAGAGGGCGTTGCCTTCGGGGTCGGTCACGAATGTCGTGACCGTCCGTGCGTTGCCATAGGAGCCGGTCGCGGTGACGGTGCCGCCGGTGCCCGTCGAGGACGCGTTCGCGCTCATCACGAGCGTTCCGGCACCAGTGTTGATCGACAGGACCGTGGTCCCGGCCGGAATGCCGGTCCCGGACAAAGCGGTCCCCGCGGTGACGCCCGTGAAGCTCGACACGGACGTGAGCGTGTTCGAGCTGCTTGTGCGGTTGGCGGTGAAGGTGTGAACCGACGGGTCGTAGCCGTCGATCGCGGTGGCCCTCCCGACAACTACGCCGGACGGGACGACTGTGCTCGGCACGCTGAGCGCCATTGCCGCGTAGTCGGTTTCGGTGATGGGTCGGGGTGCTTGGAGGCGTAGTTGGGTCGCGAGCCTGCCTTCGTAGTCGGTGTCGGTCTCGGCGTCCGCTCCGCCTGAGCTCGTACCGGTCGGGGTAATCGACAGCACCCAGTCGAGTTGGTCGACTGGGACGATCGGCGCTGACAGCCCGTTGTAGAGCGTGCCGATGTCACCGGCGACGAGGAGCACGTCGGCGGTGCTGGATCCCGATGGGATATCCACCTCGGTCTGGACCGTGAATCCGAGATCGGCGACGGTCACATAGGTCCCTGCAGGGATCGTGTGCCCCGCGGTGTCGGCCAACGTCCAGGTAGTCGCGAGGGTGGCTGCGGCGCCAGCACCGTAGGCGACGTTTTCGAGTTTGGTTCCGAACGCCCGGAAGATCGCTGAGGGAACCTGGCCGGCGGCGGTCGCGATATCCGCGGCGATCTGCGCGACCGTGTTGAGCAAGATAACTTCAAGGTTGCCGTCCGACGGCATCCAGCCGGCGAATCCGTTAGCGGCGAGCGTGCTGGTAAGTTGGTCGATCGCGTCATCTATGATCGTGCCCGGGTCGGTGGGCAGGTCGATGTCGATGAAGTCCTCAGCCATTCCCGGCTCCCCTCGGGCTCACATCGACGGTGACCGCTCTGCTCGTTACGTCCAGTCCATCGGGGCTGTCGATGGCGGTGATCGACGCGCGCGGCTCTTGACGGTCGAGATCTGCAACGAGCCCGTCGATGTCGAGCGGCAATGTGGCGAACGACAGATCGTCGATGCCGAACTCTGGATCGTGGGCGAGAAACGCGACGGGACACGATGCGATGTTGAACACGCATGCGGCGATCTCGTCCGGCGTGTCCTGCTCGAGCACGCCAGCGCCAGTGTCGGTCCATGCGAAGGGGGCGGCGAAGTGCGGCAGTTCCACTGGCGTCTGGACGCTGCTGGTGGGCGTGCTGGTGGGCGTGGCGATCGTGGTGCCGGTGTCGTCGAAAACGAGGATTGGGCTCATGGCGAGGGCGGCTGGAGGATTTGGAGGCGTCCGGCCCAGTCGACGCCGGTCGCGACATCGAAGCTGTAGGTGCCGTCCGCGTTCGGGGCGATCCCCTGCGCTCGGGCGAACGCAACGAATGGGTCCGGGACGCCGAACGCGACGTAGCTCGCGCCGGACGCGAAATGGAACTGGAAGCCGGACCCGCCGGTGTCGCCGACGAACGCGCCGTGACGGGCGAGCGCCCGAATGATCGTCTTGCGCCAGTCAGGGACCGACAGCGCGCTGATCTCGACGTCGGTGTAGTTCAGACGCATCCATGCGCCCATCGGCGCGAAGTGCGCGGCTGTCGTCGCGGTGCTGTAGCTATCCCCCGCTGACGCTGGGTACACCCAGTCCGAGCGCGAGCCGGTCTGCACCCCGAAGCCGAAGTCGCCGAACTTCGCGCAGCCGGCCAACACGCAGAACAGCGCATGCTCGACCCTGCCGGCCGCCAGCTCTTCGTAGCGGATCTCGCCGGCTGGCAGATCGAAGTGTGCGGCGGTCGCGGCCCCCGCCCGCCCCGACCCGTCGATGCGCTGCTTAGAGCCGTTCGTTGCTGTCAGCCCGAACGTGGCGTCGTTCTTGACGGCCTGCCAGAAATCGTAGGCCCAGCCGTCGGGCTGGACGACGCACAGGTGCCCGTCAGAACCTTTCGCGGGCTTTGCGAGCGCTGGCACGCGGATCTTCTCGCCAGCCAGGATGTTGTTCGGGTTGCCGGTGCATGTCACCGTGTACAACGGGTCCGTCGGTTCGGCGTAGTAGATCGGGTGCGAGAAGTCGTCAAGGCCCATGTTGGTCTTGCCGACGACGATCACGCCCGGGTTGCCGAACGTCGCGAGCACGTTGCTGACGATCGCCGACGAGCTGGGATGTACCGACGCGGAATCAGCGGACAGGTTCCAGACCGCGGTTGGCGAGAAGGGCTTGTCGTTGGGGCCGGGAAGCGACCGGGCCGAAAAGCCTCGGTAGCCGTTGCCGGCCGGCCGGGCCGGGAGGCGTTGGTTGAGGCGGGTGCGGCGGCTGATCCTGCTTGGGGCTCGTGTCGTGGTCGGAGTTGGGATGACCGCGCCGCGACCGGCCTGGTAGTGGCGCAGGATCTGAGCGTCGGTGAGCGCGCCTGTGTAGATCGCGCAACGCTGGATATCTGCGGTCGACGGGTTCGTGCCGTTCCACCACGCGCCCATAGTGACGAAGGTCGGGTTCGCGGCTGACGGGGACGCGATCGTCCCGGCGAGCTTGACGCCATTGACGTACAACGTCTGGTTGCCGGCCCCGTCCCAGGTCGTCGCGATGTAGTAGACGGTTCCGGTGTTGCAGCCGACCGCGCCGAGGGTCGTCGTTGCGGCGGTCGTGACGACAACCCCGTAGAGATTGGTGTTGAACTGTTCGAGGTAGATGCGGTCGCAGCCGAACAGGATTTGAGTGCCGGTGTTGGCAGCAGGTTTGACCCAGCACTCGACTGTCATCCCTTGGGATGGGGCTGGCAGTCCGGTCGCGCTCGTCTTGACGGCCCGGCCGGTCGAGAACCCGACCGCCTTACCGGTCGGCACGCGCGGCAGCAGCGGCGTCTTGTCGACGGTATAGCCGCCGGTGAGCGCGAGGTGGTTGGTGCCCTTGAGGTCGAGGAGGTTGTAGCTGCTGTGGGCGTCGCCAGGGATGTAGCTGGCAAGCGCAGCTTCGAGCATGATCGCCTGGTCGTAGCTGTCGTATGCTCCCGCGGCGTCTGGTGGGGCTGGTGGTGTGCCGGCACCGGTGTTGTAGTGGTTGAGGATCGCTGTCGGCGAAAGCGCCGAGCTGTAGAACGCGGCTCGCTCGATGTCCGCGGTCGCCGCGCTGGTGCCGTTCCACCATGCGCCCAGCGTCAGGAAGGTAGGGATGGTGACCGACCCGGAGGTAGCGGCAGTCGCGGCCAGCGAACCGTTGATGTAGAGGCTTGCGGTCGATGCCCCGTCGAACGTGCCGACGAGGTGGTAGGTGTTGCCGACCGTGAACGCGATCCCGCCTGCCGCATACGTGCTGCCGCCGGCCTTGACGTCGCAATACAGATTGGCGTTGAAGCACTCCACGTAAATGCAGTCACAGCCGAACAGGATTTGTTCGCCGGTGTTGGCAGCGGGTTTGACCCAGCACTCGACCGTCAGGCCGCCCGATGGGGAAGGCATCCCGGACGCGCTGGTCTTTGTGCCCTGCCCGGTCGCGAATCCGATCGACTTGCCAGCGGTCATCGCTGGCAGCAGCTCGGCTTTGTCGAGCGTGAATGTGCCTGACAGGGCAAGATTGTTCGACCCCTTGCTGTCGGTCATACTGCTCGACGTATGGGTGTCGCCCTGGTAGTAGTCGATCAGTGACGATTCGCTGAGGATCAGCGTGTCATAGCTATCCGCCATCCGTTCAGAACACCCATGCCTGCACCCGAGCGGTGAAACCGCCAGAGCTGTCCAGCGCGGTCGAGTTCTTCAGCGAGATCCGCTGGGTCGCGAGCAGCGCTCCGTCGAACGCGAACGCTTCACCATCCGCCGATGTGCCGCCGACCGCGTTGTTGGTCGAGACCGTAAACGGCGCGAGCTTCGCATACCGGGTCGTGGCGCCGTCCGAATACGCCACGCGCAGCTCGCCCGCGAGCGCCGTTTCTGTTGACGGGTTGCGGACGATCACGATCAGGCCCCCGTTCGGCGACAAGGCCGCGCTCGAGAGATCGAGGTCGACCGTGTTTTCGCTGTTCGCTGCTGCGCTGTTTGACCATGAGACGGTCGCGTCCTGGATCACCGCTGCCCCGGCGCGCCGCACCGGAAGCGGGTTGCTAAGCCCGACCGGTCCCGATGTGGCGCCCGCGGCGCCGATGTCGATCTTGACCGCTTCGAGGCTGCCGAGCGTGCCGACGTTGTCGCCGACTACGGTGAGCCCGGAGGCGGTGCGCAAGCTGCCGTAGGCCATATCGCCTCCCTTAGGTGTGGGCTCCAGCCCAGAAGATCACGATGGGGGTGCCATCGTTGTCGAATGCCAGCCATACAGGCGAGCCTTGGGCCGGCTTGGTCGCGCCGTGGATCGCGGGCCAGTCACATGGCCCGTATGGCGTATCGATGCTGTGTGATGGGACGATCACCCAGACCGGATCGGCAAATCCGGCCGGGGCTGGTCGCGATGGGCTGACATAGCCCGCGACGATCGGGGGCTGTGCAACCGGCGCGGCTCTGCGCAGCCCTTCGGTGACGACGACCATCACGCGATGTCGGAGCGGTAGTAGCCGAGGAAGTCACCGCGGTATTGCGCGGCGAGTTGGACCGGGTCGCCCTGCTGGCCCATTGAGATGCATTGGCCGTTGCCGATGTAGATCGTCATGTGCTTGGTTGCGCTTTCGCTCGGGCCGTAGAAACACACGTCGCCTGCGACCGGGTCGCCGACCTTCGTACAGTGGGTGATGAACGAGCCGGTGAATCCGATCGGGCTATACCCCTCATGATTCGGGTCGGGGAGGCCCGCGGCCTTGTAGCAGAGCGTCGCGAACGCCGAGCAGTCCATCGTGCGCGGCGCTGGCCCGAACAGCGTCCCGTTGTTGCCCCGATTCGGGCCTTCGGAGTAAACGTACTTGGAGCGCTCCGCGAGCGCCTTCTGGGCCGCTTGAACAACCCCGGAGAGCTTGCCGGTATCGGTGATCGCCGGGTCCGCGGTGGAAGCCCCGGATCCCGAGCCCGTCTTGGTTGTGGTCTTGCCTGTGTCGCCCTGTGTTGCCTGCGGCTCCGGGTTGGGTGCGGTCGGCGGCGCGAGCGTGAACTGGGTGTGAACGTCGGCGAGGCAGTTGCGGGTCGCGTCGGTGATGATCCAGCGGCCGTTGAGCGGCCCGGCGTTTTGCATCACGACGACATCGCCGGCGTGCATGAAGTCAATGCCACAGACGATGTTCAGGTACAGCTCACTCGGCGTCGCGGGCTTGGCGATCCTTGACCGGTGGATGACCTTACCCTTGCGTTTGTGCGTCGAGCGGTAGACGAACGCGGTATTGTCGAACGTGTAGTTAGGGGTCGGGGCGACCATCGCGCCAAGATGCTTCTCGCCGGTGCCCGCATCCGTGATCTGCCAGTCGAGTCCGCCGGTGGTCAGGCGTTTGATGTAGGCGGCGGGCTTTTGCGCGACGAGATCGGGCCCGTCCATGTAGTAGAGCGTCTTGCCGTTCGAAAACGCGAACCAGTTGACCTCTGAGGCCAGACGTGTGATGCAGTCCCACGAGCTTTCGTCTGGGTTGTCGGCGGTGCCGCGGCTGAGCTGACTGATGTCGCTCTTGGGCGTGGCTGCGGCTATCGCGGCGTTGAGATGGGCGACAGATGGGGCGCCAGCACCCATCCCGCCCGCGGCGGCGATGATCGCGCGTGCCTCGGGCAAAAAGTTTGAATAGCCGTCCTCGGTTGCATAGGCATTGCTTGGCCAGACGCTCGGTGCTTCGACACGGACTGCGATCTCGATCGGGTCAGAGACCGTGCGCGACAGCGCGATAGCACCGCCGCTCTGAAACCCCGCGCCCCCGCTGAGGAAGGCATCGGCCATGCCGGCCGTGTCATGCGGGTCATGCCACGTCTTCGAGTTGCCCTGAAGCACGCCCCAAAAGCCATCGGCGTTCGGCCGGAAGGCTCCCGGCTGCTCGCCCAGGGAGGATTCTGCGATGGCTGCGAAGACCAGCGCTTCGGTAGCGATCTGTCCGGCTCTCTTGGCGCGGGCCATGCTCATCAGCGTGTTTGCTTCGCTGATCTGGTTCGCGTTGAGCGCGACGCCCTTGACCGTCACGGCCGCTCCGTGTCCGAGCCCGCCGGTCTTATTGGTCTTGTCGGCAGTCTGCTGGGCGGTTGTCGACGTGATGACCGTCCCGGCGGACTTCGTCGTCGCGATCGGCTGGAGCACGTTGATCGACGGGCATACGAACTTCAGCTTCTGCTCCGGGAGGTCGCTGTTGACCTCGTCGACGAGTTGTTTGACGAACTGGGCGCGGGTCGTGGTGCCCGGAGCGACCGTCTTCGGGCCCCACTTGTCGCGCAGCTCAGAGATGATCTCGTCCTCGAACGTAAGCGTCAGGTTCGGCGCGGTGTTATCGGCGCTACCCTGCACCATGCACAGCCGCCAGAACGATCCGGAGAACTCCGGGAACTCGACGCTGATGTCGTCGAGGATTCCTTCAGTGTTGAGGGCAAGCAGGCCGCTGGTTTGGATTGCCCATTGCGGATCGGCGAACGTGATCGTGAGCAGGCTCGCTCCGGCGATCTGGGTTTGTAGAGTCACCTCGGATATCGCGTTCGCGAGGTCCTCGTCGCTGGCATGTTCGACGTTCTGTTTGTCTTTCGTGAGGTGCTGGACGATTAGTCGGGGGACTGTCGTCGGTGACTGAAGCTCCTGTTCGCCGAGGTAGAACTTTGTGAATACGCTCATCGGCTAAGAACGACGGTCTTGGGCACCTTAATTTTTGTGCCGGGCTTGAGATGCGGTATGAGGGGCGCGTCGATGCTCGACCCGAGATGCAGCCTCGCCTTGTTGGTCTTGAGAACCGCGACCGCTGCGGCATGGGTCGGATTGTGCGCATCGAACGTGGTGATCTTCCGGATTGTGTTCCGAGCGGAAGTCACCGGGAAGTAGACGTACTCGCCTTCGATTCCCTTGCGTGCCCTGGCGCGCACCGACGCCGAGTCCAGCGATGTACCCGGCGAACTAATGTGCTGCGTGAGCGTGACGGTCACGTCTTGGCGGACGCGCTTGCCGCCATGGTCGCGCAGGGGATTGCGGTCGAAGTCCAGCCCGGTGATGACCCAATCGATGTCCTGCGCATCGGGCGGGATCATGGGCGTTTGCTTGCCATCGCTCGACGCGCTATAGACGTTGACGATCGGGCTGTCGCCTTGCCCTGCCGCTCCGACATGCCCGGCGGCGGAGAACAGCTTGCCGCGGCCTGCCATCCAGTGCAGCTTTTGGATGTCGCCTTCGATATCTGAGCCCGCCGATGGCACGACGTTGTCGAACCGAATCGGGACGTCCATCGTGACTGGGTCATAGCCCTGCAGGACCGTCATCGAGACGCGCTGCGGACGCTCGATCAGCCCCCACTTCGCCCATCCTCCGGTGACCGTCGCGGCCTGCTCGCCGGCGAGCACGGTGAGCTTCTGCTGGTTGTAACGGACACTGAGTCGCGGATCGCTCGGCGGCGTCGCAGTCGCCAGGGTGCCGACGAACTCGTAGCTTTGCGCGGGAACATCGGGGCTATATCCGGATGGGCGCCTCTCGGCCTTGTGCTTGGTTGCCATCAGGCCCGTGCCGCCATTTGAAGCTGGAACTTCACGACCTCTTGGGTAAGCACCCGTGCGCCAATCTTCGTCGTGTGATGAAGCTCGATCGTGTCCGGCATCCCGCCTCGAGCGAGCTGCCCGCTGGAGTTCAACGCGTTGAGGTTCGCGACGCCGACCGAGCTGACGACCTCCTTGCGCAGCATGAACTCGCCGGCCGTTGCCATGATCGGCACCCGGTCGATCCCGCCCGGGCCGCGTACCATCCCGCCGGACGCCATGCGCGGGATCAGGCCGCCCTGGTTGAACAAGCCGAACGTCGCGGTGTGCAGGACGTTTCCGGCGAAGTGCAGCGCGTTCTTCGGGAGGTTCCCGATCGCGTTGATGACGCCCTTAATCTTTCGCCAGAGCCAGTCGAACTTGTCGCCGATCCACCCGATAACCCCGCCAACGAACTTCTTGACCTTCCCGAAGTGCGTGACCACGAGATAGGGCAGCAGCGTGAACGGGCCGCCCATGATCGCCAGGAGAAGCGGCCAGTGCTTCTTGACGAACCCGACGACCGATCCGACCGCGCCCTCAAGCCAGGAGAACACCGACCGAGCGATGGCCTTGAAGCGGTTGAAGTGCATCGCGACGAGCACAACAACCGCGATCAGGGCGGCGATGGCGAGAATGACCGCGCCGATCGGGTTGGCTGACAGCTCGATGTCGAGGATCTTCTGAATCCCGGCCCACGCAGTAGTGACGGTATCCACCGCCGCGATAGCCCCCGCGAGCGCGATCAGCGTGATGGTGAGACCGCCAAACGTCGCGATCAGGATGGTCGCGAGCGTCTTGTGGCGTTCCATCCAACGCGCGACGCTCGCCATCGCCATCCCGACCTTCGTGACCATTGGCAGAAAGTCGCGGCCGAGCTGTTCCTTCATTGCCGCGAAGCCGTTGGAGGCGTTCGAAATTGCCCCCTGCGCGGTGTGGCTGTAGGCGGAGGTCGCGCCGCCGAGCCGGCGCATGATCCGCGCGTTGACCATGTTCGCCGTGGCCTGCTTATCGAGCAATTGGGCGTGGCGCAACATCTGCGGGTTGAGCTGGGCGTGAGCGAGCCGCAGCGCCTGGACATGCCTGGTGACTGGTTGCACGATGCCGATGTACTTCGCCAGGCCACGCGCCTGCCCGGTCTGCGCACGGGCGACGAGCGAGTAGGCGCTCGCATAGTCCAGGCCAGCGCGGCGTGCTACCGCGATGACCTCCGTGTTGAGCTTGAGCGCCTTCGTGGCGCTGTGCGTCGAGGTGACGAGCTTCGCGATCCCGCCCGTTTCGACGGAGGGGGCGAACCCTCCGCGGGTGCTGGACCGTTCGACCTCGTCGTTGACCGCCTTGATCTTGGCTGTAAGCGCGGCTCCGGCGAGCCCGGTGGCCTGGAGGCTGCTGCGAAGCTGGGCCTGCTGGGTCTGCCAGCCCATCCCGGCCTGGACGATATCCTTAATCCCAAACGCGAGACCGCCGGCCCCGATGATCCCCGCCAGGGCGCTGACGTGGCCGCCGAGCTTCTTGGTCGACCGGCCGACCTTTTCCATCTCGTGGCCGGTCTTGCTGAGCTTCTTCGTCGTGTTCTCCGATGCGCTTTCGAGCTTGCGCATCGCCCGGATACCACCCTCGGTGTCCCCGGTGATGATGTAGCGAACGATCCGGTCCATCAGGCGTCAAAGACGATCGAATGCATCGCCCTGTCGAGGGCCTTGACGACCATGCGCTCAGCCTCCGCAGCATGAAGTACCGCCGCGGGCTCCAAAAACGGGTGGCGGTCCTGCTCGACCCACACCTCGCGGTTGCCGAACACGGGATGGCGGAACGTCGACTTGTGAGAGGGCGCCTGTACGCGACCCTTGCCGGTATTGCCGATCTCGTATAGGACCGCGAGCGGGACATCGGCGGTGCCAGCGAGGATCGCGACGGTCGCCCCCGCGGTCCTGACCCGGATTGTCGGCGGGATCGAATTGGAATGCTGCCCGGCGATCGTCTTCGCTTCCTCGGCGATGAGCACGCCCGCGGCCCGCAGCCCCTTGCGCAGCTCCTTGTTCAGCTCGGGCTTGGCTTTGCGCAGCCCTTTGACCATGCTGTGGAAGTCGCGGAGGTCGATGCCGGCGCTGCCGGAGGTGATCGTTGTCGGCATGCTGGCGTCACCCCTTTTCTGCCTGCTTGTTGACCTCGCGCTGAAGCGCGGCGGTGCGTTCGATCAGCGCCCGAAGCCAGATCACATACGCCGGGTCGTCGTTGGTGTACAGCCGGTCGGCGTCGACCGTGAGGACGCCCTGGATCGCGAGGAGCGCGCCGAGCTCAACTAGCTCGGCGCCTCGGAGTTTCCCGCCGTCTCCTCGGCCGACTTCGCGTCAGCGTCCTTGAACCAGGCGTCGAGGTCTGCCAACAGGCCCATGACCGCGAGCGTCCCGGGAAAGAGCGCGAACACGGCCTGCCGGTCGGTGTCGACCTGCTGGCCGAGATAGTCGGCGAGGCCGATCCCCATCCCATACGGCAGCTCGTGCTTCTCGCCGTCCATCAGCGCATACACCCCGACGCACGACTTGATGATCGTGTCGGCGGCGATGTACAGCTCCTTGGTCGCGTCGTCGCTGACCCTGTCGAGCCCGGCGACGATCCCACGAACGTCTGTGTAGTCGTCGAGTGCTCGGAACGTGCCCCAGAGCCGGCCGCTGTAGCCGGGGATCGGGAAGTCCTTGTTCTGGCGGTGCTGCGCTGCGGCAAGTGCGGCGCGCAGGGCGCCTTGGATCGAGCCGTCAGGGGTGGGTGCGGCAGTGGCGACCTCGTCCACCGGGGACTCCGTCATCAGGATGGTTCCTTTCGCTAATTGATCGGGCCGTTGAGGCCGACGGTGATCTTGAGCTTCGCCTCGGCGCTGGAGGATGAGTCGTAGTCGGGGCGGGCGGCTTCGAGCAGGATGCCGGTGTAGCTGATCGTCGAGCCTGGCACGGGGTTGCCATGACCGTCGAGGACGGTGTAACTGATCGTGGTGGGGAGCCTTCCTGCGCCGGCGTCCATCGCCTTGTAGGCCGCGATCAGCGTGTCGGACCAGATCCGCTCGACAGTCATCTGATTGCGCTTTGGGACACCCCCAAGCTCAACTGATGGCTGCATTCCGCCGGGCGGATAGTTCGTCGAGGGTGCGACGTTGTCGCCGCCCTGCATGACGTCCCAAGAGACATTGTCGAGCGTGATCCCCTGGACGGATACTTGAATGCGGGCCATGTCGGTCCGATAGTATGTGGGCATAGACCCGCGTTCCTTTCGATCTTGGGAGTGGTGATGAGTGGGCCGCCGGAGTCCGTTTTGCCTGGGCAGCGCTACGGCCTGCTGACCGTTATCGCTCGTTCCAACAAGCGCAGTTACGGCAACCGTTGTTATGAGGTCAGATGCGACTGCGGCAATGTGCGCGTGGTAGCCGGCAACTCACTGCGGCGTGGCACTACGACTAGCTGCGGCTGCTCGCACGTGTCCCACGGGCATGCGCGCCACAACATTAGTACCCCGACATACAACTCCTGGGCGATGATGAAGCGGCGTTGCAGTCCGACCTCGGGAGGCCCCTGGGCCAAAGACTATGGCGCCCGCGGGATCACCGTATGTGACCGCTGGGAGGCGTTCGAGAACTTCCTCGCGGACATGGGCGAGCGTCCGCCGGGCACGAGTCTCGACCGCATCGACAACGACGGGAACTATGAGCCTGGGAACTGTCGATGGGCGACTCCGAGAGAGCAGAGCCGCAATCGCCGGCCGACCATGGCCCTTCAGGCAGACGCCATCGCGCGAGTCCGTGAGAGGTATGCCGCTGGCGAAACCCAGGTGGCGCTCGCAAATGCCTTCGACGTCTCCCAATCCACGATCTCCAACATCATCACCGACAACTATCCGCGACGACGGCTCTGAAACTCAGGCCGACGGCGTGACCGTCTGGGTGATCGGAACGGCCGTGATCGAGAGGTTCGCCGTCATGGCGTCCTCACCGAAGCGGACTTGCATATTCGCGTTGAGCTGTCCGGCCTGCTCGGTCGCGGGTGTGTTCACCGGCGGTGCGACGAGCGCCGAACCAGCATCGGCCGCGGTCTCGCCGTAGAGCGCCCCAGCCCGCCAATGCTCGGCGATGAGGGCCTGGAGGGCGCCCTGCGCGGCAGTGATCGTGTGGTTCTGCCCGTCGAGCGTGGCAAAGAGGAACCCTTCCATGATTCGCGCGCCGTCGGCGACGAGAGCCATGCGCTCGCACGCTGGGCCAGCCCCCCAAAAGATTTGGTCAGTCGCCCTGCTCACGGGGGTTACCCACCCGAACAGGCACGGCACGTTGTAGCGGATCGCGAACGTGTTGATCCCAGCGGCGCTGAGCGTCGCCATGTCCGCGTCGTTATAGGTGTTTGTGAACCCGGTGACGTACTGGAGCGGCCATTTGCGTCCAGCAGGAGCCTGAACATTGTTACCGGTAGCGGCAACTTGCGCACGCAGCGCAGCGACGACAGCGGAGGCGGCGACGGTCCGGGTCGTGCCCGGCGTGATGCCGGGGATGATGCAGGTGGAGGTCGCGAACATGCCCCACGAGGCGTTCGCTGCTGTGCCGGTCGTCCCGGCCGCGGTGATGAGGGTCGCCGCGGTCGGCGAGTCCGCCATGTCCAGCGCAGCGAACCGGTTGTACGCCTGCGCGTGGGCGAGCAGCCCGGTCCATGCGATCGTGGACGTCTTGCCGGGCAGCGCGACGGTGCCCGGCCCGAGCGACGCGGGGAAGTTCGCGAGCGCGGCGACGTGGGAGGCGTCGGTGAGGTCGTTCGCGTCAGCGCCTCCGCTCAACGCGGTCGCAGAGAGGGCTACCGGCAGGTTCGTCGTGTTCCCCGATCCGGTTGCCTGGGCGAAGCTGACGTAGGCGCTCGTCGTGTCGGCGAACAACGCGGCCGTCGTCGAGTAGGGGCCGTGCGTTTCGAGGACGTCCCCGGCGGCGTCTTGGACGGTGATCGTGACCTTGCTCGACGCGATCGACGCTGCGATGTAGATGTTGTTGCCGGCGGTACCGGGGGTGAGCGCGGTGACCGTCACGGTCGGGTGCGGCCCCGAGTCCTGAAGCGTCAGCGACGCCGAGGTGGCCGTGTTGTCCGTTACGCGGGTGACGTAGCAGACCGATCCGCCCTCGTGAAAGAACGTGTCGACCGCGTCGTACAGCGCAGCGCTCGTCGTTGAGCGTTGCCCGAATGCGGTGACGTAGTCGTTGATCGAGAAGCACCGCACATAGGCGGTGCCGAGGCTCGGTGGTGGTCCTTGGTCGCATGCTCCGGCGAAGAACGCGGTGCCGGTGCCCACGGGGATACCGGCGCCGGCCTGCAACAGCTCATTCGTTGTGACGGTGACGCCGAGTGGGCTCATCTTGCTCCTCTACTGCTCTGTGATGGGTTGCGCCGTCACCGTCGCGTCCGTTGTCTGCACGGTCGGCCAGTCGGTGAACGGCACATCAGGCGACCCGCCGTACTGCGGCGAATCGGTAGGGGTGGGGACGTCGGGTCCGGCGGAGTCGCTGACGATGCCGGTAACGAAGACGTGGAAGACCGCGACGACCTGGTGCAGCCGCCGCATGTCCTGGTCCTGGAACGACACCTCCGGGGACTGGACCATGATCGTCCGCTCAGCGAACCCGCCGAGATCACCCTGTTGAAGGATCGTCCCCTGGATTGCTGTGCCATAGTGGCCGGCGAGGCGACGGGCGTCGGCTTCGTTGTCGTCGAACAGGACCGCTCCGACCTGGACCGCGAACGCCTGGCTGTAGCCGATCGACCCGGAGCGTTCCGGTTCACCGACCGGGTTGACGACCGCGATCACCTTCGGGCACTGGTCCTCGATCCAGGTGAGGAAGTCGTGGCCGCCGTCGAAGCTCTCCGGGGTCGGCGGATGCGGAAGGCTGCCTTTCCGGAGGTCGTTCTGACGTTCGATTTCCCACAGGTAGGTGGGAAGCCAGGTCCGCAGGGTGTTCAGGACCGCGTCCTCGACGTTCGGGGCGCCGATGAGCGGCTCGAAGATCGAGCTGGGCACGGCAACCTCCCGTTGGGGCTCTACGCGATGCTTGGCGCGCGTCGAGTCGGCCCGAGCAGCTCCAGACAGCGACGGGGCATGAAGAACCCGAGCGACGGCCCGGTGCGGTCCAGATCGTCAGACAGGGCGCGTGATCCGATCCCGGTCCCCTGCGTCGTCTGGTAGTTGACGCGGATCGCTTCCAAAGCGGCTTCGTAAACGTTCGGTGGGACGGTCGCCTGCCCGGCCTGGTAGACGACATGCACCGACTGCGGCATCGGCGGGAACGCGATCACGCCGCCGCCGGTCGTCCGTCGTACGACCCGGCCGAGGCGGTCCATTATCACGCTGTAGATCGACCCATGCGCGGGATCTTGGATCACGCTCAGCGGGTATTTGATCGAGCCGCGGTACTCGTCACAGCCGACCAGCGTGAGGATCGGGCTGGTGCCGTAGCCGGTCGACGGTCGGCGGCGGATCTGAACGAAGTACTGGCCGCCGTCATGCCATTCCTCGAAGACCTGCGGGATGATCGGCCCTGTGGTCTGCTCGATCAGCGGCCGTACCGCATGGATGAATCGGATGAGCTTGGCGTCGTGCGTCCGGTCGTCGGTTCTGATGTTGAGATAGTCTTTGACGTCCGGGAGCCCGACGAGCTGCGCCCCCCCTTGGGTTGTGATGTTCTCCTCGATCGAGACCGTGAGGTATCCGACCGTGGGGAATGTCATTGGCTGGCCGCTGGGGAACGTCACGACCCAGCTCGCGACATAAAGTCCGGGCGCCGCGGTGTCCGCGCTTGTCGGCGTGAATTCCACCGAACCCGCGGGGGCATCGAGGATCGTCGTGGTGCCCGCGAGCACTAGCGGCGTCTGTGAGGCGAGTGCACGCATCACGAACTGGACGGTCGCCCCGGTCAAGTCCACCGGGGAGATAGCTCCGGCCGCCGTCCTGTAGCTCAGGGTGTCCGTAAGCGTTTGGATATCGCCCTGCTTGAGGGTGAAGTCCGCGGGCATCGGCGTCTCCTATCCGGCGACGGTGCCGGTGCGCTGGGCCGGGATGGAGGTTCCAACCGTCACGGCCGGTGCTACGAGCCCGGTCGCACCAGCCGGCGGGACGTTATCCGCATCTCCCATATGCCCGGCGAAGTAGGCTTCGCCATAATAGAGCGCGCCGAACATCGCTTATTTCGCGACCCAGCCAGTATTGCCCGTGCCGGATTCCTTTACGTAGAAGCAGGTGCTCGCGCCGCCATCGGTACGGCGGAAGTTCGAGCCGACGGGCGCTGTGACGACCCCCTCTGGGCTTCCGGTACCGCTGAACTGCTTCGCGCCGCTGATGTCCTGGTCGCTGTTCAGCGATGAGCCGGTCGAGCTGCTTTCGATATTGCCGCGTTTGAGAACATAGGCTGGCGTCGCCTGGGCGATCGAGATCCCGGCACCGTTGTTGCCGACGCAGTAGTTGCCGACGAGCTGCAGTCCTGGGCTGCCGCCGACATTTGGCGCGACGATGCCGAAAGTTTGTGTCTTGCCGCTCGCGCGCGTGTCGTAACAGATGTTGCCGACCGCGCTCATCACGTCATTGCCATTGAGGATGATCCCGGCCCCATTGGATTGGCTCCCGTTGCCGGTGCGTCCATTGTCGACGCATGTGTTGGTCGCGATGACGCTCTTCTTGGAGTAGTTGTTGCGAATGCCTCCGGTGTTGTTGCGCACAGTGTTTCCTACCACGGTGCAGTTGAGGACATTCAGCAGCGAAGACGTGCCGTCGAGGTGGACGGCGAAGTCACCGAGGGCGGCGCCACTGTCGTGAACGATGTTGCCGTTGATCGCGCAGTCGGTGGCATCGGTGATATAGATGCCGTCCTTCGTGGCTTCCGCGACGATGTTGCCGATCAGCGCGCAGTCGTCGATGCCGGAGCCGCGAATCCCGACCTGCGGCTGACTTCCGTCTCCCCATACGCCGCCGCGGCGTATGCTATTTCCCGTAACCGTGACATTGCGACAGCGGAACTGCGAGCCAAGCGTGTCCGCCTGAAGAGCGATCCCCGAAGCATAGGTGTCTGAGATGACATTTCCGGCAATAGCGATGTCCTCGGCGCCGACGACCATGATCCCGCGTCCGGCCTGCGGGCTATAGGACTGCGATTGTCCATAGATCGTGTTGCCGGTGATCGAGATGCGCGCCGGGCGGGTTGACGAGTTCGGGTTGGCGGCGGTCGAGCATTGAATCGCGATCCCATCGTCGCCGACCTGGTAGATGACGTTGTTCGCGATGGCGCCGTCGCTGAGTGGATCGGTGTACCAGTAGCCCGTGATGCCGTCGCGCCCGCCCTGATTGATGTGGTTGCCCAGGATGCGAAACCGAGTGCAACCCTGATATGCGACGGATATTCCAGGCACTCGGTAGAAGCGACAGTTGCGGATTTGGAAGCCGGAGACGCGCCGCATCCGCACGCCGGTTACCGGTCCGGGCGTCGGACTGCCGAACGGGGCGCCGGTGCCCGCGCCTTCGATTCCGAGATCGCAAAGCGTGATGTTGGTCGCGGCGCCCGTTTCATCTGCGTTCTTGAGGTAGCAGTCGCCGCCGGAGCCAGTGCCGGAAGCGGTTGTCCATGTGCCGACGATGACGGAGCGTGCCCCGCCTTCACCATAGACCTCCGTATTCGATGGCATCGTGACCGATGCGGTGATCTTGTACCTGCCCGCCGGTAGGAAGCCGCGCTTGCCAGCGCAAGCCGTCAAGAACGCTTGGAGTGCTGTCGTATCGTCCGTCACCCCGTCGCCGCTGGCGCCATATTCCAGCGCGCTGATGCTTGTGCGCCGTCCAAGCGTAATATTGACGACGGCGGCGGTTCCCGCGATATCAAAAGCGCTGGACGATTGGGTGGCTGCCGAGCCCAGGCCGAGGTTACTGCGCGCGGTGCCAGCATCAGCGAGATCGCCGAGGTTCGCGGCTTTGGAAGCCGCTAGTGCCTCGGCGGCTTGTGCACGAGTCGCCTCGGATGCGACAGCCGATGCCGCTGTACCGGCAGCGTCGAAAGCGCTCGCCGATTGCATGGCGGCCGAACCCAGTCCCAGGCTTGCTCGCGCGGCGGAGGAATTGGTCAGGTCGGCGAGGTTTGCTGATTTCTGGAGGCTCGCCGCCTCGGCCGCTTCGGCGCGGCTCGTCTCGGCGGTGATGGCAGCTTCGACGTCGGTCAGTGTCTTGGCGGTGATCGCTGCGCTGATCTGGTCGCCGACGCGGATGGTTCGTGCGGTCGTGCCCTCTTGCGCGCGATCGAACGTCAGCACGTCGCCGCTGATCCCGGTGATGCGCACGATCTCCGCATTGCCGGCCAGGGGAAGCGCCCCGATCGGCCAGATCACCATGTTGAACGGGGTGGCTGGGAATTTCTGGCCATCGCCAGGATGGGCGGTGAGGGTTCTCCCGCTTGCGGCCGGCGCTGGGGCGATAGCCACCGTTGAATAGGCGAAGTTCTTATGGATATCGAAGCTCATCAGATGAAGGTGACTTCGACGTTGGCCTGGGAGGCCGCGTTGAGGATGAGGCTTGTGGTGCCGGCCGCGAGCGGGATCGCAAGGAATCCGACGGTGCTGACCGGCAGCCCGGCATCAGTCGAGTTGAGGTTCGTTCGCAGCTTGACGACGACAGTGTTCGTGTCGGCCGGGACGATCGCTACCGCTGCCGCTCCGGCCGGGACGGGGATGGTGTTGTCCCCGGCGGTGAGGGCCAGGTCGCGGATCTCGCCGACACTCGCGGTCCCGACCATCGTCAACGGCCCGATCGTCTTCTCGCCCGAAGCAAGCCCCGCAGCGAGCCCGGTGATGGTGAGCGTGCCAGCCATCAGGACCGTCGGATCCGCACGCGACCACTCAGCAGGAGATGCGCCCCGGTCAGCAAGAGCCGCCAGCGCGCGATCGTCACGGTGAGGACCATGCTCTCGCCCTCGATCCGCCGGCCAGTCACCTTGACGCCTTTAGGCAGCCGCATCGGGGATCTCCTCGCAGTCAAGGCACCGGCCGACGATCTTGCCGTGTTCGCAGCGCGGCAGCTTGGGACGGCCGCCCTTCCTCGGCACGGCATGTTCCATCGGTTCTGGGACCGCTGTCTCCAGCGCCACGGGCACGTCCGCGTGCCCTTGGCGCCGGAGGTCAGCGGTGAGGGCCCTGGCTTGGCCGCGGTCGCCCGCGCGTTCTGCACGGGACCGCATTTCGAGCAGGTAGGCGATCGAGGCCATAACCGAGAACCGTTAGGAGAGGAACACCAGCGGCGCGACGGCTTTCGCCGCGGGCGACGCGATCGTCGCCGCGGCGGTGCCGGCGAGCGCGGACCCGTGGGTCGCGGACAGGAACAGCGGCCCGTTGGCGAACCACTGGTAGCCGATCGCGGTCGGGACCGACACGACCGCCGCGGTCGGGACCGTCGTCGCGGTGATCGCGATCGACGCGTACACGAACCCATTAGGCGCGTTCGTTGCGGTGATCGTCTGCGGCGTCGCCAGCGTGAACGAGAACGGAGCCGACGCGGCGACCGCGGCCGCGCCGGTGTTGTCCGCCGACTGCGCGAGCAGCGCCGGGGTCGCGAGCCCGGAGTACAGGGCCGCGATCGCGTGGGTGCCGGTCGCCTCTGCGGTGGCGCCGGCGAGGATCGTGATCTTGGAGATCACGTCGCCGATCTCGACGGGGATCGGGACCGCGCAGCCGACGCCGGTCGCCGCGAGAGCGCCGTCGGTCGGGTTCGCGAGCCCGAACCACTCCATGTTCGACCGGACCGCGATGTTGCCCTGGGTGGCGTTCGCTGCCATGCCGGTGAGCTTGGCGAACGGGCTTGTGACCGGGAACCGGCCACGAACGAGGTCAGACATTGTTCTTTCCTTTCGTGTGCCGGTCGCTTAGAAGGTCACGGACGAGTCGATCGCGGAGGCGGGGGCGGCGAAGCCGGAGCCCTGCGCGAGCGTGATCGACTGGCCGTAGCGGACCAGGAACGCGACGTAGTTGTAGAGCTGGAACCGCACTTCGAGGGTGCCGGACAGCACCTCCGGGAGGACGCGGGTGCGGAGGTCGCCCTCGAACAGCCAGAGGTCGTCCCACTTCGCGCCGATCGTCAGGTCGTAGGTGCCCGTGAGGGCGCCGGAGCCGTTGTCGGTCGTCGGGACGTTGCCGTCGATGTAGTAGCTGGGGCCGAACGGCACGCGGCCGGCGAGCCCCTCGAACGGCACGTTGCCGACCTCGAGCGCGGAGACGTTGTACGCGACCGACTCGATGTTGACGACCGGACGGCCGACGGCGCCTCCGGCACCGTCGAGCGCGGTCGCGAACCAGAACCACCGACGCGGGTGCCCGAGGAAGTGGAAGTTCTCGAGGTTGTAGCGGTTGTAGGCGGTCTTGGACGCCATCGCGCCCAGGACCATGTTGTAGCCCGGGCCGAGCGGCGTCGAGGAGGTCCAGGTGACGGTGTTCGTCCCGGTCCAGTTCGTGGACGGGTAGATGCCGGTGATCGAGCCGTTCGCGCCGTTGCCGTAGAGGACCTGCTGGTCGACGAGGCGGTTGTAGTCGGCGAACAGGTCTTCGGTGATGACCTGGTCGATGATCCGGCCGGGGGACTGCTCGAGGAGCTGGATCGCGGTGTCCTCCTGGCCGGCGAGGGTCTTCACGGGCGCGTTGATCGATGTGTCCGTGATGTCCTGCGAAGCGACCGGCGCGAGGTCCGCGGCCTGCGGCGCGACCTTCGTCGTCGTGGAGAGCTTCGGGATGTTGATCGAGTCGGTCCCCTCGGGGAGATCCATTTGGCGGCAGAGCCCAGCGGCGATCCGGCCGGCGCGAAGCGCCGGGATGTACTCGTCGACGAGCCACAGCGGCGGGACGAAGAACCCGCCCTGGCCGTCGGTGCGGTTCGGGTTGATGCGCTGCTCGAACGGGCTGGCGACGAACCCGCGGGCGCTGCGGCCGTGCGAAAGCCAGAACTCGCGCTCGGCGCGGTCGATCTGCTCGTCCGCGCGGGCCTTGCGGTCTGCGGCGCGCTTGGTGACCCACTCGCCGACGTCGGTGGAGTGGTTGCGCAACCGTTCGATCGCCTCGTTCGGGTCGATGCCGTTCATGTGCTGAACGATCTTCGGGTCGCTGGCGGCGAGGTCGCGGAAGTAGCTGATCTTGGCGGCGTTGTCTCGCCGGTAGATTTTCGGCTCGTCGACGACCTCGACGGTCGTGCTTGCCTGTGCGGCGGTCGCGCGACGCTCGGCGATCTCCTCCTGGTCCTTGATCCGCTGATCGAGGTCCTTGATCGCCTCGTGCTTCTCGTCGGATGCGAGCTTGAACGCCTCCTCAGCGGACCGGAACGCGTCACGGTCGGCGTCTGACGGCCGGTCGTCTTCTTTCTCGGCCGCGAGGCGCTCCTCGAACTCGGTGCGCTCGCCTTCGCGCTTGGTGATCTGCTGCTCCCACTCTTCGACGAGAGCTGCGCGACGGTCGCGCAGCTTGTCGAGGAGCGTGGGCTCCGTGACTGCGGGCATGGGTGGTTCCTTTCGGGAGTTGAGCTACTGGCTCCCGGGCGGCTGTCCGACCATGCCGGACCACACGCGCCCTGGAGGGCGTGTGGCGCGGGTCAGGCGGGATCCAACGCGGGCGAGACGGCTCCGGTTAGAAGCCGGTCTGTACGGCCATGCCGGTCCCTTGGAGGGTTGCGATGCCGGTCGGGTAGCGGCCGACGATCGCTGCGGCATAGGCGTGCAGGCTGAGGCGTGCTTGAAGCGTTCCGGAGAGCGGGTCGAGCATCACCGCTGCCTGTGGGGTGCTTTCGAGTACGAACATGTCGCTCGGACGCACGGCGAGGATGGTGTCCTGGTTGGCGCCGGTGCCCAGGTTCGCGGGGATCGCGTCTGAGCAGTAGATCGGCCAGCCGAGTTCCATCCCGACCGGTGTCGGAATGTCATCGTCGAGGAGGTGTGGAAGCGGCGGGTTCGGGACGTGGCCTGGCACCGCGAGCGGCTGGCCGGCGGTGTCCTCGGCGCTGCCGAGCCATCCCCAGCGTGAGGTGCGCATCACCCATGCCTCGGGCGGCCTGAGTCGGTTGTTGCCGACCTGCGCGGCGAGCTGGCCGAGGTAGGCGAACATCTCCGAGCCGGTCGGTGACGCGTCCGTGTAGGTGACGACGTTGACGCCGCCGGCGCCGGTCGGGAGGTTCAGCAGGCCAGTGAACTGCGCGCCGGCGCCCGTCCCGGCAAGGATCTGCGCTTCGAGCTGGTGGTCATAGCTCTCCGTCAGGTCCCGAAAGATCGCCCAGTCAAGATGCGCTCCCGTCGGGGACTGTTCGAGAACCTGGAGAGCGACATCGCCCCGCCCGCTGATCGTCACGACCGGGCTTGACGTGACCGCATCCACGATGTCGCGATCTTGAATGTTGCCCAAAGGCGAACTCGGAAGGGCCTGGGTGCCCGTGGTCAGGCGAGGCAGGTTCACCGAGCTGACGCCGGGCGGCAGCGGGAATGTCGGGATCAGGTGCGAGAGCACCCGTCCGGGACGGACGGCCGTAGCGAACCGGTCGATCATCCACAGCGGCGGCGAGAAGTAGCCGCCCTGCCCGTCCGTCGTCGACGGGTTGACGCGGAACTCCAGGCCGGACTCGGCCGCGCGGGCGCGGTTTCGTTTCTCCAACGCTGGCAGTTCGACGCGCATCTCTTTCGCATGCTGCTTGAGGCGTTTCTCGGCGCTGACGTTCGCTGCCCGCGAGAGCGCGAGGTCGCGGAAGTAGCTACGCGGCGCTTCACGTTCATAGGTCAGCGGCTCGCGAACAACAGTCACGGCGGGGCTGGCCGCCTCGGGCGTTTCGACGGCGGTCATCGCGAGCCGCCAAGCGCCATAAGGCGCTGCCGCGCCTCGATCGTGGAGTCCGCCGGCAGCCAGAAGCCGGATGCGGGCTGCTCCCTCACCTCAGGCTCATCGTCGGGTTCGCTGCGAAGAGTGGCGAGCAGCTCGTCGACATCGTCGAGCTGACCTTGGTCGATCGCCGCTTGGCGGAGCACGTCGAGGATGTGGGCCGAGGGCGCGTTGCCGGACCTCATCTCGACCAGCGCCCCGGCAAGCTCACGGGCCTGCAACGAGGAGGTCGTCGCGGGGTTCGCGCCCATCGTCACGACCGACACGTCCCCGCGATGCAGCGACACCGATTCGATCGTTCGCAGCGTGTAATCCTCGTTCCACCGCTGTCCGGTGGCCCGGAACGCGAACGACATCTCGTCCACGTCGCCGCGTTCCATCTTCGGGATCAGCAGCCCGGCATCGGGGTCGTCTGGGTTGAGGTCGGCGATCACGCGCAGCCCGCGGGCGTCCTCGGAGAGCGTGAGCGTCCCCGACTTCGTGCTGGCCAGGGGCAGCCCTGATCCGCCGTCGCCATGGTTGATGAGCAGCACGACGTGGGGGTCTTCGGCGAGCGTGCGCTTGAACGCTGTGCGCGAGATGATCTCGGTGAAGTCGCCGACCTCGTACTCGTGTTCGGTCACGGAGGCGTAGCCGGAGAACCGGTAGGCGCCGTCGCTTGTCTGGCGAAGCTCCAGGCCGCCGAAGTCGAACCTACGGCGTTCGGGGACGCCCTCCAGCATTTGTGCGCGCTGCTTTCGCAGCTCCAGGCCGCCTGACGTCCGCCGACGGGTCGGCTTCGCGGCACGCTCGACATAGAACGTGACCGGCCGCACGCGCGTCGGCTCGCCGAGCACGACCTTGTTGTCCTCGTCGAACGAGAACGGAGCGGCGTACAGATTGTCTTCGACGCAGAAGACGACCATGTACGGGTCGTCGTCGGCGCCGGATCCGTACCAGTCCCGCACCCAGATGTACCAGTAGTCGTCGAGGTCGTCGAACGCGTCCTCTACAGCGCCTTCGAGCGCTGCGAAGACGTCGTTGGCGGTCTCGCGCTGCTCGCGCGGCTCCCGGAGGCTGCCGTCGGCGTTCCAGTTGTCGGGGATCAGCCCGGACACGTCATGCTCGGCCGCGTGGACGATCAGATCGCGCCGGTCGCCGTCGGCTTCGGGGCCGGCATGGACGGCCGCTCGGATGTCGTGCCTGAGCTGCTTTTCGGTCGTGGTTTCAGCCATCTGCCTTACCTCCGCCCTGCTGGTCTTCGTTGCCCCCGACAGGCGGAGGTGGTTGCTTGGACGCTGCGATGGATTCCATGACCGCCTGCTTGAGCGGCTCGGCGTTGATCGGCATCAGGTAGGTCTGGCCGAGCTCGTCGGGCAGCGGCGGCATGTGCTCGGCAGCGCGCGCGTCGTCCTGGCACAGGAACCCGGATGCGATCCCGAGCCCGTACGCCTGGTAGCGCTGGAGGGTGTCGCCGCGGAGCCGTTCGCTGAGGTTCGCTCGCACGAACCGGTTCGCCGGATGGACCGCGGTCAGGGCTGCTTCGAGCCGGCCGTAGTAGCCGGAGAGCGTGTTCGTGACATAGCCGCGTTCTTGCTGCTCGATCCCGGTCCCCCAGGAGGTGGACCGGTCGACGATCCCGATCATGTGCGGCGGGACGCGGAAGATCATGCCGCTGATCTGCGACTGGGAGAACTGCCGCGATTCGAGGAACTGCGAGTCCTCGGGGGTGATCGTGATCGGGTTGAACTTCGCGTCGCCGGTGAGAACGGCTGGCAGGTTCGCGTTCCCGATCCCCTGATGCGCCTGCATCCATCCCTGCGCGAGCGCCCTGGTTTCCTCAGGGTCGAGATCGCCGGGGACCTGGATCACACCGCTGGGGTTCGCGCTGTTCGCGAAGTACGAGGCCCCATAAAGATCCTGTGCCCTAGCGAGCCCGAGGATGTGGCGCAGGTACTCGATCGGGTTCAGGCCGATGAGGCTGCCCGGCACCGAGAGATACCGGACGTGGAACACGTCATCGATCGGAACGGCCTTGCCCTCGAACCAATACTCGGGTGCGCCCTTGTTCGGCCCATAGGCGACGCGCCGCACCCTGGCCTGGTCAGGGTGGATCGGCTTGATCTGCGACGGGTAAAGGTCCTGGTCACGTTCGATGATGTGGCCATAGAAGTTGCCGCGCAGCCCGACCGACATCGTGTACTGCACGATCCAGTCCATCCGGCTGATCTCGACATATGGCTGTTCAAGCAGCCGTGACGGCGGCAGTTTCCTACGCGTGGCCGGGTCGAGCGAGTTGAACAGCTCGAACGGCAGCGTCGCCATCGAGTCGGAGATCACCCCGAGCGATCCGTAGACCGCGGCGACCTGCAACGCCGATTTCTCCGTGACAGGAACGCCGGCTACCGACCCGCCAAGGGACCCGTTCGTCGGCGGGGTCGAATCCCCCCAGGGAAGCCGTCCGTCCGCGCCACGACGCTCTGAGAGCGCCGCAGCACGGCGGATAAGCGACATCAGCTACCCGTCCTTGACGCGACGGGCAGCGACCTTCGCTCGCAATGCGGTGAACGGGTGGACGCCGTCGGCGGAGTAGCCGGCGAACAGCAGCGCGCAGCCGCCTCCGATCAGCGCCCACCCTGGTCCCGCGAGTACGAGCACGCCGGCCGTGAGAGCGGCAAGGCCGAGCAGCTCAAGGCCGGTGGAGAACATCGGCTTAGATCGCGACCGACACGAGGTAGCCGCAGTTCGGGCACTGGACGGTCGGGACGACGGGCTCGGGCCCACACTCGGGCTCCGGCGTCTCCTCCGGGGCCGGCGCGGGGTCCGCGGGCGGCTCCTCGACCGGTGCCGGCGCCGGCTCAGCAGGGACGGGCTCGGCCGGGGCCGGGTCAGGAGCGGGTGCCGGGTCGGGAGCGGGCGTTTCGACAGGCGCCGGCTCGACCGGGGCCGGCTGCGGGTCAGCGGGCACAGCCGGGTCGACGGGCGTGGACGCCGGGTCCGGCGCGGGAGCGGTGGGGTCGGCGGGGACGCCGGGCTCGGTGGTGCTCATGTTTCCTCCGTTTGGTTCATGTCGCGAAGCACGGCGTTCAGGTCGATCGCACGGGCCTTCGGTTTCGTTTTCGTCAAGGCACCCCACAACGCCAACGTCACAGCGACGAGCGGGGAGATGTCTACCGTCGAGGACTTCCGCGACCACGCCCACGAGTCGCCAAGCGGCCGTTTGACCGCGCCGGCGACCGCAGCGCCAAGCTCGAGGCTGCCGAGGTGCCGGACGGTTTGCTGCTGGACGGCATCGAACAGCATCCCGCAGGCTTGGGCGTGCTCGCTCGTGTTGACCGCCTCAACCTGGACGCCGAGCTTTTCCAGCTCGGGAAGCAGCGAGGCGACGGGGCCGGTCGCGTCGCACAACGCCCCGATCGACTTGTGATCGGCGACCAGCTCCGCGAGCCGGCCAGCAGCCCAGTCGGTGCCGCGTCGATGCTCGACGATCTCGACATGCGCGAGCCCGTCATCGCGGCGGCCAGCAACAGCGATCGACGCCGCCGAACGGTCCGGCATGACGTCCACCGCGAAGCACACCGGGTCACGCACCGTCGACTCGGCGTCTTCGCAGGCTGCCCATGCGGCCCTGCCGATCACGCGCTGCCCGGACCCGTCCGTAGCCGGCCAGTCGCCGACGCCGAGCCGCTCGACCGCGAATGCCTTCGCGTCCATCGACCGTTGCTCACGGGCGACATGCTCGGTCGAGATGCGGATCCCGAGGCCGGGATTCGCTCTCGCCCACGCGTCCGGGTCGACCGCGACCTGGGCAGGGTCGTCGTTGTAGTCGTCCTCGTCGACCGACCACTCCATGTACGCGAGCGCCGGGTCGTCACCTTTCAGGCCGCGCTCGCGGATACGGGCCAACACGATCCCGTGCTCGTGGACTTCCTGGTCGACCGCGGAGCCGGTGTACCACACCTGCGGGTTCGGCCGGGCCGACAACGTCGGCAGCAGCGCGCTGTGCGCGCTCTCCGGCAGGATCATCGCCTCATCGAGGATCAGGCAGTCCGACGTGAATCCGCGACCGCCGCCCTTCGTCCGGGTGCGAAACCGGATGCGCTGCCCGCCCTTGAGCTCGATCCCCTCCTCGCCATGCGACCGCGACACGCGCTTGACGCGACGAGCGAAGTCCGGGGTGTCCTCGATCAGAAACAGCAGCCTGCGAAACGCCTCGATCGACGTGTCGAACTGATGCGCCGAATGGATAATCAGCCGCTCGCCGAGCAGAAACAGGCCGGCCAGCTCGCGCGCCTCAAGGATCGACCCCTTGCCGTTCTGCCGGGAAACGACAACGCCGACCTCGAACGCCGCCCACTTCCCGTCATCCCGCTCCCCCAACGACGACGCAAGCACGAACTCCTGCCACGGATCCAACACCAGCCCGGCCATCCGAGCCAGCTCAACCGCCTCCTCCCCAGCCGAAGAAACCGACTCCGGAAGCGACCAGACCCTAGGCTCCTGAACCCCCCTTAGCGATCCGGCGGGCGCGACGGGCGGCGAGATCATCGAGGTCGTCCTTCTCCTCCTGCTTCGGCGCGAGATCCCGCAACCGGTCCAACGTGTCACGCAACTCACGGGCACACATCGACTTCGACGTCGCCGAATTCCCCTGGCTGTCGATCTCCGCGGCCAGCGCTAGAGCCGATGCGGCAAGCGCCGAGTCGGCAAGGTCTGGCGCCCGACGGCGCAGCTCGCCGAGGTCACGCGTTACGGCAGCGACAACGCTCATCCGGGCGGCGGAAAATGGCGGGGATCCGCTTCATGCAGTTCGCGAGCCGTGCGCCGTGCGTCGCGTCGCTCGATCGCGCGCCACGCAAGCCTTCCGGCGACCACGGCAGCGCCGTTCAGACAGACGAGAGCCATCAGGGCGAGCCAGACATCGATGCCGATCCCCAGGAACCCTCCACTCATCCTCACCACCGCCTCGATTGGCGCCTCACCGCACGACGCTTCTTCCGCCCCGCCGTTCCGCGGTTGCACCGCCGATGCTCCGGCCCCGAATACACGGACCGGTCGAAGTCGTCATGGCCGAGATCCCACGGCTCATCAGGCTCGATCAGAAACCCGCAACGGGCGCACTCGACATCGCCACGCTCAACCAGCAGCGCCCATCGCTGACGAAGCCGCTTATGCGCCGGCCCATAGCCATTTTCGAGCGTACGAGCCACCAGAAACACGCCTCCTCGGCAGCTTAAGGCGATCGGAGGGGGAAATGGCGACAGCGAGGGTCGCTGATCGCTTTCGGCCAGACTTTTCGACCCCGCGCCTTATGGCTGCTGTGGCGCGGGCTGGCGGTGATCGCCCAGCCGCTCTGGGCGGATGGTGATGTTCACCACGTCCACCCTGGGCGGCATGAGAACGCACGCCTCTACGCGCGGTCCACCAGGATCGGCGTGACCTCCATGACCCCATCGACCCCCTGCCGTGCCTCGACGTCGACCACGAGGTCCCGTTCCACGCTGTCGAGCCCTGATGCTCTGTGCATCTGGGTAGAGACGGCGGATGTGATCGACGATGCTGGTCATGCAGTCCAATCCGCTTACTGCCCGCATGCGTGCATCGCGTCCGACGGGTAGCTCATGCCGGGCTCGGCGGGACGACGACCCGGAGCCGCGAACCCCACGGGATGCGGCCGGTGAACCCGAACGTGTAACCCCAGGTCGGGTCTTTGTGCAGACCGCTAACCGTGGCGATCTGGTCAAACGGGGACGGCAAACCGAGCGACGTGTACATGATCGCCGACTCGGTCATGAAGCTGAACCCGGCGCCGCCGGTATCGCCGAAATAGGCGCCATAGGTCGCGACGGCGTGGGCGATTGTCTTCTCCCATGCGGGCGCGGTCGACATGGCGATCTCGTCGGCGGTCATGTCGAGCCAGAACCGTGCGCCCATCGGAGCCGTGCCGCCGGAGGCGTCTCCCTTGAACGCCGGGTAGACCGACGAACCAGCGCCGCCGCGGCCGTTGGCACCCGGCTTCAGTTCGCCATATCCGAAGCTCAGATCGCTCGCGCCATGCTGGATGACAAGGAATAGCGCGTGAGTGATCCTGCCGGCCGTCCATTCGTTCGCGCGGATCATCCCGGCGTGCCCGCCGAAATAGGATGCGGTCGTCCCACCAACCGTTGGGTCGGTCTTCGTCATCGCCGGCGTGACGATCCCGAGGCCGTCGTAGCGTTGCCGGTAGGCGGTCGCGACCTTCAGCAAGTTCCCGGAGCGGTATGCCTGCCAGAAGCAGTACTCCCAGCCGTCAGGTTGGACCACAAACATGTGGCCGTCGCCGCCGCCAGCCGGCTGCGCCTTGGCGGGCACGTAGATCTTGTGGCCGTTGAGGCTGTAGCCCGAGCATGAGATCGTCATGAGCGGGTCGGTCGTCGAGGCGAAGTAGATCGGGTGCGACCAGTCCTTCGACGGGGTGCGGTCGGTCGTGACCGGGCTCGGCAGGCTATGCGACACTGAAAGAGCGGCTTCTACGAGTTGCGACGAATGCGGATGCACGACCGGGTTGATGATCGGCTGGTTGAACGGCGACGCATCCGAGTATGGCCGGAAGGCGGGTCCCGGGGCTGTAGTCGCGAAGCTCTCGTAGCTCGACATGGGGCGTTCCCTTTCGATTCAGGCTGCCTGGCGCAGTCGCCGCGGTGCCCGCGGCACAAGCTGCGCCGGACCCGCGCCGATCCCGCCACGACGGACCCGTTCCATCCGGTCAGCCACGCATGGATCGCAGCCGCAAGTCAGGGTGCCGTCGCAAGCGACCGGTATCGGAAGCGCGATCGCGTCCTCGGGTTCAGGGCCCAGTGTTTGGACGCGGAGCGTGTGGTGCTTGCCAGCAAGCGGCGCCGATGGCAGCCCATAGTCATTGCCGGTGAGCTGGCGCATGTACTCGGCCAGCCCGAAGTGCTCTTTGCACCGGCACCCGGGAAGGCAGGCTTGCGCTGCCTTGGCGTCTTGCATGTGGCCCTCGTCACTTCTTCGGGGGCGGAAGAAGCGGTCCGGGCGCTGGGCGCACGACGGACCACTACAGCCCAGTGTAATCGACGGTCGGATAGAAGTCACGCCGCCTCCCGCTTGAACTGCTCGCGGAGCTGGTAGACGTAGCTCGCGCTGATCTCCCACTCCGCGGCGACGACCTTCGCGGGCCGCGTATCACGACCGACCTCACGCCGCCACGCTTCTGAATCCTTGGGCGGTCGCGCGGAATGCCGCCAGAGCCGAAGGGTCTTCTCTACTGCTGCCGCGAGCGCGGCGAACTCGGCCTCCGTGCTGCATCTCCGCAGCGCTCGCCGATAGAAGACGTGGCTCTTGTGCGGATGGTCGACCTCGAGGTCTTCCTTGGCGAACACGCCGCCCGGAGGCAGCAGCGGGCCGTCGCTGGAGCCGCCGCCTTCGCTGTCGAGCTTGGCGACCGTCCCATGCGAGACGAGCTCCAGTCTCGCGATCATCGTGCGGGCGCGCTGCTCGGCGCTCGCGAACTCTCGTATCACGCTTGCTCCATCCGGTAGGGCTGGGAAACTCCACGGCGATTCCAATGCTGTGTTTCCGTGGAGGCCCCGCCCCTTTGTGGTGGGGCCTTCGCGTTTCAGCGATCCGAGGGAGCATGCGCCGCGCATATCCATGCTGGCCACGGCGGCGGTTCCTTCACCTCCTCATCGAGAAGGGGCTTGGCCGCGCGCGAGAAGACCAGCTCCCAGTTCGGCCCGACCGGCTCGTCGTCCTGGATTGACCAGTAGCGGCGAAGGGCGCGCACCGGAAAGCCATGATTGAACGCGACCTCCAATGCCTGCCAGCCGGCGCCCTTCTGCCCGGAGAAGCGCACCGTCGGCTCCGGGAAGCAATGGCCCTCGCCGCCCTGGCACGATTCGAACGTCTCCACGCCATGGGCATTGAGGATGTCCACGTAGCGAGCGATGCCAGGATCGAGGGTCGCGAGCCACTTGCCGCGTGCCTCTCGCGTTTCTCGTGCCTTCACGTCGTCTCCTCTCCGGCCACAAAGTCTGAGGCCCGCACCTGCGCCTCAGCCTTCCACTGCTCCTCACGGATGTGCTTGTCGATTGCGGCCTCGACACGGCGCCGGCAACGGCCATATGTGCGGGCGACGATGAACTCACCCATGCTCATCTCGTAGGCCGCGCCAGCGTCGGGCCGGGCCGGCTCGAAGCTGCCGCAGGCGAAGCGTCTCTTCCCGATCTGCGTGACGGCGAAGACGTAGCCGTTGTGCGAATGGGTCACGTCGTCTCCTCTGGTGTAGAAGCAGCCGACTCGGTTGGCGGCGTGAACACCGAGGCGAAGCCAATGTCCGACATCGCTCACGGGCGGTGCTCGTCGCGACCCCGAAGCACGTGTAGAAGTCGTGCGGGACCGTGCCGCGGCCCTCGCAGACCGGGCAGCGCTGCCATTCCGGAAGGACAGGCTTGCATGACCACATCGCGTCGCGCATCGGGTCGGGATCTCGTACCGGCTGACGGTTCATGGTTTCCTTTCGTCCGTCACCGCTCGCCCCGCAATGCGGCCACCGCGTCAAGCCACGCACGCTCCGTCGCCTCAATCTCATGCAGATGAACACCCGACTGGCCACGACGGTCACCCCGCTTGATCCATGCCTCGACGTCCTTGATGATCGCGTTCACGCAGCCCGCGTCCCCGCGGACCGTCTCGGCATGAAGCTTGACCTGCCAGGCGACGTCCTTCGACACCCCCGTCCACAACCGGTCCAGGGCGTACCGCTCAGCCGCAACAAACACGAACGCAGCGACCTCCCGTACAGGAGAAGACGAGGCGGCGAGGGCCGCGCGGGCGCGTTCATGCGCCTCGACAGCCCACTCGTGCAGGCCCTCGAAGGTGCCAGCCGCCTCCGCATGCTCGGCGTCGGCGATCCATTCCAGTGCTTCGCGCAGTTCGTCAGGCATCCGGTGTTCCCTCCTCGGAAGACAAGACAGCGGCCACGCCGGAAGTGGTTTGCTCGAAACCCGCCTCCCGCAGCGTCGAGAGCAGCCGACAAGGGCAATCGTCCCTCGGTGGCTTCTCGGCGAGGTAGAAGTGCGGCGGATGCTCACACCGCCACGACTGATGCGCCAGGAACTCCGCGAGCAGGCCCTCCAGCCGTTCGCGTTCCTGCCGGGCACCCTCAGCATGAGCAGCCTCAAGCGCCACAGGGATCGGACCCTTGAGAACTGCTCGCGCCTCATCGCGCTCAGCGGTCACACTCGCCTCGACGCGCCGAAGCCGCTCTACCTCCTCCTCCAGGGCAGCCACGACAGAAGCAGGAACGTAGTCCGTGAACGGGCAGCCGCGTTCTTCGTGGTCGTGTACAACAAGCGTGTCGCACTCGTAGATGCGGTGGCCTTCGGGGCGGTCGTCTACCTGGAGGGGATCAGGCATCAGGCAGGTCCTCCACGAGCCGGTAACCAGTGCTCGACGGACGGAACCGACGAAGACGGATGTAGGTGCGCCGCTTGGTCTTGACGTTCTCCACCCGAGCGGAGACGCCCCCAACCTCGATCACGCGGACGCGGCGTCCCGTACCGGCGCCAGGCCCGCGCGTGTCGCAGTCCTCCCAGATCTGTCCCAGTCGGACCTCGTGCGTCTCGCTCATCCTGTCGTCTCCAAAGCGGCCTTCGCGACGTAGAACAACTCCTTCGACGGCGCCTCATCCGCCGGCCGCCTGCCAGCCACTTCCATCGCCCAGGCAAGGGCATCGCGCGACAACTCCACTGTCAACGTCGGCTGACCATCGCGCGATTCCCGAAGCTCTCGCTCGTACTTCATGCTGTCGTCTCCTCACTCGAAGGACGGTCGCCCTCGCGCAACCCATAGTCCACGTCAGGCAGACGAAACAGCGGGGCATCCGGCGGCGGCAGATTCGGATCTTTCCCTTCAGCCCTTACCGCGCGCCGCTCCTCACGCCGACGCGCCCACACGACAAAGCGAGGATGCTTGTAAATCTCCGGGGGAAGCCCAACCGGCGCCGGATAATGCTCCCGCGGCGGCAGCCCGCAATGAGGACACGCGCCGCCATGCTCCGCACACCACGCCTCGACATATTGGCGCGTTCGCCAGCAAACCCCACGCGCCGCAAGTTTCTCCACCACGACATTGACCGCAGTCCTGCTCACATGTCTTCCTCCTGGTCGGGCACTGCCTCCTGGTCGGCGATGAACTGCTCGACGCCACCGGGATAGATCGCTGCCACCGCTGCGCGTGTTCCGCCGAGGAGCTCGATCTGACTACCAGTCAAGCGCGTACGGGCCCATCTCCGCATGGCAGGCAACGCCGCCTCGATCTGCTCAGGAGAGAGCGTCACGGTAGGATCGCCTCGAAGTCGCGGGTGTCGGCGATCTCGAACGCGGAAACGCGCAGGCCGGTCGGCCCATAGACGCGCGCCCATACGGTCGCCCCGTCGAGGTTCGTGCCATAGTCGACCGACCATTTCAGCGGCGAGGTCCAGGTCGCAAAGCACGGCTCCGCAGGCCGCTCCTCGCTGCCCCCGCCACCGTCACGGCGGTACAGGTCGTCGCCGAGGATGCCCGCTATCTCGCGGATGAGCCGACGCTGCGCGGGCGTGCTCCGGTGGAACCAGCCGGCGCCATTCGGCGGCTGCGGAAGGGGGTGCTCAGGCGGCATCGGCCTCCTCGTCGTAGCAGTCGGGGCACCGGCCGTCGATGTCCAGCTCGTCCATCGGCCACGAGCCGCCGCAGCACTCGCACGCCTCGTAGTCGTCATGCTCGTCCACGTCGTTCGGCTCAGGGGAAGGAGTCACGACGGCCACCACGTACTCGGACGGCCGACGCGCCGAACAAGGCCGTGCTTACAGAGGACGCCGAGATCGTCGTGCGCACGCTCGGCGCGATACCAGGCCAGCGAGTCGTAGATCCCGGATACGTCTGCGATCTGGCTCGCCGAAAGACCGTGATGTGCCTCGCGCTCGCGCAACCATGCAAGCAGTTCCGCTCGGCGATTCGAAACCGCCGGATCGCGGCTGAGAATCCGCGGCTCGTTCTGCTGGGAGAGGGACGGCTGCTCGACATCGGGCCGCTCTTTCGGAGGCTCGCGCCTGTCGAGCACCGCGTCACACGAAACGCAGGCAAAAACGCCCGGGATATACGTCGGACTGTAGCGATGCGGCCTCCCGAACAGGCAGCACTTCGGCGGCTGTACCGCCTCCACAAGCGCATGCTCGATCCAGCGCGGATCGTTGTCGCTGCGCCGCCCACTCATCGCGCACCGTCCTGGGCGGCATTGCCGAACCGGAAGAACGGCTCGTACGTCGTCCGCACGACCTTGATCTCGGTTCCGTCCGGGAGAGAGACCCTGCCGCCGGATTCGCGGATCGCAATGATGACCCCAGCGCGGGTAAGCATGGTGTCGGCGGCCAGCAGAGCCACCTTGTCGCGCGCTTCCTCCAGTGAGGCGACAGCCACGCGCGAGACAACCTCCGTTGCCGGCGTCCAGACGCTGCGATCCGAACCGTGGTCTCGGCACGGCGTCGGCCGCCCACAGTCAGGACACGCGCGGGCTCCCTCGTGGTAGTGCGAGCAGGCAGCACAGAACGGCGTGCCGTTATCGTCGGGCGACACCGGCCGCTTGACCGTCACCAGGAACGGGTCGGTTGTGGTGGTCACTTCGTCTCCTCGTCGTACATCCCGGTCACCAGTCCAAGCCGGCGCCGGGCTTCGCGCACGCGCGCCATCAACTCCAACGTCATGTGCTCCTTCCACCACGCCGATCCATGACGCGCGCGCGGATCGACCCATTCGCCAGCGCCCGAAGCGCTGACGATCACATCACGACCACGAGGTTCGCGAGGCTGGGCGGCCATCAGTACAAGCTCTCGATGGTCACGCTCAGAGCGCAGATCGAACACCTTCGACGCTGACCGCGCCTGCTGCCACTCCCGGCACGAGCACATCGAACACGCCCCACCGCCTTCGTGAGCGAGCCACGGATGACCACAGTTCAGACAGCCGGTCAACGGGGACCACACCCTGGGAAATGCGTGTGGTCCCCGCCGCAGCCGGAACACCGCAGGACCCACACCGGATCGAAATAGGACGGCTGACGCTCGGGCGGGTCAATCAGGAGGACTGCCTCATGCGACAGCCGGCTACGACAGCGAAAGCACCACTTCTTACCGGCCGGCTCACGGCGCACCTCGACCGACGGGCCAGGCGTGATGTGCAAGACGCTCATCGCTCTCGTGCCTCCAGACGAGCACGCTGACGAGCAGGAAGAGCATCGCGAAGTGCGTCTTCGATCGTCTCGCGTGCGCCCGCGCTTGTGAAACCGGCGGCCATGAGCGGGGCTTCGAGCGAGTGATGGACCGAGGCGACGGCTTTGTTGAGCGACACCTGCGGTCCCGACCGCGACGAGCCGTCCGTTCGAACGGACCGTGCGGCGCCATAGAACGCCTTGCGCTTCCAGTCCTTGGCCCGACACGAGTCCGAGCAGTAGCGGGCCTTAGGGTGGCTGGATTCGAACGACGCCGAGCATGGCGGGTAGGCACAGAGACGAGTCACGCCCCATACCCCTGGCCGGGAGCGAACCCGCACACGCATGGCACCTTCTCGTTGCTTTTGAACCGACAGCACGCCGAGCAGCGTGGCTGCGGGCCAGATCGGCCGCGGCGTTCGCGCATCGCCCTGCGGTAGGCGAGATCCATCGCGGCGTTCTCGACCGCCTGCTCGGCCTCCTGCACAGGAAGTGTCACGAGCGCCCGAGCGGCGGCGACGTCAAGCTTTGCGTCCAGTCCGATCACCACGCCTCCGGAACCGCGGGGGGGGGCGTTCGTTGCTCGGCCGCGGCACGCAACCGGACCATCACCACCGTCGCTTCAAGCCTCGTCGTCGGCACATCGAGGCCGAGCACTTCACACGCGACCTGGGCTATGTCCTTCCACTGGCCGCGTGAAGGTTCGAGCCCGTCGGACCAGTACTGATCGGGGCCGGAGACGAGATCGGTGCGGGGGCTCACGCGGCGACCCCCCGCCAGCGCTCGGGCAGACGGTTGAGTTCAATCGCCTCACGGACTTCGTCTTCCGACAGGTCGTCGTCGAAGTCGCAAGCCATAAGAACAGCGATCGTCGCCGCGTCGATCCCGTGCGCGTGCAGGTACCTCATCCGGCCGAACTTCCATTCCGGAGATCGGGGATGGCCGGGGACCGTGTACTTCGCGCGGGAGAGGGTAGTCTGCCGCTGGCGCCGGCGCTGTTGCCGGCGGCGTTCATCGAGCGCACCGTCCTTCACCCAGGAGTGCACCGTGGAGATCGACGGCTCAGGAACCCCGAGCCCGCGGGCGACGAGTTCGGCTGTGCGCTTAAGGGACCAGCCGGCCTCGTAGAGCTTCCGCGCATACTCGACCGTTCTGAGGCTGTGGCGGATCCCGCTCATGCCACGCTCCTCGACTGAGTGCGCTCCACCGGCTGCCAGTCCGTGTTCGTGGTCCGCTTGAGCGCCCCGAGCAAACCGAGATGCGACGCCGCATGTGCCTGCTCCTCTGGGGTCAGCACCTCCAGCAGCCCGATATCGACGCCCTCGTCGTAGAGCCGGTGCAGATCCGCGCGGAGCCCGACGACGCAGTCACGCTCGTCGCATCCGCCGAGGCTTCGTGGCGTGACGTGCGCGGGATGGATGTGTGGGCCGTGCTCGCCCTTGATCCGGCAACCCTGCATCTTGGCCTTCGCGCGCTGCTCCGCGCTCGGCGGGGTGAAGCTCGGCTTACGGGGCCGTCGCCTCGTCGGCGGGGCCTCGCCCCTCTCCTCAGCCTCCTTGAGCTTGCGCTTCGACACCGGAGACAACGAGGAACGAACATCGCCCGGCTTGAGCTTCTTGGCCGCGGCCTTCGCCCTCGCGGTCGCCCTGCTGCGTTCCAGCCACGCCTCGGTCTTGGCCGGGTCGGCCTTCAGCTCGGCACGACGGTTCATGCCGTCTGCCTCTCCAACGAGGACACGGGCCACCAGTCGCATGGATGCGGGTCCGTTCCCGCCTGGCGCACCAGCACCATGAACGGGCACTCCGCTGGCTCCCCCTCGATGGGCTTGGTCATTACGACCGACCACGGCAGCCCATCGCCGAGATCGATCGCGCGGCCGTAGGGGTAGTCGGCTTCGCGGAAGGTCATGCCGTCTCCTTCGCCCATGCGAGCAGCTGGTCGACGTCCACGTCGAGGAACAGCCGGGGCCGGCTCATGCCGACCTCGCGAGTTGCTGCCCATGTGGGCAGCGAGTCGCCGCCCAATCCGCGACCCGAAGGCAGCGACCCGGCCCGGATCCCCTTTCGCATCGTTGCGCGTCGTTGCGCATCGACAGGGATTCGAGGAGGCTCAATCGCCAATAGCCGCGGGCGGTTGCGCCTCGTTTGCGCCTATACCCCGGGCAGGACTCGAACCTGCGACCCACGGCTTAGAAGGCCGTTGCTCTATCCAGCTGAGCTACCGGGGCGGGGGAGGACCGCGGTCTCCGCCTGAGATCGTAGTCGCGCGAGCGGCCGTCCGCGAAGCCGAAGATCGCGCGGGAGCGGGTCGTCCCGGCCAGCGCATAGACTCGCGCCGTGACGCGCGAGCGACCGACGACCGCGCCCGCCCCGGCGCCCGGGGGCCCACCGGACCCCGCGCGGACGGGCGTCCTGCCCGCCCAGGAGGTGCGCGAGGCGATCGCGCGCGAGTGGGTCAGCTCCGGTCCCTACCGGATCGCGCCGCAGGCGATCCAGCCCGCGAGCCTCGATCTGCGCCTCGGCGACACGGCATGGGCGCTGCGCTGCAGCTTCCTGCCCGACCGCGACTCGACCGTGGAGGAGAAGGTCCGCGACCTCGCCTTCCAGACCGTCGACCTCAGGGACGGCGCGACGCTCGAGCGCGACCGGCCCTACCTCGTCCCGCTCGTGGAGGAGCTGCGCCTGCCGCCGGACCTGCGCGCGAAGGCGAACCCGAAGAGCTCCACCGGCCGGCTCGACGTCTTCACGCGCGTGATCACCGACCGCAACCACCGCTTCGACGAGATCATGCCCGGCTACCGGGGCCGCCTGTACCTGGAGGTCGTGCCGCGCTCGTTCGCGGTGCAGGTGAAGGCCGGGCTCGCGCTCAACCAGCTGCGGCTCGTGCGCGGCAACGCGCGGCTGGCCGACGACGACCTGCGGACGGTCCACGCCGAGTTCCCGCTGCTGTACGCGGACGCGCACCCGCTGCGCGAGTCGGAGCTGTCGCTCGCCGACGGCCTGTTCCTGAGCCTCGACGTGTCGGGGTCGCCGGAGCGGATCGTCGGCTATCGCGCGAAGAAGAACAGCCTGCCGATCGACCTCAGCCAGATCCGCCGCTATCAGTGGCGCGACTTCTGGGATCCGGTGTATCCGGAGGCGGGCGGGCGGATCGTGCTCGAGCCGGAGATCTTCTACCTGCTGCTGTCGGCCGAGGGCGTGTCGATCCCGCCGCAGTACGCGGCCGAGATGCTCGCCTACGACCCGACGGCGGGCGAGCTGCGCACGCACTACGCGGGCTTCTTCGACCCGGGCTTCGGCTACTCGCCGGACGGCGGCGGCGCCGGCGCGCGCCGGCGCCGGCACGGCAGCCGCGCGGCGCTGGAGGTGCGCGCGCGCGACGTGCCGTTCATGGTCGAGCACCGCCAGCCGGTCTGCAAGCTCGCGTTCGAGCGCATGTCGGCCGCACCGGATGTGCTGTACGGCGAGGGGATCGGCTCCAACTACCAGGGCCAGGAGAGCATGCTGTCCAAGCACTTCGTGGAGCAGACGGCTAGCGCGGCGGGTCCGGGCCCGGGGCCGGGCGGGGATCCGGAGCCGTCCACGACGTCCGGTCCAGCCGCGGCGGAGCGCTGAACGCGGCTTCGGCGACGACCTCGCGGCAGGTCGCAGCCCACAGCTCGCCCGCGGCGCGCAGCTCGCCCACGCGCGCGAGCACGTCACGGACGGCGTCCAGCTCGGACTCGATCAGCCAGTTGTGGAGGACCAGGACCGCGTGGCCCTGCGTGGCGAGCACGTCGTCAATCGCGCGGTGCAGGGCGGCGCGGGTCGCCTCCGCCCCACCCGCCGCCGGATCCCCCGTGACGTGCTCGCGCAGCGCCGCGAACGCCGGCAGGACGTGGAACGCGTCGACGGCGGGCCACGCGAACGGCAGCACGGTGACGCCGCGCTCGACGCCGGGCGCGCTGCCGGCGGGCGAGACGTAGCGCACGCCGCGCTCCGCGAGGAGGTCGAGCGTGCGCGGGGTGAGCAGGCCGCCGGGCGGACGGAAGCCGTCGGGCCGCAGCCCGATCGCGTCGAGCGCGGCGAGGCCGCGGTCGAGGTTCGCCGCCTCCTCCTCGGCGCCGAGCGCGCCCCACTCCTCGTGGCACCAGGCGTGGAAGGCGACCTCGTGCCCGGCGGCGTCGATGTCCGCCAGCGCATCGGGATAGGTCTCCGCGTTGATCCCCTCGACGAAGAACGTCGCGCGGAGGTCGGCGGCGGCGAGCAGGCCGAGCACGATCGGCAGCGCGGTCGTGACGGAATAGTGGCCGCCGAGCGGGGCGTCCGCGTCGCGCAGCCCGAGCTGCAGCTCGGCCGCCTCGCCGAGGTTGTCGACCGTGATCGAGACGGCGGCCCGCGCGCCGCCCGGCCAGGTCGGCGCCGCGGTCACGCCGCCAGGCCCGCGCTGCGGCATGGCGCGCCGCCGCTCACGCTGCTCGGCCCGCCCATGTCGCCCCGCGCGCCGCCGCTCACGCGACCGCCCGCTCGTCGTCCAGCAGCGCCGGGCTCCAATGCTTCGGGTCGCGCCGCGCCTGCTCCTTCGCCCACGCGAAGTGGTGGCGCGCGGAGCGCAGCAGCAGCGGCCCGGTCGCCATCCCCGCGAGCGCGAACTTGAGGTCCTGGCGCCGCGTCTCGAGCGCGACGCTGCCGGCGCCGCCCGCCAGCCACGCCCACAGCAGCGCGTTGTAGTAGGGCAGCTGCGCCTGCGTGAGCCCCTCGGCCTCGTCGAGCCACGGCAGGAAGCCGAAGCGCCGCGACCACGGCCAGTCGACGAAGTGCACGACCATGCCGGCGATCGCGATCCCGGCGTTGAACGCGAGCAGCGGCCCGTCACGCTCGTCGCCGGTCAGCGCACGCACGAACCCGACCGGCAGCACCACGCTCCACAGCACGTCCGTCGCCCGCCGCCCGATCCACGGCTCCAGGAACACCCCCACCCCGGCCCGCCGCTCGAACCCGTTGTGCGCCGCCGCGCCGAGCGTCGCGAGGGCGTTGAGCGGCTTGAAGCGGCGGCGGCGGGGCATTGGCCGCCCAATCTATCACGGTCTATGTAGTCATATGACCTATTCTTTATACCCACTCATAGATAGTGATAGATTCGCGCCCTTGGACGCCGTGACGAACCCATACGCCATGAGCGCCGGCAATCCGCCGCCCGCGCTCACGGGACGCGATGCGCAGCTGCGCCAGTGGGAGGTGCTCGTCCAGCGCCTGAGCGCCGGGCGCAGCGACCAGAGTCTCGTCGTCTCCGGACTGCGCGGCGTCGGCAAGACCGTCCTCCTGCTCGAGCTCCAGGGGATCGCCGATCGCGCCGGGTGGGTCACGTCGGATCCGATCGAGGTGCGATCCGACACCGACTTCCGCGCCGAGCTCGCCGACCGAACGTTCCAGGCGCTCACGCATCTCGACCGTCGCGTCGGGCTCGGCGAGCGTGCGCGCGCGTTCGCGGCGTTGCTGCAGGGATTTCGCGTCGGGGTCGGGGCGGACGGCGGCGTCGAGTTCTCGTTCGACGCGGCCGCCCCCGCGTCGTCCGGAGACCTGGAGCGGGACCTGACCGAGCTGTTCGTGCGGCTCGGCGAGGTCGCGGCGGAGCATCGCACCGGCGTCGCGTTCTTCGTCGACGAGATGCAGTTCCTCAAGCGCGTGGAGCTCGAAGCGGTGGCCGCCGCGATGCACCGGATGTCGCAGAAGCGGCTCCCGGTCGCGCTTGCCGGCACGGGCCTGCCGCAGCTGCCGGGGCTGGTCGTCGAAACCAAGTCCTACGCGGAGCGGCTGTTCGCCTATCCGCGGCTCGACCGGCTCGACCGCGCCGCTGCCCGCGAGGCGCTCGAGCGCCCGGCGAACGAGGAGGGCGTCGCGTACGAGGACGGAGCGCTGGAGCGCCTCGTCGAGCTGTCCGACGGCTATCCCGCGTTCCTGCAGGCCTACGGTCGCGAGGTGTGGAACACCGCGCCGGCGAGCCCGATCACCACCGCGGACGTGCTCGCGGCCGAGCAGCTCGTGGAACGCAAGCTCGACGAGCAGTTCTTCCACGCCCGCTTCGAGAAGGCGACGCCGACCGAGCGACGCTATATGTCGGCGATGGCCGAGCTGGGCGACGGCCCGCAGCACAGCGGCCAAGTCGCCATGAAGATGGGGTACAAGAGCGCATCAGGCGGGTCCGTGCACCGCGACTCGCTCATCAAGAAGGGCCTGATCTACAGCCCCGAGCACGGCGCCGTGGACTTCACCGTCCCCCACTTCGCGCCGTTCATGCGGCGCAGGTATCCCCACGCCGACCACTAGAGCCGGCGCCGAGGCTCGCGCGCTGGCACGGTCCCACACCCCTGCTGTAGATGCGATCGACACCAGCGCATACGCTCGCCGCGAGATGCGACGACAGCGCCACAGCTTCGACGACTTCATCGCGGAGATCGAGGCGGAGGCTCACGCCGAGGGCCCAGGCGCGCTCGCCGAGTTGGAGGCATTCCGCTGCTGGTTCGCGCAGGACCGACGTCGCGCTCGCACCGAGGCCCGCATCGATCGCGGCTTCGAGACGCTTGCGGAGACCCAGCGTCGCAATGCCTTGAGCGACGAGGACGCCACCGCCCTCGCCGTCCGTGCCGTGCGCGAGATTCGCGCCGAGCGTCGTTGACTGGGCTCGCCCTGATCGCGCCATGGCTCGCGCTACCGGCGCACGGGTCGATGCCGTCCGCGCCTGGGTCACCGCCTGTGGCCGATGGCGGCAACTGCTTGTTCCCTGCTCGTTCCCTCGCCTGATGCCCGACATATTGTGCGACACAGTCGGGAACGCTGAACCGCTGATTTGCAGGTACTTCCTGGGCGATTTCGACATCGGGGCGCCGGGATTTGAACCCGGGACCTCTTGCTCCCAAAATCCCACAGGGGGATGGGATGCCACTTCTGACTGGCATCCATGCCGCATCTGACGGGGATTCTGCACTGGGATAGTGGTCACCGCAGGTGGCCGATTGCGGCAACTGCTTGTTCCCTGCTTGTTCCCTCGGGGGTTCAGATTGGCCCGGATTTGAATCCGCGGGCCCGCAGGCACCTTCCCGCCACTTGCTAGCTTCACGTCCGGATACTGTCGGAATCGCGTCGGAGCTGATAGGGTGCTTCCATGACCACCGCGTACGCTGAAGAGGCCATCCACGTCCACGACCTCGGCCATCTCTCCGACCGCGAGATCGCGCGCGCGACCGGAGCGGCGCCGAGCACGGTGCGGGAGTGGCTCGCACGTCGCAGCGCTCCCAGCGGGGCCCGGGCCGAGCGGCTCGCCGAGCTGTCCTCGCTGGTCGAGCGACTCGCGCGCGTCGTTCGCCCGACGTACATCCCCGTGTGGCTGAACAAGCCGATCCCGGCGCTCGACGACGACAAGCCGATCGAACGCATCGCCAGCGGCGACTATCGCGCCGTGGCACGCCTGATCTCCGGTCTCGAGGACCCGGGCGCAAGCTGACGTGGCGCCCAGCATCGCTGCGGCCCGCATACGCGGCCGCTGGGTCAAGCACGCCTACCCAGGCTCGCCGCCACTCCCCGAGCGCGAGCCGGCACCCGACAACCGCTGGCAACGCGGCGACATCGTAGACGCGCTCTACCTCGCCGACAGCGACGACACCGCCTGGGCCGAGTGGTACCGCCACCTTGCCGAGCGGATGGTCCCACCGCTCGCGCAGATGCCGCGCGAGCTGTGGACGTGGAAGGTCAACGTCGAAGTCGCCGACCTCTCCACGCCCGAGCGCCTCGCCGAAGCCGGCCTCCGACCACCGGCTCCCGGCCGCAGCTCCTGGCGCGCCTTCCAGCGCGTCGGCGAACGGCTCTGGAAGGACGGCTGGGCCGGCCTCATAGCTCCCAGCGCAGCCCGCCCCGAAGGCAAGGTGCTGTGCCTCTTCCGCGACGAGCACGGCGTGGCGGGCGCTCAAGCCGTCCCTCCCCCGCGCGAGGTCAAGGAACCTCCACCTCCGCCGATGGGCCTGCGGACGTAAGCGGCGGGTCGAACTATTGCATCGAGGGGGGAGGGCGGTGGCTGGCGGGTCATGCGCTCGCGCCTCAGCCGAACGCCTCGTCGCGCAACCGTGCGATGACGGCGAGCACTTCGTCGCCGCGGCCAGCATGGATGCGGTCGGCCGGCTGCTCGTCGCGCAGCAGCCGGTGCGGCGCGAACAGCCAGTCATGAACTCGGTGGGGCGGGTAGAAGGCTGCCAGCTCGTCGACGATCCGCTCCAGGACGCTCAGCCGGCCTGAGAGCTTGCGGATCGGCTCTCCCTTGCCGGTCTGCCAGCGTGAGATCGTCTGCGGCGTCGCGTCGAGCAACGCGGCGATGTCGCGGGCGTTCAGACCGCCGCGGGCGCGGAGCGCCGCGAGGCGATCCGCCGCGTCGACCGGTCCGTCCTCATCGGTGCGAGTCGCGCGCGGAGCGGTCGGTGCCTCGTCATCGAGCACTGATCCGAACTCGGAGTCGAGCTGGTCGCGCGCGTCGTCGGCCTGCTTGGACTCGTTGAACAGGTGGACGTAGGAGTCCCACGTCGTGCTCGGCGTCGTGTGCCCGAGCTGGCGGGACACGAATGCGACGTCGCGGCCCTGGTAGATCAGGATGCTCGCGAACGTGTGGCGCAGGACGTGGGCGGAGACGCCCCGCAGGCCGGCGTCGCTCGTCGCCTTCGTCATCGCCTGCGACAGGCGCCGGTAGGTCATCGAGGTCCCGACCGTGCTCGTGAAGACTAGATCGTCGGGGCCGCACCAGCGCGAGCCGCGGCGGTGCTCCTCAAGGATCACAGCAAGCCGCGGGATCAGGATGACCTCGCGAGTGGCGCCCTTGGTCTTGAGCTTCGTGCGCTGGCCTGCGCGACCCATCTGGTAGCGCACGAGCACACGGCGGCCCTTGAAGTCGACATCGGCCCACACGAGCCCGAGTGCCTCGCTCGCTCGCAGTCCGGTGAACATCATCGTCGCGACCGCCGCCCGGAAGCGAACCGGCGTCGCGTCCAGCAAGGCGCGCATCTCATGCTCGTTGAGGAACCGGACGCGGGACTCGCCGGGGCTTGGCCGCTCACGGCGCGTGAGCAGGTCGGCAGGGTTGGTCGGGATCAGCCGGTGCCGCGTGGCGTAGACGAGCATCCCGCGAACCGCGGTCCAGCGCGCGCGGATCGTCCACGCTGCAGCGCCCGCGCGCTGCTGCTCACGGTGCCAGCGCACGAGGTCTTCGGCGCGCAGCGACGTGATCGCCCGGTTGCCGAAGCCCGACAGGAAGTGACGCCGCAGGCCGATGCGGTAGCTGGCGAGCGTGGCCGGCGCGAGCGCGCCGATCTCGACGAGCTGCTCGCACTCGGCGAGGTAGAGCGCGGCGACCTCGCGGACCTTCGCGCGCCGCGTCACGGTCCCAACCTCGCCGCGCCGTACGCGAGCGACGAAATCGTCGCGGCGGCGACGCGCCTCCATGATCCCGACCGGCCCGAGCTTGAGCCACTCGGCCTGCCGACCACCGGGCGGCGTCACGCACGCCCAATAGACGTCGCCGGCGAGGTAGAGGTTGCGCTCGCCGGGAACCTTCGTGCGCTTCAACTTCGCGGGCATCAACTCGCGTGCGACAGCAACCCGAGCGGCCCGTCCTCGGGCGTCAGGCACGCCCGGCCCGACAGGATCGCTTCGTCGATCTCGTCGCGGTGGTAGAGCTTCGTCCGCCCGCCGTGCGAGGGGATCAGCCCCATCGCCGACAACCGCCGGAACGTGCCAGCCGGGATCCGCGAGTACGCGACCGCTTCCTTGAACTGCATCCACGGCGAGCCGCCCTGCGCGTTCGCCAGCAACGGCGAGAGCATGTCGTGCAGCCTTGCGGCGAGTGTGGTCAGTTCTTCGTCGTTGAAGTCCAGGTGCATGTCGATCAGGGGTCGTGCCCACGAGGGCGTTGCAGTTGTTCTCCAGAGGGCGCAAATCGCGCAAATTCGCCCCCATCACTCCCTCAGCGCTCCCGCAGGACTCCCGCCTCCGGCCGGTCGCTTCAGCCACAGGACCATCCTCAGCAGGACACATCTGGCCCGGCCTGTCCACCGAGGGCGCCGGCCCTCTCAGCCCCGCTCGGGCTCCTGCGGCTGCTCGCCTCCTTCGTTGCCCGGGATCCGGGCACGGCTCGGCTGCGGGGATCGGCCGAGCTGCCGGCGGCATTCGAGCCGCCGGCATTGGACCCGGGCACGGGCGTCAGTTGGCGCTGGCGATGGCCTTGACGTGGCGGTTGTAGGCCTCGACCAGCATGTCGATGGTCGTGTTGAGGCCGTAGAGCAGTCGCAGGATCACGTCGAAGGTCGGGTTGACCCTGCCGCGTTCGATCGCGCCGAGGTAGTTGCGGTGCATGTAGCTGCGGTACGCGAGTTCCTCTTGGGAGAGGGCGCGTACGACGCGCAGTTCGCGGACGGCGCGGCCGAGGGCCGCGTACTCGGGCACGCTGCCCGAGTCGGGGATACGCTTGTGGCGCATGGGAGGTTCACGCTCCTGTGCCGGGCCCGGGGGTGTTTGCGCACCCGCCGGGCCGCTTTTCGTTGTGCGCCTCGACGTTACGCGGCTGCCTGCGCAGTTCCAAGACGCATTCGCAACAACATCGCTCAGACACGCACTCGACTTCGCGCGCCCATCATCAGCCGCCCGCCGTTCCCCCACCAACGTCCATCTGAACTCCACCCCAGCCGCAGTCGGCATCACCCACGCCCAGCCAAGCCTGCGACCCGACCACGCTTCGATCACTCGGTCCTCCCGACCCCCTTGCCACTTCCCGGTAGGTCTCGTTCGTCCCTCCCGAACCCGCTGTGCCCCTCGCTCCCCGCCAGCCCCCTCCCGTCCCATCCGGCCAACCCATCTCTTTTGGTGTTGGTCGAGGAAGGGGGGTCACGGGTGTGAAGCGAAGCGGAATCAGCCGTGACCCCCCTTCCTCGACCAAGGTACGACGGGCAATCTGGCGGGGAGCGAGGGGCACAGCGCAGCCCGCCCGGGTCCGACATTGCAGAGTGTCGGAGGCTACGTCGGAGGATTCCCAGGCCTGCCGAAGCCACTCGCTAGTCGTCAACCGATGTGAGAGATACGACTGATCCGTCGGCGCTGAAGAAGAGGTAGGTCTTCGATGCCATCTGCGCGCCAATGAACTGCGCGTGCGGCCCGCCAGAGCGCTCCTCAAGCAGCACCTGGATATTTCCGGTTGCATCGACATCCCGGATGGCATTCCACAAATCGGGGGTAGCGGCATCTCGCCTCTGATAGCAGGCATCGAGCGCCACTTCCCATCGGGCATCGACGACGACGATCGCATCGCTTCCCTGCGCGTACCGTCGCTGGCTCAGGATCTCAATCGGTCGCAGCTCCTTCACGGCAGTGGAGTACCGCAGCTCAGGATCCAATTCCCTCCAGACGGCGTGCGGAATTTCGAGCGACTCCCTAAGGCCAGCTTTGATCGCTGCCTCAGCGCACTCTCGAAGTTCATCGAGCGTGACCTCAAGGCCGTCCGCGGCCGTTCCAAGCTTGACCAGGAAGTCCGGAATACTCGGGTACAAATGCAGTGCATATTGACCGCCACGCAACTCTTCGGCCAGGAGGGGATGCAAGGCGCCCTGCCCATCGGAGAAGTCAGTCCGATCCTTACAGACGAAGTGCCCTTCCTCGCTGCCGGCTGCATGATGCCGTGCTACTGCCAACCACACCGCCGCATCCCGCCCCCCGCGACCGGGTTTGTTCGGCTCCCGTGGCTTGGCCGGAGGCGTACCCCTGATTTCCCGTTCCCAGGCCTCGCGAAGATCCGTCTCGCAAAGCGGCAACACCTCTACCACCTCGCCGAGACGTCGCTTCCACAACTCGACCCCGGCTTCGACGTCGGGCTCAGGCTCAAGAATCAACTCGAAATCTGCGCCGAAACGCCTTTCGGCCAGAGAGTGTGCCTGCTCTATGCCAGCGACCGCACTTTCGAGCGATCGCCGATACGCCTCCGCCGCTTCGCGAAAGGCGACCCATGGGAGAAACACTCTTTGACCAAGCTGCCGCGCAACGATGCTGACTGCTAGCCGGTCGGGTTCACCGAAGCTTCGCCAACCCCAGAGTACATTGGCGTCGAGGTAGATACCCATCCATCACATATTGCCCTTCCAGCGCCCGCGAAGTGGCAATCGCGTCCGTCCGCTGGATCAGGAGCAGATGGCCGAGCCAAACAGCCGTTCGACGGCAAAGCGCTCCTCGCGAACCCCGAAGCCGTCGCCAGCCGCCTGCACCACCGTCCCGTTGCCAGCCAGAAGCCGGGAGCGGCTAATGAAGCCAACCTGCTCGCGACCCACATTCTCAGTGCACTGCTGTGCTGGATCTATTGTCCGCGCCGTCAGGTACGAAGCTGCTGCTCTCGCGAACGGGTCAAGCAGGGAACACGTCGAGCAGACCATCAGAAGCGCCGGCTCGACATCGAGACACGCGTACCGGCTCTCCCGCCACCCCACCGTCAGGAACCAGTCGTACCGCTGCAAGCGTTCGGCCTGCTTCGACGGCCGACGCGTGCGGTCGAACTCAAACATGACGGCGGTGCGGTTGCCGTGGCGATCGACGCCGAGCATGGTCGCGTCGGGCTTGAGGACGCCGGGGTGCGCTCTGCCGAGGCTGACGCGGCGGCCTGCGAGATCGGAGGCCGGGGAGGCGTCCCGTGCACGCGTCTCGACCCGCGGGTCGATCATGCCGGAGCGCGGGCCGAGCAGCTCGAAAGGCGCCGCGTCGATCAGCGGGCCGCTCCTGCCGACGAACTCGGCGGCGCGCGCCGCGATCTGCGTCATGAGCGCGGCCACTTGCACGTCGTGCTCGACGTAGGCGATCGAGGTCAGCTTTGCGGGTTTGAACGCTTCGCGGTCCGCCGGTTCGCTGTGGTCGCGCAACTCCTTCCAGCCGCGCTCCGTGAGCCGGTAGACCCACTCGGGCGCGCCCTGCGTCCTCCCGACTCGCGGCCGGAGCTTGTCGACGAAGCCGACGTCATGGAGCAACTTGAGCCGCTCGCGGATCGCGCTGCCGTATCGGCCCCAGAACATCGCCGCGAGCGTGCTCGTGCTCGCGTAGTTGAAGTCGTGCAGGAAGCGCAGAAGCCGCAGGTCGCGGTCTTGGATCGAGCACGTCGGCAGCTCGTCGGGCCGGTTGCCCCACTGGATCCCCATGGCCCCGAGGTCGACGCCAGCGTCGCCGAGCTTGCGCGTCAGATCGTCGTCGATCACAGCGCGCCTGCTTGTTCCCTTGGCGAGTGCTTGTTCCCTGCTTGTTCCCTCGCCCGATGCCCGACATATTGTGCGACACAGCCGGGAACGCGAAACTGCTGATTTGCAGGTACTTCCTGGGCGATTTCGACATCGGGGCGCCGGGATTTGAACCCGGGACCTCTTGCTCCCAAAGCAAGCGCGCTACCAGGCTGCGCCACGCCCCGCAGGGGGTCGAGTATACGGGCGCTAGGATCGCGCTCGTGGGCGTAGGGGCGGATCAGCGGGTGCACCGCTATACGGTGCGCGCGGTCTGGAGTGGGTCGACCGGTGCCGGCTACGACGTCTACGACCGCGCGCATGAGGCGAGCGCGCCCCCGGCAGGCGCTCAGCTCGCGCTCTCCAGCGACCCCGCCTTCAACGGCGACCCGGCCCGCCTGAACCCCGAGCAGCTCGTCGTGCTCGCCGCCAGCTCCTGCCAGCTGCTCTCCTTCCTCGCCGTCGCCGCCCGCGCGCGGATCGACGTCGTCGCCTATGACGACGACGCGGAGGCGGTCATGCCGGAGGCCGACCGACCCGTGCGGATCACGCGGATCACCCTGCGGCCGCGGATCACGGTCGCAGGCGACGCGCCGCCGGACGAGCGCCTGCGCAAGCTCGTCGAGACCGCCCACCGCGCGTGCTACGTGGCGAACAGCCTCACGAGCGAGATCGCCGTCGAGCCGGTGTTCGTACGGGCCGCGCCGCCGGCCGCCTGACGCGCGAGCGCCGCCCCGCCGCTCGCTACGATGCGCCCCATGAAGGCGGTGGCGAGGCGCACGGGCACGTTCACGCACGAGATCGACGTCCGCGAGCACCAGCTGAAGGCCGACGAGCCGCGCGACTCCGGCGGCGACGACGAGGCCCCCAGCCCGCAGGAGCTGCTCGCCGCAAGCCTCGCCTCCTGCACCGCGATCACGGTCGAGATGTACGCCAAGCGCAAGGGCTGGGACATCGGCGACGTCGAGGTCGAGGCCGAGTACACCCCCTCCGAGCGCGGCGCGCCGACCCGCTTCAAGCTGACCCTCAAGCTGCCCAGCTCGCTCTCCGCCGAGCAGGTCGAGCGCCTGTCGGTGATCGCGGCCAAGTGCCCGATCCACCGCACGCTCGACGGCGAGGTCATGTTCGACGAGCGCGTCGAGCTCGTCGGGTGACGCGCGACGAGCTGCGCCGGCGGCTCGCCGCCCACGAGCCGCACGAGTCCCCCGACCCCCCGCGCCCCACGCCGCCCGGCGCCGAGCAAGAGACCGAGGCCGCCGTCCTCGTCCCGCTCTACGTCCACGACCAAGAGCCGCACGCCGTCTTCACCAAGCGCCGCGAGGACCTGCGCCGCCACCCCGGCGAGATCTCGTTCCCCGGCGGCCGGCGCGATCACGACGGCGAGCCGCTGCACGACACCGCGCTGCGCGAGGCCGAGGAGGAGATCGGCCTCACGCCCGCCGACGTCGAGCTCGTCGCCACGCTGCAGCCGGTGCGCACGTTCGCGACCGGCTACGTGATCTTCCCCCACGTCGGGCTGATCGAGCCTGGCCGCGAGTGGGTCCTGTCCCCGCACGAGGTCGCGCAGGTGATCGAGCTGTCGCTTGCGGCGCTCACCGCCGGCTACGCGCTGCGCCCGGTCACGCGCCGCGGCTTCACGTTCGACACCGACACCTACCTCGTCGGCGACCACCTGATCTGGGGCGCCACGGCGCGGATCCTGGGGGACCTGCTGGAACGGCTGGAGCTCGCCCCCGCCTGACGCTCAGCTCCCCTTCTCGATCGGCACGCCGACGAGGTTGCCCCACTCCGTCCACGAGCCGTCGTAGTTCTTGACGTCGGGCTGGCCGAGCAGCTCGTGCAGCACGAACCAGGTGTGCGCCGAACGCTCGCCGATGCGGCAGTAGGCGATGATCGGCTCGCCCGACAGCACGCCCTTGCCGCCGTACAGCTCGCGCAGCTCGTCGGCGGACTTGAACGTGCCGTCCTCGCGCACCGCCTGCGCCCACGGGATCGACGCCGCGCCGGGGATGTGCCCGCCGCGCTGCGCGCCCTCCTGCTCGTAGCCGGGCATCGCGATCAGCTCGCCGGAGAACTCCTGCGGCGAGCGCACGTCGACGAGCTTGCGACCGTCGCCCAGCGCCGCGGAGACCTCCTCGCGCACCGCCCGGATCGCCGGGTCGCCGGCTTTCGCGGTGAACGTCGCGGCCGGGTACGACGGCTCCTCGGTCGTCGTCGGGCGCCCCTCGGCGATCCAGCGCTCGCGCGGGCCGTTGAGCAGCTTGACGTCGTCGTGGCCGTAGTACTTCAGGTACCAGTAGGTGTAGGCGGCGAACCAGTTGTTGCGGTCGCCGTAGAGGATCACCTGGTGCTCGTCGGAGATCCCGTGCTTGCCGAACAGCGCGCCGAAGTCCTCGGGGCCGAGGAAGTCGCGGCGCACCTGGTCCTGCAGGTCGAGCTTCCAGTCGAAGCCGATCGCGCCGGGGATGTGCGCCTCGGCGTAGAGCGCCGGGTTCTCGTCGACCTCGACGATGCGGATGCCGTCGTCATCGAGGTGCTGCTCGAGCCACTCGGGCTCGACCAGGACGTCCTTCACGTAGTCAGCCAACGTGCTCGACCTCCGAATTCCAATCGACTTTCGGCTATTTAGTGGCGAGTGTAGCGCTCCGCTCCGAGCAGCTCTTCGATCCTCTTCAAAGCGGTCGTCAGCCAGGCGGCCGGGTCCCCCGGGTCGGCCTCCAGCAGCGCCCACGGGATCTCCGACTTCGCGCACGCGGCCCGCACGGTCTCAGCCCCTCCGGCCAGCAGGCCCGGATCGACCGACCCCGCCGCCTCGTACACGAGCCCGCGCACGGTGGTGTCGATCGTGCGCTCCAGCAGCATCTGCAGGCGCGAGCCGTGCAGCGCGGCGAGCTGCTCGGGCGTCCCGGACGCCGAGCCCATCAGCCAGCACAACACCGTCACCCCGTCGAGCGCGTACGTGAGCGTCGCGACGCGGTCGGGATCGCCGACCCACGCCTCCGCGCCCGCCGCCTCGATCCTCGCGCGCGCCTGCGGGGACCGCGTCGTCCCCCGCACCGCATGCCCCCGCGCGCGCAGCTCCCGCGCGAGCGAGCGCCCGCGACAGCCGCACCCGACGATCAGGACCCGCGCCATACGCGCGCGGGACACTAGCTACGAACCGTCCTCCTCCAGCACCACGTCGCCGCGCAGCGTCTCGCGCACGCGCAGCTCGCGCTCCCCGCGCGCGCGCCGGCGCGCGTTCGTCGCCTCGAGCATCTGCGAGACGTCGTCGGACTCGAGCGCCGCCTCGCGCTCGGCGTGCTCGCGCGGGGATTTCCAGTCCAGCTGCGCAGCGCCGCTGCCGGGAGCGGTCAGGCCGAGCAGCACCATCACCCCGACGAGCAGCACGCACCCACCGCCGATGACGATGAAGAACGGATCCACGACTCCGAGTCTGACAGAAGCATGGCGTGCCGCAACTCGGATCTGGAGCGCGTGTTCAAGCAGGCGTCCACACCCACCCGGCCGGATGCGAACCGATGGGAGGGCCGGTGGGACCACAGCCATCCGTCTATCCATGCCTGCACTGGAGGATCTCGTGCGCGTTCGTTTCGTCCTGCTCGCGGCGCTCGCCGCGGTCATCGCGCTCGCGGCGCCCGTCGCGGCGTCTGCGAAGCGTCATCGTCACAACCCGCCGCACCGCAATCGCGGTCTCACGATCGCCGCGACGCCCAACCCGATCTCGACGGGCGAGCCGGTGCTGATCTACGGCCAGCTCAACGGGCCGAGCCACGCCGGCGTGCAGGTCACGCTGTGGCACCACATCAACCGCCGCACGCGCGGCTTCACGGTCGTGCAGCGCACGACGACCGACGCGAACGGCTTCTGGTCGATCACGCGCGCCGCCGGCGTCGTGACGACGAACCGCAGCTGGTTCGCGACCGCGGGCCGCGGGGTCCACAGCCGCACGATCCACGAGCGCGTGCGCGCGACCGTCACGCTGAACGAGCCGACCGGTCCGCTCACCACGCGCACGCCGATCGCGTTCACCGGCACCGTCGCGCCGAACCACGCGGGCGAGCGGGTGGTCCTCCAGCAGCAGGTCGGCCCCAACGGCGACCAGTGGCGCACGATCGACAGCGGCCGGATCGCGGCAGGCTCGACCTTCTCGATCGTCCACCGCTTCGCCCAGCCGGGCGACCGCACGCTGCGCGCCGTCTTCCGCGGCGACCGCCGCAACGTGCGCGGCGAGTCGACGCCGATCTCGATCACGGTCCAGCAACAGCAGGCGACCGGCTTCACGATCGCCGGCAGCGCGCCGTCGATCGACTTCGGCCAGCCGGTGACGATCTCCGGCACGCTGGCCAACGGCGCCAACACGTCGGTCACGCTGTTCGGGCGCGACGAGCAGAGCGGCGGCTTCCAGCCGCTGGCGGCCAGCACGACCGACGGCTCGGGCGGCTACTCGTTCACGCAGAGCCCGGCGCGCAACACGATCTACCAGGTGCGCGTCACGACGACGCCCGCCACGAAGACAGCGCTGCTGTTCGTCGGCGTCCACGACGTCGTCTCGATCGCCGCGTCGACGACGAGCGGGAAGGTCGGCGACGCGGTCACGTTCAGCGGCACGGTGACGCCGAACAAGACCGGCCACGTCGTCTTCCTGCAGCGCATGGACGGCGGCGTGTGGCGGACGGTCGTCGTCGGCCGCGTCGGCGCCGGCTCCAACTACGCGCTGGCGTACGTCCTCGACAGCGCCGGCAGCATCCCGTTCCGCGTGCTGGTGCCGGGCGGTCCGGCCAACCAGCGCGGCATCTCGCCGGCCGTGACGGTCACGGTGGTCCCATCCGCGGCGAGCACGCTGAGCACCAGCGGTTCGCTCCCGCCCGCGTCCTGATCGGCTCCCCTCCGCGGCCGGCCGGTCCCTGGGCCGGCCGCGGACGGCGATCCGCCCGCTCCCGGCCGCACCGCCCCCGCGGCCGGGAGCGGCGGCGTGTCCGGTAGCGTTCGGCGCCTCCGAACCCGCCGACGAGGACGCCGATCGCCCATGGACTTCGACCTGACCGACGAGCAGCGCCTGATCCGCGAGACGGCGCGCGACTTCACCGACAACGAGATCGTCCCTCGCGCGCGAGAGAACGATCGCAACCACCACTTCGACGTCGAGCTCGTGCGCCAGATGGCCGCGCAGGGCTACCTCGGCGCGATCGTCCCGCGCGAGTACGGCGGCGCCGGGCTCGACTATCTCTCCTACGGCCTCGTGGTCGAGGAGATCGGCCGCGGCTGCTCGGCGATGCGGACGGTCATCAGCGTCCAGACCTCGCTCGTCTGCTCGGCGATCCTCAAGTGGGGGACCGAGGAGCAGAAGCAGACCTACCTGCCGAAGCTGTGCTCGGGCGAGTGGCTCGGCTGCTTCGGCCTGACCGAGCCCGACACCGGCTCCGACGCCGCCAACCAGAAGACGCGCGCGACGAAGGTCGACGGCGGCTGGTCGATCAGCGGCTCGAAGATGTTCATCTCGCTCGGCAACCACGCGAAGGTCGCGCTGATCTTCGCCCAGACCGACCCGTCGCTCGCGCATCGCGGCGTCGCCTGCTTCCTCGTCGACACGGCGGACCCGGGCTTCTCGGCGCAGGAGATCCACGGCAAGATGGGTTTGCACGGCTCCGACACCGCGTCGCTGGCGCTCGACGAGGTGAAGGTGCCCGACAGCGCGCTGCTCGGCGAGGTCGGCCAGGGCTTCAAGGTCGCGATGAGCGCGCTCGACTCCGGGCGCTACAGCGTCGCGTCGGGCTGCGTCGGGATCTGCCAGGGCTGCGTGGACGCGTCGGTCGCCTACTCCAAGGAGCGCGAGCAGTTCGGCAAGCCGATCGCGAGCTTCCAGCTCGTGCAGGCGATGATCGCCGACATGGTCGTCGACACCGAGGCCGCGCGCGGGCTCGTGTGGCGCGCCGGCTTCCTGAAGGACCAGGGCCGCCCGTCCACGACCGAGACGTCGATCGCGAAGCTGTTCGCGACCGAGGCGGCCGTGCGCTCGGCGAACACCGCGATCCAGGTGCACGGCGGCTCGGGCTACGTGGACGACCATCCGGTCGAGCGCTACTTCCGCGACGTGCGCGTCACGACCCTGTACGAGGGCACGTCGCAGATCCAGAAGCTGATCATCGGCCGCGCCGCGACCGGGATCAACGCGCTCGTATGACGCGCGCGGCGAAGCGGCCGCGCGCTGGCAGGCCGCACTGCGCGGACCGCGACAGCGGGGCGGCGCGATGACTGCGGCCCCGTCGGTCGTCGGCGTGCTCGGCGCCGGCACGATGGGCGGCGGGATCGCGCAGCTGGCGTGCCTGGCGGGCGCGCGCACGCTGCTGCACGACCCGGTCCCGGAGGCCCTTGTGCGGGGCGCGGAGGCGCTGCGCCGCAACCTGGACAAGGGCGCCGAGCGGGGGCGCTGGAGCGCTTCCGACGCCGAGGCGGCCGCCGCGCGGCTGGAGCCGGTCGACTCGCTGGAGGCGCTCGCGCCGTGCGAGCTGGTGATCGAGGCGGCGCCGGAGCGGCTCGACCTCAAGCGCGAGCTGTACGCGCGCCTGTCGGAGATCGTCACGGCCGAGTGCGTGATCGCGACGAACACCTCGTCGCTGCCGGTCACCGCTTTGGCCGCCGCCGCGACGCACCCGGAGCGCGTCGTCGGGATGCACTTCTTCAACCCGGCGCCGCTGATGGCGCTGCTGGAGGTCGTCGCCGGCGAGGAGTCCGGCGAGCGGCCGCTGGCGCTCGCGCGCGCGACGGGCGAGGCGATGGGCAAGGTCGTGATCGACGCCGCCGACGGGCCGGGCTTCCTCGTCAACCGCGTCAACCGGCCGTTCGGGCTGGAGGCGCTGCGGCTCGTGACCGACCGGATCGCGACGGTCGAGCAGGTCGACCGCATCTGCCGCCTCGGCGGCGGCTTCCGGATGGGGCCGTTCGAGCTGCAGGACCTCGTCGGCGTCGATGTCGGCTTCGACGTCGCGCGCTCGTTCTACGAGCAGTCGTTCGGCGAGCCGCGCTGGCGCCCGTCGATGCTCTCGGCGCGGATGGTCGCCGCCGGGCGCACCGGCCGCAAGGCCGGCCGCGGCTGGTACGACTACCGCGACGGCCCGCACCGGCCGGAGGACCCGGAGCCGCCAGCGGTCACCGGCCCGGCCGGGGTCGCCACCGGAGCCGGCGCAGATACGGCGGCCGCCGGCGCAGACCCGGCCACCGGCGCAGACGCGGCGGCTGGCGCGAGCGCGGCCGCCGGCGCGGAGGACACCCCGGCCGCCGGCGCGGACACGGCGGCCGGCGCGAGCGCGGCCGCGACGCCGCTCGTCGTGATCGCCGGCGACACCCCGCTCGCGCACGCGCTCGCCGAGCAGGCCGCGGCCGCCGGCTGGGACCCGCGCCCGCCGACGGGGGCGCAGGGCGAGGTCCCGTTCCTGATCCTCGACTGCGGCGCGGACGAGGACGACCCGCCGCTGCAGGGCGGCCCGCAGGCGATCTGCCTGCACGACGGCTCGCTCGCCGCGCTCGACCCGGGCGGGGGCGCGGTCGGCTTCCACGCGCTGCCGCCGCTGCGGCCCGGCGGCCTGGTCGAGCTGACGCGCGGGCCGGACAGCCTCGACGCGGCGGCCACCGCCGCCGAGCGCTTCTTCGCCTCGCTCGGCCTGCACGCCGCGTGGGTCGGCGACGCCCCGGGGCTCGTGCTCGGCCGGATCGTCTGCCAGCTCGCCAACGAGGCGGCGTTCGCGGTCGGCGAGGGCGTCGGGACCGCGGCCGACGTCGACGCCGGGCTCGTGCACGGCATGAACCACCCGCGCGGCGTGCTCGGCTGGGCCGACGAGATCGGCCTGCACCACGTCCTGTCCGTGCTCGACGCACTGCGCGACGAGACCGGCGAGGAGCGCTACCGCGCCGCGCCGCTGCTGCGCAGCCTCGTGCTGTCGGGGCGGCTCGGCCGCGCGACGGGCGAGGGCTTCTTCCGCTACGACGAGGACGCGAGCGCTCCGGCGTGACCGGTCTTGCCGCTGCGTCCGCCGCGAGCAGCCCCGTCGACGCGAGCGCCCCGCCCGCCGCGAGCGGCCCGGTCTGCGCGAGCGGCCCGACCGGCCCTGCTCGGGCCGGCGCAGGCTAGGATCGCCGACCGATGCACGCCGTCACGTTCCAGGCTCCCGGCGAGGTCGCCGTCGAGGAGGTCGCCTACCCGCAGCTGTCCGCCCCCGACGACGTCCTCGTGCGCGTCGAGGCGAGCGGGATCTGCGGCTCGGACCTGCACATCTACCACGGCCGCGTGCCGGTCGAGCGCGGCTTCACGATCGGCCACGAGTTCGTCGGGACGGTGCTCGAGGCCGGCCCGCAGGTCCACCGCGCGGCGGTCGGCGACCGCGTGCTCGGCACGTTCGTGACCGCCTGCGCGACGTGCACGCCGTGCATCCGCGGCGACTACCACCGCTGCGCGCACGGGCGAACGTTCGGGCACGGCTCGAAGCTCGGCGACCTGCAGGGCGCGCAGGCCGAGCAGCTGCTCGTGCCGCACGCGAACCTCACGCTGCGCAAGGTCCCGGAGGACATGTCGTCCGACGTGGCGCTGTTCGCCGGCGACGTGATGGGGACCGGCTACCACGCGATCGCGCACGCGGGCGTGCGCGCGGGCGACACGGTCGCCGTGCTCGGGCTCGGACCGGTCGGGCTGTGCGCGGTGCAGGCGGCGCGCGCGAGCGGCGCGGCGCAGGTGTTCGCCATCGACACCGTGCCCGACCGCCTCGCGATGGCGCAGCGCTTCGGCGCGACGCCGCTGCACCTGACCGAGGAGGACCCGAAGGGGGCCGTGCGCCGCGCCACCGGCGGCGGCGTCGACGTGACGGTCGACGCGGTCGGCGATCCCGGCCCGCTCGCGCTCGCGGTCAGCCTCGCGCGCGACGCCGGGGTCGTGTCGGGGATCGGCGCGTACGCCGGCAAGGGCGAGGTCCCGCTCGGCCTCGCGTGGCTCAAGGGCCTGCAGCTGCGGCTCGGGCTCGCGAACGTGATCGCCCACGTCGACCGCGTGCTCGCGCTCATGTCCGCCGGCATCCTCGACCCCGCCCCCCTCGTCACCCACCACATGCCGCTCGCCGACGCCGCCGATGCCTACGCGATCTACGACCGCCGCGAGGCGCTGAAGATCGTCCTGAGGCCCTGAATCCGCTTTTACCACTTTCTAGCTTTCTAGGTATAAGGTGGGCCGCATACCTTCGAGGGAGGCGGCAGCGATGGCGGACGGTAGCGGCAACATCCAGCGCGGCGAGGGTCTGGGCAAATGGGCCACGCAGGCGTTCGAAGCGCTGGGCGTGCTCAACAAGGGTTCGTCGAAGGCACCTCCGGTGCCGGCCCCGAACCAGGTCGATCAGCCGGTGCAGGCGGTCTCGACCAACGCGCTCAACGTCACGCGGGTCGGTGGGCTCGCGACGCTGGTGACCGCCGTCGGCGCCGCCGCGCTCGCGATCTTCAAGCTCGACAAGGGAACGACCCCGGCTCCACGCGCCGCCGCCTACGCGAGCGTCGGGCTGATCGTCGCCGCGGCACTCGTCGCCGCCGCAATCATCATCGCGGCAGACATCCGCGCGCGCACGGCGGTCGCGACGTCGGCCAAGGCCGCGCCGACGCCCCCAGCACAGACCGCGGTGAAGTCGCTCGCGGGAACCGCGCCCGCGGCGACGACGAAGGCGACGCTCGACCGGGCCTACGACTACGTCCTCGCCAACGCCGACGCAGGCAGTCTCGACGTGACGCTGCCCTCGCCCGTCGCGAACGCCTGGCGTCACATGACGATCCGCCGCACGGACTCCAACGCCGGCCACAGCGTCAACGTGCAGCCGGCCGAGGGGATCAGCGCGACGGCGCTCGCACCGGGCGATTCGATCAAGCTCTACGCGACGGACGCCGCCTGGCACACGCTGTAGCCGTAGCCGGTCGCGACGATCACGCCCAGCAGGGCCGGGGCCCGCACTTGGCGGTGTCGATCCGCCCGGCGAAGCGGGCGATCTAGGGGGAGAATGTGGCCTGTCCAGGGGGGAGAATGTGAAACTTCCAGCGGGGAGATTGTGACGCTCCCAGCGGGGAGAATGCAAAGGCCCCTGTAGGCGAAACCCGCCCGACGGCGAACGGCGACTACGCCCGCGCGCCGCCGAGCATCGCCGGCAGCTTCGGCAGCGCGCCGAGCCGGGCGCTCGGGCGCAGCCTGCGCGTGAGGACCGCACGGCCGGGCGTGACGCGGCCGCCGGCGAGGTCGAGCCAGTCGCTCCAGCTCGTGCGCAGCGTCACGTCGGGGCGTGCGTCGGTGCCGCGCTCGACGCGCGCCGGGCCGCCGCCGAGGCGCAGCGTCCACGGCTCGACGTCGGCGAACGCGAACTGGACCGACAGGCTCGTGCCGTTCGTGTCCGGCATCGAGCGGCGCACCGTCTCCATCACGAGCTCGATCGTGGCGGCATCCAGCGGCGGCGCCGCCTGCTTCTCCCCCAGCAGGCCGGCCTGCACGAGCAGCGGGCCCTGCTCGGCCAGCTCGCGCGGCGTCAGGTCCGGCGGGACGACCGGCGGGCCGGGCAGCTCGTCGATCGGCATCCCGGCGCTGCGCAGCTTCGTCCGCAGCGACGTGACGCCCTCCTCGCCGATGTCCTCCAGCGAGAACCCGAACACCTCGGTGTAGCGGCGGTCCCAGGCCGGCGGCTGCAGCACCGCCGCGCCCCACGGAGTCACCTCGCGCAGCACGTCGGCGACCGCGCGCCGGCAGCGCTCGTCGCCGGAGGCGACGTCGTGCAGCAGCTTGACCCCGAACGCGATGTGGCGCTGCTCGTCGCGCGCGATCTCCTGCATCCCCTGGCGGAACGCCGGCAGGATGTCGCGCTGCTCCAGGTAGCGCGTGATGAAGTGCTGGCCCGGCTGCGCGAGCGTCGCCTCGATCACCATGTGGTAGAGGGTCACCGCCGCCGAGAGCTTCGCCGGGGAGCGGTCGCGCCGCAGCTCGTCGGCCATCGTGTCGAGGCGGCCGAAGACCTTGCGGAAGCCCCACGTCAGCTCCGGCTTGATCGCGCGCAGGCCGCTGCGCGCGCTGCCGTCGCCGAGCCCGCAGACCTCGTGCATGAAGCGCTTGAAGAAGACCGCATGGCGCGCCTCGTCGACCTGCTGGGTCGTGAGGAAGTACTTCTGCTCCTCCAGCGGGGCGGCGTCGATGTAGGGCGAGAGGTTGTCGGCGACCGCGTCCTCGCCCCAGAAGAACAGCGCGTAGTTCCACAGGGCCGCCTTGCGCTCGAAGTCGGTCAGCTCCTCGCGCCACTGGCGCGCATCCTCGCTGAAGTCGAGCTCGGTCGCCTTCCAGTTGCCGTGCTCCCAGCGCGCGTAGAGGTCCTGGTAGGAGATCAGGTCCGCGGCGGCCGTGCTGCGCCCGGCGCCGTTCCCGCCGGGGATTTGAACCTCGTTCAAGTCCACGCCGAGTACGATAGACGGCGCCTTGAACGGAAGTCAAGAAACAGTCGCGGCGCCCAGCACGGACCGCCGGGGAGAGCTGCTCGCGATCGGTCGCCAGCTGTTCGCCAAGCACGCCTACGACGAGCTGTCGATCGACGACGTCGCGGCCGCCGCGGGCGTCGCGAAGGGCCTCCTCTACTACTACTTCAAGAGCAAGCGCGGCTTCTACCTGGCGACGATCGCCGCCGAGGCCGACGAGTTGCTCGCACTCGCCCAGCCGGACCCCGCGCTGCCCCCCGCCGAGCGCCTGAAGCGCACGCTCGACGCGTACATCGCGTTCGCCGACGAGGCGTCCGAGCGCTTCCGCGCGCTCGTCGTCGCCGGCCTCGGCTCGGATCCGGAGGTGCGCGCGATCCGCGACCGCGACCGCGCGCAGTTCCTGCGCCTGCTCGCCGAGGGCGTCGCCCACCAGCCCGAGCCCTCCCCCGCGCTGCGCGCGGCGCTCGAGGGCTGGCTGAGCTTCATCGAGGGCGTCTGCCTCGACTGGCTCGACCACCGCGACCTGAGCGCCGACCACCTGCGCGAGCTGATCGTCGCCGCCCTCGCCGGCTCGCTCGGCGCGGCGATGGCGGTCGACCCGACGTTGGAGATCGACTTCAGCGTCTTCCCGGCGAAAGACGCCGGTCCGGCCCGGTAGCCGCGTACGCGGCGCTGAGCGCGCTGGCGCAGCTGCTTGCCCGCGAAGGTGAAGCGGACCGCGCGCAGGACGCCGGCGCGCGTGGCGTCAATAGAGGCGAACGTCGCTCCGCTACCGATTGAGCGTCGCCATCCCGGTCGCGTCGTAGCGCTCGCCGGCGGCGGGCGGGAGCGCGTCGGCGATCGCACGCAACTCGTCGGGCGAGAGCGAGACGTCGAGCGCGCCGGCGTTCTCCTCCAGATACGCGCGGCGCTTCGTGCCGGGGATCGGCACGACGTCGTCGCCCTGCGCGAGCACCCACGCGAGCGCGAGCTGGCCGGACGTGACGCCCTTCTCGGCCGCCAGCTGCTCCAGCCGCTCGACGAGCTTCAGGTTCGCCGCCAGGTTCTCCCCCGTGAAGCGCGGGCCGTGGCGGCGGAAGTCGGTCTCGTCGAGGTCCTCGGGCGACTTGAAGCGCCCGGACAGGAAGCCGCGCCCGAGCGGCGAGTAGGCGACGAAGCCGATCCCCAGCTCGCGGCAGGTCGGCAGCACCTCGGCCTCCGGGTCGCGCGTCCACAGCGAGTACTCGGTCTGAACGGCCGCGAGCGGGTGCACGGCGTGCGCGCGGCGGATCGTCTCGGGCGCCGCCTCGCTCAGGCCGATGTGGCGGACCTTGCCCTCGCGCACCAGCTCGGCCAGCGCGCCGACCGTCTCCTCGATCGGCGTCCCGGGGTCGATGCGGTGCTGGTAGTAGAGGTCGACGTGGTCGGTGCCAAGTCGCGTCAGCGATCCCTCGATCGAGCGGCGCACGTTCTCGGGCGAGCCGTCGAGCACGCGGCCGGTCGGGTTCTCCGGCGTCGCCGCGACGCGCACGCCGAACTTCGTGGCCAGCACGACCTCGTCGCGGCGGCCGGCCAGCGCCTTGCCGAGCAGCTCCTCGTTCGCGTACGGCCCGTACAGCTCGGCCGTGTCGAGGAACGTCACGCCGAGCTCGATCGCGCGATGGATCGTCGCGATCGCCTCGCCCTCGTCGGTCGTGCCGTAGAAGGCCGACATGCCCATGCAGCCGAGGCCGAGGGCGGAGACCGTCAGCCCGTCGCCGAGCGTGCGCTGCTCCACGCCGGCCATCACGCCTCGATCGCCTCCGACGACGGCCGCACGCCGACGTCGGGCGGGGTGTCGCGCAGGTACCACTCGGCGTCCAGCGCGGCCTTGCAGCCCGAGCCGGCGGCGGTGACCGCCTGGCGGTAGGTGTGGTCCACCAGGTCCCCGGCCGCGAACACGCCGGCGAGGTTCGTGCGCGTCGAGCCGCCGGCGGTCAGCACGTAGCCGTTGTCGTCGAGCTCGACCTGGCCGCGCACGAGCTCTGACTGCGGCTCGTGGCCGATCGCGATGAACGCGCCGGTCGCGGGGTGATCCTGCAGCTCACCGCTCCCGACGTGGCGCAGCCGCACGTTCGCGAGCCCGCCGTTCTCGCCGGCGACGAGCTCGTCGACGACGAACGGCGTCAGGAACGCGATGTTCTCCGCCGCCCGCGCGCGGTCGAGCATGATCGGCGAGGCGCGGAACTCGTCGCGACGGTTGACGATCGTGACGTGGTCGGCGAACTTCGCGAGGAAGATCGCCTCCTCCATCGCCGAGTCGCCCCCGCCGACGATGACGGTCTCGTGCTCCTTGAAGAAGGCGGCGTCGCAGGTCGCGCAGTAGCTCACGCCGCGGCCGCTCAGCGTCTCCTCGCCCGGCACGCCGAGCTTCTTGTGCTGGGCGCCCATCGCGAGCACGACCGCCTTCGCGCGGTGCGCCTCGTCGCCGATCCAGACGGTCTGGACGCCGCCGTCGCTCAGCTCCACCTTCGTCGCGTCGTCGGTGATGAAGCGGGTCCCGAAGCGCTCGGCCTGGTCGCGGAGCTCCTGCATCATCTCCGGCCCCATGATCCCGTCGCGGTAGCCGGGGTAGTTCTCGACCTCGGTCGTCTGCTGCAGCAGGCCGCCCCAGGCGAAGCCCTCGATCACGAGCGGGCGCAGGTTCGCGCGCGCGGTGTAGAGCGCGGCGGTGTAGCCCGCCGGCCCGCTGCCGATGATGACGACGTCCTCGATCTCGTTGGCCATCCCTGCTCCAGTCGCGGTCTAATACTTCACAAAGTATAGCGCCTCACGCCGCCGCGCCGCGCGCGGGCGACGGCCGCCCCCGCCAGTCCTGCACGCGCCGGCGCAGCTGGAAGTAGGCGATCACGCCCGGCACCGTCGGCAGCCAGAACGCCAGCAGACGGTAGGCCAGAACGGCCAGCACCGCGAGCCCGGCGTCGACGCCGAAGGCCGCCAGCGCGCCGATCATGCCGCCGTCGACGCCGCCGATCCCGCCCGGCAGCGGCAGCAGGTTGCCGAGCATCCCGACGAAGAACGCCTGGATCAGCACGGCCAGCGGCGGTGGGGAGCCGAACGCGTGGAAGCACGCCCACAGCACGCCGATGTTGAAGGCCCACCAGGTGATCGCGCCGATCATCGCCCAGTCGGGGTGCAGCGCCTTGTAGATCGCGAAGCGCACGCCGCCGCGCACCGACGCCGGCCCGAGCGCGAGCGGCCGCAGCAGCTTCGCCAGCCGCGGCCGGTGCAGCGCCATCTGCGCCATCCGCGCTTCCATGTCCTCGGGCACGAACGCGAGCGCCAGCACGAACGCGATGATCCCGCCGCTCACGATCGCCGGCAGCACCGTCACGGCGAACGGCGCCTCGCCGGGGAAGACCCCCGCGCGCAGCCCGACGCCGCAGATCAGCATCGCCGCCAGGTAGACGCCGTAGAGCAGGATCAGGAACGCGATCATCCGCTCGGCGACCTCGCGCCGTTCCATCCCCGAGCGCCGCAGCGCCCACGCCGTCAGCGCCACCCCGCCGGCGCCGGCGGCCGCGAACAGGCGCGTCGCCGCGATCCCGGCCATCGTGATCAGCGCGCTGTCGCTGTGGCGCAGCGGCGAGCCGGGCGGGACGTGGACGCCGTGGAACAGCGCGATGTAGCTCCAGATCGACGCGACCTCGAACGCGAGCGCGACCGCGAGCCACACGCGATCGCCCTTCGAGACGTGCTCGGCCGCCTCCTTGACGCCGCCGATCTGCGGCAGCACGAAGTACAGGAACGCGATCGCGGCCGCCACGAACAGCGCGAACGCGATCGTGCGCCGGCGCGTCAGCGTGACGCGCGGCATCTCCTCGTCGTGCTCGTCGTCGCCGCGCGGCGGGTTGGCCTCGGTCACCGGCGCGGTGGAACCGGCCCGCCCGTCCGCACGCTCGTCGCGCGGGCGCGGCGGGGGCGGCTGCTCGTCGGGCGGACAGGCCGTGCGCTGGTCGGTCGCGTCGCCCACCCGCCGTCTCCTAGGCGTGCGCCTTGGCCTCGAGCGCCTGCACCGCGCGCACGAACCCGATCAGCGGCCGCTCAGCGGCCGGCGCGGCGCGGCGCACGCCCTCGGTCAGCGCCAGGCCGGCAAGCAGGTCGATCACGTAGTGCTCGCCGAGGTAGACGAGCGCGACGCCGAGCGTGAGCGCGTAGGCCCAGCCGAGCGCGCCCTCGACCGGCCCGACCTCGGCGAGGATGCGGGCGGCGTTGACGGAGGTGGCGAAGTGCAGCGAAGGCATCGCAGCCAGGGGGTTGCCTCCCAGCAAAGAGTAGAGCGGACCCCAGCGGTGCTTCCAGAACTGCTCGCCGTACTCGATCATCACGCGCCGAACCTGCGGCACGTGATCATCGCCGAGACGACCCCGCTGGGCGGCATACCACGGCGGCGCGGTCGGGACCAGCCAGTAGACCGCGGCGCCGAGGTCGAAGACGGCGTACGTGAGCGCCGCCGCGCGGCCGAAGGTCTCGCGCCGGCGCGCGAGCACGTAGGCGGTCGCCGCGTGCGGGACGAGGAACCACATCCAATGCGTCCACACGAGCACCTTCTCGAAGCGCCGCAGCTCGCCCGGCGCCGACAGCAGCCGCTGCAGCCGCAGCGTCGGCGGGACGCCGAGCCCGAGCGCGCGGTCGGCGACGATCGGGTAGTCGACCCGCAGGCGCCGCAGCTGCGCCTCGGGGTCGTCGTGCGGCATCTCGTACGCCGCGATGTAGGCCCACATCTGCAGCAGGCACGCGGCGACGTCCCGCGCGCGCGTGCGCGGGACCGCGACGCACAGCGCGACCGGCGCGGCGGCGGCGGCGGCGAGCACGGCCGGTTTGGGCAGCGGCCGGCGGCGGCGCACGAGCGGGGCGGCGGCGCCGGCCACGACGATCGTCCACGCCGCCGCACGGATAGCCCTCGACTTGCGCAAAGCGGCGCCAGTATATGTGCGACCCGCGGGCGCACTTGGCCCGTAGGATCCGGCGATGAGCGACTACGAGCTGGTCCACGCCTACGAGACGGTCAACCTGCACCGCGCCGGCGGCGCCGCGCGGATCGAGCTGAATCGCCCGGACAAGCGCAACGCGTGGGACGCGACGCTCTCGCGAGACCTCAAGGCCGCGCTCGCGCACGTCGCCGAGGACGACACGCTGCGCGCCGTCCTGCTGACGGGGGCGGGCAAGGGCTTCTGCTCGGGCGCGGACCTGTCGGCCGGGTTCGACCCGACGCCGGACGGCACGCCGGACCTGCGCACGTCGCTGCACGAGCGCTACCACCCGGTGATCCTCGGCCTGCGCACCCTGCCCAAGCCGGTCGTCGCGGCCGTCAACGGCGCCGCCGCCGGCGTCGGCTGCTCGCTCGCGCTCGCGGCCGACCTGGTCCTCGCGGGCGAGTCGGCCTACTTCCTGCTCGCGTTCGTGAACATCGGGCTCGTGCCCGACGGCGGCTCGTCGGCCTTCATCCCGACCCGCGTCGGGCTCGCGCGCGCGACCGAGATGGCGATGCTGGGCGAGCGGATCGGGGCCGCGCAGGCACTCGAGTGGGGGCTGGTCAACGCCGTGCACCCCGACGAGCAGCTGCTGCCCGCGGCCAGCGAGCTCGTCGCGCACCTCGCGATCGGGCCGACGCGCGCGTACGCGGGCGCCAAGCGCCAGCTCAACGCCTGGTGCTTCGGCGGCCTGGAGGCGCAGCTTGCGCTCGAGGCCGACGTCCAGCAGGAGCAGGCGGGCGGCGCCGACTTCGTCGAGGGCGCGACCGCGTTCCTGCAGAAGCGCCCGCCCCAGTTCACCGGCCGATGACGGGCCGCTTCGACGTGCCGCGGCGCTCCGCCGCTCTCTGAGTAGAATCCGCGCCGCCTTGCGTCCCGCCGCCCGTCTCCGCCGCCGCCTCGTCGCCGTGCTCGCGCTCGCCACGGCGCTCTCGCTCGTGCTCGCGAGCAGCGCGTTCGCGGGCTTCATCACGCCGGAGTCCGGCGGGTCGCCGAACGCGGACCAGATCTCGTCGCTCTACAAGATCATCCTCTACATCGCGATCGTCGTGTTCGTGGTGGTGGAGGGCGCGCTGCTCTACTCGGTCTTCCGCTTCCGCGCCCGCAAGGGCCGCGTCGCGGCGCAGATCCACGGCAACACGCGCCTGGAGGTCGCCTGGACGGTCGCCGCCGCGCTGATCCTCGTCGTGCTGGCGACGATCACGTTCGTCAAGCTCGGTCCGATCAAGAACCCGCCCAACAGCGACGCGAACGGGCTGACCGCCGACGACGGCGTGCTGACCGCCTCGGCGAGCCTGCCGACGCCGCCCAACGGCCGCAAGCTCACGATCTGCGTGACCGGGCGCCAGTACATCTGGCGCTACACGTACGGCAGCACCTGCCAGGGCAACGCGTTCGGGGTCCCCTACTCCTACCAGGAGATGGTCGTGCCGGCGAACACGACGGTCGTGCTCGACGTCGAGGCGACCGACGTGATCCACTCGTGGTGGATCCCGCCGCTCGGCGGCAAGGTGCAGGCGATCCCCGGCTACAAGAACTACACCTGGTTCAAGGCGCCCACGCCCGGCAAGCTCTACAAGGGCCAGTGCGCCGAGCTGTGCGGGCGCAACCACGCCGACATGACCGCGCAGGTGCGCGTCGTGACGCCCGACCAGTACACCGCCTGGCTGGCCGCCCAGAAGCGCCGCATCGCCGCCGCCAACGCGCAGGCGCTCGCGCTCAAGAAGCAGCTGACCCAGTTCGGCGATCTCTAGGAACACGAGGAGCAAGACCGATGGCCACCACCGCACCCGCGCTGCGCCCCGTGCCCCAGGTGATCGCCCACGAGGTCGCCGCGCGACCGCGCCGCACGCGCTGGACCGAGTGGATCGCGACGACCGATCACAAGCGGATCGGGATCCTCTACATGGTCACGACGTTCGCGTTCTTCCTGATCGGCGGCGTCGAGGCGCTGCTGATCCGCCTGCAGTTGGGGGAGCCGAACAACAACTTCCTCACGCCCGAGCACTACAACGAGCTGTTCACGCTGCATGGGACGACGATGATCTTCCTGTTCGTCGTGCCGATGATGGCGGGGCTCGCGAACTACTTCGTGCCGCTGATGATCGGCGCGCGCGACATGGCCTTCCCGCGCCTGAACGCGATGTCGTATTGGCTGCTGCTGTTCGGCGGGCTCGTCTTCTACAGCTCGGTCTTCTGGCAGCCGCCGGAGGCCGGCTGGTTCTCCTACACGCCGCTGTCGAGCATCCTCTACTCCCCCAGCGGCGGGCAGGACGCGTGGATCTACCTCGTCCACCTCACCGGCATCTCGTCGCTGCTGGGCGCGATCAACTTCTACGCGACGATCGTGAACATGCGCGCGCCCGGCATGAGCTGGGGCCGCCTGCCGCTGTTCGTGTGGGCGATCCTGATCTACGCGCTGCTGCTGATCCTCGCGCTGCCGGTGATCGCCGCGGCGGTCACGATGCTGCTGACCGACCGCCACTTCGGCACCCACTTCTTCGACCCGACCCAGGGCGGCTCGCCGCTGCTGTGGCAGCACCTGTTCTGGTTCTTCGGGCACCCCGAGGTCTACATCATGATCCTGCCGGGCTTCGGGATCATCTCGGAGATCCTGCCGGTGTTCGCGCGCAAGCCGATCTTCGGCTACAAGGCGATCGCCGCCTCGACGGTCGTGATCGCGTTCCTGGCCGCGCTCGTGTGGGCCCACCACATGTTCACGACGCCGGTGCCGACCGTCGTGCTGGGCTTCTTCATGCTCAGCTCGTTCCTGATCGCGGTGCCGACGGGCGTCAAGATCTTCAACTGGATCGCGACCCTGTGGCGCGGCTCGCTCGTGATGGCGACGCCGCTGTACTTCGCGGTCGGCTTCATCTCGGTGTTCGTCGTCGGCGGCATCACCGGGATCTTCCTGGCCGTCTTCCCGGTCGACTGGCAGCTGAACGACACCTACTTCGTCGTCGCCCACTTCCACTACGTGCTGATGGGCGGGGCGGTCTTCACGATCTTCGCCGGCCTCTACTACTGGTTCCCGAAGATCACCGGCCGGATGCTGAGCGAGCCGCTCGGCAAGGCGTCGTTCTGGTTCATGTTCGTCGGCTTCAACGTGACGTTCCTGGTCCAGCACGCGGCCGGCCTGTCGGGCATGCCGCGGCGCGTGTACCAGTACCCCGCGCACGCCGGGCTGACGGTCTACAACCAGATCTCGACGGTCGGCGCGTTCATCCTGGGGATCGGGATCCTGCTCTCGGTGGTCAACTTCGCGCGCAGCGTCAAGCGCGGCGCGCTCGCGGGCCCGGACCCGTGGAAGGCGAACACGCTCGAGTGGTTCACGACCTCGCCGCCGCCGGTCAACAACTTCGACGTCGTGCCGCGCGTGCGCTCGGTGGAGCCGATGAAGGACATCCGCCGCCAGGTCGAGCGCCAGAGCGGTATCGAGCATGACGCGCCGGCCCCGCGGCCGACCGTCAACGCCTAACCTGGGCCTCTGCATGGAGGCCTCCCGCCTCACCTCCCCCGTTCGCCCGGCCGCCGCCTCGGTCGCCGGCGCGCGCCAGCTGCTGGCCGACTACGTCACGCTGTGCAAGCCGCGCGTCCAGCTGCTGCTGCTGCTCACGACGGTCGCGACGATGGAGGTCGCCGGCAGCCCGTCGCTGGGGCTCGTGCTGCTGACGCTGCTCGGCGGAGCGCTGTCGGCCGGCGGCGCGGGCGCGGTGAACCACTGGTACGACCGCGACATCGACGCGCGCATGGCGCGCACCGCGACGCGCCCGCTGCCGTCGGGCCGCGTCTCGCCGCGCGCCGCGCTGACGTTCGGGATCGTGCTCGCGGCGCTGTCGTTCGCCGAGCTGTCGCTGGCCGTGAACCTGCTTGCGGCGTGCCTGGCGCTGTCGGGCTTCCTCGGCTACGTGCTCGTCTACACGCTGTGGCTCAAGCGCGCGACGCCGCAGAACATCGTGATCGGCGGCGCGGCCGGAGCGGTGCCGCCGCTCGTCGGCTGGGCGGCGGTCCGCGGCTCGGTCGGGGCGGCCGCGCTGTACCTGTTCGCGATCGTCTTCTACTGGACGCCGCCGCACTTCTGGGCACTGTCGCTGCTGATGAAGGACGAGTACGCGAAGGTCGGGATCCCGATGCTGCCGGTCGTCCGCGGCGAGGACGAGACACGCCGCCAGATCGTGCTCTACAGCGCGCTGCTGGTCGCGGTGACGTTCCTGCCGTTCGCCGCGCGGCTGTTCGGCGGCGTCTACGGGGTCTGCGCCGGGCTGCTCGGCGCCGCGTTCCTCGCTTTGGCGTTGCGCCTCCAACGCCGGCCGGCGCCGCCGGCGTCGCGCCGCGCGGCGCTGCGCCTGTACCTGTTCTCGCTGCTCTACCTCGCGCTGCTGTTCAGCGCGATGGTCGTCGACGTCAAGCTGTAGGATCCGCGACCCGATGGACCGCCGCCTCGCCCGCAAGAACATCCGCTCGGCGCTGATCGCCACGGCCGTCTGCGCCTTCATGTTCGGCGCCGCGTTCCTGGCCGCCGCGATCTACATCCAATGAGCGCCCCGGTCGAGCACGACGCCCCGCCGGTCGGCGAGGAGATCCACCTTCCCGGCCCGAGCCTGCTGCCGATCATGACGGCGGTCGGCCTGACGCTGACGATCGTCGGCCTCACGGTCGGGCTGCCGTTCCTGATCCCCGGCGCGGTGCTGTTCCTGTCCTGCGTCTGGCGCTGGATCGGCGACACGCGGCGCGACATCGCGCAGCTGCCGCCCGAACGCTAGCCGGCGGCCGCGCGGCGCGCCTGGCGTCCTCGGTCGCTCGCGTGCAAAGCACGCCACGCTCCCTGCGTCCTGGCCAGGCACCCCGCGCACCTCGCCGGGCTAGCGTCCGGCAGCGTCGGCTAGGGCTCGGCAGCCACCAGCGGCAAATCGCAGACCGCCCCGTCCTCGGTCCACACGCGCACCACGTCGCGCATCGACAGCACGCCGACGAGCTCGCCGCCCTCGACGACGACGAGGTGCCGGAAGCCGCCGCGGACCATTTCGCACGCCGCGCGCTCCAGCGACCAGTCGGGCGCGGCGAACACGAGGTCGCTGGTGAGGTGGTCGCCGACGCGCTCGCGGTCGGGGTCGAGGCCGCGGCCGATCGCCGCCAGCACGTCGCGCTCGGTCAGCAGGCCGGGGCCGGGCGCGTCGCCGTCGAGCACGATCGCCGAGCCGACGCCGCGCTCGTGCATCAGCCGCGCCGCCTCGCGCAGCGAGTGGCCCGGCCCCACGGTCAGCGACGTCGCGGACATCCCTTCGCGCACCTGCATCGAACCGGCACCTCCCCGGAGGTCAGCTTGCAACGATTGCATCGATCATACCCCGCCCTCGACCGGCCCAACGGTCGGGAGCGCCAACGCGCCAAGTCGGCGCACCGCAATCCAAACAGTCCGAGCCGGACGTATGTGGAAGTGCCATGCAACGACCAGGAACCGTTCGTCACCGCACGCAGCTCTACACGGAAGCGATGCGAATCGTCGAAGCCGAGTACGCGGCGGACCTGGAGCTGGACGACATCGCACGGCGCGTCGCGTCGTCGCGCCGCCAGCTCCAGCGAGCCTACGCCGAGATCGGCGGGACGACGTTCCGCGAGCACCTGACGCGCGTGCGCATGGAGCGCGCCGCGGCGCTGCTCGCGAACGGCTCGCTCACCGTGCGCGAGGTCGCGCGCCGCGTCGGCTACCGCCAGCCGGCGCAGTTCGCGAAGACGTTCCGCCGGCATCTCGGCGCCGTCCCCTCGACCTACCGGGCGCGTGCGCGCGAAAGCCACACGTCGTTCCCGCATCAGCGGGCCGCCTGAGCCGACGACCCGCGGACCGCGTCCGGGACCGTGCCGGGCGCCCCCGCGTCAGCCCGCGAGCGCTCACGCCGCAATCGTCGCGCGCGCCTTATAGGATTCCGCGACCGGAGAGACTTGCGGGTGCTCACGAGAGGATTCAGCGGTGCGTAGGCACCCCATCATGCAGATGGTCGCGATCGGTCTGATTGCGTCGGCGATCGGCATCGCGATCGCGCTGTCGATCCATTGGTTCCCCGCCGACGCGGCCAAGCAGGACCATCCGATCGACACGCTCTACGACGTGCTGATGATCTGCTCGGTGCCGATCTTCGTGCTCGTCGCGACCGTCGTCCTCTACTCCGTGTGGGCGTTCCGCATGAGGCCCGGCCAGGAGGACCAGGACGGCCCGCCGATCCACGGCAACACGCGCCTCGAGGTGATCTGGACCGCGATCCCGGCGATCATGCTCGTCTCGCTGTGCAGCTACGCCTACGCGGTCCTGCACGACGTCGAGAAGTCGCGCAAGAACGAGATGGTCGTCAACGTGCGCGGCATCCAGTTCGCGTGGCAGTTCACCTACCCGCTGGGCGGCGGCAAGCAGGTCGTCTCCAACCAGCTGTACCTGCCGAAGGACCGGCCGGTGCGCTTCGAGGTCACGACCGCCGACGTGATCCACTCCTTCTGGGTCCCCGCCTTCCGCATGAAGACCGACACCGTCCCCGGCATCACGACGCAGATCCGCGTCACGCCGACGAAGCTCGGCAGCTACCCGGTCGTGTGCGCCGAGCTGTGCGGCCTCGGCCACGCGGTCATGCGCTCGACCGCCTACGTCGTGACGCCCGCCGCCTTCAGCGCGTGGCTGGCCAGGCAGCAGGCGCCGCCCGCGGCGGCCGGCGGCGGCGGGGGCGGCGGCGCGCCGAGCGGCGCCCAGCTCGCGGCCGTCGGCAAGCAGGCCTTCACGAGCGCCGGCTGCGGCGGCTGCCACACGCTCGCCGACGCCGGCGCGAGCGGGACCGTCGGGCCGAACCTCGGCACGATGCTCAAGGGTCAGAGTCAAGACGAGATCCGGCAGTCGATCGTCTCGCCAAATGCGAAGATCACGAAGGGATTCCCCGCGAACGTGATGCCGCCGAACTTCGCCCAGACGCTTTCCAAGCAGCAGCTCGACGGCCTCGTCGCCTACCTGTCGCAGGTGTCGAAGTGACCGAGGAGACGCATCGATGACCGCAAAGCTGCGCGCGCCCGGCTGGTACCGGGCCGGCCTGTTCGTCCTGCTGGGCACGGCGTTCTCCTACGTGATCGTGGGGATCGTGCGCACGGCGATGCACGAGCACACGCCGTGGCACGACGGCACGGCGATCCTGACGGTCGGCCTGCTCGCCGTCCCGCTGTTCTTCCTCGTCGGCCTCGGCGCGTTCGACTACTGGTTCTACTGGGCCGCCGGGCGCGCGACGCGGCCGGAGGACCACTCCTCGCACGGTGCCCACAGCTGGAAGGACTACTTCCGCGTCAACACCGATCACAAGGTGATCGGGATCCAGTACGTCTGCACGTCGTTCTTCTTCCTGTTCGTCGGCGGGATGCTCGCGATGCTGATGCGCGCCGAGCTCGCCCAGCCGGGCATGCAGTTCGTCAGCACCCAGGGCTTCAACGGCCTCGTCTCGGTGCACGCGGCGCTGCTGATCTTCCTGTTCGTGATCCCGGTCTTCGCGGGCCTCGCGAACTTCGTGCTGCCGCTGATGATCGGCGCGCCCGACATGGCCTTCCCGCGCCTGAACGCGCTGTCGTTCTGGCTGCTGCCGCTGGCCGGGATCATGATGGTCTCGAGCTTCCTCGCGCCCGGCGGCGCGTTCGCGACCGGCTGGACCGCCTACGCCCCGCTGTCGACCGACGCCCCAACCGGCCAGCTGTTCTTCACGATCGCCGTGCAGCTCGCGGGCGCGTCGTCGATCGCGACGGCGCTGAACTTCCTCGTGACGATCATCACCATGCGCGCCCCCGGCATGAGCTTCTTCCGCATGCCGCTGCTCGTGTGGGCGAACTTCTCGACCTCGCTGCTGGTCGTGATCGCGACGCCGTTCATCGCCGCCTCGCAGTTCTTCGTGCTGCTCGAGCGAGCGCTCGGCTTCCAGTTCTTCGACGCGTTCGTCGGCGCCGGCAAGAACGGCAGCGTGCTGATGTACCAGCACGTCTTCTGGTTCTACTCCCACCCGGCCGTCTACATCATGATGCTGCCCGGGTTCGGGATCATCAGCGAGGTCCTGTCGGTCAAGGCGCGCAAGCCGATCTTCGGCTACCGCATGATGGCGTTCTCGCTGATCGCGATCGTCGTGCTCGGCTTCACCGTGTGGGCGCACCACATGTTCGTCTCGGGCATGCAATCGTGGATCCGCATCCCGATGATGATCACGACCGCGATCATCGCCGTGCCGACGGGGATCAAGATCTTCTCGTGGCTCGCGACGCTGTGGCGAGGGGTGCTGCACATCGACACGCCGATGCTGTTCGCGCTCGGCTTCCTGATCACGTTCACGCTCGGCGGCATCAGCGGCGTGATGCTGGCGATGGTGCCGTTCGACATCCATGTCTCGGACACGTACTTCATCGTCGCCCACATCCACTACGTGCTGTTCGGCGGGTCGCTGTTCACGATCTTCGCGGGCGTCTACTACTGGTTCCCGAAGATGACCGGGCGAATGTACGACGAGCGCCTCGGCAAGCTGCACTTCTGGTGCACGTTCGTGTTCTTCAACGTCACGTTCGCGCCGATGCACGTCATCGGGATCCAGGGGATGCCGCGCCGCGTCGCCGACTACGCGCAGCAATGGGCCGGGATGAACCTGATGATCTCGATCGCGAGCTTCCTGCTCGGGCTCTCGATGCTCGTGTTCCTCTACAACATGGTCGTCAGCTGGCGGCTCGGGCCGCGCGCCGCCGCCAATCCGTGGCGCGCGCTGACGCTCGAGTGGCAGGTCTCCTCGCCGCCGCCGATCTTCAACTTCGACGCGGTCCCGACCGTCGTCGGCGGGCCCTACGAGTACGGCGTGCCGGGCGCGGTGCACGGCATCTTCCAGTCGCCGGCCGAAGCGGTGCCCGCGGGCGCCGGTGCCGGGTCCACCACGCACGGAGCGGAGCACTGATGGCGAACGTCCTCGTGGTCGCGAACGACACGCATGGCGGGCGCAAGCTGATCGAGGCGATCCAGGCGCGCGCCGCGGCCGGCGACGCGCAGTTCGTCGTGATCGCGCCGCAGAACAAGCCGCAGTCCGGCTACGTCATCTACGACGAGGCCGTTCGCGACGCGGCGATGAACCGCGTGCAGACGACCCTTTCGGCGCTGCGCGACGTCGGCATCGAGGCACGCGGCGACGTGATGGACCCCGACCCCTTCAACGCGACGCTCGACGCGGTGCGCGAGTACGGGATCGACGAGATCATCGTCTCGACCCACCCCGAGACGCGCTCGGGCTGGATGCGGCGCGACCTGATCGAGCGCGTGCAGGAGGCGACCTCGCTGCCCGTCAGGCACGTCGTCGTCGACCTCGACGCCGACCGCGAGGCCGAGACGCACACGCTCGTCGTCGCCAACCAGACGGCCGGCGGCGCGCCGCTGTTCGCCGAGCTGAAGGCGCGCGCGAGCGAATCGCCGCACCGCTTCACCGTCGTCGTGCCGCAGGACGGCGGCGACGGCCGCCACGCCGCGGAGGCGCGCGAGCGGCTGCAGGGCCTGCTCGACCACCTCCACGCGGAGGGGATCGCGGCGACCGGCTCGATCGGCGACCCGGACCCGTTCACCGCCGTCATGAACGCGCTGCAGTTCTACCGCGTCAACGAGATCGTCATATCGACGCTGCCGAAGATGCGCTCGCGCTGGCTGCGCAGCGACCTCGTCGAGCGCGTCAAGCGCGCGACCGCGGCGCCTGTCGAGCACGTCGTCGTCGACGTCGGCGGGGGCGCCTCCGGCGCGGAGGCCGCGTGATGGAGGCCGCCTCCGGAGCCCTGCACGCGCCCGGCGCGGCGCCCGTCGAGCACGAGCACCACGGGCCGCCGGAGGCCCACCGCAGCTCGCGCGTCGAGCCGCAGATGCTCGGCATGCTGCTCTTCATCATCTCCGAGGTGATGGTCTTCGGGGCGTTCTTCACGGCCTACTTCTTTATCCGGGTCGTGGACGCCAACCCGTGGCCGGCCGTCGGCACCGAGCTGCCGAAGGTCGTCGCCGGCTTCAACACCGCGATCCTGCTGTCGTCCTCGATCACGCTGCACTGGGCGCTCACGGCGGTCAAGAACAACAACCGCGCGGGCTTCAAGGCGGGCATGCTCGCGACGTTCTTCCTCGGCGCGACGTTCCTGTTCGTGCAGGTCAACGAGTACGTCCACATCGGCTTCTCGCCGCACGACAGCGCCCAGGCGTCGGTCTTCTACGGGCTGACCGGCCTGCACGGCGCGCACGTCTTCATCGGCCTGTGCCTGCTGCTGATGGTCAACATCCGCGCGTTCCGCGGCCACTACTCGCCCGAGCAGCACCGCGGAGTCGAGGTGCCCGGGATCTACTGGCACTTCGTCGACGTGATGTGGGTGATCGTGTACAGCACGGTCTACCTGCTGTAGGCGGCGGGGCGCCGTGCTCAACCCGCTGCGCTCCGAGGGCGAGGCGTTCCGCTTCCTGCTGTACGTCGCCGGCGTCGTGCTGGCGATCGTCGCGCTCGTGCTGATCGTGCGCGCGCTGACCTGAGCGGGCGCCCGCGCGGACGCGCCGTGCGCCACCATTAGGGCTCGTGCGGCTCTCCGTCGATCCCGTCGTGCTGTCGCTGCTGGCGCTCGCCGGCCTGCTGTACGTGCGCGCGCTCGGCATCCTGCGCCGCCGTAACCTGCGCGTCTCGCGCGGGCAGCAGGCCTGCTGGTGGATCGGGATCGCGCTGCTGACGATCGGCCTCAACGGTCCGATCGACGCCTACGACGACCGGCTGCTGAGCGTCCACATGGCCCAGCACCAGCTGATCGGTGACCTCGCCGCACCGTTCCTGCTCGCGGGCGTGCGCTCGCCGCTGCTGCTGTTCTACCTCCCCCGCCCCGCGCTCGTCGCGCTCGCGCGCCGACGGTGGCTGCGCAGCGCCTTCCGCGTCCTGCGGCGGCCGCTCGTCGCGCTGCCGGTGTGGGTGCTGACGACGTACGCCTGGCACATCTCGGCGCTGTTCGAGGGCGCGCTGCGCCACCCGCCGCTGCACGCGCTCCAGCACGAGTGCTTCCTGGCCGCGAACCTGCTGCTGTGGTGGCCGGTGCTCGAGCCCCAGCGCCGGCGCATGGGCGGGCAGCTGTGGAAGATCGGCTACATCTTCGCCGCGCGCATGTCGACGATGTTCCTCGGGATGGTGTTCGTGTTCTCGCGCGGCGTGCTGTACGCCGGCGTCTACGGGACCGGGCCGCGCGAGGGGCTCTCCGCCTTGAGCGACCAGCAGACGGCCGGCGGGACGATGATGTCGCTCGACATCGCGATCATGGCGATCGCGGCCTGCTGGTTCTTCTGGGTCGCGTCGCGCGAGTACGACCGCGAGGAGGCTCCGACGCTTCCCACGCAGCAGCGGCCCGAGCGGCCGCTCGCCGGGAACGTCAGCGAACGGTGATCGTGCCGTGCATCCCGGCCGCGCGATGGCCGGGGACGGTGCAGTAGAACGTGTAGGTGCCGGGCTTGAGGTCGACCGTGACGGTCGAGACGCCGCCGCCGGAGACGACCTTGCCGGTCGCGAGCGTCGGGCCGTTCGCGCCCTGCTGGATCGCGATGTCGTGCGGCGTCGAAGACTTGTTCTGCGAGTTGATCGTGACGCTGCCGCCGGTCGCGGTCGCGCTCGACGCCGTGTAGGCGAGCTGGCCGCTCGGGTCGGCGTCGATCTGGAGCTTGCCGCCCTGCTCGACGGCCGGCTTCTGCGTCGTCGTCTTGACCGCCGCCGCGAGCGCGCCCGTGTCCTGGCCGGGCCGCGCCGCCGCGTACTGGACGTAGGCGGCGACGTCGCTCGCGTCCTGGCCGGTGAACAGCTTGGCCGGCATCTTGCCGTTCTGGTTCGGGTACAGGATCTGCTCGCGCACGACGCCGTGGATCACGTTGCGCCGGAAGCCTTCCTGGAGCGACTGCGCGAACGCGTCGTCGAGGTCCGGGCCGACCGTCCCCTTCGTGCTGGCGCGCGCGAGCGTGTGGCAGGCGCCGCACTTCTGCACGAACAGGACCTTGCCGTGGACCGGATCGCCCGAGTCGCTCTTGACGTTGCCGCCGCAGCCGGCCAGCGCGACCAGGGCGGTCGCGGCCAGCGCCGACGCGGCGCACGCCGCCCCTCTCCGCACGTTCACGAGCATCTCCGGCGCGGGATGCTATCCGAGCGTGCGGCCGCCATGCAGCGTGGCCAGCGGAGCGGTCAGGAGGCGTCGAGCGGCGCCGGCTGCGGCAGCTCGCCGAGGCGCCCCTGCGCGGCCGCGATCACCCCGCGCGCGACGCCCTCCCACGACCACCGTTCGCGCACCGTGGCGACGATCGCGTCGCGCGTCGCCGCCCGCAGCGGGGCGGGCGCGGCGAGCCACGCGACGACGCGCGCGGCGATCGCGCGGACGGGGTCCGACCCGCCGCCCGTGCGGAACGCGAGCCAGGGCGCGACCTCCGGCGGGACCGTCTCCGCGAGCGCGCCCGCGACCTCCGCGAGGCCGCTGTGCTCGGCGCAGACGGGCAGCGCGCCGCAGGCGGCCGCCTCGGCGGCGACCATCCCGAACGCCTCCGGGAACGTGCTCGGCACGACGAGCGCCTCGCACGCGGGCAGCAGGTCGGCCAGCTCGTCGTGGTCGAGCCGGCCGGTCAGCACGACCCGCTCGCGCAGCCCGCGCGCCGCTTCGAGGTAGCGCGCGCGCTCGTCGTCCCCGAGGCCGTCCAGGAACGCCTGCAGCAGCTTCAAGGGCTCGCGCGGGCCGCCCTCCGCCGCGCGGCCTTCCGCCGCGAGCGCGGCGACGGCGTCGAGGTCGCCGTCGGCGAGCGCAGCCAGCAGCCGCTCGAACGCCGCGCGGTAGGCGCCGAAGCCGACGACGACGAGCCGCGCGCGCGGCTGCGCCGACAGCACGAGCGGCCACGAGGCGAGCAGCAGGTCGACCCCCTTGGAGACGATCAGCTTGCCGACGAACGCGACGAGCCGGTCGCCGGCCGCCGCGCCCTCGGCGACCGACGCGAGCGCCGCCGCCGCCTCGCCGACGTCGCGGGCGAAGGCGGAGGCGGGGTTGGGCTCGCCGGCGGCCCCGGTCGCGCCGACCGGGCCGGGCGTGTCGGCGGCGTCCGCATCGCTCGCGGGGCCCGCCGCTGCGGCGACGACCGGTCCGGCCTGCGCCGCGAGTCGCGCGGCCAGCTCCGCCACGCCCGCGCGCGCGGGCGCCGGCTCGCGCGGCGCGAAGCGGGCGACGTCGACGCCGGGCGGGCCGAGGCGCGTGCGGGCGGGCAGCCCCGGGTCGTCGAGGGCCGCCCACAGGCTCTCCGCGACGTGGCGCGAGCCGACGAGCACGGCCCGCGCGGAGGCGATCCCCTCGCGCGCGGCCGGCAGGAAGCGCGGATGCGGCTTGACCGTGTACTCCAGCGCGCTCCCGTGGACCTTGACGGCGTACGGGATCGCGCCACGCCGGCGCGGGATGCCGGCGCCGCCGAGCGGCGGATGCCGGCGCCCGTCAGGCAAGGAAGCAGCCGGTGAGGTGTGCTCCGCACATGAACCGGCGATGACGCCGCCTGGCGGGATGCCGGCGCCGCCGAGCGCACGCGCCAGCACGAGCGGTCCCATGACCAGATGGTTGGCGAGCGCGACGTCGGGTGCGGCGCGTGCGACGACGTCGCGCACGGCGCGCACGTTCGCGGCGACGTACGCCTCGATCTCGACCTCGCTGCAGTCCTGGAACGGGCGCGCCTCGATCCCCTCGTAGCGATCCGCGACATAGACCGGCAGCAGCCCGTCGAGGGCAGGCCGGTAGACGGTGCAGCGCACCGGCTCGCGCAGCGCGCGCACGCGCAGCTCGCCGCCGTCGTCCCAGTCGCCGGCGGCATCGACGAAGCCGAGCTCCTGCGGCGCGCGGTCCTGGCACAGCAAGTGGACCTCGTGGCCAAGCCCCGCGAGGGCAGCCGCGAGGCTCGCGTTGTAGACGTTCGAGCCGGTGCCGTGCAGCAGGTAGCCGTGGAAGACCAGGATCCGCACGGCCGACAGGCTAAGAGCCCGCTCGGCGGCCGGCGCAGGCGGGCGCGGCGGCGCGGCGCCGGCGCCGGGGGCCGTTGCTAGGATGCCGCGCGTGAGAACGCTGCAGCGCTATCGCATGCGCACGCCCTCGACGGGGCGTGAGATCGTGCTCCAGGCCGAGCCCGGCACGCACTACGTCGACCGCGAGACGGGCGAGCCGCTCGAAGTCGTCGCGACGCTGCTGCCGCTCGCGCCGACGCCCTCGGAGCTGCCGTGGGCGGTCGAGAACCTGCGCGTCTGCAACTGGTGCGACCAGCTCGCGCAGAAGGACCTCAACGACTGCCCCCACTGCGGCCGCCGGATGGCGCCCGTCGGCGATCGGTAGCCGCGCCGCCCTCGTGCCGCGCCGCCCGCATCCGCTCGCCCTCACCACCGCGCTCGTCCTGGGCCTGCTCGTGCCCGTCGGCCTCGCGGCCTGCGGCGGCGGCTCCTCGCCCTCGGCGCAGACGCTCGACACGCCGCCGCTGACGGTCGACACCGGCGCGACGCTGCCCTCCACGCCCAGCACGACGACGACCGGCACGACCACGACGACCACGAGCGCCGGCAGCGGCGGCGCCTCCGGCGACTCGTCGTCCGGCGGCTCGTCGGGCGACGCGGGCGGCGGCGGTGCGGCCTCCGCGGGCGGCGGCACCGGCGGCACGGGCCAGGCCGGCAACGGCGGCGCCGGCGGAGGCGGCGGCGCGGGGACCGGCGGGACGGGCGGCACCGGCCAGGGCGGCAACGGCGGCGGCGGCGCGAGCGCCGGCGGCGCGTCCTACCAGAGCTTCTGCAACCAGAACCCGGGCGCCTGCTGAGCCGCAGGCGCCCGCGCAGCGCCGAGCCGCGCCGCGCCGCGCGCGAGCCGGTGGCGAGCGCCCGCCGGCCGGCGGCCGCAGGCGCCCGCGCCCGGCCGGCTACTTCCTCTTCTTCGGCGGCTTCGGCGGCACCGGCGTCGTGATCTCGGTCGCGGTGTACGTCAGCCGCGCGGTCTGGTACAGGCACTTGTACTGCGCCTGTGCCCCGACGCTCACCTGGGCGGTCTGCGTCACGAGGTCGCGGCAGTTCGACGCGCGGCTCGCGCGCCAGCCGTTCGTGTTCGGCAGGTTCACGGCCAGCACGGGCGCCCACGTCGGCACCGTCAACGCGACCACGTCGCCCTTCTTGACGGGCAGCGTCGTGTCGAGCGGGAACTGCACGGTCGTCCCGAGGAACGGCTGGATCCGGAACACCGGGCTCTGCGCCTCCACGACGAAGAAGCGCTTGGGCTTCTGGCGCAGCACCGTGATCTGCACGCGCGCGGTGCCGCCGTAGGTCGAGTTGAAGAAATGGATCTGCTTCGTGTTGAGCTGGCCGAGTTGCAGCGTGAACGCGACGACGCGCCCGTCGGCGGGCGCGGTCGTCGGATATGGCAGGTCGGCGGTGCGTACCTGCAGCGCCGTCGTGCGGGTCACGACGAAGCAGGGCGAGGGACAGGTCGCGGTGACCGCCACCGGGCTCGAGCCCAGCTCGACGGTCTTCGCGGAAACGGGGATTGCGGCGACGGCGAGCAGACAGCCGAGCGCCGCCACGGCGAATGGGATGCGCTTCATACCCGCATTCAACACGAGCGCGGGGCGGAAGGACCGCCCCTACAGCTTCGTGACGTTGACGGCCTTCGGGCCCTTGTCGCCCTGTTCCTCCTCGTAGGAGACCTTCACGCCCTCGGCGAGCGAGCGATAGCCGTCGCCGGAGATGCCGCTGTAGTGGACGAAGAGGTCGCGACCGCCGTCATCGGGCGTGATGAACCCGAAGCCCTTGTCGTCGCTGAACCACTTGACCGTTCCCGTTGCCATGTACGTCCCCCGAGGGTCTGGTGCTGCGTTGGCCGACTTGTCAGGGGAAACCTAGAGCAATGGGTGCGGCCGAAGCAAGTCGGCGGCGGCGGCGATCTCGCCGGGATCGCCCGGCGCCGGCACCCACGGCAGCTCGAGCGGGTCGCCGACGTAGCGCGGCACGACGTGAATGTGGAAGTGGAAGACCGACTGCCAGGCGATCGCGCCGCACGAGTTGACGAGGTTGACGCCGTCGGCGCCGAGGCGCTCCTTCGCGCGCGTCGCGAGCTGCCGCGCCGCCAGCGCGCAGGCGGCAAGGTCCTCGTCGCCGATGTCGAGCAGGTCGGTCGCGTGCGCGCGCGGGACGACGAGCGCGTGACCGCGCGTGGCCGGGTTGATGTCCATGAACGCGACCGTGCGCTCGTCCTCGGCGACGATCGTGGACGGAAGCTCGCCCGCGAGGATCTTGCAGAACAGGCAGTCGGGGTCGTTCACGGGCGGCAGCTTATCGGTAGCCTGCAATCGCCCGTGCCCGATCGCCGCCACCTCCGCGACGCGATCGCCCACCTGGCGGCGATCGAGCGTCCCTCCGCCTCGCCCGGCGAGCGCGAAGCGGCGCACTGGATCGCCGCGCAGCTGTCGGAGTTCGGCTGCGAGGCACGCGTCGAGGCCGAGCGCGCGCACGGCGGCTACTGGTTCCCGCTCGGCGTGCCGAACGCGCTGGCGGGGATCGCCGGGCTGCTCGCGCGGCGCGCCGGCGGACGCCGCGGCGTGCGGGCCGCGGCGGCGGCGATCGGCCTGTTCGCGGCCGCCGCGATCTGGGACGACATCGGCGGCGGCGCGCTGTGGTTCCGCCGTCGCTTCCTGCCCAGCCGCCCGACCTGGAACGTGATCGCCGAGACCGGCGACCGCTCCGCACAGCGCACGGTCGTGTTCGTCGCCCACCACGACGCGGCCCACTGGGGCCTGCTGTTCCACCCCGGCGTGCTGCCGCTCGTCGACCGCGTCGCGCCGCGGCTGCTCGAGCGCGCCGACACGTCGCCCCCGCTGATGGCACCCGTGTTCGCCGGCCCGCTGCTGGTCGCGCTCGGCGCATTGGCGCGCCGCCGCCGCGCGACGACCGCCGGGACCGTGCTCGCGCTCGGCTCGGCCGCGACGTTCGCGGAGATCGGCGCGCGCGGCGTCGTCCCCGGCGCGAACGACAATCTCACCGGCGTCGCGACGCTGCTGGGGATCGCGACCGAGCTGGCCGAGCGGCCCGTCGAGGGGCTGCGCGTGCTGCTCGTCTCGACCGGCTCGGAGGAGAGCTTCATGGAGGGGATGCAGGCGTTCGCGCGCCGGCACTTCCCGGCGCTCGATCGCGAGACGACGCATGTCGTGTGCGTCGACACGGTCGGCTCGCCGGAGCTGACGCTGATCGAGGGCGAGGGGATGCTGCGGATGCGCGACTACCCCGACGGCTTCAAGCAGCTCGTCGAGCAGTGCGCGCGAGAGAGCGGCGTGCACCTGCGCCGCGGGCTGCGGCTGCGCAACGCGACCGACGGGCTGATCGCGCTGCGCGCCGGCTACGAGACGGTCGCGCTCGGCTCCGTCACGCGGCTGAAGGTCCCCGCCAACTACCACTGGCCGACCGACGTGCCCGAGAACGTCGACCACACGACCGTCGAAGAAGCGGTCGTGCTGTGCACGACGGTCGCGCGGCGGCTGGCCGAGGCGGCGCGCGGCGCCGCGCCGGCCGAGACGGTCGAGGCGTAGCCGCCGCTCAGCCCAGCCGCTCGCGCGCGTGGGCGATCGCCTCGGCGCGGGTGCGGACCTCGCCGGCGTACGTCGCCGCCTCCAGCTCCGCGAGCAGCTCGCCGAGTCGCGGTCCGGGGCGGATCCCGAGCGCGTCGGCGAGCTCGTCGCCGCGCACTGGCGGGCGCGGCGGCCCGCCGGGCGCGCGCCACGCGAGCGCCGGGCCGATCAGCTCCCGCGCGAGCGCGAGATGGGCCTCGATCGCCTCCTCGGCACGGCGTCCGCGGGTCGCGAGGCGGTCGGCGACCGACAGCAGCGTGACGTCGACCTCGACCGGCGCGCACGCCTTCAGGTAGCCGTGCTCGACGCGCGGCGGCAGCGGACGCTCGCGTACGAGGAAGCCGAGCCGCAGGTGGTGGCGCACGAGCGCGGCGACGTGCGCGCGCAGGCGCTCGCTCGCGTGCAGGCGCGTGAGGATCTCGCGCGCCAGCTCGGCGCCCAGCTCGTCGTGGCCGTAGAAGGTGACGCGCCCGGCGTCCGTGACCGCGCGCGTGCGCGGCTTGGCGATGTCGTGCAGGAGCGCGCCGAAGCGCAGCGCGGTGGCGCGGGTGAGGTCGTCGGCGAGCGGCTCGGCGAGCAGCTTCGCGACCGCCGCGCCGCGCCTGGCGCCGAAGATCGCGGCCGGGTCACGCTCGAGCGCGATCGTCTCGCGCAGCACCGCGAGCGTGTGCTCGTAGACGTCGAGGTGGTGGTAATGGCTCTGCTCGACGCCGGCGAGCGCCGGCAGCTCGGGCAGCACGACTTCCAGCGCGCCCGTGCGCTCCAGCAGCGCGAGCCCGCCGAGCGCGTCGGGCGCGGCGACGATCCGCTTGAGCTCGGCGAACACGCGCTCGGCGGCGACGCCGGCGAGCGCCTCGTGGCGGTCCTCGGCCGCCTCGACGGTCGCCAGGTCGGGCTTCAGGTCCAACTCGCAGGCGAAGCGTGCGAGGCGCATGACGCGCAGCGGATCGGACTTGAACGACTGCGGAGAGACCATTTGCAGGCGGCGCTGCGCGAGATCGCGCTCGCCGCCGTGCGGATCGACGCGCTCGCCGCCGGCGAGCGGCTCGGCGATCGCGTTGACCGTGAAGTCGCGCTGGCCGAGGTCGGCGGCGATCGAGCCGCCGAGCAGCGGCGAGAGGTCGGCCTGCCAGGCCCCGCCGCGGACGACCACGCGCCAGGCGCCGAAGTCCTCGGACAGCGGGAAGGCGGCCCCGTGCGCGGCGCGCGCGAGCGCGCGCGCGGCCTTCGCGACGTCGCCTGTGACCGCGAGGTCGAGGTCGGTCGTGCGGCGGCCGAGCAGCCGGTCGCGCACGCTGCCGCCGACGAGCCACGCGTCGGCGCCGGCGAGCGTGCGGCGCGCGAGGTCGAGCGGGTCCTGTGCGGACATGCGGTCAGCTCCCGGCGCCGGCGGCCGGCTCCCCGTCGCGGTGATATTCGCGCGTCACGCGGTCCGTCAGCGCGGTCGTGATCTCGTAGTCGATCGTGCCGACCTGGCTGGCGAGCCGCTCGGCGCTCTGGCCCGGGCCGACGAGGACGGCCGGGTCACCCTCGCGCACGCCGGACGGGTCCGGTCCGACGTCGACCGTGATGTTGTCCATCGACACGCGGCCCGCGAGCGGGCGCGGCTGGCCGCCGATCACGACCGTCCCCCGCTTTTCCCAGGCGCGGTGGAAGCCGTCGCCGTAGCCGATCGGCAGCGTCGCGATCCAGGTCGGCTCGGTCGCGGTGAACGTCGAGCCGTAGCCGACGCTCTCGCCCGGCGCCAGCGGCTTGAGCGCCGCCACGTACGACGACAGCTCCAGCGCCGGCTCGAGCCCGTGCGCGGCTGCGTCGATCCCGAACGGATCCAGGCCGTAGATCGCGATCCCGCAGCGCACGAGGTCGAGGTGGCTGTCGGGCAGCGACAGCGTCGCGGCGCTGTTGGCGGCGTGCAGCAGCGCGTGGGGGGCGAGCGCGCGCACGCGCTCGCCGAAGGCGGTGAATCGCGCGACCTGCGCGCGCGTGCCGTCGCGATCGGCGTCGGCGCAGGGCAGATGGGTCGTGGCGCCGGCCAGCTCCAGCTCCGGCGCGCCGGCGACCTGCTCGGCGAGGCGCGCGAGCGCGCCGGCGTCGCGCGTGCCGAGCCGTCCCATGCCGACGTCGAGCTTGACGTGCACGCGGATCCCCGACCGCCCGCTCGCGCGCAGCGCGGCGACGAACAGCGGCGACCAGGCGACGATGTCGGCGTCCGCGTCGAGCGCGAGCGGCAGCTCGGCGGCGCTGATCGCGCCCATCACGAGCAGCGGGCCGGCGATCCCGGCGGCGCGCAGCTCGGCGGCCTCGCCCGCGGCGGCGACCGCGATCCAGTCGGCGCCGCCGCCCTGCGCGGCGCGCGCGGCGGCGACCGCGCCGTGGCCGTAGCCGTTGGCCTTCACGACCGCGCACAGCGCGCTGCCCTCCCGCAGGCCGGCGCGCAGGCGCGCGCAGTTGCGCTCGATCGCCGCGAGGTTGATCCGCGCGAGCGCGCGCAGCGCCATCCTGCGCTCCCGCGTTACGCGTTCACCAGCGCCGCGAGCACGTCGAGGCGCGTGACGACGCCGATCAGCTTCCCGTCCGCGTCGACGACCGGGAGGCGGTTGTGGCGCCGCTCGGAGATCAGGCGGGCGGCCTCGTGGGCGTCGCGCTCGGGCGTGACGGTGATCGGGTCTGCGGTCATCATGTCGGCGACCGTCGAGGCGACCGCGCGCTTGACGCGCTCCTCGAACGGCTTGAGGCGCCCGAGGAAGATCTCGCCGCCCATCAGGTTGAAGTGCAGCGGCATCCGCAGGTCCTCCTCCTCGTCGCGCAGCACAAGGTCGGACTCGGTCACGATCCCGACGACCCGCCCGTCGCCGTCCACGACGGGGACGCCTGGCAGCTCGTGGCGCCTGAGGACGTGCAGCAGCGACTCGACGGAGTCGTCGCGGTGAACGCTCACGGGATCGCGCTCCATGATCTCGCCGACGGTCGGCATGGTCGCGGAGACTAGCGCTCCGACAGGCGATCGGTGGCCCGCGCGGCCGGCAGTGCGTCGATCACGTCGCGCGCCATCGCGCCTTCGACGCCGACGCGCTGCGCGACGAGGCGCCCGGCGCGGCGGTGCAGCTCGACGCCGGCGCAGGCGGCCGCGAAGGGAGCGACGCCGCGTGCGAGCAGCGCGCCGATCACGCCGGACAGGACGTCGCCGGTGCCGGCCGTCGCGAGCGCGGGCGCGTCGCCGCGGCTGATCGCGACCGGGTCGGTCTCGCCGGGGCCGACGACGAGCGTGTCGTCGCCCTTGAGCACGACGATCGCGTTCGCGCGGCGCGCCGCCGCGAGCGCGCACTCGAGCCGCCGTGCGCGCACGTCGTCGCTGGAGCAGCCGAGCAGCCGCGCCAGCTCGCCGCCGTGGGGGGTGAGGACCGTCGGCGCCTCGCGCGCGGCGAGCGCGGCAAGCGGGTCGCCGGAAGACGCGTCGCGCTTGGCGGCTCCGGCGCGGGCCGCGGCGCGGGCGCCGCCGGCGGTCTCGGCGGTCGCAGCGCGGCGCTTGGGGCCAGCGCCGGCCCGCTGGGCGCCCGCGCCACGGCTGTCGCTCGTGCCCGCCGCGTGCGCGTTGAGGCCGTCGGCGTCGAGCAGCAGCGGGATCGGTGCGCGGGCCGCGAGCTTGCGCGCGAAGCCGGCCGCGGCCGCCGTGCGCCCGAGCCCCGGGCCGAGCACGAGCGCGCCCGCGCGCTCGCAGCGCTCCAGCGCGGGCGCCAGGGCGGCCGCCTTGAACGCGCCCGCCGTGTCGTCGGGCAGCGGCGCGCTCATCACCTCCATCGAGCGCAGCTCGAACACGAGGTTCAGCGACGCCGGCACGAGTACCGTCACGTAGCCGGCGCCGGCGCGCGCGGCGCCCTCGGCCGCCATCGACGGCGCGCCCGTCAGCCCGCGCGAGCCGCCGCACACGAGCACGCTGCCGCCGTCGAACTTCGTCGACCCCGGCTCGCGCGCCGGCAGCTCGCCGAGCACCGCGTCGCCGATCAGCCCGAACGCGGGCAGGACCGGCTGCCCCTCCTGCGGGATCCCGATGTCGACCACGACCACCTCGCCCGCATGCTGCTTGCCGGGCGCGATCCACAGCCCCGGCTTGGCGGCGTGGAACGTCGCCGTCGCGACCGCCCGTACCGCGGGCCCAACAGCCTCGCCGGTCGACGCGTCCACCCCGGACGGCACGTCGCACGCGACGACCGGCACGCCGCGCTCCGCGGCCGCCGCCATCGCCTCGATCGCGTCGCGCGGGAGCCCCTCGGGCGCGCCGCGCGCCCCGGTCCCCAGCACCGCGTCCACGACGCCCGCGCACTCGAACAGCGCGCCCGGGTTGAACGGCCGCCCCGGCGAGCCGGTCAGCCTCTCGCACATCGTGCGCGCGTCGCCGCGCAGCTCGCCCGCCGGGCACAGCAGCTGCACGTCGACCTCGCGCCCGCGCGCGCGCAGGCGGCGCGCCGCGACGAGCCCGTCGCCGCCGTTGTTGCCGCGCCCGCACACGATCGCGATCGGCCCCTCCGGCACGACGCGCGCGACCAGCTCCGCGAGTCCGGCGCCGGCGCGCTCCATCAGCTCGATCCCGGGGATCCCGCAGGCGTCGATCGCCCAGTTGTCGAGCGCGCGCTGCGCGGCGGCGTCGGGCAGCGGATCGAGCCAGTCGGGGAGGCTCACTCGACCGTGACGGTCTTCGCGAGGTTGCGCGGCTGGTCGACGTTGAGGCCGCGCAGGCGCGCGACGTGGTAAGCGAGCAGCTGCAGCGGCACGACCGCCAGCAGCGGCGCGAGCATCCAGTCGGTCGCCGGCACTTCGATCGTCGCGTCGGCGTGCGCGCCGATCTCGTCGTTGCCCTCGGTCACGATCGCGATCACGTGCGCGCCGCGCACGCGCACCTCCTGCATGTTGGAGACGACCTTGTCGAGCACCGGCGAGTCGGTCGCGACGACGACGACCGGCGTCTGCTCGTCGAGCAGCGCGATCGGGCCGTGCTTCATCTCGCCGGCCGCGTAGGCGTCCGTCGCGATGTAGGAGATCTCCTTCAGCTTCAGCGCGCCCTCGAGCGCGACCGGCAGCCCGACGTGGCGCCCGAGGTAGAGGAAGAAGTCCGACTCGTAGTGGGCGCGCGCGCACGCCTCGACCTTCGCGCCGTCGCGCTCGAGCAGCTGGGCGATGCCGGTCGGGAGCTTCTTGAGCGCGCTCACGAGCTGCGTCAGCCGGGCCGGCTCGAGCGTCCCGCGCAGCTCGGCGAGCCGCAGCGCGAGCAGGTACATCGCCGCGACCTGCGAGACGAACGTCTTCGTCGCCGCGACGCCGATCTCCAGGCCGGCGCGCGTGAACAGGACGCCGTCGGCGTCGCGCGTCGCCTGCGAGCCCATCACGTTCGTGACCGCCAGCACGGCCGCGCCGCGCTCGCGCGCGAGCCGCATCGCCGCCAGCGTGTCGGCCGTCTCGCCCGACTGCGAGATCCCCACCACGAGGTCGCCCGCGCCGACGACGGGGTTGCGGTAGCGGTACTCGGACGCGACGTCCATCTCGACCGGCACGCGCGCCCACTCCTCGATCGCGTAGCGGCCGATCAGGCCGGCGTGGTAGGAGGTGCCGCAGGCGACGATCACGATCCGACGTACCTGGCGCAGCAGCTCGTCGTCGATCGCGCCGAGGTCGCCGAGGTCGACGCCCTCGCCGCGCGCGGCGCGGTCGGCGACCGTCTCGGCGACCGCGTCGGCCTGCTCGTGGATCTCCTTGAGCATGAACGTCTCGTAGCCGCCCTTCTCGGCGGTCTCGGCGTCCCAGTCGATCTCGGAGACCTCGCGCTCGACGGGCGCGCCGTCGGCCGCGCGCATGAACTCGACGCCGCCGGAGCGCAGCACGACGATCTCGTCGTCCTCGATGAACTGCACGCGGCGGGTGTGCTTGAGGAACGCCGGCACGGCCGAGGCGAGGAACTGCTCGTCCTCGCCGCGCCCGACGACGAGCGGACACTCGCGCCGCGCGCCGACGAGCAGGCCCGGCTCGTCCGCGCTCATCGCGACGAACGCGAAATGGCCGACGAGTTCGCCGAACGCCGCGCGCACGGCCGCCGCGAGGTCGCCGTCGTCGTGGGCGGCGATCAGGTGGGCGATCACCTCGGCGTCGGTCTCGGACGTGAAGACCGCGCCCTCGCGCTCGAGCCGGCGCTGGAGCGCGACGTAGTTCTCGACGATCCCGTTGACGACGATGTGGATGCGGCCCTCGCCGCCGACGTGCGGGTGGGCGTTGCGCTCGCTGACGCGACCGTGCGTCGCCCAGCGCGTGTGGCCGATGCCGGTGCCGGCCGGCTCGGCGAGCGCGACCGGCGCGCCCGCGGCCTCGCGCCGCTCCTCGCCGGCGGGCTGCGCGGCGACCGCCTCGCGCAGCGCCGACAGGTTCCCGACCGCGCGCACCGATTCGACGCGGTCCCCGTCGAGGATCGATATGCCGGCGCTGTCGTAGCCGCGGTACTCGAGCTTCTCGAGGCCGGCCAGCAGCAGCTCGCGGACCGGTTGGGCGCCGACGTAGCCGACGATGCCGCACATTGCTGAAGAAACCTCCTTGGGGGCTCTGACAGGCTACCGAGCGGCCTGCGCCGCCGCACCTTCTGCCAGCGCGACGAGCCGCTCGCAGGTCGCGTCGGCTTCCCGCTCGCTGGGCGCCTCGACCATCACGCGCAGCAGCGGCTCGGTGCCGGACGCGCGCACGAGCACGCGCCCGCGGCCGGCGAGCGCCTCGCTCTCGCGCTCGATCGCGGTCCGCAGCTCCGACCCCTCCGCGGCACGCTCGACGGCCGCGCGGTCGGGCAGGCGCACGTTGACGAGCTTCTGCGGCAGCTTCTCCATCGCGTGGCGCTCGGCGAGGTCGGCGCCGCCGAGCGCCTCGAGCGTCAGCAGCGCGCTCGCGATCCCGTCGCCCGACGGCGCGAAGCCGAGCTCGATGATGTGGCCGGACTGCTCGCCGCCAAGCGCCCAGCCGCGCTCGCGCAGCGCCTCGAGCACGTAGCGGTCGCCGACGGCCGTGGTCGCCACCGCGATCCCCGCCTGCGCCATCGCGGTGTGGAAGCCGTAGTTCGTCATCACCGTCACGGCGACGCCGTCGCCGGGCAGGCGGTCGTGCGCGCGCAGGTGCAGGGCCGCGAGCGCGATCAGCTCGTCGCCGTCGACGACGGCGCCCGTGCGGTCGATCGCGAGCACACGGTCGCCGTCGCCGTCGAACGCGAAGCCGGCGTCGTGGCCGCCGGCCCGCATCGCGTCCGCGAGCCGCTCGACGTGCGTCGAGCCGCAGCCGTCGTTGATGTTGCGGCCGTCGGGGTGGTCGGCCAGCACGTCGACGTGCGCGCCGAGGCGGCGGAAGATCTCCGGCGCGGCCTGGTAGGTGGCGCCGTTGGCGCAGTCGAGCAGGATCCTGCGCCCGCACAGGTCGAGCTGCGCGAAGCGCGCGTGCAGCTCGCGCAGGTAGTCCTCCAGCGTGCCGTGCAGCGTCATGACGCCGCCCGGCTCGGCGAGCGCGGCGGGCTCGTCGAGCAGCGCTTCGATCTCCTCCTCGCCCGCGTCGGACAGCTTGTCGCCGTCGGCGCCGAAGAACTTGACGCCGTTGTCCGCGTACGGGTTGTGGGAGGCCGACAGCACGACGCCGAGGTCGAAGCCGTAGCGGCGCACGAGCAGCGGCGCGGCCGGGGTCGGCAGCACGCCGCCGAGCAGCGCCTGGCCGCCGGCCGCCGCGACGCCCGCGGCGACGGCCGCCTCGAGCATCTCGCCGGACGCGCGCGTGTCGCGGATCACGAGCACGCGCGGGCGCTCCGCGTCTGCCCGCGCCGTCGCCGCGCGTGCGAGCGCAAGCGTCAGCTCCGCCGTGAGGAACTCCCCCGCGACGCCGCGGACGCCGTCCGTGCCGAACAACCGCCGGGCCACGGTTCAGGAAGCTAGCGCTTGGAGAACTGCGGGCGCTTGCGGGCCTTCTTGAGGCCGGCCTTCTTGCGCTCCTTCGCGCGCGCGTCGCGCGTGAGGAAGCCGCGGCGCTTCAGTTCGCCGCGCAGGTTCGGGTCGGCCTCCAGCAGCGCGCGGGCGATCCCGTGACGCAGCGCGCCGGCCTGCGCCGAGACGCCGCCGCCGTGCAGCTTGGCGACCACGTCCATCTTCGCCTCGTAGCCGACCGTCTCGAGCGGCTGGCGGATCGTGCGCTGCAGCGTGGGTCGCGGGAAGAACTCCTCGAGCGCCTTGCCGTTGACCTTGTACTCGCCGCTGCCGGGCTTGAGGATCACGCGCGCGACGGCCGTCTTGCGCTTGCCGGTGGCGGTGTAGCGGGCGCCGGAGGCGAGCGAGATCGCGGCGTCGGCGATCGGCGTCGCCTCCTGATCCTCGTCGGTCTCCGCGGTCGCGACGGACCCCTCCTCGGGCTCGCCGGCCTCGTCGTAGGGCGTGAGGCCCTCCTCGCGCGCGAGCGCGTCCTGGCCCTCGGGCACGATGTCGGGGATCAGGTCGGCGCCGGGGATCTCGGGCTTGACCCGCGGGCGCTCCTCGATCAGCTCCTCCTCGGGCTCGGCCGGAGCGGTCGGCTGCTCGGGCGCGGCGGGCGCCTCGGCCTCGGCGGCGGGCTGCTCCGCGGGCGGCTGCTCGGCCGCGGGCTCCTCGGCCGCGGGCTCCTCCGCGGGCGCCTCGCCCTCGGCGGCGGGCTGCTCCGCGGGCGGCTGCTCGGCCGCGGGCTCCTCGGCCGGCTGCTCGGCCGCGGGCTGCTCGGCCGCGGGCTCCTCCGCGGCGGGCGCCTCGCCCTCCGGACGCTCGTCCTGCGGCTGCTCGGCGTCGGTCACGAGATCTCCATCGGTTGCGGCTGCTGGGCGGCGTGCGGGTGCTCCGGGCCGGCGTAGACCTTCAGCTTCGTCAGCTGCTTGCGGGCGAGGCGGTTGCGCGGCAGCATCCCCTTCACGGCGCGGCGGATGACCTCCTCCGGCCGGCGCGCGAGCATCTCCTCGAGCGTGCGCGAGCGCAGGCCGCCCGGGTAGCCGGAGTGCCGGTAGTAGCGCTTCTCGGCGCGCTTGTTGCCCGACACCGAGATCTTCTCGGCGTTGACGACGACGACGAAGTCGCCCGTGTCGACGTGCGGCGTGTACGTCGGCTTGCGCTTGCCGCGCAGCGCGTCGGCGATCTGGGTCGCGAGGCGCCCGAGCGTCTGCCCGGTGGCGTCGACGACGAGCCAGTTGCGCTCGCGGTCCGCTGGTGTTGCGACGTAGGTCTTCATGGCACGAAAGCAGCCGCGCCCCGGGGGCGCGGCGGTCGCCCATGATAGGGAAGTCGCGCAACGCGTGCCCCGGCGGCGCGCCGCAGTGGCGGCACGGCGGGCGGCCGGGATCCGCCCGGCGATCCGTCCGCGCCGTGGATATAGTGCCGCCGTCCACACAGCCAGCCGAGTCCCTCCGCGCGCCGGAGGGAGCGGGGAACCCAGTGGCGACGCCCGCGACCGCAAGCGGTCCGGGGATCGCCCGGGGCGAATCCGGGCAGTGCCGCCCGGTAGCGCAGGCCTTTCGTGCGCGAGCCCGTCAGCTAACCCCGTAGGCGCACGCGAAAGGGCATCGCCACACGATGCTGCGCCAGCCGCGGGTGCTCCCCGCATGGAAGACGACGCTTGCCGCCGCCGCCCTCCTCGGCACGCTCGCGCTGGGTGCCGCGCCCGCCCTCGGCGTCAGCACCGGCGGCGCCGGGCTGTCCGCGCCGGCTCCCAAGCCGGGCACCAGGGTGGCGCCTACGGCGATCCCGTCGCCCGTCCTGACGCCGGTCCGCGGGATCCCGCAGCTGTCGGCCGGCATCTCGCTGCGGCGCGTCACGCGCAGGGCCGCGAGCGCGATCGTGCTCGGCTACGCGTCGAGCGCCGGCGGCCCGCTGCAGGTCCGCACCGACGTCGTGCGCCGGCTCGACGGGCTATCCGTCTTCACCGACGTGCGCACCGTCGCGCCGGGCGTGCAGCAGACGATCCGCTGGAACGGCCGCGCGCCGCAGGGCGTCGCGCTCGACGGCCGCTACCAGGTGCGGATATCGGTCGGCAGCGGGCTCGCGTCGTCGAGCGCGTCGAGCAGCGCGGCGGGCGCTGCAGGCGCCGTGCCGGGCGGCGCCGCGGCCGGCACGCCGGCCGGCGGCGCGGCGCCGCAGGCGTTCCCGCCGCCGCCCGGGTCCTCGCTCGTCGGCGCCTTCACGTTCGTCGGCGCGATCTTCCCGGTGCGCGGCAGGCACGGCTTCGGCGACGCGGCGAACGCCTTCGGCGCCGGCCGCGCGGGCCATTCCCATCAGGGCCAGGACGTGCTCGCGAAATGCGGCACCCCGCTCGTCGCGGCCGTCGGCGGCGTCGTGCGCACGCGCGCGGTCCAGTCGCTGGCCGGCAACTACGTCGTGATCGACGATCCGATCACGAAGCGCAGCTACGTCTACGCGCACCTGCGCACGCCCGCGATCGTGCGCCCGGGCCAGCGCGTCTCGGCCGGGGACCCGATCGGCGTCGTCGGCGAGACGGGCGACGCGACGACCTGCCACCTGCACTTCGAGCTGTGGACCGCGCCCGGCTGGTACGCGGGCGGGCAGCCGATCGACCCGCTGCCGACGCTGAAGGCCTGGGACCGCACGAGCTGAGGCGCGCGGTCGCGACGCCGGCGCAGCCGGGTGGTGGCGAGCACGGGCCCGCCGGCCGGCCACCGAGCGCAAGCCGGCCGCCGTCCCCCTGGCGCGGCTACGCTTCGCCGCGATGCCCTCCCCCGTGCTCGCGTTCTCCGCGCTCGGCGTCGCCGGCCTCGTCGTGCTGGCGCTCGCGCTGCTCGTGCTCCTCTTCTCGCTGCTGCACCCCGAGGGTTTGCGCCGGCCGGGCGGCTACCTCGACGGCGAGGAGCCGCAGCGACGCCGCGAGGACGACGCCGACGCGTAGGGCGCGCGCCGCAGCACCCGCTCAGCGGCGCTTCGCGGGCGCGAGTCGCGGCGTGACCGTGGCGCGCACCGTGCGGGCGTGGCGCGGCGGGTCCTTGACGACCGCGTTGAGCGACAGCGACAGCTTGCGCTGGCGCGCGAGCAGCTGCCGGAGCGAGCGCGGCAGCACGAGCCGGAGCGTCTGGCGGCCGTGCGCGGCGACCGCGATCCGCAGGGCGCGCAGCTTCACGCGGCGGTGGTGCGCGGCCGCGACCGGCCTCGTCGTCTGGGCCGCGAGCGTGCCCGCGACCGCGAAGCCGTTGCCGTTGGTCACCCGCACCGGCACCGGCCCGCGCGCCGGCACGCGGCTCGTCGCGAGCGCGAGCGTCACGCGCGCGCTGGTCCCGAACGCCGCCGTACCGCCGCCCACGCCGCCCGTCTGCGGGAGCGCGGGCCCCACCGCCCACGCCGCGCTCGTCTGCACCGCCGTTCCGGCGACGTTGACCGCCGTGACGCGGCAGGCGTACGCGCCGGCGGTCGGCGCCACCAGCGCCGGCCCCGTCGCCCCCGGCAGGTCCGCGCCGTCGCGGCTCCACTGGTATGCGAAGCTCGACGGCGCCGCGTACAGGAAGGACTCGACGAGGTCCGGCGCCCAGCTCCCCGGCGAGCACGACAGCGCGCCGCCGGCGGTCGAGGCGCCGGACACCGCCGGCGGCGCCGCCGGCCGCGGCGCGACCGACACGACGAACCCCAGCAGGACGTTGCCGCTCACGCCCGTGGAGCGGAGCTCGTGCGCGGGGCCGCTTCCGTCGAGCGGCGCATACGCGACGCTGTTCGCCGTCGGCCAGTAGATCCGCCCGGCGGCGCGATCGACCGCCAGGTTGGCGGGCGTGCCGCCGAGGTCGAGCGTCGTGGGATCGGTCGCGATGTGGCCGCTGACGTCGCTCGGCGCGCCGGTGTTGGCGAGATCGGCCCAGGAGATCCTGTTCTTGACGGTGTCGTTGACCCAGTAGATGCGGCCGGCGGCGGCGTCGACGGCGAGCGCGAGCGGATCGCTCACGGGCTCGCCGCCCGTCTTGACCACGCCGCCTCCGCTGCCGTCGAGATGGGCGAACTGGATCGTCCTGGTTTGCTGATCGCCCCAGTACACGATCCGCCTGACGGGATCGAGCGCGAGACCCGTTGGCAGGCTGTTGTTCGCGTCGATCCCGATGGCCAGCTCGCTCCCGCCCGAGCCGTCGAGGTCCGCGAACGCGATGCCGACATGGCCGCTGGTGCTGTTGCCCGCGTTGAGCCAGTAGATCCGGCCCGCGGGGGCGGCGGTCGGGTCGATCGCGAGCCCGAACGGCTCCGAGAACGGCGCGACCCCGAGGTTCAGCGGCCCGCCGCCGTGACCGCTTCCGTCCAGCGCAGCCCACCAGATCCCCTCCCGCTCGGTCCAGTAGACCCGCCCGTGCGCCGGGTCGAGCGCGAGGCCGGTCGGGTGCGTCAGCGTCGCCCCGGCCGTCGACAGGTCCATGCCACCCCCGTCGTCGAGCCGCACGAAGGAGATCGAGCTGTTGAAGTAGGCGACGTACACGCCGTCGGCGGCGCGCGCGGAGGCGGGCGCAAGCCATGCCACGACGGCGACGAGCGCAAGCGCCAGCCGCCCGGCGATGCCCGTCCGAACTCCCGTGCGCCGCGACCGCGTCACGGCAGATAAGTCTAACGTCAGATACAACTGCCGGCGCCCGCCGGGGCCGCGTAGGCGGATGCCGGCGCCCGTCAGGCAAGGAAGCAGCCGGCTTGGCGTACTCAGTACACGAGCCGGCGATGACGCCGCCTGGCGGGATGCCGGGGCCGCCTACGCGGCCCCGGTCACTCCCACTCGATTGTTCCCGGCGGCTTGCTCGTGATGTCCAGCACCACCCGGTTGACCTCGCGGATCTCGTTGATCATGCGCGAGGCGATCTGCTCGAGCAGGTCGTACGGCAGGCGCGCCCAGTCCGCCGTCATCGCGTCGTCGCTCGTGACGGCGCGGATCACGACGACGTAGCCGTAGGTGCGCTCGTCGCCTTGCACGCCGACGGTCCGCACGTCCGGCAGCACGCAGAACGACTGCCACAGCTCGCGGTACAGCCCGGCCTTGCGGATCTCGTCCTGCAGGATCGCGTCGGCGTCGCGCAGCGTGTCGAGCCGCTCCTTCGTCGCCTCGCCGCCGACGACGCGGATCGCGAGGCCCGGGCCGGGGAACGGCTGGCGCCATACGAGCCGCTCGGGCAGCCCGAGCTCCGCCCCGACCGCGCGCACCTCGTCCTTGAAGAGCGCGCGCAGCGGCTCGACGAGCTCGAACTCGAGGTCGTCCGGCAGGCCGCCGACGTTGTGGTGGGACTTGATCGTCGCCGCGCCGGTGCCGCCGCCGGACTCGATCACGTCGGAGTAGAGCGTCCCCTGGACCAGGAAGCGCGCGCCGCCCACGCCCCCGCCGGACGCCGCGAGCTTCCCCGCCTCCTCCTCGAAGACGCGGATGAACTCCTCGCCGATCGCCTTGCGCTTGGCCTCGGGCTCGGTCACGCCGGCCAGCCGTGCGAGGAAGCGCTGCTCGGCGTCGACCGCGACGAGCGGGACCTTGAAGTGGTCGCGGAAGGCGGAGATCACCTGCTCGCCCTCGTTCTTGCGCATCAGCCCGTGGTCGACGAACACGCAGGTGAGCTGGTCGCCGATCGCGCGGTGCACGAGCAGCGCGGCGACGGAGGAGTCGACCCCGCCGGACAGCCCGCAGATCACGCGGCCGTCGCCGACCTGCGCGCGGATGCGGGCGATCTGGTCGTCGATCACCGAGCCGGCGCTCCAGGTCCGCTCGCAGCCGCAGACGTCCTCCAGGAAGCGGGTGAGGATCTCCTGGCCGTAGGGCGTATGGACGACCTCGGGGTGGAACTGGATCCCGTAGATGCCGCGCTCGACGGACTCGAGCGCGGCGACCGGGGACTCGGTCGAGGACGCGAGCGCGGTGAAGCCGGGCGGGGCGGAGAAGACGGTGTCGCGGTGCGACATCCAGCAGGTCTGCTCGCGCGGGAGGCCGGCGAGCAGGCGGCCCGGCTCGTGGACGGTCAGCGTCGAGCGGCCGAACTCCCCCACCTCGGCCCCCTGCACCTCGCCGCCCAGCTCGCGCGTGAGCAGCTGCATGCCGTAGCAGATGCCGAGCACCGGGATCCCGAGCTCGAGCAGCTCGCGGTCCAGCTTCGGCGCGTCGGGCGCATAGACCGACGCCGGCCCGCCGGACAGGATGACCCCCTTTGGTGCTCGCCGCGCGACCTCCGCGGGGCCGACGTGGTACGGCAGCAGCTCCGAGAACACGCCGCACTCCCGCACCCGCCGCGCGATCAGCTGCGAGTACTGGCCGCCGTAGTCGAGAACGACAATTTCCTCGGTCGCGACGGCGGGGCCGCCGGCCTCGGCGACCGTGCTCTCGTCCTGCCTGGCCGTCCCGGCGGTGCGGATCATCGTGCCTGGCAAGGACGCAGGGAGCGTGGCGTGCTTTGCACGCGAGCGACCGAGGACGCCGCCAGGCGCGATGAGGCGTGCCGCCGCTTACGCACGCGAACCGGCGAGGACGCCGCCAGGCGCGGCGAGGCGCTCCGCTGACGCGCCCGCGGCGGCGCCCATGCCAACTTGCTGCTCCCGCTGCAGATGCTTCCCCTCCGTCTGCAGCGCGGGGGCGACCATCAGCTCGGCACGGTTGAATTCGGCGATGTCGCGGTAGCCGCACGTCGCCATCGACGTGCGCAGCGCGCCCATCAGGTTGAAGGTGCCGTCGTTCTCGCGCGCGGGGCCGGTGATGATCTCCTCGAGCGTGCCGTTCGGCGGGGTCGCGACGCGCGTGCCGCGCGGCAACGTCGGGTGGAACGTCGCCATCCCCCAGTTGTAGCCGCGCCCCGGCGCCTCCTCGGCGCGCGCGAGCGACGAGCCGAGCATGACCGCGTCCGCCCCGCAGGCGATCGCCTTCGCGATGTCGCCGCCGTTCTTCATGCCGCCGTCGGCGATCACGCGCACGTAGTCGCCGGTCTCGAGCATGTGCTGCGAGCGCGCGGCCGCGACGTCGGCGATCGCGGTCGCCTGCGGCACGCCGATCCCGAGCACGCCGCGCGTCGTGCAGATCGCGCCCGGGCCGACGCCGACGAGCACGCCGGCCGCGCCGGTGCGCATCAGGTGCAGCCCCGTGTGGTAGGAGGCGCAGCCGCCGACCACGACCGGGACCGGGATCTCGCGGATGAACTCCTTGAGGTTGAGCGGCTCGGCGACCGTCGAGACGTGCTCGGCCGAGACGACCGTGCCCTGGATCACGAGGATGTCGAGCCCCGCCTCCAAAGCGGTCTCGTAGTAGGTGCGCACGCGCTGGGGCGTCAGCGACGCGGCGACGACGACGCCCTGCTCCTTGATCTCGCGGATTCGCTGCGCGATCAGCTCCGGCTTGACCGGCTCGCGGTAGATCTCCTGCATCTCGCGGGTGGCGAGCTCGCGCGGCAGCGCGGCGATCTTCTCCAGCTGCGCGCCGACGTCCTCATAGCGGCAGAAGATCCCCTCGAGGTTGAGCACCGCCAGCCCGCCGAGCCGCCCGACGATGCCCGCCGTCTCGGGCGAGACGACGCCGTCGAGCGCGGCCGTCAGCAGCGGCAGCTCGAAGCGGTAGGGCCCGAGCGTCCAGGAGATGTCGACGTCCTCGGGGTCGCGCGTGCGGCGCGAGGGCACGATCGCGATGTCGTCGAACCCGTAGGCGCGACGCCCCTTCTTCCCGCGACCGATCTCGATCTCCATCGTCGCCCAACCCTAGCGCAGCAGCCCGTCGGATCGCGCCCCGGCCGCGCCCCGCTATGACACCTCCGCCGGCAGCGCCAGGGGCTCCGCGACGACCGCCTCACGCAGCCGCTCGGCCGCGTGCGGGTCGATCACGCCGGCGCCGAAGTGCTGCGTCGACTCGGCCCCGCAGGCGACCCCGAAGCGCAGGCAGTCGACCGGCGACTCCCCGCTGTAGCGGGCGGCGACGTAGCCGGCCAGGAACGCGTCGCCGGACCCGACGCTCGCGCGCGGCTCCTGCTGGGCGACGCGCACACGGTGCAGCTGCGGGCCTCCGCCGCTCGCGACCTGCGCGAAGCAGCCGTCGGGCACCGTCATGATCGCCTCGCGCGCGCCGAGCGAGACGATCGCCGAGACCGCCAGCGTGCGGTCGTCGTCGTCGACGAACTCGTGCCCGACGAGCTCCTCGGCCTCGCGCACGTTGGGCGAGACGACGTCGGCCTCGGCGCGCACCGCCTGGCGCAGCGGATCGCCGTCGGTGTCGACGACGGTCGTGACGCCGAGCTTGCGCAGCTCCCGGATCAGCCCGGCGTAGACGTCGGCGTCGACCTCGCGCGGCAGCGAGCCGGCGAACACGCACAGCTGCGCGCCCTGCGCGAGGTACAGCAGCTTGTCGCGGAACAGCTCCATCTCGCGCTCGGTGACGGCGGGGCCGCGCTCGTTGATCTCGGTGTGCTCGCCGGTCGTCGGGTCGAGCACCGCCGTGTTCGTGCGCGACTCCTCGCCGATGCGGACGAAGTCGGTCAGGACGGACTCGGCCGTCAGCGCCTCGACGATGCGCGTGCCGGTCGCCCCGCCGGCGAAGCCGGTCGCGATCACCGGCCGCCCGAGGCGCTTGATCGCGCGCGCGACGTTGACGCCCTTGCCGCCCGGCATCGTCGTCTGCGCGACCGAGCGGTGGCGGCGGCCGATGCGGAAGTTCGGCACCTCGAGCGTCTTGTCGATCGCCGTGTTGAGGGTGACGGTGATAATCATGCGGCCTCCATGTCGGCGCGGCGGCGCTCGCGCCGGCCCTCCCGTCGTCGGCAGCGGCGGCGCCCGAACAGGATGGCCGCCCCGGCGAGCACCGCCGCGATCGCTACCAGGCTACCCGGTCGCGCAATCGCCCGGCCGAGGCGCTCGGGCAGCCCGACGACCGGCACCGGGCGCGCGGTCAGCAGCGCGACGCGCGCGACCACGCGGCGCCCGACGCGCACCGTCAGCGTGCCGACGCGTGCCCCGCGCGGCAGCGGGCCGGCCAGCTCGTGCGGGACCCGCAGCTCGACCCGCGGCATCAGCTCGCGCGCGATCGGGAAGCGGACCGCGCGCGCCGCGACGACGTCGACGTGGTCGCCGGGTCGGAATTTCACCGACGGTCTCGCCTCGACCTGGCCGCGCGCGACCGGCGCCGCGAGGCGGTAGCTCGCGAACGCCCACTTCAGCAGCGCGAGCGCGTCGGCGTCGCGCGTGCCCTCGGTCGGGTCGCCGAGCACCGCGTCGACGAACGTGAGCCCGTCGCGCGTGCCGGACGCGACGAGGATGTAGCCGGCGGCGTTCGTGTGCCCGGTCTTGACGCCGTTTACCCATGGGACCTCGCCCACCAGCGTGTTGCGGTTGACGACGGTGCGGGGACGGGCGCCGCTGCGCAGCCGCGCGCGCGGCAGGTCCATCACGCGGCGCAGGAAGCCGTCCCGGCGCACGTCGATCGCGAGCCGCACGAGGTCGGCCGGCGACGCGAAGTTGCCGGGCTGGTCGAGCCCGACCGGCGTCGTGAAGTGGCTGTGGCGCAGGTGCAGCGCGCGCGCCTGCGCGTCCATGCGCGCGACGAACGCGGCGCGTGAGCCGGCGGCGCAGACGGCGAGCGCGTTCGCAGCGTCGTTCGCGCTCGGCAGCATCGCGGCGATCAGCAGGTCGTGGACGCTCATCCGCTCGCCCGCGTGCAGGCCGATCTGCGACTCGAGCGGGCCGGCGGTGTACGGCGGCGCGACGCACACGCGTCCGAGCGAGAGCGCCCTGCGCGCGACGAGCACGGTCATCAGCTTCGTGGTCGAGGCGATCAGGCGCCGCTGGCCGGCGGCGCGGCCGTAGAGCGGTTGGCCGGTCGAGGCCTCGAAGACGGCCGCGGCCGGCGCGGACAGGCGCGGGGGGGCCGGCCGCGCGGCGGCGGGGGCGGGGAGCGCGGCGAGCAGGCCGGCGACTGCGGCGGCGCAGGCGAGCGAGTGGAGCCGGCGCGCCGCAGCGCTCGCGAGCGCGCGCCCGGCCCTCGGCGCCAGTCCGCGCGCGGCGGCGGTCACCGCGTCAGCTTGAGCCGCTGACCGGTCTGCAGCGCCTGCGGATCGACGCCCGGATTGAGCGTCTGGATCGTTTCGACCGCGACCCCGGTGCGGCCGGCGATCGCGCTCAGCGTGTCGCCCGAGCGCACGACGACCGTGCGCGGGCGCGGCTTGTGGTGCTGCACGGTCCGGTGGACGGCCGGCCGGCTCGCTCTCGCGGTCGCCGAGCTCCCGCCCTTCTGCGAGGCCGCGATCACGACCGCGATGCCGACGACGGCCGCGACCAACGCGAGCGGCGCCGCGATGCGCGCAGGACTCGATTCCGCCATCCCGCGCGGATGATACTCGGGGAAGCAGTCGATCCACCACGGTTCGGCACGGTCTGGCACGACGATGCGACCGACCGGGATCCGGCACGACAGGAGCTGCTGCCGTGCCGGATCCGCGCGCCCGTGGAGGATCTACGGGCCGACGGCGCCGCGACGGAGCGCGGCCGGAATCCCAGCGCCTCTGGCTAGCCCTTGACGGCCTTCTTCAGGCCCGACCCCGGGGTGAAGCGCGGCACGCGCGAGGCGGCGATGTGGATCTTCTCGCCGGTGCTCGGGTTGCGGCCCTCGCGGGCGCTGCGCGCCGCGACGTGGAACTTGCCAAAGCCCGAGAACGTCACTTCGCTGCCGCGCTTGAGCGCGTCCTCGATCGTCTGGAGGACCGCGTCGACCGCGTCTCCAGCGTCCTTCTTGCTCAGTCCGCTGTTCGCGGACACCTGGTCGACGAACTCAGATTTCGTCACGTGATCCTCCTTCGAGGTCGGTGGGATGGCCGAACCTAACAACCCCTGCGGACGGGAACAACGCGAAATGCCCGTCAGCACGGGGAATCACGGCATCCTGGCAGATCCGAGATCGCTTGCGACGGCCTGAAGATCGTGCTCCAGCAGCCCGACGAGCGCCTCCGGAGCCGCCCGCATCGCGACCGCGAGATCGCCCGCGGCACGGGCGACGAGCAGCCATCCGCCGCCGCGCAGGCGCTCGCGCGCCAGCGGCGCGTCCGGCGCCGCGCCGGCCAGCAGGCGCCGTGCCGGGCCGGCCAGCGCCGCGTCGCCCGCGAGCGCCCCGCCGGCCGCGTCGAGCACGACCGCAGCGTCCACGCCGGCCGACAGCTCGCGCAGGTATGCGAGCGCGAGCGCCGGCGCCAATCGGGCTGTCGGGGGGTCACCCGTCATGCGCAGCGGCGAGAATACGCGAGTGATCCGAGGCGACCATGCCACTTGAGCGCATCGGCTGGCTCGTGACGGTCGGCGTCCTGCTCGTCGTCGTCGTGCTGCTGCTCGCCAGCCACTACTGGGGCTACGCCGGCGTGACGCTCGCGGTCGCCTGCTCGGCCGCGATCAACCTGCGTTGAACGCAGCGCGCTACACCCCGTGCGCGGGCGGCGGCGGAACGGCCGGATCGGTCGAGATCTCGGTGCCGGGCCGCACGCGGTCCTCGGGCTCGAGGTGGATCAGCACGTCGGCGCCGTCCAGCCGCGCCGCGATCGCGTCCTGGATCGCGTGCGCCGTCTGGTGCGCGCGCTCGAGCGTCGTCCCGCGGCGGAACTGCAGGTGCAGGTCGACGTAGCGCCGCGTGCCGGCGCGGCGCGTGCGCAGCTGGTGGAAGCCGGCGACGCCCTCGCCGGCGAACGCGACGACGACGTCGCGGATCGCGGTCAGCTCCTCGTCGGGCAGCGCCTCGTCGACGAGCACGCGCGAGGAGCCCGTCAGCAGCCGCACGCCGGCGGTCACGATCGCGCCCGCGACGAGCAGCGCGACGACCGGGTCGAGCCAGTCGGCGCCGGTCGCCTGCACGAGCGCGAGCCCCGCCAGCACCGCGAGCGACGTGAGCGCGTCGGTGCGCAGGTGCGCGGCGTCGCCTTCGAGCGCGGGCGAGCCGGTCGCGCGCGCCGTCGCGCCGATGCGCGCCGAGACGAGCAGGTTCGCGAGCGCCGAGAAGGCGACGACCGCGATCCCGAAGCCGAGCCGCTGGACGTGGCCGCCGGCGACCAGCCGCCGGACCGACTCGTAGACGATGATCCCCGAGCCGACGAGGATCAGCATCCCCTCGATCGCGGCCGCGAGGTGCTCGATCTTCTCGTGGCCGTAGCGGTGCGACTCGTCGGCCGGCTCACCGGCCTTGCGCACCGACACCCACGCGACGAGCGAGGCGATCAGGTCGATCGTCGAGTGGACCGCCTCGGTGACGATCGCGACCGAGCCGGTGACCGCGCCGGCGACGAGCTTGAGCGCGATCAGGACGCAGTTGGAGACGACCGACAGCGTCGCGGCGCGGCGCTTGCGCGGCTCGTCGGCGTCGCGTGGCACGGAGGCGTCCGCGGCGGTCATGCGCTCAGCGTGACAGCCAGGCGATCAGCGCCCGCACGGCGCGGCCGCGGTGGCTGATGGCGTCCTTCTCGCTGTCGGCGAGCTCGGCCATCGTGCGGCCCGGCGCGATGTCGTCGGGCAGGAACGCCGGGTCGTAGCCGAAGCCGCGCTCGCCGCGCGCCTCGTCCGCGAGCGTGCCCGTGCAGCGCTCCTCGAACAGCTGCTCGACGCCGCGCTCGGGATCGACGTAGGCGACCGCGCACACGTACGCGAGCGGGCTGCCGGCGGGCGCTTCGCTCATCAGCCTGGCGAGGTTCTGCTCGTCGGTCGCGTGCTCGCCCGCGTAGCGCGCCGAGCGCACGCCCGGGCGCCCGCCGAGCGCGCTCGCCTCTATGCCCGAGTCGTCGGCGATCGCGGGGCGGCCGGTCGCGGCGGCGGCCGCGCGCGCCTTGTCGAGCGCGTTGGCGGCGAACGTGTCGCGCTCCTCCGGCGGCAACGCGACGTCGTCGGGCAGCGGGTCGATCGCGTACGGATCCGCGAGCCGCGTGAACTCCCGCAGCTTGTGCGGGTTGCGCGTGGCGAGCAGCAGCCGCCGGCTCATACCGGCGCGACAGCCGCGTCCTGGGCGCGGCGCAGCTGCTCGATCCCGTCGGCGGCGAGGCGCAGCAGGTCGTCGAGGTGCGCGCGCGACAGCGGCGTGCGCTCGGCCGTCGCCTGCACCTCGACGAGGCCGCCGTCGGCGGTCATGACGACGTTCGCGTCGACCTCGGCGCTCGAGTCCTCGCGGTAGTCGAGGTCGAGCAGCGGCGTGGCGCCGACGATCCCGGCCGAGACGGCGGCGACGCTGCCGGTCAGCGGAACGCGCTCGAGGCGCCCGTCCGCGACGAGCCGCTCGCACGCGAGCCGCAGCGCGACCATCCCGCCGGTGATCGAGGCGCAGCGCGTGCCGCCGTCGGCCTGCAGCACGTCGCAGTCGACGTAGACCGTGCGCTCACCGAGCGCTGCGAAGTCGACGACGCCGCGCAGCGAGCGGCCGATCAGCCGTTGGATCTCGACCGTGCGCCCGTCGGCGCGGCCCTTGGTGACGTCGCGCGGCTTGCGCTGGCCGGTCGAGGCGGGGAGCATCCCGTACTCGGCGGTGACCCAGCCGCGGCCCTGGCCGGTCATCCAGCGCGGCACGCTCTCCTCGACCGAGGCGGTGCAGATCACGCGCGTCTCGCCCACCGAGATCAGCGCCGAGCCGGTCGCGCTGCGGACGAAGCCGGGCTCGATCTCGGTGGGGCGCAGCTCGTCGGCGGCTCGGTCATAGCTCCGGCTCACGCGGCCACCTCCAGCGGCGTCAGGGTCACGTGCTCGACGTCGCCGAGCGGCATCTGCAGGAAGCGCGTGCCGAGCGCGCGGAACGCCTCGACGTCGCCGGTGCAGTGGAAGCGGTAGGCGCCTTCGACCGCCTGGTCGTCGCGCAGCAGGTCGCGCTCGGCGAGCGCGCGCTCGACCGCGCGCGCGACGCCCGCGCCGCAGCTGACGAGCGTCACCTCGCGCCCGAGCATCCGCTGCAGCATCGGCGCGACCAGCGGGTAGTGGGTCGAGCCGAGGATCACTGTGTCGACCTGCGCGGCCCGCAGCGGCGCGACGTAGCGGCGGACGGTGTCGACGACGCGCTCGTCGAACGGGGACCCGGACTGGATGATCGGCGCGAGGTCGGGGCAGGGGACGACGGTCAGCGCGACGTCGGGGCCGATCGCGTCCGCGAACGCGCCGCTCGCGACCGTCGCGGGCGTCGCGAGCAGCCCGATGCGCCCGCTGGCGCTCGCGTCGCGCGCGAGCTCGGCGGCCGGCGCGATCACGCCGAGCACGTCGGCGCCGCTGCCCGAGAGGTGCTCGCGCAGCAGCGGCAGCGCGGCCGCGGTCGCCGAGCCGCACGCCACGACGAGCAGCTTCGCGCCTGCCTGCAGCAGGTGCTCGGCGATCTCGAGCGCGCACGCGCGCAGCTGCTCGGGCGTCTTGTCCCCGTAGGGGAAGCGGGCGGTGTCGCCGAGGTAGACGAAGTCCTCGCCGGGGAGCGCGACGAGCAGCTCGTGCAGCACCGTGAGCCCGCCGACGCCCGAGTCGAACACGCCGATCGGGCGCTCGCGGTGGGGGGAAGCCATCGACCCCTATGGTGCCAAAGCCGGCGGCGCGGACGAGTCACCTCCGCGCCGCCGGCCGCTTCTACTTGAGTCCGTTGAGCGCGTTCTTGATCTGCTTGACGATCGTCTCCGCGATCCCGGCGGTGCCGAACTTCGTGCCCTTCGTCGCCGCCACCACGCCCGCCAGCAGCGCGGCGACGAGCAGGATCAGCGCGACGTACTCGACGGTCCCCTGTCCCCCTTCGCCGTCGCGCGCGCTGCGCGCGCCGATCGCGACCTGCACGTGCAGCCATGCCATCGACCGGTAGCCCATCGTCGTCCTCCTCGCTTCGCAGGTGTCCATGTGCGCCGCGAGTGTGCGATGCGGCGCTGTCACGGCGCTACGCGCATCTGCGACGAAAGACGCGCGCAAGTACGCTGCCGTTGCCGATGCGCGCGCTCGTGGTGACGAACATGCATCCGTCGGCGCGTGCGCCTGCGCTCGGCCGCTTCGTCGCCGACCAGGTCGCCGCGCTGCGCGCGCTGCCGGGGATCGAGGTCGAGCTGTTCGCGTTCCCGCCCGGCCTGCGCTCCTACCCGCGCGCCGCGCGCGAGCTGCGCCGGCGCTATCGGGGCCAGCGCTTCGACGTCGTCCACGCGCACTACGGCCTGACCGCGTGGCCCGCGCTCGCGGTGCGCGGCGCGCCGCACGTCGTGACGTTCCACGGCACCGACCTCGCGCACGCGCGCACGCGCGAGCTGAGCCGCGCGGCGCTGCCGTTCCTCGACCTCGCGGCGACCGTGTCGGCGTCGCTCGCGCAGCGGCTGCCGGGCGGAGCCGCGGCGGTCGCGCCCGGCGGCGCCGGCGGCCCGCGGCGGTCGCTCGTTCCGCTGCCGCTGCGCCGCCGCGCGCGGCCGCGTGTCGCGGTGCTGCCGTGCGGCGTCGACCTCGGGCGCTTCCGGCCGCTGCCGCGCCGCGAGGCGCGCGAGCGGCTCGGGCTCGACCCGGCCGGGCCGTACCTGCTCTTCCCCGCCGACCCGGCGCGCGCCGAGAAGCGCTTCGACCGCGCGCGCGAGGTCGCCGGCGACGTGCCGCTGCTGACGCTCGGCGCGGTCGATCCCGACGAGGTGCCGTCCTGGGTCAACGCGGCGAATGCGGTGCTCGTGCCGTCCGAGCGCGAGGGCTTCGGGCTCGCGGTGCTCGAGGCGCTCGCGTGCGACGTGCCGGTCCTGGCGACGCCGGCCGGGATCGCGCCGCTCGCACTCGACGGGGTCGAGGGCGCGCACTGCGGCCCGTTCGACGCCGGAACCTGGCGCAACGTGCTCGCACCGCACCTGGCGACCGCCGACCCGCGCGTCGAGGGACGCGCGCGCGCCGAGCTGTTCTCCGCCGAGCGGATGGCCGAGCGCGTCGCCGTCGCCTGGCGCGCGCTGGCGGCTGCTGCGTCCTGACGGGCGGATCGCGTTCGCTGCCAAGGACGCAGGGAACGTGGCCTGCTCAGCAGGCGAGTGACCGAGGACGCCGGCAGCGGGCGCGAGGCGGCTGGCTATACTCGCGCGGACGCCGCATCGGCAGGAGGCGCGGCGTCCCCCCTTCGATGAGTGGCCCGTTCCAACGCATCGTACGCCGCGGCGGCGAGCAGCCCGACGAGCATCCTCCGCAGGAGGAGCAGGCGCCGGCCGGCGCCGGCGAGCCGGAGGCGCCGACGCAGCAGACCGCCGCGCTCGAACCGGTCGACCAGCCGACCGAGGCGACCGCGCCGCTCGACCCCGCCGCGCTCGGCGAGCAGCCGACGACCGTGCAGCCGGCCGCGGGCGAGCCGCCGGCCGCGCCGCCCGGCCCGATCCGCTCGCTGAGCGGCGCGCCGCTGCCCGCGCAGCCGGCGCCGGTCAGCGCGCCGGCCCAGCCGGTCGTGCCCGCGCCGGTCGCGAGCACGCCGCCGGGCTGGGCGCCCGCGCCGGCTCCCGGCGGGCCGGCGGTGCCGATCGCCGTCCCCGGCGCGCCGGCCGAAGCGCCGCCCGAGCCGCGGCGGCCGGGCTTCCGCGAGCGCGGGCGGCTGCGGCGCCGGCTGCGCTACCTGCGCAAGCTGCGCGAGCTGCAGGTGCGCGACCTCGGCGGCCTCGTGTTCGACCTGCGGCGCTTCGAACGCAAGCGCGACGACCTCGTCGCGCAGAAGATCGACCAGATCCGCGCGTGCGACGACGAGCTGCGCGCGCTCGAGACGGCGCTCGACGAGCGCCGCGACCTGCGCGAGGTGCGCGAACCCGGGATCGGCGGCACCTGCCCGCGCTGCTTCGCGATCTTCGGCTCGACCGACCGCTTCTGCGGCAGCTGCGGCGCGGCGCTCGGCGGCGCCGTGCAGGGTCCGGCGCAGGTCACCGCGCCGGCGCCGCAGGCGCCTGCGGCGCCGACCGCGCCCACCGCCCAGCCCCAGCCGCCCGCGCCGCAGCCGCCCGCGCCCCAGCCGGCCGGCGGCGGCGTCCCGCCGCGGTGAGCGCTACCCGCCCCTCGCCGACGACGCCCGGCGCGCTTCTGTGCCCGCGCTGCGGCAGCGCGCTGCGCGAGGACCAGGACTGGTGCCTCGAATGTGGCCTCGCCGCGCGCACCCGCGTCCACCCGCCGCCCGGGTGGCGGCTGCCGATCGCCGCGACGCTGCTCGTCGCGCTGCTGCTCGCGGCCGGGATCGCGCTCGGGCTGGCGGCGATCTTCGACAAGCGGCACGCGACGCCGCCCGCCGCGACCGTCACCGCACCGGCGACGACCGCGCCCGCCGCGACCACGCCGAGCACCACGCCCCCGACCGTGCCCACCGCCACGACCGGCGCCAGCACGTTCCCCGGCGCCGGCACGACGAGCACGCCGACGACCGTCACGCCCGCGACGGTCGTCCCGAGCACCCGCACGCCCGGCGCCACGACGCCGCGCACGAGGACACCGCAGCGCGTCATAACGGTCGCCGGGCACCGCGTCACGATCCCGTCGCCGACGCCGTAGCGCGGGCCCGAGGGCCATCGCCACGGCGGGCGCGGCGGGCGTCGGCGGCGGGCGGGGCGAACGCCGTGCGCGGCGCCGCGCCGCCCCCGCTCAGGCGCCCGCGACCGGCTCGAGCGCCGGCCAGCGCTCCGCCAGCCGTGCCGCGGCCGCGCGCGCCTCGGGCGCGACCGGCGCGTCGACCGGCGCCGGCGGGGACTCCGCCGTCAGCACCCGCAGCGTCGCGGCCGTCGAGGCGGCCAGCGCGCGCAGGTCGTAGCCGCCCTCCAGCACCGCGCCGACGGGCGCCTCCAGCTCGGCCGCGACGCGCCGCACGGCGCCCGCCAGGGCGGCAAAGCCGTCCTCGGTCAGCAGCACCTCGGCGAGCGGGTCGTCGCGGTGGGCGTCGAAGCCGGCGGAGATCAGCACGAGCTGCGGCGCGTACGCGCGCGCCAAAGGCACGACGACGTGCTCCACCAACGACAGGTACAGCGCGTCGCCGGCGCCCGCCGCGACCGGCAGGTTCACCGTGTACCCGAGTCCCTCCCCGCTGCCGGCGTCGCTCGCCGGCCCCGTGCCCGGGTACAGCGGCGACTGGTGCAGCGAGACGAACAGCACCTCCGGCGAGGCGTGGAAGGCCGCGTTCGTGCCGTTGCCGTGGTGGACGTCCCAGTCGAGGATCAGCACGCGCTCCAGCCCGTGCGCGTCGAGGGCGCGCTGCGCCGCGACGGCGACGTTGTCGAACAGGCAGAAGCCCATCGCGCGCGCCGGCTCGGCGTGGTGGCCGGGCGGGCGCAGCGCGCAGAAGCCGGTCGCCGCCACGCCGCTCAGCAGCAGGTCGACCAGCGCAACGGCGCCCCCGGCGGCGTGCAGCGCCGCCTCGTAGGAGCGCTCGGAGACGATCGTGTCGGCGTCGATCGAGCGGGTGGGTTGGGCCGATGCGCACAGCTCCTCGATCCCGCGCACGTAGCGCGCCGGGTGCACCGCGCACAGCGTCTGCGCCTCGACCGCCGGCGCCTCCAGGCGCTCCATCCCCAGCCAGTCGTGGCGCGCCAGCTCCGCCTCGATCGCCGTGATGCGCGCCGCGCGCTCGGGATGCGCGCCGGTGTCGTGCTCCAGCGACGACGGATGGCTCAGATAGACCGCCCGGGCCATGCGAGTACGGTACTGGCCCCTCATGCCCGCAGCGCCCTCCACGATCGAGGCCGACCTGGCGGTCGTCGGCGCCGGGGCCGCCGGGCTCTACGCCGCGCTGACCGCCGCCGACGCCGGCGGGCACGTCGCGCTCGTGTCCGCGACGCCGCTCGCGCAGTCGGCCAGCTACTGGGCGCAGGGCGGGCTCGCGGCCGCGCTCGCGCTCGACGACAGCCCCGAGCTGCACCTGGCCGACACGCTGCGCGCCGGGCGCGGGACCGTGCGCCGCAGCGCCGCCGAGCTGCTCGCGCAGGAGGCGCCCGCGAGCGTGCGCGACCTCGAACGGCTCGGCGTTCGCTTCGACGCCGACCGCCGCGGCCGGCTCGCGCTCGGGCTCGAGGGCGGCCACTCGGCGCGGCGCGTCACGCACGCCGGCGGCGCCGCGACCGGCCGGCGCGTCACGCGCCAGCTGTCGGCGCTCGTCGCCGAGCACGCGCGGATCGACGTGCTCGAGGACTGCCGCGCGGTCGCGGTGCTGACCGCCGGGGAGCGCTGCGCCGGGCTGCGGCTGCACGACCGGCGGCTCGTGGCGACCCGCGGCGTCGTGCTCGCGACCGGCGGCGCGGCCGCGCTGTGGTCGCGCACGACCAACCCGCCCGGCACGACCGGCGCCGGGATGCTGCTCGCCCACCGCGCCGGCGCGGCGCTCGCCGATCTCGAGATGGTCCAGTTCCACCCGACCGCGGTCGCGATCGACAACGGCGCCGACGGCTTCCTCGTGACCGAGGCGATCCGCGGCGAGGGCGCGCTGCTGCTCGACGCCGCCGGTGAGCGCTTCGTCGACGAGCTGGCGCCGCGCGACGAGGTCGCGCGCGCGGTCGCGCGCCGCATGCAGCAGAGCGGCGCGCCCGCGGTGATGCTCGACATGCGGATGGTCGACCCGGCGCTGTTCCCGAACGTCGTCTCGGTGCTGCGCGGCGCCGGGATCGACCCGGCGCGCGAGCTCGTGCCGGTCGCGCCCGCCGCGCACTACGTGATGGGCGGGATCGCGACCGACCTCGACGGCCGCTCGACGCTGCCCGGCCTCCACGCGGTCGGCGAGTGCGCCTGCACCGGGCTGCACGGCGCCAACCGGCTCGCGTCCAACTCGCTGTCGGAGTGCTTCGTGTTCGGCCGCCGCGCGGCGCTCGCGGCGTTGGACGAACCGCCGCCCGCGCCGCTCGACGCCGCCGCCGCGGCGAGCGCCGGCGGCCCGCGCCCGGTGCTGGACCAGGCCAGCCGCGAGGCGCTGTGGCGCGACGCCGGGATCGAGCGCGACGCCGCCGGACTGCAGCGCCTGCTCGGCGATCCCAACGCGCTCGTGCGGCTCGTGGGCGCGTGCGCGCTCGCGCGCGAGGAGAGCCGCGGCGCCCACCAGCGGCGCGATTTCCCGCAGCTCGATCCGGCCCTCGACGACCATCACACGGTCGTCCGCGGCGACGCCGCTCCGGCGCTCGAGCGCTGGCCCTGATCCCCCCGCTCCGGCGGCAGACGAACGCCTCCGTTCGGCTTAACGCGCCGTTAATAGTCCAGAGGTCTGAGCTTCACACCGCGGAGAGATACTGCGCTCGCCAGGGGAGTAGGCACGGGGAACGGAGAAGGAGAGGCACCGCCGTCATGTATCGCTTCAGCCGGGCGATCTACCGCGAGCTCGCGGGCGAAATCGTCGAGGAAACGCCCTGCACGGGCGGCATCAGCAACCACGAGCGCGTCCTGCGCGCGTGCGAGGCCGCGATCGAGCGCCTCGCGACCGACCGGCACTACTTCGCGCGGCCCGCGCGGACGCTCTTCAACGACATCAGGCCGTACTTCCCGATGTCGGCCCAGGCCCGCATATACAGACTGATCGAGCGCTACATCGCCCTCGCGGACGACTTCCTCGCGAGACAGCCGATGACCGGCTACGACCTCGCGGGCAACCCGCTGCAGTGCCGCGCGACGACGCGCAAGGGCACGCCGTGCCAGCGCATGCCGCTGCCGCACAACGGCTACTGCCCGTCGCACCAGCACCTCGCCGAGACCGAGGAGCTGGTGGAGCAGCGCGAACTCGCCGCGGCGTAGACCGACGGCACAGCTCGCGCCTGGCGGCGTCCTCGGTCACTCGCCTGCGTGAGCAGGCCACGTTCCCTGCGTCCTTGCGAGGCACGACCTGTGCTCGCCGGTCTCCGCCGCGGGGCCGCCGTTAGGGTCCGGGCATGCTCTTGCTCGGAGTCGACGTCGGGGGGACGTTCACGGACGCGGTGCTCGTCGACGGCGACGGGCGGGTCGTGACGGCGAAGGCGCCGAGCACGCCGGAGGACCAGTCGGTCGGGGTGATGGCCGCCGTCGGGGCGGCGCTGGAGCGCGCCGGGCGCGCGGGGCGCGAGGTGACGAGCTTCGCGCACGGGATGACGGTCGCGACGAACGCGCTGCTGGAGGGCAACGCGGCGCGCACCGCGCTGGTCGCGACCGAGGGCTTCACGGACCTCGTCGAGCTGGGGCGCCAGGCGCGCGCCGAGCTGTACCGCCTGTGCGCGGCGCGGCCCGCGCCGCTCGTGCCGCCTGAGCTGCGCTTCGCCGCTCCCGAGCGGATGGGACCGGACGGGCCGCTGCGGGCGCTCGCGCCCGAGGCGGCGCGGGCCGTCGCCGCGGACGTCGCCGCCGCCGAGCCGGAGGCGGTCGCGGTCGTGCTGCTGCACGCCTACCGCCATCCGCAGCACGAGCGCGCGCTTGGCGCGGCGCTCGCCGCCGCGCTGCCGGGCGTGCACGTCTCGCTCTCGCACGAGGTCGTCGGCACCTTCCGCGAGTACGAGCGCGCCGCCACGACCGAGATCGACGCGGCGCTCTCCCCGCTGCTGGGCGGCTACCTGCGCGGGCTCGCGCGGCGGGCCGCCGAGGCCGAGCTGCCCGCACCGGCGATCATGCAGTCCAACGGCGGCCTGATCGACCTCGCCGCGGCCGCCGGACACGCCGCCTGGACGGTCCTGTCGGGGCCGGCCGGGGGCGCCGCCGGCGCGGCGTTCGCGGCGACGCAGGCCGGCGCGCCGCGTGCGCTGTGCCTCGACATGGGCGGGACCTCGTGCGATGTCTGCGTCGTGCACGACGGCGCGGTCGCCGAGACCGGCGCGGGCGAGATCGCCGGGCGACCGATCGCGCTGCCGGCGCTCGCGGTCCACACGGTCGGCGCCGGCGGCGGCTCGATCGCCTGGCGCGACGCGGGCGGGGCGCTGCGCGTCGGGCCGCGCTCCGCGGGCGCGGTGCCCGGTCCGGCCTGCTACGGCCGCGGCGGCAGCGAGCCGACCGTCACCGACGCGCACCTGCTGCTCGGCCACCTCGACCCCGGCGCGCCGCTCGCCAGCGGGGTCGAGCTGGACGCCGCGGCGGCCGAGCGCGCGGTCGGCGGGCTGGCGGACGCGCTCGGGCTGGAGCTGCGCGCGTGCGCGGAGGGAATCCTGCGTGTCGCGGACGCCGAGATGGTGCGCGCGCTGCGCGTCGTGACGGTGCAGCGCGGGATCGACCCGCGCGACCACGCGCTCGTCGCGTTCGGCGGCGCCGGCCCGCTGCACGCGTGCGCGATCGCACGCGAGCTGGGGATCGAGCGCGTGCTGGTCCCCCACGCGTCCGGTGTGCTGGCGGCGCTCGGGCTCGTCGTCGCGCCGCGCCGCCGCGACGCGCAGCGCAGCGTGCTGCGCGCGGGCGCCGAGCTGACGGCCGAGGCGGTCGCGCGCGACGTGGCGGAGCTGGCGGCCGGCGCGCGCGCGGCGCTCGGCGAGCCGGAGGCGACAGCGGGCGCCGGTGCGCACGGCGCGCTTGCGGCCGGGCCGGACGCGGCCGGCTCGCGCGCCGCAGCGGCGCAGATCGCCGTCACCTACGAGCTGCGCTACCGCGGCCAGTCGCACGAGCTGGCGGTCGAGGGGCCGGCGGAGCCTTCGATCGCGCAGCTGCGGGATGCGTTCGAGGCGCTGCACGAGGAGCGCTACGGCTACCGCGACGGCGAGCAGGAGGTCGAGCTGGTGACGGTGCGCGTGCGCGCGACGGTCGCGGGTCCGCGGCTGGCGGGCGCCTCGCCGCCGGCCGGCGGACAGGCGGCGAGGCGAGCGCGCCGGCGCGCCTGGATCGAGGGCCGAGAGCACGACGCCGTCGTCTGGCGCGGCACGCCGCCGGCCGGCACGACGGTCGCCGGCCCGGCCATCGTCGAGCTGCCCGAGTCGACGCTCGTCGTGGCGCCCGGCTGGGCCGGCACGGTCGACGAGCACGGCGCGATCGAGGTAAGGCAGGGCGCAGCCCTGCCGGTCAACGGCGGCCGGAGGCCGACGGGGCGCGATCAGAGCGCGGGGCCGGATGCCCCGCGGAGGTGACGCGTGGATCCCGTTGAGCTGCAGCTGGTCCTCGGCGCGCTGCACGCGGCGTGCGAGGAGATGGGCGCGGTGCTCGTGCGCTCGGCGCACTCGGCGAACATCAAGGAGCGGCGCGACTGCTCGACGGCGCTGTTCGACCCCGCCGCGCAGATGGTGATGCAGGCCGAGCACATCCCCGTCCATCTCGGGGCGATGCCGGCCGCGGTCGCGGCGGTGCGCGACGAGCGCCACGCGCCGGGCGTCTCGTGGATCCTCAACGACCCCTACGCGGGCGGCACGCACCTGCCGGACATCACGGTCGTCACGCCGGTGTTCGCGGACGGGGACCGCGAAGGGCCGGTCGGCGGCGGCGGCGCGCGCGGGGACGGCGGCCACGGCGAGCTGCTCGGCTTCGCCGCCAGCCGCGCCCACCACGCCGACGTCGGCGGCCCGACGCCGGGATCGATGCCGGCCGACAGCCGCACGCTCGCCGACGAGGGCGTCGTGATCTCCCCCCAGCCGCTCCACCCCGAGACGATCGACCGTCTCGTCGCGCAGATGCGCCAGCCCGACCAGCGCCGCGCCGACCTGCGCGCGCAGCTCGCCGCCAACCGGGCCGGCGCGATCCGGCTCGCCGAGCTGGCGCAGCGCTCGGGCGTCGGCACGCTGCGCGCCGCGATGGACGAGGTGCTCGACTACGCCGAGCGCCGCGCGCGCGCGTGCATCGTCGCGCTGCCCGACGGCGAGCGCCGCGCGCGCGACGTGCTCGAGGCCGCGGACGGCTCCGACCTCGAGCTGCGCCTGGCGGCCACGGTCGACGGCGACCGCCTGATCCTCGACTTCACCGGCAGCGCACCCCAGCACGACGGCAACCTCAACTGCCCGCTCGCCGTCACCCACTCGGCGTGCGCGTTCGCGGTGCGGGTGCTGACCGATCCCGACATCCCACCGAGCGCGGGCGCCCAGCGGCCGGTCGAGATCGTCGCGCCGGAGGGCTCCCTGCTCAACGCCCGCTCCCCGGCTGCTGTCGTGGCCGGCAACGTCGAGACGTCATCGCGGGTCGCCGACCTCGTGCTGGCGGCGTTCGGCCGCGCGCTCGGCCAGGGGACGATGAACAACGTCACGCTCGGAACGGACGAGTTCACCTACTACGAGACGATCGGCGGCGGCCAGGGCGCGTGCCCGGACGCGGACGGCCCGAGCGGCGTGCACGTCGCGATGTCGAACACGCTCAACACGCCCGTCGAGGCGCTGGAGCTGGAGTTTTCGCTGCGCGTGCGCGAGTACGCGCTGCGCCGCGGCAGCGGCGGCGACGGGCGCCACCGGGGTGGCGACGGCGTGATCCGCGAGCTGGAGGCGCTCGCGCCGATGCGCTTCTCGCTGATCGCCGAGCGCCGTCGCCACGCCCCGCCGGGCGCGCAGGGCGGCGCACCCGGCGAGCGCGGACGCGACACGTTGGACGGCGTGCCGCTGCCGTCCAAGGCCTGCGGCGAGCTGGCGCCCGGCCAGCGCCTGCGGATCGAGACCCCGGGGGGCGGCGGACAGGAGTGAAATGCGCGTCCCTTGTGTGTGAAACGACACACTTTGCAGCAGGATTTGGGAATTCCAAGGGTTGCGCGTAGAATGCGTCGGCCCGCGACCGGACGTCGGACCCCCGGCCACTACGGGTCTCTGTTCACTTCCCGTCCCTGAATCCATGCCGATTGCCTTCAAAGAATGGGCCGTCACCGTGCGTGCGCTCGCCGAAGGCGAGCAACTGCTCACGCTGCGCAAGGGCGGCATCCGTGAGAACGGAAAGCACTTCAAGCTCGAGCACGAGCGCTTCTTCCTCTACCCGACCTTCGACCACCAGCGCGAGGACCTCGTGCGCGAGTCGCACCAACCCGAGCTGCTGCGCGCGCTCGAGGAGGGCGTGTGGGCCGAGGGCGAGCCGCCGCTGCACGCGCTGACGCGCGACGGCGAGATCCCGCAGCCCGACCGCGTGCGGATCCGCGCGTGGGCCGAGGTCGCCGAGCACTGGACGATCACCGACCGCCGCGCGGTCGACGCGCTGTCGCCGTTCTACGTCTGGACGACCGACTACGCCGAGAAGCGGCTGGCGTGGAAGCGCCGGCACCCGCTGCACGTCGTGCTGCTGCGCACGTACCGGATCCCGCGTCCGGTGACCGTCAAGGTGCGCGACGACTACGGCGGCTGCAGATCGTGGCTGGAGATCACGCGCGACCTGCCGTTCGAGGGGACCCCGGTCCTGTCGGACGACGAGTTCGGCCGCGCCTCCGAGGAAATCGCCGCGATCGTCGCCGAGGCGGGCGAGCGCATGGCGGCCGCGGCGATGCCCGCCGGCGACCGCTCGCCGGTGCTCGTCTGATCGCGGGCGGCGTCCGGCACCGCGAGGAGGCACGGCGCAGCCGTGCCGGTCTCGCGAGGCGTGAGGCCGAGCACGATCTCCGACCGCGGGGCGGGATGCCCCGCGGAGGTACCCGATGAGCTGGGAAGAGACCGTCACCGCGTCGTTCCGCGCGCGCCACGAGTCGGCCGACGCCGACGACGCGGCGCGCGCGCTCGACTCGCTGGAGGCGACGCGCGCGCGGCTTGAGATCCTGTTCCCGCGCACGGTGCCCGGCGTGACGGTCGTCTTCCACCGCCGGCCGGGGCTGCTCGACCTCGCGCATCCGCTCGTCCCGCTCGAGCGGCTCCTGACGGCGCCCGCGGCGCGCCGCTACGTCGTCGGCTCGACGAGCCGCGACACGATCCACGTCCTCGCGCCCGCGACGCTGCTGGCGCGCGCCTCGAAGGTCCCCGGCTCGCGCGAGATGCTGTCGCTCGCGCCCGACGTGCTCTATGCGCGCCTCGTCGTCGGCGTCAACAACCGCCGCCTGCCGCCGCCGACGACCCCGGCGAGCCTGCGCCATCGCCTGCGCTGGGCGTGGCTCGTCGAAGGCGCCGCGCGCTACTTCGCCGGCCAGGTCGGGCACGCGCGCCCGGCGATCGCGCGCCGGCTGCGCGAGGGCCGCCGGCCGGCGTTCCCACCCGGCCTGCGCGACGCCGCGCTGCTCGGCGGCACCGTCCTCGACCTGCTCGCGCGCGAGCGCGGGCCGGAGGCGGCGATGCGGCTCGCGTGCTACCTGAACCCGGCGGGCCCGCAGGTCGCGCTGGAGGAGGCGTTCGGCGGCCGCGCGCTCGTCGGCACCGAGGGGACCTGGCGCTCGCACCTCGCACGGATCGCGGCGGCGTAGGGCGCCGCCCCGGCGCCGGCCGGCCGGCCTACTCTCCCGGCCGCGCTTGCAGCAGCACGTCGCGCGCGGCCGCCTCGCCGGAGCGCGGCACGAGCACGTCGCGCGGGCCGGCGGCGACGAAGTCGGGCACGTCGAAGCCCATGCTGCGCCGCAGCAGGCTGGGGATCCCCTCCTCCAGCAGGAGGCCCTGGATCAGTTCGGCCTCGGCGAGGTTGCCGGCGCGCGCGACGCGCACCAGCTCGCCCTCGGCGTACTGGCGCTTGACCTTGCGCGCGCGTTCCTGGCGCGCGCTCAGCCGCGCCTCGCCGCTGCCCTCGAGCCCCTCGGCGCGCACGAGCAGCGAGCCGCACTGCGGGCAGAAGCGCTCGCTCTCGCCGAAGCGGCGGTCGCAGCTCGGGCACGCGAGCGGCGCTTCCATCGGCGCCTACTCCACGACCAGCTCGGCCTCGGAGACCTCGCCGCCGGCGATCCGCCAGGCGCGCACGTCGGGCGCGTCGCCCGCGACGCCGACGATCACGTACAGCGCGTCGGGGTAGAAGGCGAGATTGACGTCGGTCTGCGACGGCTCGGGCGCGGTGCGCGTGTGCGAGTGGTAGATCGCGCCGAGCTCGTGGCCGGCGTCCTCGATCGCGGTCAGGATCTCGAGCTGCTGGCGGCCGTCGATCTCGTATCGCAGCGGGCTGGCGGCAGCGTTCTCGGCCGGGTGCACGCCGACCGCGCGGCCGTCGGCCGTCGCGATCATGCCGCAGCACTCGTTGGGCGCCTCGGCGCGAGCGTGAGCGATCAGCTGGTCGTAGAGCTCGCGAGCGATGCGCACGCCCGCGAGGCTACTACGCAGCCTCGCGCTCGCGCGCGGCCGTCAGCTCGTGCTCGTCGTCGTCCTTCGTGACGCCAGAGAGCGAGTCCTTGAACTCGCGCATGCCCCTGCCGATCGAGCGGCCGGCCTCGGGAAGCTTCTTGGGGCCGAGCACGATCAGGGCGATGACGAGCACGAGGATGATCTCGAGCGGTCCGACCTGAGAGAACATGTGCGGATGGTAGCGCGCCGGAGGGTCCCTACCACCACACGGTCGAGTCGAGGTTCTCGACCTCGTCGACCGGCAGCGTGTAGATCCCCGACGAGAGGTACTTCCAGCCGTCGTCGGCGACGAGGAAGACGACATTGCCCTCGTCGAGCTCGTTCGCGATCCGCACCGCGACGCGGGCGATCGCGCCGGTCGAGACGCCCGCGAACAGGCCCTCCTCGTCGAGCAGCTTGCGCGTCCAGAGGATCGCGTCGCGGTTGGTGACGAAGATCTTGCGGTCGAGCACCGAGAGGTCGATGATCGGCGGGATGAAGCCGTCGTCGAGCGAGCGCAGGCCCTGCACCGGCTCGCCCTGCATCGGCTCGGCCGCGACAATCTTGACGCCGTCGCCCAGCTCCTCCTTCAGCCGGCGCCCGTTGCCCATCAGCGTCCCGCCGGTGCCGAGGCCGGCGACGAACGCGGCGATCTCGTCGAGCTCCTCGAGGATCTCGGGCGCCGTGCCGTTGTAGTGGGCGGCCGGGTTGGCCGGGTTGCCGTACTGGTAGGGCATGTAGTACGCGGCGTCCTTCTCAGCCATGTCGAGCGCCAGCTCGACGGCGCCGTTGGAGCCCTTCGAGCCGTCGGAGTAGACGATCTCGGCGCCGTACATGCGCAGCAGCTGCGTGCGCTCGGGCGTAACGTTGTCCGGCATCACGACCTTCAGCGGGTAGCCCTTGCGCCGGCAGATCATCGCGAGCGATATGCCGGTGTTGCCGGAGGTCGGTTCGAGGATCGTCTGGCCGGGCGCGATCGCGCCCTTCTCCTCGGCGTCCTCGATCAGCGAGCGCGCGACGCGGTCCTTGACCGAGCCGGTCGGGTTGCGCGACTCCAGCTTCGCCCAGATCCGCACTCCCGGCTTGGGCGAAAGTCGCTTCAGCTCGATCAGCGGCGTGTTGCCGATCGATTGGACGATGTCCCCATAGCGCCCGCCGCACGGGCGGTTCTGAAGGCGCTCCCCAGCCATTGCTTCAGGAAGGATAGCGGGGTGACGGTGCGCGTGGGCGAGCGTTCGCGGCTCGTTACGTCGCTGTACGCCGGAGCGTGCGGGGGGGCTTGCTGGGCGAGGCCACGCCGACCTCGCCGGCGCTCCGGTTGCGTAGCGCGCCTCCTTTAGCCTCGCCAGCAAGCCCCCCGCACGCCCGGCTGCATCGGCGTGGCCCGGGCTCGCACGCCCCCACCTCCCGTGGGGTGGTGATGGGCCGGCCCGGGCTCGCACGCCCCGCCTCCCGCGGAGGGGTGGTGATGGGCGCGGCGCGGGCTCACACACCCCACCTCCGCCGGAGGGGTGGTGATGGCGTGGGCGGAACCGCTGCACCCTCGGCGGAGGGCGATGGGCGTGGGCGGTCAGCCGGTGCCGTGGGGGGTGTGCCGGCGAGGCTAAAGGAGGCGCGCTACGTGACCGGTGCTTCGGGCAGGTCGGCGTGGCCTCGACCGGCACACCCCGCACGGCAGCCGGCGTACCACGACGTACAGGCTCAGCAGGCTCAGCCGCCAGCCATCGCCGGCAGGATCACCAACGTGTCCGACTCCCCCACGCTCGTCTCCAGACCGTCCAAAACCCTCACGTCCTCGTCGTTGAGGTACACGTTGACGTAGCGGTTGAGCTCGCCGTCGGCGGAGAACAGCTGCGACTCGGTCTGCGGGTGGGCGGATGCGAGCGCCTTCAGCACGTCGCCGACCGAGGAGCCGTCGGCGGCGACCTCCTTCTCGCCGCCCACGGACGGGCGCAGCACCGGTGGGATCTTGACCGTCGCCATGAGTGCGGGCGGGACCCTATCCGGCCGCGGCGCAGAACGCCTCGTAGTCGGGGAAGACGCCCATCTCCTCGTCGGAGATCGCGTCCGGCGGCCGCGAGCAGATCGGGCAGTCGGGGTCGCGGCGGACCTTCAGCTCCGTGAACGTCGCGCCCAGCGCCTCGTACAGCAGCAGCCGGCCGATCAGCGGCTCGCCCTCGCCGAGGATCAGCTTGACGACCTCGGTCGCCTGCAGCAGCCCCATCGTCCCCGGCAGCACGCCGAGCACGCCGTTGGCCCCGCACGACGGCGCCAGCTCGGCCGGCGGCGGCGTCGGGTACAGGCAGCGGTAGCACGGGCCCTCGTGCGGCGCGAACACCGACAGCTGCCCGTCGAAGCCGAGGATCGACGCCGACACGACCGGGATCCGCAGCCGCACGCTCGCGTCGTTGAGCAGGTAGCGCGTCGGGAAGTTGTCGAGCCCGTCAACGATCACGTCGTAGCCCTCGACGATCTCCATGATGTTCGAGGCGTCGATCCGGACCGGGTACTTGACGACCTTCACGTCCGGGTTCAGCGCCGCGATCGTCTCCTCGGCCGAGTCGACCTTCGGCACCCCGACGCGGTCGGAGGTGTGGAGCACCTGGCGCTGCAGGTTCGACAGGTCGACGACGTCGTTGTCGACGATCCCGAGCGTCCCGACGCCGGCCGCCGCGAGGTACAGCGCGGCCGGCGAGCCGAGGCCGCCGGCGCCGAGCAGCAGCACCTTCGCGTCGAGCAGCTTGAGCTGGCCCTCGATCCCGACCTCGTCCATCAGCAGGTGGCGCGAGTAGCGGTCGCGCTGCTCGGCGGTGAGCGACTTCGGCGCCTCGACCTCGTAGCCGCGGTCCTTCCACAGCGCGATCCCGCCCGTCATCGAGGCGACGTCGGTGTAGCCGAGGTCCCGTTCGAGCGCCTTCGCGGCCCACGCGGAGCGGTTGCCCGACGCGCAGTAGAGGATCAGGTGGGCGTTGCGGTCGGGCACGGCCGCCTCGATGCGCGTCTCCAGGTAGGAGCGCGGGACGTGCTTGGCGCCCGGGATGTGCGCGACCCCGAACTCCTCGGCCTCGCGCACGTCGACGATCACCGCGCCGTTGTGCAGCTGCGCGTGGACGTCGGCGGGATCCACCTCTTTGATCTCGCTCTTGATCTGGCGGAGCACCTCCGCGCCGGACGGGCTCATCGGACAAACACCTCAAAGGGGGTCGGCTTTTCGTACTTCAGAAAGGGTAGCGCGTCGGCGCCGGGCCTCGCGCTCGCCCGCCTTTCAGCCGATATCGGGTTCAGACCCGATCGTAGCCGGGACCGTTCCGGCCGATCAGCCACCTGACGATGCGGTCTCCCCTGCACCTCCTCCTGCACCGCCAGCACGCCGAGCTGGCGCGCGAGCGCGCGGCCGTCGAGGCGCGCGCGCAGCACCTCGAGGCCGAGCGCCGGACCGCCGGCCAGGCCGCCATCCAGGCGCAGGAGCGCGAGCGCAAGCGCCTCGCGCAGGATCTGCACGACGAGGTCAACCAGGCACTGACCGCGATCCTGCTGCGGCTGGAGGCGGTCTGCCACGACGCCCCGCCCGCGCTCGCCGCCGAGCTGCACGAGACCAAGCGACTGACGACGCAGGCGATGGAGGAGCTGCTGCGCCTCGCGCGCATGCTGCGCCCCGCCGTGCTCGACGACCACGGGCTGATGCCGGCGTTGCACACGCAGGTGCGCGACTTCACCGAGCAGACGGGGATCCGCGCCTCCTTCCACCCGCAGGGCGCGCCGACGCGCCTGACGGCCGAGCAGCAGCTGGCGATCTACCGCGTCACGCAGGAGGGGCTGTCGAACATCGCGCGCCACGCGAGCGCGCGCAACGTGCGCGTCGAGCTGTCGTTCGTCGGGCGCACCGTGCTGCGGATCTCCGATGACGGCCGCGGCTTCTCCGAGCCGCGCGACGGCGGGCTGGGCCTCGGCGGGATGCGAGACCGCGCGACGCTCGCGGGTGGACACCTGTCGATCTGGTCGGGCTCCGGCGCGGGCACGCGGGTCGAGCTGACGATCTGATGTCCGTGCGCATCCTCGTCGCCGACGACCACGGGATCGTCCGCTCAGGCATCCGGCTGCTGCTCGAGCGCCAGCCCGACATGGAGGTGATCGCCGAGGCGTCCGACGGCGTCGAGGCGTTCGAGCAGGCGCTCGCGACGCGACCCGGGGTGTGCGTGCTCGACGTCGGCATGCCGCGCATGACCGGCCTGCAGGCGACGCGCGAGATCCGCGCCCACCTGCCCGACGCGCAGGTGCTGATCCTCTCGATGCACGACGACGAGCGCTACCTGTTCGAGGCGCTGAAGGCGGGCGCGGCCGGCTACGTGCTCAAGCGCGAGGCCGACCAGGACCTCGTCGGCGCGCTGCGCGCGATCGCCCGCGGCGAGCCGTTCCTGACCAACGCCGCCGAGCGCACGCTGATCCGCCGCTGGATGGAGGAGGGCTCCGAGGGGCCGCGCGAGCCGCTGTCGGCGCGCGAGGAGCAGGTCGTCAAGCTGATCGCCGAGGCGCACACGAACGCGCAGATCGCCGAGACGCTGCACCTGTCGGAGAAGACGATCGAGTCGCACCGCGCGAACGTGCTGCGCAAGCTCGGGATGCGCGACCGCGTGCAGCTCGTGCGCTACGCGATCCGGCGCGGGCTGGTGGAGGCATAGGGGCGAGCGGTCGGCGCCGCGCCGGCGCGCCCTGCCGGGCGCCGCCGGCGCGACGGTCGTACGCTGTCGGCGTGCCCGGCCGCCTGCGATTCGCGCTCGTCGTCGTCGGCAGCGCCTGCGCCGTGGCGGCGCTCGCGGTCGTCGTCGCGTTCGGGCGCGGCGGCGGCGGTGGTGGTCCGAGCGGCCGGCAGACCGGCTTCGACGGCGGCGCGCTGCCGGCCGGGGTGCGCGCCGCCGACTTCCGCCTGCGCGACCAGGACGGGCGTCTCGCGACGATGCGCGCCTACCGCGGCCGCGCGGTCGTCGTGACGTTCATGTACTCGACGTGCCCGGACGTGTGTCCGCTCACCGCCCAGCAGATCCGCGGCGCGCTGGACCTGCTCGGGCGGCCGGTCCCCGTGCTGGCGATCAGCGTCGACCCGGTCGGCGACACGCCCGCGCACGTGCGCGCGTTCCTGTCCCGCCAGCACATGGCCGGCCGCATGCGCTACCTGACCGGCACGAGCACGCAGCTCGCGCCCGTCTGGCGCGCGTACGGGATCCAGCCGCAGACGGCGACGTCGACCCACACGGCCGACACAGTGCTGGTCGACGCGCGCGGCATGCAGCGGGTCGGCTACCTCGCCTCGCAGCTCACTCCCGAGGCGCTCGCGCACGACCTTCGCGCGCTCGCCGTCGGCGCTCCCGCAGCGCGCTGACCGCCAGCCCGCCGCCGAGCAGCAGCGCCGGCGCGGCGTAGATCATCGACACGTACCAGTGGCCGAAGTGCGCGAGCACGAGCACGCCCCGGAGGCTACCCTTCGCGGCCCGTGAGGCCCCCCGCCGACGCCGAGATCCTCGCGCCGCCGTTCCCGCGCCAGGCCGCCTGGGTCAACGTCGCGACGCTGCGGATGGACCAGCAGGCCGGCCGGCCGGTGCTCGTGGAGTTCTGGGACTTCTGCCGCGTCAACTCGCTGCGCACGCTGCCGTACCTGAAGGGCTGGCACGAGCGCTACGCGTCCGACGGGCTGCGCGTCGTGGGGATCCATGCGGCCGGCTTCCCGCCATCCGAGGATCCGGATGCGGTGCGCGCCGCGGTCGCGCGGCTGGGGGTCGCGTACCCGGTCCTGATCGACGCCGAGCTGGAGGCGGCGACGGCGTATGGGATCCAGGGCTGGCCGAGCCGCTACCTGTGGGACGGCGAGGGCCGCCTGGCCGACTTCCACGTCGGCGAGGGCGGCTATCAGGAGACTGAGCGGACGATCCAAGCTTTGCTCGGCGTCGAGCGCGAGCCGCTCGCGCCCGTGCGCCCCGAGGACGAGCCGGGCGTGCTGCTGCCGCCGCAGTCCGAGGACGTCCCCGGGCCCTACAGCGGTCCCTACGAGGCCGGCGGCGTGTGGGCCGTGCTGTCAGGCGCGGGCACCGTCCACGCCGACGGCCGCGAGATCGCGATCACCCACCCCGGCGCCTACCCGCTCGTCGAGCACGACCGCCACACGCGCGGGGAGCTGCGGCTGGAGGTCGGCGACGGCGTGACGTGTCACGCCGTCTGCTTCACGCCGGGCCTCGCGTGATCTCGGTTGGGATCAGTCGAGGTCGGCGGCGACGACGACGCGCATCACCGCGGCGAGGGTCGCGTCGCGCGCGTGCGCGGCGGCGATCGGATCGTCGATCTGGCCGACCCAGCTCGACACGTTGTTCATGATCGCGTGGTGGCACTGCAGCGCCACGCCGAGGTCTTCGCAGTGGAACTGGCCGTTCGCCATGCCGGCCTCGATCACCGTGCGGAAGATCGCGTCGTGGCGTCGGCGCATGGACTTGCGAGCCTCGTCGTGCACCTCGGGCCACCAGCCCTGCCAGGAGAAGATCGTCCCGACCTCGGGGTACTCGCCCAGCAGGATGTCCAGCTGCTCGCCCGAGAGCGCCCGCAGCTGCTCGCGACAGGACAACGTCGCCGTCGCCGCGTGGACAACTTCCAGCCGGTCCATCACGCCGGCGGTCAAGGCGTCCAGCGCCGCTGAGACCAGCTCGTCCTTGCTGGAGAAGTAGTGGTACAGCGTCGCCTTGGCGATGTCGGCTTGCTCGGCTACCTGCTCCAGGCTGACCGCCTGGTAGCCGTTGGCCGCCAGCAGACGGATCGCCTCGCGCACGATCTCGGCCTTGCGCCGATCGCGCCGGCGCGCGAGCCGTGCGGGTGCAGCAACGGTCTTCGGCGACGTCGCCATCGGCGACCGACACTACCGGTAGCCGTCCGAATGGTCAATCAGTCGATTTCTAATACGAAAAACCGACTCGATGGTCGAATTCCTGATACGGTGCGCGCATGGCGACCATCGGCATCTGCAGCTTCACGCCCGCCATCGAGACCACGGTCGAGGTCGCCGAGGCGGCCGACCGCGCCGGTCTGGACGCGGCATGGACCGGTGAGTTCAACGACCGCTCCGCGATCGTCGCGCTCGCCGAGATGGCCCACCGCACCCGGAGCTGCCGTATCGGCAGCGCCATCGCCTACGCCGTCGGCCGCTCGCCGCTGGTCCTCGCCAACGAGGCGCGCGGCCTGGACGAGATCAGCAGCGGACGGCTCGCCCTCGGCCTGGGCACCGGCACCAAGGGCATGCAGAAGGGCTGGCACGGCGAACGCGACCCCGAAGCGCCCGCCAGCCGCCTGGAGGAGCTCGTCCCGCTGCTCCGGCGCATCTGGCGCCTGCACGAGGGGCCGGTCAAGCACGAGGGCCGCTTCTACTCGATGAACCTCACCGCCACCGCCGAGGTCCCGCCGCCGACCCGCGAGCAGATCCCGATCCTGACGGCCGGCGTCAACCGCCGCATGATCGAGACCGCAGGCCGGGTCTCCGACGGCCTCATCTGCCATCCGACCTTCTCCACGCGCTACGTCGAGGAGGTCGTCCGCCCGGCGATCGCCGCCGGGGCCGCCAGGACCGACCGCGACCCCGAGGACGTCGAGGTCGTCGGCATGCTCATGTGCTCGGTCCACGAGGACGAGCAGATCGCGCGCCGCGAGGTCGCCGCCCAGATCGCCTTCTACGCCGCCCCCAAGGCCTATGGCCCGATGATGGATGCCAGCGGCTTCGCCAGCGAGGCCGACGCGATCCGCGCGGCGTTCGCCGCCGGCGATCACGAGGGCATGATCGCCGCCGTCAGCGACACGATGCTCGACGCGATCGGCGTCGCCGGCACCGCCGACCAGGTCCGCGCGGGCATCGAACGGCGCGCCGGCGACTTCGACCACGTCGGCCTCTACTCCCCTAGCTTCACCATGGCTCCCGAGCGCGTCCGCCGGAACCTCCTCGACCTCGTCGAGGTCGGCGCCGCCGCCGCGACCTGAACGACGGCGGCGACAGCGCCAGCCGCGCGGCTCACGGCACGGGCGCCGTGAGCAGGTGCAGCCGCTGCGGCGGCCCGTCGTCGCCGACGCGCAGCGCCACGCCCGGCCAGTAGGGGCTCTCATAGGGCTCGACGCCATGCAGGAACTGGTGCTCGTGGACCCAGCAGCCGCTGTTGTGCAACGCGATGCCGCCGGGCGAGGTCCAGTCGGCGGGGACGTCGCCGGGGCGCGGACCGGCGCGATGGGTGTGGCCGAACAGCACGTGCTGCGCCGGAACACGCAGCCGGTCGACCGCCTCCCCCATCGCCCGCACCCCCGCGCGCCCCAGCTCGGCGCCGGAGATGTCGGCGCGCACCGGCCCCAGGCCGGCGCGGTTGACCGCCATCACGCTCAGCGGGAACAGCGCCGCGAGCGTGCGGCGGCGCAGCGGCCGGTGGCCGTTGCCGGAGATCGTCCGCCACGCGCGCAGCGACAGCCCGTACGTGCCGGTCGCCTCCTCGCGCGCGTGCTGAGCGAGCGTGTAGGACCACGCGTATATCGGCGCGAGCGCCGCCTCGTAGTCGTCGGGAACGACCGCGCCGTCGGGCAGCGGGCCGACGATCCGCCCCATCGCCCCCGCGCTCAGGCGCTCGATCGTCGGCACGGTGATGTGGCGGTCGAGGTAGTGGCCGTGGGTCGCGTAGACGTCGTCGCGCAGCCACACGCCCGGATACGCGAGCGTCAAGCGCGCGGGGCGGGCGGCCTCCGCGAGCGCGCTGGCGGCGTCGTCCACGGCCCACGTCGCCTGCTCGGCGAGCCCGAGCGGCGGCGGCGCGCCGTCGCGGCGGCGGCGTTCCAGCCACGGCGCCACGAGCGCATGGTCGTGGTTGCCCGGCACCAGCACGAGCTCCCCGTCCGGGCCGAGCGCCGCGCCGAGCGCGGCGAACAGCGGCCGGGCGACCGCCAGCGCCTCGCGCAGCGGCCCCTGGCGCAGCTCCAGCGCGTCGCCGAGCAGCACGAGCCGCTGCACGCCGTCGAGCGCGCCGAGCAGCGCGTCGCGCGCCGACGGGCGGCGCAGCAGATCTATCCCGGCGCGCGAGCCGAGGTGCAGGTCCGAGACGACGAGCGTCGGCGGGATCAGCTCGCGGCCGCCATCGCCTGGCGGATCGTCTTGGGCAGCATGAAGCGCACGTCCTCCTGCACCACTTCCAGCTCCTCGACGTCGGCCGTCCCGCGCGCGCGGAAGAACGCGACGAGCCGCTGCACGAGCTCCTCCGGCGCGCTCGCGCCCGACGTGATGCCGACGACGCGCCGGCCCTCCAGCCACGCCTCGTCGACCTGGCCCTCGTGGTCGATCAGGTGCGCGTCGGTGCCCAGCTCGCGCGTGACGTCGACGAGCCGCTGCGAGTTCGACGAGTTGCGCGAGCCGATCACGAGCACGAGGTCGCACGCGCGCGCGAGCTGCTTGACGGCCGCCTGGCGGTTCGTCGTCGCGTAGCAGATATCGTCGGTGCGGGGCCCGACGATGCGCGGGAACTTCTCCCGCAGGCGCACGATGATCGCGCGCGTCTCGTCGACCGACAGCGTCGTCTGCGAGATGTAGGCGATCCGCTCGGGATCGGCGACCTCGAGCCGCTCGACGTCCGCCTCGGTCTCGATCAGGACGATCGCCTCCGGCGCCTCGCCCATCGTCCCCTCGACCTCCTCGTGGCCGGCGTGGCCGATCAGCACGATCGTGTAGCCGTCGGCCGCGAACTTCTTCGCCTCGACGTGGACCTTCGTCACGAGCGGGCAGGTCGCGTCGATCGTCGCCAGCGCGCGCGCGGCGGCGTTCGCGTGCACGCTCGGCGCGACGCCGTGGGCGGAGAAGACGACCGTCGAGCCCTCCGGCACCTCGGTCTCGTCTTCGACGAAGATCGCGCCGCGCGCGCGCAGCTGCTCGACGACGTGCTTGTTGTGCACGATCTCCTTGCGCACGTAGACGGGCGCGCCGTGCAGGTCGAGCGCGCGCTCGACCGTCTGCACCGCCCGGTCGACGCCCGCGCAGTAACCGCGCGGCGCCGCGAGCAGGATCTTCACGGGCGCGTGACGCATCTGGAGTCGACCATCTGACTCGACACAGTCTAGGCGCAACCTCTACCGTCTCCCCTCATGGCGGCGAGCGGGAAGACGCGCGGGACCAAGCAGACGAGCGGCGGCGGGCGCAGCACGCTCCTCGAGATCGTCGGGATCGTCGTCGTCGCGCTCGCGCTGGCGTTCCTGATCCAGCTGCTGCTCGTCAAGACCTACCGGATCCCGAGCGGCTCGATGGAGCCGACGCTCGCGATCGGCCAGCGCGTGCTCGTCAACCGCATAGGGATGCGCTTCGGCGACCCGTCGGTCGGCGACATCGTCGTGTTCCACCCGCCCGCGGGCGCGGACCAGCAGCCCGCGATCTGCGGCGCGCCGAACGAGGGCAACGGCAACCCGCACGCCTGTTCGGTGCCGACCCCGCAGCGCTCGAGCCAGACGTTCATCAAGCGCGTCGTCGGCGTCGGCGGCGACCGCCTGTCGATCCGCGGCGGTCACGTCTACCGCAACGGCAAGCGCGAGGCCGACTCGTTCATCGCGCAGTGCGGCAACGGTTTCGGCTGCGACTTCCCGGGCACGATCACGGTGCCGAAGGGGAGCTTCTACATGATGGGCGACAACCGGGGGGAGTCCGACGACAGCCGCTACTGGGGCCCCGTGCCGAAGAAATGGTTGATCGGCACGGCTTTCGCGACATACTGGCCTCCAGACCGCATCGGCACGCTGTAACCGGCCCGCTGTGAAGGAGGGCGCCTGATGGCGCAGCAGCACCTCGACCGACTGACCGCCGTGGACGCGTCGTTCCTGCACCAGGAGGACGAGAGCTCCCACATGCACATCGGCGCGGTGACGATCTTCGAGGGCCCGGCGCCGCCGTTCACCGAGGTGCGCGAGCACCTGCGCTCGCGGCTCGACTTCGTCCCGCGCTACCGCCAGAAGCTCGCCCACCCGCCGTTCGAGAGCGGCCGGCCGCTGTGGATCGACGACCCGACGTTCAACCTCGAGTACCACCTGCGCCACAGCGCGCTGCCGGCGCCCGGCACCGAGCAGCAGCTGTACCGGCTGGCGGCGCGGATCGTCTCCCAGCAGCTCGATCGCTCCAAGCCGCTGTGGGAGTGCTGGTTCGTCGAGGGGCTCGAGGACGGGCGCTTCGCGCTGATCTTCAAGACCCACCACGCGCTGGTCGACGGCGTCTCCGGCGTCGACCTCGCGACCGTGCTGTTCGACGTCGCCTCGGTGCCGTCCCCGCACGTCCCCGACGAGCCGTGGCAGCCGCACCCCGAGCCGACGGGGGCCGAGCTGCTCGCCTCCGGCGTGCTGGGGCTCGCGCGCACGGCGGCCGGGATCGTCGAGCGCGCGCTGAGCGCCGCGACGAACCCGGCGGCCGCGATCGACGCGCTGCGCGAAGCGGCCGAGGGGATCGGCGAAGTCCTGTGGGCCGGCCTGAACCCCGCGCCCGAGACGCCGCTCAACGTCGAGATCGGCCCGCACCGCCGCTACGCGATCGTGCGCTCGCGGCTCGACGACCTGCGCTTCATCAAGCAGACGCTCGGCGGGACCGTCAACGACGTCGTGCTGGCGGTCGTCTCCGGCGCGCTCGCGCGCTGGCTGCGCGCGCGCGGCGTGCGGACCGAGGGGCTGGAGCTGCGCGCGCTCGTGCCGGTCTCGATCCGCCCGCGCGGCGCGGGCAACCAGCTCGGCAACCAGATCGTGCTGATGCGCGGGCCGCTGCCGGTCTACATCCGCGACCCGGTCGAACGGCTGAGATTCGTCAAGCAGGCGATGGACGGCCTGAAGGAGTCCAAGCAGGCGGTCGGCGCGAAGGTGCTCGCCGACGTGCAGCAGCTCGCGCCGCCGACGATCCTCGCGCAGGCGTCGCGGGTGCAGTTCTCGACGCGCCTGTTCAACCTGATCGTGACGAACGTTCCGGGCCCGCAGTTCCCGCTCTACCTGCTCGGGCGCGAGCTGCTCGACCTGTTCCCGGTCGCGTTCCTGCCCAACCGCCACGGGCTCGCGATCGCGATCATGTCCTACAACGGCGGCGTCGACTTCGGGCTGCTCGGGGACCATGACGCGCTCGGCGACATCGACCTGATCGCCGACGGGATCGAGGACGGGATCGCGCAGCTCAAGACGGCCGCGCAGGCGAAGGCGGCGCGGACGGCCGGCGCGCGCGCGGCGCCGGCGAAGCCCAAGCCGGCCGCGGCGAAGCCGGAGGCGTCCGCTCCCGCCGAGCCCGACGGCCCGCAGCTGCTGCCCAGCGGCGGGCCGCGCGACGCCGGGCCGGCTGCGGCGATGCGGGCACGGCGGCGGTCGCCGTCACGCAACGGCGAGCGCGAGCAGAACAGCTAGAACCCGAGCGCGAACTTCGCGTCCTCGCTCATCCGCTCCGGCGACCAGGGCGGCGAGAACGTCATCGTCGGGATCACCTGCTCGACGTCGGGCAGCTCCCCGACGAACTCCTCCATCTGCTCGGAGACCTGCGGGCCGATCGGGCAGGCGGGCGTGGTCAGCGTGAAGGTGATGCTCACCGTGCCGCCGTCGATCTCGACGCCGTAGACGAGCCCGAGCTCGACGAAGTCAAGCCCCAGCTCGGGGTCGATCACGTTGGACAGCGCCTCGTTGACTTCGTCGATCGTGGGCATGGCGATGAGTCTAGGCCAACCTGGCGCAAGATCCCCCGCCAGTGTGAGAGTCCCCTTAGAAACGCTTGCGTGCCAGACGCGGCGTTGGATAGGTTCGCCGCCATCGTCGAGTTCGCAGCCCATCCGCCGACGTTGCGGTGCTCGGGGGACGAGGACCGCTCCACGCAGGCGCGCCGCCGCCAGGCGCTCGTGCGCGCGATCAAGGCGCGCGCCGACGTCGTCGTCGACCTCGCCGAGCTGTCCTGGGCGGACCCGTCGCTGATGGTCGACTTCGCGATGCTCGCCCGCCGGCTGCGCGCGCAGGGCCGCGCGCTGTCGCTGCGCGACCCGCAGCCGCAGATCGCGGCGCTGCTCGAGCTCGTCGGGCTCACGCGCCTGCCGGCCGTGCGGATCGAGCGCACGAGCCCGGCGCCGGTCGCCGCGCTCGCCTGACGGGCCGCCGCGTTGGGCGCTGCGCGCCCGCCGCACGCGCCGTCCGCCGGCGGGCTCGCCGTGCACGCCGGAGCCGGCGCGCGCCGGCCGCTAGCCTGTCGAGCAGGATGCTCCTCGTGCTCGTGCTGCTGTTCGTCGTCGTCCCGCTCGCCGAGCTGTACGTGATCATCCAGGTCGGCCAGGCGATCGGGGCGCTGGCGACGATCGCGCTGCTGCTGGCCGACTCGCTGCTCGGCGCGTGGCTCGCGCGCTCGCAGGGCCGGGCCGTCTGGCGGCGCTTCCAGGAGGCGCTCGCGGCCGGCCGCGTGCCGGCGCGCGAGGTGCTCGACGGCGCGCTCGTGATCGCCGGCGGCGCGCTGCTGCTCGCGCCCGGCTTCCTGACCGACGTCGTCGGCGCGCTGCTGCTGATCCCACCGTCGCGCGCGCTCGCGCGGCACGCGGTCGCGCGCGGCGCACGCGGACGGCTGCTGACGGGCCTCGCCGGGGCGACCGCCCGGCGCGACGGCGCGCCGCCGCTCGCGTCAGGATTACGACGTGGACGCGACCGCGCACGAGATCGATCCCCGCCGCCTGCGCCCGTGATCGGGCCCGAGCACGAGACCGCCCGCTCGCCCGAGCGGGACGACGCCGCGTTCGGCGACGCCGTCACGTTCACCTTCGCCGACCTCGATGAGCGCCTGTACGGCAGCGCGCGGCTCGGCCTCTCCCCCGGTCCGCCGCCGGCCGCAAGCGGGCTCGGCGCGCTGTTTGTCGACGACGAGCTGGTCGCGCTCGACGCGGCCGGCGGGATCGAGCTCGGCGCGCCGGGCGACTGGACGCGGCTGGAGGCGGGCGACGTGCGCGCCGCGATCGTCGAGCCGTTGCAGGCGTGGGAGGTCGCCTACGACGGCGAGGGCGGCGGCTTCGAGCTGCGCTTCGAGGCGCTCGGCGAGCCCGCCGAGATCGGCGGCGGCGCGGCCATCGACGGCGCCGCGCTGCACGGCTACGAGCAGCTGTGCCGCGTCACCGGCGGCGCGCGCGCCGGCGACCGCCGCTGGCGAGTCGAGTGCCTCGGCCAGCGCGGCCACCAGTGGGGCGCGCCCGACTGGGAGCGGATCGAGCTCGCGCGGATGGTGTCGGTGTGGTTCGAGGAGGGCGACGGGATCGCGCTCGCGAGCGTGCGCCCCGCCGGCGCGCCCGGCCACGAGGCGGAGGCGATGAGCGCATCGCGGCTCGCGCAGCCGGCCCCGATCGCGCAGGCGCTGCTGTCGACCGCCCTCGACGGCGAGGGCCGCCAGCGGCGCGCCGGGCTGGAGCTGCGCGGCGGCGAGGACGACGCGGCGATCGAGCGGATCGCCGGCGAGGCGGTCTGCGGCACGACGCTCGACCTCGGCCGCCTGCGCCTGGAGCAGGCGTTCTTCCACTGGCGCTCGGACGGGCGCCGCGGCGCCGGCCGCTACGACGTCCTGCGACGCGCATGAGCCGCGTCGAGGCGATCGTCTGCGACTTCGGCGGCGTGCTGACGACGCCGCTGGTCGACGCGTTCCTCGGCGTGCAGGAGGCGCACGGGATCCCGCCGCAGGCGTTCGGCGCCGCGCTCATGCGCGCCGCCGCGGCCGACGGCGGCGTCAACCCGCTGTTCGAGCTGGAGTGCGGGCGCATGACCGAGGCGCAGTTCGTCGCGCGGCTCACCGACGGGCTGCGCGCTGAGCTTCACCGCGAGGTCGAGCTGCACGGCTTCGGCGGCCGCTTCTTCGAGCACCTGCACCCGAACGAGGAGCTGTTCGCGTTCATGCGCGAGCTGCACGGGCGCGGCTACCGGATGGCGATCCTCACCAACAACGTGCGCGAGTGGGAGCCGCTGTGGCGCCCGATGCTGCCGATCGACGAGATCTTCGAGCTGGTCGTCGACTCCGGCTTCGAGGGCGTGCGCAAGCCCGAGCGGGCGATCTACGAGCTGACGCTCGCGCGCCTCGGGGTGGCCGCTGAGGCGGCGCTGTTCCTCGACGACACCGAGGTCAACTGCGACGCGGCGCGGGCGCTCGGCATGCGCGCGGTCCACTTTCGCGCCACGGCGCAGGCGATCGCCGACGTCGAGGCGGCGCTCGCGGCGGCCGCGGCCTGACGCGCGCTAGTTGTCGCCGCCAAGGCGGTCCCAGACGTAGAGCTCGACGCATTCCTGCGCGAGCGCGCGGATGCGCGCGTCCGACAGGAACGGCAGCACCAGCTCAAGCGACTGCTCTTCGGTGACGCCCGCGTCGAACGCCTCCTCGCCGCGGAAGCCGGCCGCGATCTTGAGCGCCTCGCGCCGGTTCTTTCCCAGCGACGGGAACACGCGCACGAGAAACTCCTTGCTCGCGATCGGGTGACCGACCTCGAGTGACGCGTGCCAGGCGGCGAGCATCGAGAGGTCGTGGTCGTCGAGATCGTCGACGGCCTTCGCGTAATGGGAGGCGAGGTCCTGCTCGGGAATCTCGTCGACCCATGCGCGCACGACCTCGCCGAGCAGTTGGCGGCGCGCCTCCCGCCCGACGGAGCTGGCGATCACGCGAATCGCGTTCTGGGGCTCGATGAAGCAGAGGGACATTGGGCTCCGCGCTTGCGCTCGACGTGAGAACCGATCGGCGCGCACTCTACGACCCCCCGAGGACGGCAACAGATTCCCGGTGGCTCGCATCATGGGCCGGGCCGTGATGCACGACGTAAATGACGTTGCACCGAAGGCGGCCGACACGGAGGGTGGCGCGGTGCCCGACGCGACCAGCTACCTCCGTGCGCTCGGGCACGCGCTGCGCGAGCGGCGCGAGCAGCTGGAGCTGACGCAGGAGGCGCTGTCGCTGCGCACCGGCGTCCCGCAGCGGCGCATCTGGGAGCTGGAGGCAGGGATCGGCAACCCGACCGCGCGCACGCTGCTGCGGCTCGTGGGCGGCCTCAGCACGCCCTGTTCGCAGATCTTCTCGCGCGCCGAGCAGCTCGCCGCCGACGAGAGCCGGACGCAGTCGCGCGACGATCCGTAGCGCGTCGGCGCGCCTGACCGGCCCGTTCGGCTTTACGACGTTTGCGTCGTAAAGCGGTGACTGCGATGATCGGGGTATGCCCGCGTTCACAAACGGTGCGGGCGGTCGCGATCCGCAGGCGGGATCGGGGTCCGGCGACGCCGATCCGCTCCGCGGAACGGCCGGCGACCGCACCGCCGAGACCGAGCGCACGCTGCTCGACGCGGCGCTCGAGTTCTACGGCGCCGCCGGCGCGGTGATCGACTACACCGGCCCGGACCGCCCTCGCGTGCGCCAGGACGCCGCCGGCCTCGCGCAGGTGCGCGACGCGATGACGGCGCTCGAAGCGCAGGTCCGCCGCGCGCACGCGGCCGGCCTCCCGCTCGACCGGATCGCGTGCGTCGCGCGGCTCGACCAGGAGATCGTCGCGCTGATTTTGGCGGGTGGCGACGCCGAGCCGACCGGGCCGGTCGCTGGCTGAGCGGCGCTCGACGGCGCGCTCCCGGCCGGCAGCGCCGGTGCCGGCCGGGCGCCGGGGCGCCCAGCCGGCGGGCCGGCGCCGCCGGCGCGGTGCTCAGCCGACGGTCACCGACACCGCCGGCGAGCGCGAGCTGGCGAACGGGAACGTCCCCTGGCGCGGTACGAGCGCGCGGAAGCCGAAGCGCCCGTGCGGGAGCCGGAAGCGGTAGCGCGTGCTCCACGCGCCGGCGCGCGTCGTGCGCACCGTGCGAAAGGTCCGCCAGCCCCAGCCCGCCTGCCAGCCCTGCAGCGTCACGAGCAGTCCGCCGCGCGGCAGCGACTCGCCGCCGACGCGGCCGGACAGCCGCACCGCGCCGCCGGCGCCGACGTGGCGCGGCGCGGCCGCGATCGTCATCGGCGCCAGCGCCTGCTCGGTCGCGACGTTCGAGGCGACGAACGCGCGGCTGTCGGAGAACGGGTAGTAGACGACCTTCAGCGCGCGCGACGGGCCCGGCGGCAGCGCGAACGCGAAGCGCCCGCCGGCTCCCGTGCGCACGGCGCCGTGCGCGATCCAGCGGCGGCCGTCGACCTGCTCGGCGATCGCCAGCCGCGCCCCGGCGATCCCGCGTCCGGCACCGTCGGCGAGCCGGCCGGCGAGCGACCAGCGACGGCTGCGCGGCGCGCGCACGCGCGCGGCGGTCGCGCCGGAGGCGAGCCGGAACGCGAGCGTGAGGCGCGCGCGGCCGGCCGGGCTCGCGCCGTTGGGGACGTGGCCGCCGGCGGCCGCGAGCGGGTTCTGCAGGCCGGCGATGCCGCCGGGGGCGGCACCGGCCGGCTGGGCGCCCGCGCCGCCCGGCTGCCCGCCGCCGCCCGTCGTTCCGCCCCCGCCGGTCGTTCCGCCGCCGCCGGTCGTTCCGCCGCCCCCGCCTGGCTCTGCCGGCGGCGCGGTGTGGCCGTCGAGGTCGGCGACCGGCGCGCTGGGCGTGCTGCGCGCGTCGGCGGCGCCGCTCGCGTTGGCGGCCGTCACCTCGGCGACGACGCGATGGTAGGCGTCCGCGGGCGCGAGCGTGTACGTGGAGCCGGTCGCGCCCGCGATCCCGGCGCAGTCGTTGCCGTCGGCGTCGCAGCGCAGCCAGTGGCGGTCGAACGCGGTCGGCGCGCCGTCCCACGCGCCGTCGTCGACCGACAGCTGCCCGCCGATCCGCGCCGCGCCCCCGAGCGCCGGCGCCCGCGTCGCGATCGGCGCGTTGTGCGTCACGATCGTGCGCTCGTCGACGACGCCGACGTTACCGGCGGCGTCCTCGACGCTGACGCGCACGACGTGCTCGCCGTCGGGCAGCGCCGCGGTGTCGAGCCGCGCCTCGCCGCTCGCCTGCAGCGGGCACGGCCGCGGCGCGGCGAACTCGTAGTCGTCGGCGTCGCCGGGGTCGGCGTCGGCGCACCGCCCGCCGTCGTCGTCGATCACGTCGCGCGAGACCTCGGCGCCGTCGACCGCGACGATCGTGCGGTAGACGCCCGCGCCGTCGTCGCCGGCGTCGAACAGCAGGTTCCCGACGCCGCGGACCGGGTCGTCGCCCGTCAGGCTGCCGCCGACGACGTCGCTCGTCGGCGCGTCCGCGTCGGTCATGCCGATCGTCGCGCGTGGGATCGTGACCTGGGCGGGGAAGGTGCCGCAGTCAAGCGAGCCCACGAGCCCGAAGCAGCGCAGGCCGATGTGGAGGGACTGCCATCCATCTGCGTCGGCCTCGATCGGCACCGGGCTCGGGTCCGTGAGCGTCTTGCCGCTCTGCGGCGCTTGAAACTCCAACATCCCCGCGTTCTCGTCGTCGTCATGCCACGCGTCATACGCGTACGGCCGGTTCGCCACGCCCGCCACGACCGGCCAGCCGAGGTTGAACGCGCGCGCGAACGAGACCGAGTCGATCGCGGTCCCAGGCGGCGCGGTGAAGTCCCACGCGACCCACGCGCCGGACGCGACCGGCAGCCCCGTCGCGCCGAACTGCAGCGACAGCGATCCGCCGGGCGCGCACGGCGTCGCGCTGCCGCTGTCGCGGCCCACGACGGGCGGGCTCGCGGAGCTGGTCCAGCCGCCCATGCCGGCCGGCGCGCCGCCCGGCGTGCTGCATGTGTCGACGGTGTAGGTGCCGGCGGCCGCCGGCGGCGCGTCGGCCGCCGCGAGCGCGGCGAGCGCGAGCAGCGCGAGGACGTGGAGACGAACGGTCGGCATCGGATGCCACCTCCCTGGTGCGTGTGGTCGGGTCACGGGCCGGCGAACTCCGCCGGCGCAGCCGCCGACGCCGATCGCGGCGCGCGCGGCTGGGAAGACAAGGGCGCCGCAGCGGCGGACGCGACGCGCGCCCGGCCGCCGGGCCTGCGAGCGCGCTGCGCGCCCGCGGAGGCGCCGGCCGCCCGAGCGCCTGCCGCAGTCGCGAACTCGGGCGCCGAACGCCCGCCCGCGGCAGGGCGCCAGGCGCCGAACTCGCGGGCGGGCGGCGCCGGCGCGAACTCGCCGCTCGTCGCGGCGAACTCGCCGGCGGCGCTGTGCTGCGGCGCACGCAAGGTGGCATACCGCGCGAGCGCCCCGAGCACAGCACGCGCTGGCAGCGCGCCGGCAGCGGCCTCCGTCGCCGCGTGCCGAGGCGCGGGCCGCGCGGGTGCGAGCGCCGTCTGCGAGATCGCGATCCCGCCGCCCGCGAGCGCCGCGCCGGACGCCGCGACCGCCGCGAGCTTGGAGGCGGGCAGCGCGTCGAGCGCGCTCTGCACGCGCGCGACGCCGAGCGCCGCGCGCGCGTGCAGCCCGTCGAGCGCTCCCTGCACTCGCGCGCCAAGCGCCGTGCGCTCGAGCAGCCCGTCGAGTCCCTGCACTCGCGTGCCAAGCGCCGCGCGCGCGTGCAGCCCGTCGAGCGCTCCCTGCATTCGCGCGCCGAGCGTCGTGCGCGCGAGCAGCGCGTGCAGCAGCCCCTCGGCGTGGTGCGTCGCGGCCGCGCCGGGCCGCGGGGCGGCTCCGCCGAGCGCGAGCGCCGGCGACACGAGCGCCGCGAGGGCGCGCGGCGCGTCGTGCAGCTCGCGCAGCGTCGCGCGGCAGCCGGGACAGGCACGCAGGTGCGGGCGCAGCCGCGCGCGCTCGTCCGCGCTCGCCTCGCCGTCGGCGAGCCGCGACAGCAGCGGCATCCAACGCCGGCACTCGCGGCCGGACTCGATGCGGCCGAGCCGCTCGAGCAGCGCGCGGCGTCCTTCGGTGACCGCGCGGTTGACCTTCGTGTAGGTCCAGCCGTTGCGGGCCGCGATCTCCTTATACGAGAAACCCTCCGCGCGTTGCAGCAGCGCGACGAGCTCCGCCTGCTTGAGACGCTGCGCGGCCTCCGCCGTGTGGCGCAGGCGCTCGAACGCGACGGCGCGCTCGGCCGGGTCCTCGAGCTGGCGCGTCTCGTGCTCGTCGAGGTCGGCGACGGCGCGCCCGACGAGCTGCCTGCGCTGGCTGCGCAGCGCCCGCGCCTCGTGCTTGAGGATCGTGCGCATCCACTTGAGCGGCTCGCGCGGCGGATCGTTGCCCATCCGCCGCACGAGGACCTCGAGCCCGCGCTGGTAGGCGTCCTGCGCGTCGTCGTCGCACAGCGAGTGGCGCCGCGCGAAGCGCAGCAGCTCGGCGGCGTGCTGGTGCACGAGCGTGAGCAGCGCTTCCTCCGGCGTCCGACGGTTCCCTGCCTGCATCCCTGCCTGCCTCCTGGCGTCCATGCCGTTGCGCCACACCTATCGGGTAACCCAGAGGCGGATCCGCAGCCGTCTCGCCCCCCGCGGACGCCCAAAAGCCCGCAAAGTGCGAACTTTGGCGCGTTGACACTCGACAGATGGAGGAGTCGACGCGCCACGAGCGGGGATGGACCGGAGCCCGCGCGGGTCGAGCGGCGGGCTTCGCTACAGCCCGAGCGCGTCGCCGGCGCGGGCGAACGCGGCGGCGTCGGGCTCGCCCGCGAAGCCGAGCGTCGTGCGGTCGCCGGCGGCGGGCCGCGACCAGTTCCACAGCGCGAGGTCGAGCGCGGCGAGCGGGATCCCGCACGCCTGCGCGAGCTCCGCCGCGCGGCGCTCCAGCAGCAGCGCGTCGCCGATCGCGAAGACGCGCTTGGCGGCGACCGTCACCTCGTCGTCGCCGCCGAGCGCAAGCGACCCGGCCTCGAGCTCGTAGACGCCGAGCCGCCCGAGCGTCTCGAGCAGGTCGAAGCGCGCGTCGCGGCGCAGGCCCGGCAGCGCGAGCCGCTCGAACGCGCGCGCGAAGCGCCGTTGCGGCGTCCACGCCGCCTCGCCGGCGAACGCGGCCGCCTGCGAGCCGGCGCGCTGCGCCCACGCGCGGTAGGCCGCGAGCGTCGCGTCGCCGCGCGCCCGCTCGTGCGCGCTGCGCGGCCCGAGCGCCACGTCGCCGAGCGCCGGCAGCGCCCCGCCCGCCCACGGCACCCGCGCCGCCCGCACGCCGGCGAACGGGTCCTCGCCGTCGAGCGGGCCGAGATACGCGATCAGGAACGCGAGCCACGTCGCCTCCTCGCGGTCGCCGGCGGGCGCGCCGCCGGGCGCGGCGATCCCGCCCGCCGGCTCAGGGGCGCCGGCGGCGAGCCGCGCGACCTCGGCGTAGAGCCCGAACGGCGCGCGCGCGAGCGCGTCGAGCCGCGCGCGCGCGAACGCGAGCTCCTCCGCGAGCCGCTGCGCGGCGCCGCTCGCCTTGACGCCCGGCAGCAGCGGCGAGCGGAAGCCGTCGTCGGCCTCGCGCGCGAGCTGACGCACGCGCAGCCCGCCGGAGCTGCGCGAGCCGCCTCCGCGGCCGGCGCTCGTCGTGCGCTTGCGCGTGACCGGGCCACCCGTGCGCGTCACGCCGGGCGCGCGCCGCGGCGCGGCCGCCTGCGCGCGCTCGCGCGCGCAGATCGGGCAGTTGGCGAGGAAGCGGTTGTGGCGGCAGAACTCGGGCACGGAGTCGCCGCCAGTGTAGGGCGCGAGCGTCAGGCGCCGGCGCTCAGGCGCTCGATCCCGCCCAGGAACAGCTCGCTCGCGAAGCGCGCCATGCGCTCGACGTCCGGCTCGTCGGACTCGCTCATGCGGATCGCCAGCTCGAACCCGACGCCGTTGATCGCGGCCGACAGCGCCTCCAGGTCGAGTGCGGGCGACAGCAGCCCGCGTGCGACGAGCGCGCGCAGGTCGTCGAGCAGCTCGAGCACGCCGAGCTCGCGCGAGGGGGTGTCGAACAGCGTCCGCACCGTCCCGGCGTTGCGGCGCAGCATCTCGAACATCGGCCGGTCCTCGGCGATGAAGCGGAAGTAGGCGTCGAAGCCCGCGTGCGTGACGTCCTCGACCGTGCCGGTCTGCGCGCGCACCTCGCGCAGCCGCGCGCGCAGCACGGTCGTGCGCTCCTCCAGCACCGCGCGGAAGATCGACTGCTTGTCGGGGAAGTAGTTGTAGAACGTGCCGGACGCGAGGTCGGTGCGGCGCACGATGTCGCGGATCGATGCGGCGCCGAAGCCCATCTCGGTGAAGACCTCGCGCGCCGCGTCGAGCAGCGCCTGGCGGTTGCGGTCCTTCGTCTGCGCGCGCTTGCCGGTGGCGGTGGCCGTCACGCGACCGCCCCGGCCGCGGGCTCCTGCGCCGCGCGCTCGAGGCACCGCGCCCGCGCCGGCACCGGCACGCGGAAGCCGTGCTCGCGCACGCGCTTGGCGCCGGCGCGTTGCTCGCGCCGCAGCTCGTGCAGGTAGTTGTCGAAGTCGACCTGCATCGTGTGGCGCTTGGAGGCGACGTAGCGCTTGAACATGCGCGCGCGCTCGGCCTGCATGTCGTCCCACAGCTGCGCCGGCGCCGGCAGCGCGTACTCGCCGCGCAGGTAGGAGGCGATCCACTGCCCCTGGGCCTCGGCGAGCGGCATGACCGCGCCGAGCGGCTGCAGCAGCCCGATGAAGAAGACGTTGTCGTACTCCGGGTGGAAGACGCGCCGGAACAGCGGCAGGTCGTTGTCGGGCGCCGAGATGAAGTCCTCGTCGAAGAACGGGAACGTGACCCTGTAGCCGGTGCAGTAGACGATCACGTCGGCCGGCTCGACGGTGCCGTTCTCGAACCGCACGCGCTCGCCCAGCAGCTCGGCGACGTTGGGCCGGTGGACGATCTCGCCGTGCGCGACGCGGTTGAGGAAGTCGGCCGAGATCGTCGGGTGCGACTCGCCGATCTCGTGGTCGGGGCGCGGCAGGCCGTAGTCCTCGACGCGCCCGACGCCGAGCCGGTACATCGCCGCGATTGTCGCCTTGCGGACCGCCCACGGCACCGCGCCGCTGAAGCGGTTGACGCCGATCTGGTCGATCGGCTTGCCGAACAGGTACTTCGGCAGGATGTGCGCGCCGCGGCGCGAGGAGAGGATCGTGCGCCGCGCGACGAAGCTCGACTCGACCGCGATGTCCATCGCGCTGTTGCCGATCCCCACGATGACGACGTTCTTGTCCTTGAACGGCTCGTTGTCGACGTAGTAGTGGGCGTGCAGCTGGGTGCCGTCGAAGCTGCCGGGGAACGGCGGCTCGGGCCAGCGCGGGTCCCAGTGGTGGCCGTTGGCGACGATCAGCGCGTCGTAGCGGCGCCGCTCGCCGGAGTCGAGCTCGACCGTCCAGATGCCGTCGTGGGCGCGCGCGGCGTGCGTCACCTTCGTCTCGAAGACGATCCGGTCGCGGAAGCCGAAGTGGTCGACGTAGTCGTCGAAGTAGGCGGCGATGTGGGTGTGGTGGGGGAAGTCGGGATACGACTTCGGCATCGGGAAGTCGGAGTACTCCATCCGCTCGCGCGAGGTGTTGATGTGCAGCGAGCGGTACGCCGACGACATCGCGTTCTTGTTGGCGAAGACCCAGTTGCCGCCGACGCGATCGGACGCCTCGTAGCACTCGAACGGGATCCCGCGCTCGTGCAGGGCCTTGGCGGCGGCGATCCCGGACGAGCCCGCGCCGATCAGGCAGACGGACGGCAGCTCGGTCATGCGACGATCCTCCTCGCGGCGAAAGTGACGGGGGCGTCACGTTAGACCGGCGCGCGGCGGGGCGTCAAGCCGCGTTGGCCTCATCGGCGCGCGTGCGCGCTACGGCACCGCCGCCATGTCCTCCGCCCGCCGGTGCTCGCGGCCGCGCTGCACGACCTCGCGGAAGCTCTTGAAGCGGAAGATCAGCACGAGCGCGCCGAAGCCCATCGCGACGGCGGCTGCGCCGAGCGCGATCTGCTGGCCGACCGAGAAGGCGGCGACCTGCGCGCTGCCGGCCGCGCCCGCGAAGACCGTCAGCAGCAGCGCCTGCTGCACGCCCGCCCCGCCGGGCGTGAACGGCACGATCATCGCGAGCACCTGCACGCCGAGCACGAGCAGCACGTTGCGCACCGAGGCGCCGATGTGGAACGCCTCGAGCAGGAACCAGTACGCGCCGAAGCGCGCCAGCCACGCGGCCGACTGCCACGAGACCATCTCGCGCACGTAGCGGTCGCGGTCGCGCAGGATCGTGAAGCCCTGGCGCACGCGCGCCCAGAACGCCTTCACGCGCGTCGACAGCAGCGCGAAGCCGACGAGCGCCGCGACCGCGAGCGCGGTCAGGGCGAACAGGGTGAAGCGCGGGTGCCCGGCGAGGAACGCGAGGTCGAACGCCGGCAGCTTCGAGAAGTCCGGCGGCTTGGGGAACACGCCCTGGGTGAAGGCGAAGACCATCACGAGCAGGTTCACCGCCCAGTCGAACACGAGCCCGGTCCAGATCGCGGCGACGATCGCCGGGTAGCTCGACTCCGGGATCGAGATGCGCGTGAGGAAGTACTGCACGATCGTCCCGCCGCCGAGCGGGAACACCTGGTTGACGCCGACGCCCGACACGTACGCGCCCCAGATGTCGCGCCAGCGGACGTGCTCGGCCGGGTAGGCCGCCTGCACCGCGTGCCACAGCGCGCGCGAGCGCAGCGTCAGGTAGGCGGCGTAGCAGAGCAGCGCGAGCAGCAGCGGGCCCCAGCTGAGCCCCGCGAGGTTCGAGAAGAACGTGCCGGTCGAGTCGAGGAAGCGGCTCACGTCGCTCCCGAGCGAGGCGGTGACGAGGGTCATGGCGCCACACGTTGTCACAGCGACTGGGCGGCGTAACCGACCCCAGATGCGCGGAAGGGCCCGAGTCCATCCGGGCCCTCCGCAGCCGGGAATCGTGGGGGAGACGATTCCGGCGGAGCAGGACGCACGGCGCCCCGCTCCTTCAGGATACCTCGGGAAGCCGAGGATTGCGGTGCCGCGGGCCCCATCTCACACAGGATTCATGGTGAGAGATCGTGCACGTTCCGCAGCTTTTCGCGAGACGAGTGCGATCAGATCGAGCCGCCGGGACCAGTGAAGAAATCCTCACCAAGGCGCACGTTGCCGGCCGCCTCGGCCTCGTGGCGCAGCGTGTGGTCCTCCACCCCGCTCCAGGCACCGACGGCGAGCTGCTCGCGATCGGCGTCCATCGGGCTGCCGCCGAGGTCCTTGTTGACGATGCGCGCGCACTTGCGCCCCTCGGCGATCGCGGTGACGACGAGCGACTGGCCGATGCGCGCGTCGCCGCAGGCGTAGACGCCGGGGACCGACGAGCGGTAGGTCTGGTGCGTGCGGACGTTGCCGCGCGGGTCGAGCTCGAGCCCGAGCTGGGCGACGAGGCCCGGGTACTCGGGGTGCGAGAAGCCGATCGCGATCAGCACGAGGTCGGCTTCGACGACGAACTCGCTGCCTTCGATCGGCTGCAGGTCGCGCGACGAGGTGCCCTGCACGCGGCGCGCGTGGACCTTCGTCACGCGGCCGTCGGCGCCCTCGAAGCCGGTCACCTCCGTGCCCCACCAGCGCGCGCCGCCCTCCTCCAGCGCATACGTCGTCGGCGTGCGCTTCGGCGGCAGCGGCCACGGCGTGCGCTCGTCGCGCCCGCTGGGGTCGAGCTGCTGGTAGACGTCGAGGATCGTCGCCTCGGTCGCGCCCTCGCGGTTGGCGTTCGAGATGCAGTCCATGCCGGTGTCGCCGCCGCCGATCACGACGACGCGCCTGCCGGCCGCGACGATCTCCGTCCCCGGCTCGGGCGCGCGCGACGGGCGGCCCTCCTGGGCGGCGACCCAGCGGTTGCGCTGGTAGAGGTAGTCCATCGCGAAGTGGATCCCGGCCAGCTCGCGGCCGGGGACCTCGATGTCGCGGTGCACGCGCGAGCCGATCGCGACGACGAGCGCGTCGTGGCGCTCGCGCAGCTCGTCGGCCGTCACGTCGCGCCCGGCGTCGACGCCGTACTCGAAGCGCACGCCCTCGGCCTCCAGCAGCGCGACGCGGCGGTCGATCACGACCTTCGGCAGCTTCGCGTCCGGCACGCCGAAGCGCATCAGGCCGCCCGGGCCCTCGTCGCGCTCGTAGACGGTGACCGCGTGGCCGCAGCTGTTGAGCTCGGCCGCGACCGCCAGCCCGGCCGGTCCCGAGCCGACGACCGCGACCGTCTTGCCGGTGCGGCGGTCGGGCGGCTGCGGGACGATCCAGCCCTCGTCGAACGCGCGCTCGACGATCGCCAGCTCGATCTGCTCGATCGCGACCGCGTCGTCGTTGATCGCCAGCACGCACGCCGACTCGCACGGCGCCGGGCAGATGCGGCCGGTGAACTCGGGGAAGTTGTTCGTCGCGTGCAGCTGGACGATCGCGTCGGCCCACTTGTCGCGGTAGACGAGGTCGTTCCAGTCGGGGATCAGGTTCCCGAGCGGGCAGCCCTCGTGGCAGAACGGGACGCCGCAGTCCATGCAGCGCGCGCCCTGCCTGCGCAGCTCCTGCTCGGGCTGCAGCGCGAAGTACTGGTCGTAGTCGCGCACGCGCTCGGTCGGATCGCGCTTGTCGAAGCCGACCCGATGGATCTTCAGGAAGCCGCCGAGCTGTCCCATGACTCAGGCCTCAGCCGGCTCGGCGGTCTGGCGGGCGCTGGCGCTGCCGTTCGCGGCCGCTTCGGCCTCGCGCGCGGCGCGCTCGGCGAGCGCGCGCTTGTAGTCGCGCGGCATCACCTTCACGAAGCGCCGCACGGCGTCGTCCCAGTCGCCCAGCAGCCGCTGCGCGACCGGCGAGCCGGTGCGCTGGTCGTGCTCGGCGACGAGGTCCTTCAGCTCGGCCTCGTCGTGCTCGGAGAGCGGCTCGATCTCGACGAGCTCGACGTTGCAGCGGCGCGTGAAGACGTGCTGGGGGTCGTAGACGTAGGCGACCCCGCCGCTCATGCCGGCGGCGAAGTTGCGCCCCGTCGGGCCGAGCACGACGACGCGCCCGCCCGTCATGTACTCGCAGCCGTGGTCGCCGACGCCCTCGACGACCGCTTGGGCGCCCGAGTTGCGCACCGCGAAGCGCTCGCCGGCCAGCCCGCGGAAGAACGCGCGCCCGCCCGTCGCGCCGTAGAGCACGGTGTTGCCGACGATCACGTTCTCCTCGGCGGCGAAGCCGGCGCCGTCCGGCGGGTGGACCGCCAGCACGCCGCCGGCGAGGCCCTTGCCGGCGTAGTCGTTGCACTCGCCCGCGAGCGTGAACGTCACGCCGCGCATCAGCCAGGCGCCGAAGCTCTGCCCGGCCGAGCCCTCGAGCGCGACGTCGATCGTGCCCTCGGGCAGGCCGTCGGGGCCGTAGCGGCGGGCGATCTCGCTCGACAGCAGGCCGCCGACGGCGCGGTTGACGTTGCGCACGCGCGTCTCGATCCGCACGCGGTCGCCGCGCTCGAGCGCGGCCCCGGCCTGCTCGATCAGCTCCCAGTCGAGCGCGTCGTCGAGCACGGGCGGCGGCGGGCTCGTGCGGTGGCGCGGCGCGTCCGCGGGGACGTCGGGCATCTTCAACACGTTGGAGAGGTCGACGCCGCGCGCCTTCCAGTGCTCGATCGCGTCGTCGGCCTCGAGCAGGTCGGTGCGGCCGATCAGCTCGTCCATCGTGCGCACGCCGAGCGACGCCATCAGCTGGCGCGCCTCCTCGGCGACGAAGAACAGGTACTTGACGACGTGCTCGGGCGTGCCGCGGAAGCGCGCGCGCAGCTTCGGATCCTGCGTCGCGATCCCGACCGGGCAGGTGTTGAGGTGGCAGACGCGCATCATGATGCAGCCCATCGCGATCAGCGGCGCGGTCGAGAAGCCGAACTCGTCGGCGCCCAGCAGCGCGCCGATCACGACGTCGCGGCCGGTCTTCATCTGGCCGTCGACCTCGACGACGATGCGCGAGCGCAGGTCGTTGAGCAGCAGCGTCTGCTGCGTCTCGGCCAGGCCGATCTCCCACGGGATCCCGGCCGCCTGGATCGACGACTGCGGCGAGGCGCCGGTGCCGCCGTCGTGGCCGGAGATCACGACGTGGTCGGCGTTGGCCTTCGCGACGCCGGCGGCGACCGTGCCGACGCCGACCTCGGCGACGAGCTTGACCGACACCTCCGCGCGCGGGTTCGCGCAGCGCAGGTCGTAGATCAGCTGCTTGAGGTCCTCGATCGAGTAGATGTCGTGGTGGGGCGGCGGCGAGATCAGGCCGACGCCGGGCGTCGAGTAGCGCAGCCCGGCGATGTAGTCGTCGACCTTGGGGCCGGGCAGCTGGCCGCCCTCGCCGGGCTTGGCGCCCTGCGCCATCTTGATCTGCAGGCGGTCGGCGTTGACGAGGTAGTCGGTCGTGACGCCGAAGCGGCCCGAGGCGATCTGCTTGATCGACGAGCGGCGCAGGTCGCCGTTGGGGTCGGGCTGGTAGCGCGCGCGGTCCTCGCCGCCCTCGCCGGTGTTCGACTTCGCGCCGATGCGGTTCATCGCGATCGCGAGCGCCTCGTGCGACTCGCGCGAGATCGCGCCGAGGCTCATCGCGCCGGTCGAGAAGCGCTTGACGATCTGCTCCGCCGGCTCGACCTCGTCGAGCGGCACGGGCGTGACGCCGTCGGTCCGGAGCTTGAGCAGGCCGCGCAGCGCCGCCTTGTGCGTCGAGTCCTCGTTGACGGCGCGCGCGAAGTCGTCGTAGGTCTGGCCGGCGTGCCCGTCCTCGGCGCGCACGGCGTGCTGGAGTCTCGCGACCGTGTCCGGGTTCCAGATGTGCAGCTCGCCGTCGCGGCGCCACTGCAGCACGCCGCCGACGGGCAGCACCTCGCGGCCGGTGCGCGGGTAGGCGCGGAAGTGGCGCTCGAGCGCCTCCTTCGCGAGCACGTCGAGGCCGACGCCGCCGATGCGCGAGGCGGTCCCCGTGAAGTGGCGCTCGATCAGCTGCGGCTCCAGGCCGACCGCCTCGAAGATCTGCGCGCCGCAGTAGGACTGGAAGGTCGAGATCCCCATCTTCGAGAACGTCTTGAGCAGTCCCTTGCCGATCGCCTTGACGATCCGCTGCTCGGCCGTCTCGCGGTCGAGGTCGACCGGCAGCAGCCCACGGTCGGCGAGCTCGTCGAGCGACTCGAACATCAGGTACGGGTTGATCGCGGCCGCGCCGTAGCCGATCAGCGTCGCCATGTGGTGAATCTCGCGCGGCTCGCCAGTCTCGATCACGAGGCCGCAGCGCAGCCGCGTGCCGGCCCGCACGAGGTGGTGGTGGACCGCCGCGACGGCCAGCAGCGAGGGGATCGCGACGCGCTCGGGGCCGAGGTTGCGGTCCGACAGGATCAGGATGTTCGCGCCGCGCTCGACCCACTGCGACGCCTCGTCGCAGATCGCCTCGACGCGCCGCTCCATCCCGTCGGCGCCGTCCTCGACCGGCCAGGTGAGGTCGATCGTGGCGGCGTGGAAGACGTCGTGGGAGACCTGGCGCAGCTTCTCCAGCTCCGGGTTGCGCAGGATCGGCTGGCGCATCGAGAGCTGGTGGGCGTGCGCGGGCGACTCCGACAGCAGGTTGATCTCGCCGCCGACGCTCGTCGCCAGGCTCATCACGACCGACTCGCGGATCGGGTCGATCGGCGGGTTGGTGACCTGCGCGAACAGCTGCTTGAAGTAGGCGAACAGCGGCGGCTGGCGGTCGGACAGGACCGCGAGCGCGGCGTCGTTGCCCATCGAGGCGGTCGGCTCCTCGCCGTTGGCCGCCATCGGGGCGATCACCATCCGCAGGTCCTCCTGCGAGTAGCCGAACGCGAGCTGCTTGGAGCGCAGCGGCTCGACGCGCGGCGCGCGCGGCGCGCGCTCGGGCAGGTCGTCGAGGCGCACCACGCGCTCCGCGTACCACTCCCCGTACGGGCGCTGGGAGGCGACCTGCGCCTTGACCTCGTCGTCTTCGACGATGCGGCCCTGCTCGAGGTCGACGAGGAAGATCTTGCCCGGCTGCAGGCGGCCCTTGCGCACGATCTCGTCGGGCCCGACCTCCACGACGCCGGTCTCGGACGCGAGCACGACGTAGCCGTCGGCCGTCTGCACCCAGCGGCCGGGGCGCAGGCCGTTGCGGTCGAGCGTCGCGCCGACCTGCGTGCCGTCCGTGAAGGCGACGACGGCCGGGCCGTCCCACGGCTCCATCACGCACGAGTGGTAGTCGTAGAAGCCGCGCACCGCCGGCGACAGGTCGTCGCGGTCGCGGTAGGCCTCGGGCACCATCATCATCACCGCGTGGGCGATCGGGCGCCCGGCGAGCGTCAGCAGCTCGAGCACGTTGTCGAACGTCGCCGAGTCCGAGCCGCCCTGCTTGACGACCGGCACGATCTTCGCGAGCTCGTCGCCGAACAGCTCCGACTCCAGCTGCGACTCGCGCGCGCGCATCCAGTTGACGTTGCCGCGCAGCGTGTTGATCTCGCCGTTGTGGGCGATCATGCGGTACGGGTGCGCCAGCTCCCAGCTCGGGAACGTGTTCGTCGAGAAGCGCGAGTGGACGAGCGCGAGCCGGGTCTCGAGCCGTTGGTCTCTCAGGTCGGGGAAGTAGCCCGACAGCTGCGGCGCCGTGAGCATGCCCTTGTAGAGCAGCGTGCGCGAGGAGAGGCTGACGACCGGCAGGTCGCTGCCGGTCGCCTGCTCGATCAGGCGCCGGATCACGTAGAGCTTGCGCTCGAACGCGTCCTGGTCGCGCAGCTCGTCGCAGGCGCCGACGAGCAGCTGGCGGATGCGCGGCGCCGCCTCGCCCGCGACGACGCCGACGTGCGCGGGGTCGACCGGCACGTCGCGCCAGCCGAGCAGGCGCTGGCCCTCGGCCTGCACCGTGCGCTCCACGATCGCCTCCAGGCGCGCGCGCTCCCCGTCGTCGTGGGGCAGGAAGCAGACGCCGACGCCGTAGCGGCCCTGCTCGGGCAGCTCGCAGCCGGCGACCGCGCGCAGGAACGCGTCGGGCAGCTGCATGAGTATCCCGGCGCCGTCGCCGGTCGTCGGGTCGGCCCCGGCCGCGCCGCGGTGCTCCAGGTTCTCCAGCGCGTAGAGCGCCCGGTCGACGACGCCGTGGTCGGCGCCGCTCGTGAGCTTTGCCACGAATGCGACGCCGCACGCGTCGTGCTCGTTTTCGGGGTGGTAGAGGCCAGCGGCCTGTGGCGGCTTTCTCGCGTGCATTGGATCTGGTGTTCCCGTGGGCGGCGCGAACACTTGAGGAGAAGCGCAAAGGGTACCAGCGAAGCGGCCTCCCGACGGCTCCAGCTCCAGGGGAATCCGCGCCGTCCCCGCCGGGGCGGGCCGCGGCGCGGGGGTCCCGCTCAGCTGCGCGACTTGGCGCGTCTGGAGGGTGGCTTGCCGGTGCCGGCGCCGTTTGCGCTCTTCGCGCCGGCGCTGCGCTTGCGCCGGGCCGGCGTCTTGCCGTCGCCCTCGTCGCGCAGCGCCTTCACGCTCGCCTCGAGCGCCGCCATCAGGTCGGGCACCGGCGCCGGCTCCTGCGCGGGCTGGACGGCTATCTCCTCGCCGGCGGCCTTGCGCTCGATCAGCTCCAGCACGCGCTCGCGGTATTCGTCGCGGTGCTTGGACGGCTCGAACGCGGTCGACAGCGATTCGATCAGCTCGCGCGCCATCTTGACCTCGCGCGCGGTCGCCTCGGCGTCGGCGAGCGCCTCGAGCTCGTCGAGGCGCTCGGGCGCGTTGACCTCGTCGCCGAACAGCATCGTCGACAGCATCAGCACGCCGCCGGCGGGCCGCAGCGCGCACAGCTGCTGGCGCGTGCGCAGCACGAAGCGGCCGATCGCGACGCGGCCGGTCTCCTCCATCGCGCTCAGCAGCAGGCGGTAGGCCTTCGCGCCGCCCGTCGCGGGCGCGACGTGGTAGGCGCTGTCGTAGTAGACGGGGTCGATCTCGTCGAGCTGGACGAACTCCTCGATGTCGATCGTCTTCGTGTGGCGCGGGTCGAGCGCGTCGAGCTCCTCCTGCGTGACGATCACGTAGCGGTCGGGCGAGACCTCGAAGCCCTTGACGAGGTGGTCGTAGGAGACCTCCTCGCCGTCGGCCGGGCAGACGCGCTTCTGCTGTATGCGGACGCCGTCCTTGTCGTGCAGTTGGTGGAAGCGCACGCTCTTGGGGGACGTGGCGGTGTAGAGCTTGACGGGCACGTTGACGAGCCCGAAGCTGATGGCGCCGCTCCAGATCGCGCGAGGCATGGACGCTTTTCTATACCCCTGGCGCGCCCACGGCAAGCCGTGGGCGCCGGTATGCGTCTACGCCGCGTGCGCGGGCGGCGTGCCGGCCAGCGAGTCGCCCATCCGCTCCAGCGAGCGGCGCAGCAGCCGGGAGACGTGCATCTGGGAGATGCCGACGCGCTCGGCGATCTCGCGCTGCGTGAGGCCCGCGAAGAAGCGCAGCAGCACGATCCGCCGCTCGCGCTCGTTGAGCGCCCGCAAGCCGCGCGCGAGCTCGATCCGTTCCTCGGCCGCCACATAGGCCGGGTCCTCGGCGCCGATCCGCGCGACCGGCTCGCCGTCTTCGCCGAGCGGCTCGTCGAGCGGGACGGTGCTGTAGGCCTGCGCGCCCTGCAGCGCCTCGAGCACCTGCTCGGGCGTCGAGTCGGTCGCCTTCGCGAGGTCCTCGATCGTGGGGGAGCGGCCGAGCTTCGTCGACAGGCGGTCGACTTCGCGCGTGACGCGCGCGCTCAGCTCCTGCAGGCCACGCGAGACGCGCACCGACCACGCGCGGTCGCGGAAGTGGCGCTTGATCTCGCCGAGGATCGTCGGCACCGCGAACGTCGAGAAGCGCAGCTCGCGCTCGAGGTCGAAGCGGTCGACCGCCTTGATGAGGCCAACGCAGCCGACCTGCTCGAGGTCGTCGAGCGGCTCGCCGCGGTTCGCGTAGCGGCGCGCGAGCGAGCGCACGAGCGGCATCATGCGCTCGATCAGCATCAGCCGGGCGGCTTCGTCGCGCTCCTCGTGCCAGCGCCGCAGAAGCTCGTGCTCATCGACCATCGGGTCGACTGGCAGGCGTGCAGCCGTTGCAGTCATGGTTTATGCGCCTCCTAGGTCGGGAAGTTCCCGGTCGCGATCCATGCTCTTCCCACAGGTTCGCATGACAAGGTGGGCAGACCCGGTCACTGGCTCCGGCGCGTCGCGTGCGCTACAACAATGACGTGGACAGGGGTGGGCAGACCGTCAGCGCCACCGAGTTCGCGCGCCTGACAGGCGTCTCGCGGGAGCGCCTGCGGACGTGGGAGCGCCGCTACGGGTTCCCGCGGCCGGCGCGCGTCGCGCAGGGCCCGCGCCGCTACGCGATCGCCGACGCGGCGCGCGTCGTCGCGGTGCGTCGCGCGGCGGACCAGGGCGTGCCGCTGCCGCGCGCGATCGAGGACGCGGCCGCCCCGCAGGCCGCGGGCATGTCGGACGGGGCGCTCGCCGGCGTCGCCGCCGCCGCGCCGCTGCCGATCGTCGTCGTGAGCGGACCCGCGCCGCTGCGGGTCCTCTACGTCAACGCGCCCGAGCGGCGGGTGCCAGGCGGCGTCGCGATCGGCGCGGCGCTCGACGCGCTGCCGTGGTTTCTCGGCTCGGACCTCGAACGGACGCTGCGGACGCTGTTCGCCGGCGACCAGCGCGCGCTCGAGTGCAGCCATCCCGCGTGGGACGGCGGCGAGGCGACCGAGCGCTCGCTCGCCTACCGGCTGCCCGCCGAGCCGGGCGCGCCGCCGGCCGTCGCGCTCGTCGGGCTGTCGCGCGGCGACGAGCGGATCGCGCGCCGCGAGCTGGCCGCGCGCGAACGGGAGCTCGAGCAGGTGCGGGTCCAGGACGAGCACCACCGCCGCTGGATCGCGCTGGCGGCGACGCTCGCCGAGCGCTTCCAGCGCGACGCCGACGACTCGCTGCTGGCGACGGTCGCGACGACGCTGGTGCGCGGGCTCGGCGCCGCCGACGCGGGGATCGCGGTGTACGTCGCCGGCGAGCTGGCGCTCGGCAGCTCGTCGCGTCAGGTGCTGGGGCCGCGGATGGTGACGGTGACCGGCTACGACGACCTCGTCGCACTGATGCACGCGGGCAACCCGGCGTGGCTGGCGCCCGCGACCGGCGCCGCGTTCGGCGTGCCCGACGGGCTGCACGCACTCGCGGTGCCGGTGACAGTCGTCGGCGAGACGCTCGGCCTGCTGCTGCTCGTGTTCGAGGACGAGGTCGCGCTCGACGAGGACGCGCGGCGGATGCTGACGGTCGTCTCGGCCGGGCTCGGCTTCACGCTGCTGCGCGACCGGCTGATCGCGGGCGCGCGCGAGGCGGAGCGGGGCGGGGCTTAGCGGCGGGTCGCGCGGCGGGGCGCCCGGCTCGACGGCAGCGCGCAGGCGCGCCGGTCGCGCTCAGGCCGCCACGTGCGCGAGCAGCGGTGCGAGCGTCCGGTCGATCCGCCCGAGCACGTCGGCGCCCAGCTCGACGCCGCTGGCGGCGACGTTCTCGTCGACCTGCTCAGGCCGCGAGGCGCCCACGATCGCGCTCGAGACGCCCGGCTCGCGCAACACCCAGGCGATCGCCAGCTGCGCCATCGTGATGCCGAGATCGTCGGCGATCGGGCGCAGGTCCTGCACGGCGGCGAGCACCTCGTCGCTCAGCAGCAGCGCCATGAAGCTGCTCGAGTCGGGGTCGGCGGCGCGCGAGTCGGCGGGCGGCTGCTCGCCCGGCTTGTACTTGCCGGCGAGCACGCCCTGGGCGATCGGCGACCACACGACCTGCCCGATCCCGAGCCGCTTGCAGACCGGCAGCACCTCGGGCTCGATCGCGCGCCACAGCATCGAGTACTGCGGCTGGTTGGAGATCAGCGGGTCGAGGCCCAGCTCGCGCTGGATCGCGCGCGCCTCGTCGATCTGCTCGGCGGACCACTCCGAGACGCCGACGTAGAGGGCCTTCCCCTGCGAGACGAGGTCGTCGAGCGCGCGCAGCGTCTCCTCGACGGGCGTCTCGGGGTCGGGACGGTGGCACTGGTAGAGGTCGACGTAGTCGACCCCGAGGCGCTTCAGCGAGCGCTCGCACTGCTCGATGACGTGCTTGCGACCGAGGCCACGGTCGTTCGGCCCCTCCCCCATCGGGAAGTAGACCTTCGTCGCGAGCACGTAATCGTCGCGGTCGATCCCCTTCAGCGCGCGGCCGACGACCTCCTCGGCGGCGCCCTGTCTGTAGACGTTGGCCGTGTCGAAGAAGTTGACGCCCAGCTCGAACGCACGGTGGATGCACGCGACCGCCCGCTCGTCCTCGACCGACCCGCCGTAGGTCAGCCACGAGCCCAGGCCGATCTCCGAGATCCGCAGACCCGAGTTGCCGAGGTGCCGGTAGCGCATCTGCGTGAGCCTACCCAAACGGCCACAGCAGCCTGCGGCGCGCACGGCGCAGCCGCTCGGCCGCGAGGGCCTCGTCGAGCGCCTCCCAGCGGTCGAGCGCCCGCTGCACCTGCACGAGCGGATCCGCCTCTGTGCCGCGGATCGCTCTGGCACGGCGGTTGGATGCCCTGATCCGCTCGATGAGCTCTTCTCGCGTCGGCTCGCGTACGGTCTCGGCGCCGCTGCCGGCTGCACCGCTCTCGTCGCTCGTCGTGCTGCGCTCGGCCTCTGACACCTCGCGCATGAGGCTACGTCGCGACATCATCGGCCGCCACCCGTTCTATCTGGTCCACGCGTCGATCCAGCTCGTCCACTGCGAGCTTGAGGCTTCGGATCGTCCCGCGTCCGCCGCCGCTCTCGACCGCATAACCGATCCCGCGGAGCTCGGACGGCAGTTCGCCGGCGAAGGCGCGCACGACGACCACGAGGACGAGCAGGTAGGCGCTGAAGCAGACGATCGCCTTGTCGACGTAGAGCAGCGCAATCGAGCCGAGGGCGAACCGGGGAGGACGCTCGGGGGATCGCCGGCAAGCGCGACGGCGAGCGAGCCGGGGATGCCGGCGAGGACAAGGAGCCCGAGCGGATGGCGTTCGTGGAGCGACGGGAACATGCGTTCGCCATCCCATCACACTCCGCGTTACGCGTCTGTCGCGGACTGCGAAAAGTCTGCGGCGGCGCTCACACGAGACGGCCTTCAGGGGCGCGGGTGCGTTCGAGCGGCCAGGAGCAGAGCGTGCCGCGGCCGGGGCAGCCGTCGCAGATGCGGGGGCCGGGGTCGGGCGCGACGGGGAACTCACGCCGCAGGACGGCGGCGGCGCGGTCGGCGAGGTCCTGGGCGAGGGCGTCGGCGTCCTGCGGGCGGAAGGTCGCCGCGACCGGCGCGTCGGGGCGCTCGAGGAAGCAATGGACGACCTCGACCTCGGTCGCGCCGGCGCGCAGCGCGGCGAGCGCGTAGGCGGCGCGCTGGAGCGCGTAGGCGCGGTCGGCGAGCGCGGTCGGATCCTTGCCCTCGAGGCGGTCACTCTTGTAGTCGACGATCAGCGTCCGCTCCCCCTCGCGCGCGATGACGTCGAAGACGCCGACGAGCGGGAGCGGTCCTGTCGCGGGGTCGCCGGGCTCCGAGCCGCCCGCGGGTGGTGGGGCGGCAGGCGCGGTCGCTGCGAGCGCGAACGCGAACGGCTGCTCGCGGCGCACGTCGGCCGCCTGCGCGAGCCGCTCGCGCAGCGCGCCGGCGGCGAAGCCGGCGACGAGCGCGGCGATCTCCCGCGCCTCCGGCTCGGTCGGCTCCGTGCCCGCCCGCGCCGCGGCGCGCCGGACCGCCGCCGCATCCGGCGGCTGCGGGCGGCGCAGGTCGAGCGCTTCGAGCAGCGCGTGCACGACGCGCCCGCGCACGAGCGGGTCGAGCCCGTGCATGGCGGCGCCCGCGCCGGCCGCGTCGCGCTCGCGCACGGGCGGCAGGCCCAGCACGCGCTCGAGGTAGAAGCGGTAGCCGCAGCGCGCGTGCTCCTGCAGGCTCGTGTAGCTGAGCGCGGTGACGGGGTGCGCGAGCGGCGCGGCGGCTGGCGCGAGCGGCGCGGCGGCTGGCGCGAGCGGCGCGGCGGCTGGCGCGAGCGGCGCGGCGGCTGGCGCGAGCGGCGCGAGCGGCTCGGCGGGCTCGCTGGACGCGTCGGCGGGCTTGGCGGACGGCGCGGCGCCACCCGCGTCGGCGAGCTCGGCGCAGGCGCCCTGCGCGGCGAGCGCGTCGGCGAACGTCGCCGGTCGTGCGACGGTGCACGCGACCCGCACGCCGTCGTGCTCGACGACACCGTGGGCCGGGGCGCCGGCGGCGGCGCGGCGGGCGACGTCGGGCACGAACGCCGGACCGATCCACGCCAGCGGCGGGGCGCCCGGCTTGACTTCGGGCCACGTCCCGTCCTCGCACCCGACCGCCCCGCTCAGCACCAGCAGCTCGCGCGCACGCGTCATCGCGACGTAGAACAGCCGCCGCTCCTCGTCGGCCTCCGCGCGCGCCCGCTCCTCGCCGAGCGCGCGGTACGCCAGCGCCGGCCGACCCGAGCCGCCGTCCAGCGCCTTGAGCCGGATCCCCACGCGTCCCCCCTCCCCGACGCGCACGACCTCGCGACCGCTCGGCGGGGCGGCGCGCCCGAGGTCGGCGACGCACACGACCGGGAACTCGAGTCCCTTCGCGCGGTGGATCGTCATCAGCCGCACCGCGTCGAGCGCCTCGCCTTCGACCGGCGCTTCGCTCTCGCGGTCCTCGGTCGCGCGCGGGTCGGCGGCGCCGCGGCCGAGCCCCGCGACGAGATCGAGGAAGCCGCGCAGGTCGCGGCCATGATCGGTCTCGTGCTCGCGCGCGAGGCGCATCAGCTTGCGCACGTTCGCCATCCGCCGCGCGCCGCCGTCCATCCGCAGCAGCGTCACGTCGTAGCCGGTGCGCTGCAGGACGCGGTCGATCAACGACTCGATCCCGTGGCGTGGCGCGGCACGGCGCTCGGCCGGCAGCCACGAGCGCAGCGCAAGCACCCGGTCGCGGTCAGCGGACGGCAGGCGGTCGAGGAAGGGGACCTCCATCAGCGTCCACCACGGGTCGCGCCCGCTCTCGCGCGCGGCGGCCGCGAGCTGGACGAGCGCGTCGCTGGACAGCCCGACGAGCGGCGACGCGAGCAGGGTGGTGAGCGCGAGCCCGTCGCGCGGGTTGGCGAGCACGCCGAGGTAGGCGACGAGGTCGCGCACCTGCTGCTGGGACCAGTAGCCGCGCCCGCCGATCACGTACGTCGGCACGCCGCGCGCGACCAGCGCGCGCTCGTAGATGGCGAGGTCCCCGGTCGCGCGCAGCAGCAGCACGATCTCCCCGGCCGCCCGACCGCCGTCGATCAGCGCGCGCACGCGCGCGGCGAGCAGCCGTGCCTCGGCGATCCGCCACAGCGGCGCGGGCGCGACCGCGCCGGGCGCGAGCAGGCCGGCCTGCGACCAGTCCGCGGCGGCGTCGGCGAGCAGCAGCTCGACGCGGGGAGCGGTCGCCGACGTCGGCCGGGCGGCCGGTGCGGCGCGGTCGCCCGGCGGCGTCTCGTCGGGCACGGCTTCGGCGCGGGCGTCCGGCGGGCGCACGCCGGCGGCTCGCCCCGCGACGAGCGGCGTGAAGCTCGCGTCGAACTGCGGCGCGAAGGCGAAGTTGAGCGCCTCGATCAGCGCGGGATGGCTGCGGAAGTTCGTCGCGAGCGTCGCGACCCGGCCCTCGCCGGCGAGCGCGGCGCGGCGCCCGCGGAACACGCGCACGTCGGCGTGGCGGAAGCCGTAGATCGACTGCAGCTCGTCCCCCACCGCGTACAGCCGCTCGCCGGCGATCCGCTCCAGCAGCTCGAGCTGCAGCGGGTTCGTGTCCTGGAACTCGTCGACCAGCACGTGCTCGAAGCGCTCGGCGTAGCGCGCGCGCAGCGCGTCGTGCTCGCGCAGCAGCGAGTTCGCGCCCAGCTCCAGGTCGGCGAAGTCGAGCGCCGAGGCGTCCGCCTTCGCCTCGGCGTAGCGCGCGCCGAACGAGCGCAGCAGCGCGTCGAGCAGGGCGACGACTCCGATCGCGCGCGCGTCGGCGCAGGCGTCGGCGTACTCCTCCAGCGCGTTGCGGTAGGCGGCGCAGCCGGGTCCGGCGAGCGCGCCGTTGCCGGACGCCCCGCCGTTGCCCGGCAGCGCGAGCGCGGCGACCTCGCCGGGCGCGGGTGGATCGCCGTCGAGCGAGCGTTCGAGCAGCGCCGCGCACGCCGCCACGCGCTCGCGCGCGCGCGCCACCGTCGCGCCGTCGCGCGCCGCCTCCAGCTCGACGGCGGCCTGCGCCCGCGCGAGCGCGAGCGCCGCGTGGCGCGGCTGCAGCGGCGCCGGGCGGGCGGGCGGGAGCGAGGGGGACTCCTCCCCCCGGCTGCGCAGCTGCTCGCAGACCGCGAACGTCGCCTCGCGCAGGTCATAGGGACGGTAGGCGGCGATCAGGTCGAGCGCGGCGTCGCCGTGCGCGGCGACGAGGTCGTCGAGCGCGCGCTCGAAGGCCGCGAGCGCGAGCCGCCGCGCGGCGTGCTCGTCGAGCACGGCGAAGCGCGGGTCGATCCCCGCCGCGAGCGCGTGCGTGCGCAGCAGCCGCGCGCAGAAGCCGTGGATCGTGGAGATCCACGCGCCCTCGGTCGCGCGCGCCCGCGCCTCGTCGCCGAGCGCGGCGAAGCGCCCGCGCACGCGCGTGCGCAGCTCGGCGGCCGCCTTCTCGGTGAACGTGATCGCGAGGATCCGGCCGACGTCGCCGCCCTCCGCGCGCGCGGCGCGCACGTAGCGCTCGGCCAGCACCGACGTCTTGCCGCTGCCGGCGTTCGCGGTCAGCAACAGGCCGCCCGAGCGCTCGATCGCGTCGCACTGCTCGGGGGTGAAGGGCGGCGCCGCCGGGGCGCCCGCCGGCGCGCGGTCGGCCGCCGCGGACTCCGGCTGGCGGCCGTCGTGGCGGACGCGCTCGCTCATGCGTCGAGCGCGCGACAGACGCCGGGGTAGGCGCAGCCGCCGGGAGAGCAGGTCTCGGGCGTCGGGCGCAGCTCGCCGCCGCGCAGCCGCGCAGCCAGCTCGCAGGCGCGGGCGGCGGCGGCGTCGAGCTGCTCGGCGAGCTGCTCGCGCGAGCGGCGGTCGGTGTCGAGCACGAGCGCACCGGCGTCGACGTCCTCGCGCACGAGCCCGCGCGCGCGCAGGTCCTCGCCGCGCAGCGGCTGATAGACGCCACCGGCCGGCTCGCGCCCGAGCAGCTCGCGCACGGCGACCAGGTAGAGCGCGACCTGGAGCTGGTCGTCGGCGCGCCAGCGCGCGACCGGCCAGCTCGGCGAGCGCCGCCCGCTCTTGTAGTCGCGCACGAGCGCGCGGCCGGCGGCGTCGAGGTCGACGCGGTCGATCACGCCGCGCAGGCGCAGCGGGGACGGTGCGGGCTCGCCGGCTCCGGCACCGGCCGGCGCAGCGCCCGGCGCGCACGCGAGCTCGAGCGCCGGCAGCGCGCCGTCCTCCTCCCCCATCCCGAACCGCAGCTCCAGCGCGTCCGGCGCGAACGCGCCGCCGGCGCGCGCTTCGTGCGCGAGCAGCCGCGCGACGTCGGCCTCGATCTCACGCGCGGCGGCGGCCTGCGCGGCGGCGCCGCGGCCGAGCGCGAACGCGGGCGCCTCCTCGGCGACGACCTCGCGCACGAGCGCCTCGGCGGCCGAAAGCGCGCTCGGGTCGAGCGGGAACGTCAGCCGCGCGAGCACGCGCTCCAGCACGCGGTGCACGCAGCTGCCGCGCGCGATCGCCTCCGGATCGGGCTCGAAGCGCTCGGGCTCCAGCTCGCGCTCCACGAGCCAGCGTGCCGGGCAGGCCGCGTACGCCTCCAGCGCGCCGGCCGACAGCACCTCGCGCTGGCGCAGCGCGGCGCGCGCCTGCGGGCCGAGCGGCGCGAGCGGCGGCGGGGTGCGGCGCGGCGCGGCGAGCGCCTGCGCGCGCGCGCGCTCGGCCGGCGTCGGCGCGCGCTCGGCCGGCCAGGTGACGGCCGACAGCGGGCGGTGCTCCTCCGGCAGCTCGGTCAGCAGCGCGCGCACGTCGTCGATGAAGAACGACGGCAGCGCCGGGTTGCCGTCCTCGTCGGCGTCGCGGCAGCTGAGGACCAGCCGGCGCGCCGGGCGCGACGCGCACGCGTAGAAGAGATGGCGCTCGTCGGCGAGCGCATCGCCGCGCAGCGCGAGCCGCAGGCCGCTGGCGGCGTTGAGCGCGCGGCGCTCCTCGTCGGACAGGAACGGCTCGCTGCTCGCCGGGCGCGGGAACTCGCTCTCCTGCAGCCCGCAGACGATCACGGTGTCGAAGCGCCGCGCGCGGATCGCGAGCGGGTCGGCGATCAGCACCGCGCCCGGCCGCGCCGGGCCGCCGAGCTGGACCTTGAGGTCGGCGACCGCGCCGAGGAGTGCGGCGGGATCGGCGGCGGCGCGCGCGCGGCCCCGGGGGCCGACCGCATCCAGCTCCGCGAGGTCGTCGAGCGCGCCCAGCAGCGCGGCGAGCGCGCGTGCGTCGTCCTCCTCGTCGGCGTCGAGCAGCGCGGCGCGGCCGCGGTGCGGCGCGGCGAACAGCAGCCGTGCTTCGCGCGCCAGCGCCTCCAGCAGCGCGGCCGGGCTCTCGGCCGCGGCGCCGCGCAGGCGGTCGAGCTCGCGCAGCGGCCAGCCGCCCGGCACGTCCTCCCAGGCGGCACGCGCGGCGCGCAGGTCGCGGATCCCCTTGCGCCGGACCGCCGCCTCCAGCCGATCGGCCAGCTCGATCCGCTCCAGCCGCCCGGGCGTGCGCAGGTAGGCGAGCAGGTCGGCCGGCGTCGCCTGCTCGGGCGCCAGCGCGCAGCGCGCGAGCGCGATCAGGCCGCGACCGAGCGCGGTCTGCGCGAGCGGGACGCGCCGTTCGAGCACATGCGGGACGCCGTAGGCCGAGAGGACCTGGCCGAGCAGCGCCGCCCGGCGTTCGGGCGCGCGCAGGACGACCGCGATCTCGTCGGCCGGGACCCGCTCGTCGCCCAGCAGGCGCAGCAGCTCGGCGGCGACCAGCTCCGCCTCGGCCCGCTCGCCGCCCGCGACGAGCAGCCGGACCGCGTCCCCGGGCGCGACCCGCGCGGCGGGCTGCGGCTCGAACAGGTGGCGTTCGACGTGGTGCAGGACGTCGCGCGCCGGCGCGTCGTAGTGCTCGTCGACCGGCGGCAGCTGCTCGACGCCGGCGGCGAGCGCGCGCAGCTCCTCGTACGTTCCCGCCCGACCGGCGAACGCCTCGCGCCCGGGCTCGTAGGTGAGCGAGACGGTGACCTCGGCGTCGGCGATCCTCGCGAGCGTCTCGACCGCGTCGCGTTGCAACGGCGTGAGGTCGTCGAAGCCGTAGAGGAAGACAGGCGTCGCGCCCCACGCCGCGGGGGCGGCGCGCAGCGCGTCGAGCGCCCGCCACGCGAACAGCTCCGGGTCGACGCGTCCGAGCCGCTCCAGCGCGCGGGCGTAGGCGGCGTAGATCGCGGCCGCCTCGCGGATGGCGGGCGGCGCGCCGGTCCACGCGCGCACGGCGGCGGTGAAGCGCTGCGGCGTGACGAGCGTGCGCTCCAGCTCGCCCGTGAACGCGACCGCGGCCTGCAGGAAGCCGCGCGTGCCCGCGATCGGCGCGAGCGCCTGCGGCCGCGCGGCCGCGATCGCCCCCGCGACGAGCCGCTCGCGCTGCAGCGGCCCGACGACGCGCGCCCCGCAGCCGGCCCGCCGCGCGATCTCGCGCGCGAGGCCGGCGAACGTCGCCACGCGCCCGCCCAGCCGCGCGCCTCCGGCGAGCAGCTCGCGCTCGTAGTGGGCGACGTCGGCCGCGGTCGGCACGACGAGCCACGGCTCGCGCGGCAGCTGCGCGCGGAACGCGCCCAGCACGGCGCCGGCCTTGGCGGCGTTGGCGGGTCCGGTGACGAGCTCGAGCGGCACGGTCCCGACATGGTCGCGCGCGCGGACGACGGCGCGACGGACCCGCGGCGCGTCAGGCGACGGCGGATTCGGCAGGCGCCGCGGCGACCCCGTCGACCGCCGCCTCGCCGGATTCCGCCTCCGGCGGCTTCGCGCCCTCGCGCGCCCACGGCTCGTCGAACTCGACGCGCCAGCGGCCCTCGTCGGTCTGCTCGAGCGCCAGCCGCGCGCGGAACGAGCGGCCGGAGCGCCCCTTGAAGCCCGTCACCGGCTTCTCGGTCCGGCCCGTCCTGATGAGCTCGCGCACGATCGAGGCGGTCAGCGTCTTGCCGGCCTTCGCCTTCCAGATCACGAATCCGCAGCCGGGATCCTCGCGCGACCAGCACGAGTAGCCCTTGCGGTTCTCGACGATGTCGTGGCCGCAGACCGGGCAGGGGCCGAGGTTCGCGCGCGGGATCCGCACGTCCTTGAGCTTCGCGTCCAGCTCCCCGACCGTCGACTCCGCGAACTTGACGATGTCGCCCATGAACGCCTTGCGCGAGTCCTCGCCGGTCTCGATCTTCGCGAGCCGGTGCTCCCAGTCGCCGGTCAGGGATGGCGACGTCAGCGGATGCCCGTCGAGCAGCCGCACGACGTTCAGCCCCTTCTCGGTCACGACGAGAGCGCGCGCGTCGCGCTCGACGTACCCCACCGCCAACAGCCGCTCGATGATCGCCGCGCGCGTGGCTGGCGTGCCGATCCCCGAGTCCTTCATCGCCTCGCGCAGCTCCTCCTCCTCGACGAGCTTGCCGGCCGTCTCCATCGCCGCCAGCAGCGAGCCCTCGCTGTAGCGCCGCGGCGGCTTGGTCTCCTTCTCCTCGGACTCGACCGAGCGCACCTCGGCCTGCTCGCCCTTCTCCAGCTTCGGCAGCTGCTGCTCGCGGCCCTCGTCGTCGTCGGCCGGGCGCTCGGCGTCGGCCTGCTCGCCGTAGACCCCGCGCCAGCCCGGCACGAGCATCACCTTGCCGCGCGTGCGGAAGACGTGGCCCGCGACCTCGGTCTCGACGCGCGTGTTCTCGAACACCGCCTCGGGATGGAAGACCGCCAGAAAGCGCCGCACGACGAGGTCGTAGACGCGCCGGTCGTCGTCGTCCATCTTGTCGACCGGGTGCGTCGAGCGCGTCGGGATGATCGCGTGGTGGTCGGTGACCTTCTCGTCGTTGACGACCCGGCCGAGCGGCAGCCTGTCGAGTCCGGTCACGTACTTCGCGCCGGCCGCGTACTCGGACCGCTCCCCCACCAGCGAGGCGATCGGCTTGATCTCGGGGATCATGTCGCTCGGCAGGTAGCGCGAGCTCGTGCGCGGATACGTCAGCGCCTTGTGCTCCTCGTAGAGGCGCTGGGCGGCGCCGAGCGTGCGCCGCGCCGAGAAGCCGAAGCGCGAGTTGGCCTCGCGCTGCAGCGACGTGAGGTCGTACAGCAGCGGCGCGCGCTCCTTGCGCTCGGACTTCTCCAGCTTGGAGATGACGCCCGTCGCGCCGCGGCAGGCCTCGACGATCGCGGTGGCGGCCTCGGCCGACGCGACCCGCGGCCCCTTGCCGACGACCTCGCCCGTGGCCGCGCCCGGCGCGTGGTAGCGGCCCTCGTAGCGGCGCTCCCCGGACGCCGCGAACGAGGCGTCCACGATCCAGTAGGGCTCGGGCTTGAAGGCGCGGATCTCCTCCTCGCGCCGCGCGAGGATCGCCAGCGTCGGCGTCTGCACGCGGCCCAGCGAGACCGCGCCGTCGAACGACGAGCGCAGGCGGATCGTCGCGGCCCGCGTCGCGTTCATGCCGACGATCCAGTCGGCCTCGCTGCGCGAGCGCGCCGCGTCCTGCAGCGAGCGCAGCTCGTCGCCCGGGCGCAGGTGGCGGAACGCCTCCTCGATCGCCGCCTTCGTCATCGACGACAGCCACAGCCGCTGCACCGGCTTGCGCGCGCCGGCCTTCTCGAACAGGTAGGCGAAGATCAGCTCGCCCTCGCGCCCGGCGTCGCAGGCGTTGACGACGAGCTCGACGTCGTCGCGCCCGAGCTGGCGCTTGACGACGTTCATCTGCTTCTTCGAGCGCTCGTCGCGGACGACGAGCTTGAACGTATCGGGCACGATCGGCAGGTCCGCCATCCGCCACTTCTTGAACTTGTCGTCGTACTCGTCGGGCTCGGCGAGCTGCACGAGATGCCCGACGGCCCAGGTGATCGTGTGCTCCGGCCCCTCCAGCCAACCCTCCTGCTTGGCGAAGGGACCCGGCAGCACACGCGCGAGGTCGCGCCCGACCGAGGGCTTCTCCGCGATGACGAGGGTTCGGCTCATGGAGCACGGGAGCGTAGCGAGCCGGACGGGCGGGGAACGGGTCCTGGCGTCAGCGCGCGTCGCGCCCGACGCTCAGGAGGAGCTCGACGGCGACGCCCGGCGAGGGCGCGGCGTCCGCGCCGGCGCGCGTGATCGTCTGCGCTTCGAGCTCCTTCATGCGTGCCACGAGCCGCTGCACGTCGGCGCGCAGCGCCGCCAGCGCCGTCGCGTCGAGGACCGCGCGCGCCGTCGTCGGCGGCCCCTCCGGGCGGCGCAGCGCGCGCTGGGCCATGCGCCGCAGCGTCTCGTCGGCGGCGACGTCGAGCCCGTAGTGGTGCACGATCGCGCCGCGACGCGAGGTGCGCGCCTCCAACTGCACGAAGCCGAGCTCGTGCAGGCGCCGGAAGTGGTAGCTGACGGTGCCGAGCGGAATCCCCCAGCGCTCGGCGAGCTCGTGCGGCGAGGCGCGCTGGTGCGCGCGCAGGTGCGCCAGCACGTCGGTCCGGATCGGGTGCGCGAGCGCCTTCGCGGCGCGCAGCTCGGCGGCGTCGTCGAGGCGCTCCACGCGCTCACTCCTGCGGGCTCGACGCGTGCTGCTCGAGGCTCGCGACCAGCCGCACGATCTCGGACGGGTCGCAGCCGGCGATCTCGGCGTCGCCGGACAGCCCGGCGCCTGCGGCCAGCTCGCGCGCCTCGCCGGCGCTCACGCCGCGGAAGCCTCCGAGCAGGTCGGCGATCGTCGTCTCCTCCCAGGCGGTGTGGCTGTCGCCCTGCGCGAGCCCCCGGGCGAGCGCGCGCCAGCCGCGGTCGCGGTCGAGCAGGCGGGCGGCGAGGCGGGCTCGCTCGCCGTCGATGATCCCCTGCGCAAGCTCCTCGCCGGCGGCGGCGGCGACCTCCGGATAGGCAACCTCGACCGGGCCGGCGGGCAGCGCCTCGGCGAGCCCCTGCAGCCGCTCGGCGAGCTGCGCGAGGTCGAGCACGAGCGCGGACAGCTCGGCGACCTCTTCGGAGGAGAGCCGCGGGGACGCGTCCTCGGCAAGGTCGCCGTCGACCTCGCCGAGGATCCGCAGCGTGCGCCCCCCGAGCCGCTCGACGCGCAGGAGCAGCTCGGCGACCTGGACCAGCTGCCAGCCGCCGCGACCTTCGTCCGCGTCGGTCACCGGGCCGGGGTACGCAGAGGACGCCCCCGGTCCCGGCGGGGGATGGAATGACCGGAACACGGAGGCGTCCTGCGTGCACCCCTTCGCCCTGGGGAGGAGCGCCGCGACGTCGGCACCGCACGAACGGATCCCGCGGCCACGCCGCTCCCGTGCTCCCCGCGCTTTCGCGGTCGGGGGGCGGCATGCCGTGGGCATCGGGTAACGGTCATGGTTGGGACTGGATCCGACACGCAGCCGTGGCTGCCTCGACGCTGGATGCCGGTTCACCGTAAGGAGCGGCGAGGCGGACGGTCAACCCCCTTTCGGTAAATAGTTAACGTTAGGGTTGAGGTCAGGCCGAGCGCAGGCCGTGGAGCCGGCGCATCACACGCAGGATCGGCAGCTGGACGCGCGGCAGCGACCCCGCCGCCGCCAGGATCGCGCGCGCGTCGTCGCGCAGCGCCGGCTCGCGCGCGCTGTCCTTCGAGAGGTACATCGAGACCATCCCGGTCGCGATCAGCGCATGGCGCGTGCCGCGCCGCAGCGCCCGCGCCCTGCGCGCGGACTCGTAGACGATCTCGCACAGCCGCGCCCGCGCGAGCTCGGGGCTCTCGTAGTGCGCGACGTAGCTGTGGTTGCCGCTGGCGACGTCGTCGGCCTGGTCGACGAACGCGTCGAGGAGGGTGCTGGCAGCCGCGATCCAGGGAGAGTAGGCGTCGTAGGCGGCCGCCACGTCGCGCTCGTCGACGTCCGCGTCGGCCGCGAGCGCGAGCACCGCGTAGGTGCACAGCGACGAGCAGGCGGCAGCCGTCAGCTCGAACCAGCTCGCATCCCGCTGGCCGGGATAGGTGGAGCGCGCCCATGCCTTCAGGCCCTCGTCGCGCCGGCGCGGATCCGGGACGTGGTTGTAGCCCTGGACGGCGGCTGCGCGCCCGAGCTTCAGCGCCAGCGCATGCACCCGCCCGTAGCCGGGCAGGGAGCGACAGGATAGTCGGCAGGTCTCGACGAGCGCGCGCACGTAGCCGCCGTCGTCGTGCCAGGGATGGTGACGGTAGTAGTCGGAGATCGGTCCGCCGGGGTCGAGCGCCTCCGCGAGCGCTCGGTGCAGCTGCGCGCCGTTCGCGCGCTGGTCGTGCGCCGGACGCTCGCTGACCGTGTCGAGATAGTCGAGCAGGATCTGGTAGGCGATGAGCAGCTTCAGCAGCTCAGGCTCGCGCCGGCGCGGAACGATCGCGAACAGCGCCGCCCCTTCGGTGTTCAGTCGCTCTCGCCGCAACGTCAGGAGCGCGTCTTCGCGCAGCGCCGCTTCGGGGATGGCGTGCGCGCGGGCCTGCCAGCTCGCGACCTCGTGCGCGACGCTCGGGATGATCCACGCCAGCTCCCGTCCCGCGACCGACGCGAGCGCTCGAAGCTGACCGACGCGAAGCGGGGTGGGATTCACGGTGGCCCCCGGTCGCCCCCGCGAGTCCCACTGAGCGAGGCTCAATCTTGGAAGGCAGCGTCGGCCGGAACGCGCGCAGCGAGATAGCCGGGGAGCATTGCGGTGCCGAGCGCGACGGCGGTAACGAGGGCGAGGCTCAGGAGCGCGACGAGCACGCTGAGCGAGTAGTCGACGGGGAAGCCGGTCACGGTGTTCAGCGCGCGGTCGAGCAGCTGCTCGCCGTAGATCCCGTACAGCGCCCCGAGCGTGCAGCCGATCCCCAGCAGCAGCGCACTCTCCAGCAGCAGCGCGCGCCACAGGCGGCGATGGTCGATCCCGACGAGCTTGAGCTCTGCGAGCCGGCGCCGGCGCTGCCAGATCATCCCCCCCATCGCCGCCGCCATCGCGAGCGCCGCGGCGATCAGCACCAGCAGGGCGATCTGCGTCAGGCGCTGCAGCGCCTGACGCGACGTGGCGCGATGGCGGCGCTCGCGCTGCCAAGCCGTCTCGACGGTCAAGCCGGTGTCCGGACCAAGCGCCGCAGCCACGAGGCGCGCGCCACGGTCCGGCGACACGCCATGCGCGAGAAAGACGTGCAGCGCGCTGGCGTCGTCGCTCGCCCACGCCTTCGCGTAGTCGTCGGCGTTGACGATCACCGACCCGGGCGACCAGCCGAGGTTCGTCGAGATCGCGGCGACGCGAAAGCGCGCCGGTCGCGGAGCGCCGAGCGTGAACGACGTCCCGACATGGAGGTGGCGCTGCTCGGCGATCACCTGGGAGACGACCGCCCAGCCATGGCCGCGGAGCCGTGCGGTCGCGAGCGCGACGTCGCCGTCGACGACCTGGCTCGGCGGGATCGGCTGCGGATCCATGCGCGGAGGGCCGAGCACCCAGACGCGCCGGTCGCCGAGGTTCAGGAAGCCGCCGCGGTAGACGCTGACCGCGGCGACCTGGGGCACGCGCGCGACCTCGCGTGCGACGCCGGAGCGAAACGGCGACGTCGCCAGCACGTTGGCGGACCCGGCGGCCGAGATCCACAGGTCGGGGCCGGCGTTGAGCTCGTGCGAGTCGCGGTCGAGCGCGCCGCCGAGATCGCGGTGGGCGCCCTCGATCGCGGTGCTGCCGAAGACCGCGATCGCCGCGATCGCCGCGAGCGCGACCGACCGGCTGCCCGCCGACTGCAGCTCGCCGATCGCCACGACGGGCACGATGCTGCGGACGCGGCGGCGCGCGAGATCGGCGAGCGACAGCGCGCCGCGCAAGGCGGACGGCAGGGTCAGCAGCATCGAGGCCACCAGCGTCGCCATCCCGAGCAGCGCGACCTGCGGAGCGGCGACCAGCACGATCGTCGTGACCGCCAGGCAGGTGAGCCCTGCGGCGAGCGTGCGGTAGCGGCGGGCATGACCACGATGGTCGGACCTCGCGTTGTCGTCGGTCGCGTCGAGCGGGCGGCGCGAGAGCATGCTCGTCAGCGGGCTCGCGGTCGCGAGCACCGTGGCCAGGATCCCGCTCCCGATCGCGAGCACGACCGTCTGCCAGCGCACGACGCGCGCCGTGTCGACTGGGAACGCCACGGTGAGATAGCCCGGCGCCGGCCGGAACACGTCGCGCGAGAGCGCGTCTCCCAGCACGAGGCCGACGAGCGAGGCGACGATCCCCAGCACGAGCGCATCGAACACGAGGACCTGCACGACGGCCCCCGCGCCGAAGCCGGACATCCGCAGCTCCGCGATCAGCCCGCGGCGCTCGCGCGTCAGCAGCAGCATCGCATTGAACGCGAACAGGAACCCGACGAGGGCGCTGATGGCGGCGAACAGGTCGGTCGACTGGTTGTTCGGCGTGGCGGCCTGCGCGAAGAGGCGTTTGTCGGAGTCGGCGCTGCGCACGTCGAGCCGACCGGCGGCGATGCGCGACAGACCCGCCTCGACGTCGTGCAGGCGCCCCGGCCGGGGGATCACGTAGATGCGCGAGATGCGCCCCGGCATCCCGGCCAGCTCCTGACCGTAGGCGAGCGACGCGATCATCGTCGGGCTGTCGGCGAGCGGCCCGACGTCGCCCTGGTCGACGATCGCTCCGACGGGCGCCGGGGTCGAGCGTCCGCCGACCTGGACCTTCACCGTGTCGCCGAAGCGGACACCGAGCTGCCGCGCGACGGGGCTCGGGAGCACCACGGCACGCAGCTTCGCGAGCCGCCCGGCGGTGAACGCGCTCAGGAGGTCGCCCCCCAGGCGCGCGAACGCCGGGTTGGCCGCCAGCAGCGTCACCGAGCGTGCGCCGTGGGGACCGACGACGTTCGCCTGGGCCTCCAGCAGCGGCGCGGCGGCGGCGACGCCGTCGAGCCGCTGGACCGCGCGCACGAGGCCGGCGTCGAAGCCGTGCGGATCGCGGTCGCGCAGCTGCAGCTGCGCACGTCCGGCGAAGCGGTTGGTCAGCTGCACGATCGACGCGTTCAGGCTCGTGTTCGACACCTGCACCGCGAACAGCAGGGCGACGCCGACCGCGATGCCGATCAGCGCGAACAGCTCCTGCATCAGCCGCGCGCGGAGCCGGCGGCGGTAGAAGTAGAAGAGGTTCGGCAGGCTCACGACGGCTCCCGCGCTGCCCCGTCAGAACGTCGCCGCCGAGGTGATCTCGACGTCGGGCTCGTAGGCGACGAGGCGCCCGTCGCGCAGCGCGTGGACGCGATCGGCGAACGCCGCCGCCTGCGGGTCGTGCGTGACGAGCAGCACCGCCGTCTCGTGCTCGCGGCACAGCTCGGCCAGCAGCGCCAGCACCTCGCGGCCGCGGCGCGTGTCGAGGCTGCCGGTCGGCTCGTCGGCCAGCAGCAGGCTCGGGCTCGTCGACAGCGCCTTCGCGATCGCCACGCGCTGGCGCTCGCCCATCGACAGCTCGCTCGCGCGATGGTCGGCACGCTCGTCGAGCCCGAGCCGGTCGAGCAGCGGCGTCACGCGGCGATGCGCCTCGCGCACGCGCAGGCCGCCGCCCATCAGCTTCAGCGCCGCGTTGTCGATCGCCGACAGGCCGGCGATCAGGTGGAACGTCTGCAGCACGAAGCCGACCTGCTCGAGGCGGTAGCGGGCCGCCTCGCGCTCGGACATCGCGGACACGTCGCGGCCGCCGACCCGGATCGTCCCGCGGTCGGGCGTCATCACCGCCGCGATCAGCTTCAGCAGCGTCGTCTTGCCGGATCCGCTCGGGCCGTAGAGGACGACCAGCTCGCCGCGCTCCACACCGAGCGAGACCTCGTCGACGGCGCGCACGGGCTCGTCGCCCCCGATCCCCGGGTAGTGCTTGACGAGATCCCGGACCTCGAGCATCACGCCGACTCGCCGCGATCGAGCGGGAAGTCGATCACCTCGGCGCCCCGGCGACGCGCCGTCGGCTCGATCAGCTCGCCGTCGCTCAGCGACATCACGCGATGCGAGCGCAGCATGTCCGGGACGTCGGGGGCGGTCATCAGCACCGCCGCGCCCGTCGCCTCCGCCGTCGAGCGCAGCAGCGCGAGTACCGTCTCGCGCTCCTCGACCCCGAGCGTCGCGGTCGGGTCGTCGGCCAGCAGCAGCGCCGGGCGGCGCACGAGCGCCTGCGCGATCATCACGAGCGTCCGCTCGGCGTCGGACAGCTCGTGCCACGTCGCGCGCGCCAGCTCGTTCGCGCCGACGTCTCTCAGCGCGCGCGTGGCGCGGCGGTGCGCCTCGCGATGGTGGGCGCCGCCGAACAGCGGCAGCGCGACGTAGTCGAGCATGTCCATCGAGGCGATCAGCGGGCCGGCGCGGCGCACCCAGCCGACCCGCGCGTGCAGCCCGGCGAGCCGCGGCGGCCGGCGCAGCGTCGCGAGGTCGCAGCCGTCGAAGCGCACGATCCCCTCGTCCGGCGGCTCGATCCCGGCGGCGATCCGCAGCAGCGTCGTCTTGCCGGAGGCGCGCTGCCCGAAGATCGCGACCAGCTCGCCCGCGTCGATCTCGACCGAGACGTCGTCGAGCACGACGAGCTCGTGCCGGCCGCGCCAGTAGCTCTTGCAGACGCCCTCGAGGGACAGCAGGGGCATCGTCAACCCGACGGAGCGCTGCGTGCCTCGTGGCGCCGGATCGCGCGCTTCATCGCGGCGCGGCAGCGCTGGAGGTTCACGATCGTCGTGCGCAGGTGGGCGACCTCGGCATCGCGCAGCAGCAGCTGGCCCACCACCCGCCACTCCTTCTCGCGCGCGATCAGGTCGTCCTGCACGCCGGCCCCCGTGAGCGCGAGCACGCGGTCGAGGCACGCCTGCTCCTGCTCGCGCGTCAGCTCGACGAGCCGCGGCAGGTCGTCGACGCCGGCGAAGGCGATCTTGACCTGCAGCTCGTCGCGCAGCGGCGCCGGTTCGGACGGCGCCAGCATCCACGCCTGGAAGTGCTCCCGGCCCTTCTCGGTCGCCTCGTACCAGACGACGCTCTTGTGCGCCGGCGCGGCCTGTCCCGAGACCTCGCGCGCACGGATCATCTCCTGGCGGCGCAGCAGATGGAGCGCCGGATAGACGGCCGAGTAGGACGGCCGCCAGCCTTCGATGCGCGTGCCGAGGCGCTGGATCAGCTCATATCCGTAGCCGGGCTTCTCGATCACCAGCCCCAGCACCGCGTGCTTCACGGACATCGCATCTCTCCATCCCGCCGCCGAGTGGGAAAACCCAGACGTTCACTGGAGACTATTGGAGCGGTTGAGGAATATGCAAGTGGATTTGCGCAATTCGGCGAATCATTCGGCGCAGCTCCCGCTCGAAAGGGGTCCCTGGGTGCGTCCGGCCGCGATCGCGCCGCGCACGACCTCGTTCGCGACGCCGAAGCCGCCGCGCCGCCCGCTCGCCGTCGCCGCGAACACGGTCGTCAGCACGCGCCCCCGGGTGTCGACGACCGGCCCGCCCGAGTTGCCGCTGCGCACGTGCCCCCGCAGCGGCGTGACGGAGCGCGAGACCGGTCCGCGGCCGTACGCGTCCTCCGTCAGCACCGCGCGCGTCGCGCCGATGCGCGCGGGCTCGGCGTCGAACGGCCCGTCGAGCGGGTAACCGAGGATCGCGCCGGGCGTGCCCGCCGCCGTCCGCGGCGCGAGCGCCAGCGCCGGCGCGTCGAGCCCGCGGACGCGCAGCGTCGCGATGTCGTCGCGCACGTCGAAGTGCGTGACCGTCGCCGGCAGGTCCGGCCCCTGCCCGCCGACCTCGACGACGGTGTCGCGCTCGCCGGCGACGACGTGCGCGTTGGTGACGACGAGCCCGGGGGCGGCGACCCAGCCGCTGCCCTCGATCCCGAGCCCGCACGCGGTCCCCAGCACGCGCACGACGCTCGGGGCGGCCGCCCGCACGCCGGGCGCGTGCAGCACCGCCCCGGTCGGCGGCGCCACGTCGGCGCCCGAGCCGGGGACGGACGGGAGCGGGTCGAAGCGCGCGAGCGCGTGCAGGATCGCCCCGGACGGCGGCAGCGCGGCGTTGAGCTGGCGCAGCACGAACGAGCGCTGCACGTCGACGCGCAGCTGGCGCAGCCCCGGCGTCTGCAGCACGACGGCGCCCGCCAGCCACGCGAGCCCGAGCGCGACGGCGGCGCTCAGCAGCGCGCCGAGCAGCCCGTCGAGCGCGCCGAGCGCGCGCAGCCGCAGCCCCTGCCGCAGGCGCAGGCCGAGGCGCTCCAGTGCGCTCGCGACCAGCCCGCCGGCGAGCAGGGCACCGGCGAGCGCGAACAGCGGCGCGTACGGCGAGCGGTCGCCTTCCGGGAGCAGGAGCGGCCCGAGCCGCGCGCCCAGCAGCGCACCGCCGGCGAAGCCCGCGAGCGCCAGCGCGCCGACGAGGAAGCCGCGGCGCGAGCCGGTGAGCGCGAACACGAGCACCGCGGCGACGATCAGCCAGTCGAGCGTGGTCACGCCTCTCAGCATGACGACCCCGGGTGGCGGTACTTTGTGCGCGCAAGTGGAGGCAGGTGCTCGCAGCGGCGCGCATGGGTCGCCGCGCTACTCGCGTGCCGACGTCGAGCGCAGGCGTCGGCTGCTGCGCCGCGCCGTGCCGGCCGCGGTCATGCTGGCGGTCGCCGCGCTCGCGGGCGGGCTGCTGCTCGGCGCCGGGCCCGGCCGCGCCGAGCGCCGCACGGCCGAGCGCTACGTGACCGCCTGGGCCCGCGGCGACTACCCGGCGATGTACGCGCTGCTCGACGACGCCGCGCGCCGGCGCGTGTCGCTGACCGCCTTCGAGGACGCCGCGCGCGCCGCTGCCGCGACCGCGACCGTGCGCTCGGTCGCGGTCGGGGCGGCACACGACCGGCTGGGCGACGCCGTGCCGGTCGCGGTGACGGTCCGCACGCGCGCGTTCGGGACGCTGCGCACGTCGTTCGCCGTGCCGCTGCACGGCAGCGGCGGCGGCGCGCGCGTCGCGTTCGGCCAGCAGGCGCTGTTCCCCGGCCTGCGGCCCGGCGAGGCGCTCACGCGCACGACGACGCTGCCGTCGCGCGCCGCGCTGCTGGCGCGCGACGGGACGGTGCTCGCGAGCGGCCCGGATCGCGCGTCCCAAGTCCCCGAGGTCGCGAGCCAGATCGCCGGCAGCCTCGGGCCGATCCCGCCCGCGCAGCTCGCGACGCTGCGCGCGCTCGGCTACCCGGACGGCGCGCGGGTCGGCCTCTCAGGGCTCGAGCGCGTGTTCGAGCCCCAGCTCGCGGGCGTCCCCGGCGGCACGCTGCTGGCCGGCGGGCGCGTGCTCGCGCACACGAGCCCGCGCCCGGCGCCGGCCGTCCGCACGACGCTCGACGTCGGGCTCGAGCGCGCGGCGATCGCCGCGCTCGCGGGCCGCTACGGCGGGATCGTGGCGATGGACCCGCGCAACGGCCAGCTGCTCGCGCTCGCCGGCGTCGCCTTCTCGGCGCTGCAGCCGCCCGGCTCGACGTTCAAGATCGTGACGCTGACCGGCGTGCTCGAGTCGCACGTCGCCAAGCCGAGCGACGCGTTCCCGGTCACCGACCACGCGCTCGTCGGCGGCGTGCCGCTGCAGAACGCGAACGGCGAGCTGTGCGGCGGGACGCTCGTGCAGGCGTTCGCGAACTCCTGCAACTCGGTCTTCGCGCCGCTCGGCGCCAAGCTCGGCGGCCGGCGGCTCGTCGACGTCGCGCAGCGCTACGGCTTCAACGAGCCGCCGGCGATCCCCGGCGAGGCGCAGAGCACGATCCCGAGCGCGGCGACGATCGGCGACGACCTCGCGGTCGGCTCGTCGGCGATCGGGCAGGGGACGGTGCAGGCGACCGCGCTGCAGATGACGGTCGTGGCGGCGACGATCGCGATGCGCGGCCGGCGCCCGGAGCCGACGCTCGCGCTCGGCGCCGGGCCGCGCTTCGTGCGCGTGACGCGCCCGGCCGTCGCGCGGGAGGTCGGGCGCATGATGCGCGCCGTCGTGCAGTACGGGACCGGCACGTCGGCCGCGATCCCGGGCGCGCAGGTGGCCGGCAAGACGGGGACCGCCGAGCTGCGCGACACCGTCCCGCCGCCTGATCGGCAGGGCGACCAGAGCGATCACACCGACCAGCAGACCCAAGACCAGGGGCCCGGCACGACCGCCTGGTTCGTCGCCTTCGCGCCCGCGCCGCGTCCGCGGATCGCGGTCGGCGCGCTGTTCCCCGACCAGGGCGCGGGCGGCGACGTCGCCGCGCCGGCGGCGCGCGTCGTGCTCGCCGCGGCGTTGCAGCGCGGCGGCGGGTAGGCGGCGTCCCGCCGCGCGATCAGAGGTCCAGCACGACGCTCGACGGCTCGCCGCCGCCGGGCGGCTGGATCTCGAGCTCGAGCGGGCGGTTCGCGTAGACCGACGTGTTGAGCTTGAACAGCAGCATCGAGCCGTTGATGACGCCCGAGCCGGCGGCGCTCTCGGGGTCGGGCAGCAGGTTCTGGCCGTTCGTCCCCTGCACGAAGCGCGGCTGGTAGGAGAAGACGTTGCCCGTCGCGAGCGGGATCGGCGTGTAGGCGTTGCCGAGCGTGTCGACGATCTTGAAGTCGCTCGCGGCCGGCTGCGACGCGCCGGTGTCGTTCTGCACCCGCAGCCACACGCCGAACCACTCCTGCGCGCCGCCCGGTCGCGCGGTGCCGCGCGGGATGCCGGCGAGGTACTGGCGATCCTCGACGTTGTGCGGGTTGAGCTCGCGCGACATCTGCACCTGGTAGAGCAGCGGGCCGGCCTGGATGTAGGCGCCCTCGCTGTCGCCGTGCGTCGTCGGCTGATGGCTGCCGCCGCAGGCGGCGAGCGCCGTCGCGACGAGCAGCGCGGCGAGCGGGATCAGGGGCTTGCGCGGGAGGCGGATCGTCATGCGGCGCGGGAGTCTATCCGTCTACCGGGCGGCGATCGTCGCTCGCGCGCCGCGGTCGCGGTCTTCCTCGAGGATCGCCTGCAGCCGCCGCAGCGCGCGCCCGAGCTTGCGCCGCCACCAGCCGCGCCCGCCGACCAGCTCCATCGCGCGGTCCGACAGCTTGGCCGGCTGCGTCTCGTAGCGGTACTCGACGCGCGTCATGCCGCCCGGAGCGTCCTGCAACGTCCACACGCCGATCGACTTGATGCGGTTGAACTTGCCGCAGCGGCCGCGCTCGAGGATCCGGAACGGCGGCTCGACGTCGGCGAGCGTCAGGTCCCCCCAGCCGAAGCGGTTGAGCGGCAGCTTCTCGCGGAAGCGCGCGCCCGCGCCGCGCCCGTGGCTGTCCTCGCGCGTGAGGTGCCACTCGACGAGGAAGTGGTCCTTGAACTCCGGGTGGTTGGCCACGTCGGCCAGGTAGTCGAAGACGTCCGCGCGCGGGCGGGCGATCGTGACGCTGGCGGTAACGGGGTCCACGGCGCGCGGGAGTGTAACGAGCCGGGTGGGCGCGGTTCGATTCCGGAGCGCCGCTCAGGCGGCGCGGCGCTCGTCGAACACGCGCACGGTGTGGCCGTGGGCGGCGCCGTGCACGCACTCGGAGCGGACCGGCGCCTCGCGCCGCTCGCGCCGGCACAGCTCGCACAGCATCCGGCCGCCGTCGTAGCGGTGCACGCGCTCGCCGACGAGCGGCGTGCGATGGCAGCCGTCGCAGCGGTCGGCCCCGGCGGCGAGCGCCAGCACGCTGCGGCGCAGCAGCTGCAGCTCGAGCGCGGGAGCGTGATGCGGCGTGGACGGCATCGGACGCGTTCTTCGCCGCAGCCACGGCGGATCCTGCGCGCGGACCCGCCGCGTTTGCCGCCGCCGACCGTCGGGTACGACGGCTTCGCCGCCGAGCGCGGCGCGTGGCCGCGCCTCATCCTCGATAGGCTCGTCACGCCAATCACTTGCGAGTCGCCTGGGCCCATGGGCGAACGGAGGTTGGGACTATGGAGTCACACACGTCAGGAACGCTCGTTGGCTCGGGCACGTTCCGCTGCGCGGCGTGCGACTACGTCGTATCGCTCAGCGCCGCCGACCGCCTGCCGCCCTGCCCGGTCTGCGGAGGCGCGGAGTTCGTCCGTGCCTCGCTCTTCACCGCACAGCAGCCTGACCTGCTGAGCGAGCTGCCGGACGGGCTCGAGGAGGACGTCGCGGCGTGGCTCGACGACGTGCGCGCCGAGCTGGACGAGCCGGGGCAGTACCTCGTCTTCGAAGAGGACGGCGAGCCCGTCGTCCATCGCCTCGACCGCGAGTGGACCCGGATCGGCCGCAGCCTCGCGGCCGACGTGCGCTTCGACGACCCGACCGTCTCGCGCCGCCACGCGCTGATCGTGCAGCAGCCCGACGGCGTGCGCGTGCTCGACGACCGCAGCCTCAACGGCGTGTTCGTCAACGGCGAGCGGATCGAGTGGCGCGCGCTGCGCGACGGCGACGAGCTCGTCGTCGGCCGCCATCACCTGCACTTCGTCGACCAGCCGGCCGTGTCCGGCGTGCGCGAAACGCTCGCCGAGCCCGAGCCGCTCGCGGGCTGACCGCGCGGATCGGCGAGCAGCCGGGGCCGCGGCGGTATCGTCCGCGGCCCTGATGGCGGTCACGATCGCGGTCCTCTCGCAGAAGGGCGGGACCGGCAAGACGACGATGGTGCGGACGCTCACCGACGTCTTCCGGCGGGTCGGCCTGCGCACGCTCGCGGTGGACCTCGATCCGCAGGGCAACCTGTCCGACTACCTCGACGTCGACTCCCAGGCGAACCCGACCGTCGGGGACGTGCTCGCGGGGCGCGCGACGGCCGCCGACGCGATCCACGGCGACGTGATCCCGGCGAACCTCGGCCTGGCCGAGACCGAGCTGGTCCTGGGCGGCAAGATGGGCCGCGAGCTGACGCTGCGCCGCGCGCTGCGCGAGGTCGAGGACGGCTACGACCTCGTGCTGATCGACTGCCCGCCCGCGCTGGGGCTGCTGACGGTCAACGCGCTCGTCGCCGCCGACTATGCGCTGCTGTCGGCGGAGGCGCAGTACTTCGCGCTGCAGGGCGTCCAGCAGGCGCTGGAGGTGATCGAGACCGCGCGGGAGAACGTCAATCCCGACCTCGAGTGGCTCGGTGTGGTGCTCAACATCGCCGACATGCGCACCCGCCACTCGCGCGAGGCCTACGACGCGCTGCGCGAGCACGTCGGCGAGCAGCTGTTCGAGCAGACGATCCGCGCGTCGATCGCGTACGCGGAGTCGGCCGAGCGGGCGCGGTCGATCCTCGACCACCGGCCCGACCTCGGCACCGACTACGTGCAGCTCGCCGACGAGCTGTTGGCGCGCCTTGGCCTTGACGGCGCCCGGGGCCGGCTCGCACCATTGCTGGCATGACGGTGGCATGGATGCCGTTGCGCCGGCCGGTGGCGCCGCACCGGCGCGGCGGCGCGCGCCGCCAGGCGCCGCGTCGGGCGCCCCTCGCGCCGATCGCGCTCGCGGCGGCGCTCGCAGCCGCGGCGACCGGATGCGGCGGCGGGAGCTTCGAACGCGCGGCGGCAGCCGGCGACCGCGCGGGCACGACGGCCCCGGCGACCGCGCCAATCCCTGCCCCGCAAGGCGCGACGACGCAGGCGCCGGCTCCGCGCCCGCCCGCGTTCGAGCGCCGGCTGGTGGGGATCGAGCGCCCGACGGCGCTGCGCGCGCGGCCCGGCGGGCGGGTCGTCGCGCGCGTCGGCGCCCGCACGCGGTTCGGCTCGCACACGGTGCTGCCGGTCGTGGCGCGACGCGGCGGCTGGTTCGGCGTGATCTCGGCCGCGCTGCCGAACGGCCGGATCGGCTGGCTGCCGGCGAGCGCGCCGCTGCGGCCGTACGCGACCGACTACCGCGTCGAGGCCTCGCTGCGCCGCCGCCAGGTCGTCGTGCGCCGCGGCACGCAGGTCGTGCTGCGCTTCCCGGTCGCGGTCGGCGGGCCGGGCACGCCGACGCCGACGGGTCGCTTCGCGGTCACCGACACGCTGCTGACGGAGGACCCGTCCGGGCCCTACGGCTGCTGCATCCTCGCGCTGTCCGGCCACCAGCTGCACACGCCGCAGGGCTGGGGCGGCGGCGACCGGATCGCGATCCACGCGACCGACAAGCCGGGCACGATCGGCAGCGCCGCGAGCCTCGGCTGCCTGCGCGCGCCCGCCGGCGAGATGCGGCGGCTGATACGGCTCGTGCCGCTGGGGACGGTCGTGACGATCCGGGCGTGAGGGAGCGCAGCGAGCGGTCTCGCGAGGCGTGACGCCGAGCAGGATCACAGACGCGGGCCTGGACGGCCCGTGGCGCTACGACAGAACGGCCGCGCGGGGGATGCGCGGCCGTTCCGTGGGGGGAGTGTCTGGAGGCGCAGCTTCAGTGCTGCTTGGCCTTCTTGGCCTTCTTGGCCTTCTTCGCCTTCTTCGCCGGCGCCTTGGCCTTCGCGCCCGTGGCCGGAGCGGTCGCCCGCGAGCCGCCGCCCAGGATGGGCTTGGCGGGGCTGGGCGCCGTGCGGTGGACGCTGGGCGTCGTGGCCTTGGGCGCCGTGGCGGGCACCGGCGTCGTGGTCGACGACCCGCCGTTCCTCACCCAGTTGCCCGAGCTGTCCTGGTGGTAGTCGGGACGCTCCCAGACCGGGGTCTTGTCCGGGTCGTAGATGACGTGACCGGCGTCGAGCACCGCCTGGCGCTCGATCTCCGCGACCTGCGGGTCCTCCACGTACGGCTCCTGGGGGTCGGAGGTGAAGTACGGGCTGACCGCGTCCGACGGAGGCTCGGTCGGACCGGCGGTGCCGCCGTCCCAGCTGTCGGGGATGTCGGAGTAGTCGCCGCCGTCGGGCGTCGCACCGTCCGGCACCGCGTCGAGGTTCGGGTCGTTCGGGATCCAGTGCCCGGAGTCCGGGTCGGTGAAGCCGCCGGCGCTGGGACCGGCGGACGTGTCGTCGCCGCCGCCGTCGCCGATGTAGCCGCCGCCAACGTCGCCGCTGTTGCCGCCGCCCTCGCCCTCGCTCTGGCTCTGATCATTGGCGCAGCCGGCGATGCAGGTGCCGTCGTTGTCCAGCGCGCCCGCGCGCGCCGGCGCCAGCGCCAGCGCGCCGGCGACGACGACGAGCAGCGCCGCCGCGAGCCAGCCACGCCAGCGGAGCGGCCGGTCGATTCCCTGAGTTGCAGTCATGTCTCCAGCTCTCTCGTTTTCGCTTTGCGTGACGTGCAGGCGGGAGCAGATCACCGCGACCGCGCGGCGTCTGTCGGCTGCTTGACAGAGGGAAACGCGAGGTCAGAGCGCTGACACGTCGGCGCCCTGCGGCTCGAACGGCACGCGCAGGACCTCAGCCCAGCCGTCGGCGCGCTCGCGCAGGCGCTGGGCGACGGCGGCGGTCTGCTCGTAGTGGGTCCACACGAGCACCGTGGGGCCGGCGCCGGAGATCGTCGCGCCGAGCGCTCCCAGCGCGCGCGCGTCGCGCACCAGCTCGGCCGAGCGCGGGTACAGGTGCGCGCGGTGGGGCTGGTGCAGCCGGTCGTCGAGGCCGCGCGCGAGCAGGTCCCAGTCGCCGCGCGCGAGCCCGAGCGCCAGCAGCGCCGCGTGCGCGACGTTGTGGACCGCGTCCGCCATCGGCACCTGCGCCGGCAGCGCGGCGCGCGCCTCGCTCGTGCGGACCGGCTCGCCGGGCACGACGAGCACCGCCTCCAGCCCGGTCGGCGCCTCGAAGCGGTCCACCCGCCCGTCGGCGCACACGACGAAGCCGCCGTGCAGCGCCGCGGCGACGTTGTCCGGGTGGCCCTCCAGCTCGGTCGCGAGCGCGAGCACGTCGGCGTCGAGCTCGAACAGGTGGTCGGCCGCCATCAGCCCGGCGACGATCGCCGCCGCGCTCGACCCCAGTCCCCCTGACAGCGGGATCCGCGAGGCGATCTTGAACGTGAAGCGGTCGGCCGGCGCCAGGCGCTCGAACGCGCGGACGACGAGGTTGCGGCGGTCGCGCGCGATCGCCAGCTCGGTCTCGACCGCGAACGCACCGGTCTCGACGACCTCGACCTCGAGCCGCAGCGCGAGCGCGGCCGCGAGCACGTCGAAGCCCGGGCCGAGGTTGGCCGAGGAGGCGGGGACGCGGACGAGGCGGCGGCGGGTCATGACGGGGCGGGCGGGCGGGGACCTATCCCAGCACGGCCTCCTCGACCGCCGCCAGCTCCGGCTCGCACGGCAGCACCGCGCCCGCCTGGTCCAGTGCCGTCTGGGGGTCCTTCAGGCCGTGCCCGGTCAGCACGCACGCAATCCGCTGCGCGCCGTCGGCACCGTGCGTCATGAGGCCCGCGACGCTGGCAGCCGAAGCCGGCTCGCAGAAGACGCCCTCGCGCGCGGCGAGGAAGCGGTAGGCGTCCAGGATCTGCTCGTCCGTCACCGCCCGCACGGCGCCGTGCGAGGAGGTCATCGCGTCCATCGCCTCCTCCCAGCGCGCGGGGTTGCCGATGCGGATCGCGCTCGCGATCGTCTCCGGGTTGGCGACCGGCGCGCCGTGCACGAGCGGCGCCGCGCCCGCCGCCTGGAAGCCGAGCATCCGCGGCGTCGCGCCGGCCTCGCGAAAGCCGCGCCAGTAGGCGGTGATGTTGCCCGCGTTGCCGACCGGGATGCAGAGCGCGTCGAGCGCGTCGCCCGCCTCCGCCAGCTGCTCGACGATCTCGAACGCGGCCGTCTTCTGGCCCTCCAGCCGGAACTCGTTGACCGAGTTGACGAGCGCGATCGGGTGGCGGTCGGCCAGCTCGCGCACGAGCTCGAGCGCGCGGTCGAAGTTGCCGCGCAGCACGATCACGCGCGCGCCGTGCATCAGCGCCTGCGCGAGCTTGCCGGTCGCGATCTTGCCGTCGGGCACGAGCACGGCGCAGCGCAGCCCGGCGCGCGCGGCGTACGCGGCGGCGCTCGCCGACGTGTTGCCGGTCGAGGCGCAGATGACCGCCTTCGCGCCCTCGCGCACCGCCGCCGAGACCGCGCACGTCATGCCGCGGTCCTTGAACGAGCCGGTCGGGTTCGTGCCCTCCAGCTTCAGCCACACCTCCGCGCCGACGCGCTGCGACAGCGCCGGCGCCCGCACGAGCGGCGTCGACCCCTCCCCCAGCGTCACGACCGGGTCGCCGTCGGCGAACGGCAGCCGCTCGCGGTAGCGCTCGATCAGGCCGGCGGGGGGCGGGTGGGCGGGATCCGGTTCGCTCACGCGAACTCCTCCTCGATCACACGGATCGCGCGCGGCGCCGTGCGCAGCACGTCGAGCGGCTCCAGCGCCCGCAGGGCGGCGAACATGCGCGACTCGAGCACCGGGTGGACGACCATCGTCAGCCGCGCGTCGGCGCCGAGGCCCTTCTGCACGACCGACTTGACCGAGATCCCGTGCTCGCCCAGCACGCCCGCGACGCGCGCGAGCACGCCCGGCTGGTCGACGACCTGCATGTGCAGGTAGAAGGCCGAGACGACGTCGGCGACGACGTCGAGCCGTTCGCTCGGCGGCGGCGTGGAGGCGGGCGGGATCATCGCGCTGACGACGTCGCCCAGCACCGCGCTGGCGGTCTGCGGGCCGCCGGCGCCCGGTCCGGACATCGTGATCTCGGTGATCGCGCCGGACTCGACCGTCACGGCGTTGAACGGCCCGCTGACCGACGCGAGCGGATGGCCCGGGTACAGGAACGCCGGGTGCACGCGCACCGAGATCCCGCCGTCGACGCGCTCGGCGGTGCCGATCAGCTTCAGGCCGAGGCCGAGGTCGCGCGCGTACTCCATGTCGTCGGGCGCGAGCCGTTCGATCCCCTCGCATACGACCTGGTCGATGTGGACTGGCGTGTCGAACGCGAGGCGCGCGAGGATCGCCATCTTCGCGGCCGCGTCGCGCCCGTTGACGTCGTCGGTCGGGTCGGCCTCGGCGTAGCCGAGCCGCTGCGCCTCTGCGAGCGCCGCCTCGTACGTCGCTCCGGTTCGCGCCATCTCGGTCAGGATGAAGTTCGTCGTGCCGTTGACGATCCCGTGGATGCGCTCGACGTGCGCGGCCGCGAGCGACTCCTGCAGCACGCGGATCACCGGCACGACGCCGGCGACCGCGGCCTCGAAGCGCAGCTGCACCGCGTGCTCGCGCGCGAGCGCCCACAGCTCCTCGCCGTGCTGCGACAGCAGCTGCTTGTTGGCCGTGACGACGTGGCGGCCAGCCTGCATCGCGCGCGTGACGTAGGCGCGCGCCGGCTCGATCCCCCCGATCAGCTCGACGATCAGGTCGCTGCCGGCCAGCAGCTGCTCGAAGTCGCCCTGCGAGCGGGTCAGGACCCCCGACAGCTCGGGGCGGCGGCCGGTGACGCCCTCGACGTGGCCCGCGCGCTGCTCCAGCAGCCGCGCGAACGCCGCCCCGACCGTGCCGTGGCCGAGCAGGCCGACCCGGAACGGGGCCTGGGGCTCAGCGGACGTCACGGGCCGCCAGGTCGTCGTAGGTCTCGCGGCGCACGACGACGCGCGCGTCGCCGTCGCGGACGAAGATCACCGGCGGGCGCGGGATCCCGTTGTAGTTGCTCGCCATCGCGTGGCCGTAGGCGCCGGTGACGGGCGTCACGAGGACGTCCCCCGGCTTGGGATCGTCGAGCGCGACGTCGCGCACGATCACGTCGCCGGACTCGCAGTGCTTGCCGGCGACGTGGCAGCGCTCGCCTGCGCCGGCTCGCGCCGGGCGATCCGCGAAGAACGCCTCGTAGGGAGCGCCGTAGAGCATCGGGCGCAGGTTGTCGGACATGCCGCCGTCGACCGCGACCCACGTCGAGACGTTGCGCTTGACGGTCTGGACCTCGTAGAGCGTGATGCCGGCGTTGGCGACGAGCGCGCGGCCGGGCTCGATCAGCAGCCGCTTGCCGGGGCCGAGCAGCTCGTGCACCGCGTCGACCTGCGCCGCGACGTAGTCCTCGATCGCCGGCGGGCGCTGGTCGGCGGTGTAGGCAACGCCGAGGCCGCCGCCGAGGTTGTAGACGGGGAAGTCGCCGAGCGGCGCGATCGCCTCGACGGCGGCGCGGAAGGGATCGAGCGCCATCAGCTGCGAGCCGACGTGAACGTGCAGGCCGACGAGGTCGAGCGCTCGCGAGTCCCGCAGCCGCTCGATCGCGGCGCGCGCGTCGTCGAGGCCGAGGCCGAACTTGGAGTCGGCCTGGCCGGTGGAGATCTTGTGGTGCGTGTCGCCCTTGACGTCCGGCGTGACGCGGATCAGGACCTCCTGGCGGCGCCCGCGCTCGCCCACGAGGCGTTCCAGGCGGTCGAGGTCGTCGAACGAGTCGATCACGACGTGGCCGACGCCCGCCTCGATCGCCTCGTCGAGCTCGGCGAGCGACTTCGCGTTGCCATGCAGGTAGATCCGGCGCGGGTCGAAGCCGCCGCGCAGCGCGAGCGCCAGCTCGCCGCCGGAGGCGACGTCGCAGGCGAGCCCCTCCTCGGCGAAGACGCGGTACGCGGCCGTGCACGGGAAGGCCTTGGAGGCGAACAGCACGTCGAAGTCGTCGTGGCGCGCCCGCAGGGCCTCGCTGAACGCGCGCGCGCGGGCGCGCAGGTCGTCCTCGGCGACGACGTAGGCGGGCGTGCCGAACGCGCGCGCGAGCTCGACCGCGTCGCAGCCGCCGACCTCCAGATGCCCGCGCGCGTTCACGCGGCTGCCGAGCGGCAGGACGGGCGAGAGCTGCTGTTCGGGCCGAGCGGTCACCACGGGGCGGGATTATGCCGCCCGGCCGGGATCGGCCGCCGCCGAGCGGGGTTCGGCCGCGGCCCGCCCGCGGCTCAGCCGCCGCGCGCAGCGCGCGCGAGCCGTCGCCGGCCGCCGCTCAGCCGCCGCCGAGCAGGCCGCCGACGGCCTGTCCGGTGCCCTGCACCACCTGCCCGACCGTCCCGGTCGCGCCGGCGACGACGCCGCCGGCCGCCGCGCCGGTCTGCGCGACCGCCTGGCCGGCGTCCGGGCTGACCTGCCCGACCGCCCCGCCGAGAGCCCCCGTCGTGTCCTGCACCGCGCCGGCCGCCGCCTGGCCGGTCTGGGTCACGGCGGCGCCGGCGGTGCTCGTCGTCTGCCGCGCGGCAGTACCGAGCGTGCCGGTCGCCTGCCCGGCGGGCCCGCCACCGGCGACGGTCACGCCGGAGCCGCCCGTGCTTCCGCGGCCCGCGCCGCTCGCGCCGGAGCCGCTTCCGGACGGCTGCGCGCCCGGCGTCGTGCCGGCGGCAGGGCCACCGCCCGCGTTGCCGGGCGCAAACGATCCGGGTCCGCCCGGATCGCCCCCGGTCGGCCCGCCGTGCGCGCGGGGCGCGTTGGGGCCGATCGCGCCGAGGCGCGGCGCGGTCGCGCCCGCTCCGCCGCCGGCGCGGGGCGCGCCGGTCGCGAGCCCGGCTGGCGCGAGCAGTCCGCCGAACGCGCTCACGCCGCCGACGCCGCCGAGCGAGCCGGGCTCCCGCACGTTCGACACGGCCGGCCCGAGCGTCCCCCCGCCCGCGCCGTCGAACGCGACGATCGCGCCGACGAGCGCGAACGTGCAGATCGCGGCGCCGACGAGCGCGCCCGTCGTCCCGACACCAGCGGCATAGGCCCTCGCCAAACGCATCGCTCCCCCTCCTCGCTCGGTGGTCCGCGATTCGTATCCAGCAGCGTTCATCTGGATCACCGTACCCACCAAACAGCGCATATTTGCGCAGACTTGGCGCCTGTTGACCGCGCGCGGACACGTGCGGCGCCTGCAGCCGGACCGGTCGGCGCGCGCCGCGACCCGCCGCTCAGGCGGTCGCGGGCCGCGCCGCGCGCGGGCGCACGGCGCCGTCGGCGCGCAGCGTGCCGTGCCGGCGCACGAGCACGACCAGCCAGATCGCGCCCGCGAGCCCCATCGCGAGGCTCTCCAGCTGTGCCGCCGTCAGGACCCCGAGCACGTGCGCGTTGCGGCGCCAGAACTCGACGACGAAGCGCTCCAGCCCCGCGCCGACGAGGTAGATCGCGAACAGCGCTCCCGGTCGCAGCGCGTCGCGCAGCCGCCACAGCACGAGCGCGAGCAGTCCCATCGAGAGCGTCTCGTAGATCGGCGTCGGCTGGACCGTGACGCCCGGATCGGTCGGGACGGTGCCGTGCGGATAGCCCATCGCCCACGGCAGGCTGGAGACCTTGCCGTAGTCGCCGTCGCCGGAGACCTGGCAGCCGATGCGCCCGATCGCGTAGCCGAGCGCGAGCGCCGGCGCGGCCATGTCGAGCAGCGCGAGCGACACGAAGCGCCGCCAGCGCGCCCACAGCAGGACCGCGACCACGCCCCCGATCAGGCCGCCGTACCAGATCAGTCCCGAGCCCGAGAAGATGTGACCGACGAGGTCGCCCTTCGCGGCATCGTAGTTCTGCAGCAGGTAGTAGCCGCGCGCCCCGGCCAGGCCGCCGATCAGCGCCGCGAACATCATCTCGTAGGCCCAGTCGACCGGCTTGCCGAGCTCCTTCAGCCGCCGCGCGATCAGCGCCGCCCACGCGAGGAAGTTCAGCGCGAAGAAGATCCCGAACGTCTGCAGGTGCAGCCCGAGGACGTCGATCGACTTCAGCACGGACGGGAGGCTAGCGCGGCGCCCGCTTCGCGGGCAGCCAGCGGCGGAATATTTATATATGTGCATCTAGTATAAGTTGATCTATACAAATCTTTGCTAGTATTCTTGCATGGAGTTCTTCAACCGCGACGACGACCTCGCCGCCCTGGAGGAGCAGTGGGCTGCACGCGAGGCGCGCTTCTTCGTCCTGTGGGGGCGCCGCCGCGTCGGGAAGACGGAGCTGCTGACGCACTTCGCCGGCGACCGCCGCGCGCTCTACTTCGAGGCGACCGACACGACCGAGCTCGCCCAGCTGCGCAATCTCTCGCTCGAGCTCGCGCAGGCGAGCGGCGACGCCGTGCTCGCCGAGCAGCCGCTGACGAGCTGGCGCGCGGCGCTGGCGGCGATCGCGCGCTTCGCGGCCGACGGCGAGCGCACGCTCGTGGTGCTCGACGAGTTCCAGTTCCTCGCCGCTCGCCAGCGCGAGCTGGCGACGCTGCTCAACGGCTGGTGGCGCACGACCGGCCGCCGCCTGCCGCTCATGCTCGTGGTCGCCGGCAGCGCCGTCTCGTTCTTCCGCGACGAGGTGCTCGCCGGCGCGATGTACGGCCGTCGCGACGGCCAACTGCAGCTGACGCCGTTCGACCACCGCGCCGCCGCCCTGTTCACGCCCGGCTACTCGGCGCCGGACAAGGTCCGCACGTACGCCGTCTGCGGCGGCATGCCCTACTACCTCGCGCGCTTCCGCGACGACGTCTCGCTGGAAGACAACATCCTCGGCAACATCCTGCGACGCGACGGCCTGCTGCACGAGGAGGCCGAGCTGCTGCTGCGCCAGGAGCTGCCCGACCCGCGCCAGTACTTCGCCGTGCTCGAAGCGATCGCGCGCGGCGCGACGCGCAACAGCCAGATCTCCGCCCAGACCGGGCTCGACAGGGCGCAGACCTATCAGCACCTCGCCGTGCTGGAGCGCCTCCAGCTCGTCGAGCAGCGCCGGCCGGCGACCGCCGGCCCCAACTCGCGCAAGACGAGCTACGCGATCCTCGACGGCTTCCTCGGCTTCTCCTTCCGCTTCGTCGAGCCCTACCGCTCGCGGCTGCGCACGCGCGCCGACGCCGAGCGCCACCTGCACACGACGGTCCTGCCCCAGCTCGACGCGTTCGTCTCCAAGCCCTGCTGGGAGCGGCTGTGCCAGGAGCACGTGCGCCGGGTCGAGGACGTCGCGGCGGTCGGCAGCTGGTGGGGCACCGTGCGCGTCGCCCCGCGCCGCAGCGAGCAACGCGAGATCGACGTCGTCGCGCTCGGCGCCGACGGCCGCGTCGTGGCGACCGGCAGCTGCAAGTGGACGAACGCGCCGCTCGACTTCGGCGAGGAGACGCTCCTGAGCCAGCTCGACGCGCACCTGCCCGGGGACGACCCCGTCCCCCGTCACTACCTGTTCTCGCGCAGCGGCTTCACCGACTCGCTCAAGCGCCTCGCCGAGGCGCAGCCCGAGCGCCTGCGGCTCGTGACGCCCGAGGACCTCTACGCCTGATCGGACTCAGCCGAGGTAGTTCACGGGGTTCGTGACCGCCCCGTTGATGCGCACTTCGAAGTGCAGGTGCGGGCCGAAGCACAGCCCGGTGCAGCCGGACAGGCCGATGATCTGGCCGACCGTGACGTGCTGGCCGACCGACACCTCGATGCGCGACTGGTGCCCGTAGCAGGTCGAGAAGCCGCCGCCGTGGTTGATGCAGGTGTAGTTGCCGTAGCCGCCGACCCAGCCGGCGATCGCGACGGTGCCGGTGCCGGCAGCGCGGATCGGGGTGCCGGACGGCACGCCGATGTCGATCCCCGGGTGGCACGCCTCCCACGCGCGCCGCTCGCAGAAGGGCGAGGTGATCGGTCCGTTGACCGGCCAGATGAAGCGCCCGCCGCCGCGGATCGGGCCGGGCGCGATCCCGCCGTTGCCGGCGCCGTTGAGCTTCGCCGCGATCGCGTTCTGCTGGCGCTGCATCGCCGCGATGTCCTCGCTGATCTTGCCCGCCTGCGCGTTGACGCGGTGCAGCAGCGCGCGCTTGTCGGCGCGCACGCTCGCGATGCCGTCCTCGTGGCTCTGGACGTCGAGCCGCACGCGCGCGACCGCGTTGCGGTGGTCGGCGATCTGCGTCGCGATCCGCTGCTGGCTCGCTTCGAGCGCGCCGAGCCGCGCGGCGGCGGCCGCCGCCTGCGCCTTGGCGATCCGCACGGCGGTGATGATCGTGCGGTCCTGCGCGCCGATCCGCTGCAGGTAGGTGCCGTTCTCGAGCAGCTGCTCGAAGCCCTTGGAGCTGAGCACGACGGTCACGATGTCGGGCGCGTCGGCCTTGTAGAGCGCGACGAGCCGCGCCGCCAGCACCTTGCGCCCGCGCGCCAGCCGCGCGCGCGCCCGTGCCAGCTGGGAGCGCGCGGCGCGCAGCTGCGTCTGCGTGGCGGCGAGCTGGCGCTGCTTGACGTCGAGGTCGGCCTGGATCGCGTCCTGGCGGTGCTGGAGCGTGTCGACCGTGCCCTGCAGCCCGTCGATGCGGTGCGTGAGCGCGCTGATGTCGCTCGTCAGCACGTGCGCATGCCCGTGGATTCGCGCGAGCCGCTGGCGCTTGACGTCGATGCGGCCCTGCAGCGAGCTGATCGTCGCCCGCGGGCCGGCGGCGGACACGAGCGGGAGCGCCGCCCACAGCACGAGCGGCAGCGCGAGCACGAGCAGCAGGAGGCGGATCCGGGGCAGCAAGGCGCGCGCGAGTCTAGGGTCGCCCCTCGGCGGGGGTCAACCTCAGGTTCAGAGTTATGGATCGCCGAGCCGGCTGCGGCAGGGCGGCCAGGACCGGCGTGGGTGCGTCGATCAGCGTCATGTGCGGGTCGCCTGCGGGGTTAGCTGTCGGGCTCGCGCTGGGGTTGCGCTACGCGGCCAACAGGCCGCGATTCGCCCCGGTGGGACACGGTCTGGGTCCCCCGCTCTCCCGCGCGCGGCGGGAGATT
>Ga0207693_10000004_pt1 | contig 193261 bp, 156 predicted proteins | sample LARL81metaG_FD_184347 | JGI IMG/M metagenome (GOLD analysis project Ga0207693, IMG submission 184347) | Corn, switchgrass and miscanthus rhizosphere microbial communities from Kellogg Biological Station, Michigan, USA - LAR L8-1 metaG... | ecosystem: Host-associated > Plants > Roots >...
AGCCCGCACTTCGCGAATGATCCGGACACTCCGAGCCCTTGGCTACCGAGTCGAACCCGCAGTGATTCCGGCATGAGGAAGGGATTTTCGACCCTGTTGGTAGAAATCGGCTGCGCGTTGCACGTCGGCGGCGTGCGCCATGGGGATGAGACCGGTAACTTTCACAGCCATGGTTTGTGCGCCCTCCATCATCCTCGCCGGGCTTTGCCCAGTGGACAGCCGAAAGCGGCTGTCCTCTCACAATCTCTACTTCCCCTTCGATTCAGCCATCGATCTTTGCTTCCCGCAGGTGTTTTACTGCGGTCTCGGAGCTGACGGGGGAATAGTAAACCTCTTTAAACGTGTACGACCGAGACTTGGAACTGAGGACGGGGAGAATCTCGATGTGCCAGTGATAGTCCTCGTCGATCGTCTTCCAGTAGCCAAGATTCTTGGAGGGATGGATGCTGCTGGGCGCAGTGTGCAGCACGAGGTGAAAGTCTTCGGTGATGGACCGAACTCGCTGTAGCGTTCGTCGAAGAAGCGCTGCAAGGTTTGTGCGCAGGCCGGGCTTATTGAGTCCGGTCCGTTCGAAGGCGGCGTCGTGATTGCGGGGCAAGATCCAGGTCTCGTAGGGGACCCGCGGGGCGTAGGGACAGAGGGCCAGATAATCTCCGCGGGCTTCAATCACCCGGAGAGCTTGGCGCTCTTCCTGCTGGATGATGTCGCAGAAGACACAACGCTCCTTGCTGACGAAGTACTCGCGTCCGGCACGCAACTCGTAGAGCACGCGGCGGGGGACGAACATGGTTGCGGTGATCTGAGAGGTGGGGTGAGTAAATTCCTGTCCGGCGTTTTTGCCGTAGTCCTTGAACAGGCTGACGTACTTGATGCGCGGGTCGCGCTTGAGGTCGAGAATGCGCTCGGCGGCAAGGCGAAGGAAGTGCGCGATTTCATCATCAGAGGCGTTCCACAGGTGGCGGTCGTGGTTGGGATTTTCAACCAGCACTTCGTGCGCGCCCACCGAGTGCATGCAGTCGTAAATTCCGTCGCCGCGGCGGCCGGGTTCTCCCTCAATGCGGTACAGGGGCCTGGGATGAACCACGGACCGAGCTGACCAGGGAACGCCGGGAGCGTTGGGAGATTTCGCAATCACCTGTAACGACCCGGAGGAATCTGCACAGAAAGAGCAGGTGGAGTCGGGACGCGGCCCGGATTCGGCAGGGTCGTCTCCGGTGATGACCCAGGAGCGGGTGATGGGATCCTTGCGGAGTTCCATAGGCAGAGGAGAACACCGCGAGCGAACGGAGTCAACTGGATTTGGCGCGGTCATTTCGACGCGGCACATGTGAAATGCGGCAGGAGAGAAACGGCGTGCTTTGTTATAATCCGCCGAAGCCCGCCCAGATGACCGAGCCGTCCACTCCGCTGATGCGGCAGTATGCCGCCGTCAAAAAAGAACATCCCACCGCACTTTTATTTTTCCGGCTGGGCGATTTTTATGAACTTTTCTTTGACGACGCGATTGTGGCGGCCAAAGAACTGCAGATCACACTGACCTCGCGCAACAAGGAAAAAGGAATTGCCGTGCCCATGTGCGGCGTGCCTTATCACGCGGCGGAGGGCTACATCGGAAAACTAATTCGCAGAGGCTTTAAGGTGGCCATCTGCGAGCAGATGGAGGATCCGCGGCAGGCGAAGAAACTGGTCCGCCGGGAAGTGACGCGGGTGATGACGCCGGGAACGGCGGCCGATTCCTCGTTGGGCTCCGACGAGAACAATTTTCTGGCAGCGCTGGCGGAGGTTGGGGAGCGCGTGGGATTCGCGGCGCTCGACTTGTCGACTGGCGAGTTCCGGGCGACTGAGTTTTCGGGCGAAGGCGCGCTGCGGCGGGTGCAGGAGGAACTGGAGCAACTGCGGCCGAAAGAACTGCTCTATGGATCGGCGGCGCCATTGTTTGAGGGTTCGGCCCGAGGAAAAGAAGAACGAAGTGTTGGCCGACCGGATGGTCCAGGGAAACTCTCGGCGCAGCCTCGCGTGGGTGGAGCGACCTGTACGGAGACTCCACTCGATGACTGGATCTTCGCTCCGGATCATTCAATCCCGTTACTCGAAAATCATTTTGGCGTACTCTCGCTCGAGGGTTTTGGGCTGGCGGGTCGGACCGCAGCCGCGGCTGCCGCGGGCGCGATTCTGTATTACGTGCGATCGACTCAGCGCGGATCCCTAGATCACGTCGACAGGATCGGATGGTATGAGCGTCAGAGTTGCCTGGTGCTGGATGCGGTAACCGTTCGTAACCTGGAATTGATTGAGCCGCTGTTTGCCGGGACGGATGCAGGCGTCACCCTATTCCGGTCAATGGACGCCGCGGTTACGCCCATGGGGAAACGGTTGCTGCGGGCTTGGCTGCTGCGACCGTCGCTGGATCTAAGCGAAATCAATGCCCGGCTTGATGCCGTGGAAGTGGGCGTGAAAGAGATCGTCGCACGCGAGGAGTTGCGGCGGGCGCTGGATGGAGTGCTGGATCTGGAGAGGCTGCTGAGCCGTGTGACCCTGGAGACAGCGAATCCGCGAGACGTGCTAGCGCTGGCTGCGTCGCTCGGGAAGATTCCGGCAGTGCGGGTCGCATTGGGACGTCTGGAGGCTGAGCGACTCAAAACGCTGCATGGCTCTCTCGATGAATTAGGAGACGTGCGCGAACGCATTGAGAAGGCCATTGTGCCGGAGCCGCCGTTGGGCTTTGGGGATGGTGGAGTTATCGCGGCGGGCATTGATCGGGATCTTGATGAACTGCGCGAACTCTCGCGCAACAGCAAACAGGTGCTGGCGCAAATAGAACAGCGGGAGCGCGGGCGAACCGGGATCTCCTCGTTGAAAGTGAAATTCAATTCCATCTTTGGGTACTACATCGAGGTTTCAAAATCAAATCTGCATCTGGTTCCGCAAGATTACGACCGGAAGCAAACTCTGGTCGGAGCGGAACGCTTTACCACGCCCGAGTTGAAGGAGTACGAGGCCAAGATTCTCGACGCGCAGGAGAAGATTATCGAGATCGAACGGAGGCTTTTTACCGAGCTGCGAACCGGGATTGCGGCCGAGGCCAAGCGTATTCGGCAGGCCGCCTTGGCGCTGGCGGAAATAGACTTGCTGGCCTCGTTGGCGCACATCGCGGCTCTTCGCAACTATTGCCGGCCCAGCTTGGTTGAGGGCGCGGATGCGAGCGAGATTGAGATTATCGAGGGACGCCATCCGGTGATCGAGCAGCAGGAAATGGCTGGGGGCAGCGAGCGCTTCGTGCCCAACGATCTTTATTTGAACGGCGCGACGCACAACATCATGCTGCTGACCGGGCCGAATATGGGCGGGAAGTCGACCTATCTGCGGCAGACGGCGCTGATCGTAATTCTGGCGCAGATGGGATCGTTTGTGCCGGCTCGGTCGGCTCGACTGACCGTGGTCGACCGCGTATTCACGCGCATTGGGGCCAGTGACAATCTGGCCCGCGGACGGTCAACGTTCATGGTCGAGATGACAGAGACGGCAGCGATCCTGCATACCGCGACGGCGCGGTCGCTTATTCTGCTGGACGAGGTTGGGCGCGGGACATCTACTTATGACGGATTGGCGATTGCGTGGGCAGCGGTGGAATATCTGCATGCACGGGTACGGGCGAAAACGCTCTTCGCCACGCATTATTTCGAACTCACCGAACTCGCTGAGTTGCTTTCCGGGGTGAAAAATTATCACGTTTCCGTGAAGGAGACGGGCGGCGGGATTGCTTTCTTGCGAAGGGTGGAGCCCGGAGCTGCAGATCGCAGTTACGGTATCGAAGTGGCGAAGCTGGCGGGATTGCCGAACGAAGTCGTCACCAGGGCGCGGGAGGTACTGGCAGAGCACGAGTTCGCGGAGCAGCAAGCGACCGCACATTTGTCCCCGGGGGCGGAACCTCCGCCGACTCAGCTGACGATCTTCACACCTTTATCCCAGCCGGTACTGGACAAGTTGCGGGCCATGGATTTGAACCGGCTTACACCGCTCGAGGCCCTGAATTTGCTGGCGGAGTTAAAAAAAGAAATTTAACCACAGAGGGCACAGAGAACACGGAGGAATTGTTCGCAGGGAATATGGGCGCTTCGGGTAAGACTCGCGGGATCGAAAAACTCGGACAACTTCTGATTGTGGGCTTCGACGGAACGGAGATGACGCCGGGACTGCGGTCCTTGCTCACGCGGCTGCAACCGGCGGGAGTCATCTTGTTTGCACGAAACATTCAGAGTCCAGAACAGACTTGGAACCTGCTGCGCGAGTGTCAGAAATGCGTTGCTGAGCCGCTATTCAATTGCGTTGATCTTGAGGGCGGGACAGTCGATCGCTTTCGCGAGGTCCTCGGGGCGACCCCGTCCGCAGGTGACGTTTTCGCGACCCGGGATCGCCACCTCTATCGTAAACACGGGGAGATCATTGGTGCGAACTGCCGGTCCCTGGGATTCAACGTGGACTTCGCGCCCGTGTTTGATCTGGCATTTGAAGCGTCGCGCAGCGTCATGGGATCGCGCGCAGTTTCTGCGGATCCGTTGGAAACGGTAACTTACACGCGTGAATTTCTTGCTGGGCTTGGGGACTCGAAGGTGATGGGATGCGGCAAGCATTTTCCCGGACTTGGCGAAGGCAATCTCGACAGCCACCACGAGTTGCCTGTGATTGAAAAACCATTGAAGGCGCTTTGGGCTGAGGACCTGCTTCCCTACCGCACGCTTCGGCGGCAACTTCCGATGGTGATGATTTCGCATGCGGCGTATCCGCAGGTTACGCAGGATCGGACTCCCGCTTCCCTGTCGAAGAGATGGATTACCGACATTCTGCGCAAGCGCATCGGTTACCGGAACCTGATCGTATCGGACGATCTGGAGATGGGCGGTGTGCTGTCGGCAGCACCGATCGGCGAAGCGGCTGTGGGATTTGTGCGGGCGGGCGGTGATCTGTGCTTAGTCTGCCATCGCGAGGAGTTCGTTCTCCAGGCATACGAGGAGTTGACCAAAACGGCGCAACGCGATTCAACATTCGCACGAAGAGTGCAGGAGTCCTGCAAACGAGTTCGGGCATGGAAACGAAAATGCGGAAAGAATCTGGGTCTGACAAAAGTCCCATCGCGTGCGACGATCGAAAAACTGACTCGCCGGTTGTGGGAGTTTGGAGAGCAGGTGCGGTTGGAGCCTTTCGGGCGCAAAGCAGATAAGCGACGGGCACGCTCATGAATAAAATGACGATGATCGTGGCCGGGGTGATGAGCGGGACGTCAGCAGATGGGATTAACGTGGCCTTGGCCCGCATTGGTGAAGCTGAAGATTCCAACTCCCGCAGAGGTCTAGCACTGGGCTCAAGCCACGGGCGAGGTAGCGCGCGCCATACGATCAAACTCGTGGGACACGCTGAGTATTCTTATCCTGCCAGAGTACGCGCTGCAGTGCTTGCGGCTATGAATGCGACTCAGACTGGGGTCGCCGATCTGGCGCGCCTTAATTTCCTATTGGGCGAGTTGTATGCAGACGCCGTGCTGGCGACAGCACGGAAATTTCGAGTGAAGGTAGATCTGGTCGGTTGTCACGGGCAAACTCTATATCATCAGGGCGAACCGCGGGCCTTTCTGGGACGAAAGATTACCACTACATGGCAGACGGGAGAGGCTGCAGTGATTGCCGCACGAGCAGGCGTGCCTGTGGTTTCAGATTTTCGTCCAGCAGACATGGCGGCCGGTGGCAAGGGAGCACCGCTCGTTCCCTATCTTGACTACCTGTTCTTTCGTGATTCCAAGAGCGGGCGCATCGTGCAGAACATTGGAGGAATTGCGAATCTCACGGCGATTCCTGCCGGTGGCGCTGCCAGCAGCATATTCGCCTTCGACACCGGGCCGGGAAACATGGTGATCGATGCGGTCACCCAAGCGCTGGTTGGGCGTCCGTTTGATCGCGGGGGGAAGATTGCGGCGTCCGGGACCGTGCTGGAATCTGTGCTCGAACCCTTGCTGCGGCGAAAGTTCTTCCTCGCGAAGCCTCCAAAGACTGCGGGACGGGAAGAATTCGGACGGGAATTTGTGGAAGAGTTCTTGCGCCGGTGCGGACGCGCCCGGAAAGAAGATGTTGTGGCAACAGCTACCGCACTGACAGCGCGGTCGATCGCCGACGCGGTGCGCCGATTCGTGACGTCACGAACGGGTTCAGCAACAAAGAGTTCTTATCGAGAGATGATTCTCTCGGGTGGCGGAGCCAGGAATAGCACCTTGGTGAGCATGCTGAGGAAAGATCTCGCGCCTCTCGACGTCCAGTTGCGATTCTCCGACGAGTTTGGCTTGCCTTCAGAGGCCAAAGAGGCACTGGCATTCGCGGTTATGGCTTACGAGACCTGGCACCAGCGACCTTCGAACGTGCCATCGGCTACGGGCGCAAAACGGGCCGCGCTGCTGGGAAAGATCTCGTATGCGTGAGGACCGGACTGCGGACCTCAGAGCTTGGATTTCAGACCTCGACTTCCGGGCCTCCTGCTCGGTGGTGCAACCGCGAATTGTGGCCTTGCTTTGCCTCCTGAGCCTCTTTTCGCTTTTGTCCTGCGCGACCAGGCCCGATCCCAATACGCTGGTCATGATCATCGAGTCGAGCCCGACCAATCTTGACCCGCGCGTAGGAATCGATGCGCAGTCGGAGCGGATCGACAACCTGATCTTCGACGACCTGTTGTCACGCGGTGAGGATCTGAACGTGGCACCGGGATTGGCAGAGCGCTGGGAGATTCCCGATCCGCTGACTTACGTTTTCCATCTTCATCGCGGCGTTAAGTTTCATGATGGGCGAGCGCTGACCTCGCGCGATGTGAAGTGGACCTTCGACTCGCTACTGCAGGGCAGGATTCGCAGCACCAAGGCGGCTGTCTATCGCTTTGTGGACCACATCGATGCTCCGGACGATGCCACTGTCGTCTTTCATATGAAGGAGCAAGACGCAACTTTGCTGTGGAACCTGTCGGATGGCGCGATTGGAATTGTGCCGGAGGGCAGCGGCGAGGAGATGTCGCGACATCCGATCGGCTCCGGGCCATTCCAGTTCGTTAGCGCCGAGACGGATCGGGATGTAAGAGTCGAACGCAACGACGAATATTGGGGTGAGCGGGCCAAACTCGCCCGTGTGCGCTTCGCAGTGGTGCCAGACGCGACCACCCAGGCACTGGAGTTGCGCAAAGGCAGCGGCGACGTGGCTATCAATTCCCTGACGCCCGATACGGTGTTTACGCTGGACAAAGATCCGAATCTGCTGGTCGAGCGGGCGGCGGGAACACGGTTGGCGTACCTGGGATTCAATCTGCGAGATCCCATTCTGAAAGATGCGCGGGTGCGGCAGGCGATTGCCTATGCGCTCGATCGCTCGCCAATGATCGAGTATTTATGGCGCGGGCAAGCTCAACCGGCACGCAGTGTTCTGCCGACGCAGAGTTGGGCCTACAACGGAGGTGTGCCTTCGTACGATCACAACATCGCGAAGGCCAACCGGTTACTCGATGAGGCGGGCTATCCGGAGGTGAATGGCGTTCGCTTCCACATCACCATGAAGACTTCGACGGACGAGAACACGCGGCTCATGGTCGCCGTCATGCAGCAGCAGTTGCGGGAGGCGGGGATCGCGCTGGATATCCGCAGCTTCGAGTTCGCCACGTTCTTCGCGGACGTTCAGCACGGAGCCTTTCAGATGTATGGGCTGCGCTGGATCGGAGGCAACGAGGATCCGGATATTTTCGAATACGCGTTTTCCTCGGCCAAGTTTCCTCCAAACGGGGCGAATCGGGGTTATTATTCGAATCCCAAAGTGGATGCTCTCATCGATAAAGCTCGCCGTGAAATTGATCCGAACGTGCGCAAGCCGCTATATGCCGAAATCCAGAGCATCCTGGCGAACGATCTGCCCTACATTAACCTCTGGTATCTCGATAACGTGCTCGTGCATACGCGCCGCGTGCGAAATCTCAAGCTGAATCCGGCTGGGAACTACGACTTCCTGAGAACGGCAGAATTGGCTCCGTAAGAGTCGTTGCACCGATATCCTAAGCAGATCGCTGTCGAGTTTCGTTCGACGGACAGCCGATGGTGGCTGTCCCCACATTTAGCTTCTCTCTAGCGTGTTACCATCAAATTTCAGCTTCAACATCATGCGAATTCTCTTTATTGGTGACATTTTCGGACGACCGGGGCGGAATATCGTCAAGGATCGGCTGCCGGGCATCGTTCGCGATCACTCTATCAATCTCATCATCGCCAATGGGGAGAATTCGGCCGCGGGTTTTGGAATCACTCCGGCGCTGGCCGAAGATCTTTTCGAACTGAACATCGATGTGATCACCACCGGCAACCACGTCTGGGACAAGCGTGAGATCATCGACTACTTTCAGATGGTTGAGGGCAATGGGCATGGGCCAGCCCGACGGGTGCTGCGACCAGCGAATTATCCAGCGGACATGCCGGGATCGGGCGTCTATGAGGGGATGAAGGGCAAAGTTCCCTATGCGGTGATCAACCTGCAGGGGCGCGTGTTCATGGCATCGAACGACGACCCGTTCCGGACCGCCGACAAACTTCTGCAGAAAATTCAGGCAAAAATCATTCTGGTGGACATGCATGCTGAGGCAACTTCTGAAAAGATCTCTCTGGGATGGTATTTGGACGGGCGCGTAACGGCGGTGGTCGGTACGCACACGCATGTGCCCACCGCAGATAACCGAGTTTTGCCGAACGGCACGGCTTACGTGACCGACGTGGGCATGACCGGCCCCTACGATGGCGTGATCGGAGTGAAGAAGGAACTGGTGGTGGGCAAGTTTCTGAATGGGATGCCGGTACGGTTCGAGCCTGCCTCGGGGGATGCACGGCTGTGCGCCGTGGTGATCGACTGCGATGAGCAAACCGGCAAGGCCCACAGCATTGAGCGTTTGATGCTGTCGTAGACGTTGCTTTCGATGTTTCTGCGAATAAGCCGCAAGATTTGGCCTATCTTTCGTTCTTCTGCGGGGAGAGCTGCGGCTGTTGAAACCGAAGGTACTAGGTCCCATTGGCCTCTGCCCTCGATTGTTGAATCACGTTAGAATCACGACACATGCGGTGGACATCGTTCATTCTTTCTACTGCCTTTGCGGCGGCCATGGCCATGCCTGCGTTCGCCGGTGGCGGCGACGCTGCTGTCCCGCCGCCGATTTCCTGTGGAAGCGGGATTCCGGGCGGGGTCAACTGCATCGTCTCAAAGAAAGACCTCAAGGAGGCGAGAAGCGCCTTCCAAAAGGGCGTGAAATTACAGGATCAGCAGCACCTCGAAGAGGCGTTTGACCGCTTCGACGAAGCCACCCGTCTGGCGCCTCAGAGTACGCAGTTCCTTACCGCCCGGGAAGTGGTAAAGGCACAACTGGTTTTCAATCACATCCAGCGCGGGAACACTCTGCTTCTGCACAATGAGAGGGCTCAGGCCACGGCGGAGTTTCGTGCCGCTCTCGAACTCGACGCGGACAATGACTTCGCCCGGGAGCGACTGGTCGAAGCCAGTCGCGAGAGCTTGCCGGAGATACCTCGGGCTTTGCCTGTGCGGCTGGTTGATTCAGGCGAGATCAATCTCGAACCCAGAAATGACCGGGCCACATTTCATTACACCGGCGACGTTCGAGGGCTGTTTGCGCAATTGTCGGCGGCATACGGCGTGCTGGCGCAACTTGACGATTCGGTGCAACCGCGGCAGGTACGTTTCAACGTCGATGACGTCGACTTTTTCGCGGCGCTAAAGCTGGCGTGCCAGGTCAGTAAAACGATGTGGGCCCCTCTCGACTCGCACCAGTTGATGATTGCCGCGGACAATGCAGAAAACCATAAGCAGCTCGACCGCATGTCGCTGCGCACCTTCATTCTGCCACCGCATTCCACGCCACAGGAGGCGACCGAACTGGTGACCACGATGCGCAACATGTTCGATTTGCGCTTTGTCACCTCGGGGCAGACTGCCGACACGGTGGAGATCCGCGGGCCGAAGCCGATCCTCGAAGCGTGTTCCGCACTGCTGGAACAACTCAGCAACGAAAGGCCACAGGTCGTACTCGATATTCGCGTATACCAAATCAGCCACCAGATGACGCGCGACATTGGAGTACACATCCCGAATACTTTTAACCTGTACAACATTCCGGTCGCGGCCTTGGCGGGATTGGCGGGACAAAATATTGGGGACCTGATCAACCAGTTGATTGCCTCAGGTGGGATCAACCAGGCGGGCAGTTCGGCGCTATCGGGGCTTCTGGCGCAATTGGGAGGACAGCAAAACTCCATCTTCAGCCAGCCGCTTGCAACATTCGGCGGCGGTCTCACCTTCAGCGGCTTAAGTCTTGACCAGCTTTCGGCGGCACTTTCGCTGAACGAATCGTGGGTGCGCAGCCTGGAGAACATGAGCATGCGCGCCAGCCAGGGAAATGACGCCACCTTTCACCTGGGTGAAAAGTATCCCATCCTGAATGCCAGCTACGCACCGATTTTCAACTCGCCGCAGATTTCAGCGGTGCTCGGGAATCAGAGCTATATTCCGCCATTCCCGTCCGTCAGCTACGAAGATCTTGGGTTGAGCATGAAGGCAAAACCGACGATTCACGGCGATGGCTCCGTCAGCCTTACGCTGGAACTGCAGGTGCGCTCGTTGACCGGTCAATCGAACAACGGTGTTCCGGTCATCTCGAACCGGGAGTACAAAGGCAGCATCAACTTAAAAGATGGCGAACCAGCCGTGGTGGCTGGCGAAGTCTCAACGACGGATACGCGCTCGATGAACGGCATTCCCGGGCTGGGCGCCGTGCCCGGAATCAATCAGGTGATGGTGAGCAACAGCAAAGAAGAAGATAGTGACGAATTAATGATCATCATCACTCCGCACGTGGTCTCCAACTTTGACCGGACTACGCCCGAGATTTGGGTCAGCGAGAAATAAGGAAAAGGCCGAGTCGACCTCAGCCTTTTCACTCGATGGCTACCCGCTGGTCCGACTACTTTCCTTGTTTCGCCGCAAACTCCACGAGGCTTTTGTAGACATCCGACATGCGCGGATCGATACTTCCAACTTTGCGACCGTTGATGTACAGGGTAGGGGTGCCGGTAACATCCACGGCCTTGCCGAGCGCGATGGAAGCGTCAACGTGAGCCTTGGTCTCAGGCTTGACGGCGCAAGCGGCGATTTCAGCGCCCTTCACTCCGGCCCCATCGGCGATCGCGGTCAGCTTCTCGTCGGCATTTTCAGCGGTGATGTCGGACTGAGTTTCGTAGGTTTTGGCGACGAATTTCCAGAAGGCATCATTCGAAGTGCGGCCGACGCAATCGGAATAAGCCGCTCCCTTTGCCGCCCAGTTGTGCATTTCCAGCGGGAAATTCTGAAACACGAAACGGGCATTAGGCTCGGCCGCGACCAATGCTTCGATGGCAGGCTGCGCCGCTTTGCACGCCGGACACTGAAGGTCACCGAATTCCACGATGGTAACGGCGGCATCTTTGGGGCCACGCTCCGGGCCGGTAATTCCCTTCTCCAGCTTGTGCTTTGCCGGATCAAAGGGCCGAGCACCAAACGGAATAATGTCGCCAATGAGCGCATGTTCGCCATCGGGAGAAACGTAGAATTTAGTCGATTGTGTGCCTTGCTGGCTGGCAAGAATAACGGTGACCTCCGCCAGCCCCGCAACCGGGGAGGGACGGATGCTGGATATTTTCCACGTCAAATCGGGCTGATAACCAAATTGCTGATGGAGGAAGGAATCGACCGTCGCTTCTGAGGGAAGATCTGCAGTTGCATGCGTTCCGAGCTTCGCGGCGGGTTTGGCGGGAGCGGTCTCCCCCGAATTAGTCTGAGCGGCGCCGAAGCTGCTGGTCAACAGAAGAATACCGATCGAGTTCAGAAAACAGCGCATGGAGTCCTTTCGCATTCAAGATTTTAAGCTGAGGAAGCGAATTATCAGGATACTGCAAATTCATGTTTCAAGCTTCGCACTTCGCGGCAATCGGGAACCGGCGGCCGTAGCCGAAAGCCTTGGGAGAAATCTTGATGCCGGGCGCCGCCTGCTGGCGCTTGTACTCGGCGCGATCTACCAGGCGGATGACGCGTCGCACCACCTCAATGTCGAACCCGTGGTCCGCGGCAATCTGTTCGGCGGGATGCGAGTCTTCCACGTAGTCTTCGAGCACAGCGTCCAGAACTTCGTAGGGAGGCAAAGAGTCGCTATCTTTCTGGTCGGGCCGCAACTCGGCCGAAGGCGGCTTTTCCAAGGTGTCGCGAGGAATGACGGCTTGCCGAGAATTCACGTAATGGCTGAGCCGGTAGACCAGTGTCTTGGGCACATCGGAAATCACAGCCAGGCCACCGACCATGTCTCCGTAGAGCGTGCAGTAGCCAACTCCCAACTCGCTCTTGTTGCCGGTGGACAGCACAATCGCTCCGAACTTATTCGAGAGGGCCATTAGCAAAGTGCCACGGGCGCGCGACTGGATATTTTCTTCAGTCACATCTTCTTTCAGGCCTGCAAATACGTCGCGCAGAGTCTGGCGGTAGGCTTCGTACGCCGGATTGATCGAAAGCAGTTCGAAGCGAATCCCGAGATTCTTGGCCAACGACCGCGCATCGTCGATGGAACCTTGCGACGAGTAGGGTCCGGGCATGCCGACGCCAATTACATTCTCGGGACCAACGGCATCGGAGGCCACAACCGCGGTCAGTGCGGAATCAATGCCACCGCTGAGGCCGATGATCGCCTTGCGGAAGCCGCATTTCTGCATGTAATCGCGCGTGCCGAGCACGAGCGCAGAGTAGACGCTGGCCTCGTCCCCGGCGATTTGCTCATGCATCTCGCCCGACAGAGTTTGCGAATCAAAATAGATTAGATCTTCTTCGAATGATCGTCCCTGGGCGATCACCTGGCCTTCACGATTGAGCACCACGCTCGAGCCGTCGAAAACCAGACTGTCGTTTCCCCCAACTTGGTTGACGAGCACGACTGGAACCTTGTGCTGGCGGGCAATGCTGGCCAGCATCTCACGCCGGAACTCGCGCTTGCCGATCCAGAACGGCGAGGCAGAAATATTCAGCACGAAGTTGCCGCCGGCCCGAATTAAAGAGTCCACGGGATCGACGGTGTATAGCGGCCTGGGCCAGAAGCGCTTGTCATTCCAGGCGTCTTCGCAAATGGTAAGCGCCATGCGATTGCCGCAGAACGAAAACAGTTCCTGACTCTTGGCCGGAGCGAAGTTGCGCATTTCGTCGAAGACGTCATACGTGGGCAACAACATCTTCGACTGGATGAACGCCACCTTGCCGTCCATGAGCAGAGCGGCAGAGTTCATGACGGCCTTGCCGGTATCGGAGTGAGCGGGCGTGACCAACCCGCAGATGACGGCGATCCCCTGAGTTTCGGCGGCAATGCGGTCCACGGTTTGGCGATTCCTCGTGACGAAGGAGGATCGCTCGACGAGATCCCGAGGGGGGTAGCCACACACGGACAGCTCCGGAAACAAGATCAAGCCAGCGCCGGCCGCCTGGGCTCGCCGCGAGAAATCGATGATCTTGGAAGCATTGCCGGAGAAATCTCCGACGGTGGGATTGATTTGGCCCAGCGCAATCTTCACACCTCTAGTGTAAAGCTGTGGACATTTGTGGCCAAGTCAGGCGGCGATGAACTGGTGCTGACAAAAGATCTTAACGACACGGGGACACAGAGGAACAACGGCCCGTGTAACCTACGAGTATCGCCTCCCCGTGGTTCCGATTTAGAACGGGAAGGATCGGGGGCGTGCAAATTAGCCAGCCGAAATTGTTAAAAAAGGCGTAACATTAACGATTTGGCAGCCACTTTTAGTCGAGGAGCCACGATGCCCCTGCAAGGAGTTTCTCGCCGAATCTCGTTCTTAACCCTAACGGTAATCATTCTAAGTTTTGCGGTTTCAACTTCTCTTGCCCAGTCCAGTAACAACAACCATCCGTGGTCAAACTCTAGCCTTTCTCCGGACGAACGCGCAGCGATGGTCGTCAAGGAGATGACCATTGACGAGAAGATCTCGATGCTGCACGGAACCGGCATGGAAGGGCTCAGCCTTATGAGTCCGCTTGCCATACACTCCAACGGCGGAGCGGGTTATGTCCCGGCGATTCCGCGCCTGGGGATTCCTGCAATTCAGATGTCGGATGCCGCCTACGGAGTACGGAACAGTGGGGACAACGGGCGCTACTCGACTGCACTGCCCGCCGATGTAGCCGGTGCAGCGAGCTGGGATCTCGACGCAGGCTATGAATACGGCGCGCTGATTGGCCGTGAGCTGCGGGCCCAGGGCTTCAACATGTCGCTCGGGGGAGGCATCAACCTAACGCGCGAACCTCGAAACGGGCGCACCTTCGAGTATCTCGGCGAAGATCCGGTTCTGGCCGGGAAGATGGTTGGAGCTGTGATGAAGGGCCTGCAGGCTCAGCATGTGCTGGGCGACATCAAGCACTACGCACTGAACGATCAAGAGAGCGGGCGCAACGCAGTGAACATCCATATCGACAAGCGGGCGGCCCGCGAGAGCGATCTGCTCGCATTTGAAATTGGGCTGCAGGAGTCGGACGCCGCTGCTTTCATGTGTTCCTATAACCGACTGGATGGCGTTTACGCCTGCGAAAACAAATACCTGCTTACCGATGTGCTCAAGAAAGATTGGCATTTCAAAGGGTTTGTCGTTTCGGATTGGCAAGCGACGCATAGCACGGAGAAATCATCGGCCGCTGGGTTGGATCATGAAGAGCCTGGCTGGATCTTCTATGGAGACGCTTTTAAGAAGGCGGTCGAATCCGGGAAGGTTCCGGCGGCTCAGATCGATGATCATGTGCAACGCATTCTGCGGGCGATGTTCGCCACTGGGGTAATTGATAATCCGCCGCAAAAGAGCGTAGTGGACGTTGTTGGCGGTTTCGAAGTGGCGCAGAAGATTGCGGAACAAAGCACTGTGCTTTTGAAGAATGATCATGCGCAACTGCCGCTCGACGCCTCCAAGATTCACAGCATTGCAGTGATTGGACCGCACGCTGACGTTGGGATGATTTCGGGCGGCGGTTCGGCGCAGGTTGATCCTCCGGTGGGAAACGCGATCCTGCCTCCGGGTAAGGGCCAGACGCGATGGTTGGAGCCGGTTTGGTTTCCCACGTCTCCCTTGAAGTCGATTCGCGCGAAAGCGCCGGGAGCGAACGTGCAGTTTAATTCCGGCGCCGACCCGGCTGCGGCTGCGGCCCTCGCCAAATCAGCCGACGTCGCAATTGTTTTTGCCTATCAGTGGGAGAGTGAGGGAATGGATCTGGACAGTCTTGCCCTTCCCGAAAACCAGGATGAAATCATCGCGAAAGTCGCGGCGGCGAATCCGCGTACGATCGTCGTGATTGAGAGCGGTGGACCGGTCACGATGCCCTGGGTCGACCAGGTCAGCGCGATCATGGAAGCGTGGTTTGCCGGCAGCCGTGGGGCCGAGGCGGTGGCGAATCTGATTTTTGGAGATGCGAATCCCAGCGCGAAGCTGCCGATTACCTTCCCCAAGAGTGAAGCAGACTTGCCACATCCCACCATCGTCAAGCCGCCAAAGGCCGCCGTTGACGCCGATCGGGAGGGCTGGAAGCGGATTGCTGCCGGCTTGCCCTCTTTCGACGTTACCTACGACGAAGGCGTCAAGGTCGGGTACAAGTGGTACGACGCGGAGAACAAACCGGTGCTGTTTCCGTTCGGATTCGGTCTGTCTTATACGACTTACTCGTATTCGAATTTGAAGGCAACACCGGGCAAGACTCCGCGCGTGACCTTCACAGTGACCAACACGGGCAACCGCCCGGGAGCGGAAGTTGCGGAGGTGTATGCTTCACTGCCCGCGGCCGCTGCGGAACCTCCGAAGCGCCTGGTGGGTTGGAGCAAAGTTAAGCTCAACGGCGGAGAGAGCAAAGAGGTGGTTGTGGACGTAGACCCGAAGTATCTCTCGATTTTCAACGTTCAGCAGAATGGCTGGCAGTTGCTGCCGGGAGATTACGGCTTCATGGTAGGTGGCTCTTCACAGAACTTGCCTCTGAAGGAAACTGTCAGTCTGAGGTAGGACAAGACAGGCGAGGGTTAAGTTCGCAGAGTCGCGCTTCGCGCAACGGGCAGCCGATGGCGGCTGTCCCCACATGTGTATATGGGTGTTAGGCGCGAACTTCCTGCGCGGCGGCTAGTACTTCTGGGATGACGCTGTCGACATCTGAATCTCTCGTACGATGGTTCACAATGCAAGCTCGAAGACTGAACTGGCCTCGCAGCAATGCATTTGAAAGATAGACTCGCCCGCGTTGGACGACGCGCTTGAGTAATGCCGCATTGAAGCTGTTCAACTCCTCGTTCGATCGATTGTCAGACCCTCGATAGCGAAAACACACGGCGCTCAGTTCGACAGGCGCCAACAGTTCCAATGCAGGCTCGCGCTTGATCGCGTTCGCCAGACGGCGGGCCTGCGCAAGATCCTTCGCAATCGACTCTCGAAACGCGGCAAGGCCGTGATACCGCAAGGACAGCCAGAGCTTCAGCGCTCGAAATCGCCGCGACAATTCCAGAGATTCTTCGAAGAATACGAGTCCTTCGATGGGATCCGCGGTGAGGGAGCGCGCGTATTCACCGCTATGCGCGAATGTTCGCTGAGCCGCATCGGACGAGCGATAAAGCAGGCAGCCGCAGTCCAGCGGCTGATAGAGCCACTTGTGCGGGTCGAGCGAAATCGAGTCGGCCAGTTCCAAGCCCTCGAATTTCTTGCCATCTGCCATCGCTGCGAGAGCGCCATAGGCACCGTCGATGTGAAACCACGCGCCGTTGCGGCGGGCGATCTCCGCAATTTGAGGGAAAGGATCAATCGCGCCAGTGCTCACGGTTCCGGCTGAAGCGACAATAGCGACAGGAGTCTTGCCTTCAGCTTTGTCACGGAGAATGCGTGCTTCGAGCTCCTGTGTGATCATGCGGAAGGACGCGTCGGTGGGAATTAATCGTAGGTTATCGCGCCCAATGCCCAGCAAGGCCACACTCTTCGGAATCGACATATGGATCTCGTCAGAAGCATAGATGACTCCTCCGGCCTCAATTCCCTTTTCGTTGGCGGGCGCTTTGGCCTCGCGCGCCATCGCCAGGCCCATCAGGTTGGCGGACGATCCACCTCCAGCCAGATGACCGCGAAACCCTGGGCATCCGATCGCTTGAGCTAGCCAGCCGATCACGGTTTGCTCGATCATCACGGCGGCGGGACCGGAGCGCCAGGCGGTCACGTTTTGGTTCAGGACGCTGGCCAGCAAATCAGCGACGGCGCCCACAGGCTCTCCTGAACCCAGCACATAGCCGAAGAAGCGGCCGTTCTGAACACGCGAGAGCCGTAGTACTTCCGGCAATCCGTCCAAAGCCGCGTCGCCCATGCCCTGTTCAGGCATGGACGTGCGGAAGAGGCGGAAAGTTTCGTCCCCGTTTGTAGCGGGCGAGATCCGCTTAGCATCGATACTCTGGAGATATTCCGCAGCCAGTTTGGCTACACGATCAGTCAGGCGTAGAAACTCTTCGGCGGAAATTTCAACGGAATTCATTGCTCGTCAGTCTCCGCCTGCGGGGAAAACGTTGTGCTTGGCAGCCGGCATCGGGTACGAGCCCATTCGATCGCGCCACAAAACGCGGTTCAGGCGCGACGCTCCGGCGGCGTCGGGCCGCGAGAAATCCATTCTGGAGGAGACCTTTGCGCCTGGCGCTTCCCGCTTGTTAATTTCGTAGATCAGGCCATTTTTCAGGTTGCGATAGTCAGCCTTGTAAACCGGCTGATCGCCTGGTCCAGAAAACAGCTGGGCCATCACGGGAGCGTAAGCATCATTCTGATTCATCGGTGGGAGCCCGAGCAGCATCTCCATGGTGTGAATCATGTTTACCGTCGTGTAAAAGCGATGTTCCACATTGGGCTGAGCGGCCGATCCCGGGGAATACTTGCTGATCACGAATGCAGTCGAACGATGAGCATCGACGTGATCGGCGCCATCCTGGGCATCGTCTTCGAGAACGAAGATGGCAGTGTCGTCCCAATAAGCGCTGTGCGAAACAGCGTCGACGACGCGGCCGAGAGCGAGGTCGTTGTCGGCAACCGACGCTGCCGGGCGCGGCAAATTCGGGCGGGTACCGCCGGTGTGATCGTCAGGCAGATACAGCAGTACAAACGATGGCAATTGAAACTCGGGGCCCTCATGTGCATCGCGCGCACGAACGTAGGCGCTGAACTCGTTGAGAAATTCATCGGCACGAAGTTGATCCGGATATTCAGTGTTGAAGTCCGGATATAGCGGATCAAAGTGGTCGCGCAAAACTGCTTTAGTCGGCTTCACCTCACCGAACAAAGGTACGGCCCACGGGAACGGACTCGAGCTGGCGTGCGGATCACCTACGTTGGGCGGAAGGGTATCGCCCTGATGCAACTCGGTGCGGGGACACATCGCCTCCTTGCCCGATGGAGTTCCCTCTTTCGGGTTGGCCGCTTTGTGTTTTTCATTACACCACCAAGCATTCACGAATTCGCCGTAGTCACGATAGCTCACGTGATTGCGTGCGAGGTTATCCCAAAGAAAGCCCGTGGAAGGATCGTCGACATCGGGCTGATTGTGCTCCAGGGGATATTCGTCGGCTACCTGGCCCTGAAAGTCGTAGGTGCGTTCTTTTCCGCGGTAGGCGATGGGCCAGGTCTTCTCGTTGTAGTCGCTGGTGATCGCTGCGGTGGACCAGAGATGGCCGTCTCCGGAAACTTCGCCGCTGTCGTAAAAATTATCGAGCACGCCGAATTGCAGCGCCAACCTGTGCTCGTTGGGCGTGATGTCCTCGCCGAACATGGTGAGCGACGCATCGCCGTTGCCGACTTTCAGATCGCCAAGAATCTGATCGTAGGTACGGTTTTCCTTGATGACGTAGATGACATGCTTGATTGGATTTTGTCCGCTGCTAAAGGTGATGGAGCCGGGATCGTTGTGCAGCAGGTTATCCTTCTCCACCAGCTGCGTCAACTGGGGAAGTTTCTCGATCGTCGACGCAATATTGAGGCGAGCAATTGATCCCCGAACTAAGGTGGGAATGTAAGGATGATCGCGATGCTTCATCTCGTAGGGGGTCTTGCCCTTCTCCTTGTTCGAGCGTGCGCCTTCCCCTTTGGAGGTAGCGATCAGCAGATCGCCATCGTGCACCGCGAGGGCACTCGGATACCAGTCGGCGGGAATAAATCCCAGCGCTTCCTGCGAAATCTCAACGTTCGAGGTCGCGACCGGTTGCGACAGGTCGAAGACGGCGACCGCATCCAACGAGGAATTCGCCACAAACAGATATTGCCCATCAGCACTTTGGGCCAGCGCAGTAGGAAAGCTGCCGGCATATTTCTGGCCGGGAGCAGTGGTCGAGAATAGTCGAGACACCTCGCCTGACGCCGACGCGATCGCAGCCACAAGATCAGAGTTGGAGAGCGTAACGTATAGAGTTTTCTCATCCGGGCTCAAGAGCAGTGCAGTGGGGTGGGAGCCGGGAGCGAGCGGGTCTTCCGGCCGTTTTAGTGTGATCTTCCTGACAACCGTCTTCCCAGTCAGATCGAGTTCCGCCACTTGCGATGCGTTCCACAAGCTGCACCAGGCGCGGCGCGCATCCCGCGTGGCTACGCAGGTATACGGGAAAGATGATGGGACCAAGTTGCCGGTGCTCAGATCGAAAGTCTGCAAGATTTTGTCTGTCGTGGGATCGAGCACCACGACATTGTCGGAAAGGTTGTTGGCGACCAGGAGTTTGTCGCGGCCTGCGTCGGTGATTACAGCCAACCCAGCAGGATATGGAATTGCCGTATGCGGAGGCGCCTTTAAGCCGACGGCGTGTTTCTTCGCGGTTGACAGCGGCTGAAGCGCGATTGGGATGAACCTCTCCGGCGCAACCTTGCCTTCTGAAAAACGATACACAGCGATGCCGTTTCCGGTATTGCCGGGCTTCGCTCCGGTCGGATCCGTCAGCGAACCCATGGAGGCGTACAAGTGCTCCCCATCGGAACTGAAGGCCAATCCAAGAAAGTAGCTCTGATGCGATTCGTCGCTAAGCCGGACATCGGGATAGTCGGCGATCTGATTGCTCTTCAGATCAAGAATAGCGATGGACTGGTGAGCGAGCGTTTCTTGTGTCCCGTATCCGTCATTCAACAATGCCGCATAGCGCCCATCGGGACTCAACACCATGGTTGCGGGAAAACTATTCGTGCTTCCGATGCGTCCGGGCGAGGGCGTCGTCAGCATCTTGCTGGAAGGGAGGTTGATTGGAGGACGACTACTAGAAGGCGATTGTGCGAACAAGGTCAGAACGCTGATCAAGAAACTAATAGAAAAACGGCCGATAGGAAGAATCACGACGCCTCCGCTCAGAGATCGTTGGAAAGAAGAGAGAAACGAGCGTAATGCAATCCGGTAGGGATGGTCAAAGGAATCTGAAGCCAGCTGAGCCTAGAAACTTTGCGTGTAACGCCGGTGTTGGCAGCCAGGAGTACAACGAGGTCCTCAACCCTGCTGATAGGGACGTTGCAAGCAAGGTCGCTGCGACCAGCGGTCAGAGACCGGATAGCTGCGACGTTGGAGAGTGAGGCTCTTGCTCTGAATCTCCGGGATGTACGTTGTGGCGGACGTCCGCGCCTTGCACCCAGAAGATTACGTCCTCGGCGATGTTGGTAGCGTGATCGGCCACGCGCTCCAGATTGCGTGCTACCAGCAAGGCATCCAAGGCTTGCCGCACAACTTCTGGCCGGTCATTCATGGTCTTGACGAGCTGAATGAAAGCGTCGTCGCGCATGCGGTCGATGACGTTATCCATTTCGAGGACGGCTTGCGCTAGCTCGGCCTTTCCCTCGATGAATGACTCCAGAGCGCGGCGCACCATTGCGCTTACGGCCGATCCCATGCGAGCGATGTCGACCGGCAGATCGGCGGCGGGAAGCTCAACCATGTCCATAACACGCTCGGCGATGTTGACGGCCTGATCGCCGACGCGTTCGAGATCGGAGTTTATCTTGGTAACCGCGAGAATGAAGCGCAAGTCCACAGCCATGGGCTGCTGCATTGCGAGCAAATCGAAAGCGGCTTCGTCGATTTCGCGCTCGGCGGTGTTGATCAGGCTCTCGCCTTCCAGCACCATCTGGCAGCGGGTCAAGTCCCGCTCAACATAAGCCTGGCGGGCGCGGTCCACCGCCTGCTCCGCAAGCCCTCCCATGCGGAGCAACCGTTGCCGAAGATCATCGAGCCCTTGCTGAAAGCGCGTACGCATGATCCAAACCTTTCTTATCCAAATCTGCCCGTGATGTAATCTTCTGTCTTCTTATCTGAGGGCTTGGTAAAAATTTTTTCCGTTTTGTCGAACTCAATCAGCTTTCCCAGTAAGAAGAAGCCGGTAAACTCTGCCACACGCGCGGCCTGCTGCATGTTGTGGGTCACAATGACAATGGTATACCGCTCCTTCAACTGAAAGATGAGCTCCTCGATCTTTCCAGTGGAGATGGGATCGAGCGCCGAACACGGCTCATCCATAAGCAACACTTCCGGTTCGACCGCGAGAGCACGCGCAATACAGAGGCGCTGCTGCTGTCCGCCGGAGAGGCTGGCTCCGGATTTCTTGTGTACATGGTCTTTGACCTCGTCCCAAAGGGCAGAAACCTCGAGCGAGTGCTGGACGATGTCGTCCAGTTGGCGCCGGTCACGGAACCCATTCAGCTTCAGCCCTGACGCCACGTTGTCATAAATCGACATGGTGGGAAATGGGTTCGCCTTTTGAAAGACCATGCCCACGCGGCGGCGCAGTTGGGTGGCTGAGGTTCCGTTGTAAGCGTCGATCTCTCCGATACGGATGCGGCCCTCGACGCGAGCTTCTGGAATCGTCTCGTGCATGCGATTAATGCAGCGGATAAAGGTGGACTTCCCGCATCCCGAGGGACCAATGAGAGCGGTAGCGTGGTTGGCCGCCACCTTCAGATTGATGTCGTACAACGCCTGGCCTTTGCCGTACCAGGCGTTCAAACTCTCGACTTGGACTCCAACGCCCATAAATTATGCCGCTCCGAACGTGCCGCGACGGACCGCGTATCGCACCGCCGCGACTGCGCTCACAATCAGAAGAATCAACACGAACGATCCCGCCCATGCCTGACGGTGCCAATCGTCATAAGGCGAATTGGCGTACACGAAAATCTGCAGCGGCAATGCCGCCGTGGGCTGATCGTAGTGCAGACTCCAAAATTGATTTCCGAAGGCGGTAAAGAGCAAGGGAGCCGTCTCTCCGGCAACCCTCGCAAAAGCCAGCATGACCCCGGTGATCACCCCTGAGGTAGCAGTGCGCAGTGTGATGGAGAGCGTGGTGCGCCAGCGGGGAATGCCCAGTCCGTAGGCCCCCTCGCGCAGAGCCTGCGGGACCAGCAGGAGCATTTCCTCGGTCGTACGGGTGATGGTGGGGACCATCATGATGGCCAGGGACACGCCGCCGGCAAGAGCGGAAAAATGTTTCTGGTAGAGGACTACGATGGCATAGCCCACAATGCCGATGACGATCGAGGGTACGCCGTTCAACACGTCGGCGGTGAAGCGAATGACTCTTCCTAATTTGTTTCGGCCGAACTCGGCCAGGTAGATGCCGGCGCCGATTCCAAATGGCACGCCAATCACGCTGGCGATGCCCAAGATGAAAATCGATCCGACAATAGCGTTGGCCATGCCGCCGCCGGCCTCGCCGACCGGCTTAGGGGTTTGGGTCAGGAAAGCCCAATTGAGCGACCCCACACCGCGATAAACCAGGTAGCCGAAAATTGCGAACAATGGAGTGAGAACCAGAATGACGGTCAGGATCGCAACGCCCGTCATCACGTGATCGGTGACGCGACGTCGCCAACCAATCGTTGGAACACCCATCGCGGCTAGTGTTCCTGCTGTCTCAGGCATGTCCCCTCGCAGGCTGGCCGCGAGTTACACTCCAAACTAAAACCTGTGCCAGTGCATTCACAATGATTGTGACCAGGAACAGCGCTAAGCCAATCTCAATTAGAGCCGAAAGGTAAACTTCGCCCGTGGCTTCGCTGAACTCGTTGGCGAGTACACTGGCCATGGTGTAGCCCGGGGCGAAGAGTGACTTCGCGATCTCGGGACGGTTGCCGATAACCATGGTCACGGCCATGGTTTCTCCGAGCGCGCGTCCGAGTCCAAGAATGATTCCGCCGACGATGCCGGCACGCGCGTTGCGCAGCACGCCAACCCGAATCATCTCCCAACGCGTCGCGCCCAGCGCGAGCACCCCTTCGCGCTGATGCTGCGGGACGACCATCAGCACTTCTCGCGTAATCGACGAGATGATGGGCACGATCATAATTGCCAGGATGATTCCCGCGGCAAGCATTCCGATGCCATAAGGAGGCCCCGAAAAGAGTCCAGTCCAGCCCAGCGTTTTGGCAAGAAAAGGCTGGATGTATCCGCTCAAAAGGGGCACGAGAATGAAGATTGCCCACAGACCATAAATCACGCTCGGGATCGCGGCCAGTAGTTCGACGAAGAAGGAAAGCGGCCCACGCAAAGCCTTGGGGCACATCTCCGTCGTAAACACGGCGACACCCACGGAGAGGGGAACCGCGATCACGAGAGCGAGAAGAGACGAAACCAGCGTTCCGTAAATAAAGGGCAATGCACCAAATTTCTCGCTAACCGGGTCCCAGTCGCTGGCGGCGAAAAACTTGAAGCCGAAGGCATGCCAGGAAAGGCTGGACCGCGAGATGAGTTCGTAAACGATGAGAACCAATACGCCCAGAACGGCGACCCCGCAGACTGTCATCGCAAATTGGAAAATACGGTCCGGCACTTCACCGCCCGAGGCTCGCAGCAAGGAGGGTGTGTGGCGCGCCACGGCGGATGTAACTCTCGTCCCCTCAACGGGTTGCGGTCCTGGCATATCAGGCCGTGGTAAAGCAGGGTTGGCCATTCCGATTAACCGTAGCAGAGACGTGTTACAAAGGTGTTAAAATCGAGAAGCTTTTTCCTCTTGGCAGGACCATCAGTCGACCTGAAATTCTCGAGCGACTGTTGTCTGCAAGATGTACTATGGCGCGCGCGTCCTGAATGATTCTCCCCAGCGGTAACGATTTATATTCTTATGTCGATTGCACCCGAACGGAGCCGCATAGCGTTTCAAAAGACGGAGCGAGCTCTGCTGAAACTGGCCTCGGCACAGGACGCTGAAAGCGTGCACACGTTTCGTACCACGAGCCGCAGGCTACAGACTTTGCTCGAACAGATTCTTACCGATCGCGACCGTAATCAGAAGAAGTTGCTGAAATTGCTGGAGCGAATCCGTAAGCGTGCGGGCAAAGTGCGCGATATTGACGTCCAACTGGCCGCCCTACGCAGCCTGAAAGTTCTTCAGGAGCCACGCCGGAAAACACAACTCGTCCATGGCCTGATTGAACTTCGCGCAAAGCATGAGAGAAGACTCGGCAAGATGCTGAAGAAAGAGACGATTCGAGAGATTCGTAAGCGACTGAAACGCGCCTCCAAGAATCTCGAAAACGGGAGCGGTCGAGATGCCATGGCGGTGGCGCGAAAAATGTTGTCGGAAGTTGTGCGCCCAGCTGGTCCCGTGACTGAAGATGTCCTGCATCAGTATCGAATCGCGGTGAAACGGGCTCGTTATGCGGCGGAGTTCGCGCCGAAATCCACCCAGGCCGCACAATTCATCACACAACTCAAGCGACTGCAGGACGCAGTCGGAAACTGGCACGACTGGCTGACGTTGACGCAAACCGCGTCCAGGCAAATTGGCGAAGTCAGTCAATCGTCGCTGGTTGCCGCGCTTCATAACGTAACCAGCGGGAAATTTCGACACGCCGTTGCCGCGCTGTCGGCGTCGTCAACGATCCGGCCTGCAGTGAACGAGCCCACGACTGCAGAGATCGCGCCCAGAACCGTTTTGTTGAACGCAGTTCCATCGCGGAAAGCGGGCAGCAGTCTGGCTACGCCCGTCGGTCGAGACCTGACAGCGGCGTAATTCTCAACTCTCCATTACCATCCAATCGAACCGTCGCAGAAGCGGTGACGCTAGGGCCGCATCCATGTAAACTGTGGAACTCGCATGCCTACGTTTGCCGCAGTCGATATCGGCTCCAACTCCGTGCGCCTGAAGATAGCCCGACTGCAAGCGGGACGTCTCCACTCATTGCATGAGGATCGCGAGGTCACGCGACTCGGCCAAGGAGTGTTCGGATCCGGGTTTCTAACGCCCGATTCCATTGCGGAGACCGTGAAGGTTCTGCGCCGCTTTCACCGGGCCACGCAGCAGATCGTAACCGACAGTGTGCGAGTGGTCGCGACCAGTGCTCTGCGGGACGCCCGCAATTCCCAAGCGTTTCTGGAGTGGGTACGCTCGGCGACCGGTTGGCGGGTTGAGATCATTTCCGGGGTGGAAGAGGCGCGATTGATTCATCTGGGGCTGGTGTCCGGCCCCCGCGTGGATCGCGCTCCGACTCTAATGATGGATCTCGGCGGCGGCAGCTGCGAGTTAACCGTCACCCAAGGTGGACACATTCGCGACGCTGTGAGCCTTCCGTTGGGAGCCGTTCGTCTGACCAACGAATTCTTAAGCCACGATCCAGTGCGAAAGGGTGAACTGAAACGGCTGCGCGGCTTTGTTACGCGCGAGGTAAATCGCATCGCCGACCGAATTGCCGGCGCCAAGGTGAAGAACGTAATTGCGACGTCGGGAACGGCGGCCGCCTTGGCGGCGGTCGCCAGCCACATGCGTCGCGGAGCGAATCGTCAGCGGTCCATTGTCTCTCGGGCGGAAATGACCCGGATCGCGAAACGGCTGGCGCGGCTACCCGTGGCGGAACGCCGGAAAATCGAAGGCATCGGACCGAGGCGGGCGGAAATCGTAGTCGCGGGGGCCACGGTTTATCATGAACTGCTGGAACGACTCGAGCTGAAAGGATTCCGCTATTCCCCGCTCGGGCTCCGGGACGGAATCCTCGCCCAGATGGCGGCCGACTATGATCGCAGCACGCGCTCGGGCAGGCAGATCGAGTCCGAACGATGGGAATCGATTATGACCGCGGTGGACCACTATCACATCGACCGCAAGCACGCGCTGGACGTCCGGGACGCCGCCACGCTCTTATTCGCCGCGCTGCGCTCAGTGCATCGCTTGCCAGCGGAATATCGCGAATGGCTGTCAGCGGCGGCAATGCTATACGAAGTCGGCGATTACGTGAGCCGCAACGGCCGTCACCGCCATACCCATTACATTATTTCGAACTCGGAAATTCTGGGATATACACCGCAGCAGAGACGCCTGATTGCCGCCATCGCGCGCTACCTCGGGAAATCACGGCCCGCCCTGGAAGATGGTCCGATGAAAATGGTAGAGCCCGCAGATCGCGGCAACGCTCAGAAGGCCATTCTGCTGTTGCGCCTGGCGCGTGCTCTGAACCTGGGCCGCAGTCGCGCGGTGGAAAAGGTGCGTATTGGCGTGCATTCCGCGGAGGTCCGGCTGACTTTGGTCCCGAGACGGCGAATGGGCGTGGACCTGGAACTCTGGGCCATCGAGAAAGAGCGAGATTATTTCCGGGAAGTCTTCGGGCGCGAGCTTTCGACGGCGGTTTCGTAAAGAGTACGTAGAAGCTTCGGCGTCACGCACCATTGCAGAGTGCCCGACATGCGGCGCATCTCAACCTTCGCAACCGCGCCCTTCTTCAATTCAAGCGAGGCTTCGCCGCCGGGGTCACTGATGACCGCTCCGAGGAATTGGCTCAGATTCGGATTGTGCCCAACCACCATGATGGCTTCCTGGCGAGCATATTTTTCCAGCAGTTTACGGAAGTCGGCGAGGCCGGCCTCGGGACGAAGCCCGGCATCAAGCTGTAATTTACCCTCGTAGCCGATCTCGTTACCGACCAGGGATGCGGTTTGCGTTGAGCGCTTCAACGGACTGGAGACGATAGCGTCCACTTGCACATCCAGCGCAGCCAGCGCCCGGCCGATATACCCGCACTGCTCAATGCCGTCTTTATCAAGGGCGCGTTTCTCGTCTCTTTTCGGATTGGCAACATGCTCGCCAGCGCTCGCGTGACGCAAGAAATAAAGGATCATGATCTCTTATCGTTCCCTTCCCGCTACCACTTTACGCCTCCTAGCCGAAACGGACACCGGGGGGACCGCCGGCGCCTTTCCTTCCGCGACGCCGATCAAGAAGTCCTGTGCTGAAAAAGCAGCGGCACCTGTAGGGGGCCGACGATTCCTGGCTCCATGCACCGGTTGCCAGGCGCGAATGTAGGTGGCGTCCTTGAGTAAGATTCGCGCTTTGCGATTGTCCGCCAGATATGCGTCGAGAATTTCATGCCGTACCCGGTCCCGCAACATCTCATCGCGCAACGGCACTAACACTTCCACGCGTTCATAAAGGTTGCGCGGCATCCAGTCGGCGCTGCCCATGTAAATTTCTTCGTCGCCGCCGTTGGCAAAATAGAAAATGCGGCTGTGCTCGAGGAAGCGCCCCACAATGCTGCGCACTCGGATGTGATCGCTCACGCCGCGCACCCCGGGGCGAAGAGCACAGATGCCTCGCACCAGCAGATCGATCTGTACACCGGCTTGCGAAGCTCGATAGAGTGCCTGGACGACTGTCTTGTCGAGCAAAGCATTCATCTTTGCAATAATCCGTGCTTCCTTGCCTTGGCGAGCGTGCTCAGCCTCGCGGTCGATCAATGCGATAGTTTTTTCCGCCAAATCTAATGGCGCCACTAGCAGGGGTTCGTAGCTTGGATTTTCAGCGTAGGCCGTCAGGAAACTGAACACATCATGCACAGCGCGAGTAACTTCAGGATTGGCCGTGAACAAACTCAGGTCGGTATAAATGCGGGCCGTCGTCGCGTTGTAGTTCCCGGTGCCAATGTGAGCGTAGCTGCGGGTCATGCCGTCTGGGTCGCGCCGCACCAGCAGCGATAGCTTGCAATGGGTCTTCAAACCGACGAGGCCGTGGAAAACCTGTACGCCCGCGTCCTCTAAATCGCGCGCCCAACGGATGTTTGAGGCCTCATCGAAACGGGCCTTCAACTCCACCACTGCCGTGACTTCTTTGCGCGATGCGGCATCCATGAGCGAGGGGACGATCAGTGAATGCTCGCTGGTCCGGTAAAGAGTTTGCTTGATGGAAAGAACGTTCTCATCCTCGGCAGCCGACTCGATAAACGAAACCACCGCGTCGTAGGAGTCAAACGGATGGTGCAAGAGGATGTCGTGTCCGCGTAACTCTTCGAATAAGTCCTTGGACTTCGAGGTTAAACGTAGCTCACGAGGCGAGAACGAGCGATATTTCAAGTCAGGACGCTTCACTTGCTCGTAAACATTGAACAAGCGTGAAAGGTTCACCGGGCCATTCACAGGAAACACCTGCCAGGGATCGAGTTCGAACACAGTTCGCAATCGGTCCACAATCTCAGGATCCGCGTCGGCTTCAATCTCCATGCGGACGGCATCACCCTTGCGACGGTTATGCAATTCCGTACGTACCGACTCCAGCAGGCTGCGCGCTTCTTCTTCCGCCAGATATAGATTGCTGTTGCGAGTCACTCGGAAGGGGGCCGACGAAACAACGTCATAGCCGTGATACATACGTACCGCATGGTGGGCCACGAGGTCTGCCAGGAAGATGAAATCGGCCGTGCCTTCTGAAGGCAGCCGCACCAAGCGAGGTAGCGCCCGCGGCACTGAAACCACTCCAGTATAGGTCAGGGCAGAGCGCCGACGGCGGCGGAGGAGCAAGCCCAAGCACAACGCTTTGTTAATAACTCGGGGAAAAGGATGCGCCGGATCCACTGTAACCGGCGTGAGCAATGGATCCAGTTCCTTCTCGCAATACTCGTCGACGAAGCGCAGAGCCGCGGAGTCGAGTTCATGCAATCCCAGCACGCGAATGCCGTTCTCGGAAAGCGCCGGACGCAGGCGAGCGTTCCAGCAGTCGTATTGGTCATCTACAAATTCATGGGTCAGCTTGCTGAGGATATCCCGCTTTTCTGTGAGGGTTAGGCCATCTGGACCGGCCTCGTTGTAGCCATCCTCGATTTGCTGCATCATGGCGGCCACTCGAACTTCAAAGAACTCATCCAGATTGCTGGCGGAAATCGATAGAAACTTAAGGCGCTCTAACAGTGGATTGCCTTCGTCCTCGGCCTCTTCCAATACGCGCCGGTTAAATGAGAGCCATGACGTGTCGCGGTTCAGGAAGTAGTGGGGATTGTCGAGCGAGATGCGAGCCATGGCAGATGCTTACCGATGAAATCGTGGGGTTCGTTTGAAGCGCCGAGATCGATCCAGTGTTGCCGCGACGAAGGGCACTGCCAGATCAGTATAAAGCATCCCTCTCGAAACGACCGGCAACGGCAACTCAAAGGAGGCACCGGCTTGCTGCAGTGGTGCAACCGACTTAAAAAAACGGCACCCGGAAAGCATTCATTCTACTCCGGGTGCCGGTGTGTGCAACTTCGTTCAAGCCCGTATGGGCTGGTTGATTTAAGGCAGGTAATAACGGAACGACGTGAAAACCATGTTGTCAATTCCGTGCGGCTCGGCGCCGGCGGCTCCAGACCAGGCGTTACGCGTCACGTAGGAGTATTGCGTACCGAACTGAACCCTGCCCCGGTTCGCTTTCTCTTTGGCGCCATCGTAGATCCTGTACCAGAATCCGGCGGTCCCCTCGATCAGCACGCGGGTGTCAGCCGTGCAACTGGCAAGGCCACCAGGCAAGAACCCGCCAGCACCCGGACCAGTTTCCGTAAAGCAGCCCGAGTTGTTGAATGCTGGAGCTCCATAACCAACAATCTTGCCTGAGACGGGATCGAAGTCGGCGGCTCGACCGGCATATTCCGCGCCGGCGTTGAAGTAGACATCGAGCTTCGGACCGTGCCATTCCAAAGTGGCTAATCCCTGATAGCTCCGAATGAGATCGAGGGTTCCGTTGGCACGAGCCGTGGTATCCGCAAGTCCACCCGTACCGTATCGGCCCATTCCGCTGCCGCCGAGGGCATGCAGTCCGAAGTCGATGCGCTTTTTATCGAACGACCAACGGGCATTCGCACCGAAGCCGCCGCCGTTCTTGGAACTGTTAAACGCTGCTGAAGCATTAGGTCCCGGAGTCAAACTGTTTCCGCACAGTGTGGCCGCGGATATGTCTTCGCAGGGAAAGACACGGTCGCGGAAGCGGCTGAATACACCAAAGACCTCGTAGTGTCCAAATCCAGGCTCGAACGCCGCTTTGACGACAATGTCAGGCGAAGGGTTGAAAGAATAGTTCGCGGCCGCCGTACAGGTGGTTGTGGCTGCACCGGTCGTGCTGTTGATCGAAGTGGAGCAAGCCGTGACCGCGGAATTGTAGAGACCGCCGCCCGCGCCGGGAGAACCCACCAGAAAATTAGAGGCATTGTTGTGAGAGGTAAGCGTCTCCTGGGAGCTTTCCAGGGAAGCCGCCAACCAAACCTTGTTGTTGAAGTTCTTCGCCACGCGCAAGCCGAACTGCCGCGCCCAGCTGAAACCAACCGTGTACTGAGCATCAATCGTCATGGGAAGTGCTTCTGTACGATTATCTACACCCTTCTTGGTTTCTGTAACCAGACTCCACATTTGGCCTCCAGTAAACGAAAAGCCGTTGTTGAATGCGGCTTGACCCCATACTTGGCGCTGCCGGAGGGTATAGCTGTTGCTCTGGTTGTTGTTGGAGGTGACACCAGCGGACAAGAAATCCGCTTCCACATAGCCCGAAACCTTTGCGCTGGCCAACTTCCCTTCCGCCAGCATGGAAATTCGCGATTGGCGTCCGGAGGCGAAGAACTCTGACATGTTGCTGGCCGAAGCCCCGGGCATCGTGAGACCGTTGAACGGCGTATTGACGTCCGCCGCCAAGGCGCGCGAGCGCCACGCAGTTTCAGCCGCCATGAAGCCGCCGGGCGTAATCGTGATTCCCTTATAGTGAATCGCGAGTGGAGACTCCGACATGTTCTTCTGCGTCTCCTGAATGCTGACGACGGTGTTGGCCATATTGCTCTTCAGGTCGGTGACGTCCCCTTTTAATTCGGTGACCGCCTGCTGATCCTTGTTGGATTGGGCTTGAACCGCATCGGCCTTATTTGCCGCATCACTTGCAGCCGTTTGTGCCTGCTGCACAGCTTGATCCTTATGGCCAAATTCGTCGCGCAGCTGCTGGATCTGTTGTTGCTGCTGTGCCAGGGCGGCCTGTTGAGAGGCGATCGCATCCTTCAACGCCTGCACATCGGCGGCCGTGACGGTGGCGGGCTTTGGCTTCCTGGGTTTGGGCGCGGTGCTGGTTTGCGCGACCAGCCCAGTCGCCAGGAACAGAATTGCACACACTTTACACGCAGACTTCATTGTCCTCTCCTTTTGGGTGCTGCGATGAATGAGAATTTCCCTGTGATCGGGTGATTATTTGACCTGCTTAATCGCGTCTTTCACCTTCGCCGCCACGTTATCGGGCAACGGCGCATACGCTAAGGCAGAAGTCATCTTTTGGCCGTCGGTTACCATCCAGTTTAGAAAATCGGCCAGGATTTTGCCTTTGGCCGCATCCTTGGATTGAGCCGGAATCAGTAACCAGGTGAAGCTGGAAATCGGATAGGCATCTTTTCCGGGAGCATTGGTAATGGAGACCCGGAAATCGGCCGGCATCTTCGGAGCGGAAGCGGCTGCCGCGGTAACGCCTTCCAGAGTTGCCTTCAGGAATACTCCGGCGGCGTTTCGGACGCTGCCGTAAGGAATGTTGTTCTGCACGGCGTAGATCAATTCCACGTAGCCGATTGCGCCGGACAGCTGGCGGATCATTCCAGCCACGCCTTCGTTTCCTTTGCCCCCCATTCCCAAAGGCCATTTCACAGAGGTGTCGGCACCGACCTGGCTTTTCCACTCCGGGCTAATTTTGGAAAGATAGTCGGTGAAAATGAAAGTAGTGCCGCTGCCATCGGAGCGATGTACAACGATGATGTCCTTGTCAGGAAAATTCACTCCTGGGTTGGCGGAGGTGAGGGCTTTGTCGTTCCATTTGGAGATCTTGCCGAGGAAAATCCCTGCCAGCGCTTCAGGCGTGAACTTTACTTCGCCCGTAACTCCAGGAATGTTGTACGCGGGAACAACCGCTCCTAACACGGTGGGGATATTGAGAATGTTCAGGCCCTTCGCGTCTTGCAACTGCTTATCGCTCATGGGCATGTCACTGGCGCCGAAGTCGACTGTGCCGGCAGTCACCTGTCGAATGCCGCCACCGCTGCCAATCGGTTGATAGTTGACCTGCACATCGGAATGGACCTTGTGATATTCGCTGAACCACTTCGAGTACATCGGGTTGGGAAACGTGGCGCCGGCTCCGTTGAGCGTGGTCTGCCCCACAACCGGCAAGGCCAGAAGGACACACACCAACAGCACGATTTTGCGCATCACTAGATAATTCCTCCTTGGGTTTATATGACCCCGTTCTATCGGCGCAGTGTTACAGGATGGTTACAAACGGGTGAATTTCTGATGAAAGGCCCAAGAGAAGGATATGCGTTTCTTATTCAAACTGAAAGAGACTAGCGCTAGTTAGCGCGGGGCCTGAAGGTGGGCGATCTCTCGAGGAAAAAGTGTATTGTCCGGAAATTCGGCGTGCAGCGAGGTCAGCAACTGCATCGCTCGGGGCTTATCCTTTTCGCGGACATAGGCGATCGATAGCAGGATTCGCGCAAAAGGTGCAAGGTAGTGCCCATACTCCGCAGTCGTTTGCAGGTCGGCAATTCCTCCCTGCTTGTCGGAAGGAAGCCCGCCCATGCGCAGAATCCAGCGCACAGGTGCGGCCATGCTTCCGATGATGTACTTGCTGAAACCAGTGGCGAGCAGCGCATCGTAACAATCATGGCAAACCGCGAGCAGTTCCTGCGCCGAGGCAGAAGCTTCTTTCGTAAAGTGCAACGAAGCGATATTTCGTTTTTCAATGAGCGCCGCGTAGTCAGCCTGCAGGCCGGACGATAAGGTCAGCGCAAAAAGCGCATCGCGGTCTTTGGGATCCTGAGCCAACCTCGCGTGCGCAAACTGCTCGGCCCGAGCGATCGCATCCATAAAACGAACTTTTAGAGCAGGATCAGGCGTCAGTTTCGGGCGTCCGGCGAAGGCATCGTCATTCTCGTAGAACTGCGACTCCAGCACGCCCAGGCGGTTGAACTCCGAGAATAAAAGTCCGGCAGCTTCGCTGACCGGTCCCATCGGATCCTCGGGATGCAACCGCTGCCACGTCGCAAAATTCCTCTGGGCATCTGCGAAGTCCAGGTTGTAAAGGCCTGAGAAGCCACGGTCGAGGGGAGTGAGTGTTGCTGTCGGGGCGTCACCCGCTCGCGCAAGACAGCAGGCGCAACAGATCCATAAGACTGTTACTATGCTCCACGCCCGCGCATCTAATTTACAAATCATGATTCCGACTTGTTGGCCTATTGTCGTTAAGCTTTGGTTCGTTGCAATTCACATCTCTAGGGCCGCTTACGATTTGATGAACGCTGCTATGAACATGAAGGCTCCGCCTTGTAAAACCTTTGTCATTTCGCTCGAGTTGCCAGAGGACAATATTTGGAATGAGTGATTCCCCGATACGCTATGCACCCGGTTGGCCGGGCATCCCACCGCGTTGGACCTCGAGCGCCAAAATGGGCGCCGGCACCGCGCTGAACCAGCACAGCAAGGTATGGTTCACGCTGAGCCATGGCATCCTCAACGAGATCTATTTTCCGCGGGTTGACCAGGCTTGCACTCGCGACATGGGATTTATTGTCACCAGCGGGAGTGATTTCTTTTCCGAGGAGAAGCGCGACTGTACGTTTGAAAACCGTCCCTTTGAACCAGGAATTCCCGCTTTTGAGTTGACGAATACGTGCAACAGAGGACGGTACCGCATCCGGAAAGAAGTCCTCACCGATCCCTATCGCAACGTTGTGCTCCAGAAGGTTCGTTTCGAGCCCTTGCAAGGGAAGCTTTCAGATTATCGGTTGTACGCCCTGCTCTCGCCTCATTTGGCCAACTGCGGTAGCGGCAACACCGGTTGGATCTCCGACTACAAGGGCTATCCGATGTTCTTTGCCCAGCACGATGGAGCGACTCTAGCGCTCGCAGCGTCAGCCCCATGGAAGAAGACTTCGGTGGGATTTGTCGGCACCTCCGATGGATGGCAAGATCTTTCCCGACATTTTCAGATGGAGTGGGAATACTCGCGCGCGGAGAACGGCAATATAGCGTTCACCGGGGAGATTGATCTCGCCACGTGCAGCGGCGAATTCATACTCGCGATCGGCTTCGGAACGATGTGGACGGAGGCGGGCCAGCAGGCGCGCTCGACGCTCTTCGAAGATTATGCCGACACGCGACGACGCTACGTCGCGCAGTGGCAAAACTGGCAGACCACCTTGTTGAAGCTCGACGAACCGCCCCGGCAAAACGACCTGTATCGCTCCTCCACGGCGGTCCTACGCACACATGAGTCGAAAGACTTCCTTGGCGGCATTATCGCGAGCCTATCCATTCCCTGGGGATTTAACAAAGGAGATGAAGATCTCGGAGGCTACCATCTGGTCTGGCCCCGCGATCTGGTGGAGAGCGCCGGTGCGCTCCTCGCCGCCGGTGCGGTTACCGATGCGGTACGCGTTCTGCGCTACTTGGAGGCCACGCAGGAGGCGGCGGGCAATTGGGCGCAGAATCTTTGGCTTGACGGACGTCCTTATTGGAGCGGTATCCAGATGGACGAAACAGCATTCCCTATTCTCCTGCTCGATCTGCTCCGCCGCGAGGCGCCGGAAGGTCTCGGCAAGCTGGATCGCTGGTGGCCGATGGTTCGCAATGCTGTCAGTTTTATTCTGCGCAACGGCCCGGTAACGCAGCAGGATCGATGGGAGGAGGACGCGGGCTACTCTCCCTTCACCCTGGCAGCCGAGATATCTGCGCTGCTGGCTGCAGCAGATATCGCGGACCTCACTGGACACGCCGAGCAGGCTCAGACGATGCGCGACGCAGCAGACGCATGGAACGACAACATTGAGCGCTGGGTCTATGCCACCGGCGGCGACCTCGCACAGCAACTCGGAATTGACGGATACTACGTGCGCATTGCACCGCCCGATACGGATGGGGCGGCGTCGCCCACGCAAGGTTTTGTTCCTATCAAGAATCGTCCACCTGGTCAGGATGGTGAACGCGCGTACCACATCATCAGTCCCGACGCGTTGGCCTTGGTACGTTTTGGCTTGAGGGCGCCCGACGATCCACGAATCCTGAATACGCTTCGCGCTATCGACGCCCTGCTGTCGGTTGAATTACCACAAGGGCCATGCTGGTACCGGTACAACGGAGATGGCTATGGTGAACACAAGGACGGCTCCGCCTTCGACGGTACGGGCATCGGACGCCCGTGGCCCCTGCTCGCCGGGGAGCGCGGGCACTACGCCCTCGCAGGCGGGCACCGAGATGAGGCTGAGGCCCTGCTCACCCTCATGGAAAACTCGACTTCGGGACAGAGCCGCCTATTGCCCGAACAAGTCTGGGACTCCGCTGATATCCCTGCCTTGGAACTTTTCCGCGGCAAGCCCACGGGCTCGGCTTGTCCGCTCGTCTGGGCTCACTCGGAGTACGTGAAGCTGCGTCGCTCCATTCGGGACAACGAAATCTTTGACCAGCCGCCTCAAACCGTTAAGCGTTATCTGGTTGAGAAGCATGTGCGTCAAATCTTCGGCTGGAGGTTTAACAACAAAACGCGTAGTGTTCCGCGCAACAAGACACTCCGCATTGTCCTACTAACGCCGGGTCGGGTGCATTGGAGTGTGGATGGCTGGAAAACTTCTCACGACACGGACGCAAGGGACACCGGCCTCGGCATCTACACCCTCGACCTGCCAACCGCTTCGTTACCGGTTGGAGCCAAGGCGGTCTTCACTTTCTTTTGGCCTGCGGAGAATCGCTGGGAAGGAAAGGACTATGTGGTCACTGTCGAGTGATCATCACTCTTCGACGCTGGTATAGCACAACTCGACTACCGTGCAATCGTCGCTGAGGGGATTTCCAGCGCAGAATTCGGTGACGGACGAAAAAATTCCCTCAAGGGTTGGCGACTTGGCGGCCGCTGCTTCCAGGCGGAAGTCTTCGTAAAAATCACCCATGGCATTTTCCGCCTCGGTGACTCCGTCGGTCACGAGGATGAAGCGGTCGCCCGATTTCATCTGGCATCTGGCACTTTCGAAGGTTGCATCGGCCAGCAGTCCCACTGGGACGTTGCCGTGCGGCGGACGAATCACCTCGCCACCGCATACTAGCAGCGGTTGCACATGGCCGCAATTCACGTACTCGAGGTCTCCGTCGCGTCGCAACCGAACGAGCAACACGGTCGCATATTTCTCGCCAACCAATTTCTCGGTGAAGAAGCGGTTCACGGCCGTGACTACATCGAGTAACGGCACTCCCGCGCTCAGGTGCGAATAAATCATTCCCTGCAGGGTGGAGGCCAACAGCGCAGCCGAAACTCCCTTGCCGCTGACATCGGCAAGCACCACCGCCAGGCCTTCCTTGGTATTCACCGCGTCAAAAAAGTCTCCGCCGATTTCTTTACAAGACAGGTTTTTTCCGCGCAGCTTGGCGAAGGGGACTTCAGGAATCTTCACCTGCATCAGTCGCTGCTGAATGCTGGCCGCGATGCTCAACTCCTGTTGGTATCGTCGCGCTTCTTCCTCGGCCTGTACCAAGCGAGCATTCTCGATGAGCGACGCGGCTTCGGTCGCGATCACGTGAAGAATGTCCTGGCCGACTCCGCTGATATCGCGCGAGGCGAATCGCGAGTCGACGTATAGAACTCCCATCGCCTCGGCCGAGGTGGCTGCGTGTAAAGGTGTTTGCGCATCGCGTGTCGCCTGCACCACGAGTTTGCGCAGCGGGATACACACCACCGTTCGCAGATCGTAGGCCACAATGCTTTGTCGCCCTGCCAAATCGAGCGATTGGCTGGTATCGGTCAAGAGAAATTCCGAGTTCGAGCGGATTGATTCTTCCAGGATCGAATGCGAAATTGTCTTGTCGTCGAGTAGCGGCTCTTTCTTGGAGTTGCGGCCCGCAGCCAGGCGAAGCTTCCCTTCATCGTCCTTGAGAAAGACGTATGCGCGCTCTGCCCGGGTGAGCTGCAGGGTGACGTCGAGCATCGTCATCAGAATTTCGTCGAGCACTCCCGCCGTGTTGAGCTTGCGGGCTGCTTCCAGAAAAAGCGTGAGCTTCTCCAGGTCGGTGGCTTCCTGCTTGATCTGAATGCCCGAGATCTGGCTCAGGAATTCGCGGGCCGTGTTCGAGGTGGCATGCGCAGGATTGAAGAGGATATAGGCCGAATCACGCGCCCCAAATTCCAGCCGGTCGCCGCGCTCCAGCTTTTGCCGCTGGATTCGCTCTCCATTCACGAAAGTGCCATGCTTGCTGCCGAGATCGACGAGGAAGAACTCCTGGCCTTCTTGCATGATCTGGGCATGATCCCGTGAGACGCGCGGGTCGGCGATTACCAGATCTTTATCCACTTTCCGTCCGACGGTGAACGGAGTGCGGTTCAGAACGATGTTCTTCTGCTCACTCCCCTGCACGAAAACCAATGCGGGAAACACACCGGAGCCAGAACTGTTATGACTGATTGCGGTCAGGGCCATGGATGGTTATTTAGCACGCCATTCGCCGTCGCCAGTGGCTGGTCGCGCTCGATGCAGCGATTCCTCTGCTGAAACAGACTACTCTGCTGGCGCGCTCTCCCGCAAGGTACGTGGCTGGCTCCCCCACGCGTCCAGCAGGGCCAATCCAAAGATGAAAACCGGAATTACGTAGCTGGGGTACAAAGGCGCGGGCCACAGTCGGTCCCTCAGGTCCGGCGTCAGCCAGAAGAACGACATCAGGCTCAGTCCCATCGTGGCAATCCATGGCCAGGCCAAGATTAAGAAACCCACCGCTCGGGCTCGTCGAACGGCAGGAAGAATGGGGTCACGAGACCACACGCTACGCAAGAGCACGAGAATCGCGGGCGCCAAAAGCACCTCGTTGTAGAGGGCTGACATCGGAACGATGACCACCGTCAACGCCAGCACTAGGGCTGAGGCTCGACCGAATGAAGCTTCCGAAGCGGGTTCCTTTCGCACTTCCCAAAGGCAGACGGCGCACACCAAAATGCAGGCTGCCCCTACAATCCGCCCGACGATCATCCCAAACAGAGAAGTCAGTACCGACTGGTTTTGGGTGTATTGGTGGTAACGGGAAATTCCCTGGACAAACATTCCTAGCCAATGAGGCAGGACGAGTTCGGCGCCGCCCAACAACAAAAGCATGACGAGCGCAAATCCGAATATTAGTTTGCGCCGGGAGCTCCACTCAGAACCAGCCCACACGAACAACCAGAGAACGAGGGGCCAGGACAATTGAGGCTTGATCGTACTTAACGCCAACAAGCCGCCAGCCAGGAAAAGCCATCCACCCGCGAGGCACGCGCCGCAAGCCGCCAGTAATCCTGCCACTACCAGGCTAAGTTGCTGCAGTTTAATGGCCTGCACAACGGGCAACCAACCGAGCATGAGAACAATAAAAATCAGCCCCGTACCGAACGATGTTTTCCAGCGAAGAGAATGCAACCAGAACAAAACACTTGCTGCCGTCAGGCTTATCAACAGCCATCGAAAGCCAATTTGGACCTCATTGAAAGGAAGCCGTACGGTGGGAGCCAGAAGAAATACGACATAGGCAGGATAGGCAAACCCTTGCTCGTCCTTAGGATCGTAGGGGCGTGACGGGTCGATTGGCCTGCCGTAGTATCCGCGCTGGATTTCGATGGCAATATCAGAGCCATAAGGATTGCGTCCATGAAGGAGCAGTTCCCGTGCCCCTAGCCAGCGCGGGTAGAGGTCCGACAGGTTGCCGCGGGGCCGATCATGGGCTGCTGCTTCGGCAAGTTGATGCTCCCGGAGTACACGGTTCATGTAGAACCACGTGCTGCTCGAGACGACTAAGGCTAGAACGAGTCCTGCAAAGAATCGCAGTTGTTTCCCCAATGTGCGCACTCGGCTCCCGGCTTGTGGCGAAACTTCTGTGACAACGAGGTCTGACGAGGTCTTCATGTTACAACTGAGATGGAAAACCCCATGCGATGGCGCGTTGCAGTTTCGGCTGCGATTGGCGTTTCGAGCGGTTCGTTCTGCTGGTTTCTGATGAAACATTTTCATCAGGACGCCGCCGATTTCCGCTGGGCCCTTCACCTTGCCCACCGGCTTCTTGCCCAACAAAACCCCTACGATACTCCACTCGAGCAATATCCTCTCACCGCCGGGCTGCTCGCGATTCCTTTTGTGCGCCTGCAGCCTGAACTGTCTGCTGGACTATTTTGGGGAATCAGTTCCGCGCTCCTTGCTTTTGGCCTCACGCGGCATGGCTATACTCGTTTGCTCGTCTTTCTTGCGTATCCCTATTGGGCGGGGATGCTGACAGTACAGTGGTCTCCGATTATCGCCGCCAGTGCGTTCTTCCCCTTGCTGCTGCCGGTTACCATGGCCAAGCCTCAAATTGGATTGCCCGTTTTTCTCACACGCCTGAGTCGGAAAGGCGTGCTGGCATGTGCCGCCCTCTTTCTCGCCAGCCTGGCCGTCATGCCGAAGTGGCCATGGCTGTGGGTTCAACAATTCGGAAACTATCAGCACTTTATTCCGATCCTGGTGCTTCCTGGGGCACTTCTCATCCTTGCGCTGTTGCGCTACTGGGACGGCGACGCGCGATTTCTATTTCTGTCTTCGCTATTCCCGCAGCGCTGGTTCTTCGATAGTTTCATCCTCTGGGTGATTCCGCAATCGAGGCGGGAAATTGTCTGGACCGTCTTTTTCAGCTGGGGAGCGGGCGTATGGCGTTGGTATCACATTCCACACAGTTTTACCGAGGTCGGCCGCTACACCGTGATTTTTATGTATATGCCCATGCTTGCAATCGTGCTCTTGAGGAAAGGACTAATTAAGAATTCGGCGAGCGGAGTTCGCACTCCGGTGGCTACAGTTTGATCAGACGCAAGTCCGCCTCCTTCGTGAAGACATTGGCGAATCGGTTCACAAGAACGAAATACTGGCACTACGTCATCAGCCTGTTGATGTGTCTCGCGCTCGTACCAGTGCTCCGCAGCCAGCATCTGCCGCTCCGGTTTGACTGGATCACCCTGGGAATTGCGTACTGGTTCATCCTGTCAGCGCAGTCCATTTTCGTTGCCGTGCTACTGTGCCTGATCGGCATGCCGCACGAACAAGTGCTGGTACCATTTTTGGCGCGCTGTCGCCAGAATCGTCTGCGCATGCTTGCGTTGGTTGTTTTTTTCGTGATTCTGGTGTGGGCTACGAATTGGATGAAGGCTCTGGTTCTCGGCGTTGATACGATCGCGTTCCTCGAATTACTTGACCGCCGCAGGGGACAATTTCGCAGAACCATAGCCGCGGTCTTTTCGCCCGGTGCTTATCTGTTTTTCGGATTTCTGATGGTCCTCGCCTACAACTGTGCCGTCGTTTCAGTCCGTTACAACTTTGCGACCGATCCCAGTCTGGCCGCCATTGATCGCTGGCTCCTGCATGGACACTCAGTATCGCAACTGGCACATTGGGCGGTGAATACATTCCCGCCTTCGATATATCGATCCCTGGAATTCATCTACTTCGGGATGTTTCCGCAGATTGGAGCGACTCTCATCCTTCTCGCTCTCGCCGATGGAAGGAATCGCGCGCTGCAGTTTATCGGAACAATTCTCACGTCTTACTATATGGCTCTAGTGATTTTCTATTTCTGGCCTGCGCAGGGTCCTTACTCGTTGTGCCCGAACCACTTCTCGCGTTTTCCCACCAATATTCAGTCCTACACGATCCAACACACGCTGATTCCACATGCGCTGGCCCTGTTCCACCACCAGGCCATCTCGCGAATTTCCACGGATTACTTCATCGCGTTTCCGTGTATGCACATCGTTCAACCGGTGATCGTTCTCTGGTTCCTGCGACGCTGGCGCCGAATGGTGGTTGTCCTCGCCGCCTACGACGTACTCCTCGTCGGAGCTGTTCTAATGCTCGAGATGCATTACGTAATTGACGTTCTGGTCGGCCTGCTGATGGCAGTGCTCGCGATAGCGATCTCCGGACGCGGTCCGGTTGACGAAAAGAGTGCTTCTGGCCAACATATTTTCACGAGCCGCGACATAACTGTCCGGGCGTGAGTAGTGGCTGCCCAGATCTCCCATTAATATTAATGTGCTTCAAGAAGTAATCGCAGAAACTTACAGAGTAGACTATACTTAATAGAGAGGAAAAATACGGATCCAGGCGTCTCTCTGCGACCCGCAGTTGCCCGGCGCCTCGGCTGGATCGCCAGTGATTGCTCGGCCGCTCAGGCATGCGTGACTTGCAAGGATTCGGCCAAGCACCGTTACCCGGAAGAATGGAAACTCAGAAAAAGCCCTGGACACCGACTGGCTCCAAGCCTCACAAATCCAGACGGTTAGAGCCCGGTGCCTTCGCGGAAGAAGTATCCCAACGGTAATCTGTTTTTGCCCACGTATGCAAGAAATTACGACCTTTCCGAGGGCTTGCAGGGTATGATTACGCGTGGTCGAGCGGTAAGTTTTGGGGCGGTCTCTGAGTCGACGCCGGTCAGGTCGTGCGCGGGACTAACGCCACTCGATTTAGAAACCAGAAAAAGGGGCATTCTATGGGACTTGTACGCCGATTGTGGTGCGAACAAGACGGACAGGATATTGCAGAATACGCGGTCATGTTGGCAGTGATTCTTGTGATTGTCGTTGGAACCATACGACTGATCGGATCGAATGCCAATATTGTATTCTCCTCTGTCGCCAGTTCCATCCAGTAGCCGCCGAGTGACCGGCAATAATACCGGGATTCAGTGCGATGCGGTAACCGGTATCAGTTTCTAAGGGAGCAGCATGAACCGTACACGGTTGTTGATGATCGGAGTTCTAGCACTCGCGTTAGGTTTTTTTGCCAGTGTGTACGTTTACAAAAGCCTGCAGTCCAAGTCGAGTTCCGGCATTGAAAATGGGGTCGACGTAATCGTCGCTGCAAACGACCTGCAGGTGGGCGCGCGGGTCACTGAGCACGACATCAAGATTATCAAGGTCCAAGGCGCTGATCTGCCTCCCGGTGCGCCCAGAAGGCGGGCCGATGTCATCGGTCACGGGGTGATTGTTCCTATCGCCAAGGGCGAATTCATTCTTCCCAATCGGCTAGCCGGCGAGAATGCCGGGTCGGGCCTTCCGGCACTCATTCCACCCGGGATGCGTGCCGTTTCTGTGCGGGTTAATGAAGTCGTATCCGTCGCCGGATTCGTTACCCCGGGAACGCGTGTCGACGTGCTGCTCACCGGAACACCGGGCTCTGGCGGCGAGCAACAGACCACCACGGTGCTGCAAAATGTAGCGGTGCTTGCGTCCGGACATACGCTGGAGCGAACTTCGACTGGCGAAGCGCAGACCACCGCTGTCATCACACTTCTGGTTTCTCCGGATGATGCCCAGCGGCTGACTCTTGCCAGCTCCGAAGGACGGATTCAGCTTGCCCTTCGTAATCCGCTGGACACCAAGCAGGACGAAGTACCTTCCTCCAATTCCAGGGGCCTCTATCGGGGCATCTCTGCTCCTGCACCCACCCAGCCCACCGTACATCGTGTCGTGACGAAGAAAGTCGCTCCTCCAACCACCACTCCGACCCCGACTGGGGTGAGTGTTGAGGTCTACCAGGGCGACAAAAAGCCAGAAATCGTGAAATGTTCGGAGGAGAATTGCGGCGCGAATTGAGTGGAATGAGTTCGGCCTTCCAAACCAGAACTGGCCCGTTTCCTCACAGGGAGAGGACTCTGAAAATGAACGTTCGTACGTCTTTGCTCGGGGCCTGTCTGTTGGCCGCGTGTGTCGTCCCCACTTTTTCGGAAATGATGCAGCAGGCCGAAGCTGCTGGCCAAACACCGGCGGCGACCGACACACAGACCACGACCCTCCCAGCACAAACTCCGCAGCCTCAGGGATCCGCACCCTTGCGGGTCATGGTGGGCAAGTCGTTGCTCATCAATACAACCGAGCGATTAAGACGTATTTCGATCACCGACCCGAACATTGCGTTTGCCCAGGTGATAACGCCGACGCAGATTCTGGTTCATGGCAAGACTCCAGGAGAGGTTTCCCTGCTGATCTGGGATGAAGCGGAACGTTCTCGCAGCTTTGATCTTCGCGTGGATGTGGACGTGAGTGCCTGTGCTGAAGAAGAGCGGCGTGTCTTTCCCGACGAGCAAATCACAGTCACACCTTCCAGGGCCGCCGTCGTTTTGTCCGGTCACGTTTCTACCGAAGATGTTGCCAAGCGCGCCGGAGAACTCGCGGGCGCGTATTCTCCCCGGGTTGTGAATGTGCTGACGTTCGGCCCGGTCGGAGCTCAAGAGGTTCTATTGCAGGTGAAGTTTGCCGAAGTCGACCGCACTGCCCTAACCCAACTGGGCATCAATTTCATTTCCACGGGAGCCGGCAATACAATCGGCACGGTGACGACTGGGCAGTTCGGCGCCTTTGGACCGCAGACGTTGACTCCGGGCCAATCCGGGGGATCCACCACCAGTCCAGCCACTACAGTCAACAACATACTGAATCTGTTTCTTTTTCGTTCCGATATTAATTTCGGAGCCGTGATCGCGGCGCTGGAGAATAAGAGTCTGCTGCAGATTCTCGCTGAACCCAATTTAATTGCGGTCAACGGCAAGGAAGCCAGTTTCCTGGCCGGAGGTCAATTTCCCTTCCCGATCGTGCAACCCGGTGCTGGCTTCACCGCGGTTACAATTTCGTTCAAGGAATTTGGCGTGCGCTTACAGTTCACCCCAATCATCATGCCGAACGGAAATATCCATTTGAAGGTGGCTCCAGAAGTCAGCACGTTGGATTTCGCCAATGCATTAACGATCTCCGGATTCACCGTACCCGCCTTGAGCACACGCAAGGCGGAAACTGAATTTGAATTACAGGATGGGCAGAGCTTCGTGATCGCCGGTCTCATGGACAACCGTGTCACCGACATCTACAACAAGATTCCTGGACTCGGAGATCTTCCGGTCCTGGGCAATCTCTTTCGCAGTAAGAGTCTGCAGAAGAGCAATTCGGAACTGATGGTGTTGTGCACGGTGCGGCGGATCTCTCCGAGCACAGAGCAGCCCGCCCCACCCCAGAATCCCAAACCTTTTATGGACAGCGGAAAGTTCGATAAAGGCAGATAATCTCGGCGCTGAAATCGCCGATACGTTATGGCAGAACTCTCAGTCGTAATTGTCGCCACCGACAACGAGCAGCGAGCGGTGCTGCAAGTGCTGGTCGACGGCACCAGTGTGGCGCGGACGGTCCATACGTGCGCGAGCTTTCCGGTGGCCGCCTCTGACCCTGTGACAAGGCGGGTACGCACCGCGAATCCGGATGTGACCCTGGTCGACATTCCCACCGAGAATCCTCAACTCGCCCTCCGAGCCATCGAATTGCTGCATCAGGAAATGCCCGATGCCGCCATTTTTGCCATCGGCACCCTGAGTCAACCTCAGATCATCGTCAACGCCATGCGTGCGGGAGCCCGAGAATTCATCGAACGGCCTACCAATACAACAGATATGCTCGAGGCGTTCGTTCGCCTCACCACCGCACAGCGCCGAGGACGTCAAGAAGGGATTCGAGGCAAAGTCTTTTCGGTTATCAATGCAAAAGGCGGAAACGGCGCGACTACCGTGGCTGTCAATTTAGCGCTGGCGTTGCAGTCCGCCCACGGACAAACGGCGCTGGTGGACCTTGCGCCTCTGGGCCACACTGCGCTGCACATGAATCTCAAGCCGGTGTTTAACGTGGCCGACGCCACTCGTAACCTTCACCGCATGGACGCTTCCCTGCTCGAGAGCTTCATGACGCGCCACAGCGGCGGGTTGCAGTTGCTTGCAGGAACCAATGTGCCCGCTGCCGTAGATCCATCCACCGCCGAGTTTGTTCGCCTCTTCGACATGCTCGTGACGCATTACCGGTACGTTGTGGTCGATGCTTCGTCGCGCTTCGATGCAGCCACCCGGCTAATCGCCAGCCTGTCGGAAACCGTCTTACTCGTCGCCTGCAGTGACGTGGCGTCGCTTTGGAGCGCTGCCCGGGTGCAGCAATACCTTGGGGAAACCGGAAGCCGCGAGCGTGTTCGACTGGTCCTCAACCGCTTTCGGAAGGTGCCCGGCTTTAGTGAAGCAGACGCCGAGGCAGCAGTGGGTGCAAAATTATTGTGGCGAATCCCCAACCAATATTTCGCGATATCAGGAGCGATCGATCGCGGCACACCGGTCATGGATCAACGAAATTCCGAGATCGCACGCTGTTTCTCCGGGTTAGCGCAGGAGTTGACTCGCAACGACGTGGAGGTCAAGCGTGCGGCGTGGTCGCTGTTTAAGTCGGTTTAATATCTAGAGTCGAAACTGGGCAATCATGGCAAATCTTCAGTCCTTCGAGCGCACCGACTACCAGCAGGTTAAGGCCGACCTGCATCGCAAGATCCTGGATCGCCTCGATCTTGAGAAGCTGGGCAAGGCTACCGGAGACTCCGCCCGGGATGAGGTGCTGGTCGTCATTCGGAACGCCGTCAACGCCGAAGTCGTACCCCTGAGCTTTGCCGAGCGGGAACGACTTTCGCGCGAGATCCTTGACGAGATTTTCGGTCTCGGCCCTCTCGAACCGTTGCTCAAGGACCCTACCGTCTCCGACATTCTGGTAAATCGCTTCGATCGCGTATACGTGGAGCGCGCGGGAAAACTTGAACGTACTGCGTTGTCCTTCAAAGACAATTCGCACCTCATGCAGATTATTGAGCGCATTGTTTCGCGCATCGGGCGCCGCGTCGATGAGTCCTCTCCCATGGTGGATGCCCGCCTGGCCGATGGATCCCGTGTCAACGCGATCATTCCGCCGCTGGCCATTGACGGCCCTTCGCTCTCGATCCGGCGCTTCGGGCGCGAGCCCGTTACCGCACGCCAGATGATCGAGAATCTTACCCTCACCGAATCGATGCTCGAATTGCTCTCGGCCATGGTCAAGGGGCGGCTGAATATTCTGGTTTCCGGCGGAACCGGTGCCGGCAAGACGACTCTGTTAAACGTACTCTCCGGATACATTCCCAACTCTGATCGAATCGTTACGATCGAAGACGCAGCCGAACTGCAACTGAAGCAGGAGCATGTGGTGCGCCTGGAAACCCGGCCACCCAATATCGAAGGCAAAGGCGCCGTGCGCCAGCGGCAACTTGTAATCAACAGCCTGCGTATGCGCCCTGACCGCATTGTGGTTGGCGAGGTGCGCGGCGAGGAGGCCTTCGATATGTTGCAGGCCATGAATACCGGTCACGAGGGATCGCTCACCACGGTGCACGCTAACTCTCCACGCGATGCGATGGCTCGTGTTGAGAATATGGTTTCAATGGCGAACCTGAATATTCCGGAACGCGCGGTGCGACACCAGATCGCTTCCGCGGTGCACGCCGTCATACAGATTGCACGCCTCTCGGACGGTACGCGGAAAGTGATCACCGTTTCGGAAATTACCGGAATGGACGGTGACCGAATCGGCATGCAGGATATTTTTACTTTCGAACGCACCGGCACGGATGAAAGCGGCAAAGTCCGTGGTGCATTCCGTGCAACCGGAGTGCGTCCGCAATTCGCGGAGCGGCTCGCGACCACGGGCGCCCGCTTGCGGCCGGCATTATTTGAATCGAGAACTGAGGTCTGATCGAAATGCCAGCTGCCCTGATTGCGCTTGTTGTGTTCATCGTGGTTGCGCTGGCGGCCTTTGGCCTGGGCTCGATTTTTGACCAGCGCAATGCGCGCGCGCGACTCCTAAAAGAACGCCTGGCAAAGGAGCGCAAGGCTCCCGATTTGGCAGCGGAGGAAGAATTGGCTCTTCTCCGCGATGAACAACTCAGCCAGATTCCCGCGCTGGACAACCTGCTGCGGCGATCGACACGGGTCAGTGACATCCGGAAAATGCTGGAGCAGGCCGGCATGTCGACGCGCGCCGGGAATTTTCTTGCCATCTCGGCCGCCTCCGGGATCGCCACCACCTTCTTGGCCTACGCGCTGAGCCGCCGCGTCGAAATCGCCTGGGTTGGGATGTTGCTAGGGTTTGTGCTTCCTTATGCGTATTCGTCCTACCGACGCACCAAGCGCTTTGAGAAGTTTGAAGAGTTATTTCCTGAGGCGATCGACACCTTGGCCCGTGCGGTTCGGGCCGGACACGCCTTCACCACCGCTCTCGAAATGATTACGGATGAGGTCGCGGATCCCGTCGCCGGCGAATTCCGCCAGCTTTACGAAGAGCAAAAATTCGGTATGCCAGTTCGCGATGCTCTGTTAAATCTCACCGAGCGCGTGCCCCTGGTCGACGTTAAGTTTTTCGTGACTGCCGTCATGTTGCAACGCGAGACTGGCGGCAACCTGGCCGAAATTCTAGATAACCTGTCGTACGTCATCCGCGAGCGCTTCAAGATCCAGCGCCAAGTGCGGGTCTATACCGCCCAAGGGCGCTTGACCATGGCCTTGTTGATGGGGATGCCCCCGATTATCGTGACCGTCATGCTTATCCTGAATCCGGCGTTCATTCGTCCCCTTTTCTCAGACCCGATCGGACACGGGTTGCTGGTGGCGGGTATTACCCTGCAAACCGTAGGCTATTTCGTAATCCGTAAGATTATTCGCATTCAAGTTTAGGGACTGGGTTTAGCTCATGCTGCCGCTTATTTTGGTTATCGTCGTATTCGTCACGGTCGTGATGGTCGTCCTCGCCTTCGGAGCGGCGGTCGTGACACCCAGTTCGGTTCTTGGGGCCCGTCTGCGCGCCTTGGGCGGGCAGCAGCAGCAAGTCGAGAACAAGCCTGCGTTCCGCGAACGGATGGAGCAGGCGCTGGATCCGATTAGCAAGGCGATCCCCTTGTCCCCGGCGGACGTTTCGCGTACACGCGCGTGGCTGATTCAGGCCGGGTTCCGCGACGCCATTGACGTCAACTACTACTTCGGTGCCCGTATTCTAGCCTCCGCCCTCGGCTTTATCGGTGTCGCCCTTTTTACAGGATTCGATAACCTTTTCCTTCTGGTCGGCGTTGCTGGTCTAGGATTCTTTCTCCCACGCTTCGTTCTCAAGCGGATGATTAAGGACCGGCAGCGCCGCATTCGCATCGGTCTGCCGGACGCATTAGACCTGACTGTGATCTGCGTGGAAGCGGGCTTGGCCCTCGATCAAGCCCTCACTCGTGTTGGTCAGGACCTTCACCATGCCCACCCTGATCTCAGCGACGAGTTTCACCTTGTAAACCTCGAAATGCGCGCTGGCAAGCCTCGCGCTGAGGCCCTGCGCAACCTGGTGGATCGTACCGGGGTTGACGACATCCGTTCTCTTGTGGGTACACTCATTCAAACAGATCGCTTCGGCACCAGCGTCGCTCAAGCCCTCCGCGTGCATTCCGACTCCCTCCGCACGGAGCGCCGGCAGCGGGCCGAAGAACAAGCTGCAAAAACTACGATTAAAATGGTCCCCCCACTGGTGATATTTGTTCTGCCGTCGATTATTTTCGTCACGATTGGCCCGGCTATTATCGAACTATTCCGGCAGCTCAGCCCCGTTACGGGCGGTCACTAAGACGGCAAAGCAATCGCAAGATAGAACTTGGGGAGCATGTTGTCGCTATGTCGGTTTTATCTTCGCAAGGGCAAGCTTTTAATCAGACCCGACAGGTATTCCTGGCGACGGCTCTCGCCGTCGCTGACACGCATTGGAGCCGGCTGCGTGGCTTGCTTGGACTCTCCTCGAGTGACTTCCGTAACGGTGCTGGCCTCTGGATTGTTCCCTGCCATGGAGTTCATACTTTGGGCATGTGGTTCCCCATCGACGTCATTTATCTGGACGGTTCGATGAAGGTAATTCATCTTCAGAGCGGTCTGCGGCCATGGCGGTTTGGGCCGGTCCGATCACAGGCAGCGTCTGTATTGGAATTGCCCTGTCGAATGGTGGCAGAAACCAGAACCGCATTGGGCGATAGAATTGAAGTAACGTTGCAAAAGGATGGTCAGGTCCTGCCCGCGTGAGTTCCATACTCCAACTCGAAGAGGCCGTCATCGTTCAGGACGCGGCGCCCAAGCTAGCCGTGGAGTGGTCGTCCCCCTGGCATGACTTTGTGACCTCGATTCGGCCGGCCTTGGCGCGGTCCGAACGCCCTCTTGCCGGCGAGGCTCCCTTCGGACTCGTCCCTCTGCGCATCATGATCCCTTCCTATCTTCTGGAAGCTTTCCTGATCTTCGCCGTCATCGTCGTTCAGGTAAAGATTGCGGCGCTGCGGCCCTACGTTGTTCCAAGATTTTCAAGTCACGACGTGATCTATTACAGCGGCGACGAACTTCCGCGCACTCAGGATGTCGGCGGCGCTGAAGCTGGAACCGTCGGGACCGCGGGCGGGGAGGAAGCCCACCACCGCACCCAGACGATCAAGATTGCGCGTGGCGGTTCGCTCTCTCCGCAGGTCGTGGACGCGCCCAACCTCAAACTTCCATCCTCGCGCGATGCGGTGGCTAACTTGTTGGCCATTCGGCCGAATCCAGGACCTCCACCAGCAGAAGGACTACGCTCCAATCGTGCTGCTCCGAATCTTTCGACTGCGGTGGTTGCTCCTGCCCCGAACGTGGTACGCGATTACACTCGCAACGGCGTGCAGCTAGACTCGGTGATTGCCCCCGCGCCGTCGGTAACGCGCGATCGCACAACGACAGCTCCCAATTTCAGTGCAACCTTGATTCCTCCGGCCCCCAGCGTCACGAGCAGCCACAGACTGGTCGCTCCCGCCCTTGGTCCAAGTGTAATTCCGCCTGCTCCCAGCGCGGCCCGTGAGCACGGGCTGAACGCGCCAATGCTCAGCACATCGGTCGTCGCGCCGGCGCCTACAGCTGATCGCGAACGCAGTCGATCCAATTCTGCGCTCACTGGCAGCGTGATCCCACCCGCACCCGGCGGGGTGAGCCGGGAACTCTCCAGTTCACCAGTCCAGATGACGAATGCGGCCGTAGTGCCGCCGCCGGTCTCGGCGCCCGAACGAAACACCGGGCGGAATTCGAACCTAAATTTGCCGGCATCTTCCGTGGTTGCGCCGCCACCATCCGCCGACATTTCGCAAGATACTCATCGATTGGCGAGCGGAAATACTCCAGATCCAACAAGGGCGGTTGTCCCCCCGCCTCCCACGCAGTCGGCGAGTGGTTCGTTTATGAGCAGCTTGATGGGGAAACTCTTTGGTGCTTCAGAGGTCGTCCCCCCGCCTCCTGCGGTGCATTCGAACGGGCCGACTGGCGGGGGCGGAACTTCCCTTGCAAGGAATATCGTTCCACCGCCACCAATCGTCGCGGCAAGTCCGGCCGGCGGTAGTCCGCACGGCGCGCGAAACGGGATGGGTAGCTCTATTGGATCGAACGTGGTTGCTCCACCGCCTTCCGCAGGGATATCCGGCGGCACCGGCACTCGTTCTGGGGCCGCATCCTCTTCGCCAACGGTAGGTGTTCCAAATGTTGTCCCGCCCCCGCCGACGCTTGCGGGAAACGGCGGCGGCTCGGGCAACACCGGCGGAGGAGCGGGCGCTGCAGGTGGCACGCTGCTGGCCAACAATATCGTCCCGCCTCCACCTTCTCTTGGTGGTGGCTCGGCAGCAACTGGCGGCGGTTCGGGTCCTAGGGGCGCAGGTCTTGGGGCGCCACTGGATGCGGGCGCGATCCTGGCTCCGCCCGCGAGTGGAGGCAGCGGCACCAATGCGGGCGCGGTCATTTCCACCCAGCCCGGCACAAAAGTGGGACTGCCAAGCAGCGGCGGCACTGGATCGCTCGCAATGTCTCCGTCAGGTGGAGACAAGCCCGGACTCGGTGGTGCAGGTGGAGGCACCAGTATTGGTCATGGAGAGGGCTCAGGCAGTGGCATGAAGGGCGCCGGGTCAGGAGCCGGAAAATCTGGCGCCGGGGTCGGATCGGATGCGAGTGCACGAGGCGGCATCGCTCCCGCCCCAGGCCCGGGTGGCTCCGGGAATGCACCTTCTGGCAACCCGGCCGTACGCGGTATCGACATCAGCGGAGGCAGCAGTCAAGTCACCATTCCCGCATTTGGGTCTGACCCTTCCGCCAGCGATCCGCAGAGCCCACGGCACTCTTCATTAAAGCAACGGCAATCGTTCGATGTCGATGTCGTCGCCACCGCCTCTTCCGGCGGAGCCTTCGAGCCTTACAAGAACCTGCTCCACGGTGAAAAGCACACAATCTATCCCGACACGTCGAGTTCCTTGGGAACGGCTGTCATGGAATACTCCGAGGAATCGGTAAAAGGCCGAGGCGTGCTCACCCCGCCTCAGCCAATTCGCACCACCCTGCCTGAGGGATTGCCACGCGGTCGCATGGTCGTCATTTGCACTCTCGATGCTTCGGGCAACCTGAGGAACCTGCGCGTTTTGGACCCTGGCCCCGCCGAAATGACCGCGAAGGTGCTGGCCGCGCTGAATGGTTGGAAGTTCCGAGCCGCCCTGCGCGGCGATCAACCGGTGGAAGTGACAGCCATTCTGGGTTTTGGCATCGACACTAACGATCGCTTCTAGTAGGTCATGAACCTTTGATTGACTCTCTCTGACCCGTCCTGTCTCAAACTACTGATCTTTCTCCCGCTATCGCCGATGTCCCATAGATGCGATGCTCGCCCCCGCCGGAGTGCGGATGGATTTTGACGAAGCGGTCAGCGCACACAGCAGTTGGAAACGTGAATTGCGCGGCTGCCTGGCGAAAGGCGAGTGCAATCTCCACCCCGCTGACGTCAGCGTTGACCACAAATGCGCACTCGGACAATGGATTTACGGCGAAGGCGCACGCTACCGCTCTCTACCGGAGTTTACAAAACTGAAGTATGAGCATAGCCGCTTTCACATGCTCGCGGCCGAGGTAGTGCGGAAAGCGAACTCGGGAACATCGATCGACGCTGAATTGGCGCCTTGTTCTAACAGCGACTTCTCGATATCGTCGTCGGCCATCGTGATGGCGATCATCGCCCTGAAAAAGCGACTCGCCAACTGACGCGGCTTGCGCGTTGTAGAACTACTTGGCTCTTCGACGGTTCTTCCGACGTGATGGCGGAATCAGCCCCTTCTCTGGTCGCTCCGTTTCAATCTTGTCCGACAGTTTGTGCAGAGGCTTGTCTCCAGCCGACGATCGCTGGCGGCCTGCCGCAGTCGCTGTCAGACCCTGCCCCGTATAAATCGATTCCGCAAACGTCGTACCCGAAATGGCGCTCGCCACGGCGAACACTCCGTGCGGCACACCGTTGGTGAAGACGGTCGCTACGTAATCTCCCACCATCAGCCCATTTTGTGAATTCGGTAGCCAGGTCAGCATCATGGGGCCCGTGAGCGCGACCGGCGCATTCCAAGTAGAGCCTCCATTTGCCGACGAAATGTATCCAACATAGAGCTGACACGTCGATAGCGTGCAAGCGCTCTGCGAATAGTAGTAGTAGTGCAGAGCAACATGGGCAGCGTTCCCTGTGGTAGCTGGATCAATCCCAATTCCGGGAATGAAGTAATCTGCCGTGCTCGAAGTGTCATCGATGGGTACGCGCGTAACCGCGCTCCAATTCACGCCATCGATCGACGTGCTGTACACCAGATCGTTCGTCGCGCACATGGACCGGAACCGGCAATCCTCCCACACAACCCAAACGGTTCCAGCACCATCCACTGCCGCGGAGGGCAGCGGCCCACTGCGAATTCCAGCCGCATCGGTATGAAACTGCCGGGTCGAGATGGTTACAGCAGCGCTCCAGGTAGTGCCGCCGTCGCTCGAACTAAAGGCTGCGATAACGTTGGTTTCAATCGGCACGACTACTGTCCCATTCGGCTGAACCAGAGGCTGTCCGCCGATACCCTGGGCTAAGTCCGCGGTAGCCACCGGTATTCCCCAGGTCAAACCGCCGTCGGTGGAAGTGCTCATCTGAATTTCGCCTTGATTGATGGGATCGTCCCATTCGAGGTAACAATTGCCAAGATGCGGACTACTCGCCCAGCTGTCGCAGACGATCCAATTCTTGTCGGAGCTTGGAGCGGACGGATCGACGCTCACCGGATCTTGCCACGTCAGGCCATCGCTCGAACGGCTCACGACCACTGCCGGCGTGTGGAGCGTACTGGAAAGAGGCAAGGTCGCGATTAGCCACACGCCGTGCTTCGCGTCATAAGCGACAACCGGATCGCTCGCCGCGTCATACGGCCCCGAACCTTCGCCGCTTGTCAGGCCCGGCAAAAAGCCGTGGGTCCAAGTATTGCCTCCGTCGGTGGAAGTTGCCCATCCAATGTTGGTCGCCCCACCGGGAGCAATGCGTCCGGTTTGGAACGCAGCCACCAAAGTCTTCCCATTGGCCACCATATGAGGCTCGACTTCGGTCGCGTGTTGCCCCGGACCGATCGAGTAGGGGTCTGAGCTCACCTGCGTAAGATTCGGGCCCACAGGATTTCCGGGTTGGGTTCCTGGAACTGATGGGGGCGGAGTCGATCCTGAACACCCGACCAACGCCAGGGTTAGTCCCGCAAGAAAGCAGGTAACCGAGCTTTTCCAGAAGAGGTCACCTGTTGCATCCATCATTCAGAAGTCCTATGCGTCCCTCACATGCAACCAACGTCCCTCCATCATCAGGTGGAGTATTGGAAAGGTCAATTGCTTCTTATCGGCGGCCTTAGAGTTCAATGCTCTCGCACGAATATAACCGCCACCTCGTCTGCGTAGCTCGTTTTCCATCCCTGAGTTCCCGAAAGTACGGTCGCTAGCGGCGCGTCTCTTGGCAACACGACGCAGGGAGGCTTGTAGGTGTCGAGAACATTCTCCCAGCCACGCTGAACTTGCATCATGTTTAGGTACGACCTGAAGAATTGCTCACCGTACAAGTCATGCCGGTCATCCACAACGACCAGTGTTCTGGGATACAGCCGATAAACCAAATACCCACCCCAGTAGTCCGGACTCAAAACCGGACCTTCGAGGTGATTTTTCTCCAGATAATTCACGGCCTCGACGGGCATGCGCTGTGGGCTAAAATGCGCGGCCATCCACTGCCTGGACCCTGCGCCTCCGCCGTTCCCAACAATCAGGAGCGTTGCGACAATTGCAACAATCGGCCATAGATGGCCGCGGAGTCTGGTTTCCATTGCGGTCATGCGCTGCGAGAAACCTCCAGCAAACCTGGAAGGCAGCATTGGGCCGACGACCATGACTAGCAAAATCGAGGAAACCGGAATATTTCGTGATGCGTACAGCCCGGAGTAAATCGCAAACAGAACCGTTAGGCCGTTGCTCATTCGCAAGTCCCGTCCTCGGATCGCCACAACGCTCACCGCAATCAGAATAAGTATGAGAAAACACTTCTGCGCCAGCCCGTGGAAATTCGGCGACTGAAACTCCTCGATGTGATCCATCAGAAACCGATTCGAAAGATAGGAGTAAATGTGCGCGTAGAGATTCCAGCCATAGGGATTTACTAGGCTAGCCGCGACCGAAAGCAAACCGACCCACGCGAGATTGCGCGCTCTTTTTGCCGCGGAGACTTTTTGCAGAAGTTCTTCGAGACGGTTCTCATTGGTTCTGAACCACGTCCAGCCTGCTCCTAGCAAATAGATTGCGAGCAGCACGAATGCAACCAGGAAACCACCGTGCACACTCACCCACACCACCATCAGAAATGGGAGAGCCCACAGCCATCGCGATCGACTCTGCCCTCTCAGACAATCCCGCTCAGAAGAATCGAGGATCCAGAACCACACCAGGGTGAACAGCCAACTGACAACATGCGGACGCGCCAGGAAATGAATCATCGACGCTGAAGTTGCAAGCAGCGTCAGCATGAGTGCCACTAGCAAGTTCGTCCCGCGTAAGATGAGCAGCCGAAACATCCCCGCGAACACCAACGCGATTACTACTGATGTAAACCAAACCACTCCGTTCAATCCCAGCTTGCCTTCCAGCAGGCCTACGACGACGTCATAAAGCCACTCCCAAGCGAACCATGGCTTTCCTGCCATTGTGAACGAAAAGGAATCCACGCGCGGCACACCGTGGACCGCCAGAATCTGCTGCCCTGTGCGAATGTGCCAACCAATACCTGCGTCTCCCAGCAGGCGCACCGACAAGGGTGTTAGTACCAGCACCCCCAGAAGTGCGAGAAAAATTACGTTCGCCACCGATGGCATCACCAGGCGCAGCCACGCGGGAGTCGTCACCATAGAACTTCTGGAACCATCTGCCATCGCGGTGAATCTTATAGAGGTGGAGGGCAGACAGCAAGATGGCGAGCAAGGTGACACCGCGAGTTGTAATCGTCGGCGCGGGTTTCGGTGGCCTGAACGCGGCGCGCACTCTGGCAAAGGCACCCGTTCAAATCACAGTTATCGACCGCAGAAACTACCACACCTTTCAGCCGCTGCTTTACCAGGTAGCGACCGCGGGGCTTTCCCCAGGAGAAATTGCCGCTCCCATCCGTTCCATTCTTCGCTCGCACCGCAACATCGAAGTGTTGATGTCTGAAGTCACGGATTTCGATCTTGAGCATCGCATTGTCAAAACTCCTGACGCTGAAATCCCGTACGACTACCTTATCGTTGCCGCGGGTGCAAGCCACGCCTATTTTGGGCACGATGATTGGGAGCCCTTCGCTCCCGGCCTCAAAACTATCGAAGATGCGCTGGAAATCCGTCGTCGTGTGTTGCTCGCCTTCGAGTTGGCTGAGCGGCAGGCTGCCTCCGGGGAAGCTACCACTCCTCTCAACTTCGTTGTGGTCGGCGGCGGTCCCACCGGAGTCGAGCTAGCCGGAACGCTCGCCGAGATCTCACATCACGCCTTGGCCCATGAATTCCGTTCCATCGACCCCTCGCGCACCCATATCCTGCTGATCGAGGGAGGACCGCGTGTCCTCGCGGCCTATGCGGAGGACTCGTCTCGCAGCGCCCAGGAGCAACTCAATCGCCTGGGTGTCGAAGTTCGTACTTCGACAGTTGTCACGCAGATCGAACCCGGCGCAGTTTATGCGGGGAGCACGCGCCTCCCAGCGACGGTCGTGCTCTGGGCAGCGGGCGTCGCCGCTTCACCGCTCGGCAAGTGCCTGGGTGTACCGATCGACCGAGCGGGTCGCGTATTAGTGCAGCCGGATCTCTCCATTCCAGGCCGTCCGGAGGTATTCGTGATCGGCGATCTTGCGTCGTTGAAAGACGAGCACGGCAAGATGCTACCCGGAGTCGCGCCCACCGCAATCCAGCAGGGCCGCTTCGTTGCCAGAAGAATTCGCGAGGAAGTGGTGTCAAAGCGGGATGGACGTCAGGATCCTGGCCCACGTCCTCCATTCCAGTACTGGGACAAAGGCAGCCTAGCCACCATTGGCAGGGCCGCGGCCGTGGCTGAATTCGGACGTATCCACATCTCAGGCTTCGTGGCGTGGTTATCATGGCTCTTTATTCACATCCTGTTTCTCATTGGCTTCCGCAACCGCTTGCTGGTCTTTATTCAATGGGCATGGTCTTATGTCACCTACGAGCGTGGTGCGCGGTTGATCACTGGTAGCACCTACCTGCCTGGCTGGACAGCTGAGCAACCCGACTCATCCGTTACCAAGGAGCCGGGCGCGCAAGAAATTCAAACGGGCCCACTTAAATAGAGGGACAATAGAACAGAAGCGGGATGCGGGTTCACGCCATATTGGCGAATCCTCCGATGGCTCAGCCCGCAAAGGACGATGCGCTATGCATTCTTCTCTAACAGAGACCCTTAAGAGTTGCATGAAGTTGGGCACCCTCATTGCAAGCGCAATCGCGATAGTCTTTTCCGTTCCTGTGTCTGCTCAGGTTCTGAAAGTTGTCGTCGACGACACGATCCAGCCGATCAGCGCAGAGTACATTTCCCGTGCGATTGACGAAGCCCACCATCGTAACGCGCAGGCCTTATTGATAGAGATGAATACGCCTGGCGGCTTGATCAGTTCGACGCGGGAGATCATGGAGAAAATCACATCGTCTCCGGTTCCCGTGATTGTGTACGTGACACCGACGGGCGGGCACGCTGGTTCCGCAGGCATCTTCATTCTCGAATCCGCCGACATCGCCGCCATGGCGCCCGGAACCGCAGCCGGTGCTGCGCATCCCGTCACCTTCATCGGTCCCATGCAGGTCAAAACCGACGACGACATGAAGCGCAAGATCGAAAACGATGCTGCAGCACTCATGCGCTCCGTCACTGCCAAGCGCGGACGCAGCACGGAAGCTGCCGAAAGTGCCGTACGCGAGTCCAAATCCTTTACCGAGCAGGAGGCACTCGCCGGACATCTCATCGACTACGTTGCATCCAGCCCGGAAGACATCTTTCGCCAGATGCAAGGCAAGAGTTTCAAACGCTTCAATGGAGAATCAGCCACCCTTGATCTGACAAACCAGCGGGTTGTGCCTTTCGGCATGACTCTCAAGGAAACGATTCTTGATACGCTCATGGACCCCAACGTGGCGTTTTTGCTGCTGGTCGTCGGAGCATTGGCGCTCTATGTGGAATTCAATCACCCCGGAGCGGTCATCCCGGGCACTGTGGGAGTAGTGTTCATTCTCCTCGCAGCGTTCGCGCTGAATTTCCTCCCCACACGTTTCGCCGCATTGGGATTGATTCTGGGGGCCTTTGCCCTTTTCGCCGCTGAAGCCAAGTTCACATCGCACGGAGTTCTAACTGCCGGTGGAATTGCGTTGCTCACTATAGGCGGCTTGCTCCTGGTCGATTCGCCAATTCCGGAAATGCGCGTACATCTGCTGACTGCGCTGGCAGTCAGCATCCCTTTCGGACTCATTACTGCCTTTTTAATGACGATCGCCGTGAAGGCGCGGCGCAATAAAGTGGTGACCGGAGCGCAGGGCCTGGTGGGAGAAACAGGGGTTGCGCAGACGTCACTTTCGCCGCAGGGAAAGGTTTTCGTCCATGGCGAACTCTGGGATGCAGTCGCCTCGTCACCCCTGCCGCCGGGGCAACTCGTGGTGGTCCGCAGGATTGAGGATCTTACGCTGCACGTTGATCCGCTCGGGGCCACTCCGTCACCCAATAACCCGGAACCCGCACTTCTCTAGTCTAGGCCGAATCATGTGGACACGGTCGCCTTCGGCTGTCTTCGAAGGGAACGCCCAGTCTATTTCAGGTCGAATAACGCATTTACATGAGCCGTAACCGTCACGGTCTGTGGAGTGAATTCCTCGGTTGGGGCCGGAGCCGCATTGGCCATCGCGGCCATGGGATGAGCCATTCGTGGCATGATAGGTCGCGGGTTCTCGAACGTGTCCACCGAGGCATAAGAGAGTTCTCCCACGCTTCGGCCAGCGACGCGAGCCAGAGTATCGGCGGAGTTGCGCGCCCGCCGATACGCATCTTCCACGGCTTTGTTCTTGGCTTCGTCCATATTCTCGAGCGCGTAACTGAGGGTCTGGGTCTCGCTCACGTTAGCGTCGGCCAGTTGCTGAGTGATCGGAGCGACCTTCGTGAAATCCGTCAACTTCAGGGTCACGTCGGTGGTCACGCGATATCCAATCACCTTCTGTTTTGGTTTCCACTCGTAGACCGGTTGCACTGACAGAAATCCGATATTGGCGGCCTTGGGGTCAATTCCATTGGTGCGCAATACCTGCCGCACCTGCTCCACGTTTCTTGATCCCCGCTGGAAGGCGGCTTGTGAAGTCTCGTCTTGCACCGACACGTTGAACTGGATCACGGCCGTGTCGGGAACTGCTTCGAACTTCCCGTCCGCGCCCACGTAAACGCTATTCGCCTGTGCGTTCACCGCGGGATGATCCTGCGCAACGATTGTAGTGACCAGGAGAGGAATGAGAGCGAAGAGTAAACGGGCAGATTTCATGGCGGCCCTCCGGAAGGATTATCCCATTTAAGATCGAGTTGCCACTATGGGCCTTCCTTTCAAGAACGCCGGAAAGCATTGATTTTGCGATTTCGAAACAATCAAATCTTCTGACTCTCGATCTCGCCCTCTACCGGGTCGGAACCGCGAGATTGCGATCCAGACGAATTTCGAGAGCAGTCCCCTTGTCGAGCACCAGGTCGTGCCCCGCTTCGAATGCCGAGAAAGCTCCTGCGGCCGCACCTGAACCCGCCCCTGTCGCGGCGCCTCGCTTACCACCTGCCCGCTCCCCTTGCGCAGCGCCTTCACCCGCCCCGACGATCACGGCCTCGGCGATCTGCTCCCTAGTCATCCCCTTGCGGCCAATCTCTCCTTCTTCCCCGATCTGCCTTAAGCCATGCTCACCCGGGACGCCAGTCACGGTAGCGATCAACGGAACCCATCCTCTGGAAGTTTCGATTTCCTCGAAACTCAAAATGATGCGCGTGTGCAGTCCCGGTTCAACCGCGCTGATGTGCCCCTTGATTTTCCTTCCTGATTCGATGGCCTGGCCACTAGCAGACACTAGCGGCTCCGCTAAGCGAGCATGAAAGTGGTCGCCCGCCTTCACCGTCTTCGTATCGAGACGATCGTTCAGTTGAATCAGAAATGTCGTGCCCAGTGGCACAGCATTCACGGGAGCAGGGGCGTCCTGGGCTGCCATTGAAATGCAGCAACAAAGGGTGGCAGCCAACATGGCAGCAAGGTTCATTCGGAAACGCGGCATAGGAACGGGCATAGGAATCTCCCTGAAGGAATTCTTCTGGATTGGATGGGAGAATGGAGGAAATTGCTGCCTGCGGTTGAGGAGATATTCTGACGATATTTCGTTTAATTATGTCCCAAAGGAGGACCAGCCACGGCCAGCAGATCAACCTGAAGGCCGCCGGAGTGCAGTCCTTCAATCGTCGTGGCAGGACGCTTCCCAGTTGCGGGCACAACACCCACCGCGCGGTTTTTGCCCAATTCCTTTGCCCGGTGCAGCCCGCGGTCGGCGAGGGTAAGAACCTCTTCATAACCAATCGCCTGCGGATTTTCGGAGGACCAGGGAAATGCAGCCCATCCCAGCGAACAGGTGCGATACATCATTTCTCCTGAATCGAGCCGAATTGGCTTATCCGCCACGGCTGAAAGAACACGCTGCGCCAACAATTCCGCTTCGCTGCGATCGGTGTAGCGCGACACAATCAAAAACTCTTCCCCTCCCCAGCGCATCAGTACATCGGAGTGCCGGATCGACGAACTGAGACGACGGGCCATCTCTACCAACACCTTATCGCCTACGTCGTGCCCGTGCTGGTCGTTCACTTCTTTGAAGTTGTCGGCATCGATCAGGTAGAAAACCAGATCCTGCGTGTGGGGATCGCGGTTATCCGCGTGTGACCGCAACGCCTGGCTTACGTCCGATTCGATCGAGGCTGAGAAATAACGCCGGTTTCGCAGTCCTGTCATTGGATCGGTGAGCGACGCTTCCTCCAATACGACGTTGGTGCGACGTAACTCCCGGTTCAGTCGACGGTGCTGAATGAACAACAAGAACGCCATCATGAAGATCGTCGCCAGCGTGACCAAGACTCTGAAATGTGAGGCTTGGTGCGGAAGAACTGGATCAAAAAGCGCGTACACGGCGATGAGCGGCAGGGAAAGTACAGCCAGCATCGCGAAGTTTCCCATCCACAGACCGTAGGATTCATCGGCTGCTGTCTCCGCGGTCGGTGACAAGCCCCGTCCTAGCAGAGCAACTGCGGCAAACAGACCAAACGAGCCGGAATACGGAATGTCGTACCAACTACCTGTGAAGTAAATATCCTTCTCCAGCGCGCGATTGAGAACGTAGAACCAGATTCCGTTGAACACAAACGCGACGCAGAGCCAGGAGTAGAACTTCTTCCATCGTCCCGAACTTTCACGCCAGAAAATCAGCAGGACGAACATAATAAGGACAGTTTCCGCCATGGACAGCAGATCAAAGTTGCGGTTGTATGCGCCTTCATTGGGTGAAATGTATTGCCAACAGACTACGAATGAGATGTAAAGATAGAACCACCAAAGCAACAGAAGAAAGAAGTCCAGCACCCCGAGGCGCACGCTCCGCTCCGAAGGTTGCCGGTGGGGCCGCAGTAGCAGGCCCGCCATCATCGGCGCTCCCGCCAGAAACAGTAGGGCATCCGCGGGAAACATGCCTGGAACTTTTTTTTGCAGGACCAGGTCAAAAATCACCCAGACCACTTGATCGCTAAACCATAGCGCCCAACCCGCGGCCTGCAACATCCAGAACCAACGCATGCGGCCTTTGCTGGCGGCACCATTCCAGGCAAATGCAAAGAAGGCGGTGAGCATCAACAGGGCGCTCACGATGTCACTCACTGCGGTCTGCGCGAAGCCCCGGGGAAGAAAGCCACATCCCGCGATCAACACCACCGTTAAGAGCACAGCCGTGGCAACAATGAATTTCGATGGATTACGGCCGTTCAAAGGTCCCCACCTTCGCGAACGGACTAGCCTCTGGCGCCCGCAGAATGCGCAATGTGGTAAATCTGATCCTGAATCTCGTTGCGCAGGTCATCCCAAATGTTGTCTGGCATCTCGAGAAACACCTTTACTACTTCGGGATCAAATTGGCGCCCAGCCCATTTCGAAATTTCCTCACGCGCAGCGCGCAGCGACTGCTTTGGTCGATAAATTCGATCGGTGGTGATGGCATCCAACGTATCGGCGACCGAGAAGATGCGAGCCCCAAGGGGAATTTCTTCACCTTTCAGACCTCGAGGATAGCCAGTACCGTTGAACCACTCTTGGTGCGAGTACACAATCTCGGCAGCCTCTGCCAAAAATGGGATCTTTTTCACAATCTGATAACCATGATAGGCGTGCTCCTTCATGATCATCATCTCCTCGGACTCGAGTTTGCCCGGTTTTTTCAAGATACTGTCCGGAATCGCTATCTTTCCGATGTCATGTAGAAACGCTCCACGGGCAATCGTGTTGATCTGTTCACGGGGCAGGCCCATCGCCCGAGCGATCGCGATCGTAAATGCCGTCACGCGTTTCGAGTGACCTTCCGTCTCTCGGTCTTTCAAATCCAGCGCGTCACCCAGAGTTTCCAGCGTGATGTCGTACGAGCGTTCCAGGTTCGCCATCGCCGTCTGCAGTTGATCGGTACGCGCCTTGACCAGCGATTCCAGGTTCGTCTGATAGGTTCGGTTCTCTACCTTGAGGCGGCGGTTCTCCAGAGCACGGCTGACGGTGTTCAGCAGTTGCTCCCGTTCGAACGGTTTTAGGAGATAGTCGTACGCACCGTTGCGAATGGCGGCCAGAGCAACCGATATGTCGTGTACGGCGGTAACCATCACCACCGGCATATCCGGATATTTTTCCTTGGTTCGCTCCAGCAGGCCAATCCCATCCAGGTCGGCCATCATCAGGTCTGAGAGCATCAACTCAAACTCTTCCCCTGAAGTCAGGACCGCCAGAGCTTCCATTCCGGAGGCCGCTTGTTTGCAGGCGTATCCCGCGGTCCCCAGCATGGACGCGACGATTTCCCGAATCGGCTCTTCGTCATCAACAACAAGAATGCGATCTGGCATGCGAATACACGAAAGTCTATCGGCGATTGTAACTCACGCACGAGATGCCGAAAGTAATCAGTCAGGTCCGGATTCTCCATCGAGAAATTGCCGGGCCATGGTATTCAAAAGCTAGGAAGAAGTACGTCCGCATGCGATGAGCGCATCCCTCTGGTCGATTTGGAATACGATTGCTCGATTGGGCCTGGCAAGGCCTACGACGGCAGAACTCGCCCTCGTGATCCTGCTCGCCAGCTTTGTCCTCGGTTTGCGCGCCTTCCGCGAGAACTATTTCAAAGTTTGGGTCTTGGGTTGGACGGCATTCGTCCTGGCACGCTTGGCCGAGCACTGCTTTGCCGCGAAGATACCCTCGCCTTTCGATGTGGTCGCCGTACAAGCAACTTTCGTTCTCTCTGTCGGGTTGCTGGCAGGTGCGGTTCTGCTCTACACCCGCGGACGTGACCTCGTTCTGCCGTTGATGGTGATCACCCCGGTACTGGTCGGTTTCGCCGGGGCCCGAATCCTGCTATGGCCTGATTCGTTGCCTTTACGAGTGGCCGTGGAAGTCGGTTATCGGATCATCCTGCTCACGGCATCGATTGCCCTCGTGCGCGCACGCCGCGGCCGGTGGGAGCCTTCGGCATGGTTGCTGGCATTGTCCTTGCCTTTGCTTCATCTTTCCTGGTCGCCCTTTACCGATCGCATTCCAGCAGCTGCCAATCTTGCCGCCGAGATCACGCTCGGGGTCAGTATTTTGCTTGTGGCGCTGGACGAAGCGAGGATGCGCACGCGCAGGCTACGCGCCGTGCAGGCCATTGCCGCGAGCATGGCCAGCGCCCAGCAATATGGGAATGTGGTTCAGTCGGCCGTGGAAGAACTACATCGCTTGACTGGTGTACGAGCCGCCTGGTTCCGACTGCTCGAAGGCGGGCACCTGGTAGCGACGCATGCAGTGGGTCTTTCCGCCGATTTTCTGCGCGATGCCGGGTTCGCCGCCATCAACGATGACATTACGAAACTGTTGCAGCAACCCGCCCCACAGGTCACCACGAAAAGCGCCGATAGTCCCGAGCCCCAGGAATCCCTGCAGGCCGAAAAAGTTCGGCAGTTGGTAATGATCCCGGTCACGGGCAACAAATCGCCCATTGGATTGCTCCTGCTCGGCAGTTCCAGCAACCGGCTTTGGACTCCCGACGAATTGGAGTTTCTCCAAGGCTGCGGGAAACAGCTGGGAGTCGCGGTCGAGAATTTCCGCCTGCTCGAACAGGTGCTGCGTTCGCAACGGCAGTGGATCAATACCTTCGATTCCATTCACGACATCATCCTGGCGCATGACGCCGACTTCCGCATCATCAAAGCCAATCAAGTTCTGCTCGAGCAACTGGGGCAAGCCGCCGCGGACGTCGTCGGCAGCTCCTGCGATGCGGCTCTCCCTCATACGTATGGCGAGTGGACCGGTTGCCCCTACTGCGCCATGGGTGGAGATGAAGAATTCACCGAAGGCGCAGATCCTTGCTTCGGCGGCTACTCCGTGGTTTCCACCTCGTCCTACACCGAACAAGGCAGCCCGCAAAAGGGCACCATCCACGTTGTCCGGGACATTACCGATCGGCGCTCCGCGGAAGAAAAGTATCGATTGCTCTTCGAGCAGGTCCAGGAAGGCGTTTACGTTGCTAACCCGTCGGGCAAGCTTATCGACTGTAACGATGCCTTAGTGCACATGCTGGGCTACAGCAACCGGGAAGAGTTGCTGGTCCTGAATCTCGACTCGGAAATCTGTGTCGATCCCAAGCAGCGAGAGGCTTTCCGCCGCGAGATAGAGGGCCAGAATTACGTACGCAATTTCGATGTCACCCTGCGTCGCAAGGACGGCACACTGCTTTTGGCGGTCGAGAGCAGCTTTGCCACGCGCGACGCCAGCGGCAAGGTCGAACGTTACCAAGGCTTCGTTCTGGACATGACCGAGAAGCGGCGAGCCGAAGATGAGATGCGCAGGCGTAACCGCGAATTAAACGCCTTGAATGCTATGGCCGTGGTGGCTGCGCAATCTTTCGATCTCGACGAGATTCTGAACTTGACTCTGCGCCAAGTCGTCACTCTCTTCGGCGCCGAGAGCGGAACGGTCTACCTCTCCGACAGCGACACTACGACGTATCGCCGGCGCGCTGCCTGGGGACCGCGCAGCCGCGACAAGATGCGCACGGCCGAGGTTTGTTTCACAGAAGGCTTTGGGGATCTGGTCATGCGCTCGCGCACCGAAGTGGTCACGGCAGAATACCTTCCGCACTTGCCGCCTATGGTTGCCGAGTTCGTTCGCTCGGAAGCAGACCGGTCCTGGATTTGGGTTCTTTTCTGGGGCAAAGACAGCCCGGTCGGCATCATGGGCCTGTGCAGCAACCTGGGCTACGAATACTCCAGCAACGACGAGAATTTGCTGGTAGCCATCAGCCGCCAACTGGCCACAACCATCGAAAAAGTGCGCCTTTACGAAGAGACGTGCCGAGCCTACGAGGATCTGCGCAAAACCCAGGAACAACTACTGCAGAGTGAAAAAATGTCGGCCGTTGGACAGTTAATTGCCGGCGTCGCTCATGAACTCAATAATCCACTGACCGCCATCCTTGGTTACGCGCAGCTTCTCGAAACCGAAGGCTTGAATTCTCGCGCCCAGGACTACGTCAGCAAACTCTTTAAGCAGGCACAGCGGACTCACCGAGTAGTCCAGAACCTCTTGTCATTCGCCCGCCAGCGCAAGCCGGAACGGGATGAAGTTGATCTTCGCAAGGTCCTTGACGAAACGCTCGCACTGCGGGACTACGATCTCAAGATCAACAACATTCGTGTGGAACGCGATCTTCCATCGGAAAAGGCATTGGTTGTCGCCGACCCGCATCAGATCGAACAGGTTTTTCTGAACATCATCAACAACGCCGTCGACGCGATCCTTGAAACCGGTCGGCCCGGCAAACTCAAGATTCGTATCTCCTGCGTCGGAAGCCACGTTTGTACGCAGTTCACCGACGACGGGGCAGGCATCAAAGACGCCAAGCGCATCTTCGATCCGTTCTATACCACCAAGAGCGTAGGCAAGGGCACCGGACTCGGACTCAGCATTTGCTATGGCATCGTGAAAGAGCATGGGGGCGACATTACCGCCAACAACGCCCCCGAGGGTGGAGCCGTCATCGAAGTGCGATTGCCCGCCGCCGTTTCAGCCCACGTGGAATCCGAAGCCCCGAAGCCCGCTACCCGCCAGCACGAGGGCGCTATTCACGGCTGCGTCTTGCTGGTGGAAGAGGAAGAGGCTGTTCTCGAGTTTGAACGCGACGTCCTCGCGGGCGCGGGCGCTACGGTTGTCACCGCAAGATCCAGCCAGGACGTGAAGACTCGCCTGCTCTCGGAGCATTTTGACGCCGTCATCATGAACGGCAAAATGCCCGGCCAGTGGAACGCTAAAGAGTCCTACCAATGGATTAAAGAAAACTGTCCGGCCATGGAAGGCCACGTCCTGTTCACATTTTCCAGCAGTCCTAGTGACGAGCGCCCATGCTTGCAAGAGAACAACGTAGCCTTCCTGGTAAAACCCTTCGAAGTCGCAGAGTTGATCTCCCAAGCCCGCCGGCTGCTGCCAAAGGCTCAGGCTGCCGGGGCCGGCTCTGACTAGACGGTCTCGCCAGCTCTGCTCTGACATTTGCCCGGTTTTCCTCTGACCCTATTGCGGTAGACTAGCTGTACCGCACATGTCCCAATTCGTCCACCTGCACCTACATACGGACTACTCCATGCTCGACGGCGCCTGTGACGTCGAGAAACTTTGCCAACGCGTAAAAGAGATGGGCATGCCCGCCGTGGCCATGACCGACCATGGCAACATTTTTGGCGCAGTCCATTTCGTCAACGCGGCCAAACATGCCGGCGTGAAGCCCATCATCGGTTGCGAGCTCTACGTCTGCAAGAAGGACGACCATCGCGCCGCGCCTGAGGGCGATACCTACAATCACCTGCTGGTACTTGCTGAGAACGAAGAAGGCTACCGCAACCTGGTGAAGATCACTTCGGAAGCCTCGCTGCACGGCTTTTACTACAAGCCCCGCGTCAGCAAGAAATTTCTCGCCGAACACTCCCGCGGACTGATCGGCCTCTCCGGGTGCCTCAAAGGCGAGGTCGCCGAACGTCTGACAGAGGGCAACTACGACGCGGCCCGCGCCGCTGCCGGCACTTTCGCCGACATCTTCGGTAAACAGAATTTCTACCTCGAAATTCAGGATCAGGGCCTGGCGATGGAACACCGCATTCATCCTGGCCTCTTCCAACTGGAAAAAGATCTAGGCCTGCCGCTTGTTGCCACTAACGATAGCCACTACCTTTGCGAAGACGACGCCCACGCCCAGGACGTGATGCTGTGCATTCAAATGGGCAAGTCCATCCACGATACGGCGCGGATGAAGTTTGAAGGCAACCAGTTTTTTGTCAAGACTCACGACGAGATGGCGCGTGTTTTCAAGGATTCTCCTGATGTGCTCACTCGCACCCTCAACATCGCCGATCGCTGCAGCCTCCGTCTGGAGAAAGTTGCGAATCCGTTTCCCCAGTTCGAAGTTCCGGCGGGCTACTCCATCGACAGCTACTTCGTTCATGTCACCCGCGAAGGCTTTGCCCGCCGCCTTGACACTCTTCGTCCCCTGCACGAGCAAGGCAAGCTGAAGCATTCGCTCACTGACTACGAGCAGCGGCTCGAACGCGAACTCGCCATTATTCAGCAGATGCAGTTCCCCGGCTATTTCCTGATCGTCTGGGACTTCATCCGCTACGCTAAGGAACACGGGATTCCCGTGGGACCGGGCCGTGGGTCGGCCGCAGGCTCGCTGGTCTCGTACGCGCTCGGCATCACCGATATCGACCCGCTGCAGCACGAACTGCTCTTTGAGCGCTTCCTGAACCCCGAGCGCGTGTCCATGCCCGACATCGACATCGATTTCTGCATGAACCGTCGCGGCGAAGTCATTAACTACGTTACGCAAAAATACGGCCGCGACAACGTTGCGCAGATCATCACCTTCGGAACCATGGCCGCCAAGGCCGCCATTAAAGACGTAGGTCGCGCTATGGACATTCCCTACGCCGACGTTGATCGCATCGCGAAAATGGTCCCCACGCAGCTCAATATCACCCTGGAGCAGGCTATCGAAGATTCCCCGCAACTGCGCGAGGCCATCGAAAAGGACGGCCAGATCCGCGAACTCTTCGAGACCGCCAAAAAGCTGGAAGGCATGGTTCGCAACTCCGGCGTTCATGCTGCCGGGGTCGTAATCTCACCTCGCCCGCTCACTGACCTCGTTCCCTTGCACCGTACCAAGAACGATGAAATCGTGACCGCCTTCGATATGGTCGCCATCGAAAAGATGGGCCTGTTGAAGATGGACTTCCTCGGCCTGACCACTCTCACGATTCTGACCGACGCCCTTAAGCTGATCGAGCAAACCTGCGAGACCGCGATCACTCTTGAACAAATTCCTCTCGAAGACAACGAGACCTACGAAAAGGTCTTTCACAAGGGACTCACCTCCGGCGTCTTTCAGTTTGAATCGAATGGCATGCGCGACGTGCTGCGCAAGTATCAACCAAATTCGATCGAAGATCTCACTGCTCTGAACGCGCTCTACCGGCCGGGCCCGATCCAGGGCGGTATGATCGACGACTTCGTCGACCGTAAACATGGCCGCAAGAAGGTCGAATACGAGCTTCCCGAATTGAAGGAGATCCTTCAGGAAACGCTGGGCGTGATCGTGTATCAGGAACAGGTGATGCAGATTGCCAATCGCCTGGCAGGATACTCCTTAGGTGAAGCTGACCTGCTGCGCCGCGCCATGGGCAAGAAAAAAGCCGAGGAAATGGCGCAGCAGCGCGAACGCTTCGTCGAGGGCGCCGCGCGTCAAAAATATCCGCCAAAGAAAATCGAAAAGATTTTCGATCTCATGGCGCAGTTCGCCGGATACGGCTTCAACAAGTCTCATTCGGCAGCTTATGCCCTGCTCGCCTATCACACGGCCTATTTGAAGACGCATTATCCCGTCGAGTTCATGGCGGCCTTGCTGACCTCCGTCACCGGTTCCACCGACGACGTCGTGAAGTACATCAATGAGTGTCGCGAAATGGGCATCGCCGTCGAGGCTCCCGATCTGAACGTTTCCGACGCCAACTTCACGCCGCACGGCGAATCGATTCGCTTCGGCCTCGCTGCCGTCAAGAATGTTGGAGGCAATGCGATCGAATCGATCGTTGCCGCTCGCAAAAAACTTGGTCGCTTCAAGTCGATCTTTGAATTCTGCGAAAACATTGACCTCCGGCTGCTGAACAAGCGCGTTCTAGAATCACTCATCAAGAGTGGCGCCATGGATTCCATGGGACGTCGCGCGCAACTCACGGCCGTACTCGACAAGGCGATGGAACAAGCGCAAAAGGCCCAGCGCGACGCTGAATCTGGCCAGCATGGACTGTTTGGCGTCTTCCAGCAGGAAGATGGCGAATCGCGAAATGATAAATTGCCAGACATCCCCGATTGGGACGAGCACACTCGTCTCACCGCCGAAAAGGAAATCCTCGGATTCTTCATCAGCGGCCATCCCCTGCAAAAGTACGCAGACAAGCTGGGAGACCTGCAGGCCCTCAGCGTCGAAGAAATTGCGGCCATGACAAAATCAACTGGCAAAGACGAGACCATCGTCACCGCCGGAATCATCGGGAACGTGCGCGTCCTCAAATCGAAGCGAGGAGACTTCTATGCCCAGGCCACGCTCGAAGACATGTCCGGCTCGATCGACATGATCGTCTTTCCCGAGGCCTACAAGCGCATTGGAGAAAAAGTCAAACTCGAAGTTCCGGTGCTCGTGAAAGCCGGTGTACGGATCGAAGAAGGCGCCAATCCCAAGATCACGGCGGCTGAAATCCAGCCGCTTGAAGAGGCCAAGGTCCCGCTTCCGAAAGCAATCCGTATCCGCGTTCCGCTCGAGAGCGCGGGAGAAACCACGGTCGACAACCTGCATGCGATCTTCCTCGAGCGTAAAGGGGAGGCCAAAGTATTGTTCGACGTGGAACGCCAGGGTGATTTCATGGTCGTCATGGAGGCGGAAGGCTATAATGTCATCCCGGATCGAAATTTTATCGCCCGCGTAGAACAGTTATGCGGGCGGGGCAGCGTCCGCATCATCGCCTAACGCATGACTTCCACAGAAAAAGCGCAGCAGGAATTGGAGCAGATCGAACGCCAGGTCGCCGAACTGGAGTCCCCGGGCGCCGATGATGCAACCCGCCGCCAGATCGCAACATTGCAGGATCGTATCGACACGCTCCGCCGCGAGATGAATGCACCGCCTACCGCCTGGCAGAAGACCGAGTTGGCTCGCCATCCGCAGCGTCCGCAGTCCCTCGACTACATCGAACGTATCTTCACCGACTTTAGCGAAATCCACGGCGATCGCGGCTTTGGCGACGATGCCGCCATCATCTGCGGCATGGCCCGCTTCCACGGCGAAGAAGTGCTGATCGTTGCCACCCAGAAGGGCCGCGATATGAAGCAACGTGTTCACCGGAACTTCGGCACGCCGCATCCTGAGGGATATCGCAAGGCCATTCGAGTAATGCAACTGGCAGAAAAATTCCGGAGACCAATTTTCACCTTGGTTGACACCGATGGCGCCTACCCCGGCATTCACGCGGAAGAGCGCGGACAGGCCGAGGCGATTGCCTACAACCTTCGTGAAATGGCACGTCTCGAAGTGCCGATCATTGCAACCGTCATTGGCGTCGGCGGCAGTGGTGGTGCTTTGGCCATCGCCGTTGCCGACCGCGTCCTGATGATGGAGAACTCGATCTATTCCGTCATCTCGCCCGAAGGTTGCGCAGCCATCATGTGGCGCGACGCCACCAAGAAGGAACTTGCGGCCGAAGCCATGCGCATCACTGCCACCGACCTTAGTCAGTTGGGATGCATCGATGGCATTGTCCCCGAACCGGAGGGCGGAGCCCACCGGGACCACGAAGCCGCTGCCAACCTGCTCGATGCCAGCTTGCAAAAGTATTACGGAGAACTCAAGAAGATCGCCCCTGCCGAATTGCTCGTGTCACGATATAATAAATTCCGGAACATCGCCCAGTTCTACAAGACCGGAGCCTGAGGCCGCGAACTTCTTCCCCATTTCCAATGCAGGTTCCTCCGGCCACAGGCGGGCGATTGGACGCGACGCGGCGTTGCCGCCGCCCTTATAATGATATGTTTCCTCCGTTGCAATCCACTAATCACGGGCAATTGGGTTCAGCCCGCTAATTGAAGGAAGGTGTTGGGATGGCTACTACGGATGTCGTGCCCCGGGAATCCTCCGGAGGCGTGGGGCACAAGCGGATCGTCAACGACATGAGCATTCAGGTCGCGACGGTCAATGGTTCCGGCTCGCAAAGTTCAAACACGGTGCTCTTGCGCAGCATTTTCCAGATGGGCGTACCCGTTTCCGGCAAAAACATGTTCCCGTCGAACATCGCGGGGCTTCCAACCTGGTACACGATTCGCGCTAACAAGCATGGCTACATCGGACGCAAAAAAGAAATTGATTTCCTCGTGGCCATGAATCCCGAGACCGCCCAGGAAGACACAATGTCGTTGGCGCCGGGCGCCTCTGTGCTGTACGACGAACCTCTCGCACTCCACAAATTGCGCAACGATTTAGTCTTCTACGCCGTTCCTTACGACAAGATTGTCGCCGCTGTATGTCCCGAGGCCAAGCTGCGCAAACTGGTCAAGAACATGGTATATGTCGGAGTCGTCGCCCAACTGCTCGAGATTGATATGGGCGAAGTTGAGAAGGCGATCCGCAAGCAGTTCGCCAAAAAGGTAAAAGCCGCGAATTTGAATCTGGCGGCGGCTCAGGCGGGATTCGATCACGCGAAAGCCAACCTCAAGAAGCTAGGCGCTTTCTACATCGAGCGCATGAACGCCACGGCGGGCAAGATCATTATCGACGGCAACTCCGCCGCCGCTCTCGGCTGCATGTTCGCTGGATGCACTGTAGTTACCTGGTATCCGATCACGCCCTCGTCGTCGCTGGTCGAGACGATGATCGACTACATGAAGGAATACCGCATCGGTCCCGACGGCAAGGCCACCTTCGCCATCGTCCAGGCGGAAGATGAACTCGCTGCAATCGGCATGGTCATTGGCGCAGGCTGGGCCGGCGCCCGCGGCATGACTGCAACCGCCGGTCCCGGTATCTCGTTGATGTCGGAATTCGCCGGACTCGCTTACTACGTCGAAGTTCCTGGCGTCATCTGGGATATTCAGCGCGTAGGCCCGTCTACCGGCTTGCCTACGCGCACATCTCAGGGCGACATTCTGTCCACGGCCTTCCTCTCGCACGGCGATACCAAGAACATCATGCTGTTCCCCTGCTCCGTAGCCGAGTGCTTCAGCATGGCGCCCGAAGCCTTCAACCTCGCCGAGCAATTCCAGACCCTGGTCTTCGTCATGTCCGATCTCGATCTCGGCATGAACAACTGGATGTCGGACCCATTCGAATACCCGACTACGCCGATCAATCGCGGTAAGGTGCTGAGCAAGGAAGATCTCGACCGCCTGGGTGGATTCGCGCGCTACAAAGACGTTGACGGAGACGGCATCGGCTATCGCACGCTGCCCGGAACCATGCACCCCGCATCCGCCTACTTCGCCCGTGGCAGCGGCCACAACGAGAAGGCTCAATACAGCGAGCGTGCCGATGACTTCGAAAACAACATGGAGCGCCTGAATCGCAAATTCGAAACCGCGCGTTCCTTCGTGCCTCGCCCCGAACTTACGAAAGGCAAAGAGGCGAAGATCGGAATCATCGGCTACGGCACATCCCATTGGGGCATCACCGAAAGCCGCGACCAACTTCGCGAAGAGTACTCGATCGAAACCGATTACCTGCGTCTCCGAGCCTATCCCTTCACGCGAGAGGTGCATGAGTTCATCGAACAGCATGACCGCATCTACGTCGTCGAGCAGAATCGCGACGCGCAAATGCTCACACTGCTGAAACTCGACCTCAAGCCCGAGTTGATGACAAAGCTCCGCAGCATCGCCCATATCACGGGACTGCCGCTCGATGCGCGGTCCATTACCGACGAACTGACTAGCATGGAGGGCAAGTAGATGGTTACGACTCCCGTAGAGCCCGGTACAACCGCACCCGGACCAAAGACCAACCGCATCGGCCTCACCGTCATGGACTACAAGGGCGGCAAGACCACGCTCTGCGCGGGTTGCGGCCATAACGCTATCTCCGAGCGCATCATCGAATCCATGTACGAGATGGGTGTGCAACCCGAATTGCTCATCAAGCCGAGCGGAATTGGATGCTCCTCGAAGACTCCCGCGTACTTCATGAGTCGGTCGCACAGCTTCAACGCCGTGCACGGCCGCATGCCCTCGGTTGCCACCGGGGCCATCCTCGCGAATCGCAGGCTGGTTTGCATTGGCGTAAGCGGCGATGGCGACACTGCTTCTATCGGAATCGGGCAGTTCGTCCACCTGATGCGCCGCAATCTTCCGATCATTTACATCATCGAAGACAATGGCGTTTATGGCCTCACTAAGGGCCAGTTTTCAGCAACCGCGGACCTCGGCTCGAAGCTGAAGACCGGAGTGGTCAACGATCTTCCGCCCATCGATACCTGCGCTCTCGCGATTCAACTTGGTGCAACTCTCGTAGGCCGCTCCTTCTCCGGAGACAAACGCCAGCTAAGCGCCATGCTGAAAGCCGCGATTGCACACAAAGGCACGGTGATGCTCGACGTCGTCTCGCCCTGTGTGACCTTCAACGATCACGAGGGCTCGACCAAGTCTTACAAATACGTAAAAGAGCACGAAGAGACTCTGCAGGACGTCAGCTTCGTTCCCCACTTCGAAGACATTGCGGTGGAATACGATCCCGGTACAACCGTCGAGGTCACCATGCACGACGGTTCCCGATTGCATTTGCGCAAACTGGAAGAGGACTTCGATCCCACAGACAAGATTCGCGCCATTACACGACTCACCGAAGCTCATGACAAAGGCGAAGTGCTGACAGGAATTTTCTACGTCAACCCGCAAGCTCCTAACTTCATCGACATGCTGAACGTCGTGGACCAACCTCTGGCGACACTGCCCGATTCTATGACGCGTCCCGGTAAAGAAGTGCTTGACGCTTGCATGGAAGAGCTTCGTTAGAAATAATCAAAGACAGAAAAGAAAAGGCCCTCTCGGAAAAAGAGGGCTTTTCGTTTTGACTCCTCGGCTGGCTGTTTACGCGGTTTTTCGTTCCGGCTCGCCGCTGTGTTCAGGATTTTGCCCAGGTTCGGGAAAATCGGAGTCCGCATCTTTCAACATCGGGTCCTGATCGCGATGCCCCAACTGTTCTTGCAGTCCAACATTACCAGGGACATTGTGGTCCTCGGTTTCGCTGGCACCCTTCGTCGTATCCTGATCTCGCGTGCTATGTGGCATGATTCCACCTCTTGCAATAAGTCTTACGGAGCAAGTTTAGCCCTGCCGACTGCCAAATCATATAGTGATAAAGTGGGAGAGCCCCAGAGGAAAACTGGGTAGATGAAGAAGCTTTGTCCGGTAGTAATCCTTGCCGCGTGTTCAGTGCTGCACTCTTGGCATCCACTCATTACGCCAAAGTAAGGCGCGTAAAAGCCATCGCCCTCGTGTGCAGCAAGCCATCGACACCACAAACACCAATAAAACTCAGCCTAGTATCCCCGCGCCACTGACAAGTGTGGCTTACGAAGGCTTAGCTGTCGTCGTAACGCCGAGCTTGCGCAGTCGATCTCGTGCCTGCAAGGCCTCCGGAGAATGTGGATAGCGCTGGATTAACTTTCGCAGTTCGGTCACTCCCTCGTCTTTCTTCCCCAACTCGACCAAGGCAAATCCCTTCTTCAGCTGTGCGGACGCAGCCTTGTTCCCGCTGGGAAAGTTCTGCAGCACTTGATCGTAGCTCTGCGCCGCCTGCTCATAATTTCCTTGCTTGAACTGAATTTCGCCTAGATAAAAGTAGCAGTTCCCCGCCAAGTCCGTATTGGGATAGAACTTGATGTATTCCGAGCATTCCTGCAACGCCAAGTCATTCTTCCCGCCGTTGTAGTCGCGCAATGCGTTGTTATAGAGCACGTCTGGAGGTGGCGCATCCTTCAGCGCCTGGGCCTGCGCCTGCTGCTGAGCCTGCTGCGCTCCCAGGCTCTGTTGTGCCGCCTGCATATCTTCCAACTGTTTGCTAACCTTGCCGAGTCTTACTTTCAACTCATCCAACGTGTCATTCAGCGACTGGATCTGGCCCGAGAGCTGCTCACTCTTGGACCCGCCTTCGCTCTGTTGCTTCTGGAGTGCGGCCTGCAGCCCGTTGAGAGCGTTGGCCACCTTGTTGACGGCATCGGTGTCCTGTTCGACCAGGTTCTTCATTACGCCCATGCGCTCGTCAAAGCTACGCTGCATCGCCGTCATCTGCTCTTGCAGTTGCTGTACCTGGGTCTGCAACTGGACCATCTCTTTGCTGACGCCCCAAGCCGGAGCGACTGCCAACCAGAGCACGGAAAGCAACGCTAAAACGCGATGTAGTTTCATAGAGATTCCCTAAATATCAAAATAGTCTAGATGCCCGATTGTCCCACATGCCGGGTCGATTCCATAGCGAAAGGCGCGTTCGGGAGCAGCCGCAAGGGCCGTCCCGTGTCGTGCAGCCGGTGCTTTACGGAAAAATAGGGAGAGACGCCGAAGGGCGTCTCTCCGAGCCTTTTACTTCTGATAAACCAAATGGCCACGGCGATTCTGCTGCCAGCACGCTTCGTTGCTTTCGGTGCAGAACGGTTTTTCCTTGCCGTAGCTGATGGTTTTAATGCGGTTTGCGCTGATGCCAGCCGACGTCAGTGCGCTCTTCACCGCACTGGCGCGTTGATCGCCCAGGGCCAGGTTATATTCCGTCGACCCGCGCTCATCGCAATGCCCTTCGATTGTGAAATTGACGCCAGCATGCTGGTTCAGGAACTGCGCGTCTGCCTGCACGGAACTCTGCTGATCGCCGCGCACATCGGCCTTGTCGTAGTCGAAGTAGACATCTTTGATGCTTTGATTGAATAAGTCCTGCTCTGATAGCGATCCGGTGGGCTGAGTCGGGGGCGGCGGCGCCTGGGTCACGGTAAGCCGCGCGGTTGCTTCCTGCGTTCCACCCGCACCTTTCGCGATCAAGTGGTAGGTCATCGAGTCCGATGGGGACACGCTTTGCGATCCGTTCGGCTGGACTGCGCCAATGCCATCAATCGACACGTCCGTCGCATTCCCAGTTTGCCAAGTCAAAGAAGCAGATTGCCCTGCCTGAATTGAGTTCGGATTCACGGAAATGGACGCGGTCGGCGCCGGGGGCGGCGGTGGAGGCGGTGGGGGCGGTGGAACCGCCTTCTTGCCGCATGCGCCTAGGGTCAGTAAAGCGCCGAGGGCAAGTATAAGAAAAAGCCATTTGAAATTCTGTTTCTTCACTGTTGTTCCTCCTACGACCCTAAAGGCTCGCCTCCAAGGTCCGACGAAGTGTATTTACTATTTCCAACTCCAATTGGGCTGCGTATTGCGTCCCGTAAAGGTCAATTGCTGAACTTTCGTGCCGTCGGCAAGCATGGTCCAGATTTCTTCCTTGCCCGACCGGCTAGATTGAAACACGATGTGACGCCCATCTGGCGACCACGAAGGAAAGTCATTGCGCCCGCCATCATGTGTAAGCTGCACCCACTGCTTGCTGGCAATATCCATCAGGTAGAGGTCTGAGGAACCGGGCTCACCCGGCCCGTATTTGCGCACCCAGGAAAACGACAGGAACTGCCCATTCGGCGCCCAGTTGGGCGACACAGCGTACCCTTGATCGGTCATGCGCTGCTGGTTGGTGCCATCGGCTTCCATCGTATAAATCTGCGGCAGGCCCGTACGCCCGCTGACAAAGGAGATTTGAGCATTCGTCTTGCGATTCCATACCGGCGATACATCCGGCCCCTTTGACGTGGTCAGTCGATGGAAATTCCCGCCCGACGCATCTGAGACATAAATCTCCGGCTCGCCTCCGCGCGATGACGAAAAGGCCAGCTTTGTGCCGTCTCCCGACCACGCCGGGGAGAGATTCGTCCCGCCCATGTGCGGAAAACTAACCGACCGGTTCAACTCGAGCGAGTACATCATGATTTCCCAACCGCTCTTGGTCAGACTGCTGAAGGCAAGTCGCGAACCATCGGGAGAAACGCGTGGCGACAACGAGATCGAGCCCAGGTGCGTAATCTGGTGCTGATTCGAGCCGTCGTAATCCATGGCCCAAATTTCCTTGTGCCCTGTCCGGTCGCTGACAAAGTAAATCTGCGTCTCCGCGATGCCCTGCAGACCACCGCCCAGCCGGAAAATAATTTCGTCAGCGAACTTGTGGGCCATCATGCGTGACGCCGCGTCGCTGGCGGTGTCGGAGTATTGCTTGCCCAAGACCTGGGGCGACTGCGTGTTCTTCACGTCATACAGCCAGCCTTGGACCGTCAGCTTGTCTCCCGCAACGCCCAAGGTCCCGAAAGCCAGCATGGCAGCATTGGGGGGAGGTGCGTTCCATGCCAGGAAATTCACCTCCGGCGGTTGGCCCGGAATCTGCAATGGGTAAAAGCTCTTTGAGACCAGCTCAACGACGCCGGAAACGTCCAGGTCATTCCACAATGTGTCGTTGAAAGTCTTGAGCAGCGCGGCACTCTGCGCGTCCGCGCTCGCAGGCTTAAAGTCCGGAACTGCCAGACGTACCTTCTCGACGCCGAGGCTCGTGCCCGTCTTAACCCAGTCTTGCGCCAGGAGTGCAGCCGCTTGGAACCAACATAGAAAGAAGAGAACGAAAGCGGGCATCAGACGGCAAGGCCTGCTACGACGCCGGAATTTCTCTTTAGAGCCTTCGTCCATCCGCGTGGGGGCGAAACGTACTTCGTACGACACTATCGTATTACGATATTTATTCCTTTGCAAGGCTTGTTCCCTCTTGCAGTGCATCACTGCCTCAAGTCTTTCCCGTTTTGATATTGTGCCCTCTTTGTGAGGCACATAGTACTCAGAAGTGCTCGGCGTTTACTTCAGTGGTTCACTTCTTGTAGTCAAACCAGTACTCCACTGAGATCTTGCCACCAGAGTAATCGGGGGGCAACGGACCGAAGGTATCAATTCGCTGCAGTGCACGCACCGCCGAAATGTCCAGCGAAGGTACGCCGCTGGATTGCTCCACCTGCACGTTCATCGGGTGTCCGTCGCGCGCAACGTCAAACACGATATATACCCGTTGCGCCGAAGTGATTCGCGGATCGACCTCGTATTTCATCCAGTTCTCTGAAACCTTCTGCTGGATGACGTGCACGTACCACGAATACTTCGTGCCGAAATCTCCGCCGCCTCCGGTGATACCAAATCCCCCTTTGGCGCCCGCCGCACTAAACGTGCCGTAAGGACCGCTGACCGGCCCGCCCTCCCCAAAGGCAACCTGGTTGCTTTCCTCTTCAGGTGGGGCTTGCGCCTTCTCTTTCGACACCGTTTCCTGTTTCTTCTTCGGCTTTATCTTCGCGTTTTTGCCTTGAATTTCAATTGCGTCGGGCACTTTCTCTTCAATCTTGGGTTGCGACTGCGTAATGCCCTTGGATTCGTTAGCTAGAACGTTCTGCGTTTGAGCGGCATTCGCGGGCAGTGGAACAGTCGACACCAATGTGGCGCCAATGGCTTCCCCGCCTCCGCCCGCGCCCCACGTATCGCCGCTCGTGCGCGAGACAAACATGGCATAGATCAGGACGGCCGCCGTGATTCCGACGTGCAGACCCGCCGACCATGCCAGGGCTCGACCCCAGCGATCGTGCTCGAAATAAATCTCAGCGTTTGCTGCCATTTTGCTCGAGAGGTTGCGTCACAATGCTGACGTTCGTAATGCCTGATTGCTTTACCGCGTCCATTACGGTCGCAAAGGCTCCGAACGGGACATTTTCGTCAGCGCGCACGAAGATAGATTGGTTGCGCGGATCCCGAATTTTCTGACGCAGTTTGCTGCCAATCTCATTGATGTTGATAGCGTCGTTCCCCAAGAACACGCGCTGGTCTTTGTTGATAGTGATGACCATCTTCTCTTCGGTGATCTGCTTGACCGTCCGCGTCTTGGGCACACTGACGTCGATGCCCGATTGCAACACCGGCGCCGTCACCATGAAAATAATGAGCAACACCAGCACCACGTCAACCAACGGGGTGATGTTGATATCCGCAAGAGCGGTCTGCGTGCGTCCGTTGGAGGTAGTGAACGCCATTAGCGCCTCATCTCCGCCGGAGCCTGTGCCTGTGCCTGACTGTGCTCCACGGCATTGAGCACTTCGAGCGCAAAATCATCGCTGCGCGCGGCGAATTCGCGGATCGACGAACCAATCAGGTTGTAGGCAATCACTGCGGGGATCGCAGCAGCCAACCCGGCGGCTGTAGTGATGAGAGCTTCGGAGATTCCGGGCGCCACGGCGCGCAATGTGGCGGCGCCGGCAGTACCCAGCCCGTGAAACGCATCGATGATGCCCCACACCGTTCCGAACAGCCCGATAAATGGCGACACGGCAGCGGTGATCGCGAGCCAGGGTACGTTGCGCTCCAGTCGCGTAATCTCTTCCGATGCCCCAATCTGCATCCCACGCTGAATCGACAGTAAATTCCGAATCGTGCCCGAGGTTTGCGCCTGCCGCTTGTACTCTTCGTACGCACCTTCGAATACTCCGACCAGGGGGCTCGGCTTAAACTGATCCGCCACGGCTGCGATATCCTGCAGTCGTTGCGCCTTTCGAAACGCCCGTACGAAGCGCCCACTTTGCGCCTTCGCGCGCCGCAACAGACTCCACTTTGTAAGGATGATCGACCAGGAAATCAGGCTGAAGGCCAACAGCGTAAGGAGTACCAGCTTGGCAACCGCTCCACTGTTGGAAATCATGTCGACGATTTCGCCGCCGACGAACACTGCTAGCAAGGGAAAAAAATGCATCGTGTTTTAGGAGAACGCCTCTTTGATTATAGATGAACGAACTCCCGTATTTTCTTGCATGTACCCCATCTGCCAATGAAATGTTTGCAACTTCCCGCGGCCTCTTCCTATCCTTTCACCACATCAACGCTAAAGCAGGAGCTGATTTCATCGGCGGTTGACCTCTTCCGTCGCACGGACCTTCGAAACGATTGCATCCGACTCCGGTTTGAGTGCTCGTAACCATTTACACAACGCCACCGAAGCCCGTCTGCTGTTCCGCGCCAGCCGCACAACCTGAAACCACAACCATGGACGCGCCGCAACGAACACCGCAAATCGCAACTCCAAAAACTGTCCGCTGGAATCCACGAACCGTTCCATCGAGGGAAAGCGGAAATCGCATTCGTCAGAAATCGCTTTCACGACCGCGAATCTCACTCCTCGAGCCTCGGCTGCGCGACCCACCGCTGCTGCTTCCATATCGACCAATCCTGCGCCAAAAGAATCTCGCAACTTAGCCTTTTGTTCCGGGCTGGCAACTGATCCAAAACTCACCAGCACCCCTTCCCCGCGATCCAGTTGCACGCTGCTGCCATCGCCGGCGTTGACCACTCGCTGCGGTTGAACGATATCCGCTGCTCTCAATGCCGGATCGAGCGCTCCCGCAAAGCCCACCGAATAAATTACCTCGGGCGCGTAAATCGCGATGACCGCTTCTGCCGCGCGTCTGGCCGCCTCCGCCCCAATGCCGCCGCACACCAGAACGAATTCATCCTTTTCGAAAAAACGAAAACGTCGCCCGTCCACGTCCTTCTCCCTGATCCTCCAGTCCCGCACCAACGTGCGCACCTCGCGTTCTAGCGCCGCGACGATCGCAACTCTAGACATATCCGTTACCCTTGAACCAGTCCACCGCCCGCCGCAGCGCGCCCTCGACGGGAATGATCTTCCAGCCCAATTCGCGCTCTGCCTTGTCAGAGCTGGCGAACATTTTTTTCTTGCCCATCCGCACCGTATCGATTGTGGCGCGTGGCTCGCCATGCAACACGCGCCCCGTAATCGCCTCATCAACCACCCCAGCAGCAAAGGCAAAAATGTATGGCAACTTTACCTTCGGCGAGGGCAGCCCCGTGATTTTCCCCAGCGTATCCAGAATCTGCTTGAGCGTCAGATCCTGACCGCCCAGAATGTAACGCTCACCGGTCTTCCCTTTTTCCAGAGCCGCGATATGTCCCTGCGCACACTCCCTCACATCCACGAGATTCAGTCCCGTCTCCACATACGCAGGGAACTTCCGCTTCAGAAAATCCAGCACGATGCGTCCCGTGGGCGTTGGCTTCACATCCTGTTCGCCCACCGGCGTCGTAGGATTCACTGTCACCACCTGCATTCCGCTGCGCCCCGCCTCCAACGCCACTTGCTCCGCCATGAACTTAGACCGCTTGTAGTGGCCAATCATGTCTGCCAAAGAAACCGGAGAGTCCTCGTCAGCAGGATGTCCGTTGCTGGTAAATCCCATCGTCGCAACGCTCGACGTGTAGACGACGCGCCGCACACCATTTTTTCGCGCCGCTTCCAGTATCGCTCGCGTGCCCTCGACATTGGATCGGTACATCTCCGCCGGATCCCGCACCCACAGCCGATAGTCGGCCGCCACATGAAATACTGTGTCGCAACCTGCAATCGCTTTTTCAAGGGAATTGGCATCACGCAAATCCCCGGAGGCGGTCTCCGCCTTTAGACCTTCCAGGTTGCGCAGATTGCTGGTAGGACGAACCAGCAGCCGCAAGGCGGCTCCCTGGTCCGCAAGAACGCGCGCAACGTGAGAGCCCAAAAATCCGGTCGCGCCTGTGACGAAAGCAAGCATTCAGCACTCGGCCTAACAAGTTAACGGCGGCATGCAGTTGCCACGAAACGTGTAGCCCCGGACGCATGCGTCCGGGGCCCGCTCGCATCTTCTCGAACTACGCGACTTGACTGCTCTTCTCCATGATCTTCGCGTACGTCGTTAGCGCCAGCAGAGGGAAATAATCCCGGTAGAGGTGATACATCAAATAAAAGACTCGCGGGAACCCGGTGCCGGTAAAGAAAGGTTCATCCCACGACCCATCTTTCCTCTGCGTGCGCAGCAAATACGCGATACCGCGCGCCACCGAATCGCTACGAATGTCGTTGGCCGCAAGCAGTCCTAAAATCGCCCAAGCAGTCTGCGACGGCGTGCTCTCCCCCTGTCCACGCAACGTCGGATCGTCATACGATCCAACCGTCTCGCCCCATCCACCATCCGCGTTCTGGACCATCCGCAACCATTCCGCCGCCTGCTGTACACAAGGCTCGTGCAGATCCATGCCAATCGCTTCCAGCCCACGCAAAACAAGCGCCGTGCCGTAGATGTAGTTGACACCCCAGCGCCCGAACCAGCTGCCATCCGGTTCCTGCTCCTTCCGGATAAACGCAATCGCCCGCTTCACTGCCGGATGATCCTTGTCGTACCCGTAAGTCGCGAGCATCTCGAGAATGCGCCCGGTGATGTCCACCGTCGCCGGATCCAACATGGCGTTGTGATCGGCGAACGGAATGTACTGGAACACCATCTTGTCGTTGTCTTTGTCGAACGACGCCCAGCCGCCGTTCTTGCATTGCATCGAGAATATCCAGTCAATCGCGCGCTGCACTGACTCTCGCTGATAGCGTCCATTGGGATGCTCGACACGACTCAGCCCCAGGCAAACCATTGCGCTGTCATCGACATCCGGATAAAACTCGTTGTTGAACTCGAAGTACCAACCACCCGGCTGTCCCGTTTTATTCTTCACTTTCCAGTCGCCGGGGTTGCGTACCTGTTTTTGCAGAATCCAGTCGGCGCATTTGACCATCCGCGGATCATCCGCAGGAACCCCCGCTTCGCCGAGCGCAAACAACGCGTAGGCCGTATCCCAGACGGGCGACATGCAGGGCTGCATGCGGAAGGTATCTTTCTCTTCGATCCCCAACTTCTCGAACTCATCCATCGCACGAATCACCTGCGGATCATCCAGAGAATATCCCAGGCAGCGCAGCGCAATAATCGCGTTCATCATCGACGGATAAATCGCGCCCAACCCGTCGCTCATCTCAAAGCGCGCCAGCATCCACTTCTCCGCGCTCTTCAACGCAATCGAACGCAGCGGGCGAACATGCACCCGTTCCAGCCAATGCGTCATGCGGTCAAGCACCAGAAAGAAATTCCGCCACGAGACCAGCTTCTTGGCCCAATGAAGATGCATGCGCGATTTCTGCATGCCGCCGACGAATAACTCCTCCACGCCCATTTCGCTGGGAATCTTCTTGAATGGCTTCTTGGCGTAGCAGATGGACAGCGGCACGAGAATGGCGCGCGACCACGAAGAAATTTCGTAGATATTGAACCAGAACCAGTTCGGAAACAGCACGATCTCGGGTGGAATCGCCGGAACCGCGTCATAGTCATACTGCCCAAAGAAACACAGATAGATCTTGGTGAATGTATTAACCTCGGTGACGCCGCCCATCTCAAGAATCTTCTTGCGGGCGCGCTCCAATGCTGGATGGTCGGCGGTATATCCCGCCAGCTTTAACCCAAAGTAGGCTTTCACCGAGGCGCTGATGTTCGACGGCCCGGAAGCATAGATACTCCACCCACCGTCCTCATTCTGATGACGCAGGATCCAGTTCGCACACTTCTGAAAGCGCTCCTGATTCCCCGTACCCAGCAGCGTGTGCAGCAGAATGTAATCCGACTCGAGCGTGGTATCCGCTTCGAGTTCGCCGCACCAATACCCGTTCTCGTGCTGCTGGGAAAACAAAAACTTCCGGGCCGCGGCGATTGCCGCGCCCACGCGCTGGCCCAGTTCCTCAATTTTTCCAAATCGCAGCTCTGGACTTGAACCTAAGGAAGGAGCAGTACGAGAATCGGGGGAGTTTGTGTCCATCAGTTCGACACTCCATTCATTCGTTCATTTGCTGCACGTCACGCCGGCTTGAGTAGGTCACGGCTCCGAACGAGCCAGCGAAGACCCCTTAAAACAGGTTCATCCCTAATGCCATTCTTAGTCTGCAGTTGCATTGGCCGGAGCGGCGGCAATGGCCTCTACGATCTCCGGCGGCAGCCCGAAGCGCACATTTTCCGGCATCACTTCGAGTTCCTGCATGTTGTCAAAACCCTTGTTGCGCAGGAACATCACAGTTTCTTCGACCAAGCACTCCGGGGCCGAAGCGCCAGCCGTCAACGCGATGGTCTTCACGCCTTTCAGCCACTCGGCCTCAATGTCGTTGCAACTATCAATGAGATGCGCATTGGTCCCGAGGTTGCGAGCCACTTCCACAAGGCGGTTGGAGTTCGAGCTGTTCTCCGACCCCACCACGAGCAGCAAGTCCGCTTCGGAAGCAACTTGCTTCACTGCGACCTGCCTGTTTTCGGTCGCATAGCAAATATCCTGCGCCGCCGGCCCCTTGATATTGGGGAACTTCTTCTTCAGGGCCGCGATAATGTCCTTGGTTTCGTCCAGGCTGAGCGTCGTCTGGGTTAAGTAAGCCACGCGGTCGGGATCGGGCACCGTCAATGACTTTACCTGCTCCGGCGATCCCACCACCTGCGTGACCAATGGCGCCTCGCCCAGCGTTCCCACTACCTCGTCGTGATCTTTATGCCCGATCAGGATGAGTGAATACCCTTCCTTGGCAAACTTCACCGCTTCCACATGGACCTTGGTCACGAGCGGGCACGTCGCATCAATCACGCGCAGCCCACGCTTCGCGCTGTGCTCCCGTACCTCCGGCGAAACTCCGTGCGCGCTGTAAATAATCCGTTCGCCGTTGGGTACTTCGTCCTCGCTATCGACGAAAATCGCGCCTTTGCCTCGCAGTTCCTCGACCACAAAGCTGTTGTGGACGATCTCCTTGCGCACATAAATCGGCGGCCCAAACGCTTCCAGGGCTATGCGGACCACATCAATCGCCCGCACTACCCCTGCGCAAAAGCCCCGCGGTTTGAGCAACAGTAAGGTCTTTCCGTCATTCTTCGCTAGAATTCCAGCCACGTGTTAGCCCGCTCCTCAAATCCCATGGCGCCCAGGCCGGATGTTATTCCGAACACGAGCGAGGAATTTGCTCTCTGTCTTAGATGCTAAAACAGCCACAAAACCCCTGCCTTCAGGGTACACGATCCCCATTGTGGCGGTACTCATAAACTACCGTAAAGTACCGGGATGGTCAACGTAAGCCACAGAAAGCGCGGGGATTAACAGCGAATGGCGAGATCTGGAGGCTGAACTGGCAGGACTCCCGGAGCCAGCGTAACCTAGCTCCGGGACACATCCTAGGAATGGTGGAGGGTCCTGAGGTCTTTGATCTCCAGCTACTTCGTAACGAGCCTGTAGGTATCGTTCACGATCGTGGTCTGAACGGCGCCCCCAAACATGATTAGTTCATTCGTCTTGACATCGAATGCCATCCCTTGGGAATTCAGCAGCGGTGGCGGGGTCAAAGCCGGCACCAAAGCCCAATCGTCACCCGTCCATGTCCAAGTCGCGTCCTGCCTGGATATGCCGGCGTACATCACGACCCTTCCAAGAACCGGATCGTATGCTGCTGGGATGTAGAAAACCAACGGTGGCTGGGTCGCCGGATTTTCCATCTTCCAATTGACGCCGTCCCAAGTCCAGGTGTTGTTCGGATTGAGGTCGGCCAGTCCTCCGAAAATCACGACCTTTTTATGGGCAACATCATTCGCGACCACTGCCGCTCCCCTCGCCCATAGCACTGTCTTCGGATGCAACCGCAGCCAGTCTGTTCCGGTCCACTGCCACGTTTCGTTGCGATATAAATTTCCGTCGTAACCGCCGACCATGCCAGCGTGCCCGTTCAACGGGTCTGTGTACAGCATTGGTAAGGTCACTGCCTTAGGTCGAGTCGCTGGATTCGCCTCTGTCCACTCTCGCGTCGCACCATCCCACAACCATGTGTCCCCAAGATACTGATTGCCGTTATAACCGCCAAACAAAACCAGCGTCCCCGTGACCCGATCGAACGACATTGCCGACGCCGATCGTGCAGGCGGCGCATTCGTCGGATTCAGTTGGATCCAGTCGTTGCCGTTGAAGATCCACGTGTCATTCAAATATGAGGTCCCGTCATAACCACCAAACATCACGATATTTTTCCCCGCCGGGTCGTATGCCATCACCATGTTGACCCGCGGACTCGGACTATGGGCCAAATTCAATTTTCTCCACGCGGATTGCGAGGCTGATGAAATTGACGCACAAACGGCAACCATCATCAAAAAGACGAGCACGTTGCGAACGGAACGGGTGACAGCGACTCGATCGATCATGGAAACTCCCCCCATCAAAGTTTTTTTGACATCGCAAAAAACCCGACATTTATAGCAGACGAGGAGGCCTGCGAATAGAGAATACGCTCCCTGTTTCCCCAAAAAGATACCTCTCCAACAAAAACAAATTGATGATGTCTTATACAGCGTCAAAGTTATGGAAGAAGATGATGGAAAGAGAATGCGCTCGAAAAGTTACAAGGAGAAACGCAGCCCGCGCTTGACCAGTCCCTCAAGCGTTATTTGGAAAATCTCTTGGGGCGTTCCTGTGGCGGCCACCGCAATCAACACTCCGAGCTTTCCGTAAAATTCAATCAGCGGTTCGGTGCTCCAACGATACGCTTCCAATCGCACCGTGATCGACTCCGGTCGGTCGTCTTCCCTCTGAAACAACTTTCCCTGGCAACGGTCGCATCGGCCCGCGATTTTAGGAGGACACTCCGTGAGGTGGAAGACTGCCTTGCATTTCTCGCAGGTTCGGCGTCCGCCTAGCCGCGACACGATCTCCTGCTCCGGCAGGTCGTAGCTCACCACCGCGGTTAGCGTCAGTCTTTCGTCATCCATCCAATTCTTCAGCGCCTCGGCCTGGACCAGAGTACGAGGGAATCCGTCGAGAATGAAGCCGCCCCTGCAACGCAGGCAATTGCCTCGTTCGCGGACCATTTCCCATACTGTTAAATCGGGCACGAGCGCGCCCTGGCGCATATAGTCCAAGGCCTCTTTCATGGCGGGGCTAGGCTGGCAATCCCTTCCTCCCGCCGCCGTGCGGAAAACGTCACCAGTCGAAAGGTGGCAGGCCCTCAGACTCTTGGTCAGCAAGTCAGCCTGTGTCCCTTTGCCGACGCCGGGTGCGCCCAGCAGCACCAGCCTCGCGGGGGTCTGGCCACCGTCTGGCACCTGCTCGCAGCGTCGCGAAGGTCCCTGCAGCCACGCTACTCGATCTGCCGCTGGTAGAAGTCCCATCCTCGAGCCTATAGCGGATTCTCGACGTCTGTTTCAGTGATAGAAATCACCTCCTATGTCCTCTAGAAACACGCGATTCCAGCGTTCGGCCATATGGCCCACTCGTGCCCCGGTCTACCCTCCGAGTGCCATTGTGGGAACGGCACCGTTGAAGCAATATATTGAGGTCATCGGGCAGACTCCCCGGTCAGTTGACATGATAGAGCTCACGCCAAGACGGACGGTCGGCAACTCGCAGGTTCGAGTCGCGACCGACAATTCCCAGCCCCGCCGCGTGTTTCTTGCACTCCTTCTCCTGATGATTGCGCTGGTCGCGCTCTTGCTGAAGGATCAGGGTATTTGGTTCAGTTCTGATCAACCCATTGTGGATTCGGACCAGCCCACCGCCACGGTTGCCCCGAAAACAGCAGCAACCTCAGCCCCGGCTACGACCAAGCAGACTCGTTCGATTACGGCATCCGCCACCAAAAAAGCTATTGTCGCCGCTAAGCCACTTTCCGAACCAAAGGTAGCCGGCGCGCCCGTCGTCGTCAGCAGCCGTACCGCATTGGCTCCTCTCGGCATTCAAGTGATTACCGGCGACACGCATAGCTCAGTTCACCCGTCTAACAGCGCACCTAAAGCTCATCCTCAGACGACCGAGCCTTCACAGTCCACTGCGAGTCTTGCCCCAGCAACCAACGCAGCCGAGCGCGAGCAGATATCGAGCGCCACCGCCCAGCCAGCACCGGCTTCGTACCCATTGCTGGCGCAGCACATGAATGTACAGGGATCGGTGGTCTTGCAGGCCATTATCGGCGCCGATGGGCTGGTTCAAAATCTTCGTGTGTTGAGTGGCCCGGCAATCCTGGCCTCCGCGGCACAGCAAGCTGTTCGCGAGTGGCGCTTCAAGCCGGTCCTGCAGAATGGTCAGGCGGTCGAAACACAAGCCAAGATCACGGTTAACTTCAACATTAAAGTAGCCGGCAATTCCGAAACGACCATCGCCGAGAGCCGCCCCGTACCCATCGAATCCCTCATGCGTTAGTCTTAATCATCTGCTCGGCATGCTTGCGGGACGTCTCCGTCAGCTTGGCCCCACTCAGCATCCGTGCTACCTCTTCCGTACGCTCTTCGCCGGTCACCACTCGAATGGTCGTGCGCGCCCGGCCGCCGGTTTCCTTCTTCTCGATGACGTAATGATGATCGCCGAACGTGGCGATTTGAGGCAGATGGGTCACGCACAAAACCTGGTTGGAGCGAGCCAACGACTTCAGCTTCTTGCCTACACTTTCCGCCGCGCGCCCGCCGATGCCCGTGTCAATCTCATCGAATACCAAAGTCCTCTGAGTGCCACGTCCTTGTCGCACTTTTTGCGACAGAACCTGCCCTGAGCGGTGCGAAGGGGCGGGGGGGGTTATTTTTTCCCGTGCGCCAGCTTCCACGCTCGCCTTCAGCGCCAGCATCACGCGCGAGAGTTCGCCGCCAGAGGCAACATGCTCCAAAGGCCGCAGCGGCTCACCCGGATTCGTCGAAATCATATACACCACCTGATCGATGCCCGAGGATGTCCAGTTCCCCTCTTCCTCCGAACTCGTCATCTCGATCCGGAACACCGACTTCATGGCCAGATCGTTGATCTCCGCCTCCACCAGCTTCTCCAGACGTCGCGCCGCCTCCCCACGTTTCCTCGACAACAACCGCGACGCTCGCAAATACTCCGTAGCAGCCTTTGCCAGTTCGCCCCGCAATCCCCGCAAGATCTCGTCCGTGTTTTCTACCTCGGAAAGTTTCCGTGAAACGTCCACCCCAAACTGGATCACTTCATCCAAGGTCCGCCCATACTTACGCTTCAGCCGATCCAAAAGCGCCAGCCGATCCTCGACTTGCGCCAGGTGCTCGGGCGATGCATGAATTCCCCCTGCATAATCGCGGACACTCGCTCCCACGTCTTCTACGCTGATGCGCGCCGTCTCCAACGCCGCCAGGGCCTCCTGAAACCTGGGCTCATACCGAACCAGTTCCTCCACCTGCTTCTGCGCCGCCCGCAGCGACGACGCCGTTGATCCATTGCCTTCATACAGCAAATCAAAAGCGTTCATGGCGGCGTTATAGATTTTCTCTGCATTCGCCAAAACCCGCTTTTCCGTCTCCAGGCTCTCGTCCTCTCCACTCTGCAAGCGCCCTTCTTCAATTTCGCGCTTCTGGAAAATCCACAAATCGACCAGCCGCAACCGGTCCTGCTCTCCTTGTTCCAATTCCTGAATTCGGGTGCGGATTCCTTTCCACACTCCGTAAGCGGTCTGCACCCCTTCGGCTTGGCTGCCGGCAAACGCATCCAGCAAGCCCAGGCGCGCAGGACCATCAAATGACAAAACCGATTCATTCTGTGCGTGGATGGTCGCGAGATGTGGTGCCAATAGCCGCAGAACAGCCACCGTCGCCGGCTGATTGTTTACGAACACCCGCCCCTTGCCGCTCGCCGCTATTTCACGCCGCAAGATCAGCGACCGATCGTCCGACTCGTCCAGCCCGTTCGCTTCCAGAATTTCCCCCAGCGGTTTCTCCGCCGCCCCCTCCGCCTCGAACACCGCCGACACCACAGCGCGCTCGGTCCCTGCTCGGATTACATCGGTCGAGGCCTTATCCCCTAGCAGCAGTGCCAGCGCATCGACCAGAATCGACTTGCCCGCCCCCGTCTCGCCCGTCAGCAGGTTCAGGCCCTGCCCAAACTCAACCACCAGGTTGTCGATCACCGCATAGTTCTCAAGTCTCATTTCAATCAGCACATTGAGTCCTGGAAAGCCAAAGTTTTGCGCAGCATAGCACGAAAGCCTCCCGCAGTCCCGCGCCCAGGCGCACCGAATTTAGCGTAGCGCCGGCGTCCCGCCGGCTGTACCTTGGGTGTCTCGCCCGCTGGCTCTGTACGCCACCGTACAACCACCCGTATTACTCTCGATAACCCGCTGGCTTGACTTGAACCAAAGCCACCGCCAATATCATCTAAAATACTTCCAATGGCCTTAGCCGGACAGTACACGGTCGAATCCCCTGGGCATTCGATTCCCGCGACCATGCAGGCCGCGGTCTACCGCGGCGTAAATGATGTCCGCCTCGAGACTGTTCCAGTACCCGCCATTGGCCCCGGAGAAATGCTCGTTCGCGTTCACTCCTGCGGTGTCTGCGGCACCGATCTCAAGAAGATCTCCACCGGTTCTCACTCCGCTCCTCGCATCTTCGGCCACGAGACCTCCGGCGTGGTGGCCGCGGTCGGCGAAGGCATTCAGACCTACCGCCCTGGCGACCGTGTTATGGTCTTTCACCATATCCCCTGCCGTCAGTGTTTCTATTGCCAGAACAAGACCTTCGCCCAGTGCTCTATGTATAAGAAAGTCGGTTGCACAGCTGGATTTGAACCTTCCGGTGGCGGATTCGCTGAGTACGTCCGAGTTATGGATTGGATCGTGGAGCACGGCACCGTCCGTATCCCGGACGGCGTTTCCTTCGAGCAGGCCTGCTTCGTCGAGCCGGTCAACACCTGCATGAAGGGTATCGAAGCCCTGCGCCTCCGCCGTGGCGAAATGGTTCTGGCCATCGGGCAAGGCCCTATCGGCATCATGTTGAGTGTCCTGGCCAAGCAAGCAGGCGCCACCTTAATTACTTCCGATTTGTATCCCGAGAGGCTTAGAATGGGATCAAGTTTCGGATTAGACCTTTCAATTGATGCTTCGCGGACAAATGTCGTGGAACGCGTCCGCGAATTAACCGAGGGACGCGGCTCTGACGCGGTGATTCTTGCCGTAGGCGGTAACTCTTTGATTCGCACCGCAATGGATGCGGCCCGTCCTGGTGGCCGGGTATTGCTGTTTGCACAAACGCAGCACGGAGAGGCCTTGATCGATCCGGCAGCCATCTGTGTCGATGAGAAAACCTTGGTGGGGTCCTATAGTGCCTCGGTCGACTTGCAGCAGGAGTCGGTCCGCTTCGTCATGAACCGCGAAATGGATTTGGAAAGGCTCGTCAGCCACCGCTTCCCGCTTTCCCAGAGCCCGCGAGCCTTGGAGCTGGCCTCCCATCCTCAGCCTTCGTCGATGAAAATCATGATTCAACCCATTTATACTAGGGGCGGTAGTAGTGTGGAAGGAAACCTGCAGTGAACGGAAAAATGACTGCTGCCGTCTTGTACGGCAAAGAAGACCTCAAGATCGAAAAAGTACCTATTCCTCGCGTCGGTGACGGCGAGGTCTTGGTCAAAGTCCAGGTCGCGCTGACCTGCGGCACCGATCTCAAGGTCTACCAGCGCGGCTATCACGCCCGCATGATCGTCCCTCCTGCCCTATTCGGCCACGAATTGGCCGGAGTCATTGAGGAGGTCGGAGCCGGCGTCAACGGCTTCAAGAAAGGCATGCGCGTCGTCGCTCTCAACTCCGCGCCCTGCCAGATGTGCTTCTACTGCTCCAAACATCAGGAGAACCTTTGCGAAGATCTCCTTTTCAACAACGGTGCCTACGCTGAATACATTCGCGTACCGCGCCGCATCGTTGAAGCCAATATGTTGATCATCCCACCGAACGTAAGCGTCGAAGAGGCCGCTATGACCGAACCTCTGGCTTGCGTGCTACGTGGATTGCATGAGACCGGAGTCGAAATCGGCGATACCGTCACCATCCTCGGCGGCGGTCCCATCGGCCTCATGTTTGTGCAAGTCGCCCGCGCCATCGGCTGCAACGTCATTTCCGTCGTCAAGCGAGATGGTCAAGTCGAAGCCGCCAAACATATGGGCGCACACGAAATTCTTCAGACTACGAAAGTACCGAACATCGTCGACGCAGTCCGCGCCCTTTCTCCGCAGAAGCGCGGATGCGATGTCGTCATCGAAGCAGTAGGAAAGCCCGAAGCCTGGGAATGGGCGGTCGACATGGTCCGTAAAGGCGGCACCGTGAACTTCTTCGGCGGCTGCGCCAGTGGGACGAAAGTGCAACTCGAGACCAATCGCCTGCACTATTCGGAAATTACTCTAAAAGCCACTTTCCACCACACGCCAGAAACAGTTCGCCGGGCCTTCGGATTAATCGCGGCTAAAAAAATTCGCCCCACTGATTACATAACCGGGGAGGCGCCCCTGTCGCGCCTGCAGCAGGTTCTGCGCCACATGCTGAACCGCGGCGGCGACATCAAAACCGCAATCATCCCCGGTCATTGATTCGGTGAGGATTGGGAAGGTCACGATTTTAGTCGTGCCAGCCAGGGTTCAAAAGGTTCTGTCATCCTGAGCGAAGTAACTGGTTCGCGTTCGCGAACCAATTAAGCAGTCGAAGGATCCCTGCAACTCCTGTGCTGCGGATGCGTCGAGAGGAATTCTCGCCAGACAGCAGGGACATAGCCGCAACGCGGCGAAATAATGCAGCTCGCGGCGTGAGCCGTGAGTGGACAAACGGAGAGTAAACAAGCCCCGAAGGGGCGAAAGAAATGGTGGCTTCAGCAAGAGTTGACGCTGAGACCGCACAGAAACCCGTGACCCCAACCGCCGCTCCATCCCGTTCCCTGCCCTCGCCCGCCGCCCTCGGCTGGTCGCGCCTACCTGCCGAATACGCTATCCCCACCGCGGCCCCCACGCTCGTTGAGGCGCGTGAATACTGTGCCCGCCTCGCGCGCTCGCATTATGAAAATTTCTCCGTCGCTAGTTGGTTCCTGCCCAGCCGCCTGCGCCAGCATTTCTTCAACGTCTACGCCTACTGCCGCATCTCTGACGATCTCGGCGACGAAGTCGGAGACACCGCCGCCTCCCTCGAACTCCTTGATCAGTGGGAGCGTGAGCTTAATGCGTGTTACGCTGGCACACCTAAGCACCCCGTCTTCGTAGCCCTCGCGGAAACCGTGAGTCAGTGCGAGATCCCTAAGCACGAATTCTCCGACCTATTGCGCGCCTTCCGCCAGGATCAGACAGTCACCCGCTTCCCAACTTTTTCCGACCTGCTGGCCTACTGCAAATACTCTGCGAATCCCGTCGGTCATCTCGTGCTGTATCTCTGCGGATATCGCGATCCCGAGCGTCAGCAACTCTCCGACTTCACCTGCACCGCCCTGCAACTCGCCAACTTCTGGCAAGACGTAACCGCCGACTATGCCAAGGGCCGCATTTATTTGCCGCTCGAAGATCTGCATCGGTTCCAGGTCAGCGAAGACGACATCGCCCACAACCGCAACACTCCGGCCTTCCGTGAGCTGATGACTTTTGAAGTCGAGCGCGCCCGCGATTGGTTCCGGCAGGGCCTCCCGCTAGTAAAAAAGGTCGATCGCGAACTGGCCATCGACCTCGATCTTTTCAGCCGCGGCGGCCTCGAAATCCTGAACGCCATCGAGAAGCAAGACTACGCCGTTCTCGGAAATCGCCCCGCCATTTCTAAGCCTCGCAAGCTGGCTCTGGTCGTGCGCGCGGCTGCGGGAAAACTTTTCGGAAATCTGGGGAACCGTCCGTGAGCGCAGGAACCCAACAAGTTCCCCTTCCCTGGAATCCCGCTGCGCCGCAGCTGGTCATGGCGTATTCCGTGTGCAAAGGAATTACGCGCACGGCTGCCAAGAATTTCTACTACGCGTTCATGGTCCTGCCGCGCCGTAAGCGAGAAGCACTCTGCGCTGTTTACGCTTTCATGCGGCGCTGCGACGACATCGCCGACGATCCGACCCTCAGCCTGCTCGACCGCCGTCAGAAACTCGACACTTGGCTCGCCGCCCTTCATCGCGCCCAGCAAGGCGAGCCCACCGACGACGCCATCCTGCTTGCCCTGACCGACGCTCAGCGTCGCTTCTCCATTCCCGCCGGACTGCTCGACGAGCTGGCCCACGGCACCGCCATGGATATCGAGGAAGCCGAAGCCTCTGCTCAAACCACCAGTGCTCCCGGCCTCACCATCCAGTACAAGACCTTCGAAGATCTCCGTCTTTATTGCTATCGCGTCGCCTCGGTGGTTGGCCTAGTCTGCATCCACGTCTTCGGATACCGTGATCCCGCCGCCGAACCTCTAGCCGAGCGTTGCGGCCTCGCTTTTCAGCTTACTAACATCATTCGCGACGTAAAAGAAGATGCAGCGATGGGCCGCATCTATCTTCCCGAAGAAGACCTCGCAAAGTTCAGCCTATCTGCCTCCGAGCTACTCGCGACTCCAGATCCCGTGCGCTTCCGCCCCTTGCTCGCGCTCGAAGCCGATCGTGCCCGTGATTTCTACGCTTCCGGCCAAGAACTCCTCCCCTACATCTCCGAAGACAGCCAGCCGGCGTTGTGGGTGCTGGTCACTATCTACCGCCGCGTGCTCGAGAGAATCGCCGAAAAGCAATATGACGTCTTTACCACCAAAGTCTCTCTGAGCACTTCGGAAAAGCTCCGCATCCTCGCGAAAGGTTTCCTGAAGCGCCTGACATGAACGAGCGAATGCTCAAAGATTTTTGTCATCCTGAGACGCCTGCTTCTGGCGTCGAAGGATCTGGGCGAGCCGTGCGAAGCGTTCGTGGTTTTTGCGAACGTAATAATTCGCGCGTTCGCCTCGCTTCTCTATAACGAACTAAAGCATGCCTTCCCCCTCATCCCAACCCACTGTCGCAATCGCCGGAGGAGGCCTGGCCGGACTCGCCGCTGCCTGTGCCCTCTCTGAAGCCGGCTTCCGCGTGACCCTGTTCGAGAAGCGTCCCTTCCTCGGAGGCCGCGCCTCCTCCTGGGAACATCCCGGCACTGGCGAAGTTGTCGACAATTGTCAGCACGTTCTCTTCCGCGTCTGCACCAACCTTATCGAGTTCTACCAGCGCATTGGAGTCGCCGACCAAATCCGCTGGTACGACGAAATGACTTTCATCGAACCCGGCGGCCGCACCTCGGTGATGAAATCATCTTCTCTCCCGGCGCCTCTCCACACTGCGCCGTCGTTCTTGCATTTCCCATTCCTCGGCGTCGCCGACAAACTGGCAATCGCCCGCGCCTTCGTCCCCCTCACGCTCTCCGAGCAATACGACACTGGACAATCCTTCCAGCACTGGCTCAACCAACACGGTCAAACGAAACGGGCCGTGGACCGCTTCTGGCGTCCCATCCTGGTCAGCGCGCTCAGCGAAGACCTCGACCTGATTTCAGTCTCCGCCGCCGCGCAAGTCGTGCGCGAGTCGATGAAGTCCGCCGAGGCGCGCCACATGGGAGTCCCCACCGTACCGCTCACCGATCTCTACAACGCAGCCGGCGACTACGTCCGCACCCGTGGCGGCATTCTGCACTTCCGCCGTCCCCTCGAATCTTTTATCCCAGATCCCACCCAGGTCACCGTCCGCCCGAGATCCCAAAACGACGAATCAAACGCCAACCCGGAAGAGGTCTTCGACTACCTGATCCTCGCTTTGCCTTTCGATGCTCTCGATCGCGTGCTCCCCGACGCCCCCGAGAGCGTCCCCCTTCGTGAGGATCTCAACCATTTCGAAACCGCTCCCATTACGGGCATCCACCTCTGGTTCGACCGCCAGATCTCCGACCTCGACCACGCCGTCCTCCTCGACCGCACCATCCAATGGATGTTTCACAAATCCCGCCTCCAACCCATGCGCACCCGAGCACCAAACCCGGCAGAGCTCGTACTAGCCGCGGAGCGGCGTGAGAATGCAGCCCACGGCGCAAGCCGTGAGGCCGAAGAGGGTTCCGAGGAAACCTCGGAGGGGCGACAGATTGACGCCTCCGCGACGAACGGCAGCTACATCGAACTCGTCGTCAGTTCCTCCAAATCCCTCATCGACAAATCGCGCGCCGAAATAGTTGATCTGGCCCTCAGCGAAGTCCGCGAATTCTTCCCCGCCGCCCGCGAAGCCAAACTCGTAAAATCCACGGTTATCAAGGAGCTCCACGCCACCTACTCCCCCCGCCCCGGCATCGACACCTATCGCCCCGCCCCAATTACCAAATGGCCTCGCGTCTTTCTTGCCGGAGATTGGACCGCCACTGGATGGCCCGCCACCATGGAAGGCGCCGTTCGCAGCGGTTATCACGCCGCCGAGGTCCTCGCCCGCGCCGCCGGTCGCAAAGATTCGCAATTTCTCTCTCCCGATCTTCCTCCCACCGGCCTAATGCGCCTCTTTTATTGAGTTCCTAAGGGCTTGATTGTGACGGTCCGGTCTCAGGCCCGGACGAGCCGAACAGAGCTCGGCAGCGGTTTCCTCTGCGGCGAAACCATCGTGGAATGCGAACCGGCCTCCCCGACCCACCGTAACTAAACCCCGTTCACTCCCCCGCCGATACATATGGCATGGACGGCCGTAACATCGAACCGAGAACGGTCTTGTGGGCGGTGGCCGAGGTCCTCTGGGAAGACCAGACGGGAACTCCGAATCGCGTTTCCGCCACCCTCGAAGACACCTCTCCATCAGGCGCCTGCATTCGCCTCAAGACTCCGATCACGGTCGGTTCCCGACTTACCGTCAGGTGGCACCGCGAACAATTTTCCGCAGTAGCCCGAAACTGCCGCAGCGACGGCCGCGATTTCCTTTTGGGAGTTCACAAAGAAAGTCCGGCAAGCGACAAAATTAGCAAGCCTTCACCTTCAGGAGTTGCGCAAGCGCCACCGCCGGTGAATTCCTTATCTACACCAAACCTCCCGGACGTGCCTAGGATTCCCGCAGCAATGCAAGAGAAAGGGCCTGCGCTGCCCGCTCTCGCTCGGCCGATCACCGCTGCGCCAGATACCGTGCCGGCGAACGCACTACCATCGCGCCCTTCACAATTGCCCCAAGTGCAACATCCGGACACACCTCTGCGCGCTCAACCTCACATCTCAGGCTCGTCCCCTCGTCAAGAAAGGAAAGTTATGCAATCCAAAGGACTCTTTCCGAAATTCTGGCGCAGTCGGCAGGACGGCACCGACGCGCCTGTTAAAGCCACACCGACGGAGGCTCCCGTGAAGCAATCGCACCCCACTCGTCCCGAAGGCATTACCGGCCAGCAGCAAACCGACCTGCTTTCCTACGAAGACATCTACCACGCCGCCGGAATTCTCAGCCCGCGCTCCGGATACGGCGTTCATAAAGTCGTCGAAATGCTCAATAGCGACCGTATTCGCGAGTTGTCCAAAGACATCAAGCGCGCCTCGGTGCTCATGGCCCTCGATGCCGCTGGCACCTCGCCCGACGATCTTCTCCAGGACGCGACCCGCCGCCAGCAGGCGCTCAACTCTTACGAAGCCGGACAGCAGAAACAATTGGAAGAATTCGAGGCTCGCAAGGCCCAAGAAGACACCCGCATTCAGGCCGAGATGGAGCGCGTCACCTCCCACTACGCCGAGCGCCTGAAGCAAAATCACGAGTTGGTCGCCCGTGAGAAAGAAGCCCTGCGGAACTGGCAGATGGCAAAGCAGCACGAAATGCAGCGCATCTCCGAAGTGATCGAACTGTGCGCCAAGCAGCCAGCGTCCGCTCCTACTGAAACCCCGTCCGCGAGTGCAACCGCCCCAACCGGTGCTGCGCCACCGCGATCGGTCCTCGCATCCCAAGCCCGCACCGGCCACTAGGCCTAGAGGCCGCCACAAATAAAGAGTGTGCGGACAGCCGGCTTCGGCTGTCCGCCGGGCGGCCCGGAAGAAGAAAAATGAAACCCATCCCCGCATTTCCCTCCCCTAAAGGAGTAGAGTGTTCCGTCCGGCCAGCTTCTGCCGCGGAACAGTACGTCCGAAATTTGCACCATTTCAGGAGGCACCTGTGAAAAGCAGTCCTGAAGGTTCAATCCGTTGGAATTTCTCTAACACCCTCTTTCAAGTTCTTGTAGCCATTCTTCTCTCCTCTTTCGCCGCAACCTTGGCCTTAGCGCAATCCGTCCCCGCTATCACCGGCAATGCCCGCGTCGACAAACTCCTCAACCAGATGACTCTCGAAGAAAAAATGGGACTCATCCGCGGCGCCTACGAAGATCCCGCCACGAATCAAGGCCAAGCCGGATACCTCCCAGGAGTTCCTCGCCTCGGCATTCCTCCGCTCCGCATGGCGGATGGCCCTCCCGGCGTTCTCACCCGTCTCCCATCGCAAGCTGAGACTGCCACCATGGGCCTCGCCGCCACCTTCAGCGCAAAAGATGCGCAAGATAACGGCGTCGTCATCGGACGCGAAGCCAAGTCCCTCGGCATCGACATCGTCCTCCAGCCCTTCATCAACATCGATCGCGATATCACCTTCGAGCGTGGCTACAACACGTATGGAGAAGATCCCGTCCTTACCGGCATCATGGGCGCAGGCCTGATCAAAGGCGTTCAGAGTCAGGACATCATGGCGCAAGCCAAGCACTACGTCGCCTACGACACCGATGGCTCCAACGTCGTCGTCGACCCGCAGGCTCTCCACGAAATCTATGTCGCCCCCTTCGTCGACGCCGTCAATGCCGACGTCGCCTCCATCATGTGCTCCTACAACAAGGTGAATGGCACTTACGCCTGCGGAAATCCCGACGTGCTCATCAAGATTCTCCGCGATGAACTGGGCTTCAAGGGCTTCGTCACCTCCGACTGGGGAGCCACCCACGCCGCTGCGTTCATCAGCAACGGCCTCGACATGGAGATGCCCGGCCCCGGTCCCAAAGACAGCCCCCTCGGTTCCCTACTGTTTTCTTTTTTCGACACCAAAAAGCCGGAACCGCCATCCGACAAGAAACCCAACAACTCCCTGTTCGAAGGATTTTTCGGCGTAAATCTGCCTGAAGAGCCGCAACCGCCTCCGCGCGATTTCTCCAATTTCGGCACCGGCAAAGATGCTCGTATCAACCTCTGGAATCTCCTGCAGTCCGGCGAACTCAAGGAAGAAACCATCACCAGGGCAGCCGGACACGTGCTCCTCCAGATTGACAAGTTCGGCTACCTCGATCACCCTCCGACTCACCAGATTCAGCCCCACGCCACCGATGCCAACGCCCGCATCATCCAAAAGACTGCCGAAGACGGAGCCGTTCTCCTGAAGAATGAAGGCAGCATTCTCCCTCTCAAGCCCGCCGACCTCGCATCCCTAGCCATGATCGGCCCCGGCGCCGGACAAACCGTCGCCATTGGCACTGCCGGCGAACGATCCCTCGGTTTTCCTTGGCGGCAGATCGGCACCTACCAAGCCTTAAAGCAATTCGCCCCCGACGCCAAAGTAACCTACTCCGTTGCCGACGACATGACCGGCGCGCCCATCCCGGCCTCCGTCCTCTCGCATGACGGCCAGCCCGGCCTCCTCCGCACCAATAATGGCGGCGCCACCCACGTCGATGCAGTTCTCGACTTCACCCAGAAAAGCGGCACTGCCCTTCCAGCCAACTCCGAAGCCAGTTGGACCGGAACTCTCACCATTCCCACTGCCGGCTCCTACTGGATCTACCTCCAACTCTTAGGTGCCGCCGGGAGCGTGAGCATTGACGGCAAGAAAGTTGTCGGTGCCAACGGCATGCGTGGCGGCGTCCACGGCGACACTGTCCTCGGCGGCAAAGATGGCCTGATGCCCACCACCGACGGCCTCGACAATCTTCGCGCCGCCGTTGAACTCTCCGCCGGACCGCACGCCATTACTGCCACCGTGGAAGGCGACACCTCCAACGAGTTCGAACAGCTTCGCCTTTCGTGGATGACGCCCTCGCAGCGCCAAGCCGACCACGACGCCGCCGTCGCCGCCGCCAAAGCATCGAAGACCACGATCGTCTTCGCCTGGACTCGCGGCCATCCCGACTTCGCACTCCCCGGCGATCAGGACAAGCTCATCGACGAGATCGCCGCCGTCAATCCCAACACGATCGTCGTCCTCAACGTAAGCCAGCCCGTGGCTTTGCCTTGGCTGCCTAAGGTGAAAGCTATTCTGCAGATGTGGTGGCCCGGCGACGAAGGCGGATGGGCCACTGCCAACATTCTCCTCGGCAAGACCAGTCCCGCGGGCCGCCTTCCCTTCACTTGGGGTAAGCGCCTCGAAGACTATCCCGCCACCGATCCCACTCATCCTGAGCGCTCCGCCAAAGGCGTCGACGGAGTCACCACTTTCAGCGAGGGAGTTCAGGTAGGCTATCGCTGGTTCGACCGACAGAACATCGCACCCCTATTTCCCTTCGGATACGGACTCAGCTACGCCTCATTCGCCTACTCCGGCCTCCAGGCCAAGCCCGCGGATGACGGCGGCCTCGAGGTCACCTTCCATCTGAAGAACACCGGTAAAGTTCCCGGCGACGACGTACCTCAGGTCTACCTAGCCGCTCCCACCAACAAGCCAGCGGGCGCGGACTTCCCGCTCCATGCTCTCGCCGCCTTTGATCGGATTCATCTCGACGCCGGTCAAACGCAATCTGTGACCATTCACGTTCCGATACGCGCACTTCAGTATTGGTCGACCGCAGAAGGAAAGTGGCTGACGCCCTCGGGTCCGCGCGACGTTCTGCTCGGTCGGTCGTCTCGTGACTTGCCGCTCAAGACAACCATTACGGCTCAGTGAGTCGGGAATACAGGGTTGCATACCCGGAAAAATAAATAGTTTGCCACTAGCAAAACACCGTATTGACAGTCATTTTCAGCCGGTGAGAGACTGCGCTTGCCGGCTTCCCTCAGCTTCGGCCCGCTCGCCCGCAAAGGTTGCCCGGCAGTTCCTTAGCCGTATGAATGACCACTCCAGCGTCGACCGCGAAACTTTTCAGCAGCTATTGGCGAGCGCATACGCCGTGCAGGAAAGTCAGATCAATCGCCAGTCTCTTTCCGCCATCCTCGACATTCAGCGCTCTATCGCCAACGGCAAGCTCGATCTCGATGGCGCTATGCACTTCATCGTGGAATCGGCGCGAGAGGTCGCCAACGCATCCGGCGTCGCCATCGGCCTGTTAAAGGGTGATCGCCTCACCTACCGCGCGGGCAGCGGAAGCAGCGCCGCGTTTGTGGGTCAGTACGTCACCGCCTCTCTCACCGTCTCCGCATTCACCAAAACTAGCCGCGAAATTCTCCGTGTTGAGGACGCCCAGAAGGACACACGCATCGAAGCTGACATCTGTCGCCAGTTCGGAGCCAACTCCCTGCTGATGCTCCCCATTTATTTCGATCATACCGTCGCCGGAATTCTCGACATCCGCTTCAATCAAGCACACACTTTTCAAGATCGCGAAGTGCGCGCCTACCGCCTGATGGCGGAACAAATCGAAGGTGCCCTCTCACACTCCGTCCAGGACCAACCGCACGACGTTGCGACGAATCTCACGGTTGACGCCGCAATTCATGAAGATGTTCTGCTCGAACAGCATCAAGACGAAGACCTCGAGGACGCCCCTCGGTTCTGGATGGGAGAATCCAGCGTCCCCTCTTTCTTTGAACGTTGCCAATCCTCTCTCACTTCCGCCAAAGAGTCGCCAGCCTTCCAACGTTCTCTTGCCCTTGGGACCATCCTCGCGCAGCGAGTGAAAAGTTTTCCCGCCGATCAACGAGAGAAATACTTTCTGCACAAGCAGAAGACGAAACGCTTCTTGAGCAGCAGCAGAATCCGTCACTACATCAATCTTCAACGAGTGAAGTACCTTACACGTGCGAGGCGAGTGCAGTATGTGACGGGCCACCTTCGCTTCCGCACTCTGGCGGTAGTATCGGCCGCCGTGCTGGTCGCTTTTACCGGACTCATTGCCTACAAGCGCCACACGTCAGCATCTTCGTGGGAGTCCTCCACGCTGCCGAAATCTACGGCGTCCGACCAGCCGGAAATCGTCGCCAAGCCTCTTCCCGGCAAAACAGTTGCAGAGCCCGAACTCATACCCGCAAAAGCCCGCAGTGGGACAGTCACTCGCAGGCGTGTGCGGCTCGCCGAGAGCGAAGTCCAGTACTTCGGCGACGATGTTACGGTTCGCACATTTTTGCCTAAGCCCGCAGCTAAGCGCTCCGGAGCTCCGAAAGGCCGCGTGACACACTTCGGCAACGACGTTACGGTTCGCTATTTCACCTCGCCTCAGCCCACAGTGAGACCCGTCAACCGTTAGTCTCCGAGGCTAGGTTCGTGAAACTTCGCTTCTAGCGCCCCGATTTCGAGAATTATTTTCCTACAGTCCGCTCTGCTGCCTACTCAGGGTGCAAAAAGATCTTCCGCCTTTTGAATTACTTACAATTCCTCTCTTGTGGAAGATCTATGCTCAGGGTTGGCCCTCCTCGTGCCTTAGCGAATGCGTGACTATTGACGAAGAAAAAGAATGGCAAGCCCTCTGCGAGTCGATCGCCACGGAGCGCGATCCTGACCGGATGTCAATTCTTCTGGCTCGACTCATCAAAGAAATGGATGCGCGCCGACAAGCGCTCCGCAACAACAGTACAAAACCAGCCACTCCTTCGGGGCCGGGCTCGGCCGGTCCATAGCAGACATCGTTAGGTTGACATCCTTCCCGATGCGAAGCCCGCTCTTCCAGAACGACCTGTACAATTTCGTACAGCCTTTGATCCTCGCCAGCGAGCCAACTCGAACATGTCTGAAACTCTGGAACAGTACAAAGCCCGCTTCGACGCCTACCTCGATGGCAAGGATCCCATCGCCATGCAGCGCGAGGCCCCGAGCACTCTGGCGCGCTTAATCCACGGCGTGCCGGAGCTCGAGTTGGCGCATAAGCCCGTGCCCAACAAGTGGTCGGTAACGGAAATCCTCGCCCACCTGGCGGAAGACGAGTTGAGTAGCACGTGGCGCTACCGCCAGATGATCGAGCACGACGGACCCCCGCTACTCGGCTTCGATCAGGAACTCTGGTCGCGGCTGGGAGACTATCCTTCCTGGAAATCTCAGGAGGCCCTCGACATGTTTCGCCTCCTGCGGGAAGCCAACCTACGCATGTTTGCGCAACTCACTCCTGAGCAATGGCAGCGTCACGGAGTTCACGCAGAACGCGGTAAGCTGACCGTGCAGGATCTGTGCCGCCACATGGCAGCACACGACATGAATCACATCGACCAGATCCGCAAGATCCTTGGCCGCTGACCTCAGGGCTTGACCCGAAATACTTTATTGCTCGTCAGCGTGCCACCCGCAGTGGTCACGGTAACCAAGCCGTCCGCTGCTCCTGCGGGAACCGTCGCGGACAGATACGTGTCAGCTTTCACCGTGAACGTTGCGGGAACTCCGTTGAATGACACCTGCGTGGTCGCATTCAGTCCTTGTCCAAGAATGGTTACGGGCTGCCCCACGCTCGCATACCAGTTGACTAGGGTGACGAAAGGCGACAATCCCATATCGACACTATAGAAAACACCGCAACCCGGACCACAATAGAAAAAGGACTGACCGCCCGCTGCAGTAGTTCCATACAGAATTCCATTCGTGTTCTGTACCGGCGTAGTGGCGGGATTCGCGCCATCGCTGTTGTCAAAACTGTGCAGCACTGTATAGTGCCCATCCGGGGTGATCTGATAAATCGTTCCGAAGTTGCTGGCCCCACCGGAGACTGTGGTTCCGTAGAAATTACCATCTGTCGCCTGTACCAACCCCGCGAGCGGATTAGCGCCATCGGTGCAATTGCTCTCCGAACAGAAGTTGTACAACACGGTGTATTGGCCTGCCGGAGTCAGCTTGAAAACGACTCCGTCCGGCAGAATTCCACTGCCGCCGTTTTGCGTCGTGCCATAAAAATTTCCATCGGCGCCCTTTATCAAGGCATCGTACGGGTTAGCTCCGTCCGCGCAGTTCGCTTGCGAACAGAATGTATACAAAGTGCTATACCTTCCCGAAGAAGGCGTGATTTTGAAAACAACACCAGCGTTGGCCGCGCCCCCTAATTGCGTGGTCCCATAGAAATTGCCTTCGCCTCCCAGTACCAGTGCGTCATAAGGATTCGCGCCATCCTCCTGATCGAACGTGTGCAGGACCTTGTACTGACCTAGCGCCGTGAACCGGTAGATGACGCCGCACCCCCCGTTTCCGTAAGCGCAAAGCTGTATATTTCCTCCCGCACTCGTGGTCCCGTAAAAATTACCGTCTCGCCCCTGCACCGGCGGGGCCGTGGAACTATTCCCGTTGACTTGATCCGTTCCGCCGAACACGTTGTACTCGACTACATTCCCAGCAGCGTTCATCTTGAAAATAATTCCAGGCAATCCCCAGAATTGGTAACCCTCCGTCGTCCCCCAGAAATTTCCATCGGTTGCAAACGTCAATCCGCTATCCGCAGGAAATTCCGCTGGAAAGAAATGGAAAGGAAGTTCCCGCTCCGCTCCCGCAGGCGTAATTCTGAACACAAGACTGTCAATTCCCCCATCCGGAGTCGTGCTGTACATATTTCCGTCACGCCCCTGCGCAATCACGCTGGAAGTTGACGGAACCCGCGCGTCGCCATATGTTCCCCGAAAATTGTGCAGCACCGTATACGTCTGAGCCTGCAGCGCGGGAATGCATGCCGACAAAACAGCCATGACCACCACAACCAGGACGGCTCCCCGGATTTTGATCTGCATCAGATATCTCCCTTTCAAACGCCGCCCGCCATCATGATCCCTTCCTGGCCTTTGGGCAAGCGCTAACCGTAAGTTAAGGCAGTCGCAGAAGGAAATCCGGGACACAACAAGCGGCTGAGGTTGGGTGATTCCAAAAAAATGTCCAGGTGACCCAGTACGGCTTAGTAAGTAACGCGTGAGGCGGACTAAACTAAGGTCTAGGTTGCGCGATGCAACCACTACCCGGCCAGCAGCGCAACTCCTGCCGCCACGAGCATGGCAGCCATCCAGCGGCGGTGATCCACTTTTTCATGCAGGAAGATCTTCGCCGCGAATGCATTCCCGATGAACGTGAGAGACGCGGCGGCTGGAGCGACCAGGCTCACGTCTCCCCACGATAGCGCAAATAGCAGGCTGAAGAATCCGACTGCCATCGCGGCCAGCCCCATAAAGAAGTTTGGATTCCCCACGGTGCGGGCAACGACAGTCCACAATCCCGACCGCTTCCACAGTTCGTGGACGTCTCCCACCTGCTTCATCGCACGCGCCAGAAGAATATCCCCGACGACAGAAGCGAATGCCACGGCCACGATCGCGCCCCACGTATACATGTGTTTCACGATGTCACCTCGCTTGAAGCAGCGTCGAAGGTGGTTGGGTGAGAATGCTCATGCGAAGTCAGCGACGGCCCCCCGGCAACGAATCCCACTCCGCCTGTGATCAGCGCGATCCCCAGCCACCGCAGCGGGCTCACCGCTTCATGCAGTGCGAACTTCGCCACCAGCGCCAGCAACACGTATCCCAGCGAGGTCGCCGGCAATACATAGGTGAGATCCGCCCAGGACAGGGCGTTCATATACGAAGCAAAAAAAGCCAGCAGCAGCACGATGCCGACCGCGACCCACGGATTGCCCACCGCGAGAATAATACTTTGCAGATGATGGAGAGAGATTTCTCCGGTTTGCTTCATCCCGTGCGAGAGCATGGAATCACCCGCCGCCGCAAAGACGGTCACTCCAGCCAGCACCAGATACTTGCGAAAGGTCACTTGCGACTCAGTGGTCTCGACATCTACAGCATCCTCCCCTGAAGTGCAAAGGACGCTCGGATATCGCTAGGCCTTCATTGGCTCGGCGGTGGCCGCCGCATCGTGGTGTTTCTTCACCATCTTATTGCGCGCCGACCGCAGCTTCAGGAAGCTCTTCGCCTCTTTGTACAAACGCTTCCGATCATTGCTGTCGAAAGCTGCCTTCCTCAAAATGCGGAACACCGCTTTTGGACGGAAGTAATACTCATCATAGAAACGATGGACGGCTGAGAGAATGTCATCTGCCGGCAACCCCGGATATTGAATCTGGGCCAACTGATGTCCACCCTCGTCCACCATCTTGTTGTCGCCGACCATGAAGCCGTTCTGCACCGCGTAATCGTAGAGCTCCGTTCCCGGATACGCATGCGCCACGGAAACCTGAATCGTCTCGACATCCAGTTCCTTCGCGAACGCAATAGTGTTGTTGATCGTCTCGTGCGTTTCTCCCGGCAACCCCATGATGAAGTCGCCGTGAACCACCAGTCCCAGCTTATGGCAATCCTTGGTGAATTGCCGCGCTCGTTCAATGGTTGCACCCTTTTTGATGTTCTTCAGGATCTGCTGATCTCCCGATTCATAACCCACGATCAGCAGGCGGCATCCCGCTTCCTTCATCGCCTTCAAAGTTTCGAAGTCGGTCGTTACACGCGACGTGCATGACCACGTCAGTCCCAGTGGCTTCAGCTTCGCGCACAGCTCAATGGTCCGCGCCTTTTGAATGTTGAACGTGTCGTCGTCAAAGAAAAATTCTTTCACTTCCGGCCACATCTGTTTGGCTTTCAACATTTCAGCCGCGACGTCATCGCTCGACCGTTTCCGCCACGGATGTCCGCTCAATGTCTGCGGCCACAAGCAGAACGTACACTGCGCCGGGCATCCGCGCGTCGTATACAACGACACATACGGATTCAGCAAAAACGGCACGTTGTACTTGGTCACATCGAGGTCCCGCTTATAAACTTCCGTCACGTGCGGCAGCGCATCCAGATTCTGAATCTGCGGAGCGTCCGGATTGTGCACAACTTTCCCGTCTTTTAGGAACGATACACCCGGGATATCCGCCAGTGGCTTGCCCTTCGCGTAGTCCACCACCGCATAGTCAAATTCTTTGCGGCAAACGAAATCGATCTCCGGACAATCTCTCAGCGACTTCTCCGGGAGCACGCTCACATGCGGCCCCACAAAAGCTATCTTGATCGTTGGATTTAGCCGCTTGATTGCTTGCGCCAACCGGATATCGCCGGGGAACCCCGGTGTCGAAGTAAACAGCACCAGAAATTCGTACTCCTTGGCGATCTCGATCGTCTCTTCGCCCGAGACGTGATGCGGCGGCGCATCCAGCAACCGCGCCCCCTCCAACATTCCAGCCGGGTACGCCAGCCACACCGGATACCAATAACTCTCAATTTCGCGGGTGGCGGGCCAACGGGAACCAGCCCCTCCGTCAAAGTTTTCAAACGAGGGAGGATTTAGAAACAATGTTTTTAAATGCATAATGGGTATTCTTCTAATTTTATCACTCAGACAGGGTGATGCTGGCTTTCCCGCCATTGTTTCTGCAGGTTCCCCTTCACCCCTTGTACATGACCTAAACGCTTGATTCCAATGTACTAGTTCCCTGCCTAGATGAGAATCGCATTGACCTGAATGGGTGTTGGATGCAGCGAAAGGGGAAACGGTGCGGTAAGCGGGGTCCTCTACTGCGCTTCGCCCGAGGCGGGCACGCGGAAAGTAAGGCCTCGTTCATCATTGGCCTTCGTGGTTGCAACCAGATCGAGGTCTGACAGCGGGATCTTCTGCGTGCGCTGAGAAGCAAAGTTCCATAGAGTCTGCCCCACAATCGCGTAGTTTCGCACTTCCTGCTGATGCTGATCGCGGAATACCAGCACGGTCGCCGGCACTGGCGCGCTCTCCGTTTCACGAGCCGCAGGCGCCGATCGCGCGTAGCGATCGTTACTATTTGCCGGCGGATCATCCTCCGCCTGTTGCCGCATTCTCTGCTCTTCCAAGCTTTGCTGGTTCATCTCGTTCGCGGTCTGCCGTTCGCGCTCGTAGTCCTCGTCATACGACGAACCTGAATCCCACCACCAGGAGGGATCGTAATACGCACCATAAGCCCACGGATAACCATATCCGCGGCAGCCATAGCCGTAGCAATTGTTGCGAATCCCGTAGAAGTAAACGTGGTTGTGGTACGGGCGGTAGTAGGGCTTGCCGTGGTGGTAGGGATTGCCGTGGAACCCGTTATGGGCGTACACGCCACGAGAAAAGTTACGTTGCGGGTAACGTGCGAAAGAAGAGGGAGAGTGCGCGACCCCACGCGATCCACCAAAACCAGAGCGCATTCCTCCCGACACGTGGACGCCACCTGCGTGACCTCCACCAAATCCTGCGTGTCCCGAAAATCCGCCGCCGACGTGCCCTCCGCCGCGCTGCGCCCACAAGGGCACTGCACAAAAAACCGCCAACGCCGTGATGGCCATCAGGCGACTCACACAAAAAATTATACGCCCGATCGCACGCCCAACATTGTCAAATTTTAAGGGCGGCCGCTTCAGACCCCGCATCCCTAGCTGGAGGCCGCGTTCTGATCCCCGCCACCATGTTTCTGTTTGCACTGTTTGCAGTACGTCGCCGGTAAGCTATTGTCGACGCGGTGCTTCACCGCCGGTACTGTCTTCAGATAGGCGAAGATAGCCTTCAGATCATCATCCGATATATTCTTGAATTCGCCAAACGGCATGATGGAACTCAATTTGCGCGCACCCACATAACCCGTGCGCATCGCCGTAATAAACGTCGTCTCGTCGTAGTAGCTGATCCCAGAGGCGTCCGGTGTTATGTTCGCGCTGACCACGTCTCCCCACGGCCCCGCCAGATGCTCGCCACCTGCAAAATTCATTCCATCCGCTACGGTGTGACAGCCACAGCCGAGACGCACCATGTACTTCCCAAGTGCCAGCAGGTCCGATGGATTGGGCCCCTGCACGGTTCCAACAACTGGCTCCGCCGCCCCCCGCACCAGGTAGTTCACCGGAAAGTTAATTTTTGATGGAGGCAGCGGATTTCTCACCGGCGTCAGAGACCGGATGTAGACCACAACCGATGCCAGGTCTTCATCCGAAAGATCCTTGTAGTTCGCATACGGCATGATCGGAAACAAAATCGTGTCATCATGCTTCACCCCTTCGCGAATCGCGCGCGCGATCTGGTCATCGCTCCAGCCGGCACTACCGGTTTCAGGATCAGGCGTGAGATTTGGCGCGACGATGCTCCCCGGAAAATCTGGGATCGGCAAACTTTGGCCAGCCAGATCCATTCCCGGCTGCGTGGGCGCGCCATGCTGCGTCCAGTCCTTCGGAGAATGGCAGGTCACGCAGCCCAACAATCCCTCCGCCAGATAGCGCCCGCGGGCCACACGCTGAGGCGTGCGCTCAAACTGCCGGTTGGTAACCGCGCGCTTTTTAGGCCCAATGAATGTCCGCCAGCCGATTGTGAAATTGATGGCAGCAATGAGCACGACACAAAGGACGCCCGCCCCAATAAGCAGAATTTTCCCGAGCTTTTTCATGGATGACTATAAGTTCCTAGGCTTGTGAAACAAAGAAACGCGACTATCTTTTCTTCTTCCCCTTCACCGACTTCGAGGAGGCTTTGGGGACTGGCCTTTTTGCCGGTTTCGCCGCAGGCTTGGCGGACTTGTGTTCTGCTTTCGCAGCCTTCACTTTTTCGGGAACCTTCGCGGGCGCCACTGCCGCCGGAGCCGCAGGCGCCGCCGCAACCGCGCCCTTTCCCTTCTTTCCCTTTGGACCCGGTTTGCCTGGCGCCGCAGCCGGTGTCGCTTCAGCTGCGGCCTTGGCCGCGCGTCCACGCCGTGGTGCCGGTGGCGGAGGCGGCGGAGGCGGCGCAAACGGTTTCAAGAATTTCAAAGTCTCAGTACGCGATCGCAGCTTCCCATCCAGCAGCAGCATGAACACGTCATGCGCCAGCTTCGGATACTCCGGCAATTGCGGCGTAATCAGCAACTCTGTCATCTCCGGCAACGGAAGCCTCTGCTGCACCTGCCGCCACTTCGTCAGATAATTCTTGATCTTCTGTTCGACCGATTGCTGCTTCGCCGTTACCGCCAGAAACAGCACCATCTCCGGACGTGCTGACGACAGCAACTGCCACGTGCGCGACGGCGTCGCCGCCTCTTTCCCCATGAGCCGCTTCGCCAATTCCTTGGCGTGATCTTCAATTTCTCGCCACGCCTCCACCAGATCCTTCCGCGGAATCATCTTCTGAATGTCCGCAACATCTTTGTCCGAGAAATGCGACGTCAGAAAATACATCACAGCCGGCCCGGCGTCGGGCGTGTATCCCATATCCACCATCTGCTGCCGGGTCTTCATCAGCTGCGTGATGCCGTTGGTGTCGACCTTAGCCACGTTCCAGTGGCTGTGCAGAATCTCCAGCCAGCCTTCCTTTTCCAACATCTTCACGACGTGCAGCGGATCATCCTCATGCGCCAGCGCCGCGATCTCGTGCCCAATCGACGACCGCAAAATGTGGTCGATGTACTTCCCTTCCTTCGCTGCGTCGTAGCGCGCCTGCGTGCGCTCTTCCAGCGGCCAGTGAAACCGCGCCGCAAACCGCGTCGCACGAATCAGCCGCGATGGGTCTTCTAAAAACGAATAATTTTGCAGAATGCGGATGACCTTGCCCTCGATATCCGCCACGCCATTGAATGGATCCAGCAACAGCCCGCGCGATCCTTCATTGAGCGACAATGCCATGGCGTTGACCGTGAAGTCGCGCCGCCGCAGGTCTTCGTGAATCGTCGCCGGCGTCACGATCGGAGGCTTGCCTGTCTTCTCAAACCGCTCCGTGCGCGCCATGCTAATCTCTGCGCGCGCATTTCCCGGCAGCGATATAAAGATCGTGCGGATATCCTCTTCGACCGCCGTGATCTTGGCTCCAGCCTTCTCCAGATCTTTTTGCAGTTTGAGAGGATTGCCCTGGACGGTGAAATCGAGGTCGCGGATGGTGAATCCGCTGATGATGTCGCGGATGGCGCCGCCGGTCAGGTAAAGATTCATGCCCGCTGCCCGGGCTACGTCTTGAACCAGTCCGACGCCCTTCAGTTGGTCCGGCGTCAGCCGGATTTCCATCGTATAAATGTAATCAGCCATTCGTTCTCAAACGGCGGACGGCCTGTTTTCAGCAGCGATCGAAGTTACATCGCCGCCCAGACCAGAGCCAGATCCACCAAACTTTCCACAAGATTTCCACAGCCTTGGGGACCAATAGATCCGATACCCCAGCCACCCGAACGCAAGTGGCTTAAGACAAAGTACTTATGCGAAGTGGAATCTTTGCGGCAAGCTAAAGAAAATAACACACCGTTTACATTTTGGCTACTGCCAAGGCGGATTCCGCTGCTTTTCCGCCAAAAAGTGCGAGAATCAGGCGCGGCGAATTTCAGATCTTAGATCGAAGATCTCAGATTGAGGTCGCGATGAGTCTACGCGTTTCAGTCTGAAATCCGAAATCTGCAATCTAAAATTCGTACTTGCGCCTTTCAGGATGGCGGAGCCAGATGCCCTCGACGCACAAAAAAGTTATCGTTCGCAAGATGGACCGCGACTCCGTCTCCGGATACGTCTCCCCCACTCAGTTCGTCAACGAGGGCAAACTCGAACTCCTTAACACATCCGGCACCGTAATCTCCATGGACCTCCGCGAAATCAAGGGCGTCTACTTCGTCCGCGAGTTCGGAGACTCCGAATCTCTCACCCGCAAAACCTTCACCTCCCGTCCCCGCTCCGAGGGTCTCTGGGTCCGCCTGCGCTTCAAAGACAGCGAGATCCTCGAAGGCCTCATGCCCGCCGACCTCACTCAAACCACGCCCGAAGGATTCCTCGTCAGCCCGCCCGACCAGCGCTCCAACACGCAACGCATTTTTGTCCCCCGCACCGCGCTCGAATCTTTAACCGTTTTGGCAGTAATCGGCGCCACCCGCCGCCAACGCCGCGGCGGCACGCAAGATCAGCGCCAAGTCCCCATGTTCGAAGAGTAGCTACCCGCGCCAGTGGGAGGGCTGCTTGCGCTAGGCAGAAAACCACCCCACTGCCATTTCTTCGAGGCGGTTGGATCCGCGCTCTGTGCGCCGTGATCCTAACTGTTTGGGATTGTCAGAAATTTTCCTGTATCTTCGTTTGATTTGCTTGCGCCAGGTGCGATGTTGCGACTGTGAGAAGAGTGTCCTACTCAAAAACTTCTCACTGCGGGCGCGGGGTATGATTCTTTAGGCGGCACTCTTCGCAGACGCCGTAGATCTGGAAAGTGTGGCGGGTGGTTAGGTAGTGGTACTTGCGCCCGATTTCCTGCTCGAGTTGGCCCACTTCCTGGGAGAAAAATTCCACCGAACTGCCGCAGTCGGTGCAAACCATGTGGTGATGGCTGCGGCGGTTGTACTGGTGCTCGTAGCGGGCAATGCCATCGTGGAAGGCGACTTCGCTCGCCAGTCCGCACTCGGCCAGCAGTTTTAGCGTGCGGTAGACGGTCGTGTAGCCGATACGGGCGTCTTTTTTCTGTACCAAGCGGTGCAGTTCGTCAGTGGAAAGGTGGTCGCGAGTTTCAAGAAAAGTGCGCAGAATGGTGTCCCGCTGCGCGGTTTGCTTGAGGCCCACGCCCTTCAAGTGTTTATGAAGGATCTCCTGGGCTTCACGGACCATCTGGCGAGAGATGGTGGGCTGGTCATCGATGCGTTTGTGGAGCATGTTGGGCCGAAAGAGGCAGGTGCAACGAGGTCAGGATAACACCCGCCATCTTGAAAATGAAATTCATTTTCAGCGAGCCGAGGCGCCAACCCGTGGCATACAATCAAGATTCCCCATGAACACGCTGGCAGAGATCAGTTTACCCAAGTCGCGTCGGTCACCCGTCGCCCGCATACTGCTCTGGCTACTTCTGGCTGTGGTCTTTCTGGTAGTCGCCGCAATTGCCTATGTCTATTATGTCGCGCACGTTGCCCTTCCCCAGTTGGATGGGCAACTGCATGTCAGCGGGTTATCGGCGTCGGTCAGTGTGACCCGCGACAGCCACGGAGTTCCGACGATTGAAACGGCCAGCCTGGAAGATCTTTTCTTCTCGCAAGGGTATGTGACCGCTCAGGACCGGCTCTGGCAGATGGACATTATGCGGCGCTATGGGAGCGGAGAGCTGGCGGAGATTCTGGGCGAGGATTTGTTGAAGCTCGACCGGGAGCAGCGAATCCTGGGCTTGCGTGCGGCGGCCAGGAAGGCACTCGAGATGGCAAACCCGCGCGACCGGAGCTTCTTCGAGGCGTACGCGCACGGCGTAAATGCCTACATCGACGCGCACCGCGATTACCTGCCGCTGGAGTTTCGCATCTTGCGCTACAAGCCAAAACAATGGCTGGCAGAGGACTCGGTCGTGGTCGCCAACTCGATGGTCAAGGACCTCAACTATCACTATTTTTACGACGCGTTGTCGCGGGAGAAAATTCTCGCGAAGCTTGGGCCGGAGCTGACTGCGGACTTATATGTGAACCGCTCGTGGCATGACCGCCCTCCGACTGTGATGCGTGAGGATCTGAATGAATCCGACAGCGCCGCCGCCGATTCCGATGATGACGACAGCGACGACGATCCGATGGACAACTCGGTGACGCAAAAGGAATTTCCGGCAGAAGCTGCGCCCGAGGGATTGCCGGTGGATGGATCGAACGACTGGGTTATCTCCGGAGCGCACACGGTAACGGGAAAGCCGCTGCTCTCGAACGACATGCATCTCGGCCACCAGATGCCGAACCTGTGGTACGAGGCGCATCTGCGCTCCGGAACTTTGGACGTTGCGGGGGTGACGCTGCCGGGGATGCCGTACGTAGTCGTCGGACACAACCAGCGGATCGCATGGGGATTTACGAACGTTGGTCCCACGGTGACTGATGTCTTCACTGAGAATTTCAACGCGCAGGGCGCGTACCAGACGCCTAGCGGATGGGTACAGCCGGACCATCGCACGGAAGTGATTCGCGTCAAGGGGAAGCCCGATGCGAGCGTAGATGTGAAGATTACGCGGCATGGCCCGATCATCACCGAACTGGTGCCGGGCGAGACCCGGCCACTGGCGCTGCGTTGGACGCTATATGACGGGTTGCACATTCCCTTCTTTGATGTGGATACGGCGCAGAATTGGCAAGAATTCCGGCATGCGTTTTCGCAACTGGACGCGCCCGGGCAAAACGTGGTCTACGCCGATGTAGATGGGAATATCGGATATCAGACGACGGGAAAGGTTCCGATCCGGGCGACGGGAGATGGCAGCCTTCCGGTAAGCGGCGCGGACAATGCGAACGAGTGGACTTCGTATATTCCGTTCGACAAACTCCCGAGCGTTTACAATCCGCCTTCAGGAATCATCAGCACGGCGAATGGGAGAATCACGCCAGATGGTTATCCGAATTCGATCAGCATGGAATGGGAAGCTCCGTGGCGAACAGCTCGGATTTATCACGTACTGGAGTCGGGACGGCAATTTTCCACCGCAGACATGCTGGCGTTGCAAACTGACATTCACTCGGAGGCCGATTTGTTCGCCGCAGAACGCCTTGTGTATGCGGTGGACCATGCGTCCAAAGCGTCGGCGCGCGTCAAACAAGCAGCGGATCTGATGCGGAGTTGGGATGGGAGAATGCAGGCCTCGTCGGCGGCACCCACGATTGCCGAGACGTCCATCCGGGAACTGAGGCGGCTGCTGCTCGCGCCAAAGCTTGGAAGCGCCCCCGCCGATCCCGCGAACGACGATGCAACGCTCAGCTGGAAGACTTATTCCTGGGAGATGCGCTCGGTGTGGTTGGAGAACATCCTGCTTCACCGACCGAAGCGGTGGCTGCCGGAAAAATATGCCAGTTACGATGATCTGCTTACCGCGGCCGTGGATGCGGCCGTGAACGGGCCGCAAGCACCGAAGGAATTGGCGGCGTGGCGCTGGGGCGGATTCAATGCGGTCGAGATTCAACATCCGATCCTGAGTAAGATTCCATTGATCAACCGGTGGTCCGGACCAGGAGTCCAGGAGCAGTCGGGCAGCGGCTACACGGTGAAGGCTGTGTCGCGGCACCATGGGCCGTCGGAGCGTTTCACGGCCAATCTTGCGGACCTGGATCAGTCGACTCTGAACATCGTCACCGGCCAAGGCGGAAATTTCTTGAGTCCCTATTACATGGATCAGTGGAAGGCCTGGTACGAGGGAACCACGTTTACTCTTCCCTTCAGCGCGAAAGCGGTGGAAGTCGCCCGGACGCATCGCTTGGTGCTGGAACCGGCCAAGTAGTAGACTCCGCGAGGATTCTCGCTCACCCATCGCCGGCTCCGGGCAAATTTTTCACGCATTGTGAAACATTCCGCGGCTTCGCTCGTCTTCCTAATCAGGGGTGGGGATAGCCCCGCCCAACTAGACGATTCATGGGAAAAATCACTGCAACCGCCGCTTGCGAATGCGTCACCTGCGCCGTCGTGAAACGGTACAATGACTGAATTATGCGGACACTGTGGGACATTTTTGCGCAGATCTTCCGCAACCTGTGGGCACATAAACTGCGCTCATTCCTAACCATGTTTGGGATCGCGTGGGGCGTGGGGTCGCTGCTCTTGCTGGTAGGAGTAGGGGAAGGCTTCCGCTCAGGCAACAAGCGCGAAATGGCCGAGTTCGGCAAGGACATCATGTTTCTTTTTCCCGGGCGCGCGCCAGCGGTCATGGGCAACATGAACTCGGCCCGCTCCTATCTTCTTTCCTACCAGGATTATCTCGACATCCGCCAGCAAGCCCCGCATGTTCGAAACGCGGCACCGATTATTGCGCGTAGCGACCTTCACGAGGTTAGCGAGTTTGCGAGCGCCAGCGGCGAAATCCTGGGAACCGAGCCGCAACTGAATGAGATCAGTTATCTTCCGATGAAGGAGGGACGCTGGCTGAACGAGTTAGACGGGTCGCAGAGAAGGAATGTGATTGTGCTGGGGAACGAACTTCTGAAGACGCTGTTCCCTGGGCGTCCGTCTCTTGGCTCTTTCGTGTTGATCAACGGCGAGCGCTTTGAAGTGGTCGGAAGCATGCCGCACCTGGGCCGCGGCGACAATATGTGGTTAAACATGCGGGGCTACATCCCATTCGAAGTGATGGCCACGAACTTCCCGATCAAAGGCGAGAATCATCAGAACTCCATCTCGTTCATCGAATATCAGCCGAGCATGACCTCGGAGCATCTTCTGGCACAACAGGATGTTCACAAGATTGTGGCGCGCAATCATGGATTCGATGTCACGGACCCAAATGCCTTTGACGAATGGGATTCAATCCAGGAATCCAAAATGGTGAACACCATCTTTGACGTGATGAACATGTTCCTGGGAGCGGTGGGGATGGTTACGTTGGCCTTGGGGGCGATCGGCGTGATCAATATCATGCTGGTCGCCGTAAGCGAGCGCACGCAAGAGATTGGTTTGCGCAAGGCACTGGGCGCGACCAACCGGAATATCCTGTTCCATTTCTTTCTCGAGGGACTGCTGCTTACTTTGGGAAGCGGGCTACTGGGTTTAGCGGGGGCGGGCGGATTAATGGCGCTCATGGGTGGGGTGCAAGGACCGCAAGGTTTCGACCCACCAAAACTAGTGCCGATGTCGGCCATGCTCGCGATTGGCAGTCTGACGTTGGCCGGAGTGGTCGCCGGTCTCTATCCGGCGCGCAAGGCGGCACTCCTGCAGCCAGTCGAAGCCCTGCGGCAGGAGTAGTGCTCAGGAAATACCTATGATGAGTGATTTGCTTCAGGAGGCCTACAACGCCATGCGCCACAACCGGCGGCGCACGGCGCTCACTATGCTGGGCATGGCTTGGGGCATTGCTACTGTCGTCATGTTGTTGGCGTATGGCGACGGATTCGGCCAAGCTTGCGCCGCCATCTTCGCTAATTTTGGCACGAAGCTTGTGATCGTGGTGCCGGGCAAGACTTCCCTGCAAGCTGGCGGTCAAAAGTCAGGCGTCGCAGTCCGCTTTACACAGGACGATGTAGACGCGCTCACCACGAATCTTCCGCAGATCACCCACATCACGCCAGAAGTCGGCAAGCAGGCCAATGTTCAGTATGACACTAGAGTTTTCAGCTGGGCCGTGAGCGGAAATTATCCCAATGTGCTGGATATTCGCGCTCTTAAGTTGGATCAGGGACGCTTCTACAACATGGAAGACCAGGTGCAGCGCGCCCGCGTCGCGGTCATCGGTTCGGAAGCGAAAGAGAAGCTGTTCTCGGGGCGCAATGCGATCGGAGAACACATCCGGCTCGATGGCCTCAGCTTCGAAGTGGTCGGAGTCTTGAAGGCAAAGATGCAAGAGGGGAATGACGACATCAACCGCGTGGTGTACGTTCCCTTCAGCACGATGAGCGATCTAAAAGATACGCACTACCTCGACACCATTTGGTTCACCTACCAGATGCCGGATTATGAACGACTGGAACCGGCCGTGCGTACAATTCTGGCGACGCAACACAAGTTCAACCAGTCTGACCGGCAGGCGGTGAGAGTATTCAATATCATGATGCAGGTGCACCAGTTTGAAATCATCACGATGGGTTTGAAGGTTCTGATGGGCTTTATCGGCACTCTGACCCTGGGTATCGGCGGGGTTGGCCTGATGAACATCATGCTGGTGTCAGTCACGCAACGGACGCGGGAGATCGGGGTGCAGAAGGCGCTGGGCGCACCACGGCGGTACATTCTTTTTCAATTTCTGGCGGAGGCCCTGACCATTACATTCATCGGCGGCGTGCTGGGAGTGGTGCTCGCCTATATTGTTGCGCTTTCCGTGGGACGACTCACACTGTACAGCGCCTTTGCCAAGAATGGTGAAGCCGGGGACATCCGGCTGATCATTGCGCCTGGGACGCTAATTGCATCGACGCTGATTCTGGGGGCGGTGGGATTGATCAGCGGCATGATCCCGGCCTTCCGCGCTTCCCGCCTCAATCCCATCGAAGCCTTGCGGCACGAATAGCCGCGCAGCTCAGCAATATCTGTTCGCCACGAATTTCGAAAGCCGCTCTAGAAGAAATCGATCGCCTTGATGTCTCCCACGAAGCCAACCACGTTGATGCTTCCCTGAGGCACGAAGTCGTTGATCAAAAGAATGTCTTTGTTCGTGTCATAAACCCGCAGAGCGCCGCCTTCAGCGACGTACTCAACGTTCCGGCTGGTGAATCCCTGCAGGCCGAGCACATCGCCATTGTCCGGCGGGATGAGGACGGAATTGTCTTGAGTCCGGAAGATCGAAAGGCAGCCACGAACCTCTCCAACGGGATTGTTGACATCGCCGATACTGGTGCAGGTGCGAGAACCGACGAAGATCTGACCGTTTGAGGTCATGTCGATGCGGTCATGATACCCGTTGGTGATGACGGCACGGCCAGTGACCGTGCCGCTAGCCAAGTCAACGATATCGAGCCTTCCGCAAATGGTAGCCGCGGTTGTCTGCCCCGTGCATGCGTTGTTGCTGGGCGGTGTGCCCGCTACGTAAAGAGTGGACCCGTTGAGCAGGGCAGTGGTCGCGGCGTCCACAGGAATCGTCGCTGTAATGGCAAATGAGTTCATGTCAAAGACCATGACACTGGCCTGACTTCCCCCACACTGAGGGCCGCAATTCAGAACATAAGCAGTGCTGCCGTTGACGATGGCAAAGACGGGACGGTCAAATCCGGGCACGATCGCGCAAACCGAATTCGGAGGGTTGGAGTAGCAACTGGTGTCAACCGGAGGCGCCGCCGCGGTGGGGAACAGTACGGTCATCGAATCGGAGTCGTTGCTGAAAACGAGTAGTTCCGTGCCATTCGAATTAGAGACGACGGTTTGCGCGCTAGTGACCGCGATCGTGCTGAGTGCGGCGGTCGAAAAATTCATCACGTCGACCGCGCCCAGGAACGAAAAGCCGTTGACCGTGGCGGAGGGGACCGCTGCATATCCGATGGGGCTCGCCACGGGAAATACCATGCTGGAGGTCGGCCCAGGCAGGCGCACGCTTCCAATGCCGGATTCGGTTGTCGTGTTGATCGCGAAGACGCTGGTGGTGCTGTTATCGAAGGCCGCTAGGACGCTCCGGTTCGGATTCAATGCCATTAGCCCCGGGGAGGTTCCGGCGCTGATGGGAGTGACCGGCGCGATCGTGTCATTCGTGCCATTAATGAATACGAGCCTGCCCTGGAGAAGAGTGGAGCTGACACCCTGTGATGCCAGAACACGTTCCTTCAGGCCGCTGGGTGGATTCTTAGGCTTGCTACTGCCGCCACAGGAAAGGAAGCTGAGGGCGGCCCACACTCCGACCGCACAAACGAGGATGCGTCTCTTCAAACGGGAGGCTCCTAACAACATGAAAAAGGAAGATTTAGTTGCGAAATGGTGGATTATAACAGACCCGGTGCCTCTCCTTATGGACGACGATGGAGAACAAATTCAGACAATCGAACTTTTTCTCGCTCGCATTGAACATCCACTAAGATGCGCGAACCAGAGCTGATCCTGTATTCTCAGAATCTATATGGCGGCTGACTTTCTTGCCCGGATTAAGCAATCCCCCGTGCTGTGCGATGGCGCAATGGGGACGCTGCTCTACGCCAAAGGCATCTTCATCAACCGGTCGTACGATGAACTGAATCTTTCCCAGCCCGAAATGATTCGTGGAATTCACCACGACTACTTGCAGGCTGGAGCCGAAATTATTGAAACCAATACTTTCGGTGCTAACTCTTTCCGTCTGGGACGGCACAGCTTGGCGGATAAGGTAGCCGACGTCAATCGCGCCGGCGCACGCCTGGCCCGCGAAGCCGCCAAAAGCTTCGATGTTTGGGTGGCTGGATCGGTTGGCCCGTTGGGCACCAGAATCGAACCTTTGGGCAAGACGTCGTTTCAAGAGGCCCGCGATGCCTTCCGGCAGCAGATCGAGGTGCTGGTCGAAAGCGGAGTCGATCTGCTGATTCTCGAAACCTTCGGATATCTGGAAGAGATCCACCAGGCCATGCTGGCGGTGCGGGACGTGAGCCCGTCTATCCCTTTGGTGGCGCAGGTCACCATCGACGAGGATGGCAACTGCCTGGACGGCTCCGATCCGCAGACATTTGTCGCGAAGTTAGAAGAGTGGGGCGCGGACGTCATTGGCTGCAACTGCAGCGTGGGGCCGGTCGCCATGCTCGACGCCATGGAGCGCGTGCGGACTGCAACTTCCCTCCCTCTTGCCGCTCAGCCCAACGCAGGTATTCCGCGCTCAGTAGATGGAAGGAATATTTATTTATGCTCGCCGGAGTATATGGCGAGCTACGCCCGCAAGTTTGTCGCCGCCGGGGTGAGGCTGGTGGGTGGGTGCTGCGGGACCACGCCGGAGCACATTCGTGTCATGAAGTCAGCACTGCGCGTGGGTGAGGCACGAGGAAAGACTGCGTCTGCTCACGTCACGGGAGGTCCTGCGCCCAAGGCAGTTCCGGCTGTGCCGCTGGAAAGCCGGTCGCTTCTGGGCGCCCGGTTGGCTCGGAATGAATTTGTGACCATGGTCGAGATCGTTCCTCCCAAGGGAATCGACGTGGTGAAGGAAGTTGAGGGAGCGCGCTTTCTAAAATCGGTTGGCGTGGACGCGGTCAATATTCCCGACAGCCCGCGAGCTTCGGCGCGCATGAGCAACCAGGCATTGTCGCTGCTCATTCAGCGCGAGGTCGGCATTGACGCGATCCTGCACTACACCTGCCGCGATCGCAACGTGCTCTGCATTCAGAGTGACTTGCTGGGGGCGGCGGCAGTCGGAATCAAGAATCTGATTTGCATCACGGGCGATCCGCCGAAGATGGGAAACTACCCCGACGCGACCGCCGTGTTTGACGTGGACGCGATCGGTCTGGTCAACATCGTGCACAATCTGAATCGCGGCCTGGATCTCGGAGGAAATCCAATTGGAACGGGAACCGGCTTCGTGATTGGGGTGGGCGCGAACCCGGGACTAACGGATCTTGATGAAGAGATTCGCCGTTTCGAGTACAAGGTCGAAGCCGGCGCGGAGTATGCGGTGACGCAACCTGTGTTTGATCTACGCTTGCTGGAAAACTTCCTGAAGCGGATTGAGCATTGCCGCATTCCGGTTATCGCTGGGATATGGCCATTGGTAAGCGTGCGCAACGCGGAATTCATGAAAAACGAACTGCGCGTATCGGTGCCGGACTCAATTCTCGAGCGCATGGCCAAGGCGCAGACCCCCGAAGGAGCGCGCGGTGAAGGCGTGGCGATCGCGCGAGAAATGTTGATCGCGGCGAAACAGATGGCGCAGGGGGCACAAATCAGTGCGCCGCAGGGGCGCTACAGTTCTGCGGTGGATGTTTTGGAAGCATTGGGGACCAACCAGGGGTCCACGGCAAACGCATAGCGGCGGTCCGCTAAGACGCGCGGAGTATTGAATCGATTCATCGCAACAGCAAAACGATATTGCGGATTTTTCAGTACTAGAACTGCTTCCCACCACGGGACTGCATCGTCCATTTATTTTCATTCGCACCATAGAAAAGACTCGACACTTCTTCGAAATAGTTGCATACAATAAGAGACGGAGCGAAAACCCCGTTGCCAAAGTTTGAAGAGTGCCTCCAGCGACTGGAAAAAATTGTTCAGGAACTGGAAAAGGGCGAAGTCCCTTTAGAGAACTCACTGACACTGTTTGAAGAAGGCATGCAGCTTTCTTCCGCCTGCCGGAAAGAGTTGGAACAGGCGGAAGGAAAAGTTGAAATCCTGTTGAAGAAGAATGGGAAGCTCCAAGCCGAACCATTCGAACCGCTGACCGAGAAATTGCCCGCTCGACGTTGAACGTGCTGACTTCTGGTAGCGATTCAAGAGCTTTACATGTCTGTGGAGTCGTGGTTTTCCCAGCCACCCCGCAGCCCTAGTCGAACGTTGACGTCTGCCGTTGACGACAGGTTGAACCCCCGGGGGAAATATGATGCAAAGTGTAATTGTTCTCGAGAAGGATCCTAGAGTGGCCAGCCATTTGGCCGGTGGACTTCGTCCTCATTTTTCTGTGCATCTAGCTGGTTCCCGCGAAGAACTGCGGGACAACGTTGCCCGGACCCGTCCGGAAGCTGTGGTGCTCAACATTGAGCATTGGCTGCTCGACGAGGTAGAGAGCCTACATCGCGACTTTCCAGCACTGCCAATCGTGTGCACGCATCGCATCCCTGACGAAGAGATGTGGGCGGCCGCGCTCTCGGCTGGCGCCAGTGATGTTTGCCCGACGGACGACGTAGGCAACGTGCTGACCTCGGTTCTGCGAAGCATGGCGCTTTCCCGGCGCGCCGCCGCGTAGATTTAGCGTTCGTGACGTGAGGACGCCCTCTGGGCGTCCTTTGTTTTCTCTAGCATTTTCTAAAGCTCCGTGGCGCGCAGCGAACACCTTCAAATTCCCCGCCTTGTTATACTCACTCCTTCATGCTCAACGAGACGCTCGAACAGGGACAGCAACTGGCTGATGCTGCGCTCGATCGGTTGATTCCGCTGGAGACGCAGCATCCGGAATCGATCCACAAGGCCATGCGACACAGTGTGTTCGCCGGTGGCAAACGCCTGCGACCCATTCTCTGCATGGAGGCCGGACGCATGGTGGCGGGGTCGCTGCCGCCGCGCATTGAAGAACTTGGCGCGGCGCTGGAAATGCTGCACACCTATTCGCTGATTCATGACGACCTGCCTGCGCTCGACAATGACGACCTGCGGCGCGGGCGACCGACCTGCCACAAAGCATTTGGTGAGGCCCTCGCGATCCTGGCGGGAGACGCGTTGCAGACGCAAGCCTACGAAGTTCTATCGCGGTTGAAGTGTCCGGCCGAAGCGCGCGTGCGCATCATCGAAGAAATCGCCCGTGGCACAGGTACAGTGGACGGCATGATCGGCGGACAAGTCGTGGACCTCGAAGCGGAACACACGCAGCCAACGGCGGAGATGCTCGAATATATTCATCGCTCGAAGACTGCGGCGCTGATCACTGCAAGCCTGGTCAGCGGCGGATTGTATGCCGGAGCGAAAGACAATCAGGTCGCAAAGCTGCGGGCATTTGGGCTGGGGATCGGCTTGGCCTTCCAAATCGTCGACGACGTACTGGACGTGACCCAGACGTCGGAACAATTAGGAAAGACTGCCGGTAAAGACACGGCATCGGAAAAAGTAACTTATCCGTCGCTGTTTGGCATCGAGGAATCGGTAAAGCGGGCAGATGCGCTGGTCAATGACGCCTTCGCAGAACTGGACAGCTTCGGGGAGCGCGCCGAGCGACTGAAAGAACTGGCGCGATTCTTGGTGGAGAGAAAGAAGTAGCCCCGACCAAACGACTCTGTGCTTCTTCGTGTCCCCTGTGGTAGAAAATAGGTACGGTGATGGAGTTCGCCATAACCGCCTGCGCATCCGGCACAGGCTGATAACTCCTACAGAGTTGAATCCACTTTTGTAGGGGAGCTCCATCGTGAAAGATGTTCTCGCTATATCTGTCGCCGCCATCGTCGGCGCCAACCTTCGATACTTCCTCAGCCGCCTCGCCGCCAGAGAATTTGGTCCGGTCTTCCCTGTCGGAACGCTCCTCATCAACATCCTGGGCAGCTTCATCGTGGGCTTCTTCGTGATCTGGACGACCGAACGCGCTCTGCTCGACCCGCGCTGGCGGCTGCTGGTAGTCGTTGGCTTCTGCGGATCGTTCACGACCTTTTCCAGCTATGCGTTCGAGTCCATGGCGTATTTCGAACAAGGACAGTGGGGACTGATGCTTACCAACATTATCGGTAACAACCTGCTGTGCCTGGCCGCCGCGCTCGGCGGTATGGCACTGGCGCGGGTACTGTAAAATGTCGAACGCGATGGCAGTACAGGTCACCATCTATCTCAATGAAGCGGACCAGTGGCATCACCGGCCGCTCCACATGGAGATTCTCAACTATCTACGTAAGGAAAATGCGTACGCGGCGATCGCGATCCATGCCGTGGCGGGATTCCTGGGGCGGCAACCTGTCGGAACCGCACATTTGGTCGAAGCTGGAGGAAAGCTACCGGTAGTCATCATTTTTGTCGACACCGATGAGCACGTGAACCGCATGCTGCCTACATTGAAGGAGATGGCAGCGCATCGGTTGATCGTTCGCGAAAACGTTATGATTGAGCAAGGAAGCCTCGACTGAATGTCTTCCTCCTCTTTGAATCAGCCTCTCGATATCCTCGCGATCGCCGCGCACCGCGACGACGTGGAGCAGACCTGTGGCGGCACCTTGCTGAAAGCCGCTCAGCGCGGGCAACGCACCGGGATCCTCGACTTGACGCAGGGCGAGATGGGAACGCGGGGCACGGCAGAAGATCGCGCCCGCGAAGCGGATGACGCGGCCAAGATTCTTAGCGTGAGTTGGAGGCGCGCCCTAGACCTTCCAGACGGCCGCGTCGAGAACACTTGGGAGAACCGCTTAAAGGTGGCCGCAGTAATTCGCGAGACACGACCGAGGGTGATCATTCTTCCCTACTGGAAAGGCCGCCATCCCGATCACTACACCGCTTCGATACTAGGATACGAGGCCTGCTTTCTGGCGGGACTCGCGAAACTGGACTGTAGCGCCGCCGTCTCGGCGGATGTCGGCGGGGGCGTCTCAACCGCGCGCCTGACCGAAAGCCGGCAAGATACCAGCGCCACCCTTTCAGCGCACCGGCCCTTCAAGATTATTTACGCTACTCTGTACTATGACATTCGGCCTTCATTTGTTGTCGACATCGGGAACCAGTTCGAAGGGAAATTTTCCTCCATCCTGGCATACAAGTCGCAGTTCAGCGATCAAGAGGCCGGCAAGGATCTCTTCCCTGCGCATGACGAGATCCGCACCCGCATCGATGCCATGGCACGCTTCTACGGCATGCTTGGCGGCGTGACCCATGCGGAGCCCTTCCTGCAGAAAGAAGTTGGCCTCGTCGAGGACCTATTGGCCATTCCGGTCAAATCCATTTAGCATTACTCAACTCAACTCACTGGGAGGACCGTCGCAACATGTCTCGTTTTCTCTTTGCCCTCATCACCGCTGTGGCGTTGGCCGCTACGGCAGTCGCTCAGGCTGGAACCTGGCAGATCGATCCCAAGCACACTGCCGCGCAATTTTCCGTGAAGCATCTCGGAGTATCGACTGTCCGGGGAGCGTTCTCCAAGGTCACGGGCTCGGTGACCCATGATCCCGCCGACCCCTCGAAGGATTCGCTGGAAGCGACCATCGACGCGAGTACCGTCGACACCCGTCTCGAAATGCGCGACAACGACTTGAAGAGTCCACACTTTTTCGATGTGCAGAAATTTCCGACCATCACGTTTAAATCCAAATCAGTGAAAAGCACGGGATCCGGGAAACTGCAGGTGACCGGCGATCTGACCATGCACGGGGTGACGAAAGAAGTTGTGCTGGATGTCGATGGTCCTTCCGCCCCAATTAAAGATCCGATGGGCCCCGGCCAGCGCATCGGCGCGTCCGCAAGCACCAAGGTTAATCGTCAGGACTTCGGCATTGTCGGCGCTCCCGGCGTCGTGGGCGACGACGTGACAATCACGATTGACGCAGAGTTAACCCAAGGGCCAGCAAAGTAAAGCAAAGAAGCTCCACCATCCCAACAATGTCATTCTGAGCGAAGCGAAGAACCTATGTAAGTCGCTCGTAGCGAGAAGAATGCATAGCTCCTTCGCTTTCGCTCAGTATGACACTAATCTTGCGCCCGTTGTGAGTTCCCGGCTACTTCTTCAATGCGACCGCCAGCCCGTCGCGGATCGGCAGAATCGTCGTGTAGAACTCATTCGCAGCGTAGAGATTGCGGTTGAATTCGAGGATCGCCTTGGTACTGGCTTCGCTCGGATTCTTTTCCGCGACGCGCCCGCTCCACAGCACATTATCAGTAATGAACAGTCCGCCTTTCCGCAGACGCGGAGCCACCAGCCGCAGCACGCGCGGATAATCTTCCTTGTCGACGTCATTGAAAATGATGTCGAACTCCTGCTTCTGCTCCGACAAAACTTCCAACGCGTCGCCCGTGTGCAAAGTAATGCGGTTCGCGACGCCGGCGCGCTGGAAATAGCCGCGCGCCCGCTCGGCATTCCTGGAGTCCCCATCGGTATAGATGACGCGGCCTTTGTCGCCCACCGCCTGCGCCCACCAGATCGTCGAATAGCCAATCGCCGATCCCAGTTCGAATACCGTGCGGGCATTGATCATCAACGCCAGTTGCTGGAGAACACGCGCCACAGCCGGGCCCACGATCGGAATCTTATGCTCGGTGGCATAGTCTTCCATCTCAGTGAGCACTTCGTCACGCTTGGGCAGCATGGAGTACAGGTAATCATCAACCGGCCCCGCAGTGGTGAAATTGTAGTGGCGCCAACTGGCTCTGTCGTCTTTCTTCTTGCTTTGAGTCACAGGCTTCCCTTTCGCTTTTGTGCTCGTCTTCATGTTGACTTAAACCCCGATGGTGACGCCCGGTTTCATCTCCAGCACTTCAACGCCGGGAACAAGCTTCTTTAATTCGGCCGGAGTTCCCGTCAAGGCTGGGAATGTGCCGAAGTGCATCGGGATCACCGTCTTCGGTTTCAGCAGGTTGATGGCATACGCCGCTTCCCGGGGCCCGATCGTGAAGAGATCACCAATAGGAAGCATTACGATCTCGGGCGCGTACAGTTCACGAATAATCGCCATGTCGCCGAAGACGTTGGTATCGCCGGCATGGTAAAGCTTCACACCATTTTCAAACTCAATCACGTAGCCGCAGGCCTCTCCGCCGTAGATAATTTCGTCGCCGTCCTGAATGCCGCAGGAGTGGTCGGCGTGCACCATCGTCACTTTCATGTCGCCAACCGTTTGCGTCCCCCCTTTGTTCATGGGAGAAATCTGCTTGGCGCCCTTCTTCTGCAACCAAAGACAAAGCTCGAAGATGCCCACCACCAGCGGATTGTGCTGCTTCACGACCGTGACCGCGTCGCCGATGTGATCGCCGTGCCCGTGCGTGCAAAGCAGGACGTCGGCCTTCTTCACCTTCTTTTCAGCCTCGGGGCACATGGGATTCCCCATGATCCAGGGATCGATGAAAACTGTTTTCCCGCCGGGAGTTTCAATACGAAAAGTGGAATGCCCCAACCAGGTCAGCTTGATGCCTTTCAGATTCATAAATCCCAACCCATGAAAAAGTGTCTAACTGTGCCGAAAATCCATTTCGTGCTGCAAACCGCCCACCTAGTTTAATATGAAACGCCATGGCCGAACTCAAGGTGCTGATTTCCCGGGAAGACATTGCGAAGCGGGTGGCCGAACTGGCCACACAGATCACGAAAGATTTTGCGGGAGAATCCATCATTTTTGTCGGCGTGCTCAAGGGCGCCGCCATTTTTCTGTCGGACCTGGCACGACAGGTTGGTCTCGACTGCACGTTCGACTTCATCGGAGTCTCCAGCTACGGCAATCGCCCCAGTCCGACTCAGGAATTGAAAAGCGGGTGGGATTCGACGGGCGAAGTAAAACTCACAAAGGACGTCGACCAGTCCATGCAGGGAAAGAACGTGATCGTCGTCGAGGACATCCTCGACACGGGGCTTACTCTCACGGTTTTGAAAAAATTGCTCCTCGCCCACCAGCCAAAAGCCTTGAAGATTGCCGCATTGCTCGACAAACCTTCGCGGCGCAAGCTTCCGCTTGAGGGCGACTATGTTGGATTCAAGATTCCCGATGAATTCGTAGTCGGCTACGGGTTGGATTACGCAGAAAAATATCGCAATTTGCCGGATATTTGTATCGTTCCCAGAGAGTAAGCCGCTGCTAACTGGGCGCGCAGCACGGGGTTCAAGGCGATTATCCTTGAGCTAACGGCGCTTGAGCAAACGGCAGCGAGAAACACGGCTGCTATCATACAAACGAATGGATTCTGTTCTCTCCAAACCGGATCGCTTGCCGGTCGAGTCGCTGCTGCTCGACGTAGCCGATGTGCTGGCGACCTCGCTTGACCTGGATACGACCGTGCGCCGGGTCGCCGAAGTTGTCCGCAAAGTCATCGATTACGAGATTTTCGCGATTCTGCTCCTCAACGAAAAGACGCAGGAGCTTCGTTTCCGCTTTCAGGTCGGCTATCCTCCGGAATTCGCCGAGGGGAGCCGCCTCAAAGTCGGCGAGGGAGTTACCGGCCAAGCTGCCCAATTGCGGCAAGCGGTGCTCATCGACGATGTCACCAAAGACTCGCGCTACATCGAAGGCGTCCCTAACGTCCGATCGGAACTGGCAATTCCGCTCATCACCAAAAACCGCGTCATCGGCGTGATTGATATCGAGGCGCGCGAGCCCGGTTATTTCAACGAAGAGCACGTGAAAGTACTAACGCTGGTGGCCTCGCGCATGGCGGCTGGCATTGAGAATGCACAACTGTACACTCGCACCACCAAGCAGGCGCGCATTCTGTTGCTGCTCAACGAAATCGCGCGCGAATTAACCTCGATTCTCAACTTGGACGAGCTCCTCGGTCGAGTTGCCGAGTTGGTGCGCCGGCTGATCGATTACCAGATGTTTAGTATCCTTCTGCTCGATACGGCGGGAGAGAAACTGCAGCATCGCTTTTCCCTGCGGTTCAATGAAAATATTCATCTGAAGCACGAGATTCCTTTGGGCCGGGGCATCGTCGGGGCGGCGGCCCAGAGCCAGCAAGCCGTGCTAGTGCCCGACGTAACCAAGGACTCGCGCTACATTGAAGCCAATCCTGAGACCCGGTCGGAATTGGCGGTGCCGCTCGCTTACAAGGGCAAAGTGATCGGCGTGCTCGATCTGGAGCACACGCGCCGCGGATTCTTTACGGAAGAACATCAGCGGACCATGTCTACCCTAGCCGCACAAATTGCCATCGCCTTGGAAAATGCCCGTCTGTATGAAGAGATCGAGCGACAAGAACGCCGCCTGGAGCGCGATCTGGCACTGGCACGAGAGTTGCAAGGGCGACTGCTACCCCAGATCAATCCTAAGATGGCGCACCTCGACGTCGCCGCGAAATTCGTTCCTGCGCGTGCCATTGGCGGCGATCTGTATGACTTCATTCCGTATTCGATGTCGCGGCTTGGTATCGTGATCGGCGACGTTAGCGGCAAAGGCGCCCCGGCCGCCATCTACGCCGCACTGGTGAGCGGAATCGTCCGCTCGCACGCTCCCATTGAGCCTGGATCTGCGGAGATGCTTTCCGCTGTCAATCTCTCTCTGGCGGAGCGCCGCATCGAGGCCCAGTTTGTCTCGATTATTTACGCCGTCTGGGACGATGAAGAACGGACTCTCACGGTCGCGAACTCCGGACTTCCCCGCCCCATCTTCGTGCATGGCGGCAAGAATGAAGTGATCGAGGCAACCGGCTTACCCCTGGGTCTTTTCGACGAAGCGGACTACGACGAGTTCAAGTTCCGCATGAAGGCTGGGGATATGTTTGTGTTCTTCAGTGACGGCATTCTCGACGCACGTAACCGTAAAGGCGAGTTGTTCGGGCGCGGCCGCGTCGAGAAGATCGTCGCCGAATGCGCGGGAAAGTCGGCGAACTGCGTGGTGGACTCCCTTTTCAAGGCGGCCGCCGAACATTCGGCAGGCGTGGAAACCTTCGACGATCAGACCGTCGTTGCCATCCGGGTGCACGGCGCTGCCCATTCAGGCTCCAAGAAAAAATGACGTCCCGCAGTCAGAGCCCGGCAGCGCGTCCTCCAGGATTTGTTTATCGCGAAACCAAGCGCGGCATACTGCGCCGCACGGGCCCGCTCGTCTTGCACTGCGAGGACGTTGCACTTCCAAAGCTTGCCGAGCAATACGGTACGCCGCTCTACGTTTATTCAGCGACGACGATTCGCGAACGCTACGACGCGTTTGACGCCGCATTCCACGACTTGCCGCACACGATTTGCTACTCCGTCAAAGCCAACTCGAACCTGACCATTCTGCGGATGCTCGCCCGTAAGGGATGTGGGTTCGACGTTGTCTCTGGCGGTGAACTGGAGCGCGTGCTGGTCGCCGATCGCAAGGCCGCAAAGGCAGTCGTCTTCTCTGGTGTTGGCAAGACGGCGGAGGAACTGACTGCGGCGCTCAAGGCTGGCATCCTGCTGTTCAACGTCGAGAGCGAATCGGAATTGTGGACGCTCGCCGAGTGTGCGGCCCGCCTGCACAAAAGTGCGCCCATTGCTCTACGAGTCAATCCCGATGTCGCAGCCGAAACCCATCCCTACATTTCGACAGGCCTGCGCAAGCATAAGTTTGGCGTCCCCATTCGCGAGGCACGAGCGCTTTACGCGAAGGCCTCTGGGGCACGCTATCTGAAGGTTCGCGGAGTTAGCGTGCACATCGGCTCGCAGATCACCGACGTCGCGCCTTTTGGCGAATCCATGGCACGAGTGGCTGATCTTGTGCGAGAACTTCGGGGCGACGGGCACCGCATCGATTGCATCGATGCCGGAGGCGGTCTCGGTATTGCCTACGACAAGCCATCCACACAGATGTTTTCCGCGGATGTCGCCGCCTACGCACGCGCACTCGCCACGCCCTTGCGTGGACTGGATGTGCGCCTGCTTCTGGAGCCGGGTCGTTCGATCATTGGTCCCGCGGGCATTTTGCTTACCTCAGTCGTTTACCGCAAAGAGCACGATGGGAAACGCTTCCTTGTGGTGGACGCCGCGATGAACGACTTGATTCGACCTGCTCTCTACGGCGCATATCACGAGATTGTTCCCGTCGCGCAGAGCACCGAGTCAGGCGCAAAAACAGAAGTGACCGACATCGTCGGCCCCGTTTGCGAGACTGGAGACTTCTTTGCGCGCGATCGTGAAGTGCCTGTCGTCGACGAAGGCAAGCTGCTGGCGATTCTGGACGTGGGAGCCTACGGGATGGTGCTTGCGTCCAATTACAATACGCGTCCACGCCCCGCGGAGGTTCTGGTTACGGACAAATCGACCAAGGTGATCCGGCGACGGGAGAAGGTGTCTGATCTGCTACGTCCGGAACGCTGACATCATCACGCGCCAGCCTTCACTACTCTTGCCGTTCTCCCCACTTCAGCTTGGTGCGCAGCACATGGAAGAAGTCTGATCCCGTGCGGAACAAATTCACCTGATGTTCAGAGAGGCGGCATCGCACGCGATCGCCGTCGCGCAGGTCGAGACCAGGCTGTCCGTCCAGACTCAAGTATGCAACTTCCTCTTCACTGCGCAGCAGGATTTCAATCTCCACGGAATCCGGCACGACCAGTGGCCGGTGCGTCAGAGAATGGGGCGCGACCGGGGTAACCACGAATGCTTTTACGGTCGGCATCAGTACCGGACCACCGGCCGACAAAGAATACGCAGTCGAACCCGTCGGCGTGGCCACGATCATGCCGTCGGCTCGATAGCTGGCAACAAAGGCCTTATCGATGTGCAGGTCGTAGGTATTAAGCCGTGCAAGTGCGGTCTTATTAACCACGGCATCGTTGAAAACCAGGTAGCTGCCGCGTACGGTTTCTTCCCGCAACAATTGCACTTCCATCAGAGAGCGGCGTTCCACGGCGGCACGCCCTTGGGCGATCGCATCGAGCATCGAGTAGAGCGACTGCAACGGAACTTCGGTGAGAAATCCTAGGGATCCGAGGTTGACACCCAGCAGCGGCACGTCGATGGCCGCGGTCACCCGGGCCGCTGAGAGCAAAGTTCCGTCCCCGCCCAGCACGACGGCAAGATCCAGCGGCTTTGACGACATCTGCGACCGCGGCACCACTTCCTGCCCGTCAATGTATTTTGCCGTTTCCAGGTCGACGATGACTTTGTATCCGTGTCCGGCGAGCCAACTGAGGACGCCCGGGAGTATCTTCGCGACTGCAGGGCGATCTGGCCGGGAAATGATGGCGGCGGTCTTTCGGGGCGCTACTTGCGAGTTGGCCATAGGGAAAAGGAGATTGTACAGAACTTCAACGAGTTAACCACAGAGGAGACGGAGGACGCAGAGGTTAGAACATTGAAGAAAGCAGAAACTCGCGATTCCCCTCAGCGCCCAGAATGGGTGATTCGATCGTATCGGTGCGCACCGCGCCCAGGGTTATTAGGGACGCTTTCACCTTCTCCACGGCTTCCAATTGAGCGCCTTCGTCGCGCACAATGCCGCCCTTCCCCACGTGCTCTCTGCCGGCTTCAAACTGCGGCTTCACCAGCACGACCATTAGCCGTCCCCGGCGCTCATGCGGCGACTCTGGAAAAGCAGCGCTAATCACTGCAGGCAGCACGAGAGTGGCCGAGATGAAAGAGACATCCATCGCGATGATGTCGACTGTGCAGCCCACAGCCTCGCGCGTTAGGTAGCGCGCGTTGGTCTTTTCCAATAGCCGCACTCGTGCATCTTGACGGATTTTGAAATCCATTTGTCCATAGCCTGTGTCTACAGCAATAACCTGCGCCGCGCCCCGCTGCAGCAGGCAATCTGTAAAGCCGCCGGTGGATGCGCCAACATCAAGGCAGATCTTCCCCGCGACCTCGATCTGCCAGTGATCGAGCGCGCGCTCCAGCTTGAGTCCGCCCCGGCTGACATATCTGAGATCCTCGCCGAGCAAACGGATGGCACACGCAGACGGAACCTGCGAGCCGGCCTTCTCGACCTTCTGTTCTTCCACAAGGACCTTGCCCGCAAGGATGAGGGCTTGCGCGCGTTCGCGCGAGGCTGCCAGACCACGCTCCACAAGAAGTTTGTCGAGTCGAACTTTCAAGATTTTTTTGCCAACGAGTTCTACCACGAAAGTGCCAGCCCTCGCTCTAGTGCAAAGTGGTGAAGCGCCTCACGGGTGAATCACTTACGCATGGCGATCGGCTCTTTTCCACAACGTTTTCCACGAACGTGTTGAAAACTTCGGTCGACAGAATGCGTGGCGAGTCGAACGTCGCTCAAGACAAGAACAACGCCTCAATAAGAAAAGCCGCCCGAACTGAGGGCGGCTTCACAAACTTCGTTTGCTGCTCGACTATCCCGCAACTTCTTCCAGCAATTTCTGATCAATGTCGAAGTTGGAGTGCACGTTCTGTACGTCGTCGTGCTCTTCGAGCGCTTCCATAAGGCGGATCATAGTGTTGGCCGCGGCACCTTCCAGCTTGATGTAGTTCTGCGGAATCATGGCGACGCTAGCCGAAACAGGCTCAATCCCGGCCTTCTTCACGGCTTCCAGGACGGCTTCGTAGGCGGAAGTCTCCGTCAGAATTTCCCAGTTGTCGCCATCGTCATTCAGGTCTTCGCCACCCGACTCGAGAACGATATTCATCAGATCGTCCTCTTTCGCAGCGGCTTTGGAAATCAGGATGTCGCCCTTTTTGTGGAACATCCACGAAACGGCGCCCGCCTCGGCCATATTGCCACCATTCTTGCCGAAGACGTGGCGGATTTCGCTCACGGTCCGGTTGCGATTGTCGGTATTGATGTCGAGCAGCACCGCCGCCCCACCCGGACCGTAGCCCTCCAGTGAGAACTCTTCGTAGGTAGCGCCGGGCAATTCGCCCGTGCCGCGCTGGATGGCTCGCTTGATGTTGTCAGCGGGCATGTTCTCCGCCTTGGCCGCAACAATGGCGCCGCGCAGCCGCGGGTTGGAGTCAGGATCACCGCCGCCATTCTTTGCGGCAATGCTGATTTCCTTGATGAGACGGGTGAAGATCTTACCGCGCTTGGCGTCGAGCGCGCCCTTCTTGTGCTTAATTGTGGCCCATTTTGAATGGCCGGACATGGTTAGACCTCGTGTCGAAAGTCCTTCTTTAAAGAGCTATGGATGGCGCAGGATTCGCCTTCAGAGGAGATCACTGGATTGCCTCGGTTTGAATGCAGGCGAACCCAAATTATAGCACGCGCTTGTAGCCAAACCGTAATCGATATTGGACCTCTTCTGAACCGCCCTGGCTACTCCATTCCCCCAAATATCCACGGTCTTGACTGGGTACGACTTCGCACCTAACATGCCTAGCATCGCGCGCTATCTCAATTTTAGGTTGATGATGTAATTCTCTATGTCGGGTCAGCTCTTGGGGCACTACCGGGTCCTCGAAAAAATTGGTGCAGGCGCGATGGGCGAAGTTTTTCGCGCTCGCGACGAGAGACTCGGACGCGATGTCGCCGTTAAGCTGATTCGGCCGGCCTCCAGTGATAATCCCGACCACCTTCGCCGCTTCGAACAAGAAGCCCGAGCCGCTGCCGCGCTGAACCATCCCAACATCCTCGCCATCTATGACGTTGGTTTTGAGGGCACAACTCCCTACATCGTTTCTGAACTGCTGGAGGGCAAGAACCTGCGCCTGCGCTTGCAGGAAGGTCCTATCCCGGTCAAGGAAGCTGCCGACTACGCGCTACAGATTGCCCAGGGTCTGACCGCCGCCCACGACCGGCTTATCGTGCATCGTGACCTCAAGCCGGAAAATCTTTTTCTCACCAACGACGGGCGCATCAAGATCCTTGATTTCGGCGTAGCCAAGCTCCAGATTCCTGCCGAAGAAAATCGCTCCATCGAAAGTCTCACCACCGTCACCAAACATGGTGCCGTGATCGGCACCGTGGCCTACATGTCTCCCGAGCAACTGCGGGCCAAACCGGTGGACCACCGCAGCGACATTTTCAGCTTTGGTGCGATTCTCTACGAAATGATGTCGGGGTACCGCGCATTTCATGGGGAAACCGAAGTTGATACCATGACCGCCGTCCTACGCGAAGAACCAGCGGGCTCAAACCTGGAACAGGCTGCCATCCCGGCGGGATATCAGGACATCGTCAAGCATTGCCTCGAAAAGGAGCCGGAGAACCGCTTTCAGTCCGCGAAGGATCTGGTTTTTGCGCTGCAGACGCTGTCGGGATCTTCGGCCTCCGGAACGTATCGCATTCCGAAGGCCCGCACTCGACGACTCGTGTTGCCTTGGACCATCGCGGCGGTACTGGCCTTGGCGACCGTGCTTCTCGCACTCTTTCTGGTCACGCGTACTCCCGCTCCCTCTCCGACCTACAGTCGCGTGACGTTCGAGGCAGGCACGGTATATTCGGCACGCTTCACCTCAGACGGCCAGACCATTGTGTACAGCGCAGCCTGGAACGGCAAGCCGGTGCAGCTGTTTACCACGGTTGGAAATTCCCTTCTATCGCAGCCGCTAAATCTTACGGACGCGAACCTGTTGGCCATTTCGCGAAATAATGAACTTGCCGTGGTGTTACGCGGCACCCACAACGGCCAACTTGAAACTGTCGATGGCATGCTGGCTCGCGCTCCTCTAGCTGGAGGATCGCCAAAAGAGTTGCAGGCCGACGTGCGCTGGGCTGATTGGGATGCAAAAGGCGAACTGGCAGTCGTGAACTACGTGGACGGCCACAGCCGCCTCGAATATCCCGTTGGCCATGTGCTGTACGAGAGCGGCGGATGGATCAGCAACATCCGGTTCTCTCCCCACAGCGAGATGATTGCCTTCATGGATCACCCGGCGCTTTGGGACAATCGCGGCTCCGTCTGCGTCGTAGATTCTAAAGGTCAAGTTCGGACCCTCTCGGGCCCGTGGGACTCCGAGCACGGCATTGCCTGGCGGCCGGACGGGAAGGAGATCTGGTTCACGGCAGTCGAGAAGGGTAACAACTTGAACCTTATGGCCGTGGATTTGTCGGGCAAGATTCGCGCCCTGCTGAATCTGCCCATGGGCATCACGCTGCAAGATATCTCTCCGCGCGGACAAGTTTTGGTCGCGCTGAGTACCAAGCGCCTCGCCATGGGCTTCAGTACTCTGGGCAGCAAGAAAGACGAAGAATTATCGTGGCACGACTGGAATGTAGCCAAGGATATTTCACGCGACGGCCAGTTCGTTCTTTTTGAAGATGCCAGTGAAGCTGCCGGACCGGGCTACGCCGTTGCGATTCGAAAGGTGGACGGCTCTCTGCCGATCCGACTGGGCGACGGCAGCGCGGGTGGGCTTTCCCCGGATGGAAAATGGGCGATCTCGGTATCCATCGGGAACCCAGAGCGAGTTACACTTCTTCCCATTGGAGCGGGGCAACCTCGACCAGTTGAAGTGGGCGGATTGGAACACATTTACAACGGATGGGGCCGCTTCCTAGCTGACGGCAACAAACTCGTCGTCATTGGCAGTCAGGCCGGCCATGCCAAACAGTGCTTCCTGTTAGATCTGGCCGGCGGAAAGCCAAAGGCGATTACACCCGAAGGAATCTTGTGCGGCCCAACTTCGCCCGATAGCCGGTGGGTAGTCGGTCTTACGCAGAACTCGGACGTAGCGATGATCTATCCACTGGGCGCAGGCCAGCCGCGATCGACTCCAGGCCTTGCAGAAGGCTTTCGACCCGTTCGCTGGTCCAATGACGGTGCGGCTCTCTACGGGTATCACGCGGGAGAACTCCCGAGCAGAATCTACAAAGCAGATATCGCGACCGGCAAGCAAACTATGGTTCAAGAGTTACGGCCAGGAGCGCCCGCGGGCGTCGTGAGCGTGGCTCCTGTGGTAGTTAGCAGCGACGGAACACACTTTGCCTACAGCTACAACCAGACTCTGTCAGTCTTATATTTGATTTCCGGACTGCAATAGCAGCACTGGCTCCAGCCGCATTCTATTAATCTAACGAACCCGTAAAATCAGCAGCAACGTAATGGAAGAAAATCGACGTCGAGGTCTTTCCCTCCGGCAGCGGAATGCGGTAGTGCGGTAGGCGAGTTCCCCGGTACGCCAATCCGTCGCCCAGCGCCTGGTAGACCGTGACGGTGCCCGCAGGCGTATCTAAGTGGATGGGCCAAGGCGTTTCCAGCACCGGCTCCGGAGAAAAATCCAGGCAGAGGGTCACGCTGAATTCGCACTGCGCACGGTCAGTGTGCTTCTTCAGTTCTGCTCCACTGCGATACGAGGCCATGTACACGTACGACGGCTTGAGCGCTTCCCCCGCAACCGCACTTAAAGCCGCGGCAATGTCGCGATGAAAAAAGCGTGCAACCGGCTCGTTATATGCCACGTAACGTTGTGAGCTTTGGCCGTCGCCCAACTGAACCGCACCACTGCGGATCAGGTAACGATAATAGCGGCGCAGGGCGGCAACGTGGAAAGGATGGATCAGGTCAGCGAGGGGCGCATATCCCTTTTCACGAAAGAGCGTGCTTGCCGTCCGGAGCAACTCGGCGCGTTCCCGTCGGCGCCGGTTCGCCTGATCTTTGGAAACCAGGATGCCCGCTGCCATCAACAGCTGCCTTGTGCTGTCTGGAACCCACGATGGCCCCTGCTCGCCGGCACGTAGATCTCGAATCGCACTCTCCGTTTGTGGTCCGAGCCAAAAAGGGAGCAGATTTGCAGTAGAGGGACTTCTCACCCACGCGATCGTACCCTGCAACGCAAATCCAGAAACAAGTTCCCGATGAAATTCCAGTTCCTCTGGCAATCGCCCGTCAGAACAAAAAATGCAATCGGAATTCAGGTAGTGCTCTTGACCACCGCACTCTTGCAAGTGGAGAGACTTGAAAACGCGCTGCGGGATCAAGTGCACGGGCAGTTCGTCGAGCAGACAGTAAAAACGGTCACGAGGAAGCGTCACGGTATAAGCTTGCCGCGACCCTTCCTCCAACAGGCTGCTCATCCACTGCAACCATGCCGAGTTTTCTAGCGACGAAGCCATCCGTTCAGAGTGAAGCGGCTGTCGGCGAAAAGCTGGCTGCTGCAATTCACCGGAGTGATCTCGTGCAAGAGTTCGCACGGGAAGAAGACGATCTGGTTTTGCTGTGGCACGATCATCTGATAGCTGCCGTCGCTGACATACGTCCCATCCTCCAAGTGCGCGTCATGAATACGCAGTTCTCCGCCTTGGAATTGGCAGGGCTCGCGGTGGAAGAAATAGACAAACGTCAGCTGTCTCGCGGCCACGCGCTCGCTGCCGTTGTCGCTATGGAAGTGAAAGAAGTCACCGTCATTACTGGCAGTAACTTGCGCCTCGACATCCGCAATCGCAAACGGCTTCATCTCCAATTGGCTCAGGACCTGCGGCAGAATAGCTTTGATGCGCTCCAACATCACATCCTGATGCTTCTCCAGGTCCATCAGAACGCGTGAGCGCCGGTGCTCGTAATTGACGACGCCGCCATTCGCGCTGTGAGAAATCACCTCGCTAGTGCTGAAGGCAGCCTCGTGCTCCAATGTGAATCGGATGAGTTCTTCAAGCTCCTGCGGCGCCAGGAACTCATCAAGAACCACACATCGCGCCGGCAGATGGGCTGGGCGATCGGCCACGGCCGCACTCGTTTGCGAGATGATCGTGGTACTGGTGGCGGTCGGCGGTTGCGGCTCAAGCGGCCGCCGCAAAGGGGTCCCGGGCGGTTGCGGCTCCTTCGGCGATGGAACCACCGGTGTATCTCGCAAGGGCGCTCCCGGCGGCTGCGGCTCTTTCGGAGGCGGAACCACAGGACTGTTGACGATGGGAGTGCGCGCCATTTTGATCGCTGGTGGTTGCGGTTCCCTTGGAGGCGGTACCGGCGTACCCGGCGGCTGCGGTTCACCGGGCGTCTTAGGTGAAGCATAGATATCCGGGGGGCGCACGCTCGTCGTCTCCCCGTTTTGTAACGCACTGCTCTGCAGGATTCGGTCGACGATGCTGCCACCAAGTACTGCGAATGCTCGCTGTGCTACGGTCTCCCCTACTGCCGACGCGATCACCGCGCGAACGGCTTCCTGGGTCTCCGGATTCGTGGCGGTGGCCGCCTTGGCATGCTGCAACAGCGTAGCTACCAGCGCGCGTTCTGGGGCGCTGAGAATCCGCTCATCCCGCATCAATGTTTCTGAAAAGGAATCAAGAATTTGCTTCGGTGTCATCAGAGACACGCCTCCCCGCGTGTGCCTAAAAAAACAATTTGGATTTTAGGGGCCCGTGTTACAGGGGAAGAAGCACGACAATATACCGGAGCTCTTGAATAGCCAAGAGAAATCTTTTGATGGAAGAGTATCTGATCCGAATCATCAGAGGATTGCGCGAAAGGAAGCTGGCTCAACAGAACATTGCAGAGAGGTCGTAGCGACTACCGGCTTGCCATGGCGCCGACCATCGACTGAAACACCTTCACGCCGTCCGTCCAGCCCAATTCCGGTTCGGCCGCGCGTTCCGGGTGCGGCATCATCCCGACGACGTTTCCTCCGGGGCTGCAGATTCCGGCGATGTTCTCCGACGATCCGTTTGGATTGGCCGCTGCCGTGATTTCGCCTTGAGGCGAGCAGTAACGAAATACGATGCGATTCTCGCTCTGCAATTCTTGTAACGTCGCAGGATCGCAGAAGTAATTCCCTTCCATATGCCCAATCGGAATGGTCAGTACTTCCCCCTTAGAACACGCATTGGTGAAAGGCGTCTCGATATTCTCCACCCGCACCTGCACCGGCTTGCAAACGTACTTAAGGCCAACGTTCCGCATCAATGCGCCCGGCAGTAACCCCGACTCACAAAGAATCTGGAAGCCATTGCAGATGCCCAACACTATTCCCCCGCCATTAGCAAACTTACGCACCGACTCCATCACAGGTGAAAACTTGGCGATGGCGCCCGTCCGCAGGTAGTCCCCAAACGCAAAGCCGCCGGGCACAATGATGGCGTCGCAGTTTTCCAGGTCGTGCGATTCATGCCACAAAAATGTGACTGGCTGCTTGGCGACATGCTGAATCGTCCAGTAAGCATCGTGATCGCAGTTTGAACCCGGAAAAATAATGACGCCGAATTTCATGGCACCCTCAAAAGCACGAATTTGTGCTTAGTCTAGCATGCTGGCACGATCCCATCGATTGGAACGTCCCCGTACGCACCTTTTCAGAAAACAACTCCCGCAGTCTCCCACGCTTGCTTGATCCCCTCGTCACGGATTCAGCCGTGATTGCATGCACAGACGACGCACTTAGGGTTGTGGTTCCAGCCTTGCAGGTTTGCCTTGACAGACGAAAACAGCAACTGTATTGTCTCGACCCATAAGTTGCGTGCTCGCTACTTAGCCATCGTTCAGTACCAAAGTAACCATCTGGCCTCCGCTTTCCCCCTTCAGGCCCGTGGTTTCGGTGGCATTGTATTTCCTACAGGTGAATCAATGTCTACGCTTCGTCTTGGTGTTCGTGTATTCATCGCAGCTATTAGTTTTGTCCTTACCGCGGTGATTTGCTTCTCGAGCTCCGCGTGGGCTGTCAACTTCCAACCCGTATCTCCCGACGAACTGAAGATGACCACCGAGCCCAAGGCACCGGGAGCTCCGGCCATCATTCTGTTTCGTCAGGTCGACCGCGACGACCGCGGCCTGACTGCACACGAAGATGTCTATCTCCGAATCAAGATCTTTTCTGAAGAGGGCCGCAAATACGCTGATATCGAAATTCCTTTTTTCAGGGAATCCGGCAGCGTCGTCAATCTCCACGCCCGCACCATCAAGCCTGACGGCACGATCGTGGACTACAGCGGCAAGGTATTCGATAAGCAGATCGTCAAAACCCGCGGCGTGAAGTATATGGCCAAGACGTTCACCTTGTCTGACGTTCAACCCGGCGGCATCATCGAGTACTTCTACACCGTCGATTTGCCCGAACGATACGTCTTCGATTCACACTGGATCCTCAGCGACGAACTCTATACCAAGAGCGCAAAGTTCTCTCTCCGACCCTATACCAGCAACTACGAGGCCTGGCGCTTGCGCTGGACATGGCATAACCTCCCGGTGGGAACAACTCAACCGGCAGAAGCTCCCGACCACAGCATCAATCTGGAAGTCCATGACGTACCAGCCTTTCATACGGAAGACTACATGCCACCGGAGAACGAACTGAAATCTCGCGTAGATTTCATTTACAGCCTGGACCCCTTTGAGAAAGATCCTGACATCTATTGGAAAAAGCTCGGGAAAAAACGCAGCGATCAGTTAGAAAGTTTCATCGGAAAACGCAAGGCCATGGAGCAGGCCGTCGCCGGGATCGTCTCGGCAGGGGATTCTCAGGAAGTCAAACTGCAGAAGATCTATGCCCGCGTCCAGCAACTAAGGAACACATCCTACGAAGCCGAGAAGACAGAGGAAGAACAAAAGCGCAGCAAAGAGAAAGATCCCGGAAATGTCGAGACTGTGTGGAAGAAGCAATACGGCAGCGGCGGAGAATTGACTTGGCTCTTTCTTGCGTTGGCGCGGGCAGCCGGATTCGAGGCCTACGGAATGTGGGTACCCGACCGCCAAAACTACTTTTTTTCTCCGCAGACCATGGACGGCCGTCGCCTCGACGCTAACGTCGTGGTCGTAAAGCTCAATGGAAAAGACCTTTTCTGTGATCCCGGAGCAGCCTACATGCCCTTCTGCATGTTGCCTTGGCTCGAGACCGGAGTAGGTGGAATGAAGCTCGAGAAAGACGGCATTTCCTGGCTGCAAACGACCCTTCCACAAAGCGCAGAGTCCGCCGTCCAGCGCAAGGCAGAACTAAAACTCAGCGACACCGGAGATCTTGAGGGCAAACTCACAGTCACATTCACCGGTTTGGAGGCATCCCATCGCCGCGTGGAAAAACGCATGGCCGATGATGCGGAACGCAAGAAGTTCCTCGAAGACGAGATCAAGGAATCGATTCCCGCCGCATCCGAAGTGGAACTCACGAACCAACCTGACTGGAAAAGCTCCACACCGCCGCTCGTGGCTGAGTACACGATCAAGGTACCGGGCTGGGTGTCAGGCGCCGGGCGCCGCGCAATGCTACCGGTTGGACTCTTCGGAGCACCCGAGAAGCACCTCTTCGACCATGCCAACCGGGAGCATCCAATTTACTTTCAATATCCCTTCCAGCGAATCGACGACATCAGTATCGATCTGCCGTTGGGCTGGCAAATTTCCACGCTGCCCGTTCCGCAGAAAGACGACGGACACATCGTTGTCTACACCATGCATGCGGAAAACAACAAGGGAACTCTGCATCTGAGCCGCACGTTGAATGTCGACATCCTGCTTCTGGAGCAGAAATACTATTCGGCTCTCCGTAATTTCTTTCAAGTCGTAAGAACAGGCGACGAACAGCAGGTCATCTTGCAACCCGGAGGAACCAATGCGAGCAACTGATTTGCGCCTGTGGATTATCTCCATGTGCATCGGTCTGTTCTTCCTGGGGCTGCCCAGTGCACATGCAGGTGATGCTCCCCAGTGGATGCATGCGCTGACATCTGTTCCCTTACCCGCCCACGACGACAAGACAGATGCCGTGCTGTTGTATTCCGAACGATCCGTCAACGTTCAGTCTCTCGACAAGATCAAAACAAAGGTCCGCGTGGCCTACAAGATTCTGCGGCCAAGCGGGCGTGAATATGGAATAGCTGGTGTCTCGTTCAACGCCCACAGCAAGATTACGGGAATGCGTGGCTGGTGCATTCCGGCTCAGGGCAAGGACTATGAGGTCAAAGACAAAGAAGCAATGGAAGTATCCTTACTCAAGGTCGAGGGTAGTGAGCTGATCTCCGACGTAAAAGAAAAATTGCTGCGTATCCCCGCTCCCGATCCCGGCAACATCGTCGGTTACGAATATGAAGAGGAAGAGCAGCCGATGGTATTGCAGAATATCTGGTGGTTTCAGCGCGAGGTGCCGAGTCGCGAATCGCACTACTCGCTGCAACTTCCATCGGGTTGGGAGTACAAGGCCACCTGGGTCAACTATTCCGAAGCCAAGCCAACCCAATCCGGCAACAACCAGTGGGAGTGGGCAGTCAGCGACGTAAAGGCGATTCGGAAAGAAGCAGACATGCCTCCTATCGACGGCGTCGCAGGACAAATGATTGTCTCCTTTTTTCCGCCCGGCGGTCCTTCCGCCAACGGTTTCACCAGTTGGCTGGAAATGGGCAACTGGTATCGCAACTTGACCAGCGGACGTCGCGAGGCTTCTCCCGAAATCACTCAGCAGGTCACTTCGATTACGTCTTCGTCGCGAAACCAGCTCGAAAAAATGAAAGCCCTGGCCCAGTTCATTCAGCATGACATTCGCTATGTCGCCATCGAATTGGGCATTGGAGGCTGGCAGCCACACGCGGCTTCCGACGTCTTCGCACATCGCTACGGCGACTGCAAAGACAAAGCGACTCTACTCAGTTCCATGCTGAGCAAGGTTGGTATTGAGTCCTTTTATGTGGTCATCAACTCCGAACGAGGTGCGGTGACACCCGAAGTCCCGGCTAACATTGGCGGTTTCAACCATGTTGTCTTAGCGATCAAATTGCCGGATAACGTCGCCGACCCTTCACTGGTTGCCACGATTCAGCATCCTCGTCTCGGTTCGCTTCTCTACTTCGACCCAACCAACGAGCTGACCCCGTTTGGAGAGATTGGAGGATACCTTCAGGCCAATTATGGACTGCTCGTAACGACCGACGGCGGAGAGCTCGTGGAACTTCCCAAGCAGCCTTCGGCGATGAACAGCATCCAGCGCTCTGCCAAGCTAACGCTGGATTCTCTCGGCACACTCACTGGTGAAGTCAACGAGACCCGGGTCGGAGATCGCGCCTGGACGGAACGTTGGCGCCTGCGGTCGGTGAACAAGTCATCCGATCAGATCAAACCCATTGAAGATCTGCTGGCGGGCTCTTTGTCGCTTTTTACGATCACTAAAGCCACGGTTGACAACCTGCACCAGACCGACAAGCCTTTTGGGTTTCACTACACCTTCCAAGCCCCCAACTACGCCAAGAATGCCGGCGACTTGTTACTGGTTCGGCCGCGGGTGTTGGGAGTGAAGACCAGTGGAATTTTGGAAACCAAGGATCCGCGAAAGTTTGCCATTGAGTTCGAGGGTCCTTCCCGCGATACCGACACCTTTGAGATCGCAATCCCGTCGGGTTATGTAGTTGACGACGTGCCACCTGCGATCGATGCCGACTACAGCTTCGCCAGCTATCACGCCAAGACGGTAGTCACTGGAAACACGATTCACTACAGCCGGACCCTAGAGGTGAAAGAATTGAGCGTGCCGGTGGCGCACGCCGACGAACTGAAGAAGTTCTATCGAATCATCGCGGGTGACGAGCGCAACACCGTAGTCCTGAAAGCCGGGGCCAAATGACTTGTGTTCGACGCGGCGACTGACGCGCCCTCCACTGCGCGCTGCCATCGCAGTCTCTTTGAGGCTGGTGTGTGGGCTGACTACTCTCCGCGGCGCAGGAAGGCTGGCAGAATCGTAATCGCAGAAAATACTTCGCGTTGAATACGAGGCAGAAAACGGAGAATGCGTGAAACAGTGGCGGGCCGTGAACTTAGTGAGGATCCTGTGGCGCCAGAGCTGCAGGTAAGTTCTGTGGCGGCGCGACTGCCGCTGACGGCCCAGTGCTTTGCGCCGTATTCGCATCCGCACCATGCGCATAGCTCTGCGGAGGATACCCTCTGGCCTGCACGATCGCCCAGTGCCACTCCTCGTCAACAGCCAGGTCTCGACCTAGCCGCGCGCTAAATACCGACGTCGTCGACGGAGGCGACGCCGCCCGCATCCGGTAAATCGTGGTCACATCCTGTTTCTTCTCCGGACGAACTTCCTCTTCCTGCGACGGAAAGGCCGCAACCGCCGTCACCAAACCGGCAGCGCCGTTCACCGGAATCGACGCCACGCGCACGCCGCTTTTCTTGACGATCGTAAGCGCAACCACCAGTTCACTCAGGTGCCAGTCCGTTTGGTTGTAAACGGAAACAATCAGAGTATCTCCCTCGACGGTGGCCGGTCCCTCCAGCTTCGACACTTCGCTCGCCGGAAGTTCCATTTGAGCGTATTGGCTCGAAAGCAGCGACTTCACGTTCGCTGTGAATGCCAAACTGCACGTCACGTCCGGAGCGCTAACGTGAAAGCCTTTCCCGTCGCCAGCCATCAAGTATCTGAGCGCCGACCCAGAGGCTCGGCGGCTCTCCGCCTGGTCCATAACCTTCGTAAAATTGTCGTCGTCGATTACTCCTTGCGTTGGCGGAGCCTTCTTGCGCATGTTCCGGGCCACGTCTCCCAGGGGTACATCGTTGGGATCATCAGTCGGCCCGAATCCCGAGTCATCCTGCGCCGCCAAGCGCACTGGCGCCAACGCACCCAGTAATGTGCACAGTCCAAGTATCACTCGTATTTTGCGAAGCCACGGCATGAAAACTCAGGAAGGCCAGCCCTTCTGCGAGAAGGGATTCCTGAGTTCATTGTATGGAGAGAGCGAAGAAACCGGCACGATACCGGCAAACCTTGGTAACGATTACTTCCGGAATGAGGAATGAAGCAATGGGCGCGCGCTGACGAAATGGTTGCGCAACGGGGCGCACGCCCAAGCCCGGAAAAACCGTTCTACAGAAGTCCCTGAGACCGGAACCGTGTAACTGGGTCGACCACCGCTTGCCGCTTGAAAATCCAGCGTGCCACCGCAAAGCCAAGGGCCGCATAGAACAGATGCATCGTTCGCATAGACACCCCCCGATCGGAATCGACCTCAGTGATTCTGTAGGGGAGATACCGACATCAACCTCTATCGGCACAATAGCAACACGCTCGCAGTCGAACAAGGCACAACGGTGCCATAGAAGTGGCACGGAAGTAATAGAAGTAACGCGTTTAGTTAACAGCAGATAGTAGCGCCGCCGTCTGATCGGCTGTCCGGCGGGCGTCTCCGCCCGCCGTGCCGAAAGCAAAACGTTACTCGAAATTTAGAAGGCCGCGATCGTCTTACGAACAATCGAACGATGGCTGCGAATGATCAGTGCGCCCCAACTACCTCATCGGCAGCCCGCCCCGCCGGAGGCACCACCACTGTCGACAAGCTGCCCTGTACCGTGAGCTTCTGGAACGCCGCCAGATCCCGCCGTTGCAAGTCATCCCAACGCCCGATCAGTTCCCCCGTCTGCCGCTTCAGCTTCTCCAATTGACGCTCCTCGGCCTCGGTGGGCGCCGAATCCGCCGTCCCCGCATCCATTGCGAGGTACGCCAGCCGCGCGTCCAGCTGCGGAGGATACGCCAGCGAATCCTCGTTCGCGCTAATCGTCAGGTTCACCATTTCCTCGCGTACCGCCACCAGCTTCTTCTCCAGATCATCCGCCGCCGACGTAATCGTCTTGGTGCTGGCGTTCTCCGGCAGCCTATGCTTCAGCCCTGCCAACTGCGAACGCACATCCTGGATCTGGTTGACTGCGTCATACACTCGGCTTAGTTCGTCGCGCGTTTCGATCAGCAGTTTGAATTGCGCCTCCAGATCTTCCTGGTTCACCTTCACCCGCGGGTCCAGCTTCAAGTCAAATCCAGCCGTCTGCGTTTGCGAACCCACTGTTAGCCGAACCTGATAGTGCCCCGGAATCGCCACCGGCCCTCGCGCGCCGTTGCCATATTCCCACAGGTAGTAGCCCGGCACGCTGTGCGCTTCGTCATACCGCAAATCCCACACGAACCGGTTCAAGCCTGCTTCAGGCTTGATCTCCTTCTCCGGCTTCTTGTCGTCCGGACGCAGAGGCTCTTCCAGTGTCGGATACTCCGTGCTCGAATAGGTCCGAATCACCTTCCCCGACGCATCCAGAATTTCGATCTTCGTCTCCGTCTCCGCCTTGGGCGCATCCTTCAGGAAGTAATAAATCGCCGCCCCCACCGCAGGATTCTGCCCCGTCACCTTCGAAGTGTGCCGCTCCCCGCTCGCTCCCGCCTGGATCCGGTACGCGGTCCCCGGCGTGTACAAGAAGAGATCTTTCTGGGCGATTTCATCGCTGTATTGCCGCAGCGGCGACACGTCGTCCAGAATCCAGAATGCTCGCCCATGCGTGGCCACCACCAGATCGTTGTCTTTGATCACCAGATCGTGAACTGGTGTCGTTGGCAAATTCAACTGCAGCGGACGCCACTTCGCTCCATCATTGAACGACACGAACACGCCCTGCTCCGTTCCTGCATACAACAACCCGCGCTTCTTCGGATCTTCCCGCACCGCCCGGACAAACGTCGTCTCCGGAATCCCCTGCGTCAGCTTCGTCCAGCTCTTGCCGTAATCGCTCGTCTTATAAATGTACGGACGCAGATCGTCGAACTGATGCCGATCCACCGCCACATACGCCGTCCCTGCATCAAACGGCGAAGCATCAATCAGGCTGACCCGCGACCACTCCGGCATATCCTTCGGAGTAACATTCGTCCACGTCTTGCCTTCATCTTTCGTCAGCTGGATCAATCCATCATCCGTGCCCACCCAGAGCAATCCGTTGGTGATCGGCGACTCCGCCAGCGCAAAGATCGTGTCGTAATATTCCGTGCCTGAATCATCGATCGTAATATCGCCGCCCGAAACCTTCTGCTTCTCTTTATCATTACGCGTCAGGTCCGGACTGATCGTCTGCCAGTGCATCCCACCATCCGTCGTCTTAAACAGCCGCTCGCCACCGTGATACAGCGTGTTCGGATCATGCGGCGACAACATCACTGGCGCCGTCCATTGGAAGCGATGCTCCAGGTTCGCCGCTCCATGCGCATCGGAAAGTTCCGGTTGCTCGGTAATCGCCTTCACCTGCCCAATGTGACGGTCATAACGCGTGATGTTCCCCTGATAATCCGCCGCATACACAATATTCGGATCCCGTGGGTCCGGCGCGATATATCCTGCCTCGCCCCCGCCCACGTCATACCAGTCGCTGCGATCAATCGACCCGTCATCGCTGCGGCTCGCAATCGCCACCGTTCCGCTATCCTGCTGCGGCCCGTACACTCGATACGGCGTCGCCGAATCTGTGATCGCGTGGTAAAACTGCGCTGTCGGCTGGTTGTCTTGTGGCGTCCAATTTTTCCCGCCATCCAGCGTGACCGTTACGCCTCCATCATTCGACGCAATCATCCGACGCGTATTCTGCGGATCGATCCACAGCCCGTGATTATCCCCGTGCGGCACCCGCACCTTGTTAAACAGATGCCCGCCGTCGGTCGACTTGTAAGCTTCCACGTTCATGATGTAAAGCACGTTCTCATCGCGCGGATCGGCAATCACGTGCATGTAATACCATGGACGCTGCCACAGGCTATGATCCGGATTCACCAGCTGCCAGTTCTCGCCGCCATCATCGGAGCGATACAGTCCGCCATCCGGATTGTGTGCCTCAATCAGCGCATACACACGCTCCGAATTCGCAGCGACCGAAACGCCAATCTTCCCGTACGGCCCCTTCGGCAGCCCGTGCTCCTCAATGCGCTTCCAGGTCGTGCCGCCATCGCTTGAACGATAAAGGCCGCTTCCCGGGCCTCCGCTCGTCATGCTCCACGAAGTGCGCCGCGCCTGCCACAGCGCCGCAAACAAAATGTTCGGATTGTGTGGATCGAACGCCACATCAATCCCGCCCGTGTTCTCGTCCTTGTAGAGCACCTTCTCCCACGTCTTGCCGCCATCCATCGTCCGGAAAATCCCTCGCTCCGGATTCGGCCCGTACGGATGCCCCAGCGCCGCCACAAACGCAATGTCCGGATTTGTGGGATTGACAATCACTTTGCCAATCGCACGCGAATCGCGCAGTCCCACGTTCTTCCAGGTCTTCCCTCCGTCCAGCGACTTATAGACGCCGTCACCGTGCGAAATATTTCCGCGGATACACGCCTCGCCCGTCCCCACATACAGAACACTGTGATTGGAGTTCGCCACCACGATGCTCCCAATCGCCGACGTGCCTTCCTTGTCGAACACCGGCGACCATGTCATTGCGCCGTCCGTCGTCTTCCACACTCCCCCGCCGGTCGCCCCAAAATAGTATGTCGTCGGATCACCCGGAACTCCCGCCGCCGTCAGCGATCTCCCGCCGCGAAACGGCCCGATCAGCCGGTACTTCATTCCCTTGAACGCCTTCTCTTCCGGCTTATTATTTTCGGCGGTAGCCTCGTCCTCCGCGGCCGCTGTGGCCGCGGGCGAAGCCTCCTTAGTGCTCTGTTCCGGCTTTACCGCCTTCGATTGGCGCGCCGGTTTGGCTTGGCCAAATGCCGCGCTCGCTACTACGAATGAAAATGTAACAACGAAAACGACCCGTACCCACACGTTCGCGCGAAATCTGTTAGAACCCATGTTTAAGGTTATCTCCGGGGATGTAGTGGACAATTGTTTCAATGGTAATCCAGCAGAGGCTCGCTGCAAAGCCCAGCCCGGGTTCGAGCCGCCCGTGATTGACTTTGAGTCACTCCCGCCGGCCAACACTATTACTACTATTTCTTCGACAACAAAACCTTCTTTGCCTCTTCGAGTTCTTTCTTCTTCGCGTCCTCGACCTTCGGGTACGCCAAATTCAGAGACTCCAGTGTATCCACGACCACACATGAAATCACCAACCGCGTGAACCACTTATTGTCCGCGGGTACCACATACCACGGAGCATGTTCCGTCGAAGTTGCGCGAATCATCTCTTCGTACGCCTTCTGATACTCACCCCAATACTTGCGTTCGTGCACATCGCCTGCGGAAAATTTCCAGTTCTTCTCTGGCTCGTCCAGTCGTTCCAGAAAACGCTTCTTCTGCTCCTTTTTTGAAAGATGCAGGAAAAACTTTCGGATGACCGTCCCGCTCCTCGCCATGTGCCGCTCAAAACAACAAATATCCTCGAAACGCTCCTCCCACAGCTTCTTGCCCACCAGCGGTTCCGGAATGCGTTCGTTCTTGAGTAGCTCCGGATGCACCCGTACTACCAACACCTCTTCATAATAGGACCGGTTAAAAATCCCGATGTGCCCGCGCTCTGGCATATCACGCGTCGTTCGCCACAGAAAATCATGTTCCAGTTCAAGCGGCGATGGTTGCTTGAACGAATACACCTGGCACCCCTGCGGATTCACTCCCGACATCACATGCTTGATCGCCCCATCTTTTCCCGCCGCATCCATCGCCTGAAAAATCAAAAGCAGTGCCCACGTATCCTGCGCGTAAAGCTTGTCCTGCAACTCCACCGTGCTCGCAATCCCCTTCTGCACGGCTTCCTCCGCGTGATCTTTCGAATGCCAGTGTCCGGTATCCGCCGGATCAAAATCCTTCAGCCGAAAATGTTTCCCACTATCCACGCGAAACATCTTGGCAAGTTTCTCAGTCTTCATGGATGAAATGCTCCTAGATTCTCGGCTCTCGAAGTGCGTCATCCTGACCGGAGCCGTTCTTCAGGCGAAGGGAAGGATCCCGCGTGAATCGCATGCCGTTCCCGCGTGATTCTAGCGGCCTCTCACCGGACCCTAGATTCTACCCTCAATCCCCATTAGTGATAGGATCACTGGCGGCGCTACCGTTTTGCCTGAGTCAACCACGCAACCGAGTCTTGAACCGGAGTTTCCCCTATGAAAAGCCTCACCCTTGTTGGAATTCTGCTGCTGGTCTTGGGAGTCCTGTCTTTCGTCGTTCCCATCCCTCACAGCGAAGATCACAGCGTGAAAATCGGCGACGCTAAAATCGGCGTTCAAACCCAAAACAGCGAAAAGCTGCCTCCCGCGGCCGGCATCGTCTTGCTCGCCGGCGGCGTCGTGGCCCTAGTCATGGGCATGCGCAAGTCATAGTCGCAACTTTGGAAAGCCCCGCGTGTTCGAATCCGAGTTCCTGACTCCCACCCCGGAAGCGAAAGCTCTGTACCAGAGACTTGTCTCCGAAGCTGCGCAGATCGTGTGTACATCACTCTCCGGCGTCTCCTACAACGGCAAGAATGCCGCCGCCGTCGACCGCTTGGTTAGCACAGACTTTCTTCCTCAACAACCTGCCAACCCCGAGGCAATCGCCGCGATGTTGCGCACCGTCGTCTCCCATTCGGTGGACGTCAATCATCCCCACACCGTTGCGCACCTGCATTGTCCGCCGCTGCTGGCCGCGCTCGCCGCAGAGGTTGTTATCAGCGCGCTCAACCAGTCCATGGACTCCTTCGATCAGGCTCCTATCGCCACCATCGTCGAACAGAAACTGATCCTTTGGCTTTGTGCGCAAGTCGGGCTACCCGCAGCTTCCAACGGCACCTTCACCACCGGAGGCTCCCAGTCCAACTACATGGCTCTCTTGCTGGCGCGCGATGCCTTTCTCCAAAAGCACTGGGGCTGGTCGGCCCAGAAATCCGGACTTCCTTCGGATGCCCGCCTCTTGCGCATCTTTTGCTCCGAGGTCGCACATTTCACGGTCGAAAAGGCGGCCTCGCAGTTGGGCCTCGGAACCGACGCCGTAGTCCGAGTTGCTGTGGACGAGAACTTCCGCGTGCGCCCCACAGCACTGCGCGATTCTCTCAACGCTTCGCAGGCCGCCGGCCTGCTTCCCATGGCAATCGTAGCCACAGCCGGCACCACCGATTTCGGATCGATGGATCCACTTCCGGAGCTAGCTTCCCTCGCCCGGTCCGCGGGCGCATGGCTTCATGTCGACGCAGCCTATGGCGGTGCTTTGCTCTTCTCCGATACGCATCGCGGAAAACTCCAGGGCATCGAAGCCGCTGACTCCCTCGGCCTCGACTTTCACAAACTCTTCTGGCAGCCGATCCCGTGCAGCGCTCTGCTATTGCGCGACGCCCGCCACTTCGATTCCATCAAGCTCTACGCCGACTACCTCAACCCCGAACTCCACGAAGACGAAGGCATCCCCAATCTGGTCACGACTTCCCTGCTCACCACCCGCCGCTTTGACGCCCTGAAGTTGTGGATCTCGTTTCAGACCCTCGGCCGCGCGAAGCTCGCCGCCATGATCGACCGCACCATCCAGTTGGCCGAGCACTCCGCGAACATCGTGAAGCGCACGCCGCAACTCGAACTCATGTGCGAACCGCAACTCAGTACGGTGGTCTTTCGGTACGTCCCCGCCGATCCCCAAAAAGACTCGGACCAGATCAACGCCGTCATCCGTCAGACCCTCTTCAACCGCGGACTCGCGGTCATCGGCCATACCCGCGTGCGAAATCGCCAGTCCCTTAAGTTCACCTGCATGAACCCCACCGTCACCGAAAATCGATTGGAAGAATTGTTCCGCATCATCGTCACTCAAGGCACGGAAACCGAGGCCTCAATCACTCCTCGAACCTAGAATCGCGATTTGCATCCGCGGTCGCTCCGTATCGGCTGTGCCCTCACAAGGTTCAAGCCCGACTGATCCGTGTAATGGTATGCATTCAGGCACACCACCAGCACCATGTCCGGTCCGTATCAGGTTATGCCTTCAGGCATAGCGTAAGCGTCCCCAAATGAATTTGGCCTTTAGGCCCCGCGCACTCCTTAACCAAGAAACCGCCCGCGCGTCTCTGCGCTCGCCACCGGACACGAATCATACCGTCCAAAAATCCGATACCGGTTCCGCGCCACCACCCCATACCCCCACTCGCGAACCTTCCGCGGAACGAACCGCAGCATCGATCCCACCCAACACCAGAATGAATATCCAGGCCCGAATCCTGGTGCGGGTATTGTTGTGGCTGGTGTCGGTCCGGGTCTCGGACTCGGACGGGCCGAACGCAGTTCGGCTGCCCCCAAATGCATAAGGACAAAGATCGCAGCTTCGGACCGGGCCAACAGCTCCTCGGCCTCTCCGCCACGATTAACCGCCACATAAACCGTATCCAGGTCCCCGGCATCCGCCCCATGCCGAGCCAGAATATCCGCAGCCAACGCACTCTGCAGCGATGCAAACTGAAACAAACCCGCCGGATCCCGCCGCAGAATGAACCGCACGAGTCGGTTGCAAAGCCCGCACACACCGTCGTACAGGACAACAGGGTGCACTGCAAAATCGAGGTCAGATCGCGTCCTGCTTTTCTTCGTCACGCGTAATCCAATAGTCCGTTTGTTGAGTTACTAACGAAACTGTTATGTGATGTCAGTTAGGTTGATAACTCCAATAATTCGATCGTATTTAGCGCTCCATTCCAGCTCTCACGCCTCAACAGACTCAACATTCGTTTATCGTTTGATATCCCGTAAGACCGGAGTACAATCCCGCGTTATAAATCCGTTCGATGATGGAGGCGCGTATGCCCGCACGTCTCGCAACCCTGTTGCTCTTGCTCGTCGCCGTTCCGGCAGTCTGCCAACGTGCCAGTGTTCAGGCAAACGTCAACCAATCGGTCGCTCTACAACAACAACGCCTGAACCAAATGCCACCACCCCCACAGTTAGATGTGACAGCCGCCCGCCTCGACGCCGTTCAGCAGGACGCGAACGAATTGGCCGCGCTCAGCGCATCCATTCAATCCGACCTTCTCAAGGTCCAGCGCGGGGTATTCGTCAAAGACCTCAACGACAATCTCAAAAAAATGGAAAAGCTATCGAAGAAGTTGAGAAAAGAAATGGAGTAGGTCGTCGCTGCGAGGCTGGTTCAGAAACCCGAACTCCTTCAATCCCTGTCGCCGTCGCCGTAACCGAACGCCCGCGCCCATGGCCCAGCCGGTCGTCACCGGAAGTCTTGTGCAGACTTGGTCTCAGCCGGACGTCAGCGAGGGCTTCGTGGAAGAGCCCGGCTTCAGCCGGGCGGTAGCAGTCGAAAACAACGCCGCGGCTTTTAGCCCCTGTCTCCTAGGTCGCCCATTGTCTCGAGAACACGAAAAAACCATCCACTAAGTCCTTGCGGCTCAAGATTTTACCTGCAAATCATTCAGGCTCTAAGATTAATTTGGAGTTTTCCCCTAACTCCATGATTCCAATAGATCGGAGGGGAGGGGGTACCCCGAATTACCAACTAGTAAACACCCAGTCCCAAAACGGGAAATCTCATCTACTTCACCCTGCGGCTCGCCACAAGGAGATGACTCCACGGCTCGTCGTCGAGGCGGCTGATCTGCACCACAGGATGTCCTTCCGTGGTGTCCTGAATGAACTGTCCGTCGCCAATGTACATTCCGGTGTGATCGATCTTGCTTGCCGACGCACCAAAGAACAGCAGATCGCCAGGCTGCAGATCCTTCCGCTGAACCACCACAACACCGTTCCACGCGGCCTGCTTGTCGGCGTCACGCGGCATAATGATGCCTCGCGCGCGCACCAGCATCTGCGTGAAACCCGAACAGTCAAAACCAAAACTCGAAGTGCCTCCCCATAAATAAGGAATCCCCAGAAAGCGCTTCGCCAGTTCAATGGATTCGGGAATCGACAATGGCTTCGGGTCCGAAATCACATCGCTCGCCTGAATCCATGCGCTTCGTTTGTCTGGCAGTCGAACCTGCAACCATCCTTCGTGATCGTCTTTTCCCTTCTTGTCTTTGCTCTCCTCGTCATTTGCATCGGTCATCACTTCCAAACGCGCTTCGAAAGGAATGGTGAGAACAGGTTTATGCCGCGTCACGTCAGGCTCGCGATACAGGTTGGCGAAAAGACTTTCCACCTGCACAATCGTCCCCGTTGTCGCATATCCCGAACCGCTCTGCACCAGACGAAGATGTCGGCTCGGAACCCATCCCTTATAGTGATCGGCGGTTTGGATTCGCGACCACTCCCCGCGAGCCGTCAGCAGCGCCACGTTGCTGCCATAAATCGCCTGCGATACCACGTCGGTATTATCGCTCGGTCCCGAATACATGTTGGTCACAGGCACCACAACAATCTGTTGGTTGCCGACCGCAGAGACACCTGCGGACGAAAGGATGAATGCAAGCGCGATTGCGCCAATGAGATGTTGGGTTTTACGATGGATTCCCATGTGTAAGAACGTATTTTCCTGAGGTGCTTGGAGTGAGATACTACCGGATCAGACTCACTACTTGCCACAGGAAAAGCCGTGCGCAACTAAAACGAAAGTCTTGCCAGTAACGGGATTTCGCGCGGTAGCTATCCGACTGTATCCTAGGAGCGCTTCGCCAGAAGAACGGAGAAACAGAACTTGGCTGCATCCCCAATGCAGAGATCCCCGAAAGCAGGATCCTCGATCTACGACTTGGACACGCCCGTAACCCTGATTGATCTGGATCGTCTGGAGAGGAACATCCGCGAGTGGCAAGCGCACGCCAAAAGCTGCGGCGTGCAATTCCGCTCCCACATCAAGACCCACAAGATTCCCGAGATTGCGCGCATGCAAGTTGCCGCTGGCGCTCGCGGCATCGTCAGCGCCAAGGTGAGTGAAGCCGAGCCCTTCGGCACTGCAGGCATCGAAGATATCTGCATTGCCTATCCCGTCTTCGGTGAAGTGAAATGGCAGCGGCTCGCCGCCTTGGCCGCACGCACGCGCAGCCTCACGGTGAACTGCGACTCGGAACTAGCCGCTCGCGGCTTGTCGAAGGCTGCAACGACAGCCGGAGTCACAATCCACATCCAAATCGACATCGACAGCGGACTACATCGCGGCGGAATTCCCTGGGAAGACGCCGCTGCCGTCGAGCGCCTCGCACGCGTCATCACATCGTTGCCAGGATTGCAGTTGTCAGGAATCACGACCTATCGCTCCAGTGCTTTTCCCGGTGCGCCAAGCCCCAAAGACGCTGGACACGCGGAAGGTCAACTGTTGGTCAATGTCGCGAACGCCCTGCGCGATAAGGGCATCGAGGTCCGAGAAGTCACCGCAGGAAGCACGCCCACCGGAAAATGGGTCGCCGAAGTGAAAGGCATCACCGAAGTGCGCGCAGGCAACTACGTCTTCAACGACCTGATGCAACTCGATCACGGCATCGCGACCGAAGATCAGTTGGCCCTTTCCGTTCTGTGCACGGTGACAAGCACAAGTGGAAAGGACCGTCTCACCATCGATGGCGGAACCAAGACCTTCAGCGGAGACGCAGGCGGCGTCGGAACCGGACGCGCCGCGCCCCCATCCATTGCACGTGCGGTCGATCGACGCATCTTTGTGGATCGGCTCAATGAAGAGCATGGCATGGCGCGAACCCAAGATGACGTGAAGCTAGGTGAGAAGATCCGTTTCTTCCCATATCATGCTTGCACCTGTGCCAATCTCAACGACGAGATCATCGGCTTTCGCGGAGAACGTGTCGAAGAAGTCTGGCGCGTGCAAGCGCGAGGGCTCAGAACCTAGACTCTGAAGGTAACGGAGAAAATCATGGCGAAATACGTAATCCAGACCACCAAGGGAGCTGCGCCGCAAGGCGCGTACTCGCAAGGCTGGCGCGCAGGAGATTTCATCTTCGTGACCGGAACCGGTCCGGTCGATGCTAATACTGGCAAGCTCTCAGGGTCATCGATTGAAGAGCAGACGGAACTCGTGATCAGCAACATGGAATCTGTTCTCGCTGCCGACGGCGCGAGTTTGGCTGACGTCATCAAAGTGACGGTCCATCTGAGTGACCCCGCGCTCTTCGGGCGCTATAACACGGTCTATGCCCACCGATTCTCTCGTCCATATCCAGTAAGAACCACAGTTGGAAGTGATTTGAGTTCCCTGCCCGGGATGTTGATTGAGGCCGACTGCATTGCCTATGCGCCGCAGAAGAAGTCCAGAGCTCGTAAGCCAAAGCCGAAGAAAAGCAAGCGCAGGCGTTCGAAGTAACTAAGCGCTCGGCGACGTTCTCGATCGCGACTTGCGGAAGTAGAAGTAAAGCGGAAGTCCTGCCGCGATCAGTCCCAATCCCACAGTAGATTCCAGCGGACGCGTGTGGATCGTGTTCCACACCAGCCAACTTGCCACCAGCACAAACACCAGCGGCAGAAATGGATACGCCAAGGTCTTGTAAGGCCGCTCCGCTTCGGGCATCTTCCGCCGAAGGGCGAAGACGGATGTTGTTACCAGCGCATAGAAGATCCACGACGCAAAGACTACGCAGTCGGTGAGTTGATCGTACGTTCCGGAGATCGCCAGCAGGCTTGCCCAGATCCCCTGCAACACGATGGAGAATACGGGAACATGCGTAGCGCCACTAACGCGCCCGAAAGACGCAAAGAACAGGCGATCGCGTGCCATCGCATAAGGCACTCGCGCGGAAGAGAGAATCGTTCCGTTGAGTGCTCCCAGAGTGGACAGCACAAACACCAGGGAAACGAATGAAGCGCCATAGCGCGCCAGAAAGGTTTGCGCCGCCTTGGCTGCGACGGGAAGCGCATCCGGATAAGTCGTGGAGTTCGATGTCAGAACTTCAGAGAAAGGCAACGCGAAGAAGTAAGAGAAGTTGGCGACGCAATAGATCACGACGACAAGCGCCGTGCCGATGATCAGACCTCTCGGAACATTGCGGCTCGGGTTCTTCACCTCGCCCGCACACATCGGCATCTGATTCCAACCTTCATACGCCCAGAGCGCCGCCAGCATCGCCGTGCCAAACGCGGCAAAGCCAGTCCACGGCCGAACACCCAAGGGACGAGCCAGGTTGGCGATGGTGCCTCCCTTCGAAAAGAAGAGGATGCCGCCGACAATGACCGCAATCCCGGCAACCTTGAGAACCGTTAACCAGAGTTGGACTTGTCCGCCCAGAACGACTCGGCCGCAATTAAGCGCTGACAGCAGAACGATCACAGCCACCGCAAGCACTTGCTGCGTACCGAATCGCCAGACGAGCGGCTGTCCAAAGGCGCGGTAGGAGTATTCGAACCAAACGTGATTGATCGGCAAGATGGCTGCTAGAAAAGTAGCGAAGCCAACGGCGAGGCTTGCGATCGACCCTGCAGATCCCATGACGAACCTCATCCAGCCGAAGAGAAACGCTGGCCCTTCGCCGTAGGCTTCGAGCAGGAACACGTATTCCCCGCCAGCGTGAGGCAAGAGCGCACCCAACTCCGCATAAGTAAGCGCACCTGCCATCGAGAGCAGCCCGGCAATCGCCCAGGCCCAAAGCACGAGACTCGGCGAGCCTACTGTCTGCGCCATGATGGTGGCTTTGAGAAACACTCCAGTGCCAATCACGGCGCCCACGACGAGAGAGATGGTTGGAGCGAGCGTCAGCCCGCGGTCGAGTTGCGGGTCGGCGTCAGGGCGAGAAGCACTCATCCAGATTCAGGTCGCTGCGATTTCACTCTCGAAGAAATCGAAGTCGATGAAGTATAGGGTGCTATGCGGGAAACGCCAAGCTGTAGTCAGGCGAAACTGCCCGGACGATGGAGCTACTCACAATCGATGCCCTAGAGACTAGGGCATACGCGTCCTTCGTGGCGAACGTTCAGCCGATCAAGACACCCCACGAAGCAGTATTTTTCTTCCGAGAGACGAATCGCCTCCTCCAGCTTGTTCTATCTCAGACCGCATCGCTTTGAATTTAGCACCTGCCGCATGACTACACGATTTGCTCCCCTTGTTGCCGGAGCTGTTCGCGAAAGGTCTGGCGCCGGCGCGTCGGCGTGCGGATACGGTTCGAGGACGCCTATTGTTGCGAAAATTCGGAAGTCAGATGACTGTGGGAGGAAAAATATAGCTTTGGCTGCCCCCCAGGGATTCGAACCCCGATAACCTGCTCCAGAGGCAGGTGTCCTAGCCGTTGAACGAGGGGGCAACTTCTTGCCTGCAGCACACAGTTGCAAGCTCTTTTGATTTTATGGTTGAAGGTGAGGTGGGGTCAACCAGAACCGGAGATGCCCTCATTCGGAGAAGCGGTAGAATTTCAGTGAAAGATCTCTTCTTAAGGAGCAGTCATGGTGACCACTCTTGGTTCTGTCGTCCCCGCCACGGATTATTCGGAGATGGCTCGTCGTCCACTGGAAGCCGAGCAGTGTGCCCTGGTGGTAATCGATATTCAGGAGAAGTTGCTGCCGCCGATTTTCCAGAAAGAACTGCTGGTGCGGAACTCGCAGCTGCTGATTCGTGCAGCCGGGATTCTGAAGATTCCTGCACTCGTAAGCACGCAATATGCGAAAGGGCTGGGAGGAACTGTGCCTGAGATCGCTTCCTTGTTGCCCGGGATCGACGGCATCGACAAGACATTATTTTCCTGCTTTGGCAGCGACGTTTTCTGCAACGTGCTGAAGCGGTTGCCCGGGCAGCGCACAACGCTTCTGCTTTGCGGCATGGAGAGCCATATCTGCGTAACGCAGACTGCTCTGGGAGCGTTGCGCGAAGGATATCTGGTACATGTGGCATCGGACGCGGTTGGATCGCGAACGGAGTGGAACTGGGAGATTGGGCTGGATCGGATGCGGGCAGCGGGCGCGGTAATTTCGTCGACGGAGATGATGATTTATGAATTGATGCGGTCGTCTTCTTCGGCGGCGTTCAGGGAGTTGTTGCCGCATTTGAAGGGTTAGGAGTGCCGACGGTTGGATTTCTAGCAGTCTTCTAACGCCCCACGGGTCTCGTTAGCATCATCCCGTTCGCCACCCACGGTTTGCGCGGTGGCTGAATTCTTCTGCCGGTGTGCGGTTCTCCTCCGGCTGTTCCTCACTCGCGCAACGATGCGAAATCACGCGCGTTCTACTGAACGTCTTCTTTTTTCTTCACTCTCACAACCGTAATCTTGGCAAAGCCCTCGGCGAAGGATGGGGGCTTGAACTTTGCGGCCATTCGGCGCATGACGTCTTCGGGGACCACGCGGTCGCGGCGTTGATGGCGCTCAATACAGACTTCGAGAGGAACATCGAAAAAGACGGCGTGAACTTCGTAGTTGTAGTCCTTGGCGAGTTTGATCCAGTGCTGCCGTTCTTGAGGGGTCAGGTTGGTGGCGTCGACATAATTCATGGGACGCTTGGCAATGAGCCTTGCCTTGAGCATGGACCGCAAGTTGGAGAACACGAGATCCTGAAAGCGCTGCTCGCGCACGTCGTCGAATAAAAGAGAGCGAACCATGTCGCTGGACAGAGGCGTGACGTTGTGACGCTTGAACCACGAACTCTTTCCGGAACCCGGTAGACCGATCGCGAGCACGACGATACCCTTCGGCGGACGCGGCGGCGCTGTGGGAATTGCAGCAGGAATCTGTGGAGCTTGCGCTACAGGATGCGCCTGAGGCTCCGTGGCTTCTTGAGTTCCTGTGTCCGGCGTTTCTGCTTCTGCCGCTCCTTCTTCGGCAGGAACTTCCGAATCAGGCAGAACCGGGACAATACCTTTTGCGGCGGCGGGTGTGAAAGCTTGGGCCACGGCTTGCTCGCGGCCACGTCCACCCCGGCCACGTCCACCTCGACGACGACGGCCTCGTCCCCGTTGAGCTTCTCCGCGACCGGCGGACGGACGAGACGGTGAAGTTCCCCCTGCGGACTCTTCGCGAACCGGCTGCGCTTCAGCTTCAGCGTCGGGTAGAACGGACTCTTCTGAGGCGCGTTGGCTGGGCTCGGGACGCCTAGTCTCGAAATCGCTTGCTTCGGATACTTGGCTCGGCGCTTGCTCCGCATCAAAATACGCCGGTTGCAACGGCGGTGGCGCCGGCTGACTTCCCTGTTCGGGGGCTTTCTTCTTGCGGCGCTGTAATCGATCTTTCATCCATTTACGCATGTTCAGGCTTGTAACATATATCGTGCGATAGGAGCAATCGCGCGGGCCGGTCGCGTACCAGCGATGATAGGGGAAAAGGAGGGCGAGCGGAGCAGTTTTTTCGCGGCCACTCTAGAATAGTTTCATGCCGAGTCAAGTTCCTTCCGCCATTCACGGTCAGAATTACATTTCGCTGACAACGTTTCGCAAGACAGGAGCGGGGGTCGCCACTCCGGTGTGGTTTGGAGAAGAAGGCGGCAAGCTCTACGTAATGACCCGCAGCGATATGGGAAAGACGAAGCGAATTCGGAATAATCCGCAGGTGCGGGTCGCGCCCTGCACGATCGGTGGCAAGGTGACGGGAGCCGAGGTTGCGGCGACGGCACGCATATTATCGGTGGACGAACACGCGCGAGCGCGGAAGACAATCAATCGCAAGTATTGGATGGCGCGGATTCCGCTGGTATGGTGGCGAACCGATACGTACCTGGAAATCAGCTTCGAGTAGCTGCCATTTGAACCTTGAACCACGAAGGACACGAAGTTTCACGAAGGAAAGCCTTAGTCATTACCTTCTTCGTGAACCTTCGTGTTCCTTCGTGGTTCCTGAATTTCCTGACTCACCAATCGCCGGTCGTGAGGTAATCGTGAATCGATTTCGCTGCCCGCCGACCCGCTCCCATCGCCAGAATCACGGTGGCGCTCCCCGTTACGATGTCTCCTCCCGCAAATACGCCTTTCCGAGTAGTACGTTGTGTTTCTTCGCTGGCCTGAATGTATCCACGCTTGTTGGTACCCAGGCCGGGCGTAGTGCTTTGCACGATCGGATTCGCGCTGGTGCCGATGGCAATGACTGCGACCGATAGCGGCAAGTCGAATTCTGAACCCTGGATCGGTACGGGGCGGCGGCGGCCGGAAGCATCGGGCTCACCCAGTTCCATACGAACGCAGCGAGCAGCGGTCAGCCATCCCTTCCCGTCCGAGACAAATTCGACTGGCGCGGTCAGCATCTGGAAGTCGATTCCTTCCTGCCTGGCATGGTGCACTTCCTCGGCACGGGCGGGCATCTCGGCATCGCTGCGGCGATAGATCACGTAAGCTTTGCGCGCGCCCAGTCGCAGTGCAGACCGAATCGCATCGAGCGCAGTGTTTCCGCCACCGATCACCGCTACGTCTCTGCCCGTCAAGTCGAGCATGGGCTCGTCGTAGACGGGAAACTTATACGCCTTCATCAGATTGATGCGCGTGAGGAACTCGTTCGCGGAATAGACTCCGTTGAAATGCTCACCAGGAATATTCATGAACTGCGGGAGTCCTGCGCCCGTACCTATGTAAACCGCGTCGTACCCTTCTTCCTCGAGAAGTTCGTCTATCGTGACGGTACGACCGACGACGACATCCGTTTCGAACTCAACGCCCATTTCTCGCATGTATTCGATCTGCTCGCGCACGATCTGCTTGGGAAGACGAAATTCGGGGATCCCGTAAACAAGAACTCCGCCAATTTCGTGGAGCGCCTCAAACACGCGCACCTTGTGCCCCTTCTGGATCAGATCGCCTGCAACGGTCAGGCCGGAGGGACCGCTGCCGACGATTGCGACCTTCTTTCCCGTGGGCGTCACATTGGGCAGGATGTGCGTTCCCATGCGCTGCTCGTAGTCGGCAACGAAGCGCTCCAGATATCCGATGCCGAGCGGCTTCACCTTCTTCGACAATAAACACGTGCCCTCGCACTGATCTTCCTGCGGGCAGACGCGCCCAGTGACGGCGGGCAGGACATTGCTTTCGCGGACCTTGGCGGCGGCGCCGAGAAAGTCGCCAACCACGATGCGCTCGACAAACGCCTTGACGTCCACTCCGACCGGGCAATTATCGGTGCATGTGGGCTTGGCGCACTCCAGGCAGCGCATTGCCTCCTGCTGCGCGAGGTCGGGATCGTATCCGAGATTCACTTCTTCAAAGTTGTGGGCGCGCACTTCGGCAGGCTGCTCCGGCATCAACTGCCGCGGAACTTTCATGCGCTCCTTCATCGGCAGGGGATTCTGAGATTTCTTTGCGGTCGTGGTCATCGTTGCTCTCCTTCCCGGGCCACGACAGGCTCGACGGCATGTGCAAGCTCCCGCGCCCTCTCTTCCGTCTTACACCGATGAAACTCCGCCAAAGAGCGCTGCTCCGCCTCGCGATACATTGAGTTGCGCTGGACTAAGACCGCGAAGTCGACCCGATGAGCGTCGAACTCAGGACCATCCACGCAGGCGAACTCGCTCTTGCCATCGATCAGCACACGGCAGCCGCCGCACATGCCGGTGCCATCGATCATGATGGGGTTGAGACTTACGACCGTGTGGATGTTCTCTTTGCGAGTCATCTCGGCGATTGCCCTCATCATCACGATGGGGCCGACGGCGACGACAAGGTCGATGCGCGTGCCGTTCTCGATCAACTGGCGGAGTTTGTCAGTGACAAATCCCTTGTCGGCGTAACTGCCGTCGTCGGTTGTGATCATGAGGGCATCGCTGACGGCACGCATCTCTGGTTCGAGGATGACGAGTTCCTTGTTACGGGCGCCGACGATGGAGATCACGCAGTTGCCGGCTCGCTTCAGCGCTGCGGCCGTGGGATACGCCATGGCGGTGCCCACGCCTCCGCCGACCACAACGACCGTGCCGAAGTTCGCGATCTCGGAAGGCTTCCCGAGTGGTCCGACCACATCAAGAATCTGATCGTCCGTGTTCAGCGAATTCAGCAGGTGCGTCGTCTTACCTGCCGCTTGCACAACAATACTGATCGTGCCGCGCTCGGGATCAGAGTTCTCAATCGTCACCGGAATGCGCTCGCCCTCTTCGTAGATGCGAAGAATGACGAACTGTCCTGGCTTCTGTTTTCGCGCGATCCGCGGCGCTTCAAGGACGAAGCGTTTGACTCCTGGGGCTAAGAATTCTGCGTGGATGATTTTGAACACAGGCTCTCCGCGATCACGAGATTGCACGTTCCCGACTAAACGATTGTGTTGGGAAGAGCGCAGACAGGCTGTGATTTGAATCACACCGCGATGTGCGGAGAATTGAACAATTCTCTGTCACGAGTTTGCAATTCTTTGCACATATTTATCGTCTGCATATTATTTTGGCGAAATCATGGAAATAGAGACAATCCGCAGCTCTATTTGTGGCACAATCTCGCGGCTACTAGTTTGGGTAGTAGCGCCTCAGGTTCATTTAGCTCACCCTAACAATGAACTCAACGTTTCAAAGACAAATCTTCTCCCAGGAGACACTATGAAGAAATTCCCTCGAAGTTGTCGAACGCTTGCGGCAGTGACTGCAGGACTGTTGTTCATCATGGCTACGCAATTGGCAGGGGCCCAGGATGCACGCGCCATTTTGCCGCTCAGCCCGGAGTCCGGCAGCGTGCAAATTGCAAGAGCGCTGCGCAACGGTACGGTACAACTGCCTTCCGCATTCAAGGCATCTGGCGTTCAAGACAATCTGACATGCTCTCCGCTTCCCTGTGTTCTGCCAAACGTGCAGGCTTCAGGTGGATCCAACATCGCGAATGAAGATCCGATCGCGGCGAATCCGCACAATCCATTGCAACTGCTGACGGGCGCCAACGACTACAGCTGCACGACCTCGTTCCAAGGTATCTACGCGTCGAGCGATGGCGGGTCCACGTGGAATCATAAATGTCTGCCCGTTCTTTCGGGCGGGAGTGGACTAGGTGACCCAATGGTTGGCTATGACCGCAACGGGAATGCATTCGCGGGAGGTATCCAAGTGGGCTCCCCGGGTCAGGTAATCGTCATTTCGCGATCGCGCGACAATGGCACCACGTGGAGCAAGCCGATCGTGGCAGCCGTTCCGACATTGTCGGGCGGAACCGCCGACAAGGGATGGCTGGAGATTGATCTATCGAGCGCAAGCCCGCACGTCAATTGCCTCTACGTATCGAACACGCAGTTCGATGCCAGTTCCAACAGCGAGATCAGCGTGTCGCATTCTTGCAACCATGGAACGACATGGTCCACAGTGGTGGTGGATACCAAGCAAATCTATCCTTCGCAGGTCGATCAGTTCAGCGATCTGGCAATCGCAAAGGATGGAACCGTGTATGTGTCGTGGATGCGCTGCCCGGCCACCGGCCCCGCAGGCGACTGCGGCGGCACCACGGCGAAGATGCTGGTTTCGAAGTCGGTCGATGGCGGAGCGACCTGGTCGACTCCAGTGACGACTGTAACGGCTAAGCTAGCTCCGGACAATTGCGGCGCGTTCTATGGCTGCTTGCCGAACACGTTTGAACGCGTCTCCAATATTCCGGTCATCGCCAGCGACAACAGCACGGGAACGAACGCTGGGCACTTGTGCATCGTGTATTACAACTGGGACGGAACTCGTATGCGCGTGCTGGTCTCGCACTCTGCCGATGGCGGAACGACGTGGAGCGCGGGCGTGCCGGTGGCTCCGTCCTCGGTGGCTCACGATCAATTCTTTCCCTGGATCAACGTCAATTCTAAGGGCACGATCGGTGTGACCTGGCTTGATCGCCGCAACGATGCCTCGAATATCAACTACGATTCGTTTGCAACTTTCTCCAACAACGGCGGGACCAGCTTTGCGACCAACCAGAAGCTCACCAGCGTGATGTCGAATCCGTTTAACGATGGTTTTGGCAGCAGCTTCATGGGCGACTATACGGGCAATGCCTGGGACGGGGCGACATTGTTTGCTTCGTGGATGGACAGCCGCACTGGATCGTTCATGCAGGACGAAGTGGGCGGTTTCGCGCGAAAGACTCCGTAGCTTTCAAATTCAACTAACGCAAAGGCCCCGGACATTTTCGGGGCCTTTCTTCTTGAACGCGTCATGTCGCGCTGGGCTTGAAGATTACGCCCTGGCTGTTTCGGCTGTTCATGATCACACGCAAAGGTTCAGTGAATTGCAGGTGCCGGACGCAGCCTTGCTCTTCCAGCGCCGGCTGCTTGGCGAGCCACGGCCAATCGACGGAACCTTCGCCGGCGTCGGGATTCACGGTGAAGTATCCGACTTGGAAGGCGGTGAGGTTTTGGAAGAAATGACTGCCCTGCGACGGGGTGACCCGGAAATCGTGGAAGCCGGCTTCGACGATGGCGCGGGCGCCGGAGATTTCGTCCCACTCGACGGGAATACCAAGCCACGGATCGTTCGATCCCCAGCGTCCGACTCCAATAAGCAGATAGGGACGATTGTCAGCGGTTAGTGCGGCATTGAAGTGAGCGACGGCTTTGGCCACTTCCTGACTGCGGCTGCGCTCAAAGCGATGGGAATCGACGACAACAATGTCGTACAGGTTTTCGATGCGGCCGTTGCCCAGAACCTTCGAGCATTTGCAGATTAGCTGAGATGCGTCGACGTCGCCGATAGTGAGGTCTTGGTGGTCGCGCGAGAGGGTGAGCGGGCGAATCTGCAGGAACCCGAACTCGGCAGGTTCTTCGGCTCGCGGCAGGCGAACCGCGAATTCGATTTCGACCGGATTGCCGAGTGCGTCTTCTCCACCACGGACCAGTAACTCGAGAATCGTTGCCAGGGGAAAGATTTCGTGCTTGAGCATGGGAGCGAAAGTCACGATGCGAGCGCCGGGCCGGCTCAGTCCGTCGTAAACAGCTTGATTGTCGGCGGAGTATGTCGAGGCAACGGCATGGAGAGTGCCATCCCCTTCGGCAACGTCGAGGCCGAAGCGGGCTTCGCGGAGATGGCCGGGACCTGCGCCATGGGGAACGCCGTCGAGCTCAAGGGCGCAGAACTCAGTTTGCGTGTTGGCGAGAATGTCTTCGACGGAGGAGAACTGCAGGAGGTTGCGGGGATAGCGCGGGCAGAAGCTCAGACACTTTCCTCCGTCGACCACGGTGCGGCCTAGACCGAGAGCGACTGCGGCAATGCCATCGGCAAAGGTCATAGGCTCGACGGGATAGAAGTTGTGCGAACGCACCACACCGGAAAAATCGGGGTAAAAACGCGATCCATAGGCTGTGCCAACGACCTGTTGCAGGATCACCGCCATCTTCTCTTCTTCCAGACGATATGGAGTGGCTCGCACGTACGCCTTGGCATGCTGGCTGAAGGTGGAGGCGTAAACGAGTTTGATGGCTTCGGAAAGTTCATCGAGGCGCGTTTGCAGGTCGGCCTGCTGATTGCCGAGCATGAACGTTTCGTACACACCGGTGAAGGGCTGGTATTGGGAGTCCTCGAGAAGGCTGGACGAACGCACTGCCAGCGGATAGCCGACTTCTTCCAAGTACGCCTTCAAGTTCTCCGTTAGCGCGACGGGCAGGGTTGAGTCGAGGAAGCGTTGCTGGATCTCGGTGTCGTCGTCGCAATGCAGGGCGAAGTCGCCCAGATTATTCTCGGTGAGGAATTGATCGAACTGGTCGGTAGCGATTACGACGGCGGGCGGAACACAGATACGAACGGCGGGAAAGCGGCGCGTGATGCGGCGCGTGCGCAGAAGATGACGCACAAAAGCCAGGCCGCGAGCTTTGCCGCCCAGAGAGCCGGAACCGATTCTCAAGAAGCTGGAGTCTGAGGGCTTGAACGTGTCGGGCTTGAAGTCGCCGATGAGGACTTCGTTCTGCTCGCGGCGGTAGTCGTTGATGGACTCGATCAGATCGCGGCGAAGGTGTTCTGGGCCGTTAAAGTCGGAGACTTTGCGGGGCCTGAGCTTGGCGGCCAATGCAAACTCGGTGCGCGCCATCAACCAGTGGGAAAAATGGTTGCTCTGCGCGTGGTACATCAGACTTTCGGGCGGAACGGTCTGGAGCTGTTCTTCGAGTTCGTTGAGATCTTTGGCGCGTCCGACTTCGCGCTGGTCAGGCAAACGGAAAACAAAATCACCGAATCCGAAGTTGTCGGTCAGAATGCGGCGCAGGTCTTTGAGGAGCGTGGGCGAGCGCTTACGCAGGAAGGAGTAGCCTTCGGCGTGAGCGCGCGGGCGGAATTCGGTGCGGCTGGTTTGCAGGACTACAGGCACGTCGGGCGTTAGGCTCTTGACCATGCGCGCAAGTTCGAAACCGGCTTCAGGACTGAGCTTGCCTTCCCAAGGGAATTCGACATCGGAAACCAGGCCGAAGATGTAATCGCGATATTCCTGCACCTGCTGCGCTGCCTCTTCAAAATTCGAGCTAAGCAGAATCTTCGGCCGCGCCTGCATGCGGACAAGTTTGTGCGCAACGTTGATGCCTTCCTGAATGACGCGCCGCGACTGCTTGATGAGTTCGGTGTAGATGACCGGCAGGAAGGCTGAGTAATAACGAATATTGTCCTCGACCACCAGCAGAACCGGAACGCCCATCGCTCGCGTATCGTGCAGAACATTACGCTTGTCTTCGATGTACTTGACGATCGCGATCAGGATGCGGGCGTTACCTTGCCAGAGGAAGACGCGATCAATGTCGGTCGTGGGATTGCGCGCCACGAAGTTTTTGATCTCGCGGTAGTCGTAGGCGAGAACGACCACGGGGACATCGAGTCCAGCGCTGCGGACTTCGCTGGCGAGTTGCGCGGCGTTCATGTCACCGACTGCGAGATTGGTAACAATCAGATTGAACTGCGGGTTGGAACTAGCGAGGTCGAGGGCTTCGGCGCAGCTGGAGACATGGGTGATTCCCGGAATCTGTTGCAGGTTGAGTTCGAGGGATTCGTCGATGAGGAGTTCATTGAGGCGTCCATCTTCGCGCAGGATGAAGGAGTCGTAGAGGCTGGAGACCAGAAGGATGTTATGCACCTTGAAGGGCATCAGGTTTTCGAAGCCTTCAAAGCGTTGCTCTGCGTCGAGAATGGGGGCAGCGATACGACGGTCGATCATTGGATTGATCAGTAACTGCTCATCATACTCGCGCGTCGACAGCCAGTCGGTGACTGGGAAGGCGTAAAGGAGGGATTTGGTTTTGGGTGCGGTCGGTTGGGTTTCCCGTTTTGGATCGGTATTTACTTCTCGATAACTGGCGGCATCCCCTCCCCTCCTAGTCCATTGGAATCATGGGGTTAGCGGCAAATCTCAAAGTAATCTATGGGGCACAATGACTTAGGGGCAAAATCTTGTGCCGAAAGGACTTGTCTCGCCTTCTGTTATCAGAGCAGAACGAGCGAAGTTTAGGATTGGACTTCTTTATCTGAATGTCAATTGAAAAGCTTCGGCAATCGGAATCGCAGGTCCATTTCGGGAATCAGTCTCGCACGGTTCCGGAATCTTGAACCACTAAGGACACGAAGGTTCACAAAGGAATATCTTCACCTACAACCCCTCATACGTCTCTCAATTTATACGCGCCTACAATATCCGCACGGCTCAATCGTCTACACAGGTGGATGAATGACGCGGCGAGCCCGAAGTACATGGCACTCGAGCGGATGGCAATCGAACAAGACCAACGCATCTCCGAGGTCGTGAAGCGGGAGCAATCCCGGCTGCGCAATTTTATCCGCCGGCGCGTGCCTGATCCGCGCGATGCGGAGGACATTCTGCAGGACGTCTTCTACCGACTGGTAGAGGCGAACCGGTTGCTGATGCCGATCGAGCATGTGACCGGATGGCTGTTTCGCGTTGCGCGAAACCGCATCACCGATCTGTTTCGCAAGAAAGAGCCGGAGAGCTTTGGCGATTTCGGAGTCGAGGGTGACGACGAAGACTTGCAGTTCGAAGATCTGCTGCCGGCGGCGGACGCGGGGCCGGAGGCGCTCTACGCGCGGAATGTGCTGCTCGATGAACTGCAGCGGGCTGTGGCTGCGCTTCCGAAAGAGCAGCGCGAGGTATTTGTGGCCCACGAGTTCGATGGGCGCAGTTTCAAAGAGCTCTCGGCCGCGACCGGTGTGAACGTGAATACGCTCCTGTCGCGCAAACGCTATGCGGTGTTGCACCTGCGGGAGCGATTGCAGCGGGTGTACGACGAATTTACGGAATGAGGATCGGACGAAACGAGGGACGAACTATGAGAAAGCGATGGTATTGGATTGCGCCGTTGGCAATTGTAGCGATTCCACTGTTTTTTTTCGTGGGCGGCGAAGTGGTGATGCATCTGTGGAATTGGCTGCTGCCGCCGCTGTTCGGCTGGCGGACGCTCGGCTTCTGGCAGGCACTCGGCTTGCTGGCGCTGTGCCGGATCCTCTTCGGAGGGCTGCACCACGGCGGTCCGGGACGGCACCGTGGACGCGGATTCCGCGGGAGGTGCCGGAACATGACCCCGGAAGAGCGGGAGAAGTTCCGGCGAGCGATGGATGAGGGCTACAACATCGGTTCGTCCGACACCGCGTCTTAGATTGGCTCGTGGCGGCCTTTTTTTGGGCGGCATCATCGCACGACAGACGCGCTCTTTACTCCCCAGCCGGCTTCATCCGTACCGAAGTAGACTATGAGTCTCGCCTTCCTGTCCGGTAAGTCGTAGATGAGTTTACGAATGCCGCCCTTGGTAATGTCGCTCTCCGGATCAAGCCAGATCAGCGAGGCTTTGCCATTACTGCGCATTACCTGACAGATCCCGGTTGGATCCGTGCCGAGCCTTTCGCGCGAAATCTGCTCGCACTTGTCGGTTCTGAGGTCTCGGATGAGCCACGCTGCATTCGCCTCGTCCTTTCGGTTCCGAAGTGGATTCAAAAGGGCTAGCGCTGTGCCTTGCGGCACTTCTTCCGGCGATGCGCCATAGTAATAGAGAACGCAGTGGGTCGAGCGGTTGACATAGAGACCACAGAAAGTTGCGACCGCCATAGCGCCGAGAGCCACGATCTGGAGGCGATAGCGTTTCGCATCGGGCATAGGCTTGTATTCGGTATGCGCTTGCCAGCCAAGGATAATCGCTTTTCGGGAAAAGCTATTCTTCGGCTAAGGCGAGAAGCCTGAAATTCAAATCACCACCTTGTCCGATTACACGGCTTTGGCCCTTTTCGGCTTTACATCGGCGACGCGGATGATAAGGCGCTTACCAAGTGCAGTCGCTGCCCGCGCGACCGTGTCGAGCGTGACTGAAATATTCGTGGGATCGAGCAGACGGTCCAACTGCGACCGGCTCGTGCGCAACTGTTTAGCCATCGACTGCTTGGTCTTCTGCTGTTGCCGCATCGCCTGCGAGAGTTGCCAGGCTAGTACGCGCTTGATCGCGACCGCCTCTACCTCTTCCCGGATGCCTTCCTCTTCAAGAAAACTGTCGAAGGTCGAGCCGCTGTGATCGGACCTGTTTCCCTTTCTCTTCCCCTTCATTGCCGTCCCCTTTGATGCTTATTCTTATTGGTCATGGCCAGTTCCAAGTCCTCATCCGGCGTCTTGCGGGTTTTCTTCATGAAACCGTGAAGCAGAACCATCCGTTCATTCTTGTCGATGTAGAAAAGCACCCGAGCAATCCGGTTCTGCGACAGCGTCGTGCGAACTTCGTAAATGGCCCTACCGAGCGGCCTGCAAACTGGCATCCCAATCGGCCAACCAAACTCGACTGTCTTGATGTCCGATCCAATGCGCTTCCGGTCGTTCGATGAAAGGCCTCTTAGCCAATCACGCACCGGCTCACCTCCGGCTTCCGTTCGGAAGAAGATTGGCGGGATTCGCTTCCCGTCTCCTGCGTGAGCCGATTCCACATCACCTCTTTAGTGTACCACAGATAGTACATTTTCCTGGTACATCTTTCTTACCTGGACATGTTAGGGGCCAGACCAGCAAGATGGATTCTGAACGTCAAAAATCCCCACCTTTGCCGCAAAGAACGCGGCAAAGGTGGGGCACCCGATTCAACTTTACTTCATTTCGGACGGACGAATGCGTCCGTCGCTATGTGTTTCTTACACAAGCCCCTGGTCCAGCATCGCGTTGGCTACTTTCAGGAAGCCGCCGATGTTGGCGCCGTTCACTAGGTTGCCGGGCGTGCCGTATTTGTCGGCCGTTTCGAAGCAGTTCTTGTGAATGGCGATCATGATCTTGTGCAGACGGTCGTCCACTTCCTCGCGAGTCCAGCTCAGGCGTGCACTGTTCTGGGACATTTCGAGGCCGGAGGTGGCGACTCCACCCGCGTTGGCGGCTTTGGCCGGTCCGTACAAGACCTTGGCATCGAGGAACAGCTTGGTGGCTTCGAGGGTGCTGGGCATGTTTGCACCTTCGGCGACCAGCTTGATGCCGTTCTTAATAAGATTCGCTGCGTCTTTTGCGGTGATCTCGTTTTGCGTGGCGCTGGGGAAGGCGCAGTCGGCTTTGATGTTCCAGAGCGGATTGTGCTCCAGCTTGATGTCCGTGGGCATGAAGATCGCTTTCTTGTAGTGATCTGCATAGTCACGAATGCGTCCACGCTTCACGTTCTTCAGTTCGATGATGAAGGCCAGCTTCTCACGGTCGATGCCATCGGGATCATAGATGACGCCGTTGGAGTCGGAGACGGTGACTGGCTTCGCGCCGAGATCCAGCAGTTTCTCGACGGTGTATTGCGAGACGTTACCGCTGCCGGAAACGAGGCAGAGCTTGCCGTCAAAGGAATCCTTCTTGCTCTTCAGCATTTCAGCGGCGAAGTAAACGCAGCCGTAGCCGGTGGCTTCGGGACGAATCAGCGAACCGCCCCAGCCCAGCCCCTTGCCGGTGAGAACGCCGGTGAATTCATTGCGGAGGCGCTTGTATTGGCCAAACAGGAAACCGATCTCGCGTCCACCTACGCCGATGTCGCCGGCCGGGACGTCGGTGTCGGGGCCGATGTGGCGCTGCAGCTCGGTCATGAAGCTCTGGCAGAAGCGCATGACTTCGTTGTCACTCTTGCCTTTGGGATCGAAATCAGATCCGCCCTTGCCGCCGCCCATGGGCAGCGTAGTGAGTGAATTCTTGAAAACCTGTTCGAATGCCAGGAACTTCAAAATGCCGAGGTTGACCGAGGGGTGGAAGCGGAGTCCGCCCTTGTAAGGGCCGATGGCGCTGTTCATCTCGATGCGGAAACCACGGTTGACCTGGATGTTGTTCTGATCGTCAAACCAGGGAACGCGGAACATGATGACGCGCTCGGGCTCGACAATCCTTTCCAACAGACGCGAGGATTGATACTCGGGATGCTTCGCCAGCACTAACCTAAGAGAATCGAACACTTCTGCGACGGCCTGATGGAACTCAGGCTCGGCGGGATTCTTCGCCTTCACACTGCTCATAACCTGCTCAATGTATTCCGCCGGAGCCTTTACCCCAGGATGTGTCAATACAGAACTCATAGTCCTACCTCCGTAGGTACAACTTGAAGATAATGCCGTTCTTCATTGTCGGCTTCCATAGGAAAGTGGCAGTGATAATTCTCACGGGCGGTGGTGATTTGGGTCACGTGGAAGGTTGTGGTTATGAATCAAGGGTTTACAGAGGGGCTGAAAAAGGAGGCTTAGTGATTCCACGGGTACCTCCCTTAGGCTGCTCTGACCATTGTCATTCTGAGCGAAGAGCAGAACCTATGCAATGTCGACCCGCAGCCCAGTACATGGGCCTCGCTTTGCTTAGGATGACAGGGAGTTCGCTGGGCAATGGCAGCTAGCAAATTCTTGGCAGTTGCTCGCCGCTTAGCATATCTACGACGCGGTTGCCGCCGATGCGGCTTTGCAGGACGACTGTGCGGCCAGGAGTTTCCTCTACTTTGCCGACTCGCACTGATCCTTGCGATACTTCCACTTTCTTCATGACTTCGAGCGCGGCCTCGGCTTGGGCGGCCGGTACGAAGACGGCGAAACGGCCTTCGTTTGCGACGTAGAGAGGGTCAAGGCCAAGGATTTCGCAGGCGCTTTGGACCGTCTCCTGCACGGGGATGAGAGTCTCCTCGAGTTTGATGCAGATATCGCGATCGGAGGCGATCTCGTTCAAAGTCGTGGCCAGGCCGCCGCGGGTCAGGTCGCGAAGGCAATGAATCTCGATTCCGGCATTCAGCAGAGCTTCGACCGTGGGCCAGACTGAGGCTGTGTCACTCAGGATAGGAGACTCGAATTCGAGGCCTTCGCGAACGGAGAGGATGGCGATGCCGTGGCGGCCGAGGTCACCACTGACAATGACGGCGTCGCCCACTTGCACCGCGGCTGGGCCGATGGTTCCCTTTACGTTCGTTTCAATCAAGCCAATGCCGGAGGTATTGACGAAGACGCCGTCCCCTTTGCCCTTATCGACGACTTTTGTGTCGCCGGTAACGAGTTGTACACCGGCTTTGGCCGCGGCTTGCTGCATGGAGGTGACGACGGTGCGGAGCGTGTTCATTTCGAGGCCTTCTTCGAGGATGAATCCGGCGCTCAGGTAGAGGGGGCGGGCACCGCACATGGCGAGATCGTTGACGGTGCCGTAGATGGCCAAGTCTCCGATCGAGCCGCCGGGAAAAATCAACGGGCGCACGACAAAGGAGTCGGTGGTAAAGGCAAGGCGCGAGCCGTTGACCGGAAGAACCGCGCCGTCGTGCCGCTGTTCGAGCATGGGATTGCCGAACGCGGGCATAAAAATCTTTTCGATGAGTTGGTGGGTGAGCCGTCCGCCGCCGCCGTGAGCCAGGACGATGCGATCGTCAGCGACTCGGGGTACCGGACAACTCAGGTTGAACTCGGTCATGGTTTTGGCGTCTGCCATAGTGGTAGTAGGCTGCGCACGCGCCCTCCGACGATACCATGGGAGCGCCCAGCGGATTTTCCGGCGTGCACTTCACGGCAAACGCCGGACATTCGTGCGGCTTCTTGATGCCTTGCAGGATCAGGCCGCTGATGCACTCAGGCGACTCGCGTGCGGGCTCGACCGATGACGGGTAGCGGCGGTTGGCATCGTATTTCTTAAAGCGTCCGCGTAGTTGAAAGCCGCTGGAAGGAATCTCGCCGAGGCCGCGCCACTGGCGGTTCACGACTTCGAAGACTTCGACGATGCGTTCCTGTGCAGGGCGGTTCCCTTCCCGGCGAGTGGCGCGCACGTACTGGTTCTCGACTTCATGGCGTCCCTCTTCCAACTGGCTGACCGTCATGAGGATGCCCTCCAGAATGTCGAGTGGTTCGAATCCGGTCACGACGATGGGAACTTGGTATTTTTCTGCAATCGGAAAATATTCTTCGTAGCCCATGATGGTGCAGACGTGGCCTGCGGCCAGGAATCCCTGGACGACGCAGTTCGACGAGGAGAGCAGCGCCTCCATGGCAGGGGGCACCAGCACGTGGGAAACGAGAAGCGAAAAGTTATCGATGTGATCGTGATCGGCTTGCCACGCAGCCATGGCGTTCGCGGGAGCCGTGGTTTCAAAACCGACGGCAAAGAAAACGACTTGCCGCGAGGGATTTTGCTTTGCGAGTTTCAGGGCGTCGAGCGGGGAGTAAACGATGCGCACGTCGGCGCCTTCGGCCTTAGCATCGAACAGGCTCTTTGTGGAACCGGGCACGCGCAGCATGTCTCCGAAGGAGCAGAAAATGACTTCCGGACGCTGCGCAATTGCGACGGCTTTATCGATGAGATCAATGGGCGTCACGCAGACGGGACAGCCCGGGCCATGGACGAGTGTGATGTCACGCGGCAGCAAATCTTCGAGGCCGCTCTTGACGATGGTGTGAGTCTGGCCGCCGCAGATTTCCATAATCGTCCAGGGGCGGGTTACTTTCTTCCAGACTTGCTGGGCTAGTTGTTCGGCGGCTTTCTGATCGCGATATTCACTGAGGAATTTCACCGAGTTCCTCCTGTAATCCGCCCATCTCCTCGAGGTACTTGAAGACGCGCTGCGCTTCGTCTTCGTCAATCACGCTGATGGCGAAGCCGACGTGAACGAGCACGTATTTTCCGACTTCGGCTTCGGGAACGTAGGCAAGATTAATTTCCTTGCGAATGCCGCCAAAATCAACGCGGCCGCGGCGGAAGGCGATGTCGCCGTCGTCCATAATTTCTACTACCTTGCCCGGAACTGCGAGACACATGTTGTGGCCTCCCGTGGCCTCAGCGGCTAAGGCCGCGTCTTTTTGTGGCGTATGCGGTACGACTGAAGTCGCGCCCTTCCCGATTGTGCGGCCGCGCTACATCTTGCTCATCACTGCCTGCCCTAGCGCTATGCCACCATCATTCGGAGGAACGCGTTGGTGCGTGTGTACTTCAAAGCCTTTGGACTCAAGAACGGCAGCTGCACGCTCCGTCAGATAACGATTCTGAAAAACTCCACCACTGAACACGACTTGCGTGAGCTTCACGTCGGTGGCGACTTGCACGATCCATTGCACCAGAGCGTTGTGGAATCGCGCTGCAATGGTCGAGACCGCGACACCCGCCATCTTGTCCGCCATTACGGCTGAGATCAGAGGGGCCCAGTCTCCACCCGGTAGAGCATACGCCTCTTCGGTCCGCAAAAGGCCAATTTCATTTTCCAACAGCATGGCTGCCTGACCTTCAAAGCGATTTTCTCTGGCTACGCCGATGATGCAGGCGACGGCATCAAAGAGTCGTCCCACACTCGTAGTCGGAACGACATTGATGCCGCGTTCGAGCATATAGCGGACTTTGACCTCATCCAATCGGGGATTCCCCGGCGATTGTTGTCCGACCGCAGGGTATGCGGGCTCGGAACCAAAGACCTCGTGGAGCAGACTGGCAGCGGAGCGCCAGCTTTCGCGGACGGCAGCGTCTCCACCGGGTAGGCCAAAGGAGCGCAGGTGAGCGATGCGCTCGAATCGGTTTTCTTCCACGTGAAAGAACTCGCCGCCCCAGATAGCACCGTCCAAGCCATATCCGGTGCCATCCCACGAGATTCCGAGGTAGGGGCCTTGCACGTTATTCTCTGCCGCGCAGGCCGCCACATGGGCCTGATGGTGCTGGATGCGTAGCAGTGGCAGCCCCGATTGCTCGGCCCAATGGGCGGAAGCGTAGTCGGGGTGCAGATCGCAGGCGACGACCTCCGGCTTGAAACTGTAAAGGCGGCACAAATCTTCAATCGCTTTCTTGAAGGCTTCTCGAGCTTCGAGAGTCTCGAGATCGCCAATGTGCTGGCTGAGGAAAACATCCTGGCCCACTCCGATGGCCACCGTGTTCTTGAGATGGCCGCCGACTGCGAGCACAGGTGGCAGGCTCTGGGATACGCGAATGCCGAGGGGCGCGTAGCCGCGGGCGCGGCGCAGAATGCCGGCGCGGCCGCGCGTGAGTCGAACCACGGAATCATCGCAGGCACGAACGATGGAGCGATTGTGCATCAAGAAATGGTCGGCGATGTCTTTGAGGCGGATGATGGCTTCGTTGTTGTCGATGGCGATGGGCTCGTCGCTACGGTTGCCGCTGGTGGCGATCAACGGAAAACGGCACTCCTGCATCAGCAGATGATGAAGCGGTGAGTAAGGCAGCATGACGCCGAGATACGGAGAACAGTGCGCAACGTTCCACGCGATGTCAGTTCCGGTCTTGGGCCTCATCAGCACGATCGGAGCGGCTTGCGATTCGAGCAGTTCCACTTCGGCGGGACAAACTTCGCAGTACTGGCGCGCCATTTCGAGCGAAGACATCATGAGCGCGAAAGGCTTCTCCTCGCGATGCTTGCGTTCGCGGAGTCGGGCGACGGCTTCCGGGTTGCGCGCATCCACCAGTAGCTGGAAGCCTCCAATACCCTTGAGGGCGATGATTCTTCCGTCGCGCAGCACCTCGACCGCGTCTTCGATGGTGCCGTCGAGTTGCGGACCACAGACAGGACAGGCGTTAGGCTGAGCATGAAAGCGGCGGTTGGCAGGATCCTCGTACTCCTCGCGGCAACGGGGACACAACACAAACTCGCGCATCGTCGTATTGGGACGATCGTAGGGGATATCGACGACGATCGTGTAGCGGGGGCCGCAATTGGTGCAGTTTGTGAACGGATATTCGAAGCGACGGTTTTCGGGATCGAACAATTCCTCGCGACACTCGATGCAAGTCGCCAGTTCCGGCAGGACGTTGACGGTTTTGCCGGAATCGGAATGGCTAGCCAGAATTCTGAAGTGAGTGGAACCCTCCGCGGCGAGCCAGGCGGATTCACGAACGGTTACAACGGAAGCTTTGGGGCGTTCGCGTTCGATCCTTTGCTCAAACAGGATCAATTGCTCGATGGGGCCTTCGACTTCCACAACCAATCCTGCGGACGAGTTCAAAACCCATCCGGTAAGGAACATTTCGGTGGCCAGGCGATAGACGAAAGGCCGGAAGCCGACTCCCTGAACGGCTCCGCGGAGCGTGATGCGTAGGCGTTGTGTCGCGGATTTTGCCACAACCGTCTTCATAGGGGCAGAGCCGCTGCCTTGATTTTAAGCCTTGTGGGAGTCGAGGGGAAATTCAGGCTAACACAGGGAGTGAACCAATTCCTCGATCTGGGCTACGAGAGCAGGCAGGGCCGCCGCGACCACAGGCGATAGTGCTTCGCCGTGGTCAAAGTCTTGTCCGGTCAGAGTTACGGTGAAGGCGCGCGGGTTAATGCCATAGAGCTGGCGAGCCAAGCCAACTACTGCGGCGGGAGAAAGTTGATGGGAGAAGCGGGGCGGCCCTGCGGATGTGTCGATTGGGGAGGAGTGCACCTTTCCGGGCTGACCGTTGGTTTCGTTGGGCGATGCCGCATCGACGAATATGACCGCCTCGGAGCGGCTGACAGTTTCGGCGTGTTCCGGGGCCAGTTGGTGAAGGCGGAGAATTTCGACGTCAGTACCGGCAAGTTTCTTTTCCAGTGCGTCGGCGGCGCGCCATGCGAGGCCGTCATCGGAGCGCATTGGATTGCCGTAGGCGATGATCAGTATTCGAGGCATGGTGGAGAGTGTAGCCCCGGACGCATTTGTCCCGGGGGTGCGCGCGGAGCGCGCGATGACGGCGGTCGGGGAACGGCATGTGGTCAGGTGCAGAGTAGATCGCGCCGGGCAACGGCGAACGCTCTGAACAACGCCAGCCACGGTTGCGCTAGGCGCCGTCGACACTCCGAGCTTCGCTCCTCGGGGTCGGAGGAAAGCGTCCACCCCTACCTTTAAGAGCGCGCTACTTCGTCGAGGAGTTCTCCTTCCGGACTGAGAAGCTGTACGCGCAACGGCATTTCGCCGAAGGCATGGGTCGAACAGCTGAGACAGGGATCGTAGCAACGGATTACGGCCTCCACGCGATTCAGCATGCCGGGCGTCAAACGTTTGCCGTGGACATAGTGCTTGGCTACCTGCAAGACGCTGCGGTTCATGGCGAGATTGTTTTGCCCCGTAGCGATGATCAGGTTCACCCAGCGGATCAGGCCCTGCTCGTCAATCTTGTAGTGATGGAACAGAGTGCCGCGCGGAGCCTCGGCTGCGCCCACGCCTTCTAAAGCGTTGGGCCGGGCAACGGCGCGCACGTGCTTGGAGAGAATCTCCGGATCGTTCAGCAGCTGCTCCAAACGCTCGATGCAATATAAGATCTCGATGAGCCGCGCGTGATGGTAATGGAACGAACTGAGGACCGCGGTACGCTGCAATTCGTGAAATTCCGCGAGTTCCTGATCGGCGCGTGGGGTGCCGCAGCGGTCGGCAAGGTTCAGGCGGGCCAGCGGTCCGACGCGGTAAACGCCGTCCGGAAATCCCTTGGGCTTGTAGTAGGAAGACTTGAGATAGCTCCAAGGCTCAACCTTTTCCCCGATGTAATCGTAGTACTGGTTGGGATCGAGATCGTCAGCGACCACATGACCGGAGGCATCGACGATGCGCAGCTTGCCGCCATAGAAAGTTAGGCCATTATCTTTTTTGACAATGCCCATGAACAGCGTGGGGAAGTTGCCGAAGGTGGAGATCTCTTCGCGGAAGCGCTCCATCGTGCTCTTGAACCACTCCAGAGTTCGCTCGGCAATGGCCAGAGCATCGGGGATGGCGAACAGGATGGCATCGCGATTGGCCTCGGTGAGCGGTTCGCTGACGCCTCCGGGGACCACCCATGCAGGATGGATGCGCTTCCCTCCCAAGCGTTCGATGATGCGCTGGCCGAACTGGCGCAGGCGGATGCCATCGAGAGCAAGCTCGGGGTTTTTTTCCGCTACGCCAAAGATATTGCTGATCGCGGGATCGGCGTCCATGCCGAAGAGCAAGTCGGGCGAGGATAAGTGAAACAGGCTCAGGGCATGCGACTGCGTCACCTGGGCCAAGCCGAAGATGCGACGCAATTTGTCGGCGGTGGGAGGAATTCTTACGGCCAGCAGCGAGTCGCACGCCTTAGCGGACGCGATCAAGTGGCTGACAGGACAAATGCCGCAGATGCGCGCCATGAGGGACGGCATTTCGTAAAAAGGACGGCCCTCGCAGAGCTTCTCGAAGCCGCGAAACTGGGTGACATGGAAGCGGGCTTCCTCGACCCGACCGTCTTCGTTGAGATGGAGCGTGATCTTGGAATGGCCTTCGATGCGCGTAACCGGATCGATAACGATGCTGCTGCCCTGCTTCACGAAGTCTCCCTTGTTTAGCTGCGAGCTTTGAGCTCCGAGCTTTTTGAAGCTTCGGTTCTCGGCTCTTTTTGTTTCCCGTTCATCTGAATCTCTCGCGGCTCGTAGCTCGTAACTCGCAGCTGATTACGATCCAAAACGAGTTTTTGAGGTAACGTCCGGGGTCCGGCCCTCCAGCAATTCGCTGACGACGTAATAAATCGTGTCGGCGGAAGGCGGACAGCCCGGCACAAATACATCGACGTTGACGAATTCGTGCACCGGTCGCGAATTGGGCAGCAATGCGGGCACGATCTGGTCGGGAATGCCGGGATCGAAGGTCACATTCTCCCGATAGGCCCGGTCAAGAACCGCCTTGGTGCCGAAGGGATTGCGCATTCCGGGTACGTTGGCCGTGACCGCGCAGTCGCCGAGCGAGACCAGCGTTTTCGTACGTGCACGCACGATTTTGATCTTATGAAGATCCTCTTCGCTGCTCACGGCACCCTCGACCAGCGTTACATCGACATCCTGGGGAAATTCTTTGGCGTCGACCAGCGGACTGTAGACGAGATCCGCCAGGCCGGCGACGGTGAGGAGCCGCTCATCCATATCAAGAAAGGACATATGGCAGCCGGAGCAGCCATCGAGCCATACGGTGGCGAGTTTCTTCTTACTCATTCATCCACTCATTTCTTCCGTATTTCGCATTCTGGGGCTAAGGCCCTATTTCCTTTTCCCGTTTACGCGGCCCTAAAGGGCCGCTCTTCCACACTCGTTTGCTAGCCCTTCCACGCTCATCCGCTCGTCTCATCCACGCCCGTTCGGTAGCCTGTTCCGTGATCGTTTCTGTTCACTCTACCCCGGCTGTATGTCTCAGTCTCCGACATGCTTTCGGATCCGCTTCCGGTCGTTTATTTCGGGTTTCAGCGCTCATTCGTTTTCTTCCCGCATCATGGTCAGGTAGGGGAGGAACTGGCGGCGCTTCAGCATTTCGGCAACGGAACGTCCCTTTTCAAACAATGCACCGGTGGGGCATACGTGCACGCACTTACCACAACTCGTGCAGGTGTCCGACGAACCCCAGGGCTCGTTCAAGTCGGTGATGACCTTGGCGTCGATGCCGCGGCCCATGATGTCCCAGGTATGGGCACCTTCGATTTCCTCGCAGACGCGCACGCACCGGGTACACAGGATGCAGCGATTGTGATCGATGACGAAGCGATCGTGCGATGCATCGACCTCTTCCTTGGGATAACGGTAAGGGAAATGAACGTGCGTGATCCCTAGCTTCTGGGCCAGCATCTGCATTTCACAGTGCCCGTTGGAGACGCAGACGGAGCACACATGATTGCGCTCGGTAAATAGCAATTCCAGAATCATCCGGCGATAGCCTTGCAGGCGCTCGGAGTCGGTGGTGACCTCCATGCCCTCTTCGACTGCGGTTACGCAGGCGGGGAGCAGTTTGTTCTGGCCTTTGACTTCGACCAGGCACAGGCGGCAGGCTCCCACATCGGACAGGCCATCCATTTCGCACAGGCGCGGAATGAAAATGCCGTTCTGGCGGGCTACATCGAGGATGGTTTCTTCCTGGCGCCCGCTTAGGTCGCGGCCATCGATACGCAGTGTCTTGACGGGGGCGGGGCTCATGCGGTTTCTCTTTCCTCGGCGGCCTGCGCACCGCAGACTCCAGCCGGACACTTATGCTCTTCAATGTGCGCCCGGTACTCTTCGGCGAACGAGCGCAGGGTGCTGACCACGGGATTGGGCGCGGACTGTCCCAGGCCGCACAGGCTGGTGTGCTTGAGCAGATCGCAAAGTTCTTCCAGCATCTTCATGTCTTGCGGGGTAGCGGTCATGTTGCCGATAGCGGTGAGAATGCGATGCATCTGGTAGGTGCCTACCCGGCAGGGGATGCATTTGCCGCAGGACTCGGTCATGCAGAAGTCCATGAAGTACTTGGCCACATCGACCATGCACGAACTTTCGTCCATCACAATCATGCCGCCGGAACCCATGATCGAACCGGCTTTCGCGAGGGATTCGTAATCGACCGGCATGTCGAGGCAGTTGGAGGGCAGGCAACCGCCGGAGGGGCCACCGGTCTGGACGGCTTTGAACTTGCGGCCTTCGGGAATTCCGCCGCCGATTTCAAAAACCATTTCGCGCAGCGAGATTCCCATAGGAACTTCGACCAAGCCGGTATTTGCCACGCGTCCGGCCAGGGCGAAGACCTTGGTGCCCTTGCTCTTTTCGGTGCCGATCCCGGCATACCACTCACCACCGTTACGGATGATGGGCGCGATATTGGCGAAGGTTTCCACATTGTTGATGAGCGTAGGCTGGCCGAAGAGGCCTTCCATGGCAGGATAGGGAGGCCGTGGGCGAGGAGTGCCACGCTTGCCTTCCACCGAGGCGATCAGAGCAGTTTCTTCACCACAAACGAAAGCTCCAGCACCGAGGCGCACATCCACGCGGAAGCTAAAGCGCGTGCCGCAGATATTTGAACCCAGCAAGCCCAGGCGCTCCGCCTGACGAATGGCATTACGCAGCCGTTTGATGGCGAGGGGATACTCGGCACGCACATAAATGTAGCCCTCGGCTGCACCGACAGCATAAGCGGCGATAAGCATGCCCTCCAGCACGCGATGGGGATCGCTCTCAAGCACACTGCGATCCATGAAGGCGCCGGGATCGCCTTCGTCGGCGTTGCAGATGACGTATTTTTGAGTGCCGACGGACTTCGAAACTGTGCTCCACTTCAGGCCGGTGGGATATCCCGCGCCGCCGCGACCGCGCAAGCCACTCTTCGTCACCTCGTCGATTACTTCGCGCGACGTCATTTCCGTGAGCGCCTTGATCAGTGCGGCGTAACCGCTGGCAGCAATGTAGTCTTCGACGCGATCAGGATCGATGACACCGGAATTTTCCAGCACGATCTTCTGCTGCCGCTGGAAGAACGGAACATCGGTGGGACAGAGCAGGCGCGAGACCGGAGTGCTTTCCAGGCTGTCTACGATGGCTGCGGCGGCGGCGGGTTCCACCTTCTTGTAAAGCACTCCCGCACTGGTGGAGACGAGGGGGCCTTCGGAACAGAGGCCCATGCAGCCCACGCCTTTCACCTGGCAGTGGTCTTTGGTGCCGCGGCGCTGGACATCCTGATCGAGAGCATCTTTGACAGACTGGCTCTGACAGGAAAGGCATCCGGCGGCGACGCACACATTCACGCGCTGGGTGAACTGGCTCTGAGCCTCGCGTTCGGTTTCGGCGATTTGATCGAGTTCCTCGGGCGTCATGCGTGGGTCCATTTCTTCAGGTGTTCGCGGATGGCGGGGGTCGCGACTTTCCCTGCAACTTCCTGGTCGTAGACGACGGCGGGCGCAAGTCCGCAGGACCCCAGGCAGCGAGCCGTGAGCAGCGAAACCTTCTTGTCAGAAGTCGTTTCTCCGGGGGCGATGCCCAGGTCGCGCTGGACTGCGTCGAGCAATTGCGGAGCGCCCTTGATGTAGCAGGCCGTTCCCATGCAGATGACGCAGGTGTGCTCACCCGCGGGTTTCAGGGTGAAGAAATGGTAGAAGGTGGCGACACCGAAGGCCCGGCTGAGAGGCACGCGCAGCGACATGGCCACGTAACGCAGCGCCTGCACATCCAGGTATCCGAAGGCCTCCTGCACGGTGTGCAGGGTTTCAATCAGGCCGCGCTGCTGCAGGCCTTGACGCCGCATGGTGGCATCGACCAGCTTCCAACGCTTGTCCTGATTGGGTGGAGTTGGCTTGGCAACGTATGAGGGCATGTTCCTTCCCTATTGCAACGGCTTCAAGAATGAATGATGAATGGCGAATCAATTAAGAAACGATTGTAGTCCCGATAAAACCAACAATGCTGGTCGGACGCGCAATAATTCTTGCACTTCAGTTTCATTTCGGTTCTACGCCTTAACGGTCACACAGCAACACACTTTTGGACGACTTCCTCCGAGTACTTCGGACTCTTCGCTAGCGCGGAAATGACAATCAGGGTGGCATCGTCCCGCAACTGCGAGGAGCAGAACTGTTTCACGGCGGCGAGCAAGAACGATTTCAAATCAGAAGTGGAACCCGCAGCATAGGCTCGAGCGCCTGCGACCAGGCGCTCCTGCCCAAACTCTTCGCCACCCGGCAAACCAGCCTCAGTAATGCCGTCGGTAAATAACAGGAGGCGATCACCGGGCTCAAGTTGGACTTGGGAGTCGTCGTACTTCCAATCGGGAAAGACGCCAATCACTGCGCCGCCGTTCTGCAGTTCTTGTGCGTCGCCAGTGGTACGAACCACGATCGGCAGCAGGTGCCCGGCGTTGGCATACAGCAAAGAGCCGCGCTCGGCATCGAGCACACCGTAGAACAAAGTCACGAATTTTCCGGAGGCGATGCTGGCGCAGAGCACCGAGTTGACCCGACTGCAGAGGGCGGCGGGAGAAATTGCTTCGGTGGCGAACGCCCGGACGCTGGCCTGGACGTTGGCCATCAGCAGGGCGGCGGAAACACTTTTGCCGACAACATCGGCGATGCAGATTCCGAGCTTCGTGGGGGTGAGGCGGATCACATCGAAGTAGTCGCCGCCTACCACGCTGGCGGGTTCCCACGCGCCATCGATCTCGAATCCAGGGATCTGAGGAATCTCTTTGGGCAGGAGAGACTGTTGAATTTCGCGGGCCCGCTGCAACTCCTGCCCGTGCGACTCGCGCTCCGCAATTTCGCGCTCGATGGTTTGCTGCAACTCCAGGTTCTTCGCTTCCAGACGTTCGCGGGTGCGCCGGTAGATTTGCGAACTCACGCCGAAGATCATGCTAGCCATGAAGGGGAACTTCCACCCGCTTTCCAGGAACTCCCACAAGCGCTGGCCGGGAATGCCTAGCGCAGGAAATTGAAGAGTGTTAATGGCGGTGACAGCTACGATCGACACAACCAGCAGCAAGCTCAGATAGATCGCCCATGAGGATGGAAACTTCTTCCGGTTGTAGAGAAAGCCGAGGCGATCCTGCATCAGGTCCAGCGCGTTACACAGCGTCAGGGTGTAGATCAACGTACGGCCAATGGGCACCGGACGTCCCGCGGCCCATAACGCCGCATAGATGGCTACAGCGACGAAAATGTAGGACTGCTGCCGGCGAATCACGCGCATAGGATGGAACGATGAAAACGACACTTTCATTTCGCGGTGACTAGCTTCGACCCTCCTTGGTCGGTGCAAGTGCGAAGGAGCTCGACATCAACTCCTTCGAGTCATCAGTACCGGACCGTCAACACCGGGCAATGCGCCTTGGCGATCACGTGGTGGGCGGTAGACCAGGGCAGATGCGTGCCGCCTAGCTCTGCAGAGGCGCGGGCGCCGAGCACGATCATGTCAGCTTCGCGATCGCATGCGACCTTCAGGATACAGTCCGCAGGCGAGCCGAATTCCAATAACGATTCTGGCAGGTACTGCAGGGCGGCATCGTTAGGAACCAGCGATTTCAGGCGACAGATGCTGTTTTCCATGAAATCTCGGCGGCCACCTAGACCGGTATAGTCCTCAATCACGTGTAGAAGTGTGAGGCGTGCGCGGAACTCCTCGGCCAGCGCGATGGCTTTTTGCGCCACGAGCGAGGAGTACTGATCGAAGTTGGTCGCGAAAACGATCTGCTGCAGGTCCAATTCAAGGGGCGCCAGATCGCGTCCGCGGGTTTGGATTGCGGGGAGCTTAGCTCGTCCGGACACCTTGGGGCCAACCGTCAGAACGGGGCACGGTGCATGACGCAAAATGTCTTCCGCCACCGAGCCCAACAGCAATTTGCCCAAACCGGAGCGGCCATGGGTTCCGACTACGATCAGATCAATCTGATTCTCGTCGACAATTCCCGCCAGATTCTTCCACACCTGGCCATGACGGACATAGTTATGGTGTTTGATTCCCTCCAGATGCGAAGAAATCTGGTCGAGTTTCACGCCGGCTTCGGTATGAGCATCTTCGTAGATCGTGCTCATGCTGACGTAATCGACGCCTCCGGTCATCATCAGCAGGCTGGCATCGGAGAGCACATGCGCGCTATGCAACGTGCTCCCAAAGCGGCGGCAGATGGCCGTAGCATAAGGCAGGGCTGCCTCCGAAGTTGCTGAAAAATCGGTAGCAAACAGGACATTCTTCACCGAAAGCGCGGCTGGGACTTTCGGTTCGAGGTGAGTACTACGCAGTTCTTCTACAGGGGCCATAGACACCTCCCACAGCTATCTTCAAGATCACACCCAGGGGGATTTTTCGGTATGCCTCCTGTCACCTGATTTTGTGATTTGGATCACAACTCGCAAGGGATGCAGGAGGCGACGGTTGGGAAATCGTCGGGGTTAAGACAGGCTCGGTCGCACAAGTTTCGTCGAGGGTGATGTGCCTGCGTTCGACTTTACTGCGCGAAACCGTCGGCCTGCGTAACGGCTCCAATCGCCACGGTATGGTCGATGTAGAGCCGACCGGCGTCGAGGGCTTTGCGGTCGAGTTCCAGCAGGGCCGGATTCTTGACTTTCTTCTCCAGTACCTTCATGGCGGTCGCCGGCGACAGGCATTCGGTTTCTTCCAGAAGCGCACCCATCATGACGACGTTGGCGACTTTGGCCGAACCGAGTTTGTCGGCGATCTCGGAAGCAGGGATGCATACGACCTGCGCTTGTGAGATCTCCAAGTCCTCCGGCAAGCGCTCGCGGCCGTAGATGATGGTGCCGCCAGGCGCAACCTGCGAATAGAACTTACGGAGGGAAATTTCAGTCATGGCGATGAGCACTTGCGGCCTGGATAGTACGGGAGTTCCGATGCGGTCTTTCGAGAGGCAGACGTGGCAATGGGCACTGCCCGAGCGCATCTCGGGACCGTAGGAGGGCAACCAGCTGACTTCCAAGCCTTCCTGCATACCCATCTCAGCAAGAAGTTGGCCGAGCAGTAACACGCCCTGTCCGCCAAAGCCAGCGATTTTGATGCCGAGGTCACGGAAATGATGTTGCTTGCGGGGAATGGCCTCTCCGCCAGCGGCCTTCTGCTCTCCTTCGACAAGTTCAGCTACGGTCTTGTGAGGAGGAACGTTGTTGTTAGGAATTTCCACCTTGCGGTCGCGAAAGACGTTCAGCGGAAAGTTTGGGATCATCTTCTGGGTAATCCACTTCCGGGCTTCGACTGGATCTTTGCCCCAGATGGTGGGACAGGGCGAAAGAATTTCGACAAAGGTGAAGCCGGCACCAGCTCGTTGCAACTCCAGCGCCTTGCGAACGGCCCGCCGTGCTTTCATGATGTTCTTGTTGTCAGAGAGAGCCACGCGTTCGATGTAAACGGGAGCTTCGAGGGAAGAAAGCATCTCGGTCATGTGAAGGGGAAAGCCTTCGTTGACCGGGCGGCGGCCCCAAGGGGACGTGGTGCTGCGCTGGCCGACCAGGGTGGTGGGCGCCATTTGGCCGCCCGTCATTCCGTAGATTGCGTTGTTCACGAAGAAGACGCTGATTTTTTCTCCGCGGTTGGCGGCATGCACGATTTCCGCGGTGCCGATCGCAGCCAGGTCTCCGTCCCCCTGATAAGCAATCACAATCTTGTCGGGACAGGCGCGCTTCAGTCCGGTGGCGGCGGCAGGAGCGCGGCCGTGCGCCACCTGTACGTTGCCGACGTCGAAATAGTAGTAGGCAAAGACAGAGCATCCCACCGGGCTAACTAGGATCGTCTGGTCTTGTACGCCCAACTCTTCCAGAGCTTCGGCGATGAGTTTGTGAGCGACGCCATGGCCGCATCCTGGGCAGTAGTGAGTTTGATGTTTGAGATCACTTTTCCGTTCGTATTGCGGATAAAAGAGCTGCGATTTCTGATGAACGACTTCGTAGTTCTCGGTGACCGCCTTCGGTTGTTCCACGACGACGTTGTTTTCCGCCATGATTGGCTCCCCACCTGTCCCAACTTACTTGTTACGGCTCCGGACGAATGCGTCCGGGACTACGTGTTCTTACACTGGCGCCGGGATGTGTTCTTCGATCTTGGTTAATAGTTCATCGATGGAGGGTACGTTGCCTCCGCCGCGTCCGTAAAACTCAACCGGGCGTTTGCCTTCGATCGCCAGGCGGACATCTTCCACCATCTGTCCGTTGCTCAGTTCCACCACGAGAATTCTTTCAGTGTGGAGCGCCGTCGCCAGAATCTCTTTGGAAGGAAACGGCCACAAGCTGATGGGACGGAACAAGCCGACCTTCATCCCATGGTTGCGGGCTTCGTCAACCGCAGAGCGCAACACGCGCGAAACGATGCCGTAACCGACGACGATCAGTTCGGCGTCTTCCGTGCGGTACTCTTCCCAGCGCGTCTCGGCCTGCTGGGCACGAATGTACTTGGCCTCCATGCGACGCTGGTGCTCTTCCAGGTCGTCACACTCAAGGAAGATGGAACTCACCATGTTCTTGCGACTCTCGGCAGTTCCCTTGACCGCCCAGGGTTTTTCGGGAGCGAGGATTTCGCGATACTCGAGGTCAAGCGGCTCCATCATCTGGCCGACGAATCCGTCGGTGAGGACGATGGCCGGGTTGCGATAGCGGTCGGCCAGCTCGAAGGCGAGGATGGTGAGGTCCGCCATTTCCTGCACCGAGGCCGGAGCTAAAACCAGGTTGCGATAGTTGCCGTGGCCTCCACCCTTAACCATGGCGAAATAGTCGCTCTGTTCGGGAGCGATGTTGCCCAGGCCGGGACCGCCGCGCATCACGTCGACGATGACGCATGGCAGTTCTGCACCAGCGAGATATGAGATGCCTTCCTGCATCAGGCTCAATCCCGGCCCGGAAGAAGCGGTCATGACCCGCTCGCCAGCAGATGCCGATCCATACACCATGTTGATGGAAGCGGTTTCACTCTCCGCTTGAACGAAAGTCCCGCCAACCTCGGGGAAATACAACGCGGCGGCTTCGGCAACCTCACTGGCGGGGGTGATGGGGTAACCGTAATATGCCCGGCAGCCGGCCAGTACCGCGCCCTTGATGACTGCGACGTTGCCTTTACAGAGTTGGCGCATGTTCGCCTCCGGGCTGGGTTTGAGGAACGGCCACTTTGGGGGGCGGCACCAGCCGGTAGACGAGGATCGCCCCGGGCTCCGGGCAGCAATAGAAGCAGATACCGCATCCGGTGCAATCGTGGCCGATGTAACGCGCCGGATGCACTCCGTAAGAACTTAGTTCCGGAGCGAGTTCCAGACATTTGGGCGGGCAGGACTCCACGCAGAGCCCGCATCCTTTGCACTCCTCGACATCAATCGTGATATTGCCGCGTGCTGGGCCGGCCATATTTCCTCACCTCTGTGCCGCCGTTTGTGCTGCTTGCGGATTCTGCAACCACTTCGTCTTTTCACAATATTCGTAGAGCTCGTTGCGGAAATCGGGATGCGCAATCTCGATCAGAGACTTGGCTCGTTCCCGAATCGATTTCCCATGCAGGAACGCCACCCCGTACTCGGTGACGACGTAACGGACGAGGCCACGAGAAGTGACCACCCCGGCGCCGGGATCGAGCATGGGCACGATGCGGGAAATCGTTCCGTGCTTGGCAGTGGACGAGATCGCGATGATCGGCTTTCCACCCTTGGAGCGCGATGCCCCGCGCAGGAAATCCACCTGCCCACCAATACCGCTGTAAAACTGGTTGCCAATCGAATCGGAACAGACCTGGCCGGTCAAATCGATTTGCAGAGCGGAATTGATGGCCACCATCTTGTCGTTGCGCGCGATCAGAGCGGGATCATTAGTATAGGCCGTGGGATGAAATTCGAAGATGGGATTATTGTCCACAAACTCGAACAGGCGCTTCGTGCCCAAGGCAAACCCCAGAATGATCTTGCGGGGCTTGAAGTTCTTGCGCGCGCCGGTGATGACTCCTGCTTCGATCAGCGGAATCACGCCGTCTGAAACCAATTCGCTGTGCACCGCAAGATCCTTGCGATCCATCAGCATGGGCAATACCGCGTCTGGAATTCCGCCGATGCCAGTCTGTAGAACAGCGCCGTCTTCGATAAGGCTGGCAACATTGCGCGCGATCGCGATCTGCAGGTCGCTGACCACGGGCCTCTTAAGCGCGCACAAAGGACGGGAGGACTCGACCAAGGCGTCGAGATCGCATACGTGAATGAAGCTGTCACCATAAGTGCGCGGCATGTTGTCATTAATTTGCGCCACGACGTAGCGGGCACATTTTGCAGCGGTGAGAGTGGTGTCGACCCCGACGCCGAAGCTGCAGAAACCATGGGAGTCGGGAGGCGAGACTTCGATCAGGGCGACGTCAATGGGCATCGCGCCGCTCTCGAACAGCCCCTCAATCTCACTCAGATAAATCGGAGTGTAGTCGGCGCGGCCGTCGTTGATGGCATCACGGACATTGGCGCCGATGAACACGGCGTTGTGGCGGAAGTGCCCGGCCATTTCAGGGGCGACATAGGGCGCACATCCCATGGTCATCATGTGCACGATTTCCACGTCATGCACTTCGGGACCGCGCCGCATCAGCGCCTCGACCAGCGTCTCCGGTTCGGCGCAACCAGGCTGGATATAGACCCGCATCCCCGACTTCACACACTGGAGTGCATCGTCGGCCAATTTCAGCCGCTTCTTGTATTCCATTTCCCACGACATGGACATTCGTTATCCGCTCCCCTAGCTGGCCCGTAGCGCGTGCTCTGCGCGCGACGCGCGAGCCACCTCTTCTTCATACCCCACAGCGGCATAATAAATCGCCCGGTCAAAGAACATCTCGAGCATTTGCAGGAGTTCCAACTCACCCATGATTTCAATGGCGCGGTCCATGACGGCCTCGCTCTTCAGAAACTCCCAGAGATTTTCCTTGGTCAGGACAATTGCCTGGACGACCTCGCTGATCGGCACCTTTTGTTGGGCCCGGCGCGACCCGATCTCACGATAGCGGTGCTCGATATCCAGTTCGTTCTTGCCCAACAGCCACTCGCCCAGGTGACGGTAGATTTCGTAGACGCGCTCTCTTAACTCATGAGCGGAAATGTCGCGAAAATGGGTAACCTGCAGGCTACCCTGAACTTTTTCTTCAAGCCCCGCAGCGAGTGCGTCGGCATGCGATTCGATCAAGCGCACCAGTCTATAAGAGAACATCATACGCACCCCCTTCGCCCGTTTCCGGGCGCTGCGTCATACCAGGAGCTTCACCCCCGCGTCCTGATTGTTCCAGCCCTCGACCGGGACTTTGCCGGTTTCGACGCCGGGTTCCAGGGTCTGCGGAACGGTGATAGCGCGCGATATCATGCACACCGCTTTGGTTTTGCGCAGCAGATTCAATCCTTCTTCGCGTTGCGCTTCAGACTGCACGGTCAGTCGGGGACGAATCAGGATTTCGTTGAAGTTGCAGCCCGTGGTCCGGTTGCGGCGGACGCTGCCCTCGATCTCCACTTCCAAATCGGTGAAGTCGAACTTCGCGGCCCGGGCCACTTCGTGGAAAGTGGTTGTAAAGCAGCCAGCGAGGGCGCAAAGCAGAAGTTGCTCCGGTGTCCATCTTCCCTGCAGGCCACCCAACTCAGCAGCCTCGGAGAAATGGATGGTATTGGGAGAGGACTCGCATTTGGCCAGTCCGGTGCGGCCTGAAGTCCACCAGGCCGAAACGCGATAGGTATATTCAGCAGCCATATTTGACTCCTGACGCTCCCAGAGGGCGCCATCCCCACTTCAAGAGGAGAGAGTGAAGATCACGGTGACCGTGGTCTCAACCTCTACCGGTTGCCCATTCAAAAGATACGGCTTGTACCGCCACTGGCGGACTGCACTAAGGGCTGCGGGCACCAGCATGGGGTGACCGCTCACGAGTTGCAAATTTTGGATTTGGCCGTTGGCATCGATAACGGCGCTCAGTACCACATCGCCTTGTATCCGCGCCGCGCGAGCCAGAGGAGGGTAAGTCGGTTCGACTCGATGGATCAGCAGGCCCTTGGTGACGCCTCCGGAGATGCGAATCCGCTGGGGGGTCACCGGCACAAACTTGGGAACAGCCGACAAATTCGAGGTGGCGGTGATGACACTGCCAATGACACCTCCCAGTTGTCCACCGGGAATTCCTCCTGGAACTCCTCCCACCACTCCGCCACCGGACGGCATAGGCGGTGGTGCCTCTTCCTCTTTAATCATCTGAACCTTTTGCGGAATTTTGGAGGGGGTGCGCAGCTCTCCGGAATTGAGCAGATCAGACTGAATCTGCTTGACCACCCGAACGGCGGCCGCGGGCGGTGGAGGTGGTGGGGGGGGAGGGGGGGGAGCTACCAAGAACGTTAACAACTGCGCCTTGGGGAGTTCCTCGGTAAACATAAGAGGCACGGCCAACATGACCAGAATCAGCAGGCAATTGAAAACGAAGGAACTGGTCGTCGCGAGAGCCTTACGCTTGTTTTGCGTGCCAAACTCGAGCAGGCTATCGGCGAACATAGCTCGCGGCGGCAGAGGTGGCCCTAATATCAATTCCGCAGAGGGCAAGCTCGTACCGGCGGCGCGCCTAGCCGCTTGCCCTTGCTGGACTTGCTTTACTTCTGGTTCATGAATCTCGATTGTGCCCATAGGAACCTCCCTTGCCTCACCCTGCCTCGCCTGCTTCAGGCGGGTCGTGGCGAGGGGATGTGGCCTCTGCGGTCACATCGCCCCTTTCTCCACGGTCATCTTCTTCGAAGGCCCCCTTCGGGCAAATGGCCCACATCACGTTTCTTCGTGATCGAAATCACGGTTTTCGCATTTCGGGCTAAACCGAAGTAACCATGGCAGATGAATGGTGGAGGACCTGCCTCGTTGAATCGTCGGGTGGTGGGGGCAGCACCGCGAATAAGAGGCAAAGGTGGACGGAGAGAGCGGGTAGAGTGACAAAAATCTCAGATTTTGGCCGTGGGACCAGCGGAATCTGTAAAGCATTCCGGCAAATGGGCCGCACGGCCGTCTATTAAGCCTGTAAAAACATCCATCGTGTAAACCAAACTACGAGAGGGACCTCGGTAAGACCAAGCGGCACGGGGAGTGAGGAAAGATCGACAGAGCGAACGCTTCGGGCCAGAAAAACAACTGCGGGGAATTATATCTTCGGGCGATGACAAAGCTGCGCAGGTTCCTGCGAATCGCAGTTGACTTGCAGGGTACTGCGTTGCAGAACGCAGAGCCTTGACGATAGGTCAGTCGATTCGACAGGTTCGCGAGGTGATCGGTGTCTTACGCTTGATCGGAGGACGATTTCCCTTGGGCGAGCTGGGCGGAGTAGCACCACTCGTGAACCGCCTGACCCTTGCTATCGGTCTTGCTCGTTTTAAGATCCACGGGCTTATGGCAAATCGAGCATAGAGGCGCGAGAGGTGGAAGAGGCTGTGTCATTGCCTGTCTCCTTACGGCAGGTGCAGAACAGCCGAAGTCTAACAAATTGATGCGGATTTTCAAGCCCACGCGCGATTCAGATCGGGCTCGACTTTTGCCCATGTTGGCGGGTCACCGTCTTCCGGTTACTTGTCAACGTTAGCGTTTCAAGGTGCAATTGTGACTGGGGAGGGTTCCATGAGCCGCCTATTCGGCTTTCTCAGCGTGATCATTGTGATGGCCGTCGGTATGTACATCTATTCCAAGCAGATTCAGAGTACGTCTGCGCCTGCGGGAGCAAGTACACCCCAAGGCGCCATCAACATTACCGGGGTAAAAAGCGATTTGATCACTATTGCTTCTGCCGAGCGACGATATTTTGCCACCGAGGGCAAGTACGCCTCGCTCGACGATCTGATCTCTACCAATTACATTTCCGTAGCTCGCCAGAGACCTCCTTATAGTTATGCTGTCGAACTTGGCTCGAATAGTTTTCGTGTCGTAGCGACGCGGTCAGGAGAGAACCTGGCGGGAACGCCTGCACAACTCTCGGTGGACGAGAACATGGAATTCCAAACGACCGACTAGGCGCCGGAAACGGACGGTCCTCGATGGCAGGCGTGCATTTGCGACAGTTTAGGCTTTGACCCCTTCTAATAATTTGGATCGACTTGGTTAACTCTGACAGGCCAGACTGGTAGTAGAATGCCTGAACGGTGACCAT